>JGI12316J15309_10000158_pt1 | contig 381211 bp, 330 predicted proteins | sample MarCyaLeptolynsp_FD_15309 | JGI IMG/M metagenome (IMG submission 15309) | reverse complement strand
TACGCGGCGACGTCGGGCACGCTGAGCTTTGCGGCGGGCCAGACCTCGGCCTCGGTCACGGTGCCGGTCTTTGGCGACACCGACATCGAGCCGACGGAGCTGTTCTCGCTGAGCTTCGACTTCGAGGGCACCGACGTCTCTTTCGATGTGACGATTGAGAACGACGATTTTCAGAATCCGCCGGAAACCGTGGATGACAGCTACTCCATGCTATCGGGGCGGACACTGACGGTTGCGGGCGATGGCGTCCTCGAGAATGACAGCGATGCAGAGGGCGATTCCCTTGTCGCGCAACTGGTGGACGGCACGTCGAACGGCACCTTGTCGCTGCAATCCGACGGCTCCTTCACCTACACGCCGAATGACGGGTTCTCGGGAACCGACAACTTCACCTACCGTGCGTTCGACGGGATCGATCCGAGCCGCGACACGACGGTGACTATCACGGTCCGCCAGCCGCCGACGGGCCCCGAGCCGGTCCCGACCGGGTCGGCAAAGCAAGTGAACACATTCGCAGACGGCGACCAGATCACGCCATCCGTCACGGCCCTCGCGAACGGAACCTTCGCCGTCGCGTGGGTCAGCCGCGGGCAAGATGGCGACGGGGATGGTATCTACGGCCAGATCGTCGACGCCGATGGCAACAAGATCGGCTCGGAGTTCAGCCTGAACGCCACGACGGCGGGAGACCAGCAGGCGCCGCGCCTCGCCGCGCTCGATGGCGGTGGCTTCGTGGCTGTCTGGGACAGCTTTGGTCAGGATGGCGACAAGGATGCGATCGTCGCCCGGCGGTTTGGAAACGACGGGGCGCCGCTGGAGGAGGAGGTTCTGGTCAACCAGACCTCGGCTTCCTGGCAGGTGGCGCCAGATGTCGTGGGGCTGGAGGGCGGCGGCTATGCCGTCGCCTGGCAAAGCGAGGACCAGGACGGCAGCTTTGCGGGCGTATACGGCCGGGTGTTCGGAGCGGACGATACGCCGCTGACCGGCGAATTCCGGCTGAACGAGGAGACGGAAGGTTATCAAAGCCTCCCGCGCATCGCCCAGCTTACGGATGGGCGACTGGTGGCGGTTTGGGAGTCCGAAGGTCAGGACGGAGACGGCGACGGCATCTACGCCCGGCTCTTCGGGACCGATGGCGTGGCCGACGGCAGTGAGTTCCAGGTCAACGACTACGTCCCGTCCTATCAGTCCCGGCCCGACGTGGGCGCGCTGGCCGGCGGAGGATTTGCGATTGCCTGGCAGAGCTATGGGCAGGATGGCGACCGAAACGGCGTCTACACGCGCGCCTTCGACGGGGACGGAAATGCCCTGAGCGATGACACGCAGGTTGCCCGCATCACGCGCTCGGACCAGGACGGCGCATCGGTCGCGGCCGTCGCGGATGGCAGCTACTTCGTCAGCTACGAAGACAGCGGAATCTATGGGGGCAGCCAGCAAGGCTTCGCTGCCCGGTTCGATGAAAGCGGTGCGGCAGACGGACGGCCGACGGCGATCACGCCGTTTTCTCGCGCTGTAGAGGCTGACGACCTTGGCTTCGCTGTTGATGATTCTGGAGCCAGTCTCGCATCATTTTCGAACACCGCAGGTGACAATGTAGACATCGTATCGCAGTCAGCGACCGTTCTTGTCGCAAGCAGTGGAGGCATTGAAGTCAATTCCCTGCCGTCGTCCGTTAGCTTTGTTTCACTAGACACGGCGACGCAGCCCTTCACTTCGGTTCTTTTTGCGACAACGGCATTGGAGGCCGGCCCTAACGAAGCAGAAACGGAGCCGAGCCAGACACGATGCATTGAATCAATCGACGATCCGGGACTCGACGTAACTGAACCCAATGCTTTTCTGTCCCGACGTGAAGCTCTAGAGGCTGCTGAATTCGCCTACCGAAAAGGTGGAGGTCAGGTACCTGAAGGTTACGAAGTTCTCGACTCAGTGGAGGGAGAAGAATTTGGATTTTATGCTGATATCTTGGTCAATGAAGAAACGAATGAAGTTGTCGTAGCGTTCCGAGGCACGGAACCGGATGATGTAAGGGACCTCAGGACAGACGCTGGCTTTGGAATCGCTCAGTGGGAAGAAAGTGGCCAAGAAATTCTGGATACCATAAGGCAGCTGAATGATGCTGCCGGTAATCAACTTAAAGTGTCATTCGTTGGCCATAGCTTGGGTGGCGCGCTTGCTCAGTTTGCAGCATATGATGCAGCCGAGTTCATCACGCCAGAACTAATTGACCTTACGACGTTCAATAGTCTTGGCGGAGAAACAGGGATCAAGATCAGAGACGGTGACATTGATCAGAACCGACTGTTAGGCGTCCAAGTCAATCACTACGCTCATATAGATGACCTGGTTGTAAAGTTTGGCGAAGGTCATCTTGGAGGGGATGTCCAGAGACTGCGTCCGGAATCCGAGATTCTCTATCTTGCCGGGACGGCGCATGGTTTTGACGCGCTCAGGGAAGTGATTGGGCAAGAACCAACTAGTCTTGCGCTCGATTATTTTGGCGTTGATGAGCAAGGTTTACTTGTCGCAGCTTTAATGAATGATCCAAACCTTGGGGCGGTGTTCGAGAATCTGAACACCGCTCAACGGATCGCACTTCTTGACAAGTTAGTAGGTGGCGCAGTCACGTCCGAATCTGGTTTGGACGCCATAGTCAGCGGTGCAGTAAACCTTGCGGCTGTTGGCTTCCAAGAGTCGATTACTTTATTGGTGACCGCATTGGCGGAGGCAATCGATCCCAGAATTGGCCCGCAATACACCACAGATCAAATTCGTGATATTGTCTTCGCAGCCGAAGTTTTGGATAGGCTCGACCCAGATTGTAGCAAGGAAGAGATTGATCGGGAGCGCGAGCGAGCAATCGAACTCGCCAAAGACAACACGCCGCCTGGTGATGCACCGTCGGACGCAAAGGACAACTTTGACGGCGCCCAACGTCCAACAGACCCGATCATCCTCGATTTGGATGGCGATGGCCTGGAACTCATCAACGTCGACGTGTCGACCGCCCGGTTCGACCTCGACGCCGACGGCTTCGCGGAACGCACCGGCTGGGTTTCCCCGGACGACGCCTTTCTGGTCTACGACCGCAACGGCGACGGCATCGTCAATGACATCTCCGAGTTCTTCGGCAGCGGGACCGTCGACGGCTTCGCCGAGCTGGACGGCTTCGACACCAACCGTGACGGGATCATCGCGGCCGACGAGCCGATCTGGGACCAGCTGAAGCTCTGGCGCGATCTTGATGGCGACGGCAACACCGATGCGGGCGAACTGGTGTCGCTCGCTTCGGAGGGCGTCACGTCGCTCTCCGTCGAGGTAACGCAGGTCAACTACCGGATCGAAGGCAACCTCGTACCCTACATCTCCACCTACCAGGGGGCGGATGGCGAGGGCCTGACCGGCGCGGCCTTCTTCCAGCTCGACCAGTTCGACAGCACCTTCGACGGCAGCTCGACTTTCGCCGAGGACTACACGCTCGACCCGGAAACGCTGCTGCTGCCCTTCCTGCGCGGCTACGGCAATGTGCCCGATCTCTACATCGAGATGAGCATCAACCCGGACCTCAAGGACCTGGTCGTCGAGTTCACCCAGCTCGGAGCCGAGGATCACGCGCGCGTCCGCGAACTGGCGGAAGAGATCGTCTACCTCTGGGCCCGCGTCGAGGACGTGCCGACCGACGCGCGGGGGCCGCATTTCGACGGCCGCAAGCTCGCCGCCCTCGAAGCCTTCTTCGGTGAGCCCTACGCGGTCACCACGCGTGGGGGCTCGCTTGTCTCGAGCGATCCCAACACATCGCTTCGCGGATCGCAGTTGCAGACCTCCTGGGACCTGCTGTTTGGCGGCTACCTCTGCAACCTGCTAGTCCAGACCGACTTCGCCGGAGCCTTCAACGGCGTCGTCTATGACATCGTGACTGACGCGCCGCTTCTCGTCGGCGGTATCTTCGAGGTCGTGGAGGAACTGGCCGACGACACGCCCACGGATGCGCTGGAAGCGATTGAGTACTGGAACCTGGTCGGACCCCTCGTCGAAAAGCTGGGAGGACAGACCGACCTGTCCGCCTCGGAACTCAACAGCTTTGCCAATGAGGCACTGCGGGATGCGGGTCTGCCCTTCACGCTGACATCGCTGACGAACGCACAGATCGCGACGGGCGTCGAGGGCGCAAGGTTCTTCGGCACCCAGGACGACGATCTTTTCGTCGGTAGTTCTGCCAGCGAGACTTTCTTCGGCAGCCAGGGCGGTGACACCTACATTCTCGGCACAGCGGATTTCGGCCAGGATCGCATCGTCGAAGTCACATCACCCAGTGATGAGGGAGCGCCGGACGTCATCGTTCTCCCGGAAGGCGTTGGCGCCGACGATTTCACCTTGGAGCGAACGCCTTCGGGATTCATCCTCACCATCCTGAGCACCGGCGCGACAGTGGTCGTCGAGGACATATCCTTCGGCGGAGGAGACGGCGATTTCGGTGTAGAAGTCATCCGGCTCTTCGATGGTACCGAGGTCTTCGTCGCCGACCTCCTAGCGGAGTTTTCGGTCGAACTTGGGATCAATGAGGTTGTCGAGACCGGGCGGGACTTCGAACGTACTGTGCAGGTCACCCGCGACAGCGCGACAACAGGCGTAGAACTGACCTTCGAGGCGACCTGGAGCGACGGTTTCGTTCAGAACGGGACGATCCCTGCTGGGGCGTCATCGTTTGACATTTCGCGGGACCTTGGAGACCTCTCGGGCGATCTCACATTATCCGTTGTCGTGAGTGGGCCGAGCGGTGTCCTCGATACAGATCAGCTAGCGATCAGCATTGCAGATGAAAATGTCGCGCCTGAATTGACAGCTGATGCATTCGTTACTCCAGAAGACGTCAGCTTGCCTCTGACGTTTGCAGACGTACTGGTCAACGACTCCGACCCAGATGGCGACTCGCTTCAGGTTGTGAATGTCTTCAATGCAACAAACGGGACAGTTGCACTTACCGACACTGGGATCACTTTCACGCCGAGTCCTGAATTCAGCGGTACCGCTTCCTTCGAGTACGTCGTTTCTGACGGTAGTCTCCTGAGCAGCCAGATCGTCAATGTAACAGTGAACCCGGTCAACGACGCGCCGGTAGCGAATGACGACGGGCCCTATGGCGTGCAGGAGGATGTCGGGGGCAGCTTTTCGTTCACCGGCGCGCTCGCGCCGCTCGACAACGATACGGATGTTGACGGCGACACGCTCTCGGTCGTCTCGATCGGGACGGCGTCGAACGGCACGGCGAGCTTCGATGCAGACGCCGGCACTTGGACATACCTGCCGAACGCGAACTTCTTCGGGTCGGACAGCTTCACCTACACGATCTCGGACGGACAGGGTGGCACCGACACGGCGACGATCTCGATCACCGTCCAGTCCGTCAACGACGAGCCCGTCGCGGGTGACGACGACGTCTCGACGGACGAGGACGTGCCGCTGACCGGCTCGGTGCTCGGCAACGACAGCGACGTCGACGGCGATACGCTCAATGTCTCGCTCGTCGCGGGCCAGGGGCCGACGAACGGCAGCCTGGACCTCGAGACCGACGGCACGTTCACCTACACGCCCAACGCCGACTTCAACGGTAGCGACACGTTCACCTACGAGGTGTCTGACGGCAACGGCGGCACCGATCAGGCGACGGTCACGATCACCGTGAACCCGGTCAACGACGCGCCGGTGGCGGGTGACGACGACGTCTCGACGGACGAGGATGTGCCGCTGACCGGCTCGGTGCTCGGCAACGACAGCGATGTCGACGGCGACACGGTCAGTGTCTCGCTCGTCGCGGGCCAGGAGCCGACGAACGGCAGCCTGGACCTCGAGACCGACGGGACGTTCACCTACACGCCCAACGCCGACTTTAACGGCACCGATGCCTTCACCTACCTGGTGAGCGACGGCAACGGAGGAACGGACACCGCGAGCGTCTCGATCACCGTCAACCCGGTCAACGACGCCCCCCTGGCCAACGACGACAGCGGTTTCTCGACGGCGTTCGAGACGCCGGCCGAGATTGACGTGCTGGGTAACGACAGCGACCCGGACGGGGACCCGCTTGAGATTACCGAGGTGACGCAAGGGTCCAACGGCTCGGTCGTCATCGACGACAAAGGTACGGCCGACACCTCGGACGATAGGCTCGTCTACACCCCGGACGGAGGCTTCGCGGGCGAGGACACCTTCACCTATACGGTGAGCGATGGTCGGGGTGAAAGCGCGACCGCGACGGTGACGGTTACGGTCGAGGAGCAGCCGAACCAGGACCCCGACGCTGTCGACGACAGCGCGACGACGACCTTCCCGCTGCCGGTTGAGATCGATGTCCTGGACAATGACGACGACCCGGACGGCGATCCGCTGGAAATCACCGAGATCACCCAGGGGGCCAACGGCTCGGTGTCGATCGATGACAAGGACACGGCGGACACCACCGACGACACGGTGATCTACGCTCCGGACGAAGGCTTCGAGGGCGTGGACAGCTTCACCTACACGGTGAGCGACGGCCAGGGCGGCACGGACACCGCCACGGTCCAGGTCACGGTCGGTGAACCGGAGAACCGGGATCCAATCCCGGCGGATGACGACGTGGAGACGGACGAAGACATGTCGGTCACCTTCTCGGTGCTTGACAACGACTCCGATCCGGATGGCGACCCTATCTTCTCCTTCGTGCCCGATCAGACCCCGAACGGGGAGATCGTCGACAACGGCGATGGGACCTACACTTACACCCCCGACGACGACTTTAATGGAACGGAGGTCGTAGAGTACTTCGTCTTCGACGATACCGACGGCTTCGCAAGCGCCTTCGTCAACATCACAGTCAACCCTGTGAACGACGACCCTGACGCTGTCGACGATGCGGTTTCGGGAACGGAGGATGCGCTGATCGAAGGCAGTGTTCTGGCCGACAACACCAACGGCCCGGACAGAGACCCAGATGTCGGCGACATCCTTACGGTGTCGCGGGTAAACGGCCAGCAGGCGAACGTCGGTACGCAGATCACCTTGGCTTCGGGCGCGCTCCTGATGCTGAGCGCCGACGGGACCTTCGCCTATGACCCGAACGAGCAGTTCGACTTCCTGGCGGTGGGTGAGAGCGAAACGGACAGCTTCACTTACGAAGTGTCCGATGACAACGGCGGCACCGACACGGCAACCGTGACCATCACCGTCGATGGGGTGAACGACGACCCGACGGCGGCGGATGACGAAGGCACCGGCTTCGTGACCGACGAGGACAACGGCTTCACCACTGGAAACGTGCTGGACAACGACAGCGACCTGGACACGAGCGACAGCTTGAGTGTCGAGAGCATCGATACCAGCGGCACGCGTGGCCTGGTGACCGACAACGGCGACGGCACCTTCGACTACGACCCGAACGGCCAATTCGAGGATCTGGCGGCAGGGGAAAGCGACACCGACAGCTTTACCTACACGGTCTCCGACGGCAATGGCGGCACCAGCACAGCAACCGTGACCGTCACCATCAACGGCGCCGATGAGGAGCCGAACATCATCGAAGGGGAGGCCGGAAGCGACAATCTCGTTGGGACGCCCGGAGACGATGTCCTAGTCGGAAACGGCGGCGCCTTCGACTTCTTCGCCGGTGGCGGCGGTGCCGACATCTTCCGGTTCAACGCAACCGACGGAAACGGTCGCGAAGTCGGCACCGTTACCGACTACACGCCGGGAGAAGACCTCATCGATCTGGCGGGCAATGCCATTGCCTTCTCCTTCGATGCCGGGGAGGCAACCTACCTCTTCTTGGAGGGCGGAGACTTCGACACGCTGATCGTCAACGGTGCCTCCTCCATCAACGAAATCAGCTTTGTCTGATAGTTGGGGGCAGCACTGATCATGTCGCGAAGAAAGAGCGCTCACGGAAACCATCCCTGCGCATCATCTTGGTTTCTCCTCGACGTTAGCCTTGTCCGAAGCCAAGGGCGCTGAGACATGATTGGCCATAGCAACAAGGGAATCCGAGTCGATTTCAACATGCAACAAGTCGAAATTGCTCTCTCTTAAATAGTAGGCTAGAATAGGTGCTGGGATAACGGTGCTTGTAGACTTGGGGGGATATGATGGTGTTTGGGAAACTGGTAAAACCTTTGTTGGCGGCTTGCGTCGCACTGTGGGCCTGGACCTCCACCGCCGGCGCGGTCGTGATAAGCGATGTGGAGCCGGTTCCCGGCGGCCCATCGATAACGGACGGGCTCATTACCTTGGGTCTGAGCAGCAGTGGAATCAGCATCAGTGGCGGGGCCACCGGGGTCGCCGTGGGCGGCCCGATCTTGCCGCCGGTTCCTGGCCTTCTGACGACGGGGGCTCTCCAGATCACCGGGTCGCTGATCGACGGCGGGAGCTTCGCGACCATCAATCCCGGGGCCGGAGCCAGCCTGTTTCTTTCGGGCAGCTTCCTGGATGCCGCCTTTGACGTCGGTGTCTTGACGGTTCTCTTCTCCGTGGTCGGCGGCACGGCCGCGGCAGACTTCGGCGACTTCGTCCTGCTCTCCTTGGCGTCACCGAGTCTCGGACCGGATACCCTTGACAACCTGCCGACGGCGCCGAACGTCGAGTTTCTGACCAATGTCACCACAACGATCAGCAGTGCTCAGCTTGTTCAGCAGCTGTCGGCGCCGGCTGTGCTTGGCCTATTGCTGCCCGGTGTCGGATTGCTGCTGCTTCTGAATTCCCGGCGCAGGCGAGCAGGATGGTCAGGCTCTCAGATCTGTTGATCGGCCGCCAACCTGCAGGGGGCGTTACCCGACAAGAATCGGCAGTCTGGCTTGGCCGGGTTTTGGCGTTTGGCGTGCGACCAGCGAGGCCGTGGCTTTTTCGGCTTGGCAGGGAGCACCAGGGTGGGTGTTCCCTCTGGCCCCCGATGTAGAGCACGCTTCGACAATAGGCGGCGAAGGTATGCAGAGATCACAGGACATCGTCGCCGGCGCCGTCGCGAAGTGCCGTTCGGTGTTCCTCGCCGTCGGCCTTGTCAGCTTCTTTATCAATCTTCTGATGCTGACTGGGCCAATCTTCATGCTGCAGATCTACGATCGGGTCTTGGCGAGCCGGTCAATATCGACACTTGTCGCGCTCGCCGGAATTGCGATCGGTCTCTACGTCTTCTTCGGTCTGTTGGAGGGGCTCAGAAGCCGTATCCTCTCGCGGGTCAGCGCACGACTAGACGGAGATCTTTCCGGTGCGACCTTCGCCTCCTCAGCGGCCTTGCCTCTGATTGGCGGTCGCAAGGCCGATGGGGTCGAGCCGGTGCGCGACCTCGAAACTGTCCGTCAGTTCCTGTCCGGGCCGGGACCCTCCGCCTTCTTCGACATACCCTGGATGCCCGCCTATCTCGCGGTCGTCTTCGTCTTTCATCCTCTCCTCGGTTTCATCGCGGCCGGCGGAGCGCTCTTGATCTGCGTGCTGATCGGCCTGAATGAGCTGCTCGTGCGCAAGCTGTTGGCGGAGGCCTCGAAGCGGTCCGCTCGGCGAAATGCTCTTGTGCAAGATACCCGCCGAAACGCTGAAGCGGCCACCGCCATGGGTATGGTCTCGGGGCTGCAGGCCCGCTGGCTCAAGGAAAGCGAGATCTTTCTCAAGCTTCAGGGCAAGGCATCGGACCGGGCGTCCACCTTCACATCGCTAATAAAGACGCTTCGCTTTATGCTGCAGTCCGCGATTCTCGGGGTAGGCGCCTACCTGGCCATTTTTGAGCAGATCACCCCGGGAGTGATGATCGCGGCATCCATCATAACGGCGCGTGCCGTGGCCCCGGTCGAGCAGGCTGTTTCGCAATGGCGCGCCTTCGTGTTGGCGCGGCAGAGCTTCCAGCGCCTGAAAGACATCCTGAAGAGAGGCGTCGCCGCCGTCCCGGACGCCGAGCTGCCCTTGCCGTCTCACAGGCTGCAGGTGGAGCAGGCCTTTGTCGCGGCACCGGGCTGCCTCGAGCCGATCGTGCAGATGATCAGCTTCGACCTGAAAGCGGGCGAGGCGCTCGGCATCATCGGACCCTCGGGGTCGGGCAAGTCCACGCTGGGCCGGGCACTGGTCGGCGTCTGGCCGACGAGCCGCGGGGCCGTTAGGCTGGACGGTGCGAATCTGGCCCAGTGGGAACGCGATCGTCTCGGACAAGCGATCGGCTATCTGCCACAAGACGTGCAGCTTTTTGCCGGCACGGTTGCTGAAAACATTGCCCGCTTCCGGCCGGACTGGCAATCGGAGGACGTCATCGCGGCCGCGAAGCTGGCAAACGCCCACGACCTCATCGCGCGCCTGCCCAACGGCTATGACACCCAGGTTGGTGAAGGCGGTGCCGTGCTCTCGGGTGGCCAGCGACAGCGCATCGCACTAGCGCGGGCGTTGTTCGGCGACCCTTTCCTCATCGTACTCGACGAGCCGAACTCGAATCTGGATGGCGAAGGCGAGGCGGCTCTGACGGAGGCCCTGGTTAGAACGAAGGCGCGGGGACGCATCTTCATCGTCATCGCCCATCGGCCGAGTGCCATCGTCGCCGTCGACAAGCTGCTAGTGCTCAAAGGGGGACGCATGACGGCCTACGGGCCCAAAGACGAGGTCCTGACAGGTGGCGCCGTCAGCGGCGCCCGCGATGGCGGCGGCCTCAAGGTGGTCCACGATGGTTAGCATTGAACGGCCTCGGTGCACTCGATGAGCAGCGGAGTCACCAAGAGTCTGCGCGGACATCTGATCTGGGCGTTCGTCGTGATCGCCGGCTTGGCCGGCGGCTTGGGGACCGCCGCTGCCTTGGTTGAAATCAGCGGAGCCGTCATCGCGCCCGGCAACATCGTCGTGGAAACCAACCTCAAGCGTGTTCAGCACCAGGAAGGCGGCATCGTCGAAGCGATCCATGTGGGCGAAGGCCAGCCCGTCGAGGCGGGCGACCTGCTGGTTCGGTTGGACGGGACGATCGCCAAGGCGAACCTGGCCGTAGTCACCACCAGGCTTCGCGAGCTGCAGGCCCAGGAAGCCCGCTTGATGGCCGAGCGCGACGGACAGGAGGCGTTGATCGTTCCGGAGACGCTGGCCGCCCTTAGCTCGAACCCTGCGGTGGCGGCCATTCTTCAGGGTCAGCGGAGCCTCTTGGATGCGCGACGCTCCTCACGCGCCGGCCGTAGTGCGCAGCTGAACGAGCAGATCAAGCAGTTCCGGGAACAGATCACCGGCCTCACCTCGCAACGCGCCGCAAAGGCCGAAGAAATCGAACTGGTAACCAAGGAGTTGTCGGACCTTTCGAGCCTGGTCGAAAAGCGCCTCATTCAGCAGTCCCGCATCACGGCGCTCAAGCGCGACGAGGCACGGCTGAAAGGCGAGCATGGTGGCTTCACCTCACAGATCGCGCAGGTCGAGCAGTCGATCTCCGAACGGAAGATCCAAATACTGCAGATTGACGAGGAGATGCGGGCGGAGGTGGTCGAGCAGTTGCCGGAAGTGCGCGGCGAGATTGCGCAGCTCATCGAGCAGAGGGTTGCGGCGCTGGAGGAGCTCCGTCGGCTCGAAATCCGCGCACCGAGCGCCGGCTACGTGCATCAGCTGGCGGTCCATACTGTGGGCGGGGTGGTGGCAGCTGGCGAGGATCTGATGCAGATCGTCCCGCATGAGGATGTCTTGGTGGTGGAGGCGCGGGTTGCGCCCAACGACATTGACCAGCTTGGTCCTGGACAGGAAGCCGTGGTGCGCTTTCCGGGATTGGATCAGCGCACGACGCCGGAGCTAACGGCGCGCATACTCACCGTATCTGCGGATTTGATCGAAGATCCTACCGACGGGACCAGGTACTATCAGGCACGCTTGGCTCTCGCGGAAGAAGAGATCGCCAAGCTCGGTGATACCCGCCTTGTCCCCGGCATGCCTGTTGAGGCCTTTGTCCAGACTCGCCCTAGGACAATTCTCTCTTTCCTTTTGAAGCCGCTATCGGACCACATTGTTCATGCGTTCAGGGAAGGTTAAGTGCCAACTGGAAGAGCAGGCCCAATTCACGCTTCTAGGCTCCAAGAGAGTGATGAATGAGCCTCGCGATACTGGCTTGCGGGTGAATAGGAAAGCTTCCTGCTTGTTGCGCTACCAAGTCACAAGCGTCTGACACAATTTAAGCGCTCATCCGCAGGGGGCATGCTCCAGCAAATCCTGCCCTTGCAACAGTTGCCAGCGTCAGCCCAGAGGTGCTCCAAGAACCTGTACCAGTGAACTTGTTCTTGTTTTTCTTCCGCTGACGACGTTTCCCCATTCCAGCAACCAACTTGATGCAGAGTCTTCGGTAGCCCGTTGGCCGAGCGCAAAACGGTCGCCGAGGTGTTAGTCGCTCCGTGAAGTTGGAAAGAGGCGAGGATTTGCAGTCGCTCGAACGGCAGATGCTCTCGCCATACGTGCTGAGGGACGTTCTCAGCGCCATATCGAAGGTCGGAAAAGGTCTTGTAAAATGATCGGGCCTGGGCGGCAGTGCATGCCTTTGCGCACGGAAAATACGATATTGTTTCTCAAGACCTTAGATTTCTGGCGGTACGGCCGACGGTATGCGCAAAGTGACGCAGGTTTAGGCGCAGCGTTTTCAATGTTTTAGAGAGTTCGGAAACAATGAAGTGGGAGTGAGGGGAGGGTTCGCGGCGAGGGGTGCAAAACTTGGGAACAGGAAAGGCATCTGGAGTGTCATGACCGACAGGCCGTCGATTCAAGTCCTGCCCCCGCAACCATTTCGAGGAACCGTGGCGTCTGTGGCGCCGCCTAAGCGCGAGCAAGGAGGAAGCCTGCTTCGAAGCGAAGACGCGGCCCTGCAGTGGAGGGGCTTCATGATCGAGCTTAGTTCGATCGGATGGCGATCCTCCGTCGGTGCGGCCGCATATCCGCCGCTATCTCATGATGAAGGGATTGGATGCCGTCGTCTGTTGCGCAATCCAGACAGACTTCACCTGCGTGAATTCCTTGATCGCTTCTTGCCCGCTTTCGCGGCCCTGACCGGATCGCTTGAAGCCGCCGAACGGTGTCATGAAGCTAACGGCGCGGTAGGTGTTCACCCAGACGGTCCCCGCCATGAGTTCTTCCGACATCCTGAACGCCCGGCCGATATCCGAGGTCCAGACCCCGGCGGCCAAACCGAATACGATGTCGTTGCCGATCCGGATCGCGTCCTCTTCAGTGTCAAAGGGGATCACGGACAGGATTGGGCCGAACACTTCTTCCTGCGCGATGCGCATGTCGTTCGAAACGCCGGTGAAGATCGTCGGTTCGACAAAGCGATCGCCCTTCGCACCTTCGCCGGTATAGGGCTTGCCCCCCAGAACGCAGGTCGCACCGTCTTCCTTCGCGACGGCAATGTAGTGGAGAATCTTCTCGTATTGCGGTGGCGTTGTGACCGGCCCCACATGGGTATCCAGCGACATCGGGTCGCCGATTTTGGCTGCCCCCGCCACCTCGACCAGACGTTCGACAAACTTCTCGTGGATCGAGCGCTGAACCAACAGCCTGGACCCGGCAATGCAGGTTTGCCCGGTCGCCGCAAAGATGCCCGAGATTGCGCCCATCACGGCCGCGTCGAAATCGGCGTCGTCAAAAACGATGTTGGGAGATTTGCCGCCCAGCTCCAGGGTGACCGGCATGATCTTCTTGGCCGCTGCCTCGTAGATCTTCTGCCCGGCGAGATCCGAACCTGTAAAAGCGACCTTCGCAACGTCCGGGTGCTCGACCAGAGATGCGCCGACTTCGCGCCCATAGCCGGTGACACAGTTCACCACACCGTCAGGGAAGCCGGCTTTCTTGATCAGCTCCATGAACTCGAGCGTGGAAACAGAGGTGAATTCCGATGGTTTGACGACCGCGGTATTGCCGGCCGCCAATGCTGGGGCGAGCTTCCATGCAAGAAGCAGCAGCGGCGAGTTCCAGGGGGTGATCATTGCCACCACGCCCAGAGGTTCATGCTGGGTGTAGTTGAACATTCCCGGCCTGTCCGAAGGGAGAACCGCGCCTTCGACCTTGTCAGCCAGCCCGCCGTAGTAGCGGTACCACTCCGCAAGGTATCGCGTCTGCGTGCCCATCTCGGCAATCAACTTGCCATTGTCGCGCACTTCCAGTTCGCCAAGCCGTACTGCCTCGCCCTCGATGATCTCGGCCAGCTTGACCAGCAGTTTACCCCGTTGGGTCGGCCGCATTTCAGCCCATGCTCCCGTCTGGAAAGCAGCCTTGGCAGCACGAACGGCGCGATTGACATCCTCGACGTTTCCTTCGGCTATCCGTGCCCAGACCTCGCCCGTGTAGGGGTTGTCGGTGTCGAAATACTGACCGCTCGTGGGCTTCGCCGGAGCGCCGTTTATGTAATGCTGATAGGTCTTCATGGGTTTACTGTTCGTCTTGATCGGGCTGGAACACGATACGACCGGTAACCCGGCCGTTCTCAAGGTCCTCGACCGCCTGATTGATCTGGGAAAGCGGGCGCCGCTCGATTGGCATTTGCTTGATTTTGCCTGCGCGCACCATGTCGATCAGGGCGCGTAGCTGCGGCGAGTTGCCGACATGGCTGCCGCACACGGACATCGCTTTCTGTGGCAGCCATACCTGGGGCAGTTTGAAGTCCCCGCCGGCTTGGCCGACGACGACGTACTTTCCGGCCTTGGCAAGCGCGCGGACTGCAATACGCCCGGTCGCAGACCCGCCGAATGTGTCGATTACGCCCATCAGGCGCCCCTCGGCCAGACGTTGCAACTCGGCGACCGCATCTTCGCGGCGGCTGTTCATGGCTTTGTCCGCACCCATCTCCAGCGCTGCACTCAGCTTGGCGTCATCAATATCGACAGCGATGATGTTGGCAAAACCCATAGCGCGAGCGATGGCGATGGCGTTCATGCCAAGCCCGCCGCAGCCCATGATCGCCATCCACTCGCCATGGCGCAGCGGTCCCATCTTTTCGAGCGCGTTGTAGACGGTGATGCCTGAGCAGGCATGTGGCACGACATCGGCGGCATCCAAGCCTTCGATATCGACCAGGAACTTTTCGTGCTCCACCAGGCAGTGGGTAGCAAAGCCACCGTTTTGCTTGATCCCGATGATTCGCATGGCCATGCAGTCGCTCTCGCGGTCTTCGCGACACGCCTCGCATTCGCCACATCCTATCCAGGGAAAGACGAGAACCTGTTGTCCCGGGGTGACGGTTGTTACATCCGGGCCAACCGCCTGGACGACGCCGGCAATCTCGTGTCCGAAAGTCATCGGCAGCCGGGCGCCTCGTTCCGCGAAGGTCAGTCGGCCCTCTTCGCCAAGATCCATGTAGCCTTTCTGGATGTGCAGATCGGAGTGACACAGACCTGCCGCCGTGACCCGTACGAGAACCCCCGTCCCAGTAGGTTCCGGCAATTCGTTGCGGCGTTTTTCAAATGGCTGGCCCCAGTCGATGAGATCGTAGCTGGTGTATTCGGTCATGAAGGTCTCTCACAGCAAGGATGGAACGAGCGTGACGATGCCCGGAACCAGATAGAGCAGCGTGATCGCAACCGCAAAAATGGCTACGACGCCCCAGGCAGCGCGGTAGGTCTTCCCCATTGGGAGGGAGGGTGACGCAGCCTTGAGCGCAAAGAGCGCATAGCCAAAGGGTGGCGTCACAGAGCCGAGCGTCACGTTTATCAGGTAGATCGCCCAGAACCAGATCGGGTCAAAACCGAAAGCATCGGCGATCGGTGCGTAGATCGGCACACTGACCAGCATATAGGCGATCACATCGATGAACATGCAGGCCACAAGCGTGATCAGCATGATGGCCAGAAACGCGGTCAATGCGGTGAGGTCTTGTGCCAGGAAGAACTTCAGGAAGCCTTGCGACGCTCCAGTGAAGGACAGGATCTGCGCAAACAGGCTTGAGGCCGCAAAGATCGCCATGATCGAGCCGGTCAGCAGCGCTGCCTCTTTCAGGCTGTCGACGAGAAACTTCAGGCTGAGCTTTCGGTAGAGCGCGGTCGTGATCAGGGCGCCGACAACCCCGCTCGCAGCAGCTTCGGAAGGTGTGGCAACGCCCAGAAGGATGAACCCGATGACGGAGAATATGACCAACAGGAAGGGGACGCATTTCAAAAGCAGCCATCCAAGGCTTTCACCTTGTTCTGCCACGTCTGCAGCGTCGTCCGGTGCGAGGCTCGGGTTGCGTTTGATCCGCACCCAAACATAAAGCCCAGTGAGGGCTGCAATCAGTAATCCCGGCAATAGTCCGGCGACAAGAAGCCCCGCGATCGAGACGTTGACCAGAGAGCCGAGTATGATGACCACGATGGAGGGCGGGATAATTGGCGCCAGGCTCGCGCCGGACAGAATCGTGGTGATCGAGAGACCTTCGTCGTATCCACGTTGGTTCATGGATGGCAAAACCGAGCGCCCGAGCATTGCCGTAACGGCAACGATGGATCCCGATAACGCTCCGAAGATTGTGGAAAGCGCGATCACCAGAAAGTAGAGGCGTCCACGCAGACGCCGAAAGATACGGTTGGCCGCGTCGAAGAGCACTTCCGTCGAGCCCGATCGAAACAACAGATCGCCCATGAGTACGAACATGGCTACGGTGCTGAGGGACACGATTGACGTTGCCGTCAGAATCGAATTCGCGACCAAGCCGAAGCCATTCGAGCCGAAGAGCAAGAAGACCGCGCCGATGCAGATCATGAAGAACGCGATGAAGATTGGAAGGCCAATCGCGAAGGAGCCGAGCAGGAGCCCGAGCAGAATGAGAAGGGTTTCGGCCCAACTCATGTCTCATCCCTTCCTGCTAAAGCAGTCGTCAGGAAGATCAGCGAGACAACGCCGAAACTGAAGGCGATCGGTGACAACAGCGCCCACTTGGGCACTTGAACGACAGTGTTGGTTAGGATTCCGGTTGAGAACTGCTTCAGCGCTGACGCGGCGACTATCCATGCCGTCGAAGCCGACACAATCGCTGCCACGAGAGCAAGAACCCGGCCCCACCTTTCCGCGGTCGCTTCGCCGAGAGCTTCAACCAGAAACGTGATTGCAATGTGCTGCTTGCGACGCGTTACCTCCGGAAGCGCCAGAAAGATCATGGCGGGCATGATGAAGCTGATGACGTCATTGCTCCACTTGGTCGGAGAGTTCATGGCGTATCGCATGAAGATCTCCATCACAAACAGGCTGGCGATCGTCGCCAAAAGAAGCGCGGAGAGGAATGCCATCCCCTCCGCCACAGCCTTCTCAATGCGTTTCAGCGCCGGCATTTACTGGGAAAGTCCCGCCTCAACAGCGAGTTGCCGAATGCCCGCAGCCACGTCCGCGTCCGTTTCGATTGCCAGGCCCCACATGGCTTCGGACATCCAGGCCGATATGTTCTCGGCTTCGGTGGCGTTCATGTTGGTGATCGCCATGCCCCTTTCCTGAAGCTGGCTCAGCTCGACGTCGGCGATCCGCGTCATCTCTTCAAGTGCATGAAGCTCGGTCTCAGCCGCGGCCCGGGTGATCGCCGCCTGAGTGTCCGCGTCGAGCGAGTTCCATTTGTCGAGATTCATGAACATCCAGTTGGACAGCGATCCGAAGTCGGGTTGCAGGACATGGCTGGCAACCTCGTAAAGCTTGAAATCGACCAGGCCGGTCGCGCTCCAGGGCGCGGCGTCGATCACGCCGTTCTGAAGCGAGGAGTAAATCTCGCCACCGCCCAGCGGGACCGGGCTGCCGCCAAGCCTCTCGATGATTGCGATGTACGAGGCATTGGCGCGCACTTTCATGCCGTCAAAGGAATGCTCGCGTCCATCGACCGCTTGGTTAGTCACGAAGCGGAAGCCACGCTGACCAAGTGGCATGATCCCGATAACCTTGATGCCCAGTGTCTGATAGTAGGCATCGAAGGCATCGAAAATGCCGCTTTCGCGCCAGGTCGTCGGATCCACGGCGATACCGTCTGCAGCCATGCCGATTTTCGTGGTGCCGGCGTGATAGGCCGGATGCGTGAAGATTATGTCGATGATACCGGTCTGAAGCGGCTCGACCAGTTCCAGCGGGCTGATCGCTTCGGGCCCCACAACGCTGATGTCCGTTTCGCCGGCGGTGTACTCTCCGACTTTGGCGACGAAAGTTTCGACGTTGACGCGATAGGTCGCCTGATTTGACGCCCACGAACTCACCAGCTTCAACGTCTCTGCCATTGCGCCCGCACCTGTTAGGCACAGAGCAAGCGTCGAAACGGCAGCGTATTTCGACAGTTTGGCGATGATCATTTTGTCCTCCCGGCTGTGATGCGCCTTCGGCGAGGCGCCGGCGCGTTTTTGCTGCCTGCTACTCTACAGGGGGAGTGGGGTGATAAAATTATAACGCGGATATGAATACTATAACAAAATTAAAACCCTTCTCAGGCGGCCGGATGAAACGTCTTTGCTGGGCCGGCTCGCATCAACCGGCCTTCAATACGTTCACCGGGTAGCCATTCATCGAGCCTGCCTCGGACCGTCAGCAGGCGATCGAAATCGACCCCGGTCGATAGCCCAATGCTCTCCAGCAGATAGGCGCAGTCTTCGGTTGCTATGTTTCCTGTTGCACCGGGCGCGAACGGGCATCCACCGAGCCCGCCAAGCGCCGCATCGAACCGCCGAATTCCAACTTCGATCGCGGCAAAGACGTTGGCGAGTCCCATACCGCGGGTGTCGTGGAAATGAGCGGCCATGGGCACCTGACCGACTTGCCGTCGGATTCCCCGCAGCAACCTCTGAACCTGAGCTGGATTGGCATAGCCAACCGTGTCCGCGATGTTTAGTTCGTCGGCACCGGATGTGACCAATTTCTCGGCAAGCTCAAGAACGCGTTCTTCGGGAACATCGCCCTGAATGCTGCAGCCGAAAGCCGTGGCAATTACGGCTGACAGTTCGACGTGTTCTTTCAGGCCGCGTTCATCGCGCTCCTTTACAAGTTCCGCGAACTCCACCGCGGAAGCGTCGCTCGATCGCCGGGTGTTGGCCATGTTATGGGCTTCGCTTGCCGAGAGAACGAAGGTGATCTTCTCCGCGCCGTGCTCCAGCGCCCGGATGCCGCCCTTGAGATTTGGAACCAGCACCGCTGCCCGGAACCCGCCAATTCCCTTTGCTCCCGCAAGAACCTCCGCCGCATCGGCGAACTGGGGAATGGTCGAGGGCGGCACGAAAGAGGTGACCTCGATTTCCGAGAAGCCACAGGCTGCCTGTTCGCGGCACCAATCGAGTTTGGTTTCCGTTGGAACAGCCTGCCGCACCAGCTGCAAGCCGTCCCGCAAGCCGACTTCACGCAGGCTGACAAAGTCCGGCCCCGCCATGCGAGTCATTGCCCTTTAAACAGAGGCTGACGCTTCTCGTTAAACGCCCGTACGCCTTCGCGCCGGTCTTCCGTGTTGATCGTGCGATTATAGGCCTCGATCTCGAAGGCAAGCCCATCGGCTAAGGACATCTGCGCGCCGCGATAAATCGCTTGCTTGGCCTGACGGACGGCAATTGGCGCGTTCCGAGCGATGCCTTCGGCGGCGTCCAGCGCCTCGTCGACCAATTTGTCGATAGGGAAGACCGCGTTGGCGAGTCCCCAGTCCAGCGCTTCGGCGGCACTGAAGGGACGGGCCGACAGGATGACTTCCTTGGCGCGGCGTTCGCCAATGGCCCGCGCGAGAGTCTGGGTGCCGCCGGCGCCTGGAATGATGCCGATCCGAGTTTCCGTCTGGGCAAAGCGGGCGTTGTCCGACGCATAAATGAAGTCAGCCGCCGCCGCGATTTCGCATCCGCCCGCATAGGCAGCACCATTCACCGCGGCGATGATTGGGACTGGGCAGTTCAGAATTGCGCGGACCATCCGCTCGTAGACCAGATGCTGAAGGCCCCAGTCGTGGTCCGACATCCCGTCGCGCTCCTTCAGGTCCGCTCCCGCGCAGAATGCCTTTTCGCCCGCTCCGGTCATCACGACACAACGGGTGTCGCCCGGGTCGAGCGCCAGATCCTCGTAGAACGTCACCAAGTCGCGCGCCATTTGCGTGTTGAAGGCGTTTGCCGATGTCGGCCGATTCAAAGTGACCTGGATGACATGGTCGCGCGGTACACTTATCTCGAGGGTCGCGAGGGCGGGTCTTGTCATGGGGCTTAGTCCGTTTGCCGTCTCGGCCAATGTATCTCTCGGTAAATGCGGCGGTCTCGGAACGAACCCGCAAACGCCTCCGTCTATCGGCGGGCGCTTCTGGGAGAATCACCTGTTTGAAGCAATCAAACAATTAAAATGTTAGAAGTGATATCATACATAAATTTTATAGTGTGCTGGTCTGACGCACCAACTTGCGTCAGGAGTTCTCGACAAGGGCGGGTTCCGGGTCCGCCTTCCAGGCACCTTCATCAATCATCGCGGCTATCTCGCTGCAGAGGATTGTAATAACGGCATCCGTGGCCCGTGTATTAGACCGATCAGGAGGCATCGCCAGAACAAGCTGTCGACGGATGGATGGGGAAATGAATGTTCGCGCTTCAAGCGTGCCAGCTTGCAGTTCCTCGGTGACAGCCGAGCGCGGTATGAATGCGTGATAGGACCCGCCGGCGACCAGGGACTTCAGCACCCAGAAGGCATCGCCGCGAAGCACGATGTTCAGGGAAACCCCCGCCTTCGCGGCGGCGTTATCGACCAGCATTCGGATGCCATGAGGGCGGCTGGGCAAGACAAGGGGCAAGTCGGCCGTGTCGGCAATTCGGATCTGCTCGCCGAGCTCAGGCAGTGCGCCCGGAGGGCTGATCAGGGCGATATCCTCGTAGAGCAGTTCCTTGCAGCGCAAATGCAGATCTGTCGAAGGACCGTAGAGAAACGAAATGTCCAGGTCGCCCCTCTGCAACCACTCGATCAGGTGTCCTGAATAGCCCTCGACGATGCGCAGGGTGACTTTCGGCAACTCGCGGTTAACTCGTTCGACAAGTCGTACGGCAAAGACGGTGTTGACGCTCGGCATTAGTCCGATCGCGACATTGCCTTTGACTTCCTCATGGTTCGAACGGATGTCGTCGACGGATTGTTCCAGCTGACGGATCAAGCCAGAAACACGGCCAAGGAGCTTCTCGCCTGGCTCGGTTAGCGTCATTCCGCGCACATGCCGCGCGAAGAGTTGGACTCCTATCTTATGCTCCAGCAACTTGATGTGGCGCGACAGAGCCGGTTGAGCGAGCCGCAGACGATCTGAAGCCGCGCTGAGCGATCCTGTCTCAGCAACGCAGATGAAAGTCTTGAGCTGCTTGATATCCACGCCACCTCCTTCGAATTTCGTTATTGTGGGTATAATTACTTTCGTATTTTTTTATTCTGTCAATGGTGGACGCTGGGTCGATTTCTTGCGACCTGTCACCAATCGAGCGAACGAACGTCTAGTGAGTGAAACATACACTCCCGCGTCCGGAGACATCACCACAGCCATAGCCGCTTTTGCGACCCAAACACCGGATCATACCTTGTCGGAGAACGCCCTTCGGATGGTCCGGGTGTCGCTGTCCGACTGGCTGACCGTGTCAGTTGCGGGGCAGGACGAGCCGGTCAGCCGAATTGTTAGGGACTTCGTGGCTGCGGAGGGTGGGGTCGGTGAGGCGGCGGTCGTCGGTTTGACGCACCGCCTCCCAGCGCGAACGGCCGCGCTGGCCAACGGAACCATTGGCCATGCGCTCGACTACGATGACACGCATTTCGCATATCTGGGGCATCCCAGTGTTGCCGTTTTTCCTGCCGCTTTCGCGATAGCGCAAAAAACTGGTGCAAGCGGCGAGACGTTTCTGGGTGCGGCTTTGATTGGGGCGGAAATCGCAACGCGCATAGGCTCCTGGCTAGGACGCCGTCATCATCTGGTCGGTTTCCATTCCACGGCCACGGCAGGCGCCTTCGGCGCGGCGATGGCCTCGGCTCGGTTGCTTGGCCTGGACGAAGAAGAAGCCGGCTATGCACTTGGCTTGGCTGCGACACGCGCCTCGGGCCTACGTGCGCAGTTCGGTACGATGGGCAAACCCTTTCATGCGGGCATGGCGGCATCCAGCGGTGTCGAGGCCGCGCTTCTTGCTCAACGCGGCTTCATCTCGCGCCCCGATGCACTGGAATCGTCGCAAGGCTTTGCGGTTACCCATGGTGCTGAGATGCAAGACCCAACCGAGGTGCTGAACGGTCTTGGGCAATCGTGGTTGTTCGAAGGGGTGCTGCACAAGTTCCATGCCTGCTGCCACGGCGCGCATGCCTCGCTGGAAGCGCTGACAGAGGTGCGTGACGGTGTGGGCGTCAAACCTGACGACGTAGCAAGCGTTTCAATCTCAGTGCCACCTCGTTACCTCAATGTGTGCAACATCCTGGAACCGAAAACCGGGCTTGAGGCGAAGTTCAGTTTTCGTCTCTGCGCGGCGATGGTGCTGGCTGGTCGCGATACCGCCGCGTTGACGACCTTCTGCGATGCGACCTGCCACGACCCCGAGATCGTGGCCCTACGCGATCGCGTGACAGTTACCGGAGACGAGGGTTTGGCGGAAACCGAAGCCGTCGTTCGGGTCACGTGCTCTGATGGCCGCACATTCGATGTGAATCATGACATCGGTCGTGAGGTGAGTCGCGCCACCCGTGAACGAAAGATCAAGGCAAAGTGCCAGGCGCTTCTAGGTCAAGACCAGGCTGCTGAGTTGTGGAAAGCTGTTGAGGCGGCCGAACCCGCGGGACTGGAAGAGTGGATCCAAAATCACGTTCTTCACCAAGCCTCTGCCCGGGGCGAGAATCATAAAAACCTGATATAGCGCCTATCCATCCATTTTAGTTTTTCAAAGAAACTTTAGGTGCGAGTTCTGGTTCGAACAGACAGCCCATCAGAGACTGCGAGAACCGGAGATTTTCATGGCACAAACGATTGATGGACCAAGCTTGACCCGACAGCTTTCGGAGTTTGTGGCCCGCACGAGTTACGATGATCTGCCAAGCGACGTTACCGAACTCGCGAAACTCTTCATCCTTGATACTGTTGGCTGTGCTTTGGGCGGACGCGCCCAGGCCAAAGAAGAAGTTTCCTGGGTGACTGCTTTTGCAGCGGCCCAAAGCGCGGGTGGTCAGTCGACGGTTTTCGGCGAGGCAGGAAAAACAAGCGCCGTGACAGCCGCCCTGACAAACGGCGCCATGGCACACACGATCGACTTCGACGACACGCATATGCCGTCGATTACCCATTTGGGATCATCGCTTGTCGCAACGACATTCGCCCTGGGCGAGGAACTGCAGTCCAGCGGCAAGGAGATAATCGAAGCCTTTGTTTTGGGCTTCGACGTGGCCGGACGGATCGGGCGCTGCGCCATGCCGACACATTACAAATACTGGCATCCGACCGCGACCTTTGGAGGCATCGGTGCGGCGGCGGCGGCAGCGAAGCTCTTGAAGCTCGATGCCGATGGTATCGAGATGGCCATCGGACTTGCCGCGGATGCCGCTGGTGGCCTTCGCTATGCTGTCGATAACGGTGACTTCTCTAAGAGCCTGCACCCGGCGATGGCGGCGATGAAGGCGGTGCTATTCGCACAGTTGATTGACGGCGGTGCGACAGGCCCGCGTGGCATCCTTGAATACCCTTCCGGCTTTCTCAACGCCTTCTCGGATGAGCCGAATTCCGAACCGCTGCTCGATCGTTTGGGCGAATTCTACGAAATCAGCGTTGGCGGTCTAAAGTCTCTTCCAACCATGCAGTGCACCCACACCGCTGTTACGAAGACGCTTGAACTGGTGGGGGAGCACGGCCTGCGGAAGGAGGAGATCGCCGAAGTCAGCATCGTTCAGTCCGAAACGATGCCGGGGCAAGGTATGAACTATGCCCCGAAAAGCCCATTGGCGGCGCGTCTGAGCACGCCGTTTGTTGTGTCTTTGGGTCTTAAGGACGGCGCGGTCAAGTTGGAGCGCTTCACGGACGAAATGCTGGCAGATTCGGAAATCAATGACCTGATGCGACGCATCAAGATCGAGGCCAGCACGGAACTAGCCGAGAGATACCCGAACACGGTTGCCTCGTTGGTCGATATCAAAACACGCGATGGGCGGGTTTTCTCGGGCGAGCAGATATATGCCAAGGGCGACCCGAACAACAGGATGACGCCCGAGGAAATCGCGGAGAAGTTCATCGCTTTGGCGGTGGCCGAACTTGGGTCACAAAGGGCCGATCAGGTTGCGTCCGATCTTCTCGCGCTGGAAGCGGCCGAAGATCTCCGCAGTGTCACGAAACTCCTTGGCTCGGTTTGATCCGGGGCCATTGGAGAGCAGCATGGACAACCCGTTTTCCGATCTGCTGGTCGTGTCTGTTGAACAGGCGCTTGCCGCGCCGCTTTGCACCTCTCGGCTCGTAGACATGGGTGCGCGGGTGATCAAGATTGAACGCGCATCCGGTGATTTCGCGCGCGGCTATGACGCTGCTGTAGATGGCGACAGCTCTTACTTCGTTTGGACGAACCATGGAAAAGAGTCTGTCGTTCTCGATCTGAAGTCCGACAAGGATGCAGCATTAATGAACCGTCTGCTGGCGAAAGCAGATGTGTTTGTACAGAACTTGGCACCGGGAGCGATGGCCCGGGCGGGCTTTGGCTCGGAAGAACTGCGCAAACGGCATCCAAGGCTCATCACGTGTGACATCACCGGCTATGGCGAGGAAGGTCCGGCGAGTGCGTTGAAGGCTTATGATTTCTTGGTGCAGGCCGAGAGCGGGCTGGTGGATGTGTCCGGCGCGCCGGATGCGCTTGGTCGTATAGGAGTTTCGATCTGTGACATCGGCGCCGGCATGACAGCGCATGCGGCGATCGTTGAAGCGCTCCTCTACCGTGAGCGGACGGGGGAGGGATATGGTATCGGCGTTTCGCTGTTCGGTGTGGCCTCGGAATGGATGAACGTGCCTCTGATGCAGTACGAGTATGGCGGCAAGGCCCCCAAGCGGGTCGGCCTGATGCACCCGACAATTCAGCCCTATGCGGCATTTGCGGTAAATGATGGCTCGCAGGTCCTCGTCGCGATTCAGAACGAACGCGAATGGGCACGATTCTGCGATAAGGTGCTGGGCCAAGCCGACCTCGCCACCGACACGCGGTTCAACAGCAACAATGCTCGGGTCCAAAACGTAGATGCGCTGCACGACATCATCGGCGGTGTTGCAGGTACGTTGTCGCGTGTTGAATTTACGGAGCTTCTGGCCGAAGCGGACATCGCCTATGGGTCCGTGAATTCGGTGGCGGCGCTGTCAGAACATTCTGGGCTAAGCCGTGTCCGTGTCGAAACCTCAGTCGGCACCGAAGTCACCATGGCAGCACCGCCGATCCATCGATCCATCGATGCAAACGTTGGACTTCCACCGCCGCCGAAACTTGGACAGCACACCGAAAGCGTCTTTTCTGAATTCAGCAGCGTCTAACGTTTCCTGCGTTCATCAAGCTCCACCAGAAGCGGATCAGCACGGGTGAATTCACAGAGATCTCGGAGTTGGGCAAACATGGACATCGAGGTTTATCGAACAAGATACGGACCTTGGTGGTTTGACGACCCCGCAACAAGCAAGATGAGCCGATCAGCGCATGAGAGTCTGCATGATCCAGTTCTTGCTCCCGCAACCATCGTCCGCAGCACCTCCGCGGTGCTCGAAGAAGCGGCTCAATCTGGGCCGCCCTTTTCGTTCTGCCGCTGACGACGGGTGCGCCCTGCCGATCTGATCCTTAGCAGGCTGATGGCACAGCGCCTGCGGACTTTTTCTCAAGCCTGGAATTGAGTGCGAGTTGATAACTGGGCCGAACAGATTGATGCCACGACGCACACTCCATTTATCGTTTGATTTCAAGAGCGGTGTTTTCTGACGGTACGAGCGAGTTATCGCACCAAGAAACTCATGAAAATCAATAGAGTAGTGGCTTGGGAAACAATCGAATGGGAGTAGGGGGTGCGGAGCTAGCCGAACGTGGCCAGACTTTCCTGTAACTGTATGACGTCAGTTGGTTTTCCATTCTCATACAGCTCGTTCCAACATCGCGCTCTTTATGTTGCCTGCGCGGGCAGGGAAGCACTGCAACCTCAGCAAAAGAGCGTCTAGGGCTGTAGGCACTCGCTCGGTTATCTGGGCGCCGCCCAGGGTTTGTCGTCGAAATGGCTGACCTCGAAAGTTCTAATCCGATCTAGCGCCTTCAACGTCATCTCGATCTCCGACGCGCCCTCGAGCAACGCTTGCCGGTGATGGTCTTCGATGTTGAAGGCGAAGCACTGACGGCCGTTCAACGTCACCGTTCGGTCAACCAAGTCGATTTCAGCTGTCGCGCCATTTTTTGCCTGTGTCGCCTGCGTCACGACATCATGTAGCGCGTCATCCGCTACAATCGTCAGCAATCCGTTGTTGACGGCGTTGTTGAAAAAGATGTCGCCGAAGCTCGGTGCAATGACCACGCGGAAGCCGTAGTCCAACAGAGCCCAAACCGCATGTTCGCGCGACGAGCCGCATCCGAAATTCGGCCCGCCGACGAGGATCGAGCCATTTTCGTAGCTGGATTGATTCAGAACGAACTCCGGCCGCTTTGCCCTTGAACCGTCGTAGCGGAGATCATGAAACAGTTGGTCGCCGTATCCGGAACTGCGCGGACGATGGATGAAGCGCGCCGGAATGATCTGGTCGGTGTCGATATTGGTTGCGAGCAGCGGAACGAGAACGCCGCGATGGCGATGGAACGGTTGCATTGTTCACCCCGCCGAGTCGATCGTGCGAATGTCCGTCAGCCGTCCGGTGATGGCGGCGGCGGCGGCCATTGGCGGACTGACCAGATGGGTGCGCGCGCCAACACCTTGACGGCCGGCGAAATTGCGGTTGGAAGTCGACGCACAGCGCTTGCCCGGTGGCACGATGTCACCATTCATCGCGACGCACATGGAACAACCGGGCTGGCGCCATTCGAAGCCCGCGGAGGTGAAGATGCGGTCCAGTCCCTCAGCCTCGGCCTGTGCTTTCACCTGACCGGAGCCCGGCACCACGATGGCCGGCACCCGTGTCTTGCGTCCCTTGGCAACGGCCGCCGCAGCCCGCAGGTCCTCGATGCGGCTGTTGGTGCAAGAGCCGATGAAAACGCGGTCGATCGCGATCTCCTGAACGGGCGTCCCCGGTTGAAGATCCATGTAGCTGAGGGCTGCTTGCATCGTTTCGCGCCGGACGGGATCCGCCTCTGACGCCGGGTCCGGTACACGCTCCGAGATTGTGACGGCCTGCTCCGGCGACGTCCCCCATGTGACGGTCGGCTCTATCTCGCAGCCATCGATCGTGATCTCTTTGTCGAACACAGCGTTCACGTCGCTCTTCAGCGAGCGCCATGCCTCTACGGCCTGGTGCCACTGCACGCCGGACGGCGCCATGGGCCGCCCCTCAAGATAGTCGAACGTGACGTCGTCTGGTTCGACCATGCCGAAGCGGGCACCGGCCTCTATGCTCATATTGCAGACGGTCAGCCGCTCCTCGATCGAAAGGTCGCGAACCACGCTTCCGGCATACTCGATGGCAAAGCCGGTACCGCCGGCGGTGCCGATATGTCTGATAACCTGCAGCACCAAGTCTTTAGCCGTCACGCCTCGCTTCAGGGAACCGTCTATTGTGATCCGCATTTGTCTTGGTCGACGCTGCCAAAGCGTCTGCGTCGCCAGCACATGGGCGATCTCCGAAGCGCCGATGCCGAATGCCAGCGCACCAAGCGCGCCGTGCGAGGCGGTGTGGCTATCGCCGCACACCAGAACGGTGCCCGGCAGCGTGAAGCCGAGTTCTGGGCCGATGACATGGACGATGCCCTGCCGTTTGTCACCGATGCCGTAGGTCGTGAAATCCCCTCGCCGTCCACGCTCGACGAGGCGATGAACGATCGCGGCCCGCTCGGCGTGACTTTCGTCGATCGGGCCGCCGGTGCTGGCGTAGTGGTCGGCGGTGCCCAGTGTCAGATCGGGCCGCCGAATCGTCAGTCCCGCATCCTCGATCATGTCGAACGCCTGAGACGTCGCGTCGTGAACGAGATGGCGATCGACGAAGAGCAGCGACGAGCCGTCAGCGCGCGTCTCGACTACGTGCGCGTCCCATATCTTGTCGAACAGAGTCCTGGAGGCGTGCTCACGCTGCATCGGCTGCACCATCCCAGACCTGATCCGGCAAGGGCAGACCGGCGAAGGTCTCGTCGCCAAGCGGCCGGTCAGGCGCGATGTCCATCCGCTCGAGCACCCACATCAGCTGACGGGCATGCTGACCGCTATGCCAAGTCGTTCGCTCGAGAAAGTCGTGCAAGGTCTGCTCACCATAGTAGACATCAGCCTTGGCCGACCAGTCAGCAGCGCGGCCTGGGCCTGCGAACCATGCATCGAGACGTCCGGCAACGTGCCGGCCGTAGCCGGATAGCCCCTCGATCGACTGCATCTCTTCGGGGGGCAAGCGGTAGTAGGCCTCGTAGACGAGAGGAATGCCTTCCTCGTGTTCAACGAAGGCGTCAATGATGTTGTAGAGGTGGTAGACGAGGTCGGCGTAGCTGCGCGGCCGATTGGGCAGATGGGTCCCCAAACTCGATTCAGGGAGCTGGCGCAGAAAGCGATCGGCGCCTTCCATGATCGATGTCAGGCGCCGATGCAGCTCTTCGGGCGGCAGTATCTTTCTCTCACCCCAGGAAATGCCGACCAGACGCGCCACGTCGCCGAGTATCTGGCCATTGGCCCAGTTGTCGCCACGCACGACGATCGGCACTTGGCGCAGACCGAACCGCGACAGTTCGTCGAGCGCGCTTTCGTCTTCGAGCACGTTCCTGGAGTGGAACGCTATGTCGTGCTCGGCAAGGAACTCCTTGGTCCTAAGGCAACTCGTGCATCCAGTCTGCCAATAGACATAGATATCGCTGTCGATTTCGCGCGTCGCTTCGGTCATCGGCTCCCTCCTTGAAAAGTCTCTCCGTCCGCTATGCTGCGGCTGCCTTGGCAATTGCCCCGAAGTGGTCGACCACCGCCGACTTGGCGACGACGTCGCCATACTTCGCATTAATGTCGAACAGATTGGCATCGTGTGGTCCGTCGTGCCGGTCACCGACGCATTCGCGTGGCACGATGATGCGAAACCCGTACTGCACGCCGTCGATCGCCGTGGCGCGAACACAGCCGCTCGTCGAGCAACCGATCAGTACCAAGGTGTCGATTGCCTGGGCATGGAGCATCGAGATCAGAGACGTGCCGAAAAAGCAGCTCGGATAATTCTTGACGATAACAAGGTCGTCGGGTTCGGGCGCCACCGTGTCGTCGATCTCTGCCAGCGGCTCGCCCGGAACCAGCTTGCGCAGGAACGGCACCTTTTGGACGAAAACGCCGCCATCCGCGCCGCTTGGGTGGTACAACACCTTGGTGTAGATGATCGGCACATGTGCCCGCCGTGCGGTGGCGAGAAGCTCGACGCTCTCGGCGACGGCGGACACGACACCGTCGGCAAACAACGGCGAACCTGGCGTCGTATAGGCGTAGGTGAAGTCAATCGCAATGACGGCAGGGCGATCGCCGAAGCCAATTTTGCCATCGAATACGCCGGCATAATTGTCTTCCCGGCTATCGTTCATGTCGGAGCTCCTCTTTAACCGTTTGATGTCGTCGTGATGCCGTGGTCGGCCACTTCGCCCGGCTCGAGTGGGAAGTGACAGGCGACGAAGTGGTCCTCTGCATCCGCCTGAAGCGCCGGGTCGCTCTCGACGCATTGGCGCGGTACGACGACGCCATCGGCAATCTTCGCTGTGGCGACGCCGTCGGCGGAGGCCTTCAGGCGCGCCTTGAAACATCGGGGATGAAACCGGCAGCCGCTCGGCAGCGCCGTGGCTGAGCCTATCTCGCCGTGCAAGGCGATGCGTTTGCGATGGCGTTCGGCCTTTAGGTCGGGAATAGGCACCGCTGACAGCAGCGATGCCGTATAAGGGTGACGAGGCGCCGCGTAGAGGTGTTGCCGCGGCGCCATTTCGACGATCCGCCCGAGATACATCACCGCGATCCGCTCGGAGATATGCCGCACAACCGCGAGGTCATGGGCGATGAAGATGTAGGTGACGCCGGTCTCGCGCTGGATCTTGCGGAGGAGATTGAGGATTTGCGCCTGGATCGAGACATCCAGCGCCGAAACAGGTTCGTCCAGGATCAGGAGCTTCGGGTTGAGCGCCATCGCGCGTGCGATACCGATGCGCTGGCGCTGACCACCCGAAAACTCATGAGGGTAGCGGTCGGCAGTCGCAGGTGGCAGCCCGACCTGCTCCAGAATCTCGCCGGTCCTGCGGACAATCTGCGATCGATCTGCTCCGTGCACCTGCATCGGCTCGGCCACAATGGCGCCGACCTTCATCCGCGGATCAAGCGATCCATAGGGGTCCTGGAAGACCATCTGCATATCGCCGCGCAAACGGCGAAGCTCAGACTGCGATAAATGCGTGATGTCACGCCCGTCGAACATCACGCGTCCGTCGGTTGGATTGAGCAATCTGAGCAACAACCGGCCGAGCGTGCTCTTCCCGGACCCTGTCTCGCCAACCACACCGAAGGTCTCGCCACGGCCGACCGAGAAGCTGACACCGTCAACGGCGCTGACCGCCGGCCCGGCCTTTCCGAACATCCAGCGCTTTCCCCCGAACACCTTGCGGAGGTTGTCGACGCGCACCAGTGCTTCGCAGTCGGTCGAGAGGCTGACATGGGTGTTCATTCGACCGTTCCCTCGGTGATGAGCTCTGAACTGTGCAGGCAAGCCGCACGGTGCGAGCTCTGCCCAATGGCGCGGAGCGCCGGGCGCGTGGCTTGGCAGTCCTGACGGCCGCGGCCGAGATAGCAGCGCGGCTCGAATGCACAGCCGGTCGGCAAAGCCGCTGGGTCTGGCGGCTGCCCTTCGATTTCGAGCAGATCGGACGCCGTATCGGTCTCGAGACTCGGCACGCTACGGAACAGCGACACCGTGTAAGGGTGGGCGGTGCGCTCGAAAATCGCCTCGGCATCACCGGTCTCAGCCACACGGCCGGCATACATAACTGCGACACGGTCGGCATAGCGGGCGACGAGGCCGAGATCGTGCGTGATCAGCACGATCGCCATGCCCGATTGCTCGCGCAGTTCAGCCAGCAGCTCGAGCACCTGAGCCTGAACGGTCACGTCAAGGGCCGTGGTCGGTTCGTCGGCAATCAGCACCTGCGGTTCGAGCGAGATCGCCATTGCGATCAGCACGCGCTGGCGCATGCCGCCGGAGAGCTGATGCGGATAGTCGTCAATCCGGCGATGAGGGTCCGGAATGTGCACCTTCTCTAGAAGTTCGATCGCGATTTCACGAGCTTCGGTCCGTGACAGTTTCCGATGCGCATGCAAGACGCCGGCGATCTGATCGCCAATGGTGAAAACAGGGTTCAGGCCGGTCAGTGGGTCCTGGAACACCATGGACAGCCGCGTACCGCGCACCGCGCGCATGTCCTCTTCGGACAGCGTCAGAAGATCGGTTCCATCGAGCAGGATTTCGCCTTCGACCACCTTGCCCGGTCGTGGCACGAGGCCGATTGCCGATAGGAAGGTCATCGTCTTGCCGGATCCCGATTCTCCGACCACCGCGAGAGTTTCTCCGGGCGAAACCGATAGGCTGACGCCGTCGACGACGTTGAACGCTCCGTCGTCACCCGGAAATCGGGTGACGAGATTGCGCAGCTCCAGAGCCGGCCTGCCCGCGCTGTGCGCCTGACCGACCTTGGAGCCATCCCCATTGAGCTCTTTCGACTGGAGCATGTCGCGGTTCCCTACAGCATCTTGCCGCCGGTCTGGCGGCGCATCTGTGGATCGAGCGTATCGCGCAACCCGTCTCCCAACAGGTTCAGTCCGATCACGGCGATCGCGATACAGATGCCGGCAGAGAGCGAGATCAGTGGGCGCGTCGTGATAATTGCCTGACCCTCCGCGATCACGCTGCCCCATGTCGCTGTGGGTGGCTGTACGCCGAGTCCGAGAAAGCTAAGCCCGGCCTCGGCCAGAATTGCCGTAGCTGCGCTGACGGTGGCGACCACGATGACGGGCGGCAGCGCGTTCGGGATCACGTGACGAATCAAGATACGAAAGCTGCTTAATCCGATCGCGTGCGATGCCTCAATGAAGGGGCGCGGTCGAATTGTCAGCACAACAGACCGCATGACGGTAGCAACCCGCGGTGTGTAGGCGATGGCGACGGCGGTGATGACCGATGTCAGCGACGAACCCTGCGCGGCGACCAGAGCCAGCGCCAGAAGGAACCCGGGAAACGCCAGCATGATGTCGATCAGCGCAACGATGATGCGCTCGATCCAGCCGCCGATGAAGCCCGCAAGCGCACCGATCAGCGTCCCGAACGTCAACGAGATCAACACCACCCAGAAGCCCACCTGCAGCGAGATTTGCGCCCCATAGATCAGCCGGGACAGAACGCAGCGCCCAAACTGGTCGGTGCCCAACGGAAACTGCCATGAGGGTGGCGCCAGCGTGTTGGCCAAGTCTGTCGACAATGGCGAGTTCGGCGCGATCCAAGGTGCCCCGATGGCGATGATGGCCATCAGCGCGATGATCACCGCACCAATCATAAAGCCGGGATGACCGGTGTAGCGCCGGATCGCCGTGCGCCGGCGGCGGCGTGCCGCTTCGCGGTCTCGCATCGCTGTTGCGTCAGCGGTGATCTGGCTCACGACGGCACCCTCATTCGCCTGTCCTCATGCGCGGATCGATTACGCCATAGAGGACGTTCAGGGTCGCGTTGATCAGGACCACGCCGGTTGCCAAGACCAGCACGCCGGCCTGGACCAGTTGGTAGTCGCGCGCCAGGATAGCCTTCAGGATGGTTGATCCGAGTCCGGGGCGTGAGAAGACGACCTCGACCAGGATGGCGTTGCCCAGCGCCCAGGCGAAGGTGACGCCGATCACCGCGAGAATGGGGATGAAGGCATTGCGGAGCGCAAACCGGAAATTGATCCGGCTTTCCGGCACACCCATCGCCCGTGCGACACGGACATAGTCCTGTCCGAGCACTTCGAGCATCGCGCTGCGGGTCAATCGGGCGATGTAAGCAGCAACCGACAGGCCAAGAACGAGCGCCGGGAGAATGAGATGATGAATCTGAGTCCAGAACCCGCCGCCGACCGCCGCGCCGAGCGCAGGAAAAATCCCGCCGTGATATGATAGAAACAGGATTGCAACCAGGCCGACCCAGAACACGGGAAATGATATGCCGATCAATGCCACCAGCATGATCGCCGTATCAATCCAGGTTCCGTGCTTGATCGCTGAGAGAATGCCCAGCGGCACGCCGACAAGAATTGCCACTGACAGGCCGCCGACAGCTAGCGACAGCGACCATGGCAGCGCGCTTATGATCTCGGTGAGCGCCGGCTGACCGGTCACCACGGACCTGCCGAGGTCACCGGTCACCGCGCGCTCCATGAACAAGAGATACTGTTGGTACACCGGCAAATCGAGGCCAAGACGCTCTCGCAGTGCCACGATCGCTGTCTCTGTCGCAAAATCGCCGAGCATGTAAAGGGCGGGATCGCCCGGTATCGCCCGCATCAGAAAGAAGACGACGGTGACGATCCCAACCAAAGTTGCGATCAGTTGCACAAAGGTGCGGCCCAGATAGCCGGCCAAGATCCTATCCTTTCAGCGAGACCGGGTAGGTCTGGACCGTGAACAGAGAATTCTGCACCAGCCCCTCGACCCCATCGCTATGCGCCAGGAAGAGACGCTCCGCGAAGATCGGAATGACCGGCACGTCCTCCATCGACTTCTGCAGAATCTTCTCGTAGATCCCTTTGCGCTTCTCGGTATCCAGCTCGTTCGCCGCCGCCGCGAGCAGATCATCGACCTGATCGTAGCGCGACGTGTTCAGACCTGGCGGAAAAGACGTCGTTGAGAACAAGGTCACGAGCGGCGCATCGGGATCCGGAGGTCCGACCACGGCGGTAATGCAGCTCTGCACTTTGCCGCTTCCCCGCGCCTGCACATAGGCGCCGCGTTCGATGACCTTCATCGTCGCATTGATACCGACGGCGTTCAGGTCGTCGACCATCGGGACCGGGAACCGGTCGTAGGGATTGAGCGCGACGGTCACGAGTTCGAACTCAAAGCCGACGGCACCCGCCTCCTCGAGCAATGCGCGCGCCTTGTCCGGATTGTAGTCGTAAACCGGAACGTTATCGCTGAACTCCTGGAAGGTCGGCGTCAGCACGCTGTGCGCCGGACTCTTGGTGCCCTGGAAAAACCCGTCGATCAGACCCTGGCGGTTGAGCGCATGGATCATGGCTTGCCGGACTCGGACATCGTCGAGCGGCGGCATCGTTGTGTTGAGGACCAAGTTGACCGTGTTGCTGGCCTCGCGGCTGAGCACCGTCATGCCTTCCGTTGCGTTCAGACGCTCGATCACTTCGGGCTGCTGCAAGCCGAAGAAGATGTCGATCTCGCCCTTTTCCAGCGCGATTGCTGCTGCGGTTTCATCCCGGATGACGCGGAACACGACTTCGTCGACATGCGGGCGTCCGGCGAAATGGTCCTCATTGGCGACAAGGCGGATGGAGTTGCCGGCAATCCAGCTATCGAACACGAAGGGACCGGTGCCGATCGGATCAAGCTTGTAGGCTTCGCCCTTCTCTTCGACCGCCTTGCGCGAGACGATCCAACCCTGGTTGAAGGCGCAAACCTTGTGCAGAAAGCCTGCATTGGGCTGAGCCAGACGGAAGACGACAGTCGTCGGGTCCGGTGCATCGACCGCCTCGAGGCCGGCAAGCTGGCCGGTGTAGCGGCTGCCTGTCGCTTGGTCCAAGACGCGCTCGAAACTGAACTTGACATCGTCTGACGTCAGCTCGCCATAGCCCTTGTGCCACTTCACGCCGCTGTGCAGCTTGAAGGTGTACTCGGTGCCGTCCGGTGTAATCTCCCACGACGTCGCAAGGTCGGGAATGATCTCATTGGTCGCCTGATCGTACTGGACCAGGCCGTTATAGACATGACCGGCGATGGTCTGGTTCTCGACTTGGAAGATCAACGCTGGGTCAAGGATCGCAATGTCAGCGCCGAAGCGGACTCGCAATTGGCCGCCGGCAGCATGGGCGAGCCTGACGCCCGCGAGATTGAGCGGCAGAACCGCTCCGGCGCCGACTACGCCTGCCATCTGCAGGAAACTGCGGCGGCTGGCGCCGGCGGTGGCTACGTTCTTCTTCAACTCTGTCTCAGACATGACTGCATCCCTTTCTCTCTTTTGATTGTTCAGATTTGGTAGTCCTGCGGTGGGGCGGGTCGTGGCCGCCGGAAATCGTCAAACGGCCGAACACGCTTGTCGGCCACGCGCGGCAGGGCTGCGCCATTTTCCTCCTGGCTGTTTTTGACTGACGAGAGCCTGGCCAGATCCGCATCGCTTAGTGCGCCAAGCCCGATGCGCGCGGCATATGCACGGCTGTCGGCCAGCTCGGCCGGCGAAATGTCGGCGGCAAGCTGGCTCTGTGTTGCGCCTTGGGCCGGCCGGCATTCGCCAACATCGATGGTCGGCCGGCTCGCTCGCCAGTCCGTGGCCATCTCATAGGCGTTGGCAAGCCTGATCAGGCTGGCCTCGTCGCCGTGCTTGGCGACCAACTGCCAATGGGTGGGCAGTCCGTCTGGTGTCACGCCGTTGCACTGAACCAGCGCCGGATGTCCCGACAAATTGAACGGTGTCAGCATGGTGTCGACAGTGAACCGCGTCATTTCCGGTTCAACGCCGAGCAACGGCGGCATATGCAATGCGCCGTAGGTGATCAGCGCATCGTAGCTTTCCATCAGCTCGCTCAATGCTTCGGCGACGACGGCGCGGCGGCGCAACGCGGCAATGTAGTCGATGGCGCGTATGGTCGAGCCGGCGAGCAACTTGTCACGCAAAGCGAAGCCGAGCGCTGAGGGCGTTTCGCGCAGTTCCTGCTCATGCAGCGCCGCGGTTTCGGCCGGGCCGATGATCCGGGTGATCTCGTAGCACTCCGAGGCCGCGACCGGCAGGTCGATCTCCTCCGTGCGGACTCCAAGCTCGCTAAGAACTGCGAGGCCGACTTCGAGCGCCTCGCCAAGCGGCGCATCTGGTTCGGGCAAGCCGTGTCCTGGCGTTCGTACCACGGCGACGCGCATGCCGCGCACCGATTGACCGGAAGCCGCGCTCAAGTCGACCCCCGTATCGTCCAGCAATGCGCTCGCGACCAGGGCACAGTCTTCGACCGTCCACGTCACTATGCCCGGCCGGTCCAGAGAGAATGTGTTGGGCAACATACCGTCAGTGGCGAGACGGCCCGCTGTCGGCACCAGGCCGACCGTGGCCGTCGCCGCAGCGGGAAGGCGTACGGACCCTGTCGTATCCGAACCCAACGCGATTGGCGTCAGGCCCGCGGCGACTGCCGCGCCGGCGCCAGTGCTCGATCCGCCTGTGAAGCGGCGGAGATCCCAAGGGTTGCGAGCCGGCGGGAAGGGAAGATCGAAGTACTCTCCGCCATTGCCGGTGCCATATTCCCATGTCGCAAGTTTGCCGAGCAGGATCGCCCCGGCCGAGCGAAGCTTCGCCACGAGCGCAGCGTCGCGGTCCGGGACGGACTGAAGCCTGACGCGCGATGCCGCCGTCGTCGGCACGCTTTCGGTGTCGTAGTTGTCTTTGACGGCAAACGGCACGCCGTGCAGCGCGGAGCGCCGATGTCCCGCGGCGATTTCGCGATCGGCGGCCTCAGCCTCCGCCAGCGCGCGTTTCGCTGCAACGGTGATGAAGCTGTGGAGCGTTGTGTCGATGGAGCCAATCCGCGCGATCGCTGAGCGCACGATCTCCGTTGAGGAGGCGCTGCCGTTATGCAGCCGTGCAGATGCGGCGGCGGCAGTGATCACTTCTGTACCGGCTTCCAGGCCTTCCAGCGGTGTGCGAACCGAACCGGTTGCGGACCTGACTTCAGCTCTGGCCATGACAGTGCCCTCTGTTCGCCTCCTTTATTGTTATTGTATACAATGTACGGCGACGTTCCAGCTGTCAAGCGCGGCTTTCCTATCTGCACAGGGCTTATCGAGTTACATCTCGGATTGAGCCAAAATGGTATTGAGCACATTGGCTCCGCCGTTTTTCATAGGCGTGTCCTCGGTTGGCGCAGTCTCCATCCGCTCCATGAACAACGCTTTGCCGCCTAGCACGTGGGCCCGCATGATCGCGCCGGCCCACTGCGCGTCGCCTGCAGCGATGGCGTCAACGATCGCATGGTGCTGGCTTATGCTGCGCTCCATTTCCGCGGCCGTGAATTGATGGAAGTTGCGCAGCGTGATCGGCAACTCGACAAGGTGAAAGACGGCTGCCGCGGTCCGCCGTTGCCCGGACGCCTCGAGGACCAGCTTGTGAAAGCGGTCGTTGAACTCGGCGATTCGCTCGATATCCTCGACGCTTTTCGCCGGCAGTACGGCGCTAGCGCCTTGACTTAGCTGAAAAAGCTCATCGATTTGGGTTTTCGTGGCGTTTCTGGCCGCGCATTCCGCCGCATGACCTTCCAGCATGGCGCGAAGGGCAAAGACCTCCTCGACATCATGCTTTGACCATTCGTAGACGTAGGCGCCCTGGTTCGGCACGATCCGGACCCAGCCTTCGGCCGCCAACCGTCGGATCGCCTCGCGCACCGGTGTTCGGCTGACGCCAAGACGGCTGGCTACGCGTTCTTCGCGCAGATGGGCGCCAGCCGGGAAACCGCCATTCACGATCAGTGCCCGCAAGCCGCGGTACGCGGTCTCGGTTGCGCGGACCTTGCTGGCGGGTCCCGTGCTATTGGCATCTGAAAGCGCCATGCTCTTGTCCTTAGTAGCCGCCGCCAATGGTGTTTGGCTGATTAGGGTTGATACAAACTGTAGGTCAATATATGTATACAATCCAATGACGTCCACCTGAGATGGATCGTGACTGGCCCTGAAATGAGTGTCGGTGGACGCATATTGCCGTAACCGGTAATGGCAAGTCGCACTCCGAGAGAAAAGACGACGACAACCGAAGGAATCAACCAGAATGGCTGAGCATACGTTGCGCGACCGCTTGCGCGCCGGAAACACTCTCGTCGCACCGGGTGTCTTTGATCTAATCTCCGCGCGCATTCTCAATCAGTATCCGGTCGACGCCGCTTACATGACCGGCTTCGGCGTCGTTGCCTCCTATCTCGGCCTGCCCGATGCTGGACTTGCCACCTATACGGACATGGTCGATCGTGCTCGGCGCATTGCAGAGGCGGTCGACGTGCCGCTGATTGCGGATGCTGATACGGGCTATGGCGGTCTCTTGAATGTTCGCCACACGATTCGCGGGTACGAGGCTGCGGGGGTCGCGGCCATCCAGATCGAAGATCAGGAGTTCCCGAAGAAGTGCGGGCACACCCCGGGCCGCCGAGTCATCCCGGTCGAAGACATGGTGCGCAAGGTCAAGGTGGCCGTCGACAGCCGCTCGAGTGATGACATGATGATCATCGCGCGCACCGATGCACGAACCGCGCTTGGCCTCGACGAGGCTTTGAGGCGTGCCGAGGCATACGCTGAGGCTGGTGCCGACATCCTGTTCATCGAGGCGCCGGAAACCGAAGAGGAACTGGCACAGATCGGCCGCAGCTTCGATCTTCCAATGATCGCCAACATGGTCGAAGGCGGCTCGACGCCGGTCTTGCCGCGTGAGCGGCTCGCGGAGCTCGGCTTTCAGATCGCAATCTATCCCGCCGCAGGATTCCTTGCCGCCGCTGCGGCCCTCGACGCGACCTATCAGCAGCTCTATGAACACGGCGTCACCAATGGTAGCGCGGCTGATCTCTACGACTTCAAAGCCTTTTGCGACGTCATCGGTTTCGCCGATGTCCATGCCTTCGAGCGGCGCTGGGCCGAATAGACGGCGATTGGAAAGGGCAGACAGGGGGCAACGACTTGGCGGTCGGACTTTGATTGGAGCTCGGTTGAGCCATCAGATGAGAACGGCGGACAAGGTGCTATTGACCCTCTCAACAACGACTATCAGCGCCAAAAAGTGCTCGTCGAATTCGGTCAAGGGGGGCAATCGGAAGTTGCTCAAGCGGCAGACGCTCTCACGATATCTGCCGATACGCCGCCTGAGCATCGGAAAGCAGAAGCAACGCCCTATGATTCGCGCAGACTGCGCTCCAGCGTCTCACGCAAAGGCTGTAGCAGATAGTCCAGCAGCGTGCGGTCTCCGGTGGTGATGAAGACCTCCGCCGGCAGACCCGGCGTCAGCTCAATCTCAGGCGCCACCGTCTGCAGCTGCGCGCGGTCGACCTCGATCTTGGCCAGGTAATAGGGCTCGCCAGAGCGCTCGTCCTCCAGGGCGTCGGCCGAAACATGCGTCACTCGGCCATCGATGCGCAGCAGGTGGCGCTGCGGGTAGGAGGGAAAGACGACATAGGCCGACAGGCCGATGCGGACGTCGTCGATGTCATTGGGCGAGACATGGGCGTCGATCACCAGCTTGTCTTCCGCCGGCACGATATCAAGCACAGCTTCGCCGGGGCTGATGACCCCACCGGTCGTCTTATGCCTGAGGTTAATGACCGTGCCGCCTACCGGAGCGATGATCTCGGTTCGCTGCACGCGATCGAGACTCTCCTTGAGTCTCTCTTCGACCTCGAGGCGCTCGGCCCGAACGTTCGAGAGCTCTGAGGCCACCTCTTCCAGTCGCTCGGTCGTGATGTTGAGGATGGCCAGCTCGGTCTCGGCGATCGCTTCCTGCGAGCGGGCGATGCTGGCGGCAAGCTCGCCTTCGATGCCGACCAGCTCCGCCTCGGCGCGCTGCAGCGCCAGGAGGCGCGGCTTGCGCTCGTAGCCGCGGCGAACGAGCCGCTCGACCATCGTGATCTCTTCGCGGATGAGCGCGGCCTGACGCCGCGTACCGGTCAGCTGTCGCTGCGCCCCGGCAATCTGCTTCTCGAGCTGAGCGCCGCGCTTCTTCAGGATCGCCCGGCGGCTGTCGTCGTTGGCTGCCCGCGTCGCAAACTGATCGCGCTGCTGTGTAATGACGGCCCGGACCTCCGGGTCTCCGGTGTCCTGCAGCGACGCGTGAGAGAAGGCGATGGCCGCGGCGCCGGTGCGCTCGGCCTCCAGTCGTTGTTCTTGCGCTGCCAGTGTTCTGAGGCGGTTCGTCAGGGCGTCCGCTTCGACCTTCGCGGCGACGCCTTCGAGAATGACCAGTCCGTCGCCGGCACGGACGCTATCGCCTTCGCGCACTGCGATCCGGCGAATGATCCCGCCTTCGAGATGCTGCACGGTCTGGCGGCTTCCCTCCGGACTAACCACACCCGTAGCAATGGCGGCGCCCGATAGCGGTGCCGTTGCCGACCAACCGCCACCGACCACAAAGAACAGAAGAATAACTGTGACGCCGACCCAGAAGGTCGCTTTGAGCTCTTTTCTCAGCGGCCCTACCGGGCTGGGCGAGGGTGGCCCCAGTACGGCCTCGACGATATCCTTGCTGCTCATGATCGGCCTCCACCGGAGCCGGCTCCCGACTGCCCGGACGATGGCAAGGCCCCTCCGCGAGACGCATTGGACTTGAGCGACGCGGGCGCGCTCTTTCCGCCCTGGGCAACGCGCAGTGGCCGGAGATTGGCGAACACCTCATCCCGCCGACCGAAGGCTTCCATCCGGCCCTCGCGGAGGAGGAGCACCTTGTCGACGGGCGCGAGAAGGCGCGGCTGGTGGGTGACGACCACGACTGTCGCCCCCCAGTCCTTGGCGTGCTCCATGGCATCGATCAGCGCCTGCTCGCCTTCGCTGTCCAGGCTCGCATTCGGCTCATCCAAAACGATCAGGCGCGGCTTGCCATAAAAAGCGCGCGCCAAAGCGATCCGTTGACGCTGTCCGCCGGAGAGAAAGGCGCCGTACTCGCCGATTTCGGTCTCGTAACCTTCCGGCAATCGTAAGATCAGCTCATGCACACCCGCGGTCTTGGCGGCTTCGACGACGGCCCGTGCCTCATAGTCAGAACTCAGGCGCGCGATGTTGTCGCGCACCGTGCCGGCAAAGAGCTCGACGCTCTGCGGCAGGTAGCCGACGTGGCGCCCCAGCTCTTCCGAGGGCCAGTCGAAGAGATCGGCGCCGTCGAGGCGGGCGTGGCCGCGGCTCGGTTGCCAGATGCCGACGGCAATCTTGCACAAGCTCGACTTGCCCGCGGCAGAGGGACCGACCACCGCCAGCGCTTCTCCTGGTTCGATGACAAAGGAGATCCCTTGCAGAACCATCTGGTCGCGGTTTTTCGGCACGAAGAAGACGTTCTCCAGGGTGAGACGGCCCTGCGGCGCTGGGAGCGGCATGCGCAACGGCCGCGGCGGTGTGCTGTCCAAAAGCGAACGCAGCCTGCCGTAGGCGTCACGTGCGGCAACGAGCCCTTTCCAGCCGCCGATCATATGCTCGACCGGTGCCAAGGCCCGGCCCAGCAGAATGGAGGCGGCAATCATGCCGCCGGAGGTCAGCTCGGCTTGCAGCACAAGGTACGCGCCGGTGCCCAAAATCGAGATCTGGACGAACAATCGGAAAAACTTCGAGAAGCCAACCAGCGCGGCATTTCGGTCGCTGGCTTGGAGCTGGAGATCGAGAGCTTGGCCATGACGGCCGCGCCAGGCGGCAAGGAAACCCGGCAGCATGCCCATGGCATGAAAGACGTCCGCATTGCGGATAGCGACGTCGGCCCGGCGCGTGGTGGCGATGGCCAAGCGGTTCGATTCCGTCAGGAACGCGCGGGAGACTTGTTCGTTGAGCAGCGCGGTGGCGAACAGAATGATCGCTGCGATCAGGGCGATGGTGCCCAGCAGCGGATGCAGCAGCCAGATCACGGCGATGAAGACCGGCACCCAGGGTGCGTCGAGAACCGCGCTGACCCCGGGACCGCTGAGCACGCTGCGAATGGTCGAGAGATCGCGAAGCGGCTGTGCGCCAGCGAGAAGACCGGAGGTTGCGCCGCGCATGCTGGCCTCGATGAACGCCGGCGCCAGCTTTCGTTCGAACCAGCCGCCGACCCGCGCCAGAACGCGGCTGCGAACCGCTTCGAGCACACCCATGATCAGCACGGCGACACCGGCAATCATCGTCAGGACGAGAAGGGTCTCGACACGCCCGCTCGCCAGGACCCGGTCGAAGGTCTGCATCATGTAGATGGGCGAGGTCAGGATCAGCAGATTGATGAAGAAGCTGAACAGACAGAGCATCGGCAAGGCCGCTTGGCATTGCCGCAGAGCCGACTGCAACGGCAGCTTGGCTCTATCACGTACGCCCGTCTCGTAGTCTCTGCGCACGACGCTGACGATCCTTCGCGTCCTGTGCCTTCTCCTCACTCCCGCACGCACGGAAACGGCGCGGAGGAGAAAGGAAGGGGGCGCCTATGGCCGCGCGCCCCCTCTAGTTTGCTAGACGGACGGAGTGCTCCGGCCGACTAAGCGAATTGACTGCAAGGGGTCCAATTCAAATGTGGCCCGGTGTTCCGATCAGCCGCCGCCACCGGCGAAGTCATCCGTTGCCGCCAAGGACTCGGAGAACGCGAAAGCACCGGTCTCGTCCACCTGGGCGAAGGTATCGGTCTCGGCCAGAGCATCGAAACCGAGCGCATCGGCGGAGGCCTCCGCTGTCGCGAGACGGCCGTCGACGTTGACGTCGGCATCAACCGTCTTGAAGACAGTAAGCTCCACATCCTTGTCGATTTGGACGAACTTGATAACGTTCGTGTTGAACTCCACCAAACCCGCTGCGGTCACCTTATCGAGCGATGCCTCGCTCAGGATGACGGGTTCGTCGGCGTTTGCGACGCCGGCCATAGCAAGCAGGCCGGCACCGGCCAAGAGTGCAAAGGTTCTCTTCATCTCATCCTCCTTCAGAGCCGGAAGGGCGAAAGCAGATGGTCCGAGTGCAGTTACTCTGGGGACCGTCCGCTCTCAGCCCTCGGCATCGCGATTAGAAGTTGTTGTCCGTTGCCGCCAAGGACTCGGAGAACGCGAAAGCACCGGTCTCGTCCACCTGGGCAAATGTATCGGTCTCGGCAAGAGCATCGAAACCGAGCGCATCGGCGGAGGCTTCCGCGGTTGCCAGCCGGCCATCGATGTCCACGAAGGCATCAACGTCCTTGTCGACGTCGAGCGTAACCGTCTTGAAGATTTCGACGTTCTTGATGACGTTGGTGTTGAAGTCCACGAAGCCGGCCGCCGTTACGCCGTCGAGCACCGCGTCGCTCAGAACCACAGGCTCATCTGCACTCGCGACGCTTGACAGCGCGAGCAGGGATGCGCCGGCAAGAAGTGAGAGCATCTTAGACATCGTAATCCCTCCTATATGAATTCGCAGGTCGGTTCCTGGTGCAGGACAAGCCTGCTCGGAACGCCCTCCCGCCAAGCTATGGTCCGCCAAGCCTGCTCCCTTGCTCAATTTGAAGATAAGTGTGATCCACTTTTGGTGTCTCCTTGGGCCCTCTCGGATACGCCTTTAGATCCCCATGGGGGGCGGACCCGCCGCCGCAGCATGCTTCCGCCTCAGACGAGCGGGGCGTCGCCGTCAAAAATGAAGAGGCTGTCGTTCAAGATCGAAGGATCCACGTCCAACAGAATGGTGGTGAAGAAATCAAAACCCCCAGGGATTCCATCGACGTCCCAGGCGATGACAAAGTCAGGCAGCGCGGGATCTCCCGACGCCGTGCCGATAAAGAAGAACCTGTCCATGCTGGAGTCTACGCCAAGGGCGCTGACGTCGAGCTTGTCGATACCCCCGCCGTCAAACCCACTCACGATGTCGGTCGTCCCGAGAGAACCGGACACGTCGACGGCGCGATCGGTATAGATCAGAACATCGGGGTCGCCATCGTTCGCCAGATTGAAGGTGTCAGGGCCGGCCCCGCCCGTAATCGTATCGCTGCCACCGCCGGGATTGATAGAATCAATGCCCGCACCGGTATTAATGTCGTCGTTACCGGGTGAGAAGAGCGACGTGAAGACGATGTCGGAGCCCGACAACGTTCTGACGGTATTGTTGCCGCCGGCATCGATCACAAGGTTGTCGCCGTCTCCGAGATCGATGATATCGTCGCCGAGAACACCGGGAGCGAAGGAGATAGCCCTGGCTCCCGGGAAGAGGTCTGTATCGTCGAGCGTGATGAAGACGTCGGACAGCACTAGGTCATCGCCCTGATCGCTCGCCGAGGCCGTCGATCGGATGTTGTCATTGCCACCCCGGTCGACGACGTAGTTGTGCGCTAGGAAGCCGAGGCCCTGCCCGATGGGCAATACGAAGGTCTCGGAGTCGGCGCCGTCGAGAACACCGTTGAAGTTGGAGTCTTCCCCCAGATCCAGAACGCCGTTCCCGTTAGCATCCTCGTCCTTGAAGCCGCCACGCACCTCGACGAAGTCGTCACCCGTACCGACGACGAACTCGTCATAGTTGTCGCCGCCGCGAACGATGTTGTTGCCATTGCCGGCATCGACGATGTTGCGTCCGTCGAAGGCGTTTATGTTGTCGTTGCCGTCACCGGTGTTGACGATGTCCGTCCCGACGAAGGGCGCGGCAAAACTGGTCGTCGCCAGCAGGGTGATGGTGTTGTTGCCGCCGAGATCGATGATGGTGTTGTTGCCGCCAGTGTCGGTGACTCGGTCGTTTCCGATACCGAGATAAATGCGGTCGTCACCGTCGCCGGTATTGACCCTATTGTTGCCCTCCAGGTCGATAATCGTGTCGTTGCCGCCTCGACCAAAGATCCGGTCGTTGCCGCCGAACTCGGTGTCGATGCCGAAGAATCCGGCATTGATCCGAACGAAGTTGAGTGCGTCCAACGGCGTTTCCCAAAGGCCGGCCCCGGCCCCGAAGAGGTCGAGGGTGTCCTTGAGGTCTCCGAGCGTGGCAACCAGATCTGCTTGGCCTACAGACAGCGGTATGCCGAGGAGGTTCAGGAGGACAGCGGCGTCTTCCAGCGTGTTCTGGAAGCCGACGAATCTGCCCGGTATTCCAAGCGCGACGGCGAGGACGGTCAGATCGATCTGGACTTGGGTGAATCCCTCTTGGCGAAATCCGATCGCGTCGTCGGCGCCGCTTCCCCGCAAAAAATCTCCGCGGCTCGAGTAGGGTTCCGAGCTGCTTGACGATGACCGTGAGCTGATGAACCTCGGCATATCCCTGTCCTCTCCAGGCTATTCCGCTGCACCTATCCCGGGGGGTGGCTCCATACCGGACCTAGGGCGCATTGACGGTGACGATCGTCGTTGACGAGTGCGTTCGTGCGATCGGCGGCGAGCTGTCGGTCGCGTCGATCACACGACCCATGGTGTTCGAGATCATGATGACGATGTTGCCGGCGCCGGCCGCCCCGGTGGTCGCGGTGCTCTGTTGGGCAACCGAGCCGATCGAGATCGCCGTGCTCGAGATGTGGCCTCTGTCGACCGAACGACTGTCGTAGATCTGTCCGGAGGCTTCAGCCAGCACGGCGGCATCGCCGATGGCTGCAGCTTCGGCCAGGCCGACGATCGACAGATCGCTTTCGCTGTCGTTCAGCGACAACAGAGTGGCAGCGGAACCGAGCGCAGCGTCGTCGGCTGACGCGCGTGCTGCGACGTTCGCCGCGAGCGCTTCGGCGTCGAGCTGGCCCAGCGTCTGCGACAGCGTTGTGGCGCCACCCGTCGAAAGGCCATCGGCTGCGGCGGCAGCATCAAGGTCGTTGCCGGGAACGCTTGCGGTGAGCAGCATGGACGAGGAGGCGATGGATTCGTCTCCCGAAGACAAGGCCGTGCCCTCAGCAGCGACACTGTCCTGCGCAAGCGCGAGGTGTCCCGCTGTCTCTGCCTGCACGACGATGCCGCTTCCGCCGAAGCCTTCAGCTCCAAGCGAGACGGCCTGGATGTCGGTGTCGTTCGCCGCCAGCAGTTGGGTGACGGCCAAGCTCGAAGCGTCCAGATTGCCGATTGCGACGGCCTTGGCATGACCTTGAAGCATCGCTTGGCCGGCGCTGCTGTCGACCGAGGAATCTGTAGCCGTCAGCGCGAGCGCAGCCTCGCCGAAGGCCATCGCCAGCGCGCTGTTGTCGGCGAGGGCGACGATCCCGGCTGCCGTAATGGAGTCCAGTTGACGGTCGGTGAGGGAAATAGGCTCGTCGGCCAGCGCGCCTCCGGCCAGCAGCAGCCCGGCTGCCGCCGCGAATACCGCCCTACATGCCGTTGCACCCCGCATCGCAGTTCCGCCTTTCCATCAGCGGCGCCTGCGCAGTGTTAGCTGTGATCCACGCAACTCGGCCCGCTGAAATTGGCTTAAGCTGTCTCTTAGCGTGTCTCTTAGGGTGCTCTATGCATGACACGTCAGGGCAGATATTGAGAAGCTCGTCAATGGGCGTACGCCGATCGATGGCCCGCGTCGTAGCGTCAACGTTTTAGCGGGAAGAGGATATCGAGCGGCTGCTAGCGCCCGAGAAAGCGCTGGATCTGGCGCGGCTTTCAGTTGAAACCCTCACTACGACGGATGCCTTGTCCCCAGTGGCGCGGGCTTGCGCCGAGGGGAGGGGCTCCTCTTGGCCCAGCGTGACATGCGCCTCCGCATGGCCGTGGACTTGGCGCGACGTCGACAGGGTCTCAAGCGTTTCAACGGCCCGCGATGCCTCATCGGCCCAGACCTGCGTGGTCACTGCGGTCACTGCGATCGCTGCGATGGTCGTGGCGCCAAGCAAAGCGCAGGCTGAGAGAATGCTCTTATATTTCATCGCCTTTTCTGGATGAGTCGAGCCCTATCCGACTTGAACTCTCGCTGATAACGGAGCGACCGCAAACCTCGCCTTTCGGAGAGGGCGTTCGTGCAGGCAGCTTGGCGTATCGCCTGCGCGGCTGGCTACCGTTTGAGCCGAGTCTCTAGCGACCTCTTTCTCTATCGGTCGCCGATCTAACGATGGTATCGCTAGCAGAGGCGTCAGCGCTCGGCATGATTCTTTATTGGCTCTTGGTCGGGCCGACCAACCGCATGGCATAGAGGGCCGCTTGTGTTCTGTTGGTCGCCTTTAGCTTCTTCATTATCTGCCGGATGTGCACCTTTACGGTGCTCTCTTGCATGTTCAGCTCATAGGCAATGACTTTGTTCGGATCTCCGCGGCACAGATGGGTCAAGACTTGCTGCTGCCGCGGTGTGAAGTTGGGCGCATCGTCGTCCTCTGCCATGTCGTAGCTTGCCGGGGCGAGGTCGTCGAGATGAAGCTCGTCCGGCAGCGACGAGACCTGCGCCAGTGCATCGACCAGCGCGCCGGCCGGCAGAAAGATGCCGCCAGCACGAACTAGGCGTAGGGCTTCTTTCACCACGGTCGCGGTCAGCGTTGTGGGGATGTAGCCGTTGACTCCTTGTTGTGCGGCCTGGGTTACTTGGCTGCCGTTGGTCCGATCGCCCAAAATGATGATGGGGCAGTCGCGGAAATTGTGCTTCAGCAGAAGAATGCCCTCCCGCACCGGCTTATCGCCGATCGACTGAGCGGCGATGTTCAGGACGACCAACTTGACGTCTGCGGCCATGTCGCCGCGCAGGCTCAACAGGTCTTCAGGTCCGGAAAGCGGCACCACGACATAGTCTCTGGTTGCCGAACGAAAGAGCTGCGAGAACGACTCCCGGGTAAGGGGTCGTGGATCAAGCAATGCCAATACGGGACGCTGGCTCGGCTCGGGCTTTTCAATATCCGGGATTGGCCGAATTGCCGCGACCTTGTGTTCACCGGTTTGCTCTTCTGGTATCGCGTTGGAGATCATTTTTCGTATCTCCCCTAGAGTCTCCCTATCTACACGGCGGCCGGTCTCGCCAAACCGTGTGGACTCTCATTGGTATGAGAAGTAGTCCTTCGCAATATACCAACACTATCACCGTCAAAGCGTTTTTTGTCATCGTTCAGCAACCAAACCTGGAAATGCCACAGCAATTTCACAGAACATTCATGCCCTAAAGTAGGTTTTTCGCCTGCTCGTCGCAGAATTGACGTCTGACACCGCCCGGCAGGAGGCATCCCAAAGATGTGCCCTCGCTCGGCTTTTGCGTGTATGAGGGCGTGGGCCCGTCATCCGCTGTCCATCGCGTTTAGCGGAGTGCGCACAGGCGATGCGTTTGCGCCGCTACCAAAGTGTTAGGCGCACCGGTAGAGATAGGAAAACGGAGTAGTCGGGGGAGTCGTCGGTGAGCCCGGCTCCGGCGGTGAAGTTCAACAGTGTCCCCCGTGCGAGGATGCTCGAAACTCCGAAGCTGATGATCGCTTGGTTCTCATCCGATCCGTTGATGGTGTTGCCGTTGAGTTCCAGGTCATCGCGATAAGAGGCATTCAAGCTGAGGCTAAGCGAGGTTTCGGGGCTTGCAGCAAGGAACGCGGCCACGCCCACCCCAAAGCGGTCGCCTGGCTGGATGTTGTCGTTTTCGAAGGCATGCTCGTAGCTGAGCCGCCCGACGAAGGCGAAGGGATCCTGCCGCTTGATGGCACTGATCGAGCCGATGATCTCGTGAAAATCGGAGCTCAACGGAACCCCGTTCTCGGAGTCCTTCCCCGTATCGCTGTCCCAGGTTACGCGGCCGACGAGGTCCGGAAGCCAGCCTTCCTCCCGCAATAGAGTCTTTGCGACGCCGACACGAAGATTGCCTAGGCCGCTGGCAGTGTCGTCCGAGCCTGTTGCAGCGGAGAGCTCCTGATTGTCCTGCTGGCGGACAAAGTTGTACGGCAATCCGAGCTCGACCTGCGAGTCGAACGGCAGCCCGACACGCAGGTTGAGGCCGGTCGTAATCTCGTCGCGTTCCACACGCCGGTCGGTCGCGATCAGATCACCGCCGGCGTTCAAGAGAGCGCTCGAGGAGGAATCATCGTACTCATAGCTGACGAAGGGCTCGACATCCGCCTTGCCGACCGGCAGCAGTAGATCTCCGGTCAGCACCAAGGTGCGTTCGAGCGCGCGTTCCGCCGCTTCCGGGTCGACCGTCACCTGACCCGGTGGGGTCGGCGCGTCCTCGGGAGCCTGTGCCGTTTCCGCCGGTTTCCTGTCCGCCGCTGGCCTGGCCGGACTCTGCGGCACTGCCGGCGCTGGTGACTCGCTTCGCACGACTGCGCCAGAGGATGCGGTGGTATCTCCGCCTGCCGCAGAGCCGGCTATCGATCTGACGAGCCTTTCCAATTGCTCCACTCGGTCTTCCAATTGCCGAACGGAGGCGTCTCGGTCTTCCAGCCGTTGCTCTAGGTCTTCCACAACGGCCCGCCGCTCCTCCAGTCGGCGTAGCAGCTCTTCCACCGTCGGTTCCGTCGCGCTGCCGGCTATCGGCATGCCGATCATTGCGACGGCGACCCAGACGCTGCACAGCAGCGGGTGTCGGTGGAGGTGATGTGACGGAGTCCATGAAGACAGGCTGGACAAAAAGCTTATACGATCCTGCGCGGTTGCCGTCCGACAGCTTCTCCTGGCAGTGCGTATCGCTGGCCAAGCTCGTCGCACGGCGAACATCACCGCAGTGTCAGGAATTCTTCGGGCCTGGGTGCGAGATCGTTGGGCGCCGCCAGTCCATCCAGGCGTGCGACGACGAAGCCCACCTTGCCGATTTCTTCGCCGTAGTCGATCCAGGCGCGCTCGAACTTTGCGCTCGGCATGGTGCGATTGCCGTAGGCGGGATCGGCAAGCAGCACCCGATTGCCCATCTGCCCGCGGAATATGACGAAGTGATTGTATCCGTTGCTCGTGATCGGGACCATGATCGGTGCCTTTTCGACCAGGTCCTTCAGCTTCATTCGGCCGAAGCCGATGCCCTCATAGCCGCGGGCGTCGACGTAGCGTTTCAGGTCGTACAGGGAGAAGCCGTGGCGCAAGCGGACCAGCAGTGGATTTTCCACGTAGCGCGCCTGTGCGATCAGGCCGAGTGCCACCTCCTTCTCGCGCACCATGTCGCCGTGCTGGTAGTTCAGCAGTGTTGCCAGTGCCGCGGCGCCACAGCTCAAGTCCCAGTTTTGGACGACCACACGCTCCTGACGGGCTTCGAGAAGCGACTTGACGACGCTCCGTTCACCGGCGCTGCCCGACGCAGCAGTTAGGCTAAGGACGGCCACGGTGACAGCGGCTGCGAGCGAAACTCGTTTGGCAGACAGGAGGGCGTTGGGCACCGTCGCCTCGCTTGGCATCGATCGCTGGACAACGTGCCGCTGCAATGGCGGCACGCTGAAGAAGCCATGCTAGGGGATGCGACGAGAACGCGAATAGTCCACCAAAAGGCGTAGGACGGGTATCCACCAAAAGGCGTAGTCCCGGGCAATGCCGAAGCGGTAGGCGGTAAGATGTACCAAAGAGATTGGTCGGTCTGCGTGACGCTTCCGCTATTCTTGCCGGGTAAGGAGTTCGACATGAGCAAGGACGCATCAGTCGACAACCCCGCTGAAGCGACCGGGCGCAGGACGCGCAAGAAGTACTCGGCGGAAGAGAAGATCCGTATCGTGCTCGAGGGTCTGCGCAGCGAGGTGAGCGTTGCAAGGCTGTGCCAGCGGGAAGGCATTCCAAGCAATCTGTACTACCGTTGGAGCAAGGAATTCCTGGAAGCTGGGAAGCTGCGGCTCAAGGGCGGGCCATCCCGCGAGGGACTCTCCAGAGAGGTCGCCGAGCTACGCCGCGAGAACGAGCAGCTCAAGCAGCTGGCCGCTGAGCTGATGCTGACGAACCGCCGGCTGAAGCGCAGCCTGACAGGCTCGACCTTCGAGGAGCCGGACTCATAGCGATACATGCGGCGCCGATCGAAACCGGCTGCCCTTGAGTGCCTCGACCGTCCGATGCGCAGCAAACGCCTACCAAGGTGGAGTCTGTCCCACGAGCCCTTGCCGCTTGCCCGACATGGATAGCACCCGCCAATCAGCGAGATAGGGCATTCACCCACAGGTCGTATCTCCCGCCGATCAAAGGGGGATACGCCTATCAGGCAAATTGAAGCCAGCGCGAGGACCGTGTCACGATCAAGGAAGCTCTTCTGCCACAACGGTTTAAGGGGGCTCGCTGCTCAGCGAACGTTTCGCTTTGAGCACGCCCGATTTTGCAAGAGGAGAAGGATATGGGACAGGTCAACTTCAACACTGAGATCAACAAGAACGTCGACATCTTCAAGGTCGTCACTCTCGATGTCTTCAAGACTGTGGATGCGGACGTCGATATCCAGGGACGCTTGGCCACCGCCGAAGCTTCGGCGGACGCTTTGGGCCCAGTCGGCAACGGCAATGGCGACCCGATCACGTTCTTCGTGCTGGACGACTTCGTCAGCGTACAGCTGGTTGAAGCCGACGATGCACCGCCACCTGCTGACGCGGAGAACCCCGCCAACGACTCCATTCCGCTGCTTCCCGGCGAGTCGGACTTTCCTGCCGGCACGGAGCGCGATGTCACGGTCACCGTGACATCTGGACTTGGAACCTCGGCGTTCGAATCAGGCGCCGGGGGTCTCGCCGACTTTAGCAATCCGACCGGGACCCAGGCCTTATTCGACTTGCTCTACGCCCTACCGAGCACCACCGATGTGCTCAACGGAGCGAATGAGGCGACCGCCTTCCTACATATCTCGGCAGCTGGGTCCGACCTCGGTGAACTGCTCGATATTATATTCGTTGACTCTGACGGCACGAGCGCCCAGGTCCAGCTTGAGATTCCGGAAGACACCTCCATGGCTCCCGTCACCTTCTCGGAGCCCTTGTCGAGCTGGCAGGCGGCTGCCTCGGGAGGCGATGGATTCCTCGACTTTACGCAGATCGATCAGTTCGAGCTGATCATCGAGGAAGCGACGGAAGCGGACAGCTTCTTGGATATTGTCGAGATCAAAGACTTCGCACCCGGCGGCGGCGGCACGCTGGCCGAGACCGACACTTTCGCGCAGGTGGACGATAGTGGCGCCTTCGCGTTCTCGGAATCGCTTGCGGCATTCGATCCGGGTAACAACGACATTTTCCTCGCCTGACCCGGAGGGAAGGGCGAGACGGGCGGGTGGCCGTATTCCGACCCACGCACGTTGCGGCACACCCGCCTAGATGTTGACGCTGCAGCTCGTCCGTCGCCACGGGGCGCGGTCCTTCTGAACCGGACCGCGACCCGTGGCGGCCGGACGGCGCAGTCGTTTGATGTGGGCGGGAATTCCCGCCGCAACGGCAGCATCTGACACCTCTGGCTTAGAGGATTAGTGGATCGTTTAGGTCACTCGCATCGGTCCTTTCGAGGGGGGGAATGACATGGCGGACGCTACGTACTTCTTGCCACCTGTTGCGAGCGACACCGATGTTCCCACGTTCGTGGACGCCTTTGGCTTTAGCGATCTCTTTAACTTCAGTCACACACCAGCCGATCTTATGGCTGCCACGGACGCTGCGACCATCGCTAATCAAGGCGTGACTCTCGTCGCCGCCGAGGCGACCGCATCCGGCACCGGCGGCCCGTTCGCTGATCTCTTGACCACAACGGACAACGCAGGGGTCGTCATTGACGGCGCCGGCACGGTGCAGGCGGACAGCCGTGCGGAGGTTGTTGCCACCTTCAACGTCGCGCAGGGTGAGATCTTCGCGTTCGATTTCGACATTTTCGCCGATATGACGGCAAAGGAGATCGAGAACCCCGATCGAGAGTACAGCGAAGCGAGCCTTGCCACCGGCTTCATCATTCTCGAAACGTCGGATCCGTCTCGGCCCGAGCTGTTGGGACATTTCGGAAGCTTGGGTGCCTTGGTTTCGTCCGACAAGATCGCGGGCGTCGCGGTCGACCACCATGTCGCGGATGAAAGCGGCCGTTTCGAGATTATCCAGGAGGTTGAGGTCGATATCGATGGGGACAACCAGGTCGACGGAGTCTCGGGTGTCGCTGCCGGCTTCTTCGAGCAGCAGCTCGAGGCCGACAGCCAGATCACCGTCATCCAGTTCAACAGCAACACGCTCACGGTGATGGCGGACAACCTGATCGGCCAACTGGGCAGCGATGTGACCTATGGGACGATCTGGGACGACACCCTAACCGGTGGCGGCAAGATCTACGCCAGCATGGGGGACGACAGGGTCTATGGCCGGCGCGGCGAGGACATCCTCGAGGGGGGGCATGGCAACGACACCCTAAAAGGATACAGCGGTGACGACAGCCTTCACGGCGGGCTTGGCGAAGACAGCCTCGATGGCGGACGCGGCAACGACGTTCTGATGGGCGGCGACGGAGATGACAAGCTGCGGGGTAGGCGAGGAGACGATCGCCTCGAAGGTGGTGACGGCGATGATACGCTTTCGGGCGGATGCGGCCGAGATACGTTGGAGGGCGGTGGCGGCGACGACCTGCTCAAAGGGCATCGCGGCAACGACAGCCTGGATGGGGGCGCAGGCGACGACATGCTTTGCGGCGGCGGCGGGCGCGATCATCTCGAGGGTGGAAGCGGCCTGGACACCCTGATAGGCGGCCGCGGCAACGATACGCTGATGGGCGGCGAAGACGGCGATCTTCTGATCGGCGATTCCGAGTCCAAACTCCTCAGCTTTTTCGGGCTGCTCAGCTGCCGCTCCCACGATCTGCTGATTGGCGGCGCAGGCGACGATACGCTACAAGGGGGGCACGGTCGCGACACAATGGTCGGCGGCCTCGGCGACGATGAAATGCACGGAGGGTGGGGCGCCGATGAGTTCCTCTTCGTCAAGGGCGAAAGCCTCGCCCCGTTCGAAGCTGATGTTATCGGCGACTTCGTACTTGGCAGGGACAAGGTCGTATTCGATGGCTGGGGTCTCCTCGACGAGGAGGCCTGGCTTGCCGACATGACGGCGTCGGGCAATGCCTTCGACACGGCCGAGGGTGTTGCTCTGCAGTTTGAAGACGGTGCCAGCCTCTCGCTTCTCGGGGCGGACCTAACCTTGTCCAGCATCAGTGCATCCGACTTCGAGTTTCTCTGACAGACGAATTGCCGCCGTACTCGCGCTACTTTCAGTCGTTGACCCACCACAATCACTTCTTTCGAGATCTAGGAGATAGGGGGCGGCAAACCGCCTGTATTCGCGCTTTTTCTCAGCCGGTAGGCCGATCCATCCTGTAATGCGCCGCCTACAGGCGCTTGATCCGCATAGGCATTGTTTGGGGAAATGCTCGACTTTGTAGTTACGCATTGCATAGTCGAATAGTATCTCTTCGCCTACGTCGATGTCGCGCATGGCGACGTAGTCATGAGCACCAGTGTTATTGACCTTTATGCCGCAATTCGGTTCGCAGGAGTGATTGACCAACCGAACCAGTCGATTGTGCAGAACAAAACTATTCAATCCTATCTGAGAGGCGTGGCTGCTGTTACGGAGCAGTCTTTGTTCAATAACGCCGACAATGACAGTCTCGCTCGCTCTGAACTTCTGCAAAGCAAACACTCCGACGCCGCGGCCTGGGCTGCTTCTCAGTTCCACGCTGTCGCTCATATCATGGTCTCGTTTTCTTACGTCTGCCGCCTTACGAACGCGGAAACCGGTTTGGCACGTTTCAGTTGGCTTCGATGGGTTCTCTAAGTGTGCAGGTCTTCGTAGAATCCGAAGGACTATCAAAGCGCCGGCGCTATGCGCCGGAGTAGAGATCGGCTCCGGTGTGTGAGTAGGCTTTGACACGCTCTACTTCATAACCTGCAGCCAGAACGGTTCTACTGCGAGAAGGTTGTCGCAAGGGAGCAACTCTGTGAAGTGTGGTATTAGACCGCAAAATGTACATCGAGTTTGGCTGTAGCCTGAGGGTGCTGAGAAGTCCCCTCTCTTTGGCAGTCTCAAGGCCTGCAGCAACTGAAGGCGGGTCGCTGTTGGTCAGCTCGGCCATCAAACTTGGCCAGTTCCGAATGTATTCCAAGTTGCCGCCTCCGTTCAGCTGCGGAGAGGAAAAGCAGTAGACGACCGCATGAGAGCCGTCGTCCAAATGCCACCCTTGTGTATCGCCGTCGTGCTTTAGGCAGTTAATCGCCATGAAGGCATCGGGTTGACCGTTTAAATGCAGGTTTTGGCCCACAACTTTCGAAAGAAAGCTCACCACTGAGTGTGCGCTGTAAAGAGCGGCTAGCTTCCAAGATTGCCTGAGAATCGTTCGTCCCCCAACAACAAACATATTCCGAGGTGTGTCGTATTCTTTCATAATAAAGTCTTTGCGTACTGCGAGTCGGACTAATTTTTCTATTTCATTATTTAAGTCCGAAAAAACTTCTTCATCGAAAAAGTTTTGTATGCAAACAATCTGATCCTTTTTGAGCTGGAAGCGCAATGATAGGAGGTTGTTTTCTTCTAAAAGATGGTCTGAGATCAATTTCTCTGAGTAATGGTGTTGAGGTTGGGAAATATCCTGTCTTGAATTTGATGGGGGGAAATTCATTTTATTTTGGTGCTCCTGACAACGGAAACCATGAACTCCGAAGGAATGGCAGCAGAAGTCCTAGGCCTTTGTGAATACGCTCGTCTGAACGGCGTCCCAGCGATAGGTGTCCGGATTGCAATCAAACAGTGCGTTGCTTTGGAGCTTAAAACCGGCTCGTTCTATCACCGCAACAAGGTCTTCAGGTGAGATTTCTTCTTCGTTATCGAAGCCGTATTTGAGCTTTTCAAGAGTCTGCGCTGGCGTCCTGTGCGGCCCGTGCCAGGTCACTTTCACAAGTGTTCCATTGGGACGTAATGCCCGCTGCATGACTTGCATGAGTGCGTGGAGATCAGCACCAGAAAATGTGCCGAAAAACCCAACACCTAGTATGCTGTCGAAGCTATTCTGAATTGTAGGTACATGTTGGAGAGCGTCGGCGCAGATAAGCTCGATATCAACACCCCTCTCGTTAGCCAACCGTTTGGCGTTTAACAGTCGAGGGTGTTGCGAGGTTTCAAGGTAATCAAGGCTGCTTCTGTTGATATCAATTCCCACATAGTGCTGAGGCGTCTGACCAAAGTGTGGGAGATAGTCGAAGAAGGTCGTGCCGCAACCCACATTTAGGACTGAATCGCCGACAACGTGACTGAGGCTCGACCAAACAAATCGAGCGACCTCGGGGAAGCGCTCATCTACGTCAACGGTATGCTCATAGTGTTGGCGGACGTAATCGTAGGGAGCTTGTATGTGGCTCACTGCACTCTTTCCTCGGTTCTCTGCAGGACAGCGACGGCAGAACGATAGGGTTCGTTAGGCGCCTTCGTCGGCAGATGGATTCGATAATCAAAGTAGCTGCTTGGTTCCAGCCCAAGAGGCGGGTGGAACAGCAGACCTAAGCCATGCGGCTCACGGACAATAAACCGGGCTCCAAGCCTCATTCCTATTGTCAGATGCTCAGCAACTTTACCGCGAATGTGATGGGTGGTGTCTTCCATATCCACGCCCACCAACACGGCTGCGATAACAGCGTCGAAAGCTGAATAGTCCTGAAGGTTCAAGGCGTCGACCTCGACGCATTGCACCTGGTCCGCGATACCAGACAAGCCGATCACTTTCTGCCCGACTTCAAAAGCGAAGGGGTCGCGCTCGAAGCAAGTCACCTGGATGTCTTTTTCGCGCAGTATGCTAAGAGCCGTTAGCGGCAAGGGGCCTGAGCCAACAACGGCGATAGAGTCGCAGCCATCCAGCTCCAGGCGTATGTCCGCACTAAACGCCCAGAAGCTCTCCCGGTCGAGAAGACCGGATAACTGGGCCGCACCCTTGTGGCTGGCTAGCAGGGCTAGCGCGAGCGACATCTCCTTATCATACTCATAAGCTGCGCGAATCTGATGTAGCCGCGGTAAGCTTGCCATGATCTTTGTGTCGGCAAGCACTTGCCCATGAACGTCATCCGTTGCCGTCCGAACCAGTAACTCAAGCTCTATGAAAATCGGTTCGATTGATTCGTACCAACGATCTGGAACGCTGCTCGCTGCGCAGGACGAGCGTTTATTCTCGCTTCCCCAAAAGGATTCGAGGTCGGCATCTGTCCCAACAGGCAAGGAAGGGGGGTGTGCAGATGTTGTCCGCACCTGGCGAAGGTCTCGCGCGACGGCTGCCAGTTCTTCGCACAGCTGAAAGATTCGCTCGTAACTCATGCTTGTGGCTTGAGATCGATCGGTTGGCGACGCGCTAGATGTAGTCAGCCAGCGTACGGCCAGGACACTAGCAGGTTGTTTTCTCTCTGCGCAACATGAGTGCGATCTGCGCGCCGGAAACGCGCTGGCGCTGCGCCCCCGGCGTTGCCGCGCCAAAGCAGCAAGGCTTGAGAAACTCAGCCTTCCCGCCATCGCCGAAGCGAACGACGGCAGCTAATTCGTCATCGGCAAGCTGGACAGCGATACGGCGCTGGTCCAGCGCCCTGGCCAGCGGCCTGAAGTGGTCTTCTTTGTGGTTATGTACCATTTCGTTCCGACGCAGACCTACATCGTGCTTGCGTTGCTGCCCTTCTATGCCCTGGTGCTCTGGCTCGGCGTCCAGCTGGTCATCGAAGGGGAGCTGACGGTGGGCCGGCTGATCGCCTTCAATATGCTCTCGGGCGAAGTCCACCAGTCGATCATCCGCCTGGTGCAGCGCTGGCAGGATTTCCAGCAGTTCCGCATCTCGCTGGCGCGTCTCGGCGACGTGTTCAACACCCCGGCCGAGCCGGCCAGCAAGTCGGGGCAGGGCACGCTGCCCAAGATCAAGGGCAGCATCTCTTTCCGTTTCCGTCGGTGATCTTCCGCTACCGCCCGGACACGCCGGAGGTGCTGCACAACCTCAGCCTCGACATCAAGGCCGGCGAGATGATCGGCATCGTCGGCCGCTCGGGCTCCTTGTCTTGCTTGACCGTGCAGCCGATTGCTTTGAGGATGGGTGGCGTTGGGCTGTGTTGGGCAGGAGCCGATGTCACGACTTTCGGTCGATACCACCGAGGAGAGCATTATCAGAGTCCGTCGGCGTCGGCGCGTGACGTTGGTAATGCTAAGCGGCGGAATCGACAGCGTCTACACGCTGGTCAAGCTCCTGCGTGAGACCGATGATGTGATCCTCACCCACCACGTGGACATGATCAACGAAGAAGGGCGATGGCTGGTTGAACGCGCAGCTTGCCGCAAAATCGTTTCGTATTGTCAGAAGACTTACCGGAGTTTCGAGTACTCGGAGTCCGGTGTTGATCACCGCGGGCTGAGATTCTTCGGTTTCGACATGGTCACGGTGGGGTTCGAAGCGGGCCTTGTCGCCCACGCCTACCACGATGCAACAGGCATCCTTCCGGATCGCTGGACAATTGGCAGTTGCTTGGAAGAAGGAGGCAATTCAGATCGCTGGCCCCACGTCTTAGCTTGCTTTGCAGCAAACTGCTTTCCCTTGCCGCCGCCGCCCTTCTTTTCCCTGCCGGTGATCCCGAAGAAGGAGGAGATGGACTACCTCGGGCGTGAATTGTTGGAACTGGCTTGGACATGCCGGCGTCCTGTAAAAAGCGGCACAGGCTACATCGAATGCGGTGTCTGCAAGACCTGCAAGCTCATGACCGAGATCACTGGGCGCGCATCACCGGCAACGTCAGCCGCCCGATGAGCGCCAAAGCGAAGATCCTCATGCAGCAAGCGAGAAGATTCCCGTCTGCCTTGAAGTCCGTCGCGTCATAAACGTGGATAACATAGGTAAGCCGAACCGGTCGATCTTGACCTGGAGTAGTAGTCGGTCGTAGTCCTTGTTACGGGCTGGATGTCAAGAGTACAGGGCTGCGAAGGTCTAGGCTGCATGGTCGATGTTGCGTTGGGTGAACCGCAGTCCGCCAATCCTGCCAAGCCCGAAGGCGGGGTTGCGAGTTCGCAAGAACGCCTCGACAGCGGCGCGATTTGCCTTGCCATCCTGCTGCGCTTCTACAAATTGCCGGCCGACCCGGAGCAGATCCGCCAGCAGTTCGCGGCTTCCGGCGAAGCGCTCGACAGCGACACCTTGCTGCGGGCCGGAAAGGCCCTTGGGCTACGCACTCGCCGCGTTCGCACCAAGACCAAAAGGCTAGGGAAACTAAGCCTCCCCGCCATCGCCGAGACCTATGACGGCAGCTATTTCGTCATCGGCAAGGTGGACGGGGAGACGGCACTGATCCAGCGCCCGGGCTTGCGCCCTGAGGTGCTCTCCTTCGCCGATCTCGAGGCCAATTGGTCCGGCGATCTTATCCTTTGCAGCCGGCGCGCTCAGCTGGCCGGCGAGGACCGTCGCTTCGACATCACCTGGTTCATTCCCTCGGTGGTCAAATACCGCTGGCTGTTCAGCGAGGTGATGCTGGCGTCGTTCTTCCTGCAGCTCTTCGGGCTGGTCACGCCGCTGTTCTTTCAGGTTGTCGTGGACAAGGTGCTGGTCCATCGAGGACTCACCACTCTAGATGTGTTAATTATCGGACTGGTTGTGATCACGGTTTTCGACGTGATCCTGGGCGGCCTCAGGACCTACATCTTTTCGCACACCACCAGCCGCGTGGACGTGGAGCTCGGCGCTCGCCTGTTCCGCCATCTGCTTGCACTGCCCATCAGCTATTTCGAGGCGCGACAGGTCGGCCAGACGGTCGCCCGCGTGCGCGAGTTGGAGACCATCCGCAACTTCCTGACCAGCAATGCGCTGACGGTGGTGCTCGACCTGCTGTTCACCGTGGTCTTCTTCGCGGTGATGTACCACTTCAGCCCGACGTTGACCTACATCGTGCTGGCGTCACTGCCGTTCTATGCCCTGGTCTCCTTTGGCATCACCCCGGTGCTGCGCCGGCGGGTCGAGGAGAAGTTCCAGCACGGCGCCGCCAACCAGGCTTTCCTCGTCGAGTCCGTCTCCGGCGCCGAAACGCTCAAGTCCATGGCGGTCGAGCCGCAGATGCAGAGCCGCTGGGAGGAACTGCTGGCGGCCTACGTGCGCGCCTCCTTCAACGTCATCAAGACCGGCACCCTGGGCAGCCAGAGCGTCATGCTGATCAACAAGATCACCATGGCCCTGGTGCTCTGGTTCGGCGCCCAGCTGGTCATCGAAGGGGAGCTGACGGTGGGCCAGCTGATCGCTTTCAACATGCTTTCGGGCCAGGTCAACCAGCCGATCATCCGCCTGGCGCAGCTTTGGCAGGACTTCCAGCAGTTCCGCATCTCGCTGGCGCGTCTCGGCGACGTGCTCAACACCCCTGCGGAGCCGGCGAGCAAGCCGGGGCAGGGCACGCTGCCCAAAGTCAAAGGCAACATCTCCTTCCAGTCGGTGACCTTCCGCTACCGCCCTGACACGCCGGAAGTGCTGCGCAACCTTTCCCTCGATATCAAGGCTGGCGAGGTGATCGGCATTGTCGGCCGCTCGGGCTCCGGCAAGTCGACACTGACCAAGCTGGTGCAGCGGCTCTACGTGCCGGAAGGCGGGCGCATCCTGATCGACGGCGTCGATCTCGCCATGGTCGATCCGGCTTGGCTGCGCAGGCAGATCGGCGTGGTGCTGCAGGAGAATGTGCTGTTCAATCGCTCGGTGCGCGACAACATCGCGCTCTCCGACCCGGCGACCTCCATGGAGCGGGTGATCGCCGCGGCCAAGCTGGCCGGCGCCCACGACTTCATCCTGGAACTGCCCTATGGCTACGATACGATTATCGGGGAGCGCGGCAGCTCGCTGTCCGGCGGGCAGCGGCAGCGCATCGCCATTGCCCGGGCGCTGATCGGCAACCCGAGCATCCTGATCTTCGATGAGGCGACCTCGGCGCTTGACTACGAATCCGAGCGCATCATCCAGGACAACATGCGGCAGATCTGCCAGGGGCGCACGGTGCTGATCGTGGCGCACCGCCTCTCCACCGTGCGCCGCGCCGACCGCATCGTCACGGTAGAGGCGGGCGAGATCGCCGAACAGGGCACCCATGACGAGCTGCTGCTCGCCGGCGGGCGCTATGCCGCGCTTTACCGCCAACAGACGGGGGAGGGCTGATGTTCCGAGGCCTGAGACGTGCTGGTGCGGTGGCTGCTGCCGCCATGGCGGAAGAGCGCAAGCGGCCCAAGGTGCAGCGCAACCGTAATGAGCGCGAGTTCCTGCCTGCCGCCGTCGAGGTGCTGGAGACGCCGGCCTCTCCGGTCGGGCGCGCCGTGGCGTTGCTGTTGGTCAGTCTTTTCCTGATCGCGCTGGCCTGGAGCTACTTCGGCCACATCGACACGGTGGCAACGGCCCAGGGCAAAGTTATCCCCGGCGACCGAGTCAAGCTGGTGCAGCCTCTGGAGATCGGCAAGGTGCGTGCCATCCATGTCGAGGAAGGCTCTCGTGTCCAGGCCGGTGACTTGCTGCTTGAACTCGACCCCACCGAGATGGGGGCGGACCGCGACCGCATTCTGCGCGACCTGGAGTCGTCCAGGGTCGATATCGCCCGCCTGCAGGCACTCCTGGCTCAGCCGAAAAACCCGCTCTCCGCCTTCGAAGCACCGCCGGCCATGCGGCCCGACCTGGTGGTCGCCAGCCAAGCACAAATGGTCAGCCAGTCCCGTGCCCATGTGGAGGAGCTGGGGCAGCTCCAGTCGGAGACGGAGAAACGCAGCGCTGAGCTGGCGGTGATCGATGCCACCGTCGCCATGCTGGAGGAGATGATCCCGCTCCTGGCCGAGCGGGTGTCGACCCAGGAGTCTCTCTCCAGCCGACGCATCGGCACGCGCAGTGCCTACCTGCAGCTGAAGCAGGAGCTGGTCGAGCAGCGCGGAGAGCTGGCCATCCAGAAAAGCCGCCGCGGCGAGGTGACCGCTGCCATCCGCACCCTCGAGCGCCGTCGGGCTGAGCGGGCAGCCGCCTTCAAGGCGGAGCACAGCGAAGGCCTCGCCGAGGCCTTGCGCCAGGCCGCGGCGCTGGAGCAGGAACTGGTCAAGGCCGAGCAGCGCTACCGCCAGCGGCGCCTCATCGCCCCGGTCTCCGGAACCGTGCAGCAACTGCAGGTGCACACCGTCGGCGGTGTTGTCACGCCGGCCGACCCGGTGATGGTGATCGTGCCTGAGGACAGCACCTTGGAGATCGAGGCCATGGTGTTGAACAAGGACGTGGGCTTCGTCGCCGAGGGTCAAGCGGTCGAGATCAAGGTCGAGAGCTTCCCCTACACCAAGTACGGCCTGCTGACCGGGGAGGTCGCCGATCTTTCGGCGGATGCGGTGCAGGACGAGGCGCAGGGCCTGGTCTATCCGGCGCGCATTCAGCTCGCCGAGGCGGAGATCCTGGTCGGCGAACGCTGGGTCCCGATCACGCCCGGCATGTCGGTGACGGCCGAGGTCAAGACCGGCCAGCGGCGCCTGATCGAATACTTCATCTCGCCCTTCCTGGAGTACCAGGACGAGGCGTTGAGAGAACGATAAGCAGTCGCTGTTGCGGGGCCACTAGCTCCCGCCTCAAACTCGAAGTCGCGGTGCCGCGTCCCGCGACGGAAATTTTATCCACAGAATTGGATTGCCGTTCGATGAAGAAGAACTACATCAGGTAGTTTTGCCTTGACCGGTTAACCGTGTTGTCGTTACCAACATAAGTAGTGGAACCCCAAGACTCTGGTTACGGAGCGCGTTGATGGTGGCATCCGACAGTGGCCGTAGTAGCGATGCGAATGCGATAGCAGGTCCGCATCAAGGTGACGGCAGCGGGATGCAATCGGGACCCGAACAAAAGTCCGCACCGGACCAGAGTTTTCCTCTCGATAAAGTTGCGGTGTTGGGTCATGCCATTTGGCTTATGACGCGTATCCAGTCGCATCGTCACTTCTTCATCAGCGATTTGGAGTGGGCATTGCTTCCGCCCATTGCCAACAATCAGTTCCGCTTGTGGCGAGAGCAGAACGTGCCGCTCGCATTCGCAACCTGGGCATCCGTCTCTCCGGAAGTCGAGGAGCGTTTGCTGAGCGGCAATCCTCGCTTGGCTCCTGCGGACTGGGCTTCGGGCGATCGTCTCTGGTTGATGGATATTCTTGCGCCCTTCGGCCAAGCCGAAGCGGCTGCTCAGGAACTCAAGGAACAGGTTTTCAAAGGTCAGGTTGTCAAGACCCTGAAACCGGCCCCTAACGGACAGGGTGTCGTGGCAGGGACCCTCTAGTCGGCTCTAGCAAAAAGGCTCCTCGGGATGAACCAACGGCTTGGCGCGTTGAACAGTGGAACGAGGCAAAACACACTATCTAAAGATGAAATAGATATATTTCTACAGTCGGAAGGGGCGCTTCCTTCGGCTGAAGCCGCGCCTTCGGGTTATCTCACCAGCATCGGTGTGTTCGGCAGCGTTGCTGCCCAGCACGATAGCGCCATAGGCTTGCCGCCTGCTGGCATCCGCTCGCAGTCCACTCGTCTACCGGCTGCACGCCCAGGGCGGCACACGGTTTACAACTTCACGGTCGAAGGGCTGCACACCTACGTCGCCGGCGACTATCGGGTTCACAACAACTCTTTCGAAGATATTGCGTTGGCCGGCAGCATCGGCAGCTCGCTCGGCCGCTTCGCCGCGCAGCAAATCACCTCGCTGTTCACCGACAATGTCGCCGTCAACATCGTGGCTGGCGCCCTCGGTGGCACCATCGGGGGCTATGCCGCGGCCTCGTTCGCGGCTGACCTAGCGGGCGTAGGGGGGCAGAAGCTAGCTGGTAACAATTTGACCGCCCGCTTTACGGTGGACAGAATCCCGCAGCAGTTCGCGGGCCATCTCATCACCGCGGGTGTCAACTATGGGAGCTCGCTGCTGGCGCGCAAGATCGTCGGCAGCCTGGGCATCGACAACGAGATCGTATCGGGCATTGCCGAGATCGTCATTTCGACCGGTGCCGAGTGGGTGGCGCTCAATGCCATTGCAAGCACAGATATCGGTGGGGATCTCTTAGCCGGTTTCGGCTATGGTGGCTGGAGTGGTGCGCAGCTGGCCAATGCCGGGGCTGGGGCGTTGGGCTCCTTCCTGGGTGCGCAGGTTGCAGGGTTTATTTTCGATACGCAGAATATCGGCGCTCAAATAGGCGGCGCTCTTGGCGGCATGGTGGCTAGCTTTGCCTTGAAAGCAGCCCTCGGTGGGGCCGTCCTGACAGGCCCTGCGGCCCCGATCTTCGTTTTCGCTGCCGCTTTCGTCGGTACTTTTCTCGGATCAGCGATCGGCAGCTTCCTGGGCGGTGGCAACGAGTTCCCCAATGGCCACGCCGATGTCAACTATATCGAAGCGACACGGTCGTTCGGCGTGACCAGCGCCGATGGGGACAACGGTGCCGATCAAGACGACATGATCAGGTTGGGCAATAGCATGGCAGCCTCCGTCAATTCCATTTTGGAGTTGGTCGGCGGAACTGTGGCGAACCCCGATGCCATGTTCCACAGGGTAGGTCTGAACAACGACGGCAATTTCTACGCGCAGGGACCCGGGTACGGCGACAGGAACGATCAAGACGAGAAGACCGATGCGGGCGTGGCCGTCCAGTTCGGTACGGTCAAAATGCTCAAGCGCATACAATTGGAAGGCGGCGACCCCTATCTGAAGCAGGCAATCAAGAACTCCAACAACTGGGAATCTTTAGAAGCTTTCGGCGAGGACCTCTCCGTCGCCGCGCAGTATGCGCAATACATGGACAATCCCGTGCTCTTCGACCAACGCTTGGCCGAGCTCGATCCGAACAACGCACGGGAGGCCGCCATTCTGCAGGAATGGCAGGATGTTCTGGACAGGGCCCAGGCGCTGGGACTGCACAATGCGCTGGCAGAAGACGACCTGCATTTGGGCGAAGACGCCACGAAAGTGTTGCTCGGCACTACGAGCGCAGAGTCGCTCGAAGGTGGCTTGGGCGCTGACTTGATCGACGGACGCGGGGGAATGGACACGCTGCGAGGCGGGGCCGGCGACGATGTCTACTTCTTCAAGACGGGCTACGGCGATACGACGATACATGATCACTATGAGATTGCGGCGAGCTATCACATAGAGCGAAATCCGCCGAACTCGGACCAAAAGGTGAACTACTCTGAGGCGCTTGACGCGGGAATCGACACGCTGCAGTTCGGAGAGGGCATCGGGCCGGACAACATCTCGCTCGCCCTGTCCGGCAACGACCTGATTGTCACCGTTGTCACCTTCACGAGCGGTGGAGAAGGCGGTGCGACAAGCGAACAGATCACGATAAAGGATTGGAACAAGGTCGAGAGCCAAAACGGCCAAAACAATCTAAACAACCGCATCGAGCGTTTCCGTTTCGCGAGCGGTATGACCTTCTATCCGGTGGTTCAAGGCGCCGCAGTCGTTTTGGCTTCGGAGGGCCTAATGCTGGAGGGGACCGGTGCCGGAACCCTAGAGGGAAGCCAAGCGGAGGATGTCCTTTCGGCAGGGCTGGGCGTGGACAGTCTCATTGGCGGTGCGGGCGACGATCGCTATCGCGTCGGCCGCGGAAGCGGCTCGTTGAGCATTCTCGATGACGGCAGCTACACGGAGCACTACAGCGAGGCGCGCTTCGATGGCACTGGTACTTATCATCATGGTGGGGAAGGTGGCTCGAGCAGCTACCAGGAGTGGTCGACGGTTCAAAAGAGCTATGTCGTCGGGCGAGACGGTGGTTGGGACGCTCTTGAGTTTGCCGAGGGCATTGTCGCTCAAGACCTTGTTCTGAAGCTCGATGGCGACGACCTCATCGTCGGGGTGAAGAGCGAGGATAGGCGCGACGACCCGACGCCCCTGACCGATGAGGAGTTCAATCAGCTTGCCGACCGGTTCCGCATTGAGAACTGGCGGATTGCGGAGAATTCGATCGAGGTTTTCCGATTGGCCGACGGCACCGAGTATGGTGTTCAGGTCTTGCAAGTCGCTGAAGTGCCGAGTGACTTTGTCGACAGCATCTACTCATTCCGACCAGGTGATGGCGCACGCGAGATCCGAGACAGCTACTCGGTAGACCAAACCAGGGTCGAGGACCACTATACGCGTATCAACGAGTCCATCGAGATCGACGGTGGAATCGATCGAATCGTCTTGGGTTCTGGCGTGAGCGAGAGCGATCTCGTTCTGAGACTCGAAGGCGACGATCTCTTGATTGGTATTCGGCCCGCTGGCGTTTCTCACGACGTCATAGAGCTGTTCCCCGACCGACTGCGCGTGGTCGATTGGCGCAACGAGAACAATCGCGTCGAGTTCCTCCAGTTCCACCCGGACATCGTGAAGCGTCTTTCGCTCGCGGCGGATGGCGTGACGCCTCAACTAACCGACAGCGTGGTTCAGTTGGTGGGCACCTCGTCTGCGGACAGTCTTGTTGGCAGTTTCGCTGAAGATCGGCTCGATGGGGGCTTGGGCAACGATCAGCTGAACGGCGGGGCAGGAAGCGACACCTACTTCTACGGCCGCGGGGATGGACTCGATACCGTCTTCGACGACGCGCGCACCTACTACCAGATTGCCTCCGCGGTGCGGGATCCCAGTTACGACATCTACCAGACCCAGAGCGGGGGCTCAGGCGGTGGCGGAGAAGGCTCCAGCGGAGGCGGAGGGTCATCTTACTTGGCGCGGGCGGGATGGCGCGAAGTCTCGGTCGACCAGGTTATTGAGCGGGACGGCGGAGCGGCCGATACCATCGAGTTCGACGCGAGCATATCGGGCATCGATGCTCTCCAGTTCCACTTCGACGGCAACGATCTGATCATCGGGGTCAAGAGCGTTGCACAGGTTGGAACGACGCTAACCACTACCGAATTCGACGCGTTGACCGACAAGATCGTTATCAAGGACTGGCTCCTAGACGCCCACCGCGTCGAGCAGATCCGCTTCGATGGCGATCCGAACCCCATTCAGATCATCGACCACGTCGTGCTTCCGGATGGTAGCCAGACAAACGGGCCGTCGACGGAAGCGGTGCCTACCTTGGTGTCTATCGACACGCCCGAAACAGGTGAGATCATCACAGAGGCCTATAGCGCGCCGGTGATTGCCTTCCACTTCACGCAGGACGACTTTGCGACCCTCTCGGCTGGCCTGGGTTTCGCCCATTTCGATATCGACAACGACGGCTTCCAGGAACAAATCGGTTGGATCCGGCCTGGCGATGCGCTGCTGGTTTGGGACAGGAACTCGGATGGTCTGATCGACAAGAGCAGTGAGCTGTTCACCACGGCGCCGGTCGGGACCTACGGCCCGGATGGCCCCGTCAGCCTTGCAAGCCTCGATCTCGCATCAGAAGGCGGGAACGCGGATGGCGTCCTCGGCCGTGAAGACACTAAGTTCGATGAGCTTCGCCTGTGGTTCGACTATGACGGCGATGGTCAGGTCAACGTTGGAGAGCTCATCTCTCTCCGCCGTGCCGGCATCGGTCAAGTCGTGATCGAGAGCACGCCTCTCAGCGATGCCCCGGAGGGGCTCGAGAACGCCGGCAACCATGTCCAGGAGTCGGGCTACTTCACATTGCTTGGAGAGCGCATCGACCCAATAGGTCAGTATTACAGCGTGTCCTTCGCCCACAAGGTCAATGGCATGCGTGTCGTTCCCGAACTGCTGGATGGGCAAGGCCAGGGCACCGGCTACGCGGGCATCGAATACGAGAACGGTGGGACCGTCGCATTGCCCGACTCGGTGAACGATACAACCCTTGGCGACGTCGCCGGTGTGGCAACTGTCGTTTCCGGGTCCGGTCTGGCCGACCTGTTGGATGCCTCGACGCTGACTGGGATTGCCGTCGGCGATCCGGGCATCCAGTTCAGTGGAGGAGATGGGGCCGATACCATCATCGGCTCGGCAGGCGACGATATCCTGATCGGTGGCCGCGGTGCCGATACGCTGCTTGGCGGTGCCGGCAACGATCAGATCGAAGCCGACGATGAGGACAGCTTGACGGCCGGCGTCGTCTCCGGCGGCGATGGCGACGACGTCCTCATCTACAGCGGCTCGAACGCGTTGCACCTCGATATCGGCCAGCTGGGATTCGAGGCCGCCGTTGGCGGCGCCGGCAACGACTTTCTCAGGCACTCGACGGCAGAGGGCGTCGTGCTGGGTGGTGGTGAAGGTGATGACACCCTTGAGGGAACCGTTGGCGACGACTTCCTCGAAGGCGGCTTCGGCAACGATTCTCTCATCGGCGGTGCGGGCAACGACGACCTTCGCGGCGATCGGGGCACCGACTATCTGAGCGGCGGTCTCGGCGACGACATCATCTTCTTCGATGCGGCGGACTTGGCCGGGGGCTTCGTCGACGGCGGCGAGGGGACGGACATTGCCGTGGTTGCGGACATCGTTGGCGTCACGCTCGATCTTTCCGCTCATGGCTTCGAGGAGGCGATCGGAGGTCAAGGCGACGATCGCTTCCTGGCCGGGCAGGTGGATGGTGCGGTGCTGACCGGAGCGGGCGGCAACGACACGCTCGTCAGCGGCGCCGGCAGCGATTATCTGAGCGGCGGCGCCGGCAGCGATTCCGTCTCATACGAGCAATCCGACGCCGCGGTCACCGTCAACCTCTTGACTGGGGAACTTGCCGGCGGCCATGCGGTCGGAGACAGCCTCTTCTCGATCGAAGGGGTTATTGGCAGCAGATTTAACGATACGCTGACCGGCGACGATGGCGCCAATACCTTGGATGGCCATTGGGGGGCCGATGCGCTGGCGGGCGGCTTAGGTGACGACACCTACGTCCTGCGCCGCGGCGGTGGCGTCGATACGATTACGGAAGCCGGAGGAACGGATTCGATTCTCTTCGGTGCCGGCCTGACAGGTGAGGACATTGCGGTCGAGGTGGTCGGCGGCGCGCTGCATATCGGAATCAAGGCCTCGCCTGACGATACGACCCCTGCATCTCAATTGCGCGATCGACTCGTCGTTACCAATTGGCAAAGCGCGACCTCTCGGATTGAATCGCTGGTGTTCGCCGACGGTTCGGAGCTGAGCCTGACCGACGGTTGGGCGGCATCCGACGCTCAGGCACTGGTGACGCAGGGGCAAACTGTAACGGGCAGTCTGCTCCCCGCCGCGTTCGGTTCCTTGTCTGCCGGCTACAGCATTGCTGTGCTGACAGGGCCAAGCCATGGTGCGCTGTCCACCAATGACAGTACGGGGACCTTCAGCTTCACGGCAAATGCCGGTTACCTCGGTATCGATAGCTTTACGGTTCAGGTAACCAGTACGCTCGATGGCTTCACCTTCAGCGAAACCATCACAGTGAACGTCACGGTTGGTGACGGCACGGCCGAGATCAGAAATGGCGCGGACGGCAACGATGCATTCGTCGGTGGGGCGGGCAGTGACATCTTTGGCGGTGGACTTGGCGACGATAGCTTAGTCGGTGGTGGTGGTGACGATACGCTGGCCGGAGAAGCCGGAAATGATGTGCTGCACGGTGGCGCCGGCGCCGACCGTTTGATCGGCTCCCAAGGCATCGATACGGCCAGCTATGCCGGTTCGGCAGCGGCCGTTGCGGTCGACCTTGGCGACGGAACGGGCTTTGGCGGTGATGCGGAAGGCGACGCGCTGCTGACGATCGAAAACGTAATCGGCAGCAACTTTGCCGATGTGTTGACCGGCGATGCCGAAGCCAACCGCCTGGAGGGCGGTGCGGGTGCCGATACCCTGTCAGGCGCCGCGGGCGACGATGTCCTCAAGGGTGGCGCCGATGCTGATCAGTTGTCGGGCGGCGAGGGTAGCGACGAGCTCTTTGGTGAGGCCGGCGCGGACAGCCTGTCCGGTGACGGTGGCGCGGACTGGCTTGACGGCGGTGCGGGCGACGACACGCTGTCCGGCGGTGCGGGCGACGACGTTCTGATCGGTGGCTCGGGTGCCGACGTTCTGTCCGGCGGTCTCGGTGACGATACTTATGTGCTCCGCCGTGGTGGCGGTGTCGATATCGTCTCGGACGCAGGCGGCGCGGATCGGATCCTCGTCGGCGAAGGGCTGACCGGTGATGACATCGTCACGGAGGTCGTGGGCGGTGTGCTGCACATCGGTATCAAGGAAACGCCTGGCGACCTGCGTCCGGCGTCCCAGCTTCCGGACCGGCTCGTCATCCAAAACTGGCAGAGCTTGGACCAACAGATCGAGATTGCCCAGTTTACCGACGGTTCGATACTGAGCTTGCAAGCCGGCAACGCCAAGGCCGTCGTTCAGCAGGGTCAGTCGGTCAATGGCAATTTGGTGCCCCTGTCCGCCACCATGGATAGTTACCAGCTGGTGAGCGGCCCGAGCCATGGCGTCCTTTCGGTTGACGTGCCTTCGGGGACCTTCAGTTTCGCGGCAGACGCGGCCTATCTGGGTCTGGATGCCTTCGAAATTCTGGTGACCAGCACGCTTGGCGGCGTCACATCCAGCAAGACCGTCACGGTCGATATCGAGATTGGCAATGGTGCGGCGCAGATCGCCAGCGGTACCGCGGCACACGATGCTCTAAGCGGCGGCGGCGGCAACGACGTCTTCGACGGCTTTGCGGGCGATGATGTTCTCTCCGGTGGCGCTGGAGACGACACCCTTAGAGGGGGAGCCGGGAACGATCTTCTTCAAGGCGGTAGCGGCACTGACGAACTCATGGGCGGAGATGGTGTCGACACGGCGTCCTATATCGGCTCCTCTGCGGCCGTAACGGTTGATCTGGGGGCAGGTGTTGCATCGGGCGGCGATGCCCAAGGCGATATCCTGACCGGGGTCGAGAACCTGATCGGCAGCGATCACGACGATAGCCTCACTGGTGACGCGCTGGCCAACCGTCTGGAAGGCGGTAGCCGCAACGATACGTTGTCTGGCGGTGCCGGAGACGATGTTCTCGACGGCGGCGGCGGCAGCAACCACTTCCATGACGGCGCCGGCAACGATACGGCTTACGGCTACGGCGGCAACGACCGCTTCTATGACGGCGCCGGCGACGACTTGGCTTACGCCAACGGCGGCAACGACTACTTCTATGACGGCGCCGGCAACGATACGGCTTACGGCTACGGCGGCAACGACCGCTTCTATGACGGCGCCGGCGACGACTTGGCTTACGCCAACGGCGGCAACGACTACTTCTATGACGGCGCCGGCAACGATACGGCTTACGGCGGAACCGGAAGGGATCGCTTCTTTTCCGAGAGTGGCAACAACCTCTTCGACGGCGGCGATGGCGAAGATTTGGTCGACTATGGCTCTGCGAACTTGGGGGTCGTGTTGGACCTTGCCGCCGGTATCGCCAACTATGGCAGTTATCAGGACACGCTCATCAGCATTGAGGACGTGAATAGTGACAGCTTCGACGATGAGCTGCGCGGTGACGCGAGCGACAACTATTTTCAAGCCGGTGGCGGCAACGATCTTCTTGACGGCCGCGAGGGCGACGACTTTCTCTGGGGCGGAGCGGGTAACGACACCCTGATCGGCGGCTCCGGAAGTGATACTTTGAGTGGAGCAGCCGGCATCGATGTGGCCTCCTATGCCGGTTCGACGGCGGGCGTAACGGTCGATCTCGTCGCAGGCACCGGCGTGGGTGGTGATGCGGCGGGCGACAGCTTGGTCTCCATCGAGAATCTGATCGGCAGCGATCACGGCGACAGCCTCACCGGCAACACGTCGGCCAATCGTCTTGAAGGTGGAGCCGGCGCCGACACCCTCTCCGGCGGGGGTGGCGATGACCGCTACGCCTATGGCTTGGGCGATGGCAACGACGTCATCGTCAATGCCGAGACGGCGCCGGTCACGGCCGACGACCGCCTGGTCTTCGGCCAGGGCATCGACACCGACGATCTCTGGTTCACGCAAGAAGGCGACGATCTCCTCGTCCAGATCCTCGACAATCAGCGCGGCAGCCTGCGCATCCAGGACTGGTACGCCGCCGGCAGCACCGGCGACGCCGCCAAGCTCGACGCCTTCGAGACCAGCGCCGGCCAAGTTCTGGTCGAGGCGAACCTGCAGCAATTGGTCGACGCCATGGCCGGCCTGCCGGCGAACGGCAGCGACGTGGTCGACAGCTACAAAGACCAAGTGCCGGCCTCGGTGCAGACCGCTATCAGCCAAGCTTGGTCGTCTTCGTGAGGTGAAATGCCAAAGTACAAGTGCATCGATTGGGAGTATCCATGCGTTTCAAGCTCCATGCTCTCTTGTTTGTTCTGGCCGGTATGATGCTTGCCGCCTGCGGTAGTGAGCCAACCCATCCACGAGACGGGCGCGATATTGATAACCTTGAGATCTTCCGTCCGGCACTTTCGCCAGACGGGCGCTACATGGTGTTCGATTTTGTTGAGTATGCCTCAGATCCGAATGATCAGGCGCTCGCGACACGGAACCATCTCGCACTCTATGACATCGAGGCGCAGAGCGTTGTCGTCATGGCGCCCAACGACCCCATGTACAGCTACAACTCGGCTAGCTTCGTTGGCGATGAACGCATGCTGGTCGCCGTTCAACACTGCTGGTCTGAGGATTGCCCGCCAGAAGATCTGGGCCATCAAATTGTTATCTTGGACCTGCAAGAGCAGCGAGCTCGCCGCGTTACCGACGGTCGGAAGTCCTCATACCTTTGGTGGACCATCCGGCAAAGCGTGCCTCCGAAGAAGTTTGAGTATGAGATTATTCGAACGCATCCCATCTTCGTGCCGTCGGAGACCGCTATCTACTACATGGCACTGCGTCGTGGCGACTTCGGTGCTGTTCCTGCGTTCGGTGAGCATGTTTCACAACCACGCCGACAGCTGATGCGCGTGAATCTAGAGAGCGGCGAAGAGTCCCTGGTTATGGGGCCAGAGTCAGGCGCTTTGGAGTTCCGCCAGTTCGGTCGTGTAGCACTGGCTGGAAACAGGCGCTTAGTCTTCAGTGGCGGCTGGCCTAGTATGGGGGAAAATGCCAAAGCTTTCAATGATATACATGCTAAGGCGTTCTTCCTTGACCTGGAAACAAAACGGCTCTCTCCGCTCTTTCCCAACCCGCCGTACTTCGACGACACTACTGGGAGGAGTTCGCATAGAGGTCTTACATTCTGGCCTCTTTCACTAACCAGCTCGGCAGACGGCAGTCGAATCGCGTTTGTGGATCAGAGTCACGATGCCGGTCAGATGGGAGTTTGGGTACGAGAGGACGGCCTCGTTCGGGAACCACTGGATCTCACGTCCTACAAGATCAGACGCGCTGCTTTCGTCGCACTCTCAGGCAGTGGCGAGCACCTCGCCATTTTAGATGATCAGAGCAATCAACATTTTCTCATTATGAACCTCGAAAATGGCCAAGTCCTTGAGTTGCCTTTACGCGCTCCGCTGCGTGAAGCAATTCGGGAAGCGCGGAATACCCAAGTATAATGCCAAGAAGGAGAATGTCTCATGGCTAATCCATGGCTCGAACGGTCTGTAAAACAGGGGCATAGTCCGACGTTTATCGAAAGATTTCTGGCCTATGGGAATTGGTCAGGACCAAAATTCTCTTTTGCTACTTTTCATGACGGATTTCCTAATATAACGTCTGAACTGCGTATGATTCGGGGTGTCGATCCATATGATAATTTTGTTTCAAAACCGCACGATCTAAATGAAATTGATGCCGATATTCAACTGAGCACATCTTTGGAAGCTCTTGGGCTGAAGAATTCAGGGGAGAAGCTGGTTTTTGGAAACACTGGAACGATTGAAACAGGAGATAGATTTGTAGACTTCGATCATTACATTAATCACCCTAGTGCGGGAAGTTTATCTGCTCAACAATTGCTGGATTTAGAAACGGCATTTGTAAGTTATTATAGGCACGTTCAGGTTTCTAATATTCAGTTTGCTGTTGATGTTATTACAAATCATACAGATTCTCTTTTTATGCAAGTCCAACTCGCGGCTGGGCCTCATATATTTTTGGCTGAGGCAGCCAAGATCGATGAAATTCTGCAGCACGTTACTGGCGCTGTGCAAGGAGAGCACAACCCTGCTGACGTGCTGAGCTATCTGGAGAGGAATTTTACTCACGCATCAGATGTTCGGGATCTTGAAGACGGGACGAAGGCAGTTATCACTATCAGTGAAAATCAGCTGTTTTCTATGGACCGAAGAGATTTATTAGATCTTGTAGCAGCGTCACGGGCAATTCAGCAGAACGGCGATGTACATGGTGAGGCGCTTTTAGCTAGCCTAGCCGAGAGTGACGAGCAGAACTTCGGTGAAAATCTGTCAGCTGTTGTGGAGCGCGGCAAAGAGTTGAGCAATGGCGAGTTGCCCGATATGGCTGCTCGTGCAGGCGTCATGACAGGACCCGGCAAACTAGAGTGCTTCCCAGCCGGGACGCTGATCGCCATGGCCGATGGCTCGCATAAGCCGATCGAGCGGGTGCGGATCGGCGACGAGGTCTTGGCGTACGACACCGGCGACGCGCGCGGCGCTGGCGCTCTGGCCGCGCGGCGGGTGACTCACACCTTCGCGACGCCGGACCGTATCATCCTCGACTTCCACGGCCTCCAGGTTACGCCGGGCCACGTCTTCCTTTGCGGCGAGGGCCCCTGGGCCGGCAAGCACCGCATGCTGATCGACATCCTGCGGGAGGACGGCAGCATCGTCGGCGCCGACGGCGTCTCGCGCCGTGCCGCCACCAACTGCCCGGTCGACTCGGAGGGTGACCGCTTCGTCGAACTGGCCTACATCACCCGCGCCGACGAAACCGAGCACAAGACTGCGCGCATCCGTGCCGGCACCTTGCTGATCGAACAGACGGGCGAGGCGCGCTCCGTCCTGCAATGCCTGGAGGCCGAAGGCTACCGGCTGCTCGAGGATGGCTTGGTGCAAAAGCCGGGCGAGGCGCCAGGGCCGCTGAAGTTCTTCGGCACCCCGCCCAAGCCGGAAGACTATGTGCTGAAGTGCAGCGGCCTGACCCTGGCGGAGATTGCCGGCAACACCGGCTATCAACCGCGCCCGGCGAACCCCTGGGGCGGCGCGCTCGCCTCGGGCTGGACCCCCGACGACAGCAGGAGCGGTGAGGCCGAGCGTGAGCTCTTCCTCGCCGGCACGCCGACCCGCAACAGCGCTGGTGAGACCCTGCACTAGTTGCCTGTTTTCGAAAGCCCTGCTCCGCTCGGCGCGGTCTGCTTTTGGAGCAGGGACTTGGCCGATGTCCCGCTTTCCTGGCGCGGCACGAGTGCGCCGGAGCAAGCCTGCTGTCAGCAGATTAGCGCCGGTCGGCGGCGCGCATTGCCTTGGCGGCTATCACCTTGTCACGGTAGGCGGCAACTTTCTCCTTTAGTCCCGGCCGGCCGGCCGTTCTGACGAGCGTGGCGAGGTCGGCGTCGCGGGTATCCGTGCTGGTGATCTCGAACAGGGCGCTGAGTGCATCGGGCGGCAGGGCGGAAGCGCGTTCCAGCAAAGCCTCGATTATCGCCGGCCATGCGCTGGCGTCTGCGAGCTCCGTCGCCAGGCCGCAGGACAGCGCGTCCTCCGCAGGCAGCACCTTGGTATCGATCAGGAGGTCGCGTGCCGCGTCCGGGCCGATCACGTTGGTCAGGCGCCGGGTGCCGAGGGCCAGCTCGAAGTTCCAACCCGGCATGCGGAACTTGGCATCAGGGGCGGCAACCCTCTGCCAACAGGCGGCGAAGAGATCGGCGCCCGCGCCGACCACCTGGCCTTGCGCGAAGGCGGCCACCGGAAAGGGGGCGTGATGCACCATCTGCAGCAGCGTCTCGATGCGCAGGAAGCGCCACAGCAGATCGCCGTCGCTGAGGCTATCGAGTTCGGAGAGATCGAAGCCGGTGCAGAAGTGCTTGCCTTCGCCGCGCAGGACGCAGAGGCGGACGCTCTCGGCCGCTTCAAGAGTCTCGATCAATACCTCGACCAGTGCCGGGCTCAGCGCATTGCCCTGCTTGGGCCGGTTCAGCGTCAGGGCCAGCAGGCCATCCGACCGTTCGATCCGTAGCACCGGCTCAGCCGAAGATGCCTCTTCCATAGTGCTAAGCCGACATCACCGGCGTGCTGAGGCTGGCGGCGTCGAGCTTGCCCAAGACCTCCTCGGTGTGCTCGCCCAAGCCCGGTGGATTGGCGGAGATCGGCAGGGTCGCGCCGTTGATGCGCAGCGGCGAACCGAAGGTCTTGGTGACCTTGCCGTTCGGCAGCGTGATCTCCTGGACCCAACCCATGTATTCCACCTGCGGATCGGTCAGCGCTTCCGAGTAGCTGTTGATCGGGCTGCAAGGCACCCCGGCCTCGGCAAAGGCGGCCAGCCAGTGGGCGACGTCCTTGGTCTCGAAGACCGCTTCCAAGGTCTCGCGCAGCTCGTTCTGGTTTTGCGCGCGCAGGCTTGGCGTCAGATAGCGCTCGTCCTCCTTCAACTCGGGCAGCGCCACTACGTCGCAGACATGGTGCCACAGGCTATTGTTGCCGGCGGCCATACCGAAGTGTCCATCCTTGGCACGAAAGGCCTGGTAGGGCGCGTTGCGCGGGTGTGCGGAGCCGAGCTTGCGCGGGTCCTTGCCGGTGCCGAAGTACTCGCTGGTCTGCAGCGCTGCCACCCCAAGCGACGTGCCGAGCATGGAGACGTCCAGGTTCTGGCCTCTGCCGGTGATCTCTCGCTGTCGAAGCGCTGCCGTGACGGCGAAGGCGCCATAGAGCGCGGCAACGAAATCGCAGAGCGGCAGGCCGCATTTGATGGGATCCCCGCCCGGCTCCCCGGTGATGCTCATGATGCCGGACATGGCCTGCATGGTCAGGTCGAAGCCGCCCTGCTTGGCGCGCGGTCCCTCCTGGCCGAAGGCGGAGATCGAGCAGTAGATCAGGCCGGGTTTCTCCGCCGACATGGATGCGTAGTCGATGCCGAGACGCGCTAGGACGCCGGGCCGGAAGTTCTCCACCACCACATCGCTATCCAGGATAATCGCCTTGGCGGCGTGGAGGCCCTCGGGCGTCTTGAGGTCGAGAACCACCGAGCGCTTGTTGCGATTGATCGAGGCGAAGTTCTCGCTGTAGCCCTCGTTGACCGGCGGCCAGCTGCGCATGGCGTCGCCGGCAGGGCGCTCGACCTTGATGACGTCGGCGCCCATGTCGGCCAGTAGCATGGCGCAGAAGGGGCCTGCTGCGATCTCGCAGAATTCGACGACTTTGATTCCCTCGAGGGCAAGCATGGTCAATCCTTTCGCTGGGTCGCGCGGGCAGCCGCGGCCCTAAGCAGCCGTCTCCTGGCCTTTGGTCAAGTTGAAGCGGGCGTTCGCTTCCCGGAAAATCCGCCGGCTCTTGTCGAAGTCGAAGGGGTGTTCCTCCAGCGTCTCCGCATCCCACTCGCTGCGCCCCGGGGCGAAGAAGTTGCCGCCGTAGACATGCAGGGCGGAGGTCATCTTTTCAATCGGGTTGGTGACCGAATGGATAATGTCCTTGCCCAGAGCCGCCGCCTCGCCTGGCATCAGGGCCTTGGCGCCGGCCGCCTTGATAGCACCCTCTTCGCGGCGCCAGAAGATGTTGTCCTCCCGGCCGCTGTAGAGCCCGATGACCGCCCACATGTTATGATTGTGGGGCATCAAGGTCATCATCGGCGCCCAGGTGAAATTGAGGATCGTCAGCTCTTCGCTTTGATAGAGCGCCTCGAAGCCTGCACCGGCCGGCTCGCCGAGCGCGGCGGTCACGCTGCCGGGGTCTGACACGGCTGCGGCCACCACCTCGCGCACGGCCTTGTGGCTATCGTCCTCCGCTCTGGCGCGCACGCAGTCTTCAATGAATCTCTCCAGAACGAACATGCTTGCCTTCCTCCCTGAAGATGCTGGTAGCTGCCGGGTCTGCCTGCTCAGCAGGTATAGTTCATACCGAGGCGCCCGCCGTCGACATAGATCGTCTCACCGGTGATATAGCTCGCCTTGGGGCTAGCGAGAAAGGCGACAACATCGCCGATCTCGCGTGGCGTGCCGGCTCGCTTCAGCGGGGTGCGCGACATCACCATTTTCATGGCCTCGGGGTTGGCATTCACACCAGCCATCATTTCCGTATCGATCGAGCCGGGACCCACGGCGTTGACCCGGATGTTGTGGGGTGCGAGGGCGAGCGCCGTTGCCTTGGTGAGCTGCATAACACCGCCCTTGGAGGCGCAGTAAGCGGCGATGCTGGGGATGGCAACCTGGGCGTTGACCGAGGACATGTTGACGATCGAGCCCTGTATGCCTTTGGCGACCATCGTCTTGGCCGCGCGTTGCAGTGCCAGGAAGGTGCCGGTCAGGTTGACATCGATCACCTTGCGAAACTGCTGGAGCGAGGTCTCCAAGAAGTCGCCGGGGGCGGCGATCCCGGCATTGTTGACCAGGATCGAGACCGGGCCGATCTCGCTTTCGACCTGGTCGAACAGGGCCGCAATCTGCTCCGGATCGCCCAGGTCGCAAGCCAAGCCGATCGTGTCGCCGCCCAACCTCTCCGCAGCCGCCTTCACGCCCGGTTCATTGATGTCGGCGAGCACGACATGGGCGCCGTCTTCTGCGAGGGCTTCGCCGCAGGCGTATCCGATGCCTTGGGCACCGCCGGTCACGAGGGCAACGGGTCTTTCGGTCATCTCGCTATCCGTCGGTCAAACGTCGTCGAGGCCATAGTCGGCTTTGGCTTGCTCGGCGCTGATGTAGCCGGCCGTGAGATCGGCCCGGACTTTCTCTTTCGGCCGCTCGGCGGGATTGCCGTAGCCGCCGCCGCCGGGGAGGCTGAGCACGAGGCGGGCGCCCGCCGGCACCTTCTGACGCCCCTTGCCGCGCAGCTTGGTGCCGTTCGCCAGCGCCACGTTGCCGGCGGCACCGGCCTGGCCGCCGCTGCGCCCGCGCGCCGGGTTCTCGATACGGTCGAACATGGCGTTGAAGTAGAACTCGTAGCCCTCGCGCGGCTCGATCTCGATGGTCTGGCCAAGGCCGCCGCGGTGCGCGCCAGCGCCGCCGGAGCCCTCCCGCAAGTCCTTGCGCCAGACCACGATGGGACCGGTGTGCTCCGTCGCCTCGATGCTCATGGTCTTGACGCCGGAGGGGAAGGCCGTGGCCGACAGCCCGTCCAAACTCGGCCTGGCGCCGGTCCCGCCCGAGTTGAACAGCAACATTTCCGCACCAGAGCGTCCGGAGTCTTGGTCGAGGGGCCGCGCGCTGATCTGGATGTTCCAGAGGGCGCTGGCGCCTTCCGCCGGAACCGCGTTGGGCAGACACTTGTGAAGGGCGCCCAGCGCCACGTCAGGCACCAGGTGCCCCAGCACGTGGCGCACGGAGACCGGGGCAGGGCGGCGGGCATTCAAGATGCAGCCCTCGGGCGCGGTCACCTCGAAGGGCTCCAGCGAGCCTGTGTTGTTTGGAACTTCGGGCGCTATGGCGCACTTCAGCCCATAGCAGGCATAGGCGCGGGTGTAGACCATGGGCACATTGACGCCGAGGCCGCTCATGCCGCTGGTGCCGGCGAAGTCGGCGACCAACGTGTCGCCTTCCACCTGCAGCCTTACCTTCATGTGGACCGGGGCGTCGTAGCCGTCGACATGCATGTCGTTGTCGTAGATGCCGTCGGGCAAGTCCGCGATGCGCTCCCGCGTCGCCTTGCGGCTGGTGTCGATGATGAAGTCGGACAGCCCTTCCAGATCGGCGATGCGGAACTCGTTCATCATCTCCTGCAGCCGGCGGTCGCCGGCGGCATTGCAGGCTTCGAGCGAGTGGAGATCGCCGATCACGGCATCGGGCGCTCGTACGTTGGCGCGGATGAACTTGACGACGATGGTCGAGATCGTGCCAGCGTCCCGAAAACGGGTGATCGGGATGTTCAGGCCCTCTTCGAAGACATCGTTGGCATCCGGGCCGAAGCCGCGTCCGCCGATGTCCACGACATGCGCGGTGCAGGCGAAAAAACCGATGTGGCGGCCGTGGCGGAAGCTCGGCGTGACCATGGTGACGTCGTGCAGGTGCCCCGTGCCGAGCCAGGGATCGTTGGTCAGATAGACGTCGCCTTCCCGCACGTTCTCCCGGCCGATCTCCTCGACGAAGTGCAGGACACTCTCGGCCATGGCATTCACGTGACCGGGCGTGCCCGTCACCGCCTGCGCCATCATCCGGCCGCGCAGATCGAACAGACCTGCCGACAGATCGCCGGCTTCGCGGACCGAGGTGGAGAAGGCGGTGCGAATCAATGTTGTCGCCTGTTCCTCGACGACAGCGATCAGACGGCTCCACATGATCTGGTAGTCGATTGTGTGGGCGCTCATTGCACGGCCTCCTTGCGACGTAGAAGCAGCGAGCCGTCGTTCTGTCCCGTCACGCTGTAGCCCGAGGTGACGATGGTCGAGGTCTCGTCCTCCACCACGACGGCGGGTCCGGCCACCGTCATGCCGGGTGCGAGCTTGGCGCGTTCGATCTCCGCCGCTTCGACGGTCTGGCGGAGGGCCGCATCGAAGAAGCTGCGTGCACCGTTCGCAGGCAGGTCTTGGCTCTCGAAGATAGGGGACACATCCGGGCGTTCCGGCAGCTTCGAGGCCACCGTCACCGACCAGTTGGTGACCTCGATTCCCAGACCGTCGATCAATTGGCTGAACAGGGTTCGGTAGCTTTCTTCGAAGGCCACGCGGAGCTGCGCCGTGTCGCCCGGCGTGAAGGGGCGGTAAGGCAGCACAACGGGGATCTCCCAACCCTGCCCGGCATAGCGCATCATCGCCGTCATCTTGGTCTCGGTGGTGAAGCTGCCAGGGGCCGCGGTGACGAAGCTGAGCGCTTCCCTTTCCAAGGCCGCGAGCTCGTGGTTCACCGCCTCCGCATCGAAGGCATCCAGGCGCTGGAAGAAGCCTTTGGTCGCTTCGTAGGAGAAGGGCGCCTTCAGGAAGCCGACCGCCGAGCCGACACCGGCGGCCGGCGGGATGATCAGCGACGCGATGCCGAGCTTCTCGCAGAGGCGGCAGGCATGAAGCGGAGCGCCGCCGCCAAACGCGATCATGGTGAAGGCCTCGACGTCGCGCCCGTTTTCCACGGTGTGGACCCGAGCCGCATTGGCCATGTTCTCGTCGACCATCTCGGTGACGGCGAAAGCGGCAGCATCCGGCTCCAATCCCGTCTCCTTCGAGAGGTGCGCTTCGAGCGCATTCCAGGCCAAGTCGCCGGATAGAGGGATGGCGCCGCCAGCGAAGTTCTCAGGGTCGAGCCGGCCGAGGGTCAGATTGGCGTCGGTCACCGTCGGCTTGTCGCCGCCGCGTTGATAGCAGGCCGGACCCGGCTCGGAGGCCGCGCTGCGCGGCCCGACCCGGACCTGACCCATGCTATCGACATGGGCGATGGAGCCGCCGCCTGCCCCAATCTCAACCATCTCGACCACTGGCGTCGAGACGGGCATACCCGACCCCTTCTTGAAACGGTAGGTTCGCGCAACCTCGAAGGTGTTTGCGGTCTTGGGCGTGCCCTCCTCGATCAGGCAGATCTTCGCCGTCGTGCCGCCCATGTCGAAAGAGAGCACCTTCGCAAGCCGATGTGCTCTCGCGAAGTCGGCGGCGAAGATGGCGCCGCCTGCCGGTCCGGACTCGAGCAGGCGAACGGGCTGCTCGGCGGCCGTCTCGACACTGATCAGTCCGCCGCCAGAGTGCATCATGAAGACCGGTGCGGTGACGCCGTGCTCGCGCAGGCGCGCGACCAGCCGGCCGAGGTAGGCGGCGACCATCGGCTGGACATAGGCGTTGGCGATCACGGTATTGAAGCGCTCGAACTCGCGCATCTGCGGCGAGATGACGGAAGACAGCGAGATCGAGAGATTGGGTGCTGCCCGGCGGAGCGCCTGCTCGACCTGCCGTTCGTGGACCGGGTTGGCATAGGCATGGATGAGCCCCACGGCGACGGCGTCGTAGCCGCCAGCCACGATGGCTCTGACCAGCGCCTCCAGCTCGATCGGATCGAGTTGCTTCAGGACGCTGCCTTCGGCTGCCATGCGCTCGTTCAGCGTATAGCGGTGCTCACGCGCGACCAGCGGCTTGGGCAACTCCAGGTTCAGGTCGTATTGCTCGAAGCGGTTCTCCGAGCGCATCTCAACCACGTCGCGGAAGCCTTCGGTGGTGATGAAGGCGAGCTTGGCGCCGCGCCGTTCGATCAAGGCGTTGGTGACCAAGGTGGTGCCGTGAATGACCTGGCCGATATCGGCCATGGCAAGGCCGGCGTTGCCGACCGCCGTCTCAATGCCGTCGAGGATGGCCTGCTCGGGCTGGGCGTAGTTGGTCAGCACCTTGCAGGTCGCCATCCCGCCGGGATGCTCCAAGGCGACGTCGGTGAAGGTGCCGCCGATATCGACGCCCACGCGGATCTCGGGATTGGCCATCGCGCCTCTATCCCCTCTCAGATGCTCTTCCAGAGCTGGTTTGCGGTGAAAGCCATCTGGTAGAGGCGCGCCATGAAAGGGGCCGACTTGACCGGTTTGAGCTCCGTGATCGGCAGCGGCAGATCCTCTTCCCTACCGCCCGCCAGCAGCTCGGCCATGGCCTTGCCGAAGATGGTGCCCGGGGTGATCCCGCGGCCATTGTATCCGATCGGCGTATAGAGCCCCTCGGCCAAGCGGTGAATGCGCGGCAGATGATCGGGGGTCATAGCGATCTGGCCGTCCCAGCACTCTTCGAACGCGACCTTGCCCAGGTCCGGGAAAAGCCGGCGCAAGGTCCGTTCGGCCCAACGACGGGACAGGCCGTGCATCCCGCCGATGACCGTTCCCATGGAGCCGATGATCAGCCGCCCGAAGGCATCGCGGCGCAGCGAGAACATGATCGGGCCGGTGTCCCACAGGCCTTGGCCGCTCTTCAGGATCGCGCGGCCGCGCTCGCCCAAGGGCTCGGTGGCGAGCTGGAAGTAGTGTATCGGCGTGAAGGTGTTCTTCAGCCCAGGCCAGAGGTCGTCGGAATAGGCATTGGTGCCGAGCACAACCCATTTAGCCGTGACGTTTCCGCTGTCTGTCTCGACGACCCATCCGTCGCCGTCGCGGCGCAGCCGCTTGGCCGTCACACCGGTCGCGACCTTGGCGCCGGTATTCTGCGCCGCCCGCGCCAGTCCGCGGACATAGCCCATGGGATTGATCGTGCCCGCCCGCTGATCGACCAGGCCGCCATAGAAGGCCTCGCTGCCGATCAGCTCCCCGACCGCCTCGCGCGACAGCAGGTCGACCGGTGCGCCCAGGCGCTGCCATTCCTCGGCGCGCCGCGCCAGGTCTTGGTAGCCCTTGGGCGAGTGGGCGGCATGGATGGTGCCGCTGCGCGTGACCTCGCAGCGAATCTGATATCGTTCGATGAGGGACTGGACGTAGCCCGGCGCCTCACCGAGCGTCTTGATGAGAGCCGCGCCGCGCTTCTCGCCGAGCTTCTTGCGCACGTCCTGCGGTGGCAGCCAAAGACCCGCGTTGACCAGTCCGACATTGCGTCCCGAGCCGCCGTAGCCGATCTGCCGTGCCTCCAAGACCTGGCAATCTATGCCGCGTTCGGCGGCGTGCAGTGCCGTGGAGAGACCGGTAAAGCCACCGCCGACGATGGCCAGCTCCGTGGCGCAGTCGCCCGTCATCGGGGAAGAGAGAGCACGCTCCTCCGCCGATGCATCCCACAGCGATATCGCCGCTGCCTGTGCCATGATGTCAGCTACCCAGTTTAACTCTGGCCCGCTGGCGAGGGGGCCGAAACATCGCAGTTACCTTGCACCAGCAAGCTTGAGTGATAGAGGTCGTTGTGTCAATATTTAAAAAGCTTGTATTGTATAACAGCACAATAGTAGAGGCGATGAGGCAGCTATCGACATCGGCGGCCGAGATGGTGGCAGCGGCGCGAAAGCGGATCGAGGAGATCGAGACGGACGATGCCTTGGCGATGTTGGACGATCCCTCCGTCGTGTTTGTCGACCTGCGGGACGTTCGAGAGCGGCAGCGCGCGGGCTTCATCCCGGGCAGCTTTCACTGCCCCCGCGGCATGGTTGAGTTTTGGGTCGACCCCAAGAGCCCCTACTTCAAGAGCCTCTTCGGCGAGGACAAGCGGTTCGTTTTTCATTGCGCTTCGGGCTGGCGCTCGGCCCTCACCGCCGCGACGCTCAAGGACATGGGCTTCCCCGCAGCCCATCTGAAAGACGGCTTCTCGGACTGGGAGAAGCGGGGCGGGCCCGTGGCTTTTCCCGAGCCGAAGTAGAACGGCCTCTAGAGAGTCTTCAGCGATTCGGACACGCCGTCGGCGGCACGCCGCACGAGTTCGCCGATTTCTTCCTCACGGCCCTCGCTCAGGTTCACATCGGGTACCGAGACACCGATGGCCGCGACCGGACGGCCACTGGGCAGGCGGACGGCGGCACCGAAGCTGAAGATGCGCTCGCGGTACTCGCCCGTATCGAGCGCATAGCCGCGCGCTTGGGTCTTCGCCATGTCGGCGTCCAGCCGCTTGAGGGACGTGAGGGTGCGGTCGGTGAAGCGGGTCAGGTGACCACGGACCTGATCCCGCAGCCGGCCGTAGTCCGCGGCCAGGAGCGCCTTTCCGGTGCCGACGCAGTGCAAGGGCGCGCTGCCGCCGATCGGGTTCCAGGAGCGAATGGGCTTCTGGCTGTCGATCTTGTCGATGTAGAGCACTGAGAGCCCTTCGGGCACGGCCAGGTAGATCGTTTCTCCCGTCGCTTTCGAGAGCTTCTGCATTTCCGGTGCCGCGATGCTGGGTAGGTCCAGGTTCTCGACGACCGCGTGGCCGACCTGCCAGACCTTCATGGTCGCCGAGTAGGCCTTGGACTCGGAGTTTCGGACATAGCCGAGCGCTGTCAGGGTCTGAAGCAGACGGAAGGTATTGGATTTTGTGAGCTCCAGCTCGCGCGACAGCTCGGTCACCCCCTTGCCGTTCTGCGACTTCGCCAGAGCCTCCAGGATCTGAAGCCCCTTCGACAGCGTCGAGTCGAGCCGGACGGGGCGTTCCGCTTTGGCGCTGTCGCGCTTTTCCTTCAAGGATAGGGCTTTCATTCGGTAAACCTCGCAAGCGGTCCTACCAAACCGGCCCGAGCCGGGCAATCTGCCTCACCGGTTGCTCCCGGCCAAAGGCGGCTGGAAGGCCTCTATGCTTGGCAAGGGGCCGTCATGCTTCTCGATCTCGACGAAGGCGGACTGCGCGGCCGGGCCTTGGGACAGGCGCGAGGTTCGGAGATCGTGGGTCAGCACATTCGGATTGCCGTGCCGGTCCCGGTGATGGGGGTCGGTGAAATCGGGATCGTACCAGGCGCCGGTCCAGAGAAAGACGACGCCTTGGCAGATGTCGTCGGTCACCACGGCACCGGCGAGGCAGCGCCCGCGTTCGTTGAACACCGTCACCACGTCGCCGTCGGCGAGTCCCCGATCGGCGGCGTCGCGTGGGTTGATCAGGATCGGCTCGCGGCCTTGGACCTTGCGGCTCATGCTGAAGTCGCCGCAGTCGTATTGGCTGTGCAGTCGGGTTTCCGGCTGGCCCGAGAGCAGATGCAGGGGATAGACCTTCGCCTCGCCGCTCTGCCAGCCGCGCGGCGGCAGCCAGGCCGGGTGACCGGGACAATCCTCGTAGCCGAAGCCGGCAATGACCTCGGAGGCGAGTTCGATCTTGCCGCTCGGGGTCGCCAAGGGATTGGCCTCCGGGTCGGCGCGAAAGGCGGAGAGGTAGACGGCGTCGGGCGCCGGGTCGTCGAAATGGACGACGTTGCCCTGCAGGAAGTCCTGCCAGTCCGGCAGGCTGTGGCCCTGGGCCGCGGCGCGCCCCTGCATCTCGACCCACATCTCCTGCTGCCATTCCTCGGCGCTCAGCCGGCGGCTGAATCGTGTGCCCAGCGACAGGCGGCGCTCCAGCTCGGTGAAGATGTCGAACTCGGTGCGTGCTTCGCCCGCCGGCTCCAGCGCCTTCGGCATGGGAATGAGCGTGCTGTCCTGGGTGCCGGCACCGAAATCGCTGCGCTCCTGCGGGGCGGCGACCGGCAGTACGATGTCCGCATGGCGGGATGTTGCGGTCCAGCTGATTTCGTTGACGACGATCGTCTCCGGCCGCTGAAAGGCTTGGCGCAGGCGGTTGAGGTCTTGGTGATGGTGAAAGGGATTACCGCCGGCCCACCAGACCATGCGGATGTCGGGAAAGACCCGTCGCTGGCCATCGTAGTCGTAGACGCCGCCGGGATTGAGCAGCATGTCGGAGACCATGGCGACCGGCACGAAGGTCTCGACCGGATTGGAGCCTTGCGGAAAGGAGGGCCAGTGGAGCGGTCGGTCCATGGTGCCGATGCTGGCGTCGGCGCCGTAACCGATGCCGAAGCCGCCACCGGGCAGGCCGATCTGACCGAGCATCGCCGCCAGGACCACCGTCATCCAGAGCGGCTGCTCGCCAAAGTCGGCGCGCTGCAGACCGACGGCGGTGGTGATGAGCGTGCGTCCCGCCGCCATATGGCGCGCCAAACGGCGCAGCCGCTCGGCCGGGATGCCGGACTGCTCGGCCGCCCAGTCGGCATCCTTCGCCACGCCGTCCTTCTCGCCATTGAGGTAAGCTGCGACAGTCTCGAAACCCACGGTGTGGCGCGCCAAGAAGTCCTTGTCGTGCAGCCCTTCGATGAGCAGCGTGTGGGCGAGGCCCATCATGATCGCGCTGTCGGAGCCGGGGCGCGGTGGAAGCCATTCCGCGTTCAGCGCCTCCGCCGCATCGTTGCGCAACGGGCTGAAGTTGATGAACTCCACGCCAGCTTTGGCGCAGGCCACCAAGTCGTCGCGCAGCCGATGCCGCCCCACGCCGCCGCCGGAGATTTGTGCGTTGCGCAGCGGGACACCGCCGAACATCACGACCAGCCGGCCGTCCCGCGCCGTCACGCCCCAGCGGGTGGCCTGTTTTACGTGGTCGCGATAGTTGCCGACGATGTGCGGCATCAGCACCAGGGCGGCGTTGTAGCTGTAATTGCCTTCTGAGCGGACGAAGCCGCCGGCGGCGTTGAGGAAGCGCTTGAGCTGGCTCTGCGCATGATGGAAGCGCCCCGCGCTCGCCCAACCGTAGGAGCCGGCGAAGATCGCCTCGTTGCCGTGCTGATTGCGGACTCGGGTTAGCTCGCCGGCAACGAGGTCCAGCGCTTGGTCCCAGCTCACCTCGACGAACGGCTCTCGGCCGCGCTCGCCGGAACGGCCGAGCGGCCCCTGCTCGAGGAAGCTGCAGCGGACGGCCGGACGCCTGACCCGAGCGTTGCCGTGGAGGCCCTCCGGAAGGTTGTCGTTGATGCGCGACGGGTCGGGGTCGTCAGGATGCGGCCGAACCGACATCAGCCGCCCGTTCGAGATGTCGAGCAGCCCGGCGCCCCAATGGCTCGCGGTCAGGAGAGGTTGGCGTTGTGCGTCGCGATCAGACATCAGATGTTCTGTTATTCGGTACAAATATATTGAATATTGACACGATGACAAAAGCTTGTCATCTCCTATTAGGTCACTCGAAGCATGGGGTCCAGGCCTGTGAAGGACGCTTCCTTGAGCGATGCGCTGGTGCACCTGGGACGCGGCGACCCGGTCAGCGGCCGCTCGGTGAACCTGCCGATCGATCAAAGCTCCACCTTGCTGTTCGACACGCTCGCCGAGTTCGAAGCGGCGCGGGCGGGCCGCTATCAGCATGGTACCTTGTACTACGGCCGTTACGGAAACCCCGTCAGCTTCGCGCTCGAGCGCATGATGGCGACGCTGGAAGGCGGCAGCGGCTGCGTGTCGGTCACGGCCGGCCTCACCGCGGTGACCTTGGCGCTGATGGGCGCGGCCAAGGCCGGTGACCATGTCCTGGTGGCCGACAACGTCTACGGGCCGACCCGCGGCTTCTGCGACAGCGTGCTGACCCGCTACGGGGTCAAGGTCGCTTATTTCGACCCGATGGTGGGCGAGGGTCTTGCCGAGCTGATGCAGCCCAACACGGCCGCCGTGATGTTCGAGGCGCCGGGCTCCGGCACCTTCGAGGTCCCAGATATTCCCGCCATCGCCGGCGTCGCGCGGGCCCACGGCGCGATCTCCATACTCGATGGCACCTGGGCCACGCCAGTCTTCTGCCAGTCGCTGGCGCTCGGCGTTGATGTGGTGGTGCATTCCGGCTCCAAGTACATTTGCGGCCATGCGGACGCGATGATCGGCTTCATCGTCTGCAACGAAGCGCGCTATGCGCAGATGCGCAAGATGGCGCTCGACATGGGCGACAAGGCCGGCGCGCAGGATGTCTTCCTCGCTCTGCGCGGTCTACGCACGCTCGAAATGCGGATGCGCCACGCGGAGGACGCCGGCATGACGGTGGCGCGTTGGCTGGCGGAGCAGCCGCAAAGCCTCAAGATGCTGCATCCGGCCTTTCCCGATTGCCCCGGACACGCCTTGTGGCGGCGCGACTTCAGCGGCGCCGCGGGCCTGTTCAGCGTGCTCTTCAAGCCCTGCAGCGATGCGCAACTGCACGCCTTCGTCGATGCCCTGGAGATGTTCAGCGTCGGCGTCAGCTGGGGCGGCTTCGAGAGCCTGGTGCTGCCGGTGAAGCCCCACCGCACGGCGAAGCCTTGGACGGAAGAGGGGCGCGTGGTGCGCTTCAGCATCGGCAATGAGGACGTCGAGAACCTGATCGACGACCTCTCCCGTGCACTCAAGCATCTCGACTGACCTCGGAAAGCGCACAGCCCAATGCACAACAAGATCGATCATTTCGCGATCGGCGCGGCCGACCTGGACCAAGGGGTCGCGGCCTTGCAGAGCGCCCTCGGCGTTACCGTGCCGCGCGGCGGCAAGCACGCTGCCATGAGCACCCACAACTGCGTCATGCAGGCGGGCAGCGAGAGCTTTCTAGAGATCATTGCCATCGACCCGGAAGCGCCGCCGCCGGGTCGGGCCCGCTGGTTCACCTTGGACGAAGCTGGGACGCAAAACCGCCTTGCCCAGCGGCCGCGCGCGCTCTGCTGGGTGGTCGGCACCGACGACCTCGATGCGATCGTCGCGCGGAGCCCCGTCGATCTCGGCGAGGTGGTGCCCTTTTTGCGCGGCGATCGGACGTGGCGCCTGACGGTGCCGAAGGACGGAAGCCTGCCAGAGGCCGGCCTGCTGCCTGCTTTCATCGAATGGTCGCCCGGCCCTCATCCGAGCAGCGGGATGCAGGACCTCGGTGTGACGCTTCACAGCGTACAGCTCTCGCATCCGGACCCGCAGTGGCTCACGGGTGTGCTCAAGCAGCTCGCAGTCGACGATCTCGCCGAGGTGAGCGAGGGGCCTCGTGCAGTCTCCTTCGCCCTGGATACGCCGATGGGGCGCGTCACGCTCGACTGAGCTGGGCTTCAGTGGCCGAGGATCTGGCTGAGGAAAAGCTGCGTGCGCTCGTTCTGGGGGTTGTCGAAGAACGCACCCGGCGGACCCTCTTCCACGATCTCCCCCTGGTCCATGAAGATCACCCGGTCGGCGACGCTGCGGGCAAAGCCCATTTCGTGCGTCACGCAGAGCATGGTCATGCCTTCCTGGGCAAGGTTGACCATGACGTCGAGCACCTCGGCGATCATCTCAGGGTCCAATGCCGAAGTCGGCTCGTCGAACAGCATGATTTCCGGGCGCATGCAGAGGGCGCGGGCGATGGCGACCCGCTGCTGCTGTCCGCCCGAGAGCTGACCCGGGTACTTCTGGGCCTGGTCGGGGATCTTGACCTTCTCCAGGAAACCCATCGCCTCGGCCTCGGCATCGCGCTGCGAGGCCTTCCGCACAAGCATGGGGGCGAGGGTGCAGTTCTCCAGCACCGTCATGTGGGGAAAGAGGTTGAAGTGCTGAAAGACCATGCCGACCTCGCGCCGGATCTCGTCGATGTTGTGGACATCGTCCGTGAGTTCCGTGCCGAGCACCGTGATGGTTCCGGCTTGGTGCTCCTCGAGCCGGTTGATGCAGCGAATCATGGTCGACTTACCTGAGCCCGAGGGGCCGCAGATGACGATGCGCTCGCCGCTCTTCACCGTGAGCTCGATGTTCTTGAGCGCGTGAAAGGCGCCGTAGTACTTGTGCATGTTGCGGATTTCGACCGCATTCGCCTGCGGGTCGGGCATCCCCTCGTCTCCCTATCGCTTCGCCACGGACATGCGGCGCTTCAGGTACTCGCCGTACTGGCTGAGCGAGAAAATGAAGATCCAGTAGATCAGGCCGACAAAGACGTAGACCTCGATGTAATAGGGTGCCCATTCGCCGGTGCCGAAGGCGGCGTTGGCGGAGGCCAGGATTTCGAAGAAGCCGATGATGATCACAATGGCGGTCTCCTTGAAGGTGACCACGACCATGTTGATCGTCCCTGGCAGGGAATGGCGGAAGACCTGCGGCAGGACGATGCGTCCCAGGATTTGCCAGTAGTGCAGGCCGAGCGCCTGTCCCGCCTCGAACTGCCCCCTCGGAATGGCCTGAAAGCCGCCGCGAAAGACCTCGGCCTGATAGCAGGCGAAGAACAGGGCGAAGGCGATGATCACACGCCAGATCTTATCGCCGTGCAGCCAGTCCGGAAGCAGGATGGGCACCACCACGGCGGCGGTGAACAGCGTGGTCAGCAGCGGCAGGGAGCGAATGAAGTCAATCAGGATGGAGACGCCGTAGGAGATCACCGGCAGCTTGGAGCGCCGGGCAAGCGCCAGCCCCAAGCCCATCGGCATACCGATCAGGACGACCGAGGAAAAGAGAAACAGCGTGAGCGACAGCCCGCCCCACTGGTCGGTGGTGACCTCCTGCAGGCCGATGGGGCCGCCTTCCATCAAGAGGTAGTAGGCGCCGAAGCCGACGACCCACAGCAAGGCCAGGCGCTTCAGCGACCAGAACAGCGGGATGCAAGACAGTATGACGGTCAGGATGATGGCGACGCAGGCAAGGGTCGATCGCCAATGCAGGTCATAGGGATAGAGACCGAAGAGGATAAGGCGATAGCGTGCGTCGATGACCGACCAGCAGGCGCCATGCGCAGTCGGGCATTGGTCCGCATTTTCCGCACTCCAGACGGCACCGATGACGGCCCAGTCGAAGACCAGATAGGCGATGTAGAGCAGCAGCGCGAAGAACAGGACGGTTGCGATGGAGGCGGGCAGGGAGCTGAAGGCGTGTTTCTTCAGCCAGTGCGAGGCCGTTCCAACGGTTGACGGGGGCGCTGCGGCGATGTCAGTCATCTCAGTGCCCCTTCAGGCGCAGGCGCGCGTTGAGCAGGTTCACCAGCTGCGCCAGCGTGAAGTTGATGAGGATGAAGGCCGCCATCAGGATGCCGATCAGCTCAAGCGTCTGACCCGACTGGGTGATCGAGGTCGACACGATCATGAAGAGGTCGCTGAAGCCGATGGCTACGCCGATGGTGGTCGCCTTCATCAGGAAGACCCACTGATTGCCCAAGGGCGGGATGATCGTGCGCAGCGCCATCGGCATCTTGATCTTGAACCAGATCATGCCCTCCTGCAGGCCAAGCGCCCGGCCAGCCTCGATCAGGCCCTTCGGCACCTCCTGCAGGCCGCCGCGCACGACCTCGGCGATGTAGGCGGCGCCGTAGAGCGTGATGCCGATCACCATGGCGACGAACTCGATCGGCAGCGGCAGGCCGCCCACGAAGCGCAGACCCTTCAGTTCCGGGAGCGAGATCAGCCCCGCATCCCCCGGTGCAAACGTCGCCCAGAGAACAAGGGTCAGCGCGGCCACGGCGGCCAGCCAGATCAGCAGCTTCAGGCTTGCCCGCATGGCGGAGAGGCGCGCGATCAGGACGCCGGCAACGATTGCGAAAACGGTGAGGCCGATGCCGGCGACCGTGGGAATGGTCAGGCCGGGCACCATGACGCCGCGGTTCGAAATGAAGATGGCATCGGCGATCGACATGGCCTGGCGCGGCCCGGGCATGTGGATCAGCACGGCGTACCAGAACACCAGCTGAAGGATGAGTGGTATATTCCGGAACAGCTGGATGAAGATCGTGGCCGAGCTGCGCACGGCGATGTTGTTGGCATCGCGCGCCGTGCCCACGGCAAAGCCGAGGACGGTCGCCAGCACGATGGACACCAGGCCGAGGAACAGCGTGTTGAGGAACCCGATGAAGAGGGTCTTGCGGTAGCTGTCATCGATCGAGTGATCGATCAGCGAGAAGGAGTAGGACCAGCCGGTCGCCCGATCCAGGAAGGCGAGCCCGCTGGACAGACCCATCTCCGCAAGGTTGGTGCGGGCGCTGGAGACGGCTTCGGCAACGATGACGACGATGACGGCCAGGAAGAGCGCCTGGATGGCCAGGTCCTTGGCATTGAACTTCCTGCGGAGAATCACTGCCTCTGCCATGACGCTATCCTTTCAGGATGGCGGGAGGGCCACCCGCGAGCGAGTGGCCCTCTTATGCTTGGCGGATCAGTCGAGAATCGGCGCGTAGAGGACGCCGCCGTGGCTCCAGAGGTTGTTCAAGCCACGCTCCAGCTTGTAGGGCGAGTCCTTGCCGAGGTTGCGGTCATAGATCTCGGCGAAGTTGCCAACCGCGGCGATCATCTCGCGGGCCCAGGTCTCGCGAAGGCCGAGGCGCTCGCCGATGCCGGGCGTCGAGCCGAGGAGACGGGCAACCGTGGGATTGGGCGGGTTGGCCGCCATCTCTTCCACGTTAGCCATGGTGACACCGTGCTCTTCCGCCAGCAGCAGCGCGGCCAGCATCCAGTTGGTGAAGTCGACGAAGTCTTCGTCGCCCTGACGCATGGCGGCCGAGATCGGCTCGCTGGAGAGCTGGTCCTGCAGAATGATGTGCTGATCCGGGTTGTCGATCTCGGTGGCGCGCAGCACCGCCAGGTTCGGTCCCCAGCCGGCGAAAGCATCGCAGCGGTTGGCCAGATAGGCGGCGCGTAGCTCGGCGGCCTTTTCATAGGAGATCATGGTGTGCTCGACGCCGAGCGTCTTCAGGTAGTCGGCGACGATGCGCTCGATGGTGGTGCCGGCTTCCACGCAGATCGTGCCGCCCTCTAGCTCGGTCGCCTGGGTGATGCCGAGATCGGAATGGGCCATGAGCTGCGTGCCGCCGAAGAAGTAGGGCAGGCTGAACTGCAGGCCGAGCTCGGTGTCGCGCCCCATGGTCCAGCCGGTCGCCTTGATGATGATGTCGACGTCGCCCGACTGCAGAGCCGGGAAGCGCTGCGCCCAGCTCAGCGGCACGATCTGGACTTTGTTGGGGTCGCCGAGAATGGCGGTCGTCATGGCGCGGCAGAGGTCGATATCGAGGCCGCGCCACTCGTTCTTGTCGTTGACCTCGACGAAGCCGAAGTAGCTGCCGTTGTGGCCGCTGCACAGCATCGTCCCGCGTTCCTCGATCATCTTGATTGTCGCGCTTTCCGCGGCAAAGGCGCTTGGCACGAAGGCCGCACAGGCCATGACCGCGAGGAGCGACTTCAGAGTCTTCGTCATAGACATGGTCTCCCTTGGATTATTGTGCTGTATAATGATACAACAGTGCTGATATATGATATTGAAGCGTCACAATGTCGCTGTCAATCGATTTGTCGACCGATTGGCAGAGCGTTCTACGTCTGTTGTTGGGTAGTTGCTGTGCACGGCTGTGCGACGTCCGGGCGCGCCGCCTCGAGTTGCCATGCTCTGTCGCCGTTCGAACGGCAAGTTCTCTCGCCGCACCAACAGAGAGGATGGGAAAGGCGCTCCAACATGATCATGCGAGTGCGGCCATGCGTACCGCAACGCCCGTAGCGTTGCGTAAACACTGTCCACTCTCTGTCGGCGAAGGCCCTAAGCGGTCAGGCGCATGTAGAGGAGCGGCAGCTGCTCTGGCAGGCGCTCGATGCGGTTGATGCGTATCAGATTCCGGCGGCCGAATATGCGGTCGAGCGCTTCGTTGTTTTGGTCTCCGAGAGCGACGCAGAAAACATCCATTCCACGGCCGGCCAGCGTGTGAACGGCGCGCCGCGCGTCTTCGACCAGATAGCGCTCGTCCGGGCAGTCGATGTCGGAGGGCTCGCCATCGCTGAGCATCAGGATCAAGCGGCGATAGCTCCGCTGCCGCTCCAGTTCCGCCGCGGCATGGCGCAGCGCGGCACCCATGCGCGTGGAGTAACCGGCGGCCAAACCCTCCAGACGGGCGCGGGCCTCTATCCCGAAGTTGCAGTCGAAGCTCTTGACCTCGGTGTAGCGAACCTCTTCGCGGCCGTTGGAGCAGAAGGCGCCGATCGCGAAGGGGTCGCCCAGACCCTCCATGGCATGGGCGAGAAGCACCGTCGCTTCCCGCTCCAGCTGGAGAATGCTGCTGGTGTGCCCGGGCACGCGATCCGCTGTCGACTGGGAGACGTCGAGCAGCACCTGCACAGAGAGGTCGCGTTGGCGGCGTTCCATCCTTTGATAGACCCGCGTGTCTGGCGTGTCGCCGGCGCGCAGACCGATCACCGCTTCGATGCAGGCATCGAGGTCCAAGGCCTCGCCTTCGGCCTGGCGCTTTAGGCGCTGGGCGCGGCTTACGTGGGCCGAACGGATCAGACGGGAAAGACGTTCCACCAAGTTGGCACGTCGTTCGAGGATCTGGGCGATGCGGTCCGCTGCCCCGGCGGGCGGGTCGTATTCGACCACTGTCGTCCAGTCGCTACGCTCGCGCCCGGCCTGGTAGTCGTACTCCGGGTAGCGCGCGATCGGCAGACCGCACTCGACGGGGCTCTCGCGCGCGACGGGAGCCTCGCTGGGAGCCTCTTCGTCTCCCTCCTCTTCATGTTCGCGATCGGCATCCTGCCTGTCGTCTTCGCGTCGTTCCACGCGCGCGGTTTCGACGACGACCCCGATCTCCTGTTGCTCGCTTTCGTCATCGTCGAAGTCCCATAGGCCGAGGTTATCGTCCCGGTATGGGGGCTCGACGACATAGGTCTTGGCGTTGAATTGCACGCGCATCTGACCCAACTCGTTGCCGAGCAGGTTGCCGATGTGGCGGCTGATCTGCGCATCTTCGAGCCGGTCGAGATGCGCGTGAAACAGGTCGCGGCCCCTCCGGACCCAGCCGCTGCTATCGTTGAACTCGGGGTCGATCAGGGCCCGCGCCAGGCGCGCGAAGAGGCTGGGCGCCGTCTCGGCCCCGCTTGCCTGAGCGATGTGAAACGGCAGCCACAACCGCCGCAGGCCCGGGAAGTCGCGCAAGGCCAGCTGCTCGACCCTGGCGTCCTCGATCAAGGAGACAACGGCCACCTGCAGGGGCTTCAACTGGCCAAGCGGCATCGGCGGCCCGCCATAGTGAAAGTGCGCACCGATGTGTGCCAGGGCGGCGCGGAAAACATCTTCCGCTGCCGTGCCCCGATAGCCTGGATAGCTCTCTGGGATGTGGATGACGCCACGGCCGAAGGAACTGCGCCGCCGCGACGCCATGACTGCGGATCCACCCGGCACTAGGATCGGGACACGGACCTTGAACAAGGCGGCAAGAAACGCCCTCATGCGCCGGTCGACGTCGGTAAAAACCAGGTCGCCGGCTTCGCGCAGCAACCAGCGCGAGGCGTCGGGATCCTCCAAGGAAAAAAAAGCGTAGCGCCGGTCGGGATCGCCGCCGCCGATACGGATGCCGGCCAGCAGCCAGGCCTCGAGGCCAGAGACGTTGAGCTGGTCGAGCAGGGCGTCCATGCGCTGCAGTACGACTTCGGCGGACTCCGGCGCCATGCCGGCAAAGCGCTGCATCAGGCTGAGCCAGCTGCGGAAGCGATTGAGATCGCCAAGTCGCTGCGCCGCTTGCGCGGCAGCCTGGCAGAGCAGCTCCGCCGCGTGTCGTCCGCTCTTGATGGCGACGGACGAGGCCACGTCGGCAAGCTCTATGCCGGCTTCCGGGCCGAGCGCCTGTGCGCAGGCCTCGCCGCCGGCTTCGAAGGCCCGTTCGACCGAAGCGCCATATCCGGCACCTTGAATGCGCCGGCAGGCCCTGAGCCAGGGAGCTAGGAATGGTTCCGGAAACAGGTGTTGTAGGCTTTCCGCCGGGGCAATCTCGGCGGTCTCCTGATCGGAGACGAGCCTGAGAAAGCCTTCGCCGCCTCTTGCCACGATGCGTCTCTCAGATGCTGGCCGCGATAGCGTGCGACAGCGCATCTCGCATGTCAGGGTCGTCGGTGATGGGGAGAACCAGAGCGATCTCGCAGGCCTGGCCCAGCGGCACGCCCTTGGCCACCAGCTTGCCAGCGTGGATTAGCATGCGGGTCGAAGCGCCCTCGTCCAGACCCTGACCCTTGAGGTTGCGTGCGCGCTCGGCGATGCGCACCAGCTTGCCGGCAAACTCCGGGCCGAGCCCAGCTTCTCTGCTGACGATCTCGGCTTCGGTCTCGGCGGCCGGATAGTGGAAGTCAATGGCACAGAAGCGTTGCTTGGTGGATTCCTTCAGGTCCTTGAGCACGCTCTGGTAGCCGGGATTGTAGGAGATGGCGATCTGGAAGTCGGGATGGGCGGTGACCAGCTCGTTCTTCTTTTCCAGCGGAAGCATCCGGCGGTCGTCGGTCAATGAATGGATGACGACGGTTGTGTCCTGCCGGGCCTCTACGATCTCATCAAGATAACAGATGGCGCCGTAGCGCACTGCACGGGTCAGCGGGCCGTCGTGCCAGACGGTGCCGTCCGGCTCCAAGAGATAGCGCCCGACGAGATCGGAGGCCGTCATGTCCTCGTGGCATGAGACCGTGATCAAGGGCTTACCGAGCTTCCAAGCCATGTGCTCGATGAAGCGCGTCTTCCCGCAGCCCGTCGGGCCCTTCAGCATCATCGGCAGCCGACTGGCATAGGCCGCTTCGTAGAGCGCGATCTCTTGGCCGATCGGATGGTAGTAGGGCTCCTCCCGAATCAGATAGTCGTCGAGGGACATGCATCCTCCTGCAAAGCTCCGGTGCGAGGCCGCGCCCCGCACCGGATCGAGTCAGCACATGGGAAAGCGGGCGTTAACGGTGCGTTCCCGTCTTCTGGTTCGGTATGCCCTCCATCGGACACTCCTCGGTTCCGACGGTCTTGCGCGTTAGCGCCTCGACCATCTCGCGGGTTCCCTCCGGATCAGTCGCCCACTTCGTATAGAAATCGTACGGGCAGGCAGCAAGGCCGCGGTCGCCGTCGCCGGAGTTGATCATGCCGGTGTAGCCTCGATGCAGCAGCTTGAAGAGGTGGTTCTGGGACTGCATGTTCGTCCGGGCGTCGCGGATGGCGGACACCGAGATTTGGGCGTATTGGATTCCCATCTCCTCTTCGCCGCATTCGCCCAGGGTACGGCCGTCGAACCCGATGATGGCCGAGTGACCGAAGTAGGAGTAGACGCCGTCGAAGCCGGTCGCGTTGGCGACGGCGACATAGACGTTGTTGGCCCAGGCCATGGACTTTGCCATGAGCACCTGCTGTTCCTTGGCGGGATACATGTAGCCCTGGCAGCGCACGATTAGCTCCGCCCCCTTCATGGCGCAGTCGCGCCAGATCTCCGGGTAGTTGCCGTCATCGCAGATGATCAGGCTGATCTTCAGGCCTTTCGGGCCCTCGGACACATAAGTGCAGTTGCCGGGATACCAGCCCTCGATCGGAACCCAGGGCATGATCTTGCGGTACTTCTGCACGATCTCGCCCTTGTCGTTCATCAGGATGAGGGTGTTGTAGGGCGCCTTGTTCGGATGCTCCTCATGGCGTTCGCCGGTCAAAGAGAACACGCCCCAAACCCCGGCCTCGCGGCAGGCGGCCGCGAAGATCTCGGTCTCCTCGCCCGGGCAGGCAGAGGCGGTCTCGTACATCTCCTGCTCGTCGTACATGATGCCGTGAGTCGAGTACTCGGGGAAGATCACGAGATCCATGCCGGGCAGGCCGACTTTCATGCCTTTCAGCATCTCCGCGATGTTCTTGGCATTGTCCAGAACCTCGGCCCGGGTGTGCAGCCGGGGCATTTTGTAGTTCACGACGGCAACGCCGACCGTGTCCTTACTGCTGGAAATATCTCCGTGGTACATTGTCGAGTTCCTCCTTGTGGCGTTTGTGGTGGTTCGATGGGTCTCCGCTCTCATCCGGCTTGTTGGTAGGCGTGTGCCGCACGCAAAACCGTGGCGTCGTCGAAGTGACGTCCAGTCAGCATTAGGCCGACGGGCAAGCCGCTGACTCCGTTGACCGGCACCGACACGGAAGGGTGGCCCGAGAGATCGAAGGCCGCCGTGTTCTGCACCATGTTGAGCGCTTGGGTGATGTGCTCCCTGCGGTCTACCTCCGGCATGGCCGGCATCTCGTGCGCGGTTTGCGGCGTGGTCGGCATGAGCAGCAGATCGGCGTCGGCCAGGACGGCGTCGTAGGCCGCGGTCAGCGCGCGAGACATGTTCTGGGCGCGGGCGTAGAAGACCCCGTGATACTGCTCACGCATGTAGTGGCCGAGGATGCCGCCCAGCTTGGCGGTGGGCGAGAAGTCGCCGGCATTGGTCTTGACCGCGCGCATCATGGCGCTGATCAGCCGCGGGTTGTAGTAACCCTTATGCTGGTAGGCCGTGTGTCCGCGATAGAAGCTGTCGATCCCGCCCTCGATGGCAATGCAGTTCCAGATGGGGACCACGCGGCTGTGCTGCGGGATTGAGACCTCCTGCACCACCGCGCCCATGGCTTCGAGCTGCCGCGCCGCCTCGCGCACCGCCTCGTTGACGGTGTCCATCGCCTGGTCTGTCTCGAAGCCCTCCTTGACGACAGCGATCTTCAGGCCGGCTACGCTGCCGGTCAGGGCCGCGCCGTAGTCCGGCACCTCCAGGCTGCTCGGCTGTCGTGGGTCGATCGCGCTGTCGTCGAGGCCGGCGATCACGCCGAGTAGCAGCGCGACGTCTTCCACGGTCTTTGCCATGGGGCCGATGTGGTCGATCGTCTGGTCGAAGCCGACAATGCCTGTGTAGGGCACCAGACCATGTGTCGGCTTGTGTCCGACGACCCCCGAGAAGGACGCCGGAATGCGGATCGAGCCGCCTTGGTCGCCGCCCAAGGCGATATCGACCTGGCCGCTGGCGGGCGCCGTCGCCGAGCCGTTAGAGGAGCCGCCGGCGGCGTGGTTCGGGTCGATCGGATTGCGGCCTGGGCCGTAGGCGCTGGTGTGGCCGCCTCCGGAAAAAGCAAAATCGTCGGTGTTCAAGACTGCCGTGATGTGGCCTCCGGCCGCGAGGATGCGCGCGACAACCGTGGCGTCGATGTCGGAGGTGTAGTCGTAAAGCAGGCGTGAGGCGCAGGTCATTGGTAGGCCTGCAACGCAGATCGTGTCTTTCACGCCGATGGACTTCCCCGACAGTGGACCGTCGGAGATCTCAGGTGCCGCCTTGATGCTGCAGGTTCGCACAATCCCGTTGAGCGGGTCGTCCTCCGGCTCCGGACGGGCGCCCGGGATGCGCACCGCCGGCGTCACCTCGCGCAGCGGATCGGGATACTGATCGAGCACGTCGTAGCCGGCGATCACACTGTCGATGATGGGCTTCAGGTGCTCGACCTCGGCCTCGGTCAGGTCCAGACCGTAGGTCTCGCCGATGCTGACGATGTCGTCCAAGGCGGGTCGGCGTAGTGTCACGGAGCCGTCCTCCGCTGCGCTCTGCCGGCGATGCCGGATTTGGTCTCGAAGACTTGGGACATGCGAGGTCCTCCCGATGTTTCCTTGGCTTGGCTACTTGTTGCGCGCCGGCGGCACGCGACCGGTGAGCGCGAGGCGGGCGCCGCGCCAGGCGGCTTTCAGGGCTTTCGACAAGCTGACGCCGTCGCGACAGAGGAAGCGCGCCCAGACGAGACCCCGCTCCGGCAGCGGATTGACGCCGCTGTAGCAGGCCGGGCGTTCGAGCCCGGCATCGGTGAGGCTGCGCTTGATGGCCGATGCGGCCTCAACGCTGACGCCGTCGGACAGCAGGCAAAGGCTGCCGTGGCAGGCGTAACGCCCCGCGTTCTCCAGGGTCGCCGGCGGCCAGCTCGATCGTGACAGCCGCATGCGATCGATCAGGATCGGACGTGCCTCTCCCTTGCGGCGGATCTCGATATCGTTCTCGAAAAGCGCGAAGGCCGCGTCGCGGTGCTTGGGGTCATGCGCGAGAAAGGCGTCGCTGAAGATCAGGCTGGCGCCTTTGTCGACTTCGACCAGCAGGCTGCTTCGCAGGCTGGCATCCGCGAAGAGAATGAGTGGGTCCGGCAGATACTCGAGAAGACTGTCCTGCGCGCAGTCGAGTTCCACGTCATGACGTGTCGTGCCCCCGCGGCCGGCGTGCACGATCGTAGAGGCCTGCGTGGTGACGTGAGCGCTTGCCCCTCGCTTAACCCCGATCTGCAGGCTGAGATCGTCGTCGCCATAGAGCCCCCCTGAAGAGGACTGAAGATACAGCGTCGCCATGCCGTCCGGATCGCCTTCGAGATGGAAAGGCCGTGTTATGTGAAAGGGATGCGGTGTGTATTGCCTTGCCAGGAAGCTATGACGGCCGCTTCGGCGGAAAGTGAGCGCAGCCGCCACACGGCGACGCTCGGCTTTGATCTCTGCCGGCGGCTCGCGCAGTTTCAGCGGTGCGGCCACGTTCATTCCGCCGCCTCGCTGGCGGTGAAAAGCACATCCCGATAGATCGTCTCGACGATGGCGGCGAGGCCCGGGTCGTCGCCAAAGCCGCGGCAGCGGCAGGCGATCGTCGGTCTGCTGCCGCGAATTTCCGTGGCTTCCGCGAGCACGGCGTCGGCATCGACGCCGACGTAGGGTGCCAAGTCGATCTTGTTGATGACCAGAAGGTCGGCCTGGAGGATCGCGGGGCCACGCTTGCGCGGAATGTCGTCGCCCTGGGCGACGTCGATCACGAACATCCACCAGTCGACAAGATCGAGAGAAAAGGTGGAAGCCAGATTGTCGCCACCGGATTCAATGATCGTCAGGTCCAGGCCGGGGAAGCTCGCTTCGCATTCCTCCGCGGCGGCGATGTTCAAGGTCGGGTCTTCCCGGATGACGGTGTGCGGGCAGGCGCCGGCCTCGACCGCTTTGACCCGTCCGGGGTCGATCAAGCCGCTGTGTCGCAGCCGCTCGGCATCTTCCTTGGTGACCAGATCGTTGGTGATGACGGCAAGGTTGATGCCGGCAGCCTGAAAGCGCGGAATCAGGCACTCGATCAGCGCCGTCTTGCCGGAGCCGACGGGGCCACCGATTCCTATGCGCGCCGCACTAGGTGCTGCGGTCTTTGCTGCAGCGGTTGTCATCTCAACATGTACCTCTGGGCCAAGGGGAGCTCGGTTGCGGGCTCGCAGGTCGCGAGCTCGCCATCGACGAATACCTCGAAGGTGGCTGGGTCGACCCGAATGTCGGGGCAGGTGTCGTTGTGCAGCATGTCGCTCTTGCGCAGCTGCCGGGTACCGCGCGCGGGGAGAAACGACTTCTTCAGGCCGAGTTCCGCGGCACGCCCTTTCTCGATCGCTGAGGGATGGACGAAGCAGGCACTGAGCGCCTCCTTGGCGCGGCCGAAGGCGCCCCACTGCGGGCGCAGCCGCAACGGCTCGCAGGTCATCAGGCTCGCCGCGCTATCACCCATGGCACCCCAGGCGATGAAGCCTCCTTTGACGACCAGCTCCGGCTTGATGCCGAAAAAGGCGGGGCGCCAGAGCACCACGTCCGCCATCTTGCCGGCTTCCAGGCTGCCGATGTGATCGGCGATGCCGAAGCAGCGGGCGGCGTTGATGGTGTACTTCGCGATGTAGCGCTTGATGCGGGCGTTATCGCCGAGCGCCGCCGTTTCTTCCGGCAATCGCCCGCGCTGGACCTTCATCTTGGAGGCAAGCTGCCACGTCCGGCAGATCACCTCGTTGATGCGTCCCATGCCCTGGCTGTCGGAGCCGAGCATGGAGATGGCGCCGATGTCGTGCAGCACGTCCTCGGCGGCGATCGTCTGGGCGCGGATGCGGCTTTCGGCAAAAGCCACGTCTTCCGGGATGGCCGGATTGAGGTGATGGCACACCATGGTCATGTCCAGGTGCTCATCGAAGGTATTGACGGTGTAGGGGTTGGTCGGATTGGTGGAGGAAGGCAGGCAGTGCGCCTCTCCGGCAACCCGGATGATGTCCGGCGCGTGACCGCCGCCGGCACCCTCGGTGTGGTACATGTGGATGGCGCGGCCGGCGATGGCGGCGAGGGTGTCCTCGAGGAAGCCGCTTTCGTTGAGCGTATCGGTGTGAATCTGCACCTGGAAGTCGAGCTCGTCGGCGACCGACAGGCAGCAGTCGATCGCCGCGGGCATGGCGCCCCAGTCCTCATGGATCTTGAGCCCGAGGCAGCCCGCCTCCAGCTGCTCGCCAAGCGACTCGGGCTTGTGGGAGTTGCCGCGGCCGAGGAAGCCAAAGTTCATCGGCCAGTCTTCAGCGGCCTGCAGCATCTTGCCGACATTGAACGGGCCGCCGCAGTCGATGCCGACGGTGATCGGCCCGAGCGATCCGCCCAGCATGGTCGTGATGCCAGAGCTGATGGCATGCTCGACCAGCTGCGCGCTATCGAAGTGGACGTGCACGTCGATCGCACCAGCTGTCGCGATCAAACCTTCGGCATCGCGGACCGTGGTGGCAGCGCCGACCAGCAGGTTCGCATCTACGCCGTCCATGATGTCGGGATTGCCGGCCTTGCCGAGCCCGACGATCTTGCCGTCCTTGATTCCCAGGTCACCTTTGACGATGCCGAGGATGGGGTCGATGACCACGACGTTGCAAAGCAACAGGTCCAGCACGCCTTCTTGGCTGGTGGCGCCGGCGACCAGACCCATACCGTCCCGCAAGGTCTTGCCGCCGCCGTGCAGGCATTCATCGCCCGGCACCGCGTGGTCTTTCTCGATCTCTGCCCAAAGCTCGGTGTCGCCGAGGCGGATCAGATCCCCAGTAGTGGGGCCGTACATGGCGGCATAGGCCGCACGGGTAATCTCTGCCATGACGGTCAGGCCCCCTTGAACCCGGCGGCGCGCGCGCGTGACAGGGCTGCTTCCTTGGCCTCTTCGCTGGTCGTCTCCCCATCGGTCAGCGCGTTCAGGCCACCGACCCGGCCGTGACCGCCGAATGTGACCAGCGTGACTTCTTTGCTTTGCCCAGGCTCGAAGCGCACCGCCGTGCCGGCGGGTATATCGAGGCGTCTGCCGAAGGCGGCCGCGCGATCGAATTCCAGTGCTCGATTGGTCTCGAAGAAATGATAGTGGCTGCCGATCTGGACCGGCCGGTCGCCCGTGTTGAGAACCGTGATCGCGGCTTTCGGCCGGCCGGCATTCAGCTCGATCTTCCCGTCCATGGCCGCGATGGCGCCTGGCGCAGCGACGCCGTCGGTGTTGGCGCCCGGGCCCGGACGGATTGGATCATGCACGGTGACCAGCTTGGTGCCGTCGGGGAAGGTGGCCTCGACCTGGATCATATGCATCATCTCGGCGATGCCCGGCATGACGTCGTCGCTGGTGAGGATCGTCGACCCGAACGAGATCAGCTCCGCGACGCTGAGTCCTTCACGCGCGCCTTCGAGGATCTCGTCGCTGATGATTGCCGTGGCCTCCGGGTAGTTCAGCTTGAGACCCTTCTGCCGTCGCCGCCGCGCCAATTCCGCGGCGGTGTAGATGGTCAGCCTTTCCATTTCCGTCGGCGTCAGCAGCATGGGCCGTTCCTTGTCTAAGCGGCGAACAAGCGGGTTTCGTGATCGCCGTGACGCATCGCGGCGATATCGGCGAGCGGCATGAAGGCGTGCGGCAGGCTCGGCAGGGGGGCGGCAATCAGTTCGCCAACGGCCGGCGCCAGGTTCGTCTGGATGACCTGCGCTTGGAGCGAGCCGACCTTGCCGAGCCGCAGTGCCGCCGATAGCGCCGAGGACATGACCTGATAGACAGCCGAGAGTTCCGTGATGTCCCGGGGCAGGCCAAGGGCCGCCGCCACCAATGCCTGAACGATCGGCTGGTGCGCCGGCACCAGACTGTTGTTCAGCTTCGTCAAGTAAGCGTCGGCATCCGCGGTGCCGATACGGGAGTGGCTGGTCAGCGTGGCGCGGCCAATGCGCCTCGATGCGACGGCGAGGCTCTCGACGCTGTTCTGTGAGTCGTAGAGCCAATCCAAAGCGCCGAGAGCGTCGAGATCGCCGGCGGTTTCGTGAGCCCGGACAAGATACCAGCGATCAAAGTTGGCCCATCGCGGCAGCAGGTGATCGCGAATGAAGGCCTCTACATCGCCGGCACCGCGCACGGCGCCTTCATTAGCCAGGGTTTCCAGGCCGTTGGAGAATGCGAAGCCGCCGGTGGGAAAGTTGCTGTCGGAGATTTGCAGAAGCCGCAACAGCGTGGTGCGATCGACGGTCATCCAGATGGCTCCCGCTTTTCGTCGGCGGACTCCTCGATCGCGATACTGCCGTCGTCCAGGAACTCCGAGAGGCGCTCGACATAGCTGTTGTACGGCCGCTCGAGCGCGACCAAGAGCAGATCACCGTCGAAGCGCACGCGCCAATGAAGGTTGCCGGCGTGGTAGCCGAGCGCCAGCGCGGTGGCTTGGTCGCGGGGCCGCAGTCGCAACCAGCGCTCGGCCTCCACGCGAACCGCCACGGCCAGGTCGCTCTCTTGAACCAGAAGGGCTCTGTCGAACAGGCCAACGTCACGAGGCAGGGCAATGGCGATCTCGCTGCCTTTGTCCGTCGCTGCTCTCAAGCGTCGTCGGGCGAGATCAGCGCGCGGCAGGATCAGCCATTCGAGATGCCCGGCATGCTCGAGGCGATGCAGATCGTCGTGAAACTGCGGGTCGTCTATGGAACCGAGGATCGAGGTGACCAAGTACATCCGCCGCGCCTCAGATCGTCATATGCTCGGCGACGATTTCGTCGCTCAGCGCATCGATGCTGCCTGAAGCCACAGAGCGGCCGTTTTCCATCATCGCGAAGCTGTTGGCGGCCTCGCGCGCGAAGCCGACGTTCTGCTCGACAAGGACAATGGTAAGCCCGAGCTCTCTGTTGAGCCGGACGATGCTCTGCTCGATCTGCTCGACGATGTTGGGCTGAATGCCCTCCGTCGGCTCGTCCATCAGCAAGATTTTGGGATTGGCGGCCAAGGCCCGGGCGATGGCCAGTTGCTGCTGTTGGCCGCCGGACAGAAGCCCTCCCGGCCGTTCCAAATTTTCGGTCAGATAGGGAAAGAGCTCCGGCACGATCTCTGGAATGCGGCGCCCGCTGCCGTTGGCAGCGAAGCCGCCCATAAGGATGTTCTCGCGCACCGAGAAGTCCGGAATGATCTGACGGCCTTGCGGCACGTAGCCGATGCCGGCGCGCGCGCGCTCGAAGGTCAGGGCCGCCGAGATGTCCTTGCCGTCCAGCGTTATCGTGCCGTCGGCGCGGTCGGTCAGACCCATGATGGTCTTCAAGAGCGTGGTCTTGCCGACGCCGTTGCGTCCCAGCACGGCCAGGATTTCGCCCTGGCCGGCTTGTATCGACAGGTCATGCAAGATGTGACTGCGGCCGTAGAAGGAGTCGATGGCGCTCAGCGTCAGCATCAGTGGATGCCTCCGCTGCCGAGATAGGCGTCTTTGACCGCCGCGTTCGACTCGATCTCCGTGATCGTTCCCTCGGCCAGTAGCTTGCCGAGATGCATGACCGTGATGGTGCTGGCGATCTCGCGCACGAATGCCATGTCGTGCTCGACAACCAAGAGGGTGTGCTGCCCCTTAAGACGATTGATGATCTCCGAGGTCTTTAGCGTTTCGGCGTGGGTCATGCCCGCCGTGGGCTCATCAAGCAGGATCACCCTGGCGTCCTGAATGATCAGCATCCCGAGCTCGAGCCACTGCATCTGACCGTGAGACAAGTCGCCGGCGCGTTTGTCGAGCACGTCTTCCAGACCGGTGAGCTGGACAACCTCCTCTATTCGCGACTTTGACTCGGCGGAAAGGCTCAGGCCCAGATTCTTTATGACGCTCGGCTCTCCGGTCCCGGCGACGCTGAAGTTCTCCGCCACCGTGAGCTCGCGGAAGATGCTGGGGATCTGAAACTTCCGGCCGATACCGGCGCGCGCGATCTTGTGCTCTTCCCAGTTCGTGATGTCCTGATCGTAGAGGTAGACCTGACCGCTCGTGGACTTCGTGCGGCCGCTGATCAGGTCCATCAGCGTCGTCTTGCCGGCGCCGTTGGCACCCAGCAGAACCCGCAGCTCGCCGTTGTTGACGATCATGGTGAAATGGTCGACGGCCTTGAACCCACCGAAGTCGACGGAGAGGGCATCGACGATAAGGGCTGTCTGTGATGCGGCTCTAGCCATCGGCCCTCACTCTCCGGCTTCCTGCACGGCCACGGCCGGCTTATCGCTGGTCTTGCGCGAAGCACGCAGCTTGCCGCTAAGGGCTGAGACGAGATCCTGCATCAGACCGGCGAGACCGCGCGGCATGAAGAGCACCACCAGAATGAAGATGATGCCGATGATGGCCTTCCAAGCTTCCTTGAGCAGCTCGCTCTCGCTTGCGGTTGCCTCGATGGTATTGATCAGGATGGCACCGATACAGGCGCCAAGAAGCGAGTTGCGCCCGCCGACCGCGGCCCAGACCACCATGGAGATGGAGAAGGCGAGATCCATGAAGGTCGGTGATGCAAACTCGGACGCCAGGACGTAGAGCATGCCGGCGAAGCCGGCGATTGCTGCCGAGACGGTGAAGAAGAACACCTGGTAGGCGGCCACATTGTAGCCGAGGTAACGAGCCCGGTTGGGATCGTCGCGCGTCGCCTGCAGGATCAAGCCCGCACGCGTCGCCACCAGCCAGCGTGCCGCGAGCAGAACGATTACGAGGGAGCCGGCGATCAGATAGTAGGTTTGGACCAGGTAGGGGTCGAACTCGAAGCCGCCGATGGTCAACCATCCGAGATCGGTCAGACCATTGAAGCCGTTGGTAATCGGCTGGGCATCGATGATCAGCAACCGCACAAGCAGGACCAGCGCCAAGGTGATGATCGCGACGTAGACGCCGGAGATCCGCAGGCGAAAGATCGCCGAGCCGATGAAGTAGGCGATCAAGGTCGGCACGACCACGGCCATGGCAATGCCGAACCATTGCTCCTGAAAAGGGATCCACAGAAACGATCCCTGATTGATGCAGCAAAGATCGGTGGGGGCACCGGGCTCCGCGTTCCACAGCATGAAGTCCGGGACTGGCTTGTCGGAGCCTTGCTGCAGAGAGGTGTAGGACTGCAGCTTCAGCGACATCGCGACCATGTAGGCGCCGAGTCCGAAGAAGAGCCCCTGGCCGAGATTGAGAACGCCCGCGTAGCCCCAGGAGAGTGCGATGGCGAGCCCCAGCATGCCAAAGACCAGGTACTTTGCGATCCGGTTCAGCCAGAACTCGTCCATGAAGGCGGGCATTGCCAACACCAGGACGATGAAGGCGCCATAGGCGAAGCGTTCAAGCAGGCGTTGATTGGTCAAGATGGCGCTCATCGTCTCAGCGCCCCTTGAATGAGAAGAGGCCTTGCGGCCGCCACATGATAATCAGGATGACGACACCGAAGACCACGGCGCTGGCGAGAATGTCGTTGGTCCAGGTGGCGAAGAGACCGTTGACCTGACCCAGCAGGCCGGATGACGCGACCGTGCCAAGCAGGCTGCCTACGCCGCCTACCACCACGACGAGGAAGCCCTCGACGACCAGCGAAGAGCCCATCTCGGGCGACACTGTCTTGAAGCCGGCCATCATCACACCGGCGACGCCCGCGAGACCGGAGCCGTAGGCAAAGGTGTAGGCCGAGACGCGCTTGACATCGATGCCGCAAGCGGCGGCCATGTCGGGGTTGCGCATGATGGCGCGGACCTGAACGCCGAGGCTCGTCCGGTACAGCAAGAACCATGTCAGGGCCGTCAGCGCGAGCGTCAAGACAATGATGAAGCTGCGGTAAGGCTGGACGGTGAATTCGCCAATCATCCATGGCTGATTGAGGAAGGCCGGGATGGCGACGTTCTGCAGTCCCGGGCCCAGCCCTTCGATACGGATGCCGAAAAACGTGAAGCCGAACTCCAGGCGAATCACCTGCTGCAGGAGAATGGCGATTCCCCAAGTCGCGAGCAGCGTATCGAGAATACGCCCGTAGAGATGCCGGATGACCAGGCGTTCGATCAGCAGCCCCAACCCGCCTGCGACGATGAAGGCCAGAGGCAGCGCAACGAAGAGATTCGCGCCGAGATAGATGCCCGACATCACGGCCGTGTAGGCCCCGATCATCACCAGCTCACCATGAGCCATGTTGATCACGCCCATCGCGCCGTAGGTGATGGTCAGTCCCAGCGCGATGAGAAGCAGGATCGACGACAGCGACAAGCCGATGAAGATGACGTCCGCCATAGCCTCGGTGCTCCCCCGTTGTGTGGCTCTGGATGCCGCGCGGCCGGTTGGCCGCGCGGCTGTTGCTCCAGGTTCGGTCCGGAAGGTCCTTAGAGCTTCGTGGTGTCGAGGCCCTTGGCGGTACAGAACAGGTTGTCCTCGGTCTCGCCGTAGGCGACGTAGGGCAGTGGCACGGTCGGGCTATCGTACTCGTCGATGATGGTGCCCTGACCGTCCGCGCCCCACTGTGCGATGCGCGGCGTCAGATAGGTGTGCAGGTTTTCCGAGTGAATGGTCACCGTGCCGTTGGGCGCATCGAAGACTTGCCCGCGCACACCTTCGCGAATGGCATCCGGTGTGGCTTCGCCGGACTTCTCCACCGCCTGCTTCCAGAGGTAGACCTGGAAGTAGCTGCTCTCCAAGGCATGGTGGGTAACGGCCTTCGGGTCGTTCACGTATTTCCGATATCGCTCAATGAAGGCCTGATTGTTATCGCTGTCGATGGCCTGGAAGTAGGGGAAGGACGTGAAGCTATCGACGGCGAACTCGGCGCCCATGGCGGCGATCTCGATCTCCGAGGTCACCGTTGCGCAGATCGGCAGCGTGTCGTGGGTCAGGCCCTGGTTCTTGAACTCGCGATAGAAGGCGACGACCGAGTCGCCGACGACGTTGGACAGCACCACGTCGCAGCCGCTGTCCTTGATCTTCTTGACCATGGCACCCCATTCGGAGTGGCCAAGCTCGAGATACTCGTCGGCAATCCATTCCGCGCCTTGCTGCTCGATCAGGATCTTCGAGACCTTCGCCATCTCGCGCGGGTAGATGTAGTTCGACCCGACGATGAAGAACTTCTTCTTGCCGAGGTTCGAGACGATCCAAGGGATGAAGTTGGAGAGCTGCTGATTGGGAACGGCACCGGTATAGATGACGTTCTTCGAGCACTCGAAGCCTTCGTAGTAGGTCGGATAGAAGTAGAGATTGCGACGCTTCTCGAACACCGGCAAAACCGCCTTGCGACTGGCCGAGGTGTAGGAGCCGAAGACGGTCGGCACGCGATCGCGAATAACCAACTTGGACGCTTTCTCGTTGTAGGTCTTCGGATCAGAGGCCCCGTCTTCGACGATCGGCTTGATCATTTTGCCCATGACGCCGCCTTCGGCATTGATCTCATCAATGGCCATGTTGGTGGCGTCGGCGAGCGACTTCTCGATGATGGACAAGCCACCGGTCAGCGAGAAGAGAACGCCGACCTCGATCTCGTCGGCCGCTTGAGCTGAGCGGGTGAAGAAGTAAGGCGCGGCCAGCCCGGCGGCGCCGACGATAGCTGACCTCTCCAAGAACTTTCGGCGATTGATGGTCATGTTCCTGTGATCTCCCAGTAGTGCAGTCTTGCCAGGCTCCGACCCCAGCTCTTGTGGTTCGCTGGCCGTCCAACCGTGTAGAGAGGGCGCGCTTCGTCGCTTGCAGCAGATTTCTCTGCTCTTTGAAGCTTCGGCAGGATGGAGCGAATGCTGGTGGTGTTCCGGCGTCGCTGCCGGACGGAGCCGCGCGGTCTGACAACCTGAGCTGATGTCTCAGGCTGCTTTCCCTCGGCTGGAGTGATTCGCTGCAGGACCGCAGCGAGTCAGTGAATTCCGCGGAGCGTCAGTGATCCGCCCACAAAAAAACCCACGTTGCCGCCGGTGCTCCGGAGGCGCTGTGGGCTGTCATTGCCGTGTGCGGCGCAACGTCTTTGTTGCAACGCAATATAAGCTAATCATCTTTTAACCGGAAACTCAACAATTCATTTGCATGAATGATTGCAGCGGCAATCTGCTCCATCGATACGCGCTTTGCCATGGCCTGCGTGCGGATGGACTTGTAGGCGTCTTGCTCGCTAAGCGCTTGTGACTCCATTAGTATTGACTTGGCTTTGGCGATGCGTTTCTGGCCGGCCAGTTTGTTCTCTAACTTGGCGATACGCTCCTGTTGGCGTTTGCGGCTTTGCCAGACGTTGCGGGTGATGACCAGATTGGTGAGCAGTCCAAACGGACGAACCGGCTTGCCAATCACGGCCAAGGACTCGCTTTCCAGAACCAGCTGAAGGGTCGCCGGGTTCTCGTAGTCGACAACCGCAATCACGGCCGGTTTGGGGTCCGGCGCGCGGCGGAGCAGCTTGGTGATGCGTTTGTGCATCTCTCGGTCGATTGTCGTGAAGAGAATATCGACGGCGGGCGGCATCTCGTTGGGGGCGGGCCAGTAGGGCTCGACCCTGCAGCCGATGCGTTTCAAGTGCTCTACGAGGGACTCGCCATCCGTGTCGGGCGGATGAATGACAACCACGTTGAGATCGCGCAGGTCTTTGAGTAAAGCCCCTGGCATTGAGCTTCAGCCGCGGGAGCCTGTCAGTCGCACAATTCCTGCCCCGCCATTTCGCGCAGACGGGGATCCCCAGTTCTCGTCCTCGGGCGTAATCATGTAGGGGTCGGGCTTTACTGGAACGCTGCTCTCTTCCTCTATGGTGAACCGTCCATCGCTTCCGACCCGTCCGATGCGCGGCCAGAGGTAGGTATGGTTGTTCTCCTGGTCCACCCTTACCGGTCCCTGCGGTGCAGGAAACTCGCAGCCCGGCAGGGCCTGCTTGATCTTGTCGATTGCCGTAGAGCCGGCACGCTCCGCCGCTCTGGCAAAAAGATGCACTTGGAAGTATGCGGCTTCGGTGCAGCTGGAGATGGGTTGGTCCGGGCCGAAGCGCCTTTGATAAGCATCGACAAACCGCGCGTTCTCCTTTGAACGAATGCTCTGAAAATAAGGCGCCGAGGTGTAGTGGCCCTCGGCTGCTTCGCTGCCCATTTGCGCCACTTCCGGTTCACAGGTGGTCAAGCTCCCGATCGGCATCTTGTCTGGGTCGAACCCGGCTTTGCGATAGGCGCGATAGAGAAGAGTGGTTCCGTCGCCAACGACCGTCGAGATAATCACTGAGGGGTCGCACTTGCGAATGTCGGCGATGATTTGGCCGATCTCCTCGTCGCTCGCATTCAAGGGAATGTAGCGTTCCTCAAGAACCTTGCCGCCATGACTGGAAATGTAATCCCGGATGACTCGGTTCGATTCATAGGGGAAGACATAGTTCGAGCCGACGAGATAAAAGCGCTGGCCGTAATGCTGCATAAGGAAGCGGGCCAAACTGACCGAGTTTTGGTTCGGCGCGGCACCGGAATAGATGCAGTTGGGTGAGAACTCGAAGCCTTCGTAAAGTGTCGGGTAGAAAAGCAGGCCGCCCCGTCGCTCAACCACGGGCAGCACTGCTTTGCGGGTGGATGACATGTAGCAGCCGAAGATCACCTCGATGCCGTCGGTCTCCAGCAGGTCTTCTGCGAGCTGCCGGTACCTGCGCGGATCCGATGCCGGATCGTGGATGACGGCTTGGAGGGGGCGGCCGAGAACGCCACCGCTGGTGTTCAACTCTTCCAACGCCAACTCGACGGCACGGCGTTGGGTTCGCTCGACGAGCGCGGTCACTCCGGTCTCTGAAAACAAAACGCCAACCCGGATAGGCGGCGGTGTGGAAACCCCAATCATCAAACGCTCCTCGTCACCAGATAAGCAGCTGTTCCGACTCGTCGAATGACCATCGCTGGACATATGACGAAGCGCGACGAGAAGCGCGACCCAAATCTCTACATGGCAATGCTAACCTAGGGCCGTTGGCGGAGGCAATCTCTGAAAGCACTTGAGCCGCAAAGAGAGCTGATCAATTGGCGCGCCACGCCTTTGAATCACGGTTCGCCTTCGACCACTCCAGCTTCTAGGTCCTTGCATCTGTGTCCGGATGTAAGTCGAGTGGCTCTGCCTCAGCTTTGCTGCCGCCAAGGCCTTTGTCGGCCATGAGGTGACGTTGCCGACAAACTTGGTCTTGTGTCGTGGTGTCGGTCGGTTTTGGTGGAGCTGCCTATTCGGTGCCGATCTTTGCCACAGCGGCTGCGAGCGTTGCTTTGAGGTTCGCGGCCCGCAACCGTAGCATCTCGAAGTCTTGGACGGTCTCGCGCGCGCCAAGTTGGCCATACCAAAAGAAGTGATTGCCAGGCACTCTTGCACTAAGCACGCCTGACGTAGCGTAAGTCATCAGATCCATTATGTGCCGCCAATCGGCCAGCGCGATCTTCTCCGATTGTGACAGAGCAGGAAGAATGATCCCGCGATATAGATGTTGGATCTGAAACACGCCCCAATTGCCGCGATCGGTCAGAGCGTGATCGTTGTCCAAGACCTTGTCCCCAGAGATCGTTACGATGTAGGGAAAGTCCGCTTTCTTCAGCGCACCAGTATCTGCCATGGCCCAATCGAGGTCTCTTACAAACTCACCGTTCTCGTAACGCGAGGCTATGATGATGCCGTTCAGTGCTACGGGGATGTCGCCAAGGATGTCGGTTTTGAATTTGTCCCATGGCATGATCACGTGGCCGTTGAGCGCGTCTTGAGCGGTTATGTAAGCCTCAAAAACCTCATAGAATTGCGGTGCCGAAGACAGTCCGTTCGGTGCCTTGGAGATTGAGCCGGGTTCTTCCACCAAAAGCGGCGCTGGCGGGGTTGCTGCAAGGGACACGAAAAGGCTCATGTCAAGACCAGCCTTTTGCGATGCTTCGTAGACAGATTGCGCAATCTGTCCTCCAGCGCTCCAACCGAGGACAACGATCTCTCGGGAAAGCCCGTTTTCCTCGATATAGAATTTCGCTGTGGCCGCGACCTGCTTGCCCCAATCGCGGATTGAATAGGCGGGGTATGCTTTTGAATAGACTTTGTTTCCGGTGGGATATGAGGCGCCCAGGAAGGAATAACCCTTTTGGCCAAGCCAATAAGCCAGGAAGTCTCTCTCGTCACCGCCGGGATAACCATAAGCCACGCGGGCAAGGTGAAATCCGCCGGGCACAAAAACGACAAGGGGTTTCTCCGGATCGCCGGCCTTGAAGTAAGTGAGTGTTTCAATGCCGTTCGTCGCGAGCAACTCTTCGCCCTGATACAGCCCTTCGGGCTGCGAGAGACGTTCAACTTTCCAGGCTTCGTCCGCGGAGGCGCTGCAAACGGCAAGTGCTAAAATGAGCGAAGAGAAAAGGCAGAAAATTCTCCGCATTGGTCACTCCTGAACGTCGCTCACGGCTACGCGCAGATACGCTATTGCGGGTCAAACAAGCACGCAACCGCCCTTCGTTAGGTCGGTCTGCTCCGAGCCCTTTGTGTCGATTGCGGAAGCGGTCAGGTCGCGCGACTTGGCGAGATGTCTTCTGCCGCCATTTTGGAAAGGGCAACGCGGTCAATCTTGCCCGCGGCGTTTTCGGGGAGCTTCTTGATCGCGACGATCTCCTCCGGCGCCTTATAGCCAATGCGATCCCGCGCCATTTTCAGTATGTCCGCTGCCGGCAACTCCTTTACGCCGGGCTTTAGCACCACATACGCGCGGATGTTCTGTCCATGCAGGGTATCCGGAACCCCGACCACGCCGGCGGCTTCGATCGCATCGTTTTCGAGGAGGACGTTCTCGACTTCCTGCGGGGCGATGTTCGAACCGTCGTGAATGATGATCTGTTTCTGCCGCCCGCAAAACCAGAAGTAGCCTTGGTCATCGAAGCGGAGAAGATCGCCGGTGTTGAGCCAGCCATCCTTGATCGCCTCGGCGGTCTCGGCCGGCTGGCCGAAGTACCCGGCCATGAGAGAGGGCGAGCGGATCCATAGAACGCCTTCCTCGCCCACGCCAAGGTCCTTGCCGTTTGCATCCCGGATGGAAAACTCGTTCCCGGCCATGGCAGGACCGACTGAGCCGTGAACGATGGGGCCACCGGGCGGGTTATGAGTCACGATACCGGCCTCCGTCAGCCCATAGCCCTCCGCGAGCTCTACGCCTGACACCTGTTGAAACTTCTTCTGCAGATCCGTCGCGACTTTGTCTCCGCCACAGTCGCACATCCGGAGGTTCGCAAATGCCGGATCGGAGTCCTCCGATGCGTAGACCATCTCGGTGAGGGCGTAGGGCATCATCGCAATCACGGTCGGTTGGTGGTGCCGCATCAAGGGCATCACGGCACCGATGCTGATGTCTTTTGCGACGACCGCGCGGCCCCCCGCGGCGAGCGCGGCATAGGACATGATTTGCGCCAGCATGTGAGAGAAGGAAGCGACCGGCAGGAGCGTGTCCTTCTCCGTGATCCGGTATGTGGCACTGAGGGATGCCACGATATGGCCGAGACTGCGTTGGGTGTGGGTGACGCCCTTGGGACGGCCTGTGCTGCCAGAGGTAAAGAAGACCACGGCTGGATCGTCCGGCCCAGGCCGGTCGGGCGAGGAGGCGTCGGCCGCGCGTTCTGTCAGCGGCTCGAATGCGCCGAACCCAGGCAGTTCACCGTCGACGGAAAGGCCGCCGAGGTCCAAGTCGGCAAGGCCGGCGCATTGCGAAATGTCATGCGCGCGCTCGGCATGGGCGACCATCAGCCGTGGTTTGCTCAAACCGATAGCGTAGTCGATATCGCGCGCGAGGTAGCGGTAGTTCAGCGGGACAGCCACACAGCCTGCGCGGAGGCAGGCCAGGTAGTGCACAAGGACCTGGAGGCGGTTGGGCAAGAGCGACACGATTCTGTCGCCGCGCCGAAGGCTGAGCTCCAAGTAGTTGTTGGCGAGGTTTCGGCTTTGTGCGTCAAGCGCGCGCCAAGACAGAGCCTCGTCCATCGAGGCAATCGCAACGGCATCGGGCTTTTGCCCCAAACCCCGCTCGAGAAGCCGCGATAGATCGACCGAGCGATCAAGGGTTGGGCCGGTGACTGTCATGTGGAGCTTCTCCTGTCAGCGACGCGGCGGCAACGAAACCGAGGATCACTTCAGGCTACCGTCGGAACACTGTATTTCCCAGTCGAAAGTGGGACTATGCCGCAGAGTGCTTTCGATGCAGCCATCGCGAAGAGTAGGGAGCGGCATGATGGGGGAAGAGGCGGGCGATCGGTTCGCCATCTGCCGGCGTCAGCCGTTCGCCCGATTTGGCGCGTGACGCGTCCGTGTTGTTCAGGTCGGGTGGGGGAGCACAGGCGCATTTCCTCAATCGACCCGATGGAAACGCCGGAGTGCTTCGGCTCACAGACTGCAACGTCACTGCCCAGGCTCTATTCGCAATTCAACTGTGATGCCTCGTTCGTCGCGGGCTTGCTGGAATAGGCTGCGAACCTCTGACAAGAAATGCACCATCTCGCCAGACATCTGAGATGAATTCTTGATGGTCAGCGTGTAAGGCGGCTGAACGTCGTTGATGTTGCTCGTGACGCTGTCCCACAGCGCATCGAGATTGTGCCCATGCCATCCCGGCGCTCCCAACACGGGCAGGACGGCTCGGTAAAAGTCATCTGGTTCGAGCCAACCGGTGGCATCAACGATGATCTTTTTCACGTGGCGTGACTTTCTCGAACAAGGCGGCGGCATTGAGCGTGCGCCATTGCGTGGCTTCGGGATGGCTAAAGCTTGGCGCTTTCGGTGCTATGGAGAACTCGGAAACGATGGAGCGGGAGTAGGGACGTAGAGCGGCGGTCGTTTCGCTCGCTCTCTCCTCGTGCGAACCGTTCGCCCGTTTTGACGCGTGACGCGTCCGTGTTATTGAGGTCGGGTGGGGGGAGCACAGGCGCATGTCATCGATCGACCCGATAGAAACGCCGGGGCCTTCCGGCCTCCGTACGGTTCTGGCAATGACCGCGATCTGCATGATGGTCGTCGGTTTCAACACCTCGGCCGTCACGACGATCATGCCCAATCTCAAGGCGGAATTCGATCTCACACCGTCGCAACTCCAGTGGGTTATGGCGGTCTATACGGTGACCAGCGCCACGTTCGTTTCAGTTCTAAGCCGCCTGGGCGACATCACCGGCAAGATGAGCGTATTCTTTTTCGGCATGCTGGTGTTCGCCGTCGGTTCGGCTTCGGTGTTGTTCTCGGAAAACGCAACCATGTTGCTTGCCGGACGCGCCGCGCAGGGCGCCGGGGCGGCCGCCTTGTTCGGGACGTCCCTGTCCTTGCTTTCGGCGGCAGCGCCGGAGGATCAGCGCGCGGGGGTCGTGGGGATCTGGGGCGCAATCGTCGGCCTCGCCATCGGCATCGGGCCCATCTTGGGCGGCGCGTTCGCAAGCTATCTCAGTTGGCGGGTCGTCTTCGCAACAGACTTGGTGCTGCTTGCCATCGCCTTCGTCATTGGCTTGCGTGTCAGCCGGCGAAACTACGTTCCTGATACGCGCATGCCAGGGGCCAAGCTCGACACGGCCGGGGCAGTCGCTCTGTTGCTGCTTCTGGGCCCGCTTGCCTTTGCCTTGAGCCATAGCGAGACTCACGGTTGGACGGATCCGCTCACGCTTGGCCCGCTGGTCGTATCCGCCTTTGCGGCGGTCGCGTTGGTTCTAACCGCGCGAAGAAGCGCCGACCCCTTGCTTGAACTGCGCTACTTCAGGCACCCCCGCTACGTCATGGCGGGTGCGGGCATGTTCATTGCCGGATTTTCGCTCTTTTGCTTCTACGTCTACTTCAACGTTTTTGTTCAATCGCCGGATGCCTTTGGATACCGCGCAGTTCATGCCGGCTTGGCGATCTTGCCGACGAGCATCAGCATGTTCATCGTCTCCGTCCTGGCCCCCCGTCTCCTGGCGCCTCACAACTTTCGCTGGCCACTTATTTTTGCCATGGCGGCGATGGCCGTTGGGTTTTCTCTGCTCTCGACGACCAGCAACGTCGATAGCTTTTCTGACATCTGGTGGAAGTTGATCATCGTGGGGGTCGGTGTCGGCTTGTGCTTCGCACTTCTGCCGCGGCTTGGACTCCGACTTTTGCCCGACGAGCATGCCGGCCAGGGCTCAGGCGTGATCAATACCTGCCTCTACTTCGGCGCGACCTTGGGGGCCGTGCTCGGTGGTGTCGCAGAGGCTGTGACCAGGCGCTCGGGGCTTTCCGAGGTTATTGCCGCGCTCCCGCAGGGGTCGACGCAACGTGCGGATCTTGCGCACGCCTTGGCCCATGGGTCTCCGAGCCAGGTGGAACAATTGCTCGCCGGCCTGGACCCTCAAAGCGGGGCAGCGCTCGCCCAGGCTTTGCGCGACCTTCAGGACAATGCGTTCGATAGTGCCATGCTGGTCGCTGCCGTCGCAGCCACTGTTGGATTGCTTCTGGCCCTCTGGCTGCTCAGGGGCCCCGTGCCGCCCGTGCATGACGCCACGAAGTTCACGCAAAAGGGCTAAGTCGGTTCCTGCGTGCCGGCAGCGGCCAGAAAACGCTGTCGGGCTAGGCGCGCAAGCATAATTGCTCTGGCAGGCCATTCTCTATTGCGTGCAGCGCAATTATTTACCCCCTATGTCCACAAAGATGCTGACCCAATTGGACAACGACCGCATTGCGCTGATGCGGGCCTTCGTCGAGAGCGCGCGGCGGCTGAACTTTGCGGCCGCGGCGCGCGAGCTAAACCTGACGCCCTCGGCGCTTGGCCGGCGCATCCAGCGCCTGGAGGGGCATCTTGGTGTCGCGCTCTTCGTGCGCAGCACCCGGCGGGTGGCGCTGACCGATGCGGGCTCGCTCTACTGGCGCCAGAGCGAGGACATTCTCTCCGCCATCGCTGCGGCCGATGCCATGGCCAGCTCGCTCGGCGATCGGCCGACCGGCCTCTTGCGGATCTCGGCGCCGGCAAGCTTCGGCCGACTCTATCTGTCGCGCGTCTTGCCGACTTTCCTTCGGCAGAATCCCGAGCTTCGGGTCGACCTGATGTATGGCGACCAGAATGTCGATCTGATCGGCAGCCGCGTCGATGTCGCCATTCGCATCGGGCGCCTGGAGGACTCCGGCCTGGTCGCCCGCCGTTTGGCCCGAAACGTCCGGCGCCTGGTCGCCGCGCCCGACTACCTCGCTTCGTCGCCGGCTTTGCGTGCCCCGCAAGACCTGCGCGCACAGCGGACCTTGCACTTCTCGTACCTGCGCGGCGGTGAGGCCTGGACCCTTCAGCGCAACGAAGAGGTGGTGCGCGTGCCGCTGATACCGGCCTTGCGCTGCAACGATGCGCTGGCCCTCTATGAAGCGGCGCTCGCTGGTCAGGGAGTGGCGCTGCTCGCGGATTTCATCACACGCGACAGCTTGGACGATGGGCTGCTCGTCCCGGTGCTGGATGACTGGCAGGTCCCGGAGACCGGGATCTACGCAGTCTATCCAGCCTCGGATTTCGTGCCGAGCAAGATCCGGGTGTTCGTTGACTTCCTGGTTTCGGCTTTCTCGCGCGAAGCGGCCTTCGCTCCGCCCCAGTTCAGTTCAACCGGTAGCGCCTGACATAGAACACCTCCGGCGGATTGTCCGCGCGCCGGCTGTCGGTGAAGCGGTGACCAAGCCCCGATTCCGTCACGTAGACGAGTGACGGGTCAGCCGCGTCGATCAGCAGATTGACGGGGATGTCGAGGTCCTCCACCAGCGTTTCCACCGGGCGCGGACCGGCGGCCAGGGGATCGACGATCCGGGTTAGCCGGCCGTCTCCGCTGGCGACGGCACCCTCGACCAGCAAGAGGTCGCCGTTGCGGTCGACGGTGAATCCGTCGGGGTTCTCGAGCGGCCTTTGGAGCTCGAGCGGGCGGGCTTCCATGTTGCCGGTCCCGCTATCCTCAATCGCGAACACGGTGCCCGCGCCGTAGAGCCCGACCAGGAGGCTCTGCCCGTCGGCGGCGATGGCGATCCCGGCCGCCCCGATGCCGTCGACTCCCTCACCATCGGAGGCAAGGCGCCCATCCCAAACAAGAACCGAAAGGCGGTTGGCGCCGGGCGGAAGCGTCAGAATGCGCGGTATGCTGGTGTCGGTGATGAACAGCGTGCCGTCGGCGCCGATGGCGATGTCGTTGGCGAAGCCTGCGTCCGGGACAAGCATGACAAGGTCGACCGCACCCGTGCCCACATCGCGGGCGAAGATCCGGTGGGCGCGCCGATGGATGCTGCCATCCGCCTGCTCGACACCCAGGAAGTCGGGCGAGGAGCCCCACAGGCGCCCGGCATTGGCGTCCATGCGAAGGCTCGTGCCGGCGAAGACGGAGGGGTCCTCCGCATCGAACCGCGCGACACCCCGATCGCCGACCGTCACCACCTCTCCGCTGACGACCGATCCGACGAACAGTGTGCCATCCGGCGCCTGCGTGATGCCGTTGGGATAGAGGAACCCGGAGGGCAGGGCGATGGGGTCGAGAACCTCGACCTGCGCTGCCTCTGTTGCTGGGGCGGCCCCGAGCGACAGGGCCACGGCCAGTGCAAGAGCTGGCAAGGGTGCGAGACGGCTGCGTCCGCCAACGGCCTGCCAGCCTATCGATTTTCGAGACGTGAGATTCTGCATCGCCGAGTCCTCCATATCCGTTTAGCGCGGCACTTCGGAGGTGGCGTTCGAACGGTCGGCCTTTAATGGCGCCCGGACCGAATGGAGAATTGCTTGCGGCGCAAGACCGGATGGTCTGAACGCAGGGCAGCTGTCAGGCGGCGCTGCGCTTGTCCTGCTGATACAGGGATTGGAAGAGGGCCAACAGAGCTTGCCCGTTGGGCAGGCCAAGTCCGGTGCAAGGGTCCCAGCCCTGGCTTGCGCTCCAGCCTTCGAGCTTGGTGGACAATCCGTTGTTGCCAACGGTCACATCGGTGAACAGCGGATCGCTGCCGCCAACCTGCGCTGATGGTGGGCTGTTCATGTAGAGAGCAGCGGTGATGAATCCGACATTCACGCCAAGCATGGCATTGATGCGCGCAATAAGGGCGGCCATGGCCGGCCCCGTCGCCGAACAGCCACTCCCGGTGTTGCTTGTGCCGTCACGATAGATCACCAGCCCGTCGGCGATGGAGCAGAGATCCGGAATGCCGCGCAAGCCTTCGAGCTGCGGACTGCCAACGGACTTGAGGTAGGTTTCGGTCGCCGCCTTTTGCCACGCGGGCACAGCGTAGTGCGGGCAAAAGCCGCCGCCGCCCGCCCCGTAATGATTGCTCCTGTCGGGGTCGGCTACCGTTTCCTGCATCATGGGCTGCTTCTTGTTCCACACGACATAGCGCGATGCAGGAGAGGGCGGGTTGTCGATGACCATGACGCCGCCGCTGGCCAGTATCCACGGATTTGACGGGACGACATAAACGGAGCGCTCACCGTCGCTCACCCCGTCAGCATAGGCCCCGTTGTCCCCGCAGCCCTTGCAGATGGTGATGCCGAGACAAGCTGCTATTTGGGCATACTGAGTCAGAACGGCGTAGTAGCCTTGCCAGTTCGCGCCGGTCTCTCCGGCTGTTCCGACCGGAACATCGTCGCTCCAGCTGATGATGGTTGTATCCGGGCTGAGAATGGCCGCCGCCAGGGCATCGACTTCTGCGCCGCGCCCCTGGCCGTAGAAGTAGAGGGTCACGGTCGCTTTGGGAGCGAGGGCCTGAATGATCTGCAGGTCCAGCTCGACCTCGCGCATATTGACCGCCGGATCGAGCGGCGGTTTGCCGGGCGCCGGAACGCCGTAGTTCACTCCGCCATCGACCGTATAGATTTGCGGGAAGGCCGGCATCAGCGTGCTGCTGCCATAGACGTTCTTGAGAGCCAGCGTAATGTCATCGGGATAGTAGCTCTTCGGGACGCCGCCGGTCGCTTCCAACACGGCGATGGTCTGCCCCGATCCGTAGCGTGCGTCATCGGGGAAATTCAGGTAGGTGGCGAGGTCGCCGAGCGTCACGTCGTGGTCGATCCTTGCCGGGGGGGCTGCGGCCGCGGCGCTGGAAGAGGGGGGTTCTCTCTTCGGTCCGGCTTCTGTGCTCGGGCTCTTGGGCCACCAGCCGAGAGCGGCAACGACACAGTCGCGCAAGTCCTCCGGCACGGTGAGCGGTGTATTGTACCACGTCCCCTCCAGCGACGCGCCGAAGGCCTTGGCCAAAGCGCTGACCTCGCCCGTGACACATGCCCGCCAGTGGTCGGCGACCTTGTTGAACTCAGCCTGGTGAACCGTGAGCCCATAAGGGCCGAAGAAGGTTTTCAGCGTGTCTTCGTAGAGCGCGTAGCTGCCGTAGGTCTCTGAGAACGTGCTGCGGTCGTAGCGCGGCATGAGTCCGTTGGCGCCGATGTCGGGCAGGGCTTTTGCCGGTTTCAGGTAAAGGCTGATGGAGATGGGCTGCATAGGTCGGCCTGCTATTTAAAATAGATTTTTGTGCTGCGTTCGGATGCGTGCGGCGCACACGAATAGAGGCCGATTTCAATTAACGTTGCATTAGCGGCGGCAATCTAGAGTTGCGCCGCGTTCTGCGAGCTGCACCGGTGGCGGCAGCAGACCCCAAAGAGAATAGATAAACGGAGCACCCATGGCCTACACGCAAGCACAAACACAACAAATCGCTGAAAAATTCGCACCGCTTCTCATTCTGCACCCGAAGGACATGAACCGTCCGATGGCCGTGACGGAGTATTTGCAGACCGTTGCTTTAAAAGACAATAACAACAGCGCGTTCTCTATTGACAAGCCGACGCTGGATAATCTCGTTCAGTACAAAGCCTCCAACTACTATCTAGAGCAGTTGACGGAGCCGGCGTCAGGCAACGACAGCAAGTCGCCGACAGGCTCTCAGATCGTCAACGGCTACTCGCCCGCCCCGCTGTATGTGAAGATTCAGCCTTTGCCCAACTCCGAGGCCGGCTACCCCCCGCTCATTCGCATCGTCTATGCCGTGTTCTACCCCCTCAACGGGGCGCAGATGGCCAGGGCAACGTTCAGCGTTCTCGGCGCGGGCGCCCGTCACCGCAGCTTCCCCCTGCCGCCCTTCGCGCGTCACGAAGGCGATTGGGAACATATCACCATCGTAGCCACCGACCTGAGCCCCTCGGGCGGCTTCGACATCAGCAAGGTCGAAGGGCGGTCGGTCTGGGCTTCGCAGCACAGCGGCTTTGCCGACATCGACTTCGAAGCGGTGCAGAAAACCGATGACGGCCGGCCGATCCTTTATTCGGCGTTGAACAGCCATGCCCACTACTTCCAAGCGGCCACGACGTCATTGGACAACCTGATTTCCTATGTGCCGCTGTCCGGCGTGGGAGACGCGGCCGTGACCTACTTGAAGGCCGTCGATGCGACCGACGAGAACGGGTTGATCGTCTACACTGGCAAGGACGAGCCAGCCAGTCTCGATCCATTAAACAAAGATAGCGGCAGCAGCCTGATCTATGCGGACTACGATGCCGACGCGAAGCAGTGGACGCAGTTTGCCGGGAAGTGGGGCAAGTGGTCCCTCGACAACGACTACCAGGCGGACCTGCCGGATCTCCCTTACAACGGGGAGGGGAGTATCGAAGAGTTCATCAGAGGACTGCTGATGGCCGGGGCGATCTTCGGGTTCATACCGAAGAAGCTGATCCAAGGCGGCGCCCCCACGGGGCCGGCCATGCAAAAGGGCGGCTGGTGGTTGAACGAGCTCGCCTTCAACTACCCTTATCACAGCACCTATGTCGGCGGGAAATTGGGGATTGAGACGGATGCGCTCACCGGCCTTCAAGGGAGAGAGTTTCCGCGCGTTACCGGCGGAACGATCTATTCCTCCAAGGAGGAATCCGATCAGCTCACCGGCTTTCGCCTCAACTACTCGGACGGGTCGAGCTATGCCATGGGCGGGGTGGGCGACAGTGTCAGCGCCTTCAGCTTGCCGCCGGGCAGCTATATAGCCAAAGCCATCTTCTCGACCGTGACCAGCGGCAAGGATGAGATCATCAACTTCTTGGGCTTCTACGACAACGGCGGCATGCTGATTGCCGCGTCGAGCGCGACTCTACCGTCCGAGAAGGATATGATCGAAGTCGTGGCCCCGGACGGCATGGGCATCGTTGCCTTCACCGGCTACGGCATGTCCATGTTCGAGGATTTCGTCAGCGGCATCGCGTTCTACAGCCTGCCGGCGGAGCGCCCCTATCATAGCTTGGAGTACGGCGGCCCGCACGGCTCTGGCTTCTCCCAGTATGAGTTCCTGGCGGACAACGATGTGCCGCGCATCACCGCGCTGACGTTGCGCTCCGGCGAACGGGTCGATGCCTTGTCGGTGGAGTTTGAAACAGGCGAGGTTCTGACCCAGGGCGGCGACGGCGGCAGCCCGCAAACCGCCCAGATCCCGGAAGGGCAGGTGCTGGCGAAGATCGAGCTGACGACCACCAAGTATCACCGCCACACGCGCATCTCTTCGGCGGCGTTCTATACCCGTGATCCCTCCGGAAAGCTGACGAAGATCCTCAGCGGCGGCCACCAGAATGGCACGGTCTACACGATTGCGACGGCGACCAGCGAAGCCATCATGGGCTTCTATGGCCGCTCCGGCGATGAGATCGACAAACTGGGCGCCCTCATCGGCCCCGTCGACTTGATCGCGGAAGGGGCGGCCAAGCCTTTGCTGAAGAAAGCCTCCTAGCCGGGCGCGCGAAGGTCACTGAACAAGCGGAAAGGCCGTCCCCAGGGCGGCCTTTCTTCGTTGTGGTCTTGTCCTGGGTGTGACCCAGCGATCGCAAGGCTCAAAGCGCGGAGAGGGCGTGGCGGCATCGATGGGGCCATCATCGCGTTCACTCTAACTTCGATTGCTGTGGTGACTCCATGAAGCCCTACTCATCAATTGGCTTCACTTTTTTTCTCAACTCAAACCAGTCTTCCACAACGCCATCTAACATTGCGCCTTGCCTCTCGAGCTCTTCGATCGTTTGTTTTGCGAGGGCCAGCGGTGGCCGGTAGTGGCCGCTTTGGTTAGAAATGAGTTTAAGCAGTCCGCGCTCAACCTCTATCTCACCAGCCGATGCCACCGGGGCGCCGGACAAGAAAGAGGAGTGGTGAAACTGGCAATACTCATGCTGCTTGGAAGCGTAGATACTCCCGTGTTTGTCCATCACGAATATCGCACGACTTATCGTCTGGTGCAGGCTAGAGGCGTCTCTGGTGTCAAACAGTGAGCCGCCTGAATCAACCAACTTTCCTTCTTTCACGGAAATCAGAAACTCTTTCCTTTGGTCCTCATTCAGATAAGTGACCGTATCTGTGCCGCACCAGTCTATGGTGTTTGCCGGCTCCCCCTCACCAATGTACCGTTCCAACATTGAAACAGTTTGATACTCAATGTCTTGCGCACGCGTTGCTTCCGGCACCATCACCGCTGACAGCACGGCAACCGCCATTGCCAACAGCGCCGCAGAAATGGCTTGATGCAGACGGTATTGGCTTACTTGCCTTTTCTGTTCTTGAAGCGGAATCATCTTCAGTCTCCTCATGGTCATGCTGCGGTGCCGTCGGCACGTAACCGCAGGGGACGACGAAGGTCGGCACAATTTATGATAATCAACACTATCACAAAGCGCGCCCATAAGGAGAGTTTCTGATAGATCGCTGCAACACGGCCTTTAAGGCATCCATCGCCAATGAGCGCGTCGACTATGCGGGTGCGTTGGAATGGCCTCATGGACTGGTCTGGTGTCTAGCGTCGCTGCTTAAAGGGGCCCCGCTGCCTATCAAGGTTGAGCGCACTTGCACGCGATGGTTTGGGCGTCGATTCACGCTTTGGATGGGCAGGGCTTGGGCGTGGGTGTCGTCACGCGCGTGATGTCGTGCAGGATGGCGTCGAGCTATTCGCGGTCCTCGTGCATGTAGATGCGGGCGTCGCCCCGGCGGGAGGCAATGGCGGCAAGCTGCAGCTTGGCGTGGAGGCCGGGGAGGCTGTGGGCCGGGGTCGCCAAGACGCCGCGTACAACCTGGGACGACGCAAGGGCCGTCAAAGTCCCGCAAAGGGCCAGAGGATCAGGGCCGCACCGACGAGCACGAGCGCAAATCTGAAAAGCGGTTTGGATGTCCCGATAATGCCGAAGGACAGTGCCGAGAGGCCGACGCCGATCTTGGCGGCGGAGAGCAGCGCGGAGAGGGGATCGCTCGACAGCTCGATGACCGTCGGATTGGTGATCATGCCGAGCGGGACGACGTAAAGCCCGACGCCGAGCGCCATGGCATAGAGCGCCACCCGCAGCCAGTTCTCGCCCACCATGCCCGCGGCGATGAAGACCGCGCCGCAGACCGGCGGCGTGATGGTGCTGAGCAGCGCGAACCAGAAGACGAAAAGGTGTGCCTGCAGCGGGTCGAGTCCGAGCGAGATCAGTGCGGGCCCTGCCACGGAGACGCAGATCACGTAGGCGGCCGTTGTCGGCACCTCCATGCCGAGAATGAGGCAGGCGAGCGCCGTCAGCAGCAGAGACGGCCAGAGCAGTCCTCCGGAGCCTGAGAGGATCAGCGAGGTGATCTTCACCCCCAGCCCGGTGATCGAGAGCACGCCGATCACCAGCGAGGCGCAGAGGATGATCGAGGCGATCATCGCGATCTGACGCCCGGAGGTCAGAAAGGCCTGCTCGAAGCGCAACAGGGTGCGTCGCGCATCGAAGCTGAGTCTTGCGTCGATACAGAGCATGACGGCCCCGGTCAGGATCGCCAGCGCCGCGGCGTACTGCGGCGTTAAGGCTGCGCCGAACATGCCCCACAGCAAGACCGAGAAGGGCACCAGGAAGAAAGCCGAGGTGATGGCCACCGCCCGCCCAGCAGGCTGGTCCTTGGGGTCGACCGGCGGCAGATCATGACGATCGGCGAAGGCGTTGATGCCGACCCAGACCGCGAGAAAGTAGAGGATGGCCGGCAAGAGAGCCGCGGCCATGATCTCGACGTAGGGAACGCCGGTCAGCTCGACCATGACGAAGGCGCCGGCGCCCATCAGCGGCGGCATGATCTGTCCGCCGGAGGAGGCAACCGCCTCCACAGCGCCGGCCATCCGCTTGGGATATCCGAGCCGGGTCATGGCCGGCAGCGTGATCGCTCCGGTCGAGGCCACATTGGCCGATGCGGAACCGGAGATCGACCCGAAGAATGCCGAAGACAGGACCGACACCTTGGCCGCGCCGCCCTTGAGACGCCCGGCCGCCGCCATGGCGATGTTCATGAAGCCCTGGCCCGCTTCGCCGGCGTTCAGGACCGCGCCGAAGATCACGAAGACCGCGACGACATTGACCGAAACGCCGGTGAGGCTGCCCCAAAGCCCGCCCTCGGCGATCGTCAGCGTCCCGAGGAAGGAGGCGAGCGGCGTGCCGGAATGTCCGAACTCTCCGGGGATGTGCTGGCCCCAAAGCGCATAGGCCAGCGCCAGCGCCGCGATCAGAGGCAGGGGCCAACCAATGGCCCGGCGCGCGGCCTCGAGCACCACGAGGATGAGAACGATCGCCAGGCCGAGCTGAAAGTCTCCCTCGAGAAACCCGTACTGATCGCCCAGCGCATCGTGGTTCCAGGCTATCCAGCCGCAGGCGGCGACGCCGAGCGCCGTCAGGGCCCATCCCGTCGCCAGGGCCGCCCGGCCCTGGGCGGCGTAGATCAGCACCCAGGGCAGGGCCAAGGCGAGATGGACTGGCCGGGCGACCAGGTTCGGCACCAGCCCGGAGAAGATCAGGCCAAGATGAAAGACGATGGAGGCGAGACCGAGCGCCGCCCAGAGATAACGCGCCATATGGAGCGATCAGGAACCGGGCCGCCGCAGCCGACTCCTGCCAATCACATCTGCGCGTCGGTCAGCGGAAACCCCGCTTCCTTGTAGTAGCGCAGGGCGCCCGGGTGGATCTGGCCGGTGATGTTCTCCATCAGGCCTTCATTCACCCCGTTCCACCAGGCAGCCCCTTCGCTCATGGCGGCCTTCTGCTCCCAAAAGGTCTTTGTCAGCTGATAGGCGGTGTCATCGTCCATCGCCGTGGTGGTGTAGGCGACCACGGGCAACGAGGTCGTGGTGATCGGTGCGTCCTGGCCCGTATAGGTGCCGGCCGGGATCACCAGCTTGGCCCGCTTGGTCTTGGCGATCTGGTCGTCGTTCAGCGACAGAACGGTGACCCCGGTCGAGGCCGCCGCCTCGATCACGTTGGGCGCCGGAAAGGAGCCCGCGGTGACGAAGCCGTCGATCTGCCCGTTCTTCAGCGCTGGCACGGCATTGGACAATTCCACGTCGGCGAGCTCGACCTTGCCTTCAAGCCCGAAGAGTCCAAGGTATTTCTCGCCCTCGCGCGCGCCGAAGGAGCCCTTGCCGAGCAGGATCTTCTTGCCCTCGAGATCCGCAAAGTCGCTCACGCCGCTGTCCGCGCGCATCACGAAGTGCATTGTCAGGGAGGGGATCGGGAAGAGGGCGCGGATCTCGGCGAACTGCGGATGGCCCTTGCCCTCGAACATGGCCTTTTCGCCCTGGGCCAGCCTGACCAAGGCAGGGGGCGTGGTGAAGACATAGTCGCCGCCGCGGGCCCGAACCTCCATCACGTTCTGCACGGAGCCCTGGCTTTCCTCCACGGTGACGATGATGTCGCCATCCGTCCCGGCCTTCATCGCTTCAGCGATCTGGACGGCCATCTGATAGTAAGAGGACGCGGTTTTCGCGGATTTGTAGGTGACCTTGGTCTCGGCAAAGGCCGAACCGAACGCCACAGCCGTGCCGAAAATCCCGATGGCCAGCGCACGCACGAAGCTGTTCATTTCCCCTCCCTGGCACCTGTCAGGTGCATGGCTCGTTCCTTCCGGCAACGCATTGCGTGCCGACGCCGGACCCTATCCACTGATCGACAGCCCGGCAACGCCCGGAAGAGAAGCTGCGCCGTGGTCCACTAGACTTTGACGCATTCGCCGAAGTCTGGATCGATCCCGACGTCCTATAGCCTATGGAGGGGCTCCCATGCTTGAAGCCGTGCCGGTGGAATTCGACAACGCTGACGTTGAGATCATTGAGTACATCACCGAGAACAAGCTGTCGAAGACCTCGACCGAGCGGATCGTGGCGACGATCAACGCCTGCAAGCACGCTGTGAGCGCGCAGATCGAGGGCGATTTCGTCGAGTGCGGCGTTTGGCGTGGTGGCAACGCGATCGCGGCAAAGAAGACGTTCGAGCGGCTTGGCTCCGACAAGACCGTCTATCTGTTCGATACCTTTACCGGCATGACGGCGCCAGGCGATCATGACAAGACCGCTTACAATCCGAAATCGGCCGACGAGCGCTTCGAGGAGGCGAGCCGGGATGGCTATAGAGACTGGAATTACGCCTCGCTCGAAGAGGTGAAAGACAACTTCGCACGGTCCGGCGTCGACAGCAGCGGGATACGCTTTGTCCAAGGCGACGTGCTGCAGACCTTGGCTGTCGAAGAGAACCTGCCGCAGTGCATCTCCGTCCTTCGGCTCGATACGGACTGGTACGAGTCCACCAAGGTCGAGCTTGAGCGCCTCTATCCCAGGCTCACGATCGGCGGCAGTATCCTGATCGACGACTACGGGCACTGGGAGGGGGCCCGGAAAGCCGTCGACGAGTACTTTGCAGGCATGGAGGCCAAGCGGCGCCCACTTCTGCACTACACCGACTATACCGGGCGCATGGGCGTCAAATGCGGCTAGGCCGTGATGTTGTCGCATCCGTCGTAAGAGACGCCAACAGGGAACATCACAAGGGAGCGAAGAGATGAAGTCGGAAGACCTTGCAGTTCTCGACTCGGTGCCGTTTCTGTTCTGGGCCACCCTGGCCAAGCGCCCGGCCCGCTGCAGTGCCAAGAGTCGCGGCGGTCGCTCGTAGCCGCGGCGAACCAGCCGCTTGACCATCGTGATACCTTGCGAATCAAGGCGGCTTGCCGTGCTAGGTTGCCAAAGGATCCGCTCTGGCCGCCGACACGCAATCGACCCCTGATGTCTCTCGCGTTAGGCTCCAGATCAGGCCGACCGTAGGTCGAAGGTCTCCGGACGATGCAAAAGATTGCGCGAGCGCGGTACGGCTCGATAGAAAGCATCGATCGTGAAAACCAGTGCGGCGTCGCATGGAGAACCGAATGCTCCGCCCTACCGGAGAGCGCAGCCCGGACGCTTGCGTGCCAGCATGCCTGAGCTGAGGGACATGGAGTTGCTTGCCGCGCTCGCGCGGCACCGGCATTTTGCGCGGGCGGCGGCTGAATGCGGTATCTCCCAACCCGCCTTCTCCGCGCGTATCCGAAACCTGGAGCTCGATCTCGGCGCGCCGATCGTCAAGCGCGGCAACCGCTTCATGGGCTTTACGCAAGAAGGCGAGATCGCCCTCAAATGGGCGCATCAGATGATCGCCGATGCGCACGGCCTGCGACAGGAGGTCGAACAGGCGAGAGGTATCCTCTCAGGCCAGCTCAGAATCGGTGCCGTGCCGACAGCCTTGACTTTCGTCGCAAATGTCGCGGCCCGCTTGCGCAACGACCACCCGGCCCTGACGATCCAGGTCTATTCCCACTCATCGGCGGAGATTTCGCAGGGCCTCGAGGACTTTTCGCTGGACGCAGGCTTTACCTATCTCGAGAGCGCGCTTCCCGCCGCAAGCTCCGCCAAGCACGTGTACGACGAGCGCTACGATCTGCTGGTTCCACCTACGCTGGCGCCGGACGTGCGAGACGAGATAACCTGGCATGCCGCGGCCGAGCTACCGCTCTGCCTTTTGACGCGCAACATGCTGAACAGGCAGATCATCGACAGCGCCTTCAAAGCGGCCAATGCCGAGCCGAACTTTATCATGGAAACCAATGCCTTCACCGTGGCGCTCGTCCAGGTGATTAACGGCGCAGCCGCGACGATCGCGCCCGAGCTGCTGGTCGAGAGCATTCCCCTGGCCGCCGAGATCCGTAGTCTCACGCTGATCGAGCCAAGGATCGAAAAGCCGATCGGCGTCGTCGTGTCAGAGCGCGAGCCCGTCTTGCCCGCCGTCGACGCGCTACTGTCGAGCCTGAAGGGCGCGGCGCGATAACCCGAGCCGAATACACCATCAGCGAATACGATTTGTCACCGAACGGCTGTCCGTCGACCATGCGGGGTTCCTATCGAGAGGTTTCGCGCCATGAGTCCGTTCGACGGTCCTCAAAACGATGGTTCCGGCGTCTGGAAGTCCGGACGCGGCAAGGGGCGTCATACGCCAAAGGGCCGACAGCTCAACGATGAAGCGCTGGCGGAGGTGCGGAGCCTGTTGGGGGCCAGGCCCAGGCGACGCGATCTTCTGATCGAGTTTTTGCACCTGATCCAGGATAGCTACGGGTGCCTTTCTGCGGCGCATCTTCGCGCCCTGGCGGAGGAGATGCGGCTGGCTCAGGCCGAAGTCTACGAAGTCGCCACCTTTTACGCGCACTTCGACGTGGTTAAGGAAGGTGACGAGGCGCCTCCGGCCATCACCATTCGCGTCTGCGATTCCCTCTCCTGCGAGCTGGCCGGCGCGCAGGACCTGCTAGAGGCCTTGGGAAAGACCTATGGCGGAGGCGGCGAGGTGCGCGTTCTACGCGCGCCCTGCATGGGCCGCTGTGACACGGCGCCGACCTTGGAGATAGGTCACAATCACATCGACCACGCGACGCCGGAGAAGGTCGCCAAGGCCATCGACGCCGCGGATTTCCACGCGCATGTCCCCGAGTACGAGCGGCTCGCCGCCTACCGCGCCGCCGGCGGCTACGCTGAGCTCGAAGCGCTGCGCGGCGGTTCGCGCACGCCCGACCAGATTCAGGACGCGTTGCTCGAATCCGGCCTGCGCGGCCTTGGCGGCGCCGGCTTCCCCTCAGGGCGCAAATGGTCCTTCGTGCGCGCCGAGCCGGGACCCCGCTATCTCGCGGTCAACGGCGACGAGGGCGAGCCCGGCACCTTCAAGGACCGCTACTACCTGGAGCGCGAGCCGCACGTCTTCCTCGAGGGCATGCTGATCGCCGCTTGGGCGGTCGAGGCCGAGACCTGCTTCATCTATATGCGCGACGAGTATCCCGCCGTTCTGACGATTCTGGCGGAGGAGATTCAGGCTCTGGAAAAGGCCGGCATCGTCGCGCCGGGATACATCGACTTGCGTCGCGGCGCCGGTGCCTACATCTGCGGCGAAGAGAGCGCCATGATCGAGTCGATCGAGGGCAAGCGGGGCCTGCCGCGCCACCGCCCGCCCTTCGTCGCCAAGGTCGGCATCTTCGGCCGTCCGACGCTGGTTCACAACGTTGAGACGCTCCATTGGGTGTCCAAGATTGTGCGCCAGGGGCCTGAGGTGCTGAACGCCCATGAGAAGAACGGGCGGAAAGGCTTGCGGTCCTATTCCGTTTCGGGCCGCGTCCGCGAGCCGGGCGTCAAGCTGTTGCCGGCGGGTTCGACGGTACGCGACGTGATCGAGGCCTGCGGCGGTATGGCACCGGGCCACACGTTCAAGGCCTATCAGCCGGGCGGCCCGTCAGCCGGGCTCTTGCCGGCCAGCATGGACGACATCCCACTCGACTTCGATACCTTGCAGCCGCACGGTTCCTTCATCGGTTCTGCCGCGGTGGTCGTGCTCTCGGACCAGGACCAGGCGCGTGATGCGGCGCTCAACATGCTGCGCTTTTTCGAGGACGAAAGCTGCGGACAGTGCACCCCCTGCCGGGTCGGCTGCGAAAAAGCCGTCAAGCTGATGCAGGCCGAGCGTTGGGATCAAGAGATTCTGCAGGAGCTCTGCGAAACCATGGTCGACGCCTCGATCTGCGGGCTCGGTCAAGCAGCACCAAACCCAATTCTGCTGACGATGAAGCACTTTCCCGACGAGGTCTGAAGCCATGGCCGACGCAATCAAGTTCATGCTCGACGGCCGCGAGGTCCAGGCCGCGCCCGACGAGACCATCTGGCAGGTTGCCAAGCGCGAAGGCACCCTGATCCCGCACCTTTGCCACAAGGACGCCACCGGCTACCGTTCGGACGGCAATTGCCGCGCCTGCATGGTCGAGATCGAGGGCGAGCGTGTACTGGCCGCCTCCTGCCTGCGCGAGCCGCAGGACGGCATGGTGGTCAACACGCAAAACGAGCGCGCGACCAAGGCGCGCAAGATGGTGATGGAACTGCTGGTGACCGATCAGCCGCCGCGCGAGGTCGCCCATGATTCTTCATCCCATCTCTGGGACATGGCGGACGCGCAGGGCGTGTCGGAGTCGCGCTTTCCGAGGCTCGATCAGGAGCAGGTTCCGCTCCTTGATGCCTCCCACGTGGCCATGCGCGTCAACCTGGACGCCTGCATCCACTGCAATCTTTGCGTCCGCGCTTGCCGAGAGGTGCAGGTCAACGACGTCATCGGGATGGCCGGACGCGGGCATAACTCGCAGATCGTCTTCGACATGAGCGATCCCATGGGCCAGTCGACCTGCGTCGCTTGCGGCGAGTGTGTGCAGGCTTGCCCGACAGGCGCGCTGATGCCGGCGACCGCGCTCGACGAGGCGGAGAAAGGCGACTCGCGCGCCTACGACCGTGAGGTCGAGAGCGTCTGTCCCTATTGCGGGGTCGGCTGCCAGCTCAGCTTCAAGGTCCGCAATGAGGACGGCGTCGACAAGATCGCGTGGGTCGAGGGTATCGAAGGACCGGCCAACGAGAATCGCCTTTGCGTGAAGGGCCGCTTCGGATTCGACTATGTCGCCCACCCGCACCGCCTGACCAAGCCGCTGATCCGCCGCGACGACGCCCCGAGCAAGGGATTGAACGTCAACCCGGAGCACTGGCGCTCTCATTTCCGCGAAGCCACCTGGGAAGAGGCGCTGGAGGTTGCTGCCGGCGGCTTGGCGCGCTTGCGTGACGACCGCGGGACGCGCGTTGCCGGGTTCGGTTCGGCCAAGTGCTCGAACGAAGAGGCCTACCTCTTCCAAAAGCTCATCCGTCAGGGCTTTGGGCATAACAACGTCGATCACTGCACCCGGCTGTGCCACGCGTCTTCCGTTGCCGCCTTGTTGGAAAACGTCGGCTCAGGTGCCGTGACGGCCACGTTCAACGAGATCGAGAACGCCGACGTCGCCATCATGATCGGCTGCAATCCGACTGAGAATCATCCTGTCGCGGCGACTTACTTCAAACAGTTCGCCAAGCGCGGCGGCAAGCTGATCGTCATGGACCCGCGGGGGCAGGGCTTGCAGCGCTATGCGTCGCACATGCTTCAGTTCCGTCCCGGCGCCGACGTCGCCATGCTGAATGCCATCATGCATGTGATTGTCGAAGACGGCCTCTACGACCGCCAGTACATCGAGGCGATGACCGAGGGCTTCGACGAGATGCGTCAGCATCTCAAGGGCTTTTCGCCGGAGAAAATGTCTGAGATCTGCGGCATCGACGCAGCCGTGCTGCGCGACGTGGCGCATACCTTCGCCCGTGCGGACGCCGGCATGATCTTCTGGGGCATGGGCATCTCTCAGCACATCCACGGCACGGATAACTCGCGCTGCCTGATTTCGCTGGCGCTGATGTGCGGCCATGTCGGGCGCCCCGGCACCGGGCTGCATCCTCTGCGCGGACAGAACAACGTGCAGGGCGCTTCCGATGCCGGCCTCATTCCGATGTTCCTGCCCGACTACCAATCGGTTGCCGACGACGGCGTGCGCTCGGCCTTCAGCGAGATTTGGCACTCCGGCGACTGGTCGAACCAGAAGGGACTGACCGTTGTCGAGATCATGCATGCCATTCACGACGGCGACATTCAGGGCATGTACATCTTGGGTGAGAACCCGGCCATGTCCGATCCCGACGTGGAGCATGCGCGCGCGGCGCTGGCGAAGCTCGATCACCTGGTGGTCCAGGACATCTTTCTGACCGAGACGGCCAACTATGCCGACGTCATCCTGCCGGCAAGCGCCTGGGCCGAGAAGACCGGAACCGTCACCAATACCAACCGGCAGGTCCAGATGGGCCGGCCTGCCGTGGCGCCTCCAGGGGAGGCCAAGGAAGACTGGTGGATTGTGACCCAACTGGCCCGGAAGCTGGGCCTCGACTGGACCTACGAGCATCCTTCCGAGGTCTTTGCCGAGATGAAGCGGTCGATGGAATCGCTCGACAACATCACCTGGGAGCGGTTGGAAGCTCAGAACGCCGTGACCTACCCCTCGCTCTCGCCGGAGGATCCAGGGCAAGCCATCGTCTTCAGTGACAGCTTCCCGCGCCCAGAGGGCAGAGCGAAGTTCACGCCGGCCTCGATCGTCCCGCCGGCAGAAAGCCCGGACGAGGAGTTCCCGATGATCCTGACCACGGGGCGGCAGCTTGAGCACTGGCATACCGGCAGCATGACTCGCCGGGCCAGCGTGCTGGACTGGGCCGAGCCGGAGGCGAACGCCTCGCTCCACCCGCGCACGCTGCGTGCCTTGGGAGTGGAACCGGGCCAGATGATCCGGATCGAAACCCGCCGCGGCGGTATCGAGATCATGGCCCGTGCCGACCGTGCTGTGGCCGAGGACATGGTTTTCGTGCCCTTCGCCTATGTCGAGGCCGCGGCCAATGTGCTGACCAACCCGCAGCTCGACCCCTACGGCAAGATTCCGGAGTTCAAGTTCTCCGCCTGCCGAGTCGAGAAGGTGGCCGGCGATGAGATCATGGCTGCGGAGTAGCCTCCCGAGCGTATCAGGCCCTCCGGTTGTCAGCCGAGTGCTGGCAAGAACGTGAGTTCGCGACGAGGCGGCGACGTCGCACGGCAGTCTGCGGCATGGTGCCACATGCGAAGCTATCCGGCAGGGCGATGCGAGCGCGAGAGGCCGAGCGGCGGCGCGGCTGAGCCCGCGTGTAGCGGTCGTTTCCAAAGCGTCACGGGCTTGAAATACGTCTCGTTCCGTGGCGGTCGGTAAGCCGGTGTTCGCCGGGCGGAGGCATGGCAAGCGCCACCGTATAACCCTACATGCAGCGTGGAAATAAACATACGGGAGGTCCACGCTGTGGCAGAGACAATGAAAGCGACGTTGTTTATCGAGCCGGGACGCATTGCGCTCGACGACAAGCCGATCCCCGATGTCGGCGCCAACGACGCTTTGGTGCGCATCACCACCACGACGATCTGTGGCACCGACGTCCATATTCTCAAAGGCGAGTATCCGGTCGAAAAGGGGCTGACCATCGGCCACGAGCCTGTCGGCGTGATCGAGAAGCTGGGCGCCAACGTGCACGGCTACGAAGAAGGCGAGCGGATGATCGCCGGCGCCATCTGCCCCAGTGGACACTCCTTCGCCTGCCTCGACGGTCTGCACGCCCAAGACGGCCAAAGCAGCCCGCATGGTTTGAAGCCTATGGGTGGCTGGCGCTTCGGCAACACCATCGACGGCACCCAGGCCGAATATGTCCTCGTGCCCGATGCCATGGCGAACCTGGCGCGTGTGCCGGACGGGCTGACCGACGAACAGGTGCTGATGTGTCCCGACATCATGTCGACAGGCTTCGCCGGCGCGGAGAATGCCGGCATCAAGATCGGCGATACGGTGGCCGTCTTCGCGGAAGGGCCGATCGGTCTCTGTGCAACCGCAGGCGCAAAGCTCAAGGGTGCGACGACGATCATCGGCGTCGACACGGTGGCCGAGCGACTGGACATCGCCAAGCGTATGGGCGCCGATCATGTGATCGATTTCAACAAGGTCGACCCGGTGGACGAGATTCTCCGGATTACCGATGGTCGCGGTGTCGACGTGGCGATCGAGGCGCTGGGACTGCAGCAGACCTTCGAGAGCTGTTTGCGGGTGCTTAAACCCGGCGGCACCCTGTCGAGCCTCGGCGTCTACTCGGGCGATTTGACCTTGCCGCTCGGCGCGTTCAATGCCGGGCTCGGCGACAACAAGATCATCACCTCGCTCTGCCCGGGCGGAAAGGAACGGATGCGCCGGCTGATGAACGTAATCGAAAGCGGCCGCGTCGATCTCGAGCCGCTGGTTACCCACCGTTTCAAGCTGGACGACATTGTCGAGGCCTACGATCTCTTCTCCCACCAGAGCGACGGTGTGCTCAAGGTTGCCATCACTCCGTGAGAGCGGGCCAAGATCGTGCCTGAGCGCTGTTGGAGACGGCAGCTATGCGTCCGTCCCGTCGGGCTCTGGAAAGCGGCACTCGCGGACGCCGGCGGCATAGCGCGCCGCGGCACTGTCGATGGCGGCGCCAAGCTCCGCAAAGCACTTTCGCTGAGTTACTCCAGCCGCTCCAACAATTTGACCCACATCTTCGTCCGCGGCACGAGAGATGAGATAAGAATGTACTCCTCAAGGGTATGGGCGCCTGCACCGTCGGCGCCCATACCGTCCAGGGTCGGGATGCCCATCGCGCCTGAGAAGTTGCCGTCTGAGCCACCGCCAGTGAGGGGTGTGTACTGCAGGTCGAAGTCATGTTCGAGGCAGGCCGCACGTGCGAACTCGAACAACGCTCTTCCGCCGTTGGACATCTCATAGGGTGGGCGGTTCATGCCGCCGCTGACCTCCAACGTTACGTCGGGATCATAGGGTTTCAGACTGAGGATCTTATGGCAAAACTCTTCGCCATCCTCCGCCGTGATCACACGCAGGTCGACTTGGGCTTCGCATTCGCGCGGGACCACGTTGGTTCCGGTCCCGCCTTTGATGGTCCCGACGCTGCATGTCACGCCACGTTCGTAGTCCGTCATCGCTTCAATCTCCAAGACGTGACGGGCAATCTCCTTGATCGCGCTACGCCCATCGGCATGACTGGCCCCGGCATGCGCGGGACGACCCGTCGCGCGCAGCGTAAAGAATGCAGCGCCTTTCCGGGCCACAACGACTTTGCCGCCATGGCGCGCAGGTTCCCCTACGAGCACGTATTTTGCTTTTGCGGCCTCAGCCTCGATGTACTTGCGGGAGAAGGGGCTTCCCACTTCCTCCTCAGGAATGAACATGAAGGTAACCGGAAGGTTGGGCTTTCGTTCAAACCGGCGAAGATGGCGGTAGGCGTATAAGCCCATGAAGGTGCCGGCCTTCATGTCGTAGATACCGGGCCCGTAAAGCCGGTCGCCGTCTCGTCGGAGCGGGTTGTCCCCTTCCTTCGTGCCGATGGGATGAACGGTGTCGATATGGCCTAGAACCAGGATACCGGGCCCATCGACGTCGCTGTCTCCACTGCGGGCGATGACCAGGTCGGCCCATCCCTCCTCACCGGGGATGCGTTCGACGGCAAGGCCGACGTCCTGGCACTCGGAAACGACCCTGTCGGCCAGGCGGTTCACGGCCGCTGGATCGTCGCTCGGACTCTCCATCGCTACCCATTCACTGATACCAGTGACCAGCTCTTCGGCATCGATTTGCGGCTCATTTGGAAGACTGTCGGGCGGCACGGCGTGTTCCTTCTCGTTGTCTCTGAACGGATATGGTCGATTGGGCAGAGGCCTGCGCAGTCGAGGGTACGTCAGCGTGCCATTGCAGGCCATACTCTACTCGTCTGACGGAAAGACGGCAGACCCGGAAGCGTTCAGATACGGAGACTGCCCAGAGGGCGAACAGCGGGGAGCAGGTGACAGTCGATGAAAAGGGTGTGCCCTACATCATCGGGTTAACAAGGATGGCAAAGCTCATGATGAGCGGCTTGCTCGCGACAGACTCGGTGCATTGGAGCGAAGCCAAGTCCCGGCAATAAAAAAACCGCCTTGGCGGTCGGTTCAGGAGACGGGGTGGAGCTTTTTCTCCACCACCTTGAGCGCCTCACCCAGATTGTGCGCCCGGGCGAGGCGCTGCAATCCGCTGAACACGAGATACTCCGTGGACTTGTTCCCGCCGGGGCCGGACCGCTTGGCAATGGAATAGAGCGGCGGCCGTTCGTGGGTGTGACGGAACACGGAAAAGACCGCGGCATCGGAGTGATGGTCGATGGCGTAGTCCTTCCAGTCGCCGGAGGCAACGCGCTGGCTGTACATGGAAAGGAGCGAATTGAGCTCCGCTCTGCTGAAAAAGGTCGGCTTCCCCTTGCGACGTTTCGACCGACGATACGTCTCGAACCACAGCAGGTCGGCCATATGCCCTCCGCAACAGTCGAAAGATTATTATCGTTTGATGAAAGCCTAACCGATTTGCCGATGCGGGCCAATCGGAAAGCGCCGAGACAGGGTTGGAGAAGGCGAGTGAGAAAGTGATCTAATCTGAGAGAATTATCAGTTAATCACCTGACTTGACGAAGCTTTCGGGTCCTCTTGCATATAGCAGTCGATACCGCCCAGGGTGCGGTAGCAATAGGTCTGTTGGGTGACCTTGGCATCATGCGGCCCCTCGGTCGTGTCGCGGCAATACTCTCCGCCATCCTGAGTGTGGAGAATCGAGCAGTCGTCGCCAGACACGTAGCTGACCACGTGATCTGTCATCGTCTTGTCGGTCTGGACGAAAGTGGCAATGCTGGCGCTCGCCAACATCGCTTCCGTCATGGTACAGCCGCTCAGCAGCAAGGCGCTGAGGGCAATCCCGGCCATAGACTTGCCAAACATCTCTCGAACCTATTGCGGAACAGTTCAGTGAGAGGATGATCGCTCAGGATTAACAACGGCCTGATGACCGCAGTTAACCTTTGCTTACGCTTGAGGAAGCCGGCTCCGCTCGGCTTGCATGGCTTGCCCCGAGACCGTATCACATCCGCACCATGAGGCCCTTGCACGGCGACGGCCTGTCGTCTGCGCGAAGCAACAGAAGAGGCTTGGTTTGGCCGATATTTTCCGCGAGGTCGATGAGGAGGTCCGGCAGCAGCGCTATCGCGAGCTGTGGCAGAGATTCGGCGTCTACATCATTGCCTTTGTTGTCATCCTGATTCTCTCCGTCGCCGGCTACCAGATTTGGCAAAGCCAGAGCCAGTCCGCGAAGGCGGAAGCGTCCGATCGCTATGTCGCCATGATGGAGAGCTTGCAGAGCAACGAGGAGGTGGGGCTGGACGAGCTCTCCGCCTTCGCCGACCCAAGCGCCGACGGCTACGCCCTGCTGGCAGCCTTCGAGGAGGCAGCGGTCCGCGCCCGGCGCAATGATCTGGAAGCAGCCTCCGAGATCTGGCGGCGCATCGCCGCCAATCCCTCTGCCGGGCCGGCGCTGCAGGGCGCCGCCGAGCTGATGGACATAGTCCACCAGGTCGACAGCGCCGATCCGGACGCGCTACAGACGCGGCTGTCGGCGCTGATGGCAAGCAACGCGGCCTATGCGCCCATGGCGCAGGAGCTCTCTGCCTTGGTAGCGCTCCGCAGCGGCGACAGGGAGCTGGCCATCGATCAGCTCCGAGAGCTCAGCGCCGATCTTTCCGCGCCGGAGAGCATTCGTCTGCGCGCCGGTCGCCTGCTCAATGTGCTGGAGGACCCGGAAAGCGGCGAATGGTAGCCTGGTCGTTTCGGCGCAGCGGCCCGGCTTGGCTGCTTGCTGCGCTCCTCCCACTCAGCGCGTGCGACATTTTCGGCGGTGACGACGAGCCGCCGCTGCCCGGCGAGCGTATTCCCGTCCTGACCCAGGAGCAGGCCTTGGCCGTCTCCTCGGAGCTGCGCGACGTGCCGGTGGTGCTGCCGCGGCCCTACGTCAACGACAACTGGCCTCAGGTCGGCGGCAGCCCGACCCATGCCAGCTATCACTTGGCCTTGGCACCGGATCCGCAGATCATCTGGCGCCGCAACATCGGCCGCGGGACCTCCTCGTCGCAACCGCTTCTGCCTCAGCCTGTCGTCGCCTCCGGCGTGGTTTTCACCTTGGACTCGGAAACCGATGTGACCGCCGTCGATATCAAGACCGGTGCTGTCCTCTGGGAAAGCGAGCTCGACCCCGGCGACGAGGACGACGGTTTTTTCGGCGGCGGCTTGGCGGTCGCCGGCAATCGGCTGTTCGCCACGAGCGGATACGGCGGCGTTTACGCCCTTTCGACGGAAAATGGCGAGGTGATCTGGGAGGCGCGGATCGACGCGCCGATCAGGGCTGCCCCGACCGTCTACGAGGGGCGGGTTTTCGTCATCTCCCTGGACAACACCACCACGGCGTTCTCGGCTGCGGACGGCAGTGTGCTCTGGACACACAATGGCATCCAAGAGATCGCCAGCTTCCTCGGTGGGGCCAGCCCGGCGGTTGCCGACAAGGTTGTCATCGTTCCCTATTCCTCCGGCGAGGTCTTCGCTCTCAGGACCAACAACGGGCGGCAGATCTGGAGCGATTCTCTCACTGCCATCGCTGTGGCGTCCCGTAGCGCCGAGCTCGCGCACATTCGCGCCCAGCCGGTGGTCGATCGCGATTTGGTGTTCGCCGTCAGTCTGGCCGGGCGCATGGCAGCGATCGATTTGCGGCGGGGGCTTCGGTTGTGGGATACCGAGATCGGCGGTACCGAGATGCCTTGGGCCGGCGGACCGTTCATCTTTGCCGTGACGGAGGATGCGCAGCTCGTCGCGCTGGACCGTCGCAGCGGGCGCATACGCTGGGTGGTGCGGCTGCAGCGCTATGAGGACGAGGAGGATCAGGAGGATCCGCTGATCTGGGTCGGCCCGCTCTTGGCCGGCGATCGCCTGATCGTCGGTAACTCCGAGGGCCGGGTCGAGGCCTACTCGCCCTACGACGGGGCCTACCTCGGCGAGATCGAGGTCTCCGGCGGCATTGCCGTCGCCCCCATCATCGCCGAGGGGACGCTGCTGCTTCTCACCGACAACGCTGAGCTGATTGCCTTGCGCTAGCTGCAAGGACGGCATTGGATGACCTGATATGGCTTCCACCGTGGCCCTGATCGGCCGCCCCAACGTCGGCAAGTCGACGCTCTTCAACCGCCTGGTGGGGCGGCGCCTGGCCATCGTCGACGAGCGGCCCGGCGTCACCCGCGACCGGCGCGAGGGGGAAGGCCGGCTGTTCGACCTGAGCTTTCGGGTCATCGATACGGCGGGACTGGAGGAAATGGCGGCGGAGAGCCTGGAAGGCCGCATGCGCCAGCAGACCGAACGCGCCGTGGAAGAGGCCGAAGCGGTGCTCTTCCTCATCGATGCCCGCGCCGGCGTCACGCCGCTCGACGAGCACTTTGCCAACTGGCTGCGGCGGACGGGCAGGCCGATCGTTTTGGTCGCCAACAAGTGCGAAGGCGCGGCCGCGGAAGGTGGTCTCCTCGAAGCCCATGGCTTGGGCTTCGGCGAGCCCGTTGCCCTGTCCGGCGAACATGGCTTAGGCCTCGACGAGCTGCACGAGCGGCTGACCCCGCTGCTTGCAACGGACGACAAGGAAGAAGAGAACGCGGCCGACGACAGCCTGCAGCTCGCCATTGTCGGCCGCCCCAACGTGGGTAAGTCCACCCTGGTCAATCAGCTCTTGGGCGAGGAGCGCATGCTGACCGGGCCGGAGGCGGGCATCACCCGGGACTCCATCGCCATCCCCTGGTCCTACAAGGGACGACCCATCCGCTTGGTCGACACGGCGGGGCTCAGGCGTCGCGCCAAGGTGACCGACAAGCTCGAGAAGCTCTCTGCGGCGGACACTCTCCGCGTAGTCGATTTTGCCCAAGTGGTGGTGCTGCTGCTGGAAGCGGAGCTTGGGCTGGAGAAGCAGGATCTGACCATCGCCCGCCGCGTGGTGGACGAAGGGCGGGCTCTGGTGATCGGCGTCAACAAGTGGGACGCCTGTGCCGATCGTCAGGCAGCCATGGGCGCGATTCGCGATCGCCTGGAGCGCTCTTTTCCCCAGACCCGTGGCATTCCGGTGGTGACGCTCTCGGCCCTTGATGGCAAAGGGGTCGACAAGCTCATGCAAGCGGTGACCGCCGCCTACGAGGTTTGGAACAAGCGGGTGCCGACGGCCGCGCTCAACCGCTGGCTCGAAGAGGTCGTCGCGGCCCACCCGCCACCGGCGCCGGGAGGGCGCCGCGTTCGCCTGAAGTACATTACTCAGGCGCGCAACCGGCCGCCGACCTTCGCGGTTGCTTGCTCCCGGCCGGACGCCTTGCCGGATTCCTACCTGCGCTATCTGGAGAACGCGCTGCGCCAGGACTTCGACCTGCCGGGCACGCCGATCCGCATCCACATGCGCCGCAGCCGCAATCCCTACGTCGAGGAGTAGCGGTTGGCTTAGCCCAAGCTGACGGTCGTCCCGTTAGCCTCGCAGTCGGCCATAGCCAACTCCACGAAGGCATCGGTGACCTCATCGGGAGCGGGAAGGGTGAGCGGATCCTCGCCGGGAAAGGCCTGCGCCCGCATCTTGGTGCGCACCGCGCCCGGCGAGATCAGGTTGACCTTAACGCCAAAGCGGGCGACTTCCGCAGCATAACACTTCACCAGGATGTCGAGGCCCGCCTTGCTGGCCCCGTAGAGGCCCCAGTAAGCCGTTGGCTGCACGCTCGCGCCCGAGGTCACGAAGATCGCCCGCCCGGCTTCGGACTGGCGTAGCAGCGGATCGAAGCTACGGATGAGACGGTAGTTGGCGGTCAGGTTGACCGCCAGGGCATCGTCCCAGGTCTTGGGCTCGATATGCCCGACCGGCGAGAGACTGCCGAGCAGTCCGGCATTGCCGACCAGGATGTCGAGCTTGCCGTATCGCTGATAGAGCACCCCGCCCAGCTCGTCGATCTTGTCGCCTTCGCGCAGGTCGAGCGGCACCAGGACGGGCGGCAGGCCGCCCCGCTCGCGAATCAGATCGTCTGCCTCTTCCAGGCCGCCGACTGTGCGGGCGATCAAGACCGTTTGTGCTCCTTCCTCCGCGAAGCGCAGCGCGACGGCGCACCCGATGCCGCGGGAGGCGCCGGTGATCACGGCGATGCGTCCCGCCAAGCGGCCGGTGGGGGAGTTGGGGCTGTTCATGGTCGTCGTCCTGGCAAAGAGACCGTGCGCCGGAAAGGGTGAGGATGGGCTCAGCGCGCGTTTCGGCTCGCTGTCTTGGCTGTTGCTGACCGGCGGGTCAAGCGGGACGGAAGGAGAATGAGGACCAGCCCGAGAAGGGCGCCGGAGCCGGCGTAGACCGCGCCGCCGAGGCCCAGCGGTAGGTTGGGTTGATAATGCCGGGCCGTGACTGTCGCGGTGGTCAGGTCAAGCTCGCCCAGCATGGCCAGAGGACGGGTGAATGCCGTCGCCGCACTAAGCGACCTTTGCGCACGCTCCAGGCGGTCAAGGCGATCGAGGGTGCGCAGGCTGTCGGTGACCGAGGCGCGGCTGAAAGTGCCGCTGTCCACAAGCGCGGTCTCCAGATAGGCGCGTAAGGAGAGGTCTTGCTCCTCGGCGCGGCGGGAGACCTCTTGCAGGCTGTATTGGGCCTGCGTGATCTGCCCGGCCAGGTTCTGCCGGTAGTGGTCGGCGAAGGCCGGGAGTTGGCTGAAGCAGGCTGCGCCGAGGAGAGCGGCCAGCAGCCGCACGGAGCGGGCTGCGAGGGCCATGACCCGCTACGCGCTTTTCAGCATGCTTAAGAGCGAGAGCTGCCCCACGTCGCCGTCGGTCAGGTCGCTGAGGGCGGTCGGGTAGTCGCCGGTGAAGCAGGCGTCGCAGAACTGCGGCTGATCCGGGTTGCGGGCGTGTTGCCCCATGGCGCGGTAGAGCCCATCCATCGAGATGAAGGCCAGGCTGTCGACGCCGATGTAGCTGCGCATGTCTTCGACCGTCATCTTGTGAGCGAGGAGCTGCGCGCGCTCCGGCGTGTCGACGCCGTAGAAACAGGAATGGGTGGTCGGTGGGGAGGCGATGCGCATATGCACCTCGCTGGCGCCGGCACTGCGCACCATCTCGACGATCTTGACCGAGGTTGTGCCGCGAACGATGGAGTCGTCCACCAGAACCACGCGCTTGCCGGCCAGCTTGGCCCGATTGGCGTTGTGCTTCAGCTTGACGCCGAGATGGCGGATCTCTTGCGCCGGCTCGATGAAGGTACGGCCGACATAGTGGTTACGGATGATTCCCAGCTCGAAGGGGATGCCGGCTTCCTCGGAATAGCCCAGGGCCGAAGGGACACCCGAATCCGGGACCGGCACAACAACGTCGGCCGGCACGCCGCTTTCTCGCGCCAGCTCGCGGCCGATCTGCTTACGCGCCTCGTAGATGCTGACACCTTCCGACTCCGAGTCCGGCCGGGAGAAGTAGATGTACTCGAAGATGCAGGGCTTGCTCGGCTGCTTCGGGAAGATGCGATAGGAGCTGAGGCCCTCCGCGGTGACGACCACCATCTCTCCAGGCTCGACGTCGCGCACGTGCTCGGCGCCGATGATATCCAGGGCGCAGGTCTCCGAGGTCATGATGTAGGAGTCGCCGAGGCGGCCCAGGACCAAAGGCCTGACGCCGAGCGCGTCGCGCACGCCAATGACACCTTCTGCCGTTAGGGCCACCAGTGAGAAGGCTCCTTCAACCTGCTGCAGGGCATCGACAACCCGGTCGTAGACCGTTCCGGCCGTCGATGTGGCGATCAGGTGGATGATGACCTCGGTATCCATGGTCGACTGGAACAGCGAGCCACGTTTGACCAGCGAGCGACGCAGCAGATAGGCGTTGGTCAGGTTGCCGTTGTGCGCCAGGGCGAAGCCCCCGAAGTCGAGGTCGGCGAACAGCGGCTGCACGTTGCGGATGAGAGTGTCGCCGGTCGTCGAATAGCGGTTGTGACCGATGGCCGAGTAGCCCTTGAGCCGAGCCATGACGGCGGGGCTGGCGAAGATATCGCCGACTTGGCCGAGGTCTCGGTGGGCATTGAAGTGCTGGCCGTCGAAGGCGACGATCCCGGCAGCCTCTTGACCCCGGTGCTGGAGGGCATGGAGCCCGAGCACGGCATGGGCGGCCGCATCGTCGTGGCCATAGATGGCGAAGACGCCGCATTCCTCATGCAGTTTGTCGTCGTCCAGGGGGTGTGTGGTCAGCGGGCGGGCCCGCCTATCGCCGGGGCGTGTCATTGATTGCCGCCTTGGCGTTCGATCAAGCGCTCCAAAGCGTCTCTCTCCTCTTCCTCATAGCCTTGCGCCGGCGTATCCGATTGCGGTTGGGCCGCTCCTTGATTGAGCAGCTTGCCGGCGTCCAAGGCCTTGTCGGTCGTATCGGACAAATCCTGCACGGCTTGTTCGGTCTCCTGGCGCATTCCTTCCGGCGCCAGATCCCATAGTAGCTCTGCGCCGCGGTCCATCAGGGGCTTGGCGCGCGCTTCTAGTATCCAAGGTGGATAGTTTTCTTCCGGTATCAATCGGGTTAAGGCAATCCAGGCCAAGCTGACGATCACCGCGCCGCGCAGCAGACCGAAGAGAAAGCCGAGGGACCGGTTGAGCGGCCCGAGCGCTCCATCTCCCAAACGCCCGGCGATGAGACGGGAGAGGATGGTGAGGACGATCAGGACCACGATGAAGATGGTCGCCGCCGCAACGATGTCGGCGACCAGCTCGATGCCGATGTACTGCCGGGCAATTCGCCGGCCATCCTCGAAGCCGTAGAGCGCGGCGAGAGCAGCGCCGACCCAGGAGGCGATACCCAGTACTTCGAGGACGAAGCCACGCACGAAGGCGAGCCCGGCCGAAAGCAGCAGGATGGCAATAACCCCCAGATCGATTGGATTGAGCGGCAGTTGATCCATGTCGTTCGGTTTCGCCCGCTGTGCTCCCGGCTAGTGCGGAACGGCGCGGACCGGTCCATCCTGCGTCGGCGAAAGCTGTCTTAGCAGATCCTGGAGATGAGTCACTTCGGTCAGGCCGATGCTCGGCCCAGGCGCGCCGCGGCGCTTCATGGGTGGCAGGAAAGCGCGGCGGAAGCCGAGCTTTTCCGCCTCTTTCAGCCGCAAGTTCGTCTGGCTCACGGCGCGGATTTCGCCGCCCAGGCCAATCTCGCCGAAGACGACGCTGTCGTCCGGGACCGGACGGTCGCTGCTGGCGGAGATCAGCGCTGCAGCCACGGCGAGGTCGGCGCCTGGCTCCGAGACCCGAAGGCCGCCGGCCACGTTCAAGTAGACGTCGCGCCCGGCGAGGCTGAGCCCGCAGCGCGCCTCAAGAACGGCGAGCACCATGGCCAGGCGGGCGCTGTCCCAGCCGACGACCGAGCGGCGCGGCGTTCCGAAGGGCGAGGGGCTGACCAGTGCCTGCACCTCCACCAGAACCGGGCGCGTGCCTTCGATACCGGCGAATACGGCGGCGCCTGCCGTGTCGGCTTGGCGGTGAGAGAGAAAGAGCGCAGAGGGGTTGGCGACCTCGCTCAGGCCACCGTCGGTCATCTCGAAGACGCCTATCTCGTCGGTCGGGCCGAAGCGGTTCTTGTTGGCGCGCAGCACGCGGAACTGATGCCCGCGCTCGCCCTCGAAGGCCAGCACGGCATCCACCATGTGCTCCAGGACCTTCGGTCCGGCGATCATCCCCTCCTTGGTGACATGACCTACCAGCAGCAGCGTGAAGCCCCTTGCCTTGGCCAGGCGCACAAGCTCTTGCGCGCTGCCGCGTACCTGCGCCACCGTCCCCGGGGCGGAATCCAGATTGTCTAGATACATCGTCTGTATCGAGTCGATCACCACGACGTCCGGGGCGTCGGGTGTATCCAGGGTGGCTAGGATGTCGCGGACCGAGGTCGCCACGGCCAGTGCCACGGGCGCGTCAGAGAGGCCGAGGCGACGGGCGCGAAGCCGGATTTGTGCAACGGCTTCCTCGCCCGAGATGTAGGCGGCGCGGGCGCCTTGTCCGGTTAGCGAGGCCAGGACTTGGAGCAGCAGGGTCGACTTGCCCACTCCGGGGTCGCCGCCGATCAGCACGGCTGAACCGGGGACCAGGCCGCCCCCCGTGACCCGATCGAACTCGGCCAGGCCGCTGGCCCGCCGTGGCGGCTCGTCGCCCGCTTCGGCCAGGCCGGAAAAGGCAATCCGGCGGCTTGCGCTACGTCCCTTCAGGCCGCCTGGCGTGGTTGTTGGTCGCAACTCCTCGACGATCGAGTTCCACTCGCCGCAGGCCTCGCAGCGTCCGGCCCAGCGGCCATAGCTGGCGCCGCAGGACTGGCAGACGTAGGCGGCCTGGTTTTTTGCCATTGCGTCAGCCGGGCAAGCCTTCGAAGTGGTCTTGTATCTGCATCTGAATTGGCCCGTCGGCGCGACCGTGGATGAACTGCTGAACGTAGGCGTTGTCGGTCTGATCGATCTCGTCGGTGGAGCCCTCCCAGATGATCTTGCCTTCGAATACCATGGCGATGCGGCTGGCGATGCGCTTGGCGCTGGCCATGTCGTGGGTGATCGATAGGGCGGTGGCACCCAGCTCCTTAACGCATTTGACGATCAGGTTGTCGATGACGCTGCCCATGATGGGGTCCAGGCCGGTCGTCGGCTCGTCGAAAAAGATGATCTCGGGTCGGGATGCGATGGCACGGGCCAAGCCGACGCGCTTGCGCATGCCGCCCGAGAGCTCGGCCGGATAGAGCGTGGCGACCTCGTGGCGGAGCCCGACATCGCCCAGCCGGGCGATCGCCGTCCGCTGCGCCTCGTCGCGCGCCATGCCTTGGCCCTGGATCAGGGCGAAAGCGATATTTTCCCAGACGTTTAGGGAATCGAACAGGGCTGCTGATTGGAACAGCATGCCGATCTTGCGCCGCACCTCTTCCAGCTCCGAGCCGCGAAGATCGGTGATCTCCACGCCATCGATCTTGATCGAGCCCTGCTCCGGATGAATCAGTCCCAGGATGCACTTCAGCAGCACCGACTTGCCGCTGCCGGAGCCGCCGATGATCACCACGGACTCGCCGGGCATGATGGTGAGATTAATGCCCTGCAGCACCCGGTTTCTGCCGAAGGACTTGTGCAGGTTCTTGATCTCGATTTTTGGTGTGCTGGGCTTGTTCATCGGGAGAAGAAGATCTCCGTAATGAAGTAGTTGCTGCAGAAGATGAGGATCGAGGCCGAGACGACGGCATTGATGGCAGCGGCGCCGACACCTTGTGCGCCGCCGCGCGAATGATAACCGTGATAGCAGCCCATTAGGGTGATGATGAAGCCGAAGACCGCGGCCTTGACCAGGCCCGAGATGACATCCTGGAACTGCACGAAGTCGACGGTGTTGGCGATGTAGGTCGTCGGATTGAAGCCGAGCTTGTAAATGCTGACCAGATAGCCGCCGAAGACGCCGATCGACATGGCGACCAGGGCGAGTATCGGCAGCATGGTCAGGCCGGCGATGAGCCTCGGCGCGATGAGGTACTTGAAGGGATTGGTCGCCAGAGTGGTCAGCGCGTCGATTTGCTCGGTCACCCGCATGGTGCCGATCTCCGCCGCCATGGCCGCGCCGATGCGGCCGGCCACCATCAAGCCGCCCAGGACCGGACCGAGCTCGCGAGTGATGGACACGACGACGACGCTGGGAATGGCGCTTTCTGCCGAGAAGCGCGCGAAGCCCGTATAGCTCTGCAGCGCCAGGACCATGCCGGTGAAGATGGCGGTCAGGCCAACCACGGGAAGCGAGTAGTAGCCGACCTCCAACATCTGGCGGCCGATCAGTCGAGAATAGAATGGCGGCCGGACACAGTGGGAGAGGGACACGGCCGTAAAGAGCGCGATGCGGCCTGTCGCCCCCAGGAAGTTCAAGAACGTACGCCCGAGGGCTTGAATCAGCGAGAGCAAGGTCACGCCTCTTTGTAAGTCCTGTGAAAGCGCCCGCCGAGCGAAGTCAGAACCTCATAAGGAATGGTCCCGGCCTTCTCGGCGATGTCGTCGATCGTCTCCCGTTCGCCGATCAGATCGACCAAAGCTCCGGGCATGCTTATGTCCGCTGGCAACCCGCTCACGTCAAGGGTGATCAGGTCCATCGATATGCGCCCGACGATCGGGACGCAGTAATCCGCCAGCCAGAGCCGGCCGATGTTCGACAGATATCGCGAGTAGCCGTCTGCGTAACCGGTTGCAACGGTGGCGATTCGGGTCGGCTGCGTGGCCGTGAAGGTTGCGCCGTAGCCAACGCTTTCGCCGCGGGCAATGTCCCGCACCTGCAGAATGCGGCTGCGTAGGCGTACGCAGGAGGCCATGGGGTTTTCACAGCCCGGCGTGGGGTTGCCGCCATAAAGCGCCACACCCGGACGTGCTATGTCGAAGTGATATTCCGATCCCAGAAAGATTCCCGAGGAATTGGCGAAGCTGCGCCGCATCCGCGGAAAACGGCGGCAGAAATCGGAAAAGGCCTGCCTTTGCCGGCTGTTGAGGGGATGCTCTTGCTCCTCGGCGCAGGCCAGATGCGACATCAGGAAGCCGAGCTCGATACCCTCGAGCAGCGATGGATCGTCGATCAGTCGCGCTGCTTCGTCGGCGGGGAGGCCAAGCCGCGACAAGCCGCTGTCGAATTGGATGGCAGCCGGCGGTCGCTCGGCAGGCGGCAAGGCGCGCCAGGCGGCGATTTCCCCCAGGGAGTTGAGCACCGGACAGATACCGTGCGCCAGATAGTCCCGTTCCGCGCCCCCGAAGAGCCCGCCCAGGACAAAGACTTGGGCCGTGGGGAGCACCTTGCGTACCGCGATTGCCTCATCGGGGAGCGCGACGAAAAAGCGCCGGGCGCCGGCGGCCCAGAGTGCCGGGGCAACCTTTGCGACGCCCAAGCCATAGGCGTCGGCCTTGACCACAGCCGCGCATTCGGCCCGGCCAAGCCGACCGCTTAGGCGGCGATAGTTCTCCTGGACAGCCGAGAGGTCGACTTCCAGATAGGCGCCGGCGCGGGCGTGGGCGGCCGCGCGCTCAGTGGGCATCCGGGTAGTGGTCGGGGGGAGAGTAGTTGGAGAATTCAGTCGTATCGGCATTGAACATCAGCGTCACTTTGCCGGTCGGGCCGTGGCGCTGCTTGGCCACGATCACTTCCGCCAGGCCCTTCACACTATCCATATGCTCGTTCCAGCGACCGACCCGTTCATCGAACTTGTCCTGCGATTCCTCCGGCCGGCGGATCGGCTCCGAGCGAGAATGATAGTAATCGTCTCTATAGATGAACATAACGATATCGGCATCCTGCTCGATAGAGCCCGACTCGCGCAGGTCGGCCAACTGCGGCCGCTTGTCCTCGCGCTGCTCGACGGCACGGGAGAGCTGGGATAGGGCCAAGACCGGCACGTCCAGTTCCTTGGCGATGGCCTTCAGGCCACGGGTGATCTCGGAGACTTCCTGCACGCGGCCGTCGCTTCGCGAGACATTGGCCGGCCGCATGAGCTGCAGGTAGTCGACCACGATCAGGCTCAGGCCCTCTTGGCGCTTCAGGCGGCGCGCCCGGGTGCGCAGCGCCGGTACGGTGATGGCCGGGGTGTCGTCGATGTAGAGGCGCAGCGTCTCCAGCTCCCGGCTGGCGACCATGACGAGTTGCATGTCGTCTTGGCTCAGCTCGCCGCGCCGCATGGCATCCGAGCGCACGCCCGAGCGCGTGGAGAGAATACGAGAGGCGAGTTGCTCCGCGCTCATCTCCAGCGAGAAGAAGGCAGCCAGCTCCGGCGCCTCGTGTTCTTGGCCGCTCGCATCCCGTTCCCGCCTGCGCGCGGTGGCAACGCTGTAGGCGATGTTGGTCGCCAGCGAGGTCTTACCCATGGCAGGTCGCGCGGCCAGAATGACCAAGTCGGACTTGTGCAGTCCGCCCAGCAGCTTGTCGAGGTCAATCAAGCCCGTCGACACCCCAACCAGCCGGCCGTCTCGCTTGTAGGCCGCCTCGGCCGCCTCGATGCTCTCGGTCAGCGCCCGCACGAAGGGCTGCAGGCCGCCTTCGGTCTGGCCCGACTCGGCGAGCTTGAAAAGGCGCTGTTCGGCATCTTCGATCTGCTCCAGCGCACCGTTCTCGAAGTCGAAGTCGAAGGCCTCGTTGACCATGTCCTCGCCGACGTCGATCAACTGCCGGCGCAGAAAGAGATCGTAGATGATGCGACCGAAGTGCCGGGCATCGACGATGCCGGTGCTGGCCTCTTGCAGCTCGTCCAGGTAGCGCACGCCGCCGACGTCGGCCAAATCCTCGTCATTCTGAAAGGCATTGCGGATGGTGACGGCACTGGCCAGCTGGCCACGCTCGATCAACTTGCCGCAAGCCTCGTAAATGCGGGCATGGGCCCTGTCGGCGAAGTGCTCCGGGCGAAGGAAGTCGGAGACCTTCTCGTAAGAGAGATTGTTGGCCATGAGGTTGGCGAGCAGAGCCTGCTCCGCCTCCATGTTGGCCGGCGGCAGACGAGGTTCGCGTGACTCCGTCGAGTCCGGGAAGTTGGCAATTTCAGCGCACATGCCACCAAGATATCGGGACAGCCTAACACCGCCACTGTGGAAGGTCGGGCTCTCGGGGATAAGCGATTGCGTCGCCTGAGATTTCCCGCTTGACCTAGAGGCAGGTTATCGACCGTCCCCGAGTCGCGCCGAAGCAGACACGACTATTCGGCGGCTTGCATCACCCGTGCTTCGAGCGGTTTGTCGGGAGCGTACATGTAGTCGCGCGTCAGCGGCACCGTATCTCGCTGCTTGGCCAGCTGTACCTGGAAGACCATTTGGTGGCCGGCCCGGAAGGAGGCTTCGCAGCCGGCAAGGTAAAACTCCCACATGCGGCAGAAGCGTTCATCGTAGAGCGCTTTGGCCTTGTCCCAGTTGGCCATGAAGCGCTCGTGCCAGTGCTTCAGTGTCTCGGCGTAGTGCAGGCGCCAAACCTCGATGTCGGTGACCCAAAGACCCTCGCGCTCGATGGCGCGCAGCACCTCGGAGAGGGAAGGGGTGTAGCCGCCCGGGAAGATGTACTTCCGTATCCAGGCATTTTGACCGGCCGGCGGGCCGGCGCCGCCGATCGAGTGAACCACGGCAATCCCATCGTCGGTCAGGAGGTCCCGCACCTTGCCGAAGTATTGGCGGTAGTGGGCGGGGCCGACGTGCTCAAACATGCCCACCGACACGACGCGGTCGAAGCGCTCTTCGATCGTTCGGTAGTCCTGCAGGCGAAAGTCGACCCTACCGGAGAGCCCACTGTCCTCCGCGCGCTGGCGGCTGCGCTGATGCTGCTCCTTGGACAGGGTGACTCCGGTAACCTTGACCTCGGCGGACTTGGCTAAATGAAGACCGAGGCCGCCCCATCCGGAGCCGATGTCGAGCACCGAAAGCTCCGGCCGGTTGAGCAGCAGCTTGGCGGCCAAGTGACGCTTTTTGTTGGCCTGCGCCGTTTCGAGATTGTCATCGGCCGTCCGAAAATAGGCGCAAGAGTACTGCCGGTCTTCGTCCAGGAAGAGGTCGTAGAGATCGTCGGACAGGTCGTAGTGATGCGCTACGTTGCGCCGGGACTTCCAGATCGGATTGTGTCCGTGGAGGTAGCGCAGCGGTTTTTGCACCGCCTCGAGGCACCTGAGGAAGGGGCCGACGTCCGCCTGCTCCAAGTTATCGAGGCAAAGGCAGAGCAGCTGCAGCAAGGTGCCTTCATCAAGCGTCAAACGGCCCTCCATGTAGGCTTCGCCGAAGGCGAGCTTTGGATTGAGGGCCATGCGCCGCTCGGTCGCTTTGTCATGGATGCGCGCAACGATGGGGACACCTTGGCCGTCGCCGTAGGTGCGGCTCTCACCATTGCTAAAGACAACCTTAAGGTTGCCTTTTTTTATAACCCGACTGAAGAGGCGATCTGCCAACATGGCGCATCCTCCCCGGATTTTCCCCTAAGCCGATCAGGCTTCAGCCGACGGCCTACTATTAACCCTATTTAATCAAAGCCTAAGTGCGATTTCCAGAACCCTCTGGATGCATGACAGATTTGTTTCTAAATCATGGGTCAGTTGAATCTGCAGCGCAAGAGTATGGTGGTAAGCGGTTCTCAGTCCTAGGAAAAAAGAACGGCCCCAAAACGGGGCCGTTCCAAAGCTAGAGACGCTAGGGTGAGCTAGGCTTCGCCCTTTTTCTCTTCCTCGTCCGAGGTCGACTCGGTGGTTTCGCTCTCTCCACCCTCGATGAGCTCCTGCACTTCCTCCCCAGTCGGGTTCTCGAGCAGGTCTTCGGTCAAAGCTTCGGGCTCGGGGGCCGCCTCGTCCTCATCCGTCGCGCCGGTCACGGCTTGCCCGGTGCTGGCCTGCATCTCCGCTTCCGCTTCGGAGCGGGCTATGTTGCAGCTGATCCCGATGCTTACTTCCGGATGAAGGCGCACGCGGACCGGGTGGACGCCGAGTGTCTTCAGCGGACGGTCGAGCACCACCTGGCCACGCTGGATCGTTGCGCCGGCCTCGGTCACCGCCTCGGCGATGTCGCGCGAGGAGACGGAACCGTAAAGCTGTCCGGAGTCGCCGGCCTGGCGAATGATCACCACGCTGAGGCCCTCGACCTTGCCGGCGACGGATTCGGCTTCTTGGCGACGCGCCAAGTTGTCGGCTTCCAGTTGCGCCCGCTGGCTCTCGAAGACCGAGAGGTTTTCCTTCGTCGCCCGGAGCGCCTTGCGCTGCGGGATGAGATAGTTGCGTGCGAACCCCGGCTTGACGGTGACGACGTCACCCATCTGGCCGAGCTTTTCGATGCGTTCGAGAAGAATGACTTCCATGGTCCGCGCCTCTACCTGATCACGTAGGGCAGAATGGCGAGGTAGCGGGCACGCTTGATGGCCCGGGCCAGCTCGCGCTGCTTCTTGGCCGACACGGCCGTGATCCGGCTGGGTACGATCTTGCCGCGCTCAGAGATGAAGCGCTGCAACAGACGCACGTCCTTGTAGTCGATCTTCGGCGCGTTAGGGCCGGAGAAGGGGCAGCTCTTGCGGCGCCGGAAGAACGGGCGCCGGCGGCCGCCGCCGGTGCTGACGATTTCGATAGACATGTCTCGATCTCCTGGGTCGGCGCGGGTCAGTCGCGATGACGGCCGCGGCCGCCGCGGCCGCGGTCATCGCCTCGGCCTTTCGCCTGCATCATGGCCGAAGGCTCGGCGTTCAGCTCGTTCACGCGTACCGTGAGATAGCGCAGAACGTCCTCGTTGTAGCGCATGGTCCGCTCGAACTCCTGGACCGCGGCGGCCGGAGCGTCGAGGTTGAACAGCATGTAGTGGCCCTTGCGGTTCTTCTTAATGCGGTAAGAAAGGCTCTTAAGCCCCCAGTACTCGCGACTCGCCACTTCACCGCCGTTGGTCTTGATCTGCTCCGCCAATTCGTCGGCCAAGGCTTCGACCTGGCTGGCGGAGATGTCCTGGCGTGCGATCCACACGCTTTCGTAATAAGCCATCGTTGCTCCTTCCGGCTTGCGGCGGCGGGCACGGGCCAACCGCCATAGCCGAACACGTTGACGAATCTGGCCGTCTGCGGCGTTCGGCAAGGAGTTATGAAAAGCCCCTGTTACAAGGGGCGGCCGAGATATTATGCAGCCGGCCCCAAAGCTCAAGCCCCATTGCAAGGGAAATTGCGATGCGCTTGACAGAGGGGACGGCCATCGGCAACTCCCCCGACGGTTAACAGGAACGGCGGCAACAGAGGGTTAAGGATGGAGCGGGCGTTCGTTTTCCCCGGGCAGGGCAGCCAGGCAGTGGGCATGGGGCGTGAACTGAGCGCCGCCTTTCCCGTGGCTCGCGAGGTCTTCGAGGAGGTCGACGATGCGCTTTCCCAGGCGCTGAGCCGGCTGATGTTCGAGGGGCCGGAGGACAGGCTGACCCTGACAGAGAATGCTCAGCCCGCTCTCATGGCGGTCAGCTTGGCGGTTGTCCGAGTCCTGGAGAGCGAAGGAAGCTCCGCGTTGGCAGAGAAGGGGGCGGCCGTGGCGGGGCATTCCCTTGGCGAGTACTCGGCGCTGGCCGCGGCCGGCACGCTCAGCCTAGCCGATGCGGCGCGCCTGCTGAAACGCCGAGGGCAAGCCATGCAAGAAGCCGTGCCGGTGGGCGAAGGGGCGATGGCCGCCGTGCTCGGGCTTTCCGTGGAGGATGCCGAGGCCTTGGCGGAAGAGGCGGCCGATGGAGACGTCTGCGTCGTCGCCAATGATAACGCCCCAGGGCAGGTGGTGCTGAGCGGCGATGCCGCCGCTATCGAGCGCGCGACAGCGCTGGCGCCGGAGAAGGGCGCCAAGCGCTGTATCCCGCTCAGCGTCTCCGCTCCGTTCCACTGTCCGCTGATGGCGCCCGCCGCCGAAGTTATGGAAGAGGCTTTGGCCAAGGTCGCCTTCGCGCCGCCGGCGCTGCCGGTCGTCACCAATGTGACCGCGGCGCGGGAAAGCGACCCGACCCGCCTGCGTACGCTCCTGGTCCAGCAGGTCACCGGCCGGGTGCGCTGGCGCGAGAGCGTTGAGGCCATGCGCGACGATGGCGTCGAGATGTTGGTCGAGCTGGGGGCCGGCAAGGTCCTGTCGGGATTGACCCGTCGTGTCGATCGGGACTTGAAAGCCTCGGCGCTCGGCAGCCCGGAAGACATCGACGCCTTCCTCAACACCCTCTGACCGGGTGGGCGGGAAGACACTGAGGACCGCAGCTCATCTGAGCTGCCGAGATCGAGAGGCAAGACATGTTCGATCTGACCGGAAAGAAGGCTCTGATCACAGGAGCGAGCGGAGGCATCGGCGCAGCCATTGCACGAGCGCTGCACAGCCAAGGGGCCACCGTCGCGCTCTCCGGCACGCGCGAGCCAGCCTTGCGGGAATTGGCTGATTCACTGGGCGACAGAACGCACGTGGCGGCTTGCGTGTTGAGCGACCGCGTCGCCGTCGCCGCGCTGCCCGCTGCCGTGGACGAGGCGCTCGGCGGCCTGGACGTGCTGGTGAACAATGCCGGCATCACGCGCGACACCTTGGCCATGCGCATGCGCGACGAAGACTGGGATGATGTCTTGGAGATCAATCTCACCGCCGCCTTCCGGCTCAGCCGTGCTTGCCTGCGCGGAATGATGAAGCAGCGCTGGGGCCGCATCATCAATGTCACCTCTGTCGTTGGCGTCGTCGGCAACCCCGGCCAGGCGAACTACGTGGCCTCGAAGGCCGGTATGATCGGCATGAGCAAGTCCCTGGCTTCCGAAGTGGCGTCACGCGGAATCACGGTCAACGCCGTCGCGCCGGGCTACATCGAAACGCCGATGACCGATGCCTTGAACGCGGAGCAGCGCGAGAAGATCTTGACTGCCATTCCGAGCGGGCGCATCGGACAGCCTGCGGATGTCGCCAGCGCGTGCGCTTTTTTGGCGTCTGACGAAGCCGCCTACGTGACGGGGCAAACGCTGCATGTGAACGGTGGAATGGCTATGATCTAGCCCCTGTGACCTCGCCCTTGCCAGGCGGCCACAGATCGCCGGTTGAAGGCGTTGGCAAAGCGAAAGCGCCATGCTAAGAGCGCTCGCTTGCTAATCGACCCGCGGACGGCTGGTCGGACACTTTGGTGTCGGGCGCCTTTTCTTCGTTGGAACAACGCGTCCGAGCCATATATGAAGCCGTTATTGCGTCTCGGGCAAATCTAAAGGTCAAAGGAATGAGTGATATAGCCGATCGGGTAAAAAAGATTGTCGTGGAGCACCTTGGCGTCGAGGAAGACAAGGTCAGCGACTCGGCCAGCTTCATCGATGATCTGGGGGCGGACAGCCTCGACACCGTTGAACTGGTCATGGCGTTCGAGGAAGAGTTCGGGTGCGAGATTCCCGACGACGCTGCTGAAAAGATCACCACTGTCGGTGACGCCATTAATTTCATCCAGGACAACGCTTGATCCGCGACGTCGCCGTGGGGGCGCGTTCGAGGGTCGGTTGCGGTTCACTGTTTGAGGTTTGATGGCCGTTGATGCGACGGGTTGTCATTACGGGATTGGGTTTGGTTTCGCCGCTCGGCACCGGTGCCGAGCACTCCTGGCGGCGCTTGCTGGACGGCCGCTCTGGCATTTCCCCTATCCAGAGCTTCGACGTCTCAGATCTGCCGGCAAAGATCGCGGGCCAGCCGCCGCTCGGTGACATAGCCGACGGCGGTTTCAATCCCGACGACTTCATGGAGATGAAGGACCGACGCAAGGTCGACCGCTTCATCGTCTACGCCATGGCGGCTGCGCAGATGGCGATCGAAGACTCGGGATGGACGCCGACCGACGAGGAAGAGCAGGAGCGGACCGGCGTTATGATCGGCTCCGGTATCGGCGGTCTGGAAACGATCTACGACGGGGCGATCACGGTGCACGAGAAAGGCCCGCGGCGTCTCTCGCCCTTCTTCATCCCGGCGGCGTTGATCAACCTCGCCTCGGGACAGGTGTCGATTCGCTACGGCTTCCGTGGCCCCAACCACGCCGCCGTGACAGCCTGCTCCACCGGCGCTCACTGCATCGGCGATGCAGCGCGGCTGATCCAACTCGGCGACGCTGACGTCATGGTGGCCGGCGGTGCCGAGGCCGCGATCAATCGCATTGGCGTGGCCGGCTTTTCTGCGGCGCGCGCGCTCTCGACCAACTTCAACGACACGCCTGAGCGGGCGTCCCGCCCTTGGGACCGAGACCGGGACGGCTTCGTCATGGGCGAGGGCGCCGGCATCGTGGTCCTCGAGGAATACGAGCAGGCCAAGAAGCGTGGCGCGCCAATCTATGCCGAGGTGATCGGCTATGGCCTGTCCGGCGATGCCCATCACATCACCGCGCCGGCTGACGACGGCAACGGGGGCTATCGCTCCATGAAAGCGGCCATGCGACGGGCCGGAGTCGACTATGCCGAGATCGACTACGTCAATGCCCACGGTACGTCCACGCCCCTGGGTGACGAGATCGAGCTCAACGCCGTGAAGCGCCTATTCGGCAATGCAGCCGATCAGATCTCCATGTCGTCGACCAAGTCCGCCATTGGCCACCTGCTTGGAGCCGCCGGCGCCGTCGAAGCCATTTTCTGCGTTCTGGCTATCCGCGACGACGTGGTGCCGCCGACCCTGAACCTCGACAACCCTTCTGAGAGCTGCAACGGCATCGACTTGGTGCCGCACGAGGCGAGGGAGCGGAAGGTCAGACGCGCCCTGTCGAACTCCTTCGGGTTCGGCGGGACGAACGCGAGCCTCGTGCTCGCAGAGGTCAACTGAGCAGGCCGGCGCCCGTGCGCCGCGCAATCCTCTCTACCTTTCTCGTCGTCTTTCTGGCCGTCGGCCTCGTGCTGGCCGGTTTGGCTTACTACGGCTACGAGACTTTCAAGGCGCCAGGCCTGACCGAAGAGGAGACGGTTGTCGTTATCCCCCGCGGCAGCAGTCTGGAGGATATCGCCGAGGTTCTGACCGAAAACGGCGTCATTTCCGACCCGATGGTCTTCGGCGTCGCAGCCCGCTTGAGCGAGAAGGCGCGACGGCTGAAGGCCGGCGAATATGCTATTCCGCCTGCCGCTTCCATGGAAGCCGTGCTCGGTATCTTGGAGAGCGGGCAAACCATCGCACGCAGCCTGACCGTACCCGAAGGCCTGACGTCGCTGGAGATCGTCCGCCTCATTCGGGAAGCCCCTGCGTTGGTCGGCGACATCGCCGAGGTGCCGCCACAGGGTGCCTTGTTGCCGGAGACCTATCACTATTCCTTCGGGGGCGACCGAGCAGAGCTCTTACAGCGTATGTCGCAGGCCATGGAGCGGACTTTGGGCGAGCTCTGGGAAGAGCGCCAAGAGGGCTTGCCCCTCAAGTCACCCCAAGAGGCGCTTGCCTTGGCGTCGATCGTGGAGAAGGAGACCGGCATCGCCGACGAGAGGCCGTTGGTGGCCAGCGTCTTCATCAATCGCCTGCGGCGCGGCATGCCTCTGCAATCGGATCCGACCGTGATTTTCGCCCTTACGGAGGGGGAGGCGCCCCTTGGCCGCGCTTTGACTCGGCAGGACTGGCGGGTCGAGCACCCCTACAACACCTATGTCATCCCCGCCTTGCCCCCGGGACCTATCGCCAATCCGGGGCGCGCAGCCATTGCCGCCGTGCTTCGGCCGGCCGAGAGCGACTATCTCTATTTCGTCGCGGCAGGCGACGGAGGGCACGCCTTCGCCAAGACCCTGCGGCAGCACAACCGAAACGTCCGGGCGTGGCGGCGCATACGGGACGGCAACTGACGCCCGCCAGCGCCGGCTCAGACTTTCTTCGGCAGTCGGCGGGTCAGCCAGTCGCTGAGCGGCACGGGCATACCGCCAAGTACCCTGACCAGCGCATAGGTAGGCCATGGAAAGGCGATGCGTCCGCGATTTCGCGCTAGCCCTCGGGCAATGATGTCCGCCGCACGATCGCTCTCCATCAGAAACGGCATGGGGTATTTGTTGCTGTCGGTCATTGGGCTCTTGACGAAGCCTGGGCAGATCACGCTGACCCCGACGCCGCGTCGGCCTAGCTCGCCGCGCAAGCCTTCACCGTAGACACGGACCGCAGCCTTGCTCGCGCAATAGGCTGGCGCGCCTGCAAAGCCGAGGAAGGAGGCGAGCGAGGACATGATGCCGATCTGTCCCCGGCCGCGTGCAATCATCAGGGGCATCGCGGGCGCGACGGTGTTGATCACGCCTTCGACATTGACGGCGAAGATGCGGCGGGCCTTCTCCTCCTTCTCGCCTTTGGGGCCGCCGGTGCCGCCGGAGATACCGGCGTTGGCGATCAGCACCTCGATGGGGGCAACGGCGTCTTGCGCCACGATCCAGTCGCGCAGCGGTCCTCGATCGCAAACGTCGAGCAGACCTTCCTCGACCTCGGACCCGGCCTCGCGGCAAGCCGCAGCTGCTGAGGCGAGCCGTTCGGCGTTGCGTCCGGTGAGGGAAAGCCGCGCGCCCGAGCGGGCGTAGTGCAGTGCCAGAGCTCGTCCGATGCCGCTCGATGCACCGGTGATCATGACATGCTGCGGCGCCATTGTTAGAGCCTTCCTTTGCCTCATCCTGTCTGTTGCGTTGCCCGTTGCCGGGCTGCCCGTCTATAACAGCGCGGCGCCGGCCGGCGCCAGATGCGCCCTTCCTTGTCTTTCGGTGGTAGAGTCTTGTCGAGCAAACTCCATTCCATGACCGGTTTCGGTCGCGGCGACGGCGGCGACGCCCAATATGTCTGGAGCTGGGAGCTCAAGAGCGTCAACGGTCGCGGCTTCGATCTGCGTTGCCGGCTGCCCTCGGGCTGGGAGGGCCTGGAGCAGAAGCTGCGGGCGGCGATCACCGAGCGCTGCCGGCGTGGCAGCTTCCAGTCCGCTTTGAGCCTGAGGACCTTGCCCGGGTCTGCCGGCGTTCAGGTCAATCAAGCGCTCCTGGAAGAGCTAATTGCTTTGGCGCGCAATCTGCGAGGCAGTGAGGGCGCGGTCGATGTGGAGAGCCTGCTGGCTATCCGCGGTGTGGTTGAGCCAGGCGAGCCGGAGGATGAAGAGCTGCGCGAACGGCGACAGGCGGCTGTGCTTGCCTGCTTCGTCACGGCTTTGGATGAGCTTGTTCAGGCGCGTGCTTCGGAGGGCGAGAAGCTCACCGCATTGATCCGGTCTTTCCTGCAAGAGATCGAACGCCTGGTAGGGGAGGCGGCGAGCGTCGCTGCGACCCAGCCTGCGGCCCTGCAGGCCCGCCTGACCGCGCAGCTCGACAACCTGCTGCAGGCCAGCCCACCGCTGGCGCCGGAACGCCTGGCGCAGGAGTGTGCGCTGCTGGCAAGCAAGGCCGATGTCCGCGAAGAGCTTGACCGTCTACAGGCCCATTGCGATGCCGCACTGGCGCTGCTCCAGCAAGGCGGAGCCGTCGGGCGCAAGCTCGACTTCCTTTGCCAGGAGTTCAACCGGGAAGCCAATAGCCTCTGCTCCAAGTCGTCCGATATCGAGCTCACTCGCCTCGGCCTCGAGCTGAAGAGCCAGATCGAGCAGTTGCGCGAGCAGGTGCAGAACCTTGAGTAGTCGGGCTTTTATGTCACACTCCAAAGGTGCAGAACGCACGCCGCCGTCCGTTCACCGTCGCGGCCTCCTGCTGGTGCTTTCTTCTCCTTCGGGGGCCGGAAAGAGCACGATTTCCCGCGCACTTCTCGAGCAGGAAGACAACCTCACGCTCTCGATCTCGGTAACGACGCGGCCCAAGCGCCCAGCCGAAACCGACGGCGTGCACTACCACTTCATCGACAAGGCGCGCTTCGCGGAGCTTATCGAGCAGGACGCCCTGCTTGAGCATGCCGAGGTCTTCGGCAACCGCTACGGCACGCCACGTAAGACTGTGGAAGCGGCCTTGGATCGGGGCCGAGACGTGCTGTTCGACATCGACTGGCAGGGGACCCAGCAGATTGCCGGGAAGTTGCCTGGCGACCTGGTGCGCGTCTTCATTCTGCCGCCTTCGCTTGAGGAGCTGGAGGCGCGGCTCAAGAGGCGGGCCCAGGACACGGACGAGGAAGTGCGCCGCCGCATGGCGGAGGCGGCCAGCGAGATGAGCCACTGGCCCGAGTATGACTATATCCTGGTCAACCATGACATTGACGACAGCGTCGCCAAGGTGCGGGCCATCGTGGCTGCCGAGCGCTTGCGCCGCGAGCGGCAGATCGGCCTCACCGACTTCGTCGACAGCTTGAAGCCGCGCGCCTAAGCGCTTCCCTCGATCGCGTCCAGCGTGCGCGCCAGGGCGCAGAATTCCTCAACCGTCAGCGTTTCGCCGCGGCGGCGGCCGTCTATGTCGGCACGGGCCAAGAGGTCTTGCGCCGGCACGCCGAGCGACTTGAGCGCCTGCCGTAGCGTCTTGCGCCGCTGTCCGAAGGCGGCGGCGGTGACACGTTCCAGCATCGGCAGTTTGGCCTCGGCGCGTGGCTGGCCAAGAGGAACGAGCTGCACCACCGCCGAGGTGACCTTGGGCGGCGGGACGAAGGCGCTGGGAGCGATGAGAAACAGCGGCCGGCAATCGCAAAGCCACTGGGTTAGCACGCTCAGTCTGCCGTAAGCCTTGGTCGCCGGGATAGCGTAGAGGCGCTCGGCAACTTCCTGCTGGAACATCAGGGTCAGCGAGTCGAGCGTCTTGGGATTCGCGGCAATGCTGCCGAGCCACCCGATGAGCAGTGGCGTGGCGATGTTGTAGGGCAGGTTGGCGACAATGCGCCGCGGGGTCTCGCCGATGTCCGCGTAGCAGGTCTGCAGCGCATCGGCTTCGATTAGGTGCAGGCGCCCTTTGCTGGCGTCGGCCAGCTCTGCGAGCGCCGCAAGGCAGCGCGTGTCCTTCTCGATGGCGACGACCTTTGCGGCACCCTCCAACAGAAGGGCGCGGGTTAGGCCCCCTGGGCCCGGTCCGATCTCGATCGTGGTGCCGGTGCTGAGATCGCCGGCTGCGCGGGCAATGCGCCGCGTCAGGTTGAGGTCCAGGATGAAGTTCTGGCCAAGCTGCTTGCGGGCGCTGAGGCCGAAGCGGGCGATCACCTCGCGCAACGGCGGAAGCGCCATTAGCGGATCCTGTCCGGCCTCGGCCATGTCGCTGTCGATGATTTAGTGGGACCTCTGCTCGGCCATGCGCGCGGCCGTGCGCAATGCGGCCAGCAGGCTGCGGGGGTCGGCTGTGCCGCGCCCGGCAATGTCCAGCGCGGTGCCGTGATCCGGCGAGGTACGGATGAAGCTGAGGCCGAGGGTCACGTTGACCCCGTTGTGGTAATCCAGGGTCTTGAGCGGGATAAGCGCCTGGTCATGGTACATGCATAGCGCCACGTCGTAGGTGCGGCGGGCCGACTCATGGAACAGGCTGTCGGCGGCAAATGGACCGGTGACGTTGTAGCCTTTTTCCGCCAGCGCCTCGATCGCCGGTTCGATGACCGCATGCTCCTCTTGGCCGAGCAAGCCGCCTTCGCCGGCGTGGGGGTTGAGCCCTGAAACGGCGATGCGGGGCGAGGCAATCCCGAAGTCTCTCGTCAGCGCTTCCGCGGTTACGGTGCCGGCATGGACGATTGCGGCCGTGGTCAGTTGGTCGGCCACTTTGCGAAGCGGCATGTGAATGGTAACCGGCACGACCTTCAATTCGTCGATCGCCAGCATCATCACCGGTGGATGCGACGCTTCATCGAGTGCGGCGAGAAACTCGGTGTGTCCTGGATGGCTGAACCCGCCGGCTGCCAACGCGCTCTTTTGGATGGGGTTGGTCACCACAGCAGCGGCCCGCTTGGTCCTAACGGCGGAGACGGCATGCTCGATCGAAGCGATGACGGAGTTGGCCGTCGCCGCGTCGGGCTTGCCGGGCGTGACCTCTTCGCCCACGGCAAGCGGCCAGACAGGCAGGGCGTCGGGGAAGACCTCTTCCGCTTGCTCGGGCGCGTCAATCTCGCGCACATCGACTTGCCAGTTCAAGCGCTCCGCCAGGCGGGCCAAGCGGCTTGCGTCGTCCACGACGAAGAAGGTCGGCAGCTTGCCGCGCTGCGCTTCACGCCATGCCTGAAGCGTCAGCTCCCCTCCGATCCCGGCCGGCTCACCCATGGTCAGTGCCAACGGCTTGGCCAAGCGGCTCTCCTTCTGCGGATGACTGCCCTATAGGCGAATGTCGACGTTGGCGCTGCGCCGCAGGTCGCGCATGTAGCGGCGCACCAAGATGTTCAGCTGTTCCTGCTCCAGGTCGCGTTCCACGCGCTCCTTGCTCAGAGCTTCGCCCCGCTGGCGATCGCAGATCATCAAGACAGCAATGCCCTCGGGAGTCTGTATTAAGGGGCTCGCTTGGCCAATCTCGAGAGTGTCGAGCAAGTCGCGAATCTCCTGTGGCAGGGAGTTCGGGTTGATTTGCTCGGCGATGCTGACCTGTGCGTTGGCGATCGCATCGACGATGCCGGCCGTCGACTCGCAACCGTTAAGCTGTGCCGTCGCCTGCTCGACCCGAGCGGCGACCTGGTTCAGGTTGCTGCCAGCCTGAACCGGGAAGGCCATGCGCGCGAGCCGAAGACGCTCGACTTGCTCGTTGCCGCCCTGCCGCTGGTCCATCATGCCGATTAGATAGTAGCCACCGAAAGAACGGATAGGCGGTGAGAGATCACCGGCGTTCATCTGCAACAGCGCGGAGTCGAGCTCTTCCGGCAGCTCGCCAGGGATGACCCAGCCGAGATCGCCACCCCGATTGGCGCTTGCTGCCTGAGAGAACTGTGAGGCAATGGCTTGGAAGGGGGCGCCGGCGGCAAGCTGCCGGCGCAATTGCTCGACGGTCGCCAGGGCCTCCGGTTCGTCTTCGGGTTGGTCGAAGCTGATAAAAATCTCGAACACCCGGTACTGACGTTGCGCCAACCGGTCCATCCTCTGATCGAAGACGAACTCGACGTCCTCTTCGGTCACGTCGACCTGACGGCGCAGCCGCCGGTTGATCAGAAGCTGCCAGGTCAAGGCGGCACGAACCTGATCCAAGATCGCCGAGGGCAGGATGCCGCGTTGCTGCAACAGCTCGACAAAGCGTTCCGGCGACAGGTTGTTCTGCTGTGCAACCTCGACGAAGGCGTTGCGCACGTCCTCTTCCTGAGGCCTAAGGTCGAGGCGTGCCGCCTCCTGCAATCTCAGGCTCTCGTCGATCAGCTGCCGCAGAACTGGGCGCAGCAGCTGATTTCGGTTCTCGTTGGTATCCTCGAGGCCGGATGACAGCAGTGCGAGACGGAGACGCATCACAAGGTCCATCATGGAGATGACCTCGTCGTTGACCACGGCTGCAGCCCGGACACTCTCCTGGGCGCTGGCGCTCAATGGCCAAAGCGCAGCCAGCAGCAGAACCAGGGCCGCACCGATTGAACGGACTGATCTGCGCGTCTTCATTGTCTCCGTACAGGGCGTAAAAGTACTTGGGCGCGTTTCCCAATCCATGGTCAGTCTCGCTTTGAGTGTAAGTAGCGTCCGACCCTTGCGACAATTATAGGACCGCGCTGGCGCCGTCACAATAAGCTGTCGGGTCGGATTTGCCGGCTGCGATCACTTGGTTAGAGGCCGGAGAACTTCAGCTTGAATTGAACGCGTACCGAATTGTCGGGTTCGATCTCTCGGTCCTCGAACTCGGTACGTTCACCGATCAGCCGAATAGCAATGCACTCGTCTTCATAGGTAAGATCAAGGCGGGTTCGTAGATTCTGATCGTCTTCCAGGTCGCGCAAGTTGCTCAGCCTCACCGTTAGCGTATCCGTGAGCTGGCTTTGCACGGCGATCTGCAACTCCTCGCGGTCTTCAACTTCGTTTTCCACCAGGCGACTGTCTGCCAGGAACAGATAGTTCACCTGAACGTTGAATTCCGGTACGCCGAAGCGGGTGAGAATGCTGCTGCTGCGTGCCTGCAAGCTCGTGGAGTCGAAACGGAAGCGATAGGACGTCTGAAACTCGGGGAGGGGCTGCAGGACAACTCGCCCGACAAAGTCAGAGAAGTTGGTCTGAACGCCACTATCCTCAGAGAAGTTCTGGTCGCCTGAGAAGCGGTAGCTCTGCCCCAGAAAGACTTCGGCGAGGTTGCTGGCTTGGGCGATCCAGTTGTACTTCAGACCGTAGTCGATCCGTTGCCCGCTATCGACGCGGTCAACTCCAGAAAAGCGATCCGGCTCCAGGAAGCTGCTGTCGCTGAACTCGAAATCCTGGCTGTCCTCGTTGGGAATTCTGTTGCTGTTACCGTTGGCCGGCGCGACCACACCTTGTACCACCGGCTCGAAGATATGGCTGTCTCCGTCCTCCATGGAGGCCAGCCAGGGATAGCGCCAGGTCAGGGAGGCTTGTGGAAAAAAGCGGCCTGTCAGTTCGCTGTCCTCGCTGCCGGCATCGAAACCGCCGCTCACGGTCGGGTCACCGTCGACCCAATAGCCGTCGGTCTGAAGGCTCGCGGTAAAGTCGTAGATGTCGCCGATGCTCCCTATGTGAGACACCGACCAAGCGCCGCGGAACGACAAGCGGCGCGTGTCGCGCCCGTCATCCCGGGTCAGGGCCAAGACGCCGGAATCGACCTCGAAGAATCCGCCGAGCGCGTCAGGCTCACTGACGAAATTGTAAGAGAGGTCAGGCAGCACAAGAGGCTGCTCTTCGCTCTCCTCATCCTCGCGCTGGGTCTGAAAGGCGATGCCGCTCAGGTTCGTATAGTTGCGGCCGCGAAATCCCTCCAAAGTGACGTTGCTGCGCAGGCGGGACGCTGTCCCAAACCCATAGACGCGCGTGTAGGTATCGTCTGTGGCGCGCTGGATGGAAAAGTTGGTTCGCCAGATGTCCGTCAGGTCGAACCTACCGCGAAGGTCCAGATGTCCACGAAATTCGTCGCTGGCAATCGAGCCGTCATTGCGTTCGCGGTCGGCCACCGTCGCGCTGCCGATCAGATCGACCTCTCCAAACTCGAAAAGCTGGCGATAGCGAAGCGAGCCGTAGGGCCCTTGGTCCGTGGTCATGACCGGCGTGACGGTCAGGTCCTTGTCCGGTGAGATGACCCAAAAGTAGGGTTGACCGTAGAAGAAGCCAAGATCGCCGTTGCTACCGAAAGTCGGCGCGAGAAAGCCGCTCTTGCGCGTCACCGTCGGGTCGGGGTGCGAGAAGTAGGGAGAATAGGCGACGGGTATACCCAGAACCTCAAAGCGCGCGTCACGATAGGTGACGCTCCGCTCTTCCTGGTCATGTTCGATCTCGCTCGCTCGGATCTGCCAAAGAGGGGCTTTTTGCGGGTCTTCCTGGCAGAGTTCGCAGGGGCTGTAGACGGCATTGTTGAGAATGGTCCGGCGACCCTCCACCCGCTGGCCCGAGATGGCAGCCATGCGAGTTCGCCCATCGGCGAAAAGCACGCGCAGCGTTTCCACAACCCCTTCTTGCAGATCGCCGGTCAGTTCGACGAAGTCGCCGAAGAGCACCTCGCCGCTCGGCTCCAGCAGCGAGACGTTGCCGGTTGCGGTGACCACGTCCGTTCGCTCGTTGTAGCTGACCGTGTCCGCAAGCAGCACGCGCTCGTCACGCGAGATCTCGACGTTGCCGATTGCGGTGACAACGCCAAGCTCCTCGTCGTATCTTAGCTCGTCAGCGGTGATGAGAGCGGGAAGCTCGTCTTGGCCCCAGGCCTGGCCGATTGCCATGCAGAAGACGAGGGCAAGCGCAATCACCGCCCAGACAGCAAGCTCGCCAGGACCCAGACGCACAGCAATTCGACCCGACGTGCCACGCGCAGTTGCGCAATGGCTACAGGAGCTCCGGCGGCGCACGATCCCTCCCTGATCACACTGCCAACAGCTAGGATTAGCCCCTTAAGCCGTCGCCGGTCCAGCCATGGGCTTCGCTTGCCACCCATTGTGTCAGTATGATAGGCCGCCCACTGGCGTTGATCCGGCTTTCCGCCGAGCATGACAGCGCAGTTCATTCATCATCAGAAACAGCGCTTCGAGCGGAGGAAAGTAGGGCCATGAAGATTGCGTTCGCCGCACCCGGCAAGTTCAAGGGCGAGGCGCTGGCCGCCGCCGTCTTCGAGAACGGTCAACTTTCCGCGTCTGCCAAGGCGCTGGACGAGGCGAGCGGAGGCGCGATCAAGCGGGCCCTGAAAAGCAGCCGTTTCAGCGGCAAGAAAGGGCAGCTCCTGGATCTTGTCAGCCCGAACGGCGTCGAGGCCGCGCGCATCGTGCTGTTCGGACTCGGCAAGGAGGCCGAGCTTGGCGATCTGGATTTCGAGCGTGCTGGCGGCAGCCTCTACGGCCGCCTGGCATCGAGTGGCGCGACCGATGCGACGGTTTACGTCGACGACTTGAACGACGCCAAGACGACGACGCAGTCGGCGGCTGCCCACCTGGGTCTCGGCCTGCTGCTGCACAGCTACCGCTTCGACAAGTACCGGACCAAAGAAAAGCCTGAGAAGAAGCCGAGCCTGAAGAGCGCTACCGTTGGCGTGGCCAAGGCAGCAAACGCGCGCAAGCAGTTCAACGAGCTCAAGTTTATCGCCGACGGCGTCTTCGCCACCCGCGACCTGGTGTCGGAGCCGGCCAACGTTATCTATCCCGAAAGCTTCGCCGCCGAGGCCAAGAAGCTGGCCAGCCTGGGCCTCAAGGTCACGGTGCTGGGCGAGAAGGAGATGCGCAAGCTGGGTATGGGGGCGCTGCTCGGCGTCGGCCAAGGCTCGAAGCGGGAGTCGCAGCTCGTCCTGCTCGAATGGCTCGGCGCCAAGAACAAGAAGTCCGCGCCGGTCGCCTTCGTCGGCAAGGGAGTTACCTTCGATACCGGCGGCATCTCCATCAAGCCGGCTGCCGGAATGGAGGACATGAAGTGGGACATGGGCGGCGCCGGCGTCGTCTTCGGGCTGATGCACCTGCTGGCCGCCCGCAAGGCCAAGGTCAACGCCATCGGCGTTTGCGGCTTGGTCGAGAACATGCCGAGTGGCAACGCCCAGCGACCCGGCGACATCGTCACCTCCATGTCGGGGCAGACCGTCGAGGTCATCAACACCGATGCAGAAGGGCGTTTGGTTCTGGCCGATGCCTTGACTCACGTGCAGCGCGAGTACAAGCCGCGCGCCATCGTCGATCTCGCGACCCTGACCGGCGCCATCATCATCTCCCTCGGCAACGTCCACGCGGGCCTCTTCTCCAACGACGACGAGCTCTCGGAGCGCTTGAGCGCGGCAGGCAAGGCGGTCGGCGAGCCGGTGTGGCGCATGCCGCTAGGCGAAGACTACGACCGTCTGATCGACTGCGATGCAGCCGACATGAAGAACGTCGGCGGGCGCGGTGCCGGCTCGATCACCGCTGCCCAGTTCCTGCAACGCTTCGTCGACGAAGACCGCCCATGGGCGCATCTCGACATTGCCGGTGTGACCTGGTCCAGCAAGGATAAGCCGACCGTGCCGAAGGGCGCGACAGCCTTCGGCGTGCGCCTGCTCAATCAGCTCGTGGCCCAGCACTACGAGGACTAGCTGCGCCGCCGTGGGCTGATCGCTCTTCCCCCGGGAGTGGATAGGCTATGACCGAGGTCCGCTTCTATCATCTGACCCGCACGCCGCTGGAGGCGGCGCTGCCGGCGATGCTTGAGCGGACGCTGGCGCGCGATGCGCGGGCGGTCGTCGTCGCGCCGAGCGAAGAGCGGGTTGAGTTTCTTGCCGAACATCTCTGGCGCTACCGGGAGAAGGGCTTTCTGCCCCACGGCAGCAAGCGCGACGGCTATGCCGAAGATCAGCCCGTCTGGCTGACGGCCGAAGACGAGAACCCGAACGGGGCCAGCTACCTCTTCCTACTCGAAGGGACGCTGTCGGAGAAGATCGAGCGCTACCAGCTCGTGGCCTTCCTGTTCGGCGAGGCCGACGAGAACGTGGTCACGCGGGCACGGGAGCAATGGAAGCGCCTCAAGGATGCCGGGCTCTGGCTGACCTATTGGCAGCAGGACGCCCGTGGCGCCTGGCAAAAGGCCTCGGAGGCCAATGCAAAAGAGGGCGCTTAGCGCTTGGAATGCCAGCGCCGCGCGACGCCACGGGGGCGGCCGAGGTAGGCCTCGCGATAGATGATGTAGAGGCCGCTTGCGGTGACGATCGCGACGCCGAGCCAGGTGCTCGCGCTCGGAAACTCCGCCCATATCAGATAGCCGAAGCCGACGGCCCAGATCATGTGGGTGTATTCCAGGGGCATGACCTGGGAGACCTCGGCCAGGCGGAAGGCCTGGGTAATGACGATCTGCGCCATCCCGCCGACCAACCCAACCGCGATCAGGAGCGCCCAGTCGAACAGGCTCGGCGTCACCCATTGAAACGGCAGAACCGCGCCGGAGACGACGATGCAGGTGACGGTGAAGTAAAAGATGATGGACGCGTTGGTTTCGGTCTTGCTGAGTTTGCGGACATAGATGATGGCCAGCGAATAGAAGACGGTGCCGAGGAGGGCGAGCAGCGCCATCTCGCCGAACAGGCTGGCACCGGGATTGACCATGACGAGCACGCCGGCGAAGCCGACCAGGCAGGCGGTCCAGCGCCGCTTGCCGACCTGCTCGCCCAAGATAGGGACGGAGAGCGCCGTTATGAAAAGCGGGGCCGCGAAGGAGATCGCCACCACATCAGCCAGCTTCATGTGCGCGAAGCAGTAGAAGAAGATGGACAGGGCAGCGAGGCCCGTGAAGCAGCGAATCACATGGCCTTTCTTATCGTTCACCTTCAGCGCGGCAGCGAAGCCACCCATTTGGCCGATCAAAAAGGCCAGGGGCACAAGCGCAAAAACGCTGCGGAAGAACATGATCTGCATAGTTGGGTAGGTCTGTCCCAGCCACTTCACCATGGCGTCCATCGTCGAAAAGAGGGCGATGGCCAGCAGCATCAGAAGGATACCCATGCGGGCGCTCTGCTGTGCGTCCCGGTCATGGAGATGAGCGCCTTTCTCGGCATTTCGGGTCGGCTCGACGGCGGTCATTGGCGATGAACGGCTGTTGATGGCACGGACTATAGACCGGCTTGCTTTATCGTCTTGTGGCGTTTGTTGCAGGGCTGCCATCCTGGCCGGCACACGGTTTCAAGCCGCCGTGGCAAGTGACTGCCGGTTCAACCTTTCTTAATATCGCCCAGCGAGCAACAACCGGGAGGAGTTGATCATCGAGGGGAGTATCGTGCTGTCCGAAGCCGAAAGGCTTGCCTGTCTGCGGCTGATCCGCAGCGAGCATGTCGGGCCGGTCACCTATCGTCATTTACTCGGCCGCTTTGGCACCGCCGAGGCGGCTTTGGCAGGGCTGCCTGCGCTGGCACGGAAGGGCGGGCGCAGGCGCCCTATCCGCACTTGTCCACAGCCTGAGGCGGAGCGAGAGCTGGAGTCGCTCTCCGTGCTTGGTGGCCGGATGGTGATGCTGGGGGAGGCGGCCTATCCGGTCGGATTGGCGGCGCTGGAGGACGCGCCACCGGTGTTGAGCTTGCTGGGACGGGACGAGGTTCTGTCATGGCCGGCGGTCGCCATCGTCGGCGCCCGAAACGCCTCAGCCAACGCCTGCCGTTTTGCGGAGAACCTCGCTCAAGGCTTGGGAGAGGCTGAGCATCTTGTGGTCTCGGGCTTGGCCAGAGGCATCGATGCGGCCGCCCATCGCGGTGCCCTTGCGACCGGTACGTTGGCGGTCCTGGCCGGCGGCGTCGACGTGGTCTATCCGCCGCAGAATCGCGGGCTCTACGAGGATATGCGCGAGCAGGGCTTGCTGCTTTCCGAAGTGCCCTTGGGCACGCAGCCTCAAGCCCGCCATTTTCCGCGACGAAACAGGCTGATCTCTGGCCTTTCGAAGGGCGTGGTCGTCGTCGAGGCGGCGCTGAGATCCGGATCCTTGATCACTGCGCGTTTCGCAGCAGACCAAGGGAGGGAGGTGATGGCCGTGCCAGGCTCGCCGCTCGACCCGCGCGCAAAGGGGTGCAACAGCTTGATAAAACAAGGCGCTACGCTCATCGATTCGCTGCAGGACGTGCTTCAGGCCATCACGCCGGAGGCCCGTTTGGGTATCCGGCCGTCGCCGCCGCAAGCGCCGCCTGTTCTGGCGGATGCCGCGGCAGAAGAAGAGGCAGAAAGCGGTAAGGCGAGGCTCCTGGAGTTGCTCGGTCCGTCGCCGGTAGCAGTTGACGAACTCGTACGGCGATGCCACTTGTCTGCCGCCGCCGTCAGCGTGGCGCTGCTGGAATTGGAGCTGGCCGGAAGGCTGGAGCGTCATCCAGGCGCACGCGTGTCGCTCGTCTTGGATGCCAAGGCAGATGCTGGGTTGTAATCGCTCCAACAAGGTGTTCATCGAATCCCATGCATGTCGTCGTCGTTGAATCGCCGGCTAAAGCCAAGACGATCAACAAGTACCTCGGTTCCGACTACGAGGTGCTTGCCAGCTATGGTCATGTGCGCGACCTGCCCGCCAAGGACGGGTCGGTTGAGCCGGAGCAGGGCTTTGCCATGCTCTGGGAGGTCGACGGCCGGGGCGAGAAGCGGATCAAGGAGATCGCCCAATCCCTGAAGGGCGCGCAGCAGCTCATCCTGGCGACCGACCCGGACCGCGAAGGCGAGGCCATCTCCTGGCACATCGTCGACGAACTCAAGCATCGCAAGGCCTTGCGGGATGTTCCGGTCAAGCGGGTCGTCTTCAACGAGATCACCAAGTCGGCGGTTCTCGAGGCCTTTCAGAAGCCGCGCGATCTCGACCAGCACCTGATCGAGGCTTACCTGGCGCGCCGCGCGCTCGACTACCTGGTCGGCTTCACCCTGTCGCCCGTGCTCTGGCGCAAGCTGCCCGGCAGCCGCTCGGCCGGCCGCGTGCAGTCTGTCGCCCTGCGCCTGATCTGCGAGCGGGAAGCCGAGATCGAGGTTTTCCGGCCGCGCGAGTATTGGAGCGTCACGGTCGATCTGGAGACGGCGGCGGGGAGCCCTTTCGAGGCCCGCCTGACCCATCTCAACGGGCGCAAGCTCGACAAATTCGATCTGGCCGACGAGGCGGCGGCGCAGGACGCCGTGCGAACGCTGGAGTCGGTTGGCCGCATCCAGGTCTCCGACATCGAGGAGAAGGAGGCGCGTCGCAATCCTTCGCCGCCCTTCACCACCTCGACCTTGCAGCAGGAGGCTTCGCGCAAGCTCGGCTTCGGTGCCACCCGCACCATGCGGGTCGCCCAGAGCCTCTACGAAGGCGTCGAGCTTGGCGGCGAAACGGTTGGGCTGATCACCTACATGCGGACCGACGGCGTCTCTATGTCGCAGGATGCCATCGGCGCCCTGCGTGACGTGATCGGGAGCAAGTTCGGGTCGAGTTACCTGCCAAACCAGCCACGCGTTTACAAAACCAAGGCGAAGAATGCTCAGGAAGCGCATGAGGCGATTCGCCCGACGGACTTCGAACGGACGCCCGACGCCATGCGGGCCCGCCTCGGTCCGGATGAGGCACGGCTCTATGAGCTGATCTGGCAGCGGGCCATGGCCAGCCAGATGGAGAGCGCCCGCCTGCGTCAGATGGCCGTGACCATCGAGGCGGATGACAAGGCCCTGTTGCGCGCGACCGGCAGCGTCGTGGTGTTCGACGGCTTCATGAAGCTCTATCAGGAAGGCCGGGACGATCCCTCGCGGGATGACGAAGCCGATAAGCAGCTGCCCCCCATTCAGAAAGGCGAAGCGCTCACGCGCCGCAAGGTGGTGCCGCACCAGCACTTCACCCAGCCGCCGCCGCGCTACAGCGAAGCCAGCCTGGTCAAGCGGCTGGAGGAGCTCGGCATCGGCCGGCCGTCCACCTACGCCTCGATCCTGCAGGTCCTGCAGGACCGGGACTACGTGGTTCTCGATAAGCGGCGCTTCGTGCCGGAGGATCGCGGCCGCATCGTCACGGCCTTTCTCACCAGCTTCTTCACCCGCTATGTCGAGTACGGCTTCACGGCGGCGTTGGAGGAGCAGCTCGATGACATCTCCGGCGGCCGCAAGGACTGGAAGGCGGTTCTGGAGGAGTTCTGGCAAGCCTTCAACGCCGTGGTCAGCGAGACCAAGGGCCTGCGGATTTCCGAGGTGATCGACGCCTTGGACGAGGACCTCGGTCCGCATTTCTTTCCGGCCGACGAGTCGCAGCCCGACAAGGACCCCCGCCTCTGCCCGGCCTGCGGCACCGGGCGGCTCGGACTGCGGCTCGGCAAGACCGGCGGCTTCATCGGTTGCTCTAACTATCCGGAGTGCCGCTACACCCGCACGCTGGCCGTGCCGCAAGAGGGTGACGACGCTGAGCCGCTGGCGGACAGCCCGAACGGCAAGGAGCTGGGCTTCGACCCGGAGACCGGGCTTCCGGTAACCCTGCGCAAAGGCCCTTACGGCCACTATGTCCAGCTCGGCGAACAGGGCGAGGACAAGAAGGACAAGCCCAAGCGTGCCTCGCTTCCCAAGGGGCTGTCGCCGAGCGACGTCGAGCTGGAGAAGGCCTTGGCTCTCTTAGCCCTGCCGCGCAGCCTCGGCCTCCACGACGGCGAAGAGGTAGCGGCCGGCATCGGCCGCTATGGCCCCTACGTCAAGCGCGGCTCCACCTATCGCTCGGTGCCGGCGGACGAGGATGTGCTCACCATCGGCCTCAACCGGGCCGTGACGCTCCTCGCCGAAAAGCAGCAGCGCGGCGGCGCGACGGTGATCAGGACCCTGGGCGACCACCCCAGCGACGGCAAGCCGATCACCCTCAACGAGGGCCGCTACGGGCCTTACGTGAAGCACGGCCGCCTCAATGCCTCTATACCCAAGGACGCCGATCCGCAGCAGTACTCGCTCGACGAAGCGGTCGCTCTGCTGCAGGTCCAGGCGGAGAAGAAGGGCAAGGCGAAGAAGGGTGGCAGCCGGCGCAAGGCTGGCTGAAGGTCTTGGCCAAGCGGAAATCACCGGCTGCCGCGGGTTTTCCAAGTCGCGAGGACGTGCTGGAGTTCATCGCCGACTCGCCGACCCCCGTCGGCAAGCGAGAGATTGCGCGCGCCTTCCACATTCGCGGCGATCAGCGGCGACAGTTGAACGACCTGCTACGCGACCTGCGCGCTGAAGGCCACGTCGGCCGGCCGGAAAGACGGAAGCTGGCCCAACCTGGACATCTGCCCGCTGTGGCCGTGGTCGACGTGGTTGCCGCCGATCGCGATGGGGACTTGGTCGCCAAGCCGGCCGCCTGGCCCGACGACGAGGAGCCGCCGCGCATTCTTGTGCTCCCCGAGGGCCGGCAAAGCCGCCAGGCGCTCGGCGTCGGCGACCGTCTGCTCGCGCGGCTCTCACGCATCGGCGAGGGGCGCTATGAGGCACGGGTCATTCGTCGGCTCACCCGCCCGCCGAAAACCGTCATGGGCGTGCTCGAAAGGGCGGATGGCGGCCTCCGTTTGCGCGCGACTGACAAGCGGGAGAAGAACGACTACAAGCTGGCCACTGGCGACAGCCTCGATGCCCAGGTTGGCGAGTTGGTGCTGGCGGAGGTGAAGGCTGGGCATCCGCGACTCGGCTTGAAGGATGTGCGGGTTCGGGAGCGCTTTGGCCGGGTCGACAACCCCAAGGCCTTCAGCCTGATCGCCATCCACGGCTATGGCATTCCTCTTGATTTCCCTGAGCAAGCGCTTGCGGAGGCCGAAGCGGCTCGAGCCGCGGAGCTCGGTCGGCGGAAAGACCTGAGGGCGCTGCCGCTGGTCACCATCGACGATGCCGACGCGCGGGATTTCGATGATGCGGTTTTCGCTGAGCCGGACGACGATCCCGCCAACGAGGGCGGCTGGCACCTCGTCGTCGCCATTGCCGATGTCGCCCACTACGTGCAGCCCGGCAGCGCCTTGGACCGGGAGGCGGAAAAGCGGGGCAACTCCGTCTACTTCCCCGACCGTGTCGTACCCATGCTGCCGGAGGCGCTCTCCAATGGCTGGTGCTCGTTGGTTCCGGGGGAAGACCGCCCCTGCCTCTGCGTTCATCTCTGGATAGACGGCGAGGGGGCTTTGCTGCGCCACAGGTTCGAGCGCGCGATGATGCGGTCGGCCGCGCGGCTGACCTATGCTCAGGTGCAGGCTCGGCATGACGGGCGGGTTGAAGAGGCAGGGGCGCAGGACATCCCCGAAGCCCTGGCCGAAGGCCTTCTGCCTGCGCTTTACGGGGCTTACCAGGCGCTGCTCACAGCCCGTAAGAAGCGGGGCGCGCTCGATCTCGACTTGGCGGAGCGCCGTATTCGGCTCGACGAAACAGGCGAGATCGCCGGAGTCGAGACCCGCCAGCGGCTGGACAGCCATCGCTTGATCGAGGAGTTCATGATCGCGGCCAACGTGGCGGCGGCCAGCGAGTTGGAGACCCGCCGTCAGCCATGCATGTACCGAGTCCACGAGCCGCCGGACCCAGCGAAGATCGAGGCGCTCAGAAGCGTGCTGGAGACGATCGGCCTGCGCTTTTCGAAGGGGCAGGTGGTGCGGCCGCAGCACTTCATGCGACTTCTGGAGCAGGCGGCAGGGTCGGACCACGCGGTGGTCGTCAACCAGATGGTTTTGCGCACGCAAAGCCAGGCGCGCTATGCGCCTGATAATCTGGGGCACTTCGGCCTTGGGCTGCGCCGCTATGCCCATTTCACTTCGCCGATTCGCCGCTATGCCGATCTTCTGGTTCACAGAGCGCTGCTGCGGGTTCTCGCTGAGAAGCAGGACGCCCTACCGAAAGGGGAGGAGACGCGCTTCGAGGAGGTCGGGCAGGCAATCAGCGAATGCGAGCGTCGGGCCGCCGCCGCCGAGCGGGATACGCTGGACCGCTTGGCCGCTGCCTACCTGGCCAACCGTGTGGGCGCACGCTTCGAGGCCACCGTCAGTGGCGTGAACCGTTTCGGTCTTTTCCTGCGCCTGTCCGAGAGCGGTGCCGACGGGCTGCTCCCCATCTCGCGCCTACCGGACGACTACTATCTCTACGACGAGCACCGGCAGTGGCTGGAAGGGCGGCGGTGGGGGCGCCGCTACCGCTTGGGTCAAGCTCTCAGGGTCCGACTCAGCGAGGCTGAGCCTTTGAGCGGGTCTCTGCTCTTCGAGCTGGACGAGAAGGCGCGTCGCGAGAGCGAAGACGACGATGGGGCCGAGGCCGGCGGTTGGGACCCCTTGCGCGGCGGTGGCTTTCGGTCGCGCCGCAAGGCCCGGCGGCGTTAACACCTTTTGAATCTGTGGTTTTTATTGAGCTTTAAGCGAGCTTTCACGCCGCCGTGTCTCAATCGCCTCGACAGGGATTTTCTATCGCCATCACAGACTGGCCATAGTAAGTACGCTATCCTGCACTAGCTGCTGTACAGCAAGCCTGTGTGATCGCCGGCAGGAGGCATGCTCCATCGTGTTGAGTTTCAATAGAGTTTTAAGCCTGTTCGTCTTGCTTGCGCTCGCCGCCTGTTCTCAGCAGGCGAGCAAGCCGCACCCGGTCTATTACGACCAGGCGCACGGCGGGCGGGTGTTCCAGGTCGCCTACGATCACTTCGATGCGCTCTACATCGAAGACCTCGACCTGGGTGAGCTAACGATGACGGGCCTGGAGAATCTCGCCTTCCTGGATACGCGCATCACGGTGCGCGCCCGCGATGGCATGATCGAGATTCTGGGTGACGAGGAGCAACTGGTCGCGCTTGAGCGGCCGCGCAGCAACCACCCGGGCCGCTGGGCAAAGGTGACCAGCGAAGCGATCTCGACGATGCAGATGGCCTCATCGGTTATCGCTGCCAACACTGCTGAAGAGATCTACGAAGCCTTCTTCGACAGTACGCTGGAAGAGCTGGACGATTATACCCGCTATGCCGGCCGGGCAGATGCACGGGAGCACCGTGCGAGCCGGGAAGGCTTCGGCGGCATCGGCGTGCGCATCAACGTCGTCGAAGAGGGCGTGCTGATCATCGATGTGATGGAAGCGACTCCGGCGGAGCAGGCGGGCCTCAAGGCCGACGATTTGATCGTCGCGGTGGATGGTCAAAGCCTTGTCGGTCTCGATCAACGGGAAGCGGTCGGCTATCTGCGCGGTCCGCGCGCCTCCAGCGCGCTGTTGATGGTCGAGCGGCCCGGGTCAGCCCATCCCTTGCCGATCATCGTCACACGCGATCACATTGTCCCGCAGACGGTCCGCTACCGTCTGGAAGAGGACGTCGTTTACCTCGAGATTCTCAGCTTCAACCAGTCGACCGCCTCGACGCTGCGGCGCAAGATGATTCTGGGCAAGCAGGCGCTTGGCCCGAAGCTGCGCGGCTATGTGCTTGATCTGCGCAACAATCCCGGCGGCTTGCTCGACCAAGCCGTGGAGGTGGCCGACCTCTTCACGCCGCGTGGCCGGATCGTCTCGACTCACGGCCGGCACCCTGACAGCCACCAGTACTTCGACGGCGACGAGGCAGCCTTTTCCGGCGATCGGCCGATCGTCGTGCTGGTCAACGGTCTGTCCGCCTCGGCGGCGGAGATCGTGGCTGCCGCCCTGCAAGACACCGGGCGAGCAGTGGTGGTGGGGAGCAACACTTTCGGCAAGGGCACGGTCCAGCAGGTCGTGCCGCTGCCGAACGAAGGCGAACTAACCATCACCTGGGCCCGTTTCCATGCGCCCTCGAGCTACACGCTGAATGGACGCGGGGTCCTGCCGGACGTCTGCGTCGTCGGTGTCGATCCGGCGGAGGAGAACTTTGCCTCCCGGCTGCGCCGCGGCGAGTTTCTCATCAGTTGGCGGACTCAGCATCAGAGCGTCGACCCGCTGGACGAAGACGCGCTTGCGGCGCTGCGCGCAGAATGTCCGACCGATGAGAGCCGGCTCGAGCAGTCTCTGGAGGTTGCCAAGGTGCTGCTGCAGGATCCCAACCTCTTCGCTACGGCGCGTGGTCTGGCGCCTACGGCCGAGGCCTTTCCGCCAGCCAAGAGCAGCGGCTTGTCCTTGCGCCAGTAGACCGCGCCACAGCGTTCCGTGCCCTCATCCGACGTCGCGGTCCGGCCACGCGCCTCGGCCGGCTTGGTGTTTCTTCGTGAAGAGCCCGAGGGTTTGAGCGTCCTTTTAGGGCGCCGCTCGGCAAGCGCGCGCTTCATGCCCTCGGTCTACGTGGTTCCTGGCGGCGGCCTCGCCGCGGTCGATCGTGCTGCCTCGGGCTTTCGTGAGGATTTGCCGAGGCCGGTCGGAGCGCTCGATACCGCGACGGTCCGAGATCTACTGCCCTTCGCGCGCGCGGCCCTACGTGAGAGCTTCGAGGAAACCGGGGCCTTGCTTGGCGAGGAAGACGAAAGCGTTTCATGTGACGCCCCGGCGAAGGTGGCGCATTGGCAGGCCTATCGTAGGCGGCGCCTGCAGCCGGCGTTTGGGCGCCTGCAGTTGATCGCCCGTGCCATCACGCCGGTGGGCAGTCCCATTCGCTATCACACGCGCTTTTTCATGGCCGACGGGGCAGGCTTGCAGCGGGTCGGCGGCGGGGACGGAGAGCTGGAGGATATCGGCTGGCTTCTCGTCGACGAAGCCCTGCGCAGGCCGATGCCGGAGATCACCGTTCTGGTAATCGGGGAAGCGCTAAAACGCTGGCGCAAGACGGCCGGCGAGCATCGGGCGCCGCTGTTCTACTGCCGTGGAGACCGTCTTCTCCGGCGAGGTGTGGGCACCGAGCAGGACGCTTGACTTGAAGCGGGATATGCGTACAGTCCCGGCTCTCGCGAAACAGTGCTTATTCTTGAGGAAATCGCCATGGCGAAGCCGGTGACACAGTGGGTTAAGATGGTCAGCACGGCCGATACCGGCTTCTTCTATGTGAAGAAGAAGAACCCACGGAACATTACGGAAAAGATGCAGCTCCGGAAGTACGATCCGGTGGCGCGCAAGCACGTGGTCTTCAAGGAAAGCAAGATGAAGTAGGCCCCAACCGGGCTAAGCACCGAACGGGCGGCCTTTTTAGGTCGCCTTTTTGCTTTTGGGGCTTGTTCAGCCGTTTGCGGCCAGCGGCGGCGGCAAATCGATGGTCGATGCCGGAACGGCGCGGTTGCGCCCGGTCTGCTTGGCGGCGTAGAGCGCCGTATCCGCCTTGGCGAGCAGCTGGCCGCTGTCCTGCTCGCTGTCCGTGGTGGAGGTTATGCCGATTGAAATGGTGACCTTCATGGCCTCGCTGGAGTTCGGCACATCGAAGTTGGCGTCGCCGATTTGAAGCCGCAAGCGCTCGCCGATCGCAAGGGCGTTCTGCTCCGAGGTATCGGGCATGATCAGCGCGAACTCCTCGCCACCGAAGCGGGCCAGGAGATCGAGGTCGCGCGTGCTGGCGTTGATGCGGCGAACGATCTCCTTCAGCACCTCGTCGCCGGCGGCGTGACCATAGGTGTCGTTGATCCGTTTGAAATGGTCGACGTCGAGCATCATGACCGATAGCGGCTTGCCGCCGTTGGTGGCGAGCTCTGCGATCTTGCGTTCCAGATGCGCCATCATGTAGCGCCGGTTATAAGCGCCGGTGAGTGGGTCCACGAAGGCCATGGAGACGCTGGTCTCCACCATGGCGCGAAGCTGATCATGGTAGCGGCGTCGGCGGATTTGCGTACGGACGCGCGCGGCAAGCTCATTGCGATCGATCGGCTTGACGACGTAGTCGGTGACACCGAGGTCCAACCCTTTGGCCAAGCGTGGCAAATCGTCGTCTTCCAGGGTCAGGAGCAGCGGCAGCTGCCGCGTGGGCTCGTGGGAGCGAAACTGTCCGCAGAGCCGCAGGCCATCTTCTCCGCCCAAATCGATGGCGGTGATCGCCAGGTCGAAGTCTTCGCGCCTTGCTTTGGCAATCGCCTCTTCGCTGTTATCAGCGACCTCGATGACGTGTCCGGCGCCTTCGAGGTAGCTCTTGAGGCGTTTGGCGCTGTGCTCGTGGGCCTCCACCAGCAAGATCCGTCCGGCCTCCGTATCACCTATGTCCGGCGCCTCCAAGGTCTCGTCCAGCCCATGGGTGAGCCGCCGCGTACGCAGCTCGTCCATCAGCATCTTGAGCCGAATGAGCGATCGCACCCGGGCGAAGAGCGCCACGTCGTTGACCGGCTTGGACAGAAAGTCGTCTGCTCCCGCTTCCAAGCCCCGAACGCGGTCCTGCACCTCGGTCAAGGCTGTCAGCATAACCACCGGGATGTGGCGGGTGTTGGGATTTCGGCGCAGCTGGCGGCAGGTCTCGAAACCGTCCATGCCCGGCATCATGACGTCGAGAATGATGAGGTCAGGAACCTCGCTCTCCGCCTTCTTGATGCCCTCGGGCCCGCTGTTGGCCGAGATGACATCGAAGTACTCGGCGGACAGCTTAGCCTCCAACACACGCACGTTGGGCGCCAAGTCGTCGACAACGAGGATGCGGGCGGTCATCGGCTTGTTTGCTTGCTTGCTGCAGGCTTATTCGCTGAGGAACTCTTCGATCGTTGCCAAGAAGCTGGTGACGGAAATCGGTTTGGCAATATAGGCCTCGCAGCCACCCTCTCTGATCTTCTCTTCGTCGCCCTTCATGGCAAAGGCTGTGACGGCGATCACGGGTATGCTGCGGAGTTGGTCGTCTTCCTTGATCCACTTGGTGACTTCAAGGCCCGAGACCTCCGGCAGTTGAATATCCATCAAAATCAGGTCGGGCCGATGCTGACGGGCAATGCGCAGGGCTTCCATGCCGTCACGGGTCTGCAGAATGTTGTAGCCGTGAGCCTCGAGCAAATCGTGGAAAAGCTTCATATTCAGCTCGTTATCTTCCACGATCAGCACGGTCTTCGCAGTCGCGGGGACCGCTGCGGTGGCGTCTAACGCCGCTTCTCGGCTCATGTTATTGTCCCTTGTTACCATCGACCTAGAGTGGAAGCCTCGATCTATGCGCGACTGCCGCAACGACATCCCCAAAGGGTGGCTTCAGCAGCCTCCACAGAATGCCCCTATTTGGTCAGTAAAGGGTTAAGATTCCGTAAGGTGTCTTAACGAAGCCCACTAAGGACATGAGCACGACCCGCATCGGTATAGACCTGGGCGGCAGCAAAATCGAGGCCTGCGTTCTTTCGCCTGAGGGCAGGGAACACGGACGACGGCGCATTCCGACCCCCAGAGCGGACTATCAGGCGAGTCTTCGCGCCATTGTGTCCTTGGTTGAAGAGCTGGCCGAGGGCGCGCCGGCGGTCGTCGGCTGCGGTATTCCCGGCGCGATTTCTCCGGCCACCGGCTTGGTCAAGAACGCCAACTCGACCTGGTTGATCGGCCGAGCATTCGACCGAGACCTGGCCAAAGGCCTGGGACGTCCACTACGGGTCGCCAATGACGCCAACTGCTTCGTCCTATCGGAGGCTGGGGACGGCGCGGCGAAAGGCTACGGAGTGGTTTTCGGCGTCATTCTCGGCACCGGAGTCGGTGGTGGGCTCTACCTGAAAGGCAGTGCGCTGGTTGGTCAGCACGCCATTGCCGGCGAGTGGGGGCACAACCCCTTGCCGTGGCCGACGGACGAAGAGCGGCAGGGGCCGGCCTGCTATTGCGGCAAGGCCGGATGTATCGAGACCTGGCTGTCAGGCCCGGGTATGGCACGCGATCACCGCTCGAAGACGGGCGAACAGCTCGACGCCGCGGCAATCGTCGCCCGTGCGGAGGCGGGAGACGCAGGCTGCAAGGCGACGTTGGAGCGCTATGTCGATCGTCTGGCTCGCTCTCTGGCCCAGGTCATCAATATCGTCGACCCTGAGGTGATCGTTCTGGGCGGCGGGCTCTCGCAGGTCGCGGCACTCTATACGGCGGTCCCCGGACGGCTCGGGCGCTATGTCTTCTCCGATCACATAGCCACCCCCATCGTGCCACCCAAGCACGGCGATGCCAGCGGCGTGCGCGGTGCCGCCATGCTTTGGTCGCCCGAAGAGGCCATGGCTGCCTTGGAAGGGCAGGTCTTGTGACTCGTCTCTGCCGCGACTGCCTCGATCTGCAGCCCGTCGGCACGGCGGAGGGGGCCTGCGAGCGCTGCGGCGGTCACCGGATGCTGTCGCATCCGGAGCTGGGCGAACTCGGCATCGCGCATATCGACTGCGATGCCTTCTATGCCAGCATCGAGAAGCGCGATCGGCCGGAGCTCCGTGACCGGCCGGTTGTGGTCGGAGGCGGCCGGCGCGGTGTGGTCGCGGCAGCCTGCTACATCGCGCGCCTCTATGGCGTCCGCTCGGCGATGCCTATGTTCAAGGCCTTGCAGGCCTGCCCCGATGCCGTTGTGATCAAGCCCGATATGGCGAAGTACCAGGACGTGGGACGGGCGATTCGCCAGCGGATGCTGGCGCTGACCCCGCTGGTCGAGCCGCTGTCGATTGACGAGGCCTATCTCGACCTGCAGGGCACCGAGATCGTGCATGGTGGTCCGCCAGCGCTCAGCTTGGCGCGCCTGGCGCTGGAGATCGAGAGGGACTTCGGACTCACCGTCTCCGTCGGGCTGAGCGGCAACAAGTTCCTCGCCAAGATTGCCTCGGACCTGGACAAGCCGCGCGGCTTCGCCGTGATCGGTCGGGCCGAGGCCCAAGACTTTCTGGCGGACAAGCCGGTCAGCCTGATCTGGGGGGTCGGCAAGGCCCTGGCGCGTCGCCTCGAGCGGGATGGAATCCGCCGCATCGCCGATCTACTGCCCACCCCCGAGACAGAGTTGGTGGCGCGCTACGGCGCCATGGGCCGGCGGCTCTACCGCTTCGCCCGGGGTGAGGACAACCGCCGTGTCGAGCCCAACGCGCCGACCAAGAGCATTTCCGCCGAAACCACCTTCAATGAGGACCTGAGCGAGGCGGCGGATCTGGAGCGCGCGCTTTGGCCATTGTGCGAAACCGTGGCTCGACGCTTGCGACGGCAAGGCTTGCTGGGGATCAGCGTGACCTTGAAGCTGAAGACGGCGGACTTCCGTCAGTTCACCCGTAGCCATCGTCTCTCGGCGCCGACCTATCTTGCGGAGATTATCTTTCGTGCTGGCCGGGAGATGGTTCGGGCCAATGCGGACGGTCGCCGCTTCCGGCTGATCGGCATCGGCCTGAGCGACTTCAAGCGGGAAGAAGAAGCCGATCAGCTCAGCCTTTTGGACGCTGATGTCTTGCGTCAGCATCGCCTGGAAGACGCAATGGCACAGGTGCGTGAGAAGAGTGGCAGCGCAGCCATACAGCGTGGGCGCAGCCTGTTGGCGAACGACCGCCGGAAACCAACTGCCTAGACATGCGTTTCACTATTTTGTGTAAAATCGGCCGGCTGTGGGCTATGGGGCTCAAGGTATGAAGAACGCTCTCATCGTGGTGCTGTTGCTTGTGGTCGCTGCCGGTGTGGCGACCTACAGCCGTTATCAGAGCTTTCACCCCTGCGATTGGATGGAGCAGGACCTGGCCGACAGCTCAGGCCTGCCACGTCTGGCCATGCGCGCGCAGATCCGCGCCGAATTCGTCTTGAAGGGCATTGCGAACCCGGGGCCGACGGACTGCGTCCTTGCCTGGTGGGACTACCGCGCCAGCCGAGAGCAGGGAGGCACCTGACGCGGGGCCTTCAGCGCTTTAGCACTCGGCGCGTTTCAGTGGCTCCAATTCCTCGAGGCTCGCGCGCACGGCGAACTCACCGAAGTCGAAGATGAACTCAGTCACCACGCCGTTGACCGCCAGGCTCAGCTCCATCTCGTGCTCGGGCTCTGCCGCGTCCTGCTGCATGGGAAAGAAGGCGAAAGCCATGCGGTGCAAGCTTTGACCCTCCAGAGCGGGAAAGCGCTCGACTTCGTCATCGGTCGCTGCACGCTCTTCAATATGGAAGGTGGAGACGCCTGACAGCACGTTCTCATCGTCTGCGCCATCGAAGAGCACATGCCAAAGTGGCTGGCGGTCCTGCTTCAGGCTGTTGATGACGTCCAGACTGTGCCAGGTCGGAAAGATGGTGCCGGGCAGCAGCTCGACCGTGAAGCTCTCGCCGTCGCCGCGGATTTCGACTTCGCCGCCTTTGCCGATGGCGTCCAGCGTGGCGCGGCCCTGCACACGGCTGGTGACGTGGCCCTCCTGCGACTGCGCCAGGAAATAGCGGAACTGGAGGCCGTCCTTGGACTCCCAGGACTCCATCGACCAGCCGAAATCGATCACGACTCCACCGGTCCGCTCGATCAACAGGCGGCTCGTTTGTTCGACGGTCCAGCCGTCGCAGTCGTCCGACCATCGGGTCACCATCTCTCCCGCCGCATCGAGATATCCAGGCTCGCTCTTCTCCTGCTCCAAGCTATAGCTGTAGGTGGCGCGGTGCGGGAGGATGCCCTCGGCCGCGTCGAACGGTTCCGCCGCCACCTGGCTGTACAGGCCGCAGAGCAGGGCGAGTGGCATGAGGGGTGCGAAGGCGCGCTGGAGCATTCCGTGTTTCATCTGGCAGTTTGGCTGCCAAGGTCTTAGCTTGGCGGCCCCACAAACACAAAGGCCGGAATAAGGCCAATAAGAGGTAAGCCATCGTGTCGCCGCAGCCGTTGATCTTCGTGACCCGTGCTCTTCCGCCCGACGTAAACACGCGGCTGTTGCGCGACTATCGCGCCAAGCTCAATCCGGACGACGGCACCTACAGCGCCGAGGAGATCCTGGAAGGCGCAGAGGACTGCGATGCTATTCTCTGCACGCCGACTGAAAAGCTGACGGCCGACCTGATTGAGCGCTTGCCCGAGAGCGTTCGCATGATTGCGACTTTTTCGGTCGGGCATGAGCATATCGACCTGCCGGCGGCCGAGCGCCAGGGTATTCGCGTCAGCAATACGCCGGATGTGCTCAACGATGCCACCGCCGACATCGCTATGCTCTGTCTTCTCGGTGCGGCACGCCGAGCGCATGAGGGCCAAACTATGCTGCGGGAGGGGCGCTGGGTCGGCTGGGCGACCACCCAGCTGACCGGCGTGCACGTCACGGGAAAGCGCCTCGGCATCTTCGGCATGGGCCGTATTGGCCAGGCGATGGCCAGGCGGGCCAAGGGCTTCGAGATGACGGTCTACTACTGCAATCGGCGGCGTCTGCCGCCGGAGCAGGAGCAGGGCGCCATCTATTGCGAGAGCGCGGAAGAGATGCTGCCGCTCTGCGATTTCCTGTCGCTCAATGCGCCCGCAAGCGATGAGACCTATCATTGGCTCAACGCCGAGCGCCTTGCCGCCTTGCCGGACGGTGCGGTTGTGGTCAACACGGCGCGGGGAACCCTGGTCGACGACGATGCGCTGATTGCCGCTTTGAATGGCGGCAAGCTCGCTGCGGCCGGTCTCGACGTCTTCGAAGGCGAGCCGAGGATCGACCCGCGCTATCGCGACTTGGAAAACGCGTTTCTGCTGCCGCACATGGGCAGCGCCACCGTCGAGACGCGCAACGCCATGGGGTTCAAGTGCTTGGACAACCTGGATGCCTTCTTCGCCGGGCGGGCCTTGCCGGACGGCCTGGTCTAAGGACTGCTCAGTCCGTCCCGCCGCCTTTGGGCTGCTGCTGGGTGATGCCGTGGAGTCCGCCGCCGCCGACAACGATGTCCAAAGCGCGGACCTGAACCACCTGACGGCCGGGAAAGAGATCCTCCAGCCTTTCGTAAGCGAGATCGTCCTTCGGGTCGTCGAAGCTCGGGGCGATGACAGCGCCGTTGGCGATATAGAAGCTGACGTAGGAAGTCGGCAGCGGGCCGCGCTCCGCATCCGTTACGCGCTCTGCCAGCGGGAGTTCGACCACCTCGATCTCCCGTCCCGCGGCGTCGGCCGTGTTTCTCAAGACCTCCAGGTTCGCGCGCAAAGCAGCATGGTCGGGGCTCGTTTCGTCGTCGCACGTCGCCGCCACGACCTGCCCTGGAGCGGCGAAGCAGGCGACGTTGTCCACATTGCCGCCGGTTTCGTCGTTGGAAAGACCGTGCGGCAGCCAGATGAGCTTGCGGCACCCGGTGTAGGCGAGCAGCCGGCGCTCAATCTCCGCCTTGGAGAGGTTCGGGTTGCGGTTGGGATTGATGATGCTGCCTTCCACCGCCAGCAGCGTGCCTTCGCCGTCGGTATGGAATGCCCCGCCCTCGGTCACCAGGCCGGTGGCATAACGCGGTACGCCGAGATGCTTCAGGAGAGCCTCGGCAACGGCGGCATCCTTGTCATAAGTCGCTTCCAACCCACCCCAACCGTTGAAGCTCCAGTCGACCCCGGCCAAGGCGCCGGCCCGGTTGAGTAGAAAGGTTGGCCCAGTGTCGCGCACCCAGGAGTCATCGTGCTCCAACGGAAAGGCGGCGACGCCGCTGCCGCACATGATGGACACCTCGGCGACGCTGTCCGGGTTGGCGATCATCGTCACCGGCTCGTATTCGCAGATCGTGCGCGCCACCTCGGCATGAGCTTCCCGCGCCAGGTCCAGGCGGTCGCCCCAAAGCGACTCGCGGCAGGGCCACTGCATCCAGCAGCGGGTGTGCGGCGCCCATTCGGCAGGCATGAAAAAGCCGTCGTCTGCAGGCGACGCGGCCACTGTCTCGTCAGTCAACGAAGAGGCTTCCCGAGGCCGTTGAACAAGGCGGCAAATCTAGGCGAGGGCGCTCAGGCTGTCCACTAACCAGCCGAAAACGCTGTGGGCTACTAGAGCTGATCCAAGGTGCTGGCGAGATAACCGGTGGCGGCGATCTGTTCCCGCGCCGCTGCCGGAGAGACGGCGTAGGTCCTGGCCGGCAGCGCCGTGAGCGGGGCGCTCCTCAAGTAGTTGCCGGACAGGCTTGCCGGCAGGACCAGAGCGGGTTGAACGGCTGCGGGCGCGCTCGCCTGGGTGACTGTGGTCCCCTTGGTCGGCAAGGGCTCCAGAATGTCCGGGGCGGCTGCATAGGTTACGTTCTCCCGGCACATGGCGCCTTCCGTTGCCAGCCGGGTGACCACGCAATCCTGCCCGGTGATGCCGGAAATGCCATGGTCCGTCAGGGTTTTGCCCGAAACGGCGTAGCTGTGGGCGCCGGCCGCCATGGTGGCGACGCTGAAGGGAGAGGGCGCGAGACAGCCGCTCAGCCCGATGGAGAGGAGCGTGAATCCGGCGACGATCGACAGTGGGCGCATGACCAACCCGCAGGGTCGTTTTCGACAACCCCGGGGTTAGATCACCAATTGTCTCAAGACGTCAAGTGAAAAAGGCCTGATAACACCCTGTTCTCAATATGCTTTACTCGGCTGCTTTCGGCGGCAGCGCGACTTTGACGTAAAGCTCCTTCAGCCGCGCCGGGTCGATATCGGCCGGCGCGCCCATCATCAGGTCCTCGAACTGGCCGTTCATGACGAAGGCGTTTACCTCTCTCAGGTTGGTCTCTTCCGCCAGCAGCATGACGATGCGATCGATGCCAAACGCGCAGCCGCCGTGCGGCGGAGCGCCGAAGCGCATGGCGTTCAGCATGCCGCCGAACCGCTCCTCCAGCACCTCGGTTCCGTAGCCGACAATGTGGAAGGCTTTCTCCATGATCTCGGGATTGTGGTTCCGGATGGCGCCGGAGCAGAGCTCGTTGCCGTTGCAAACGCAGTCGTACTGATAGGCCAGAATCTCCAGCGGGTCCGTCGTGTTGAGGGTCTTGAGGCCACCCTGCGGCATGGAGAAGGGGTTGTGCGAGAATTCGATCTTCCCGTTCGCCTCGTCGAGCTCGTACATGGGGAAATCGACGATCCAGCAGAACTTAAAGGTGCCCTCTTCGCGGATGCCCATGTCGTCGCAGATGCGGTCCCGGGCCAGCCCGGCCATCTTGGCGGCCGCTCCCTCAAGATCGCAGACGAAGAAGACGGCGTCGCCGTCCTCGAGGGCTGCTGCGGCCTTCAGCGCCTCCTGCGCCGCAGGTGGCACAAACTTGGCGATCGGCCCCTTGCCCTCGCTGCCCTGGAACAGGATGTAGCCGAGGCCGGGGGCCCCCTGGCCGCGGGCCCAGTCGTTCAGCTTGTCGAAGAAGCTGCGTGGTCGGTCGGCCACCTGTGGCGCCCGGATGGCGCGGACCACGCCGCCTTTCTTGATGACGTTCTTGAAGGCGTTGAACTCGACGTCGTCGCGCTGGAAGACCTCGGTGACATCGACGATTTTCAAGGGGTTGCGCAGGTCCGGTTTGTCGCTGCCGTAGGTCAGCATGGCCTCGCGGAAGGGAATGCGCGGGAACGGCGTGGCGCTGACCGTGTGGGCCTTGCCGGTCCAGGCCGAGAACTCCTCGAAAACGCCAGCCAGCACTGGCTCCATGGTCGAGAAGACATCGTCCTGACTGACGAAGGACATCTCGACATCGAGCTGATAGTGCTCCGCGAGGCGGTTGGCGCGGCTGTCCTCGTCGCGAAAGCAGGGCGCGATCTGGAAGTAGCGGTCGAAGCCCGACATCATCAGCAGCTGCTTGAACTGCTGCGGCGCCTGGGGGAGGGCGTAGAACTTGCCCGGATGCAGTCGGGAGGGCACCAGAAAGTCGCGCGCGCCTTCCGGGCTGCTGGCCGTCAGGATGGGGGTCTGGAACTCCTGGAAGCCGCCGTCCCACATGCGCTTGCGAATGGAGGCGATGACAGCATTGCGCAGATGGATCTTGCGCTGCATCTTTTCCCGCCTCAAATCCAGGAAGCGATAGCGAAGGCGGGTGTCCTCGCCGGTGTCCTCGTCGGAATTGACCTGCAGTGGCAGCTGATCGGCTTCCGATTGGACGTCAAGCGCTTCGAGCCGCAGCTCGACTTCTCCGGTCGGCAGATCCAGATTGACGGTCTCAGCGCTGCGCCGCACAACCTTTCCGGTGACGGTGATGACCGACTCGTTGCGCAGCCGCTCGAGCTGCTGGAACAGTGGGCTGTCGGCCTCGATAACGCATTGGGTCAGGCCGTAGTGGTCGCGCAGATCGATGAAGAGCAGCTGGCCATGATCTCGCTTGCGGTGAACCCAGCCGGACAGCCGGGCTTCTTGGCCGGCATCGGCAATGCGAAGCGCCCCGCAGGTGTGCGTGCGATAGAGGTGCATGGCAGGCCTCGTACAAACAAAGGGGTCAGGAGGGTTGGCGGCTGAGATGGCAAGCAGGCACATTGCTTGTCAAGCGATAGCAGGCCAACACCGCCGAGAAGGCTCGCTCTTTTTCAGCGAACTTGAAGTGGATAGATAACGAAACCATGACGTTGATCGATACCAATGCCGAGCTGGAAGCGTCCTGCCGGCACCTCTCTTCGGCGGATGTCCTGACCGTCGACACCGAGTTCATTCGGGAAAACACCTACTACCCACGCCTCTGCCTGGTCCAGTTGGCGAGCGACGACCATGTGGTCGCCGTCGATCCGCTGGCCAAGGGCATCAATCTGGCGCCGATGCTGGCGCTCTTGGCCGACCCCAATATCCTCAAGGTCTTCCACGCCGGCCGGCAGGATATGGAGATCTTCTTTCACCTGATGGAAGGGGATTTGCCCCATCCGGTGTTCGATACCCAGATTGCCGCCATGGTCTGCGGCTTCGGCGAGCAGGTGAGCTACGAGCGCCTAGTCAGCGCCCTGGCCAATGCCAGCATCGACAAGTCGGCCCGTTTCGCCGACTGGGGCCGCCGTCCGCTGCCGACGCGTCAGCTCGACTATGCGCTCTCTGACGTGACCCACCTGCGCACTGTCTATCGGGCGTTGCTGGAGAAGCTCGAGGGGAACGGCCGGCGCTCCTGGCTGGGTGAAGAGATGGCGGTGCTGACCGACCCGGCAACCTACCAGACTGCGCCGGAGGACGCCTGGCGGCGCCTCAAGCAGCGCCATCGAGACCGCCGCACCACCGCTGTCACCAAGGCGCTCGCCGCTTGGCGGGAGCGGGAGGCACAGACGCGGGATCTGCCGCGCGGTCGCGTGCTGAAGGACGAGCAGCTCTATGATATCGCGGCGCAGAAGCCGCAAACGGTCGAGGCCTTGGCGCGGACCCGCGGTCTTTCGGCGGACTACGCCCGTGGGCGTCTGGGCAAGAGCATGCTTGCCGCAATTGCAGAGGCTATGGCGATTCCGGACGAAGACTTGCCGAGCGTAGCGCGCCAGAAGCCGGCGGCGACGGTCGATTCCTCGCTGACCGACCTGTTGAAGGTCCTGCTGCGCTTGCGCTGTGAGGAGCACGGCGTTGCCTCCAAGCTGGTGGCCAGCGCGGACGAGGTCGAGCGCCTGGCGCGCGGCGAAGACGACGACCTGCCTGCCCTCAAGGGCTGGCGCCGTGAGCTCTTCGGCAAAGATGCCTTGGCGTTGAAGGAAGGCCGCCTTGCGCTCGCCATCAACCGGAGCAAGGTGAAGGTTCTCGAGCTGGCGGAGTAGAGAGCGTGCGAGCTTCCGGCAGGGCTTTGTCGCTGGCGGTAATCGCCTTGGCCTGGGTCGGCATTGATGCTGCACAGGCGGAGGCGCCGCGTCTGGCGCTGCCGGTGGATTGCTCAATGCCGGACGTCTGCTTCATTCAGCAGTATGTCGATACCCAGTCAGACGCGGGTGCGCAGGACTACCGCTGCGGCCCCTTGAGCTACGACAACCACGGCGGGACCGACATTCGCGTGCGCACCATGGCCGAGATGGAGGCAGGCGTGCCGGTGATCGCCGCAGCACCCGGGGTAGTGAAGGGGCTGCGCGATGGCATGGCCGACGTCAACGTCAGCAAGATCGGACGGGAAGCGTTGGGTGGCCGTGATGCGGGCAACGGCGTGGTCATCGATCACGGCAACGGCTGGGAGACCCAGTACAGCCATTTGAAGCGCGGCTCGCTGCGCGTGCGCCAAGGCCAGAGGGTGGACAGGGGGACGCCGCTCGGCGAAATCGGACTGTCGGGCAACACTGAGTTTCCCCATGTGGATTTCGCCGTCCGGCACAACGGCGTCACTCTCGACCCCTTCACCGGCCGCGCCGAGGCCACCGGCTGCGGCGAAGGCGAGTCCATCTGGGACTCGGCGTTGGAGGAGGCCTTAGCGTACGTGCCGGGCGGAGCTCTCTTCGACGGCTTCCTTGACCGCCCGCCGGAACTCGACGCGGCGGTCGAAGGCGCCTACCGAGACGCGCAGCCCGGGCGAGCGGCCCCGGCGCTGGTCTACTACGGTCTGGCTTGGGGATTGCAGGGTGGCGACCGCGACGAGATTGAGCTGATCGGCCCTGACGGTAAGACCATTGCCCGGGCGGAGAGCGAGATCGAGCGCGACAAGGCGCGCTGGATGCGCTTCACCGGCCGCCGTCAACCGGCCGAGGGCTGGCCTGCCGGCACTTACCAGGGCCGCTACCGCGTCTGGCGCGGCGACGAGCTGGTGGTCGACATGCGCCGTGATCTGACGTTGGACTGATACGCCTGGAACCGCTTATCGCACCAAGCGCGCCTTGGTGGTGCCGAGGGCGCGGGAGAGGTTGTCGAGGCGCCGCTCCAGCACCGTTCCTGCCGGCACGGTCGCGCCGTCCGGCAGTGTCAAGGTCAGTTCATCGTCGAGGATACTGAGGCGGCTGCGCTGCAGCATGTCGAGCGAGCCGCCGGAGAGCGCGTAAGCCAGGCGCAGGGCCGCGCCGAGCACGATGGCCTGCTTGTCCTGACGCTGGTCGAGCAGTGTGCGGAAGGGCTGGATCAGCTCGGCCTCCAGATCGCCGCCGTAGCGCAGGAAGACGGCCAACGCCATGAAGCTGCGTTCGCCGTGGGCGATGCTGAGCGAGGCCGAACGGAGGATCCGGAGGAACATCTGCTCGGCCCGGTAATCTGGATGCTCGCGCCAGCCGACATCCGAAAGCTGCACGGCAGCGGCGATAACGCGTTTCTCCGCATCGCTGGCGGTTGGGAACAGCGGCTCCAGCCACTGCGAGATGGCCGGCGCCGAGAGCGGAAAGCGGGCGTCGCGCGCCGCCCAATTCTGCGTCGCATCCAGCAAAGGGTCGATGCGCTGCAGCCGTTCGGGCATGCGGTCGAAAACATAGCCCTCGCGCAGGCCGAGGGCCGAGAACACGATGTCCGGTGCGCTAAGCGCATCTAACACGCATTCGAAGACCAGTGCGGCGTAGGGCAGGGTCTCCAAGCGGCGCTTTGAGACGGAGTTCAGGCGTGCCAGGGAGCGCTTGCTCATCACCCGTACCAGGGTGGCCAGCTCGAGAGCCTCGTCCCGCTCCAAGCGGAAGCCATGGATCATATGCAGCGGATAACGCATCTGCTCCATGCCGATGCGTGCCAAGGCACGCCAGCCGCCGCCGACGCAATAGAAGGGTTTGTCGTTAAGTGCCGCTATCCGTTTGTGGCCGCTGAGCGCCTCGCCGACCGCGTCTCGGATCTCGCTCGGCGACTTGCTGCCGCCGATCAGGCGCAAGGGGCCGAAGGGCAGGGTGATGCCGTCCACGGCCTGGCCGTCTTCCAGCACGACCAGCTCCAGGCTGCCACCGCCCAGATCGCCCATCAGGCCCTCGGCGAACGGAAAGCCGGCGAGCACGCCTTGGGCCGAAAGGCGCGCCTCCTCCCGCCCACTCAGCACCTGGACGTCGAGCCCGCAGTGCTCTTTGACCCGGTTGACGAAGTCTTCTCCGTTACCGGCGTCGCGCACCGCTGCGGTGGCAAGAAGGTCGAGCTCGGTCGCGTCCATCGCCCGCGCCAGGCCCTTGAAACGAGTCAGGGTGGCAAGTGTTGCCTCCATGGAGTCCTCATCGAGCTGGCCGTCCCGCCCGACTCCCCGACCAAGACCGCAGAGCACCTTCTCGTTGAACACCGGCTGGGGAATGCGCTGGGAGACATCGAAGACCACCAGCCGCACGGAGTTTGAGCCAATGTCGACCACGGCGCGCCAGGGCCGGCGCTCTGTATGTTCGGAGGACTTTTCCTTCCGTGATCGAGGTTTGCGGACCTTATCCAGGGCCGTAGTCATGGTGCGGTTGGCCCCTCGCGGCCTCTACTCATCCTCGGCGGTGACCGAGAGGATGCGCCGCTGCTGTTCCAGCGCGCTGCCGCGGCCGGACAGGCTGGGATTGGTCATGAAGAAGGACTGAGCGTTGAAGGCGTCAGGGCCCGCCTTGATGCGTTTGAACTCGCCGTCGGGCTGCATCACCCAGCTTTGTGCTTCGTCCTTCAGGTTCGCGGTCATCACTTGGTCGAGCACCTGGGCATGAACCGTCTCGTTCTCGATCGGTACCAGGGTCTCGACCCGGCGATCCAGGTTGCGAGGCATCCAGTCGGCGGAAGAAATGAAGACCTTGGCCTCCTTGCTTGGCAGGCCGTTGCCGGCGCCGAAGCAGACGATGCGGCTGTGTTCCAAAAAGCGTCCGACGATTGACTTGACGCGGATGTTCTCGCTGAGCCCCTTCACGTCGGCGCGCAGGCAGCAGATGCCGCGAATCACCAGATCGATCTGCACGCCAGCTTGGGACGCGCGGTAGAGGGCATCGATCAGGTCGCCGTCCACCAGCGAGTTCATCTTGGCCCAGATCGCCGCCGGGCGCCCGGCGCGGGCGTGCTGGATCTCCTCTTCGATCAGGCTCAAGAGGTGGGCGCGGATCCCAACGGGGGAGGCCGCCACCTTTTCCAGTGCCGCCGGCTTGGCATAGCCGGTCATGTAGTTGAAGAGGCGCGCCGCATCGCGGCAGAGCGCCGGGTCGGTGGTGAAGTAGCTAAGGTCGGTATAGATCTTGGCGGTGATCGGGTGGTAGTTGCCGGTGCCGTAGTGGACGTAGGAGCGCAGGTTCCCGCCCTCGCGCCGCACCACCAGAGAGACCTTGGCGTGGGTCTTGAGCCGGATGAAGCCATAGACGACCTGAACCCCGGCGCGTTCCAGGTTGCGGGCCCAGCGGATGTTCTGCTCTTCGTCGAAGCGGGCCTTGAGCTCGACCAAGGCCGTGACGGATTTGCCGGCCTCTGCCGCTTCGGTCAGCGCCTTGATGATCGGCGAGTCTTCCGAGGTGCGATAGAGCGTCTGCTTGATCGCCACCACCGCCGGATCGGCCGCCGCCTGGCGGAGGAACTGCACCACGACGTCGAAGCTCTCGTAGGGGTGGTGGACGATGATGTCCTTGGCCAGGATGGCCTTGAAGCAGTCGCCTTCGTAGTCGCGGATGCGCTCGGGAAAGCGCACGCTATAGGGCGGAAACAGCAGGTCGCTGCGCTCGTCGTCGATCAACTCCTTGGTGTCGACCAGGCCCAGCAAGCCTTGCATCGGAAATACGTCGTCCTTCGAGACGTCGAGTTCGTCCACGACGAAGCCGCGCAAATGCTCCGGCATATCGTGGTTCATGGTCAGCCGGATGATATTGCCGCGGCGCCGACGCTTGAGTGCGCTTTCGAAGACCCTGACCAGATCTTCGGCCTCTTCCTCGATCTCCATCTCGCTATCGCGAATGACGCGGAAGACGCCGACCTCGTTGACCTGCATGCCGGGAAAGAGTCGGTCGATGAACAGCTGAATGATCTGCTCGATGCGAACGTAGCGCGCCATCGGCCCCGGCAGGCGCACGAAGCGCCTTACCTGGGAAGGGATGGGGATGAGGCCGTTGACCAGCTCCCGCTCGTCCGGCCGGAACAATTCCAGCACCACGGCGAAGCCGAAGTTCGGCATGAAGGGGAAGGGGTGCGCCGGGTCGATGGCGATCGGCGTGAGGATTGGGAAGACCTGCTCGCTGAAGTAGTTGTCCAGCCAGGTGCGGTCGCTGCTGGTCAGCTCCGAGCGGTCCAGCACATGGATGTTGGCGTTGCGCAGCTCGTCTCGTAGCTGGCGCCAACAGCGCTGTTGCTGATCCATGAGGGACCGCGCCCGCTGATGAATGGCACGCAACTGCTCGGCCGGGGTCATACCCTCCTGGCTGGGGGTCAGGATGCCGGCGCGTACCTGGCCCATCAGGCCGGCGGCCCTGACCATGTAGAATTCGTCGAGGTTGCTGGCCGAGATGGACAGGAAGCGCACGCGCTCCAGCAGCGGGTGATGGACGTTGAGCGCCTCTTCCATCACGCGCTCGTTGAACGCCAGCCACGAGAGCTCACGGTTGATGAAGCGTTCCGGCGAGTCCAGGTCGATCCGCGACGGCTGGGTCAACTCCCCGGATTGTGGAGCCTGGACATCGTCGGTGCGGTCCAGCGATTTCAGTTCAACCACGCCGCATTTCCTTTCTTCGAAGACTGTTCTTAGCCTATCAAGGGGCCATGACAAGTGGGTAACAACGAGCGTAAAGGGCGAATGCGGAGCCTGCATCTCCTGCGTCACGCGAAATCCGACTGGAGCGATCCGAGTCTGCGCGACTTCGACCGTCCGCTCAACAAGCGCGGCCGCAAGGCAGCACCGCGCATTGCCGCCGAGATGCGGGAGTTCGGCTTGGCGCCAGAGCTGGTGCTCTGCTCCTCAGCCGTGCGCGCGCGCCAAACCTGGGACCTGGTGGCTGGGTCGCTTTACGGCGACGATGAGGGCGGGCCGCAGGAGGTGCGCTTTTCCCGTAGCCTCTATCTCGCCTCGCCGGCCAAGCTTCTGGAGCTTATCCGGCGTGTCGAAAGCGGCTTTTCGTCCATTCTGATCATCGGGCACAATCCGGGAATGGAGCACCTGGCCGATCAATTGGCCGGTCCGGAGTCGGATCCTCTGTTGCTGCAGACCTTGCGGGAGAAGTACCCCACCGCCGCACTGGCCTGCTTCGAGCTGGATATCGCCGAGTGGTCTCAGGTCGCGCCCGGGCAAGCCAAGCTCGTGCGCTTTCTCACGCCTCGCTCGTTGGACTGACGTTACGCTACTTTCCTGGCCAGAAGGGCTTGGTCTGCTTGTGGGCCTTCCAGCACTCAGCGAAGTGAGACAGGCCCACTTGAGCGTTCGCCGCCTGCCAGCCCGTCACCAGCCCCTGCGCCTTGGCCTGCAGCACTCGCTCCTGCGGCGTCGGATCCTGACCGTCGGCGAAAGCCGACTGCACCAGCCGGCGGCCGACGACGCTGTCGTTCAAGTGGCCGAGGCTGTCTTGCAGGGTCAAGAGTCCTTGGCGGTAGGGCTTCACGGCCTTCGCGGGGAACAGGCAGCGGAAGAAGTCGACGGGATAGCGCAACTTCTTGGCGGCGATGCGAACCTCGTGAAGCTCTTCCAAGGCCAGCTTCTTGTGGCGCCGGCCAAGCTTAAGCAGCTTGCGCGCGCGTTTGTCGAGGGCGGCAGCGGCAAAGTCCTTGATGCTTGTGGTCCGTGGGTGCCGGTCCTCGCCCGGTTCCGGCGCCCGCAGCCAGGCATGCTCCTCGGACCAAAGGCCAAGGTAAAGCAGCAGGCGGGTGTAGCGCGGCGACGTGATGCTCTCGGCCGCCTCGTCGTAGGCCGCCTCGCGTTGTTGCTGGAGCTTTTCCCGCAGCAGCAGGATGGCAGACTCTCGCTTTTCGAGCGCCTTGTCGAGCGGAGCGAGCGTCTCCAGCAAGAAGACGTCATGGTCGCGCGCGCCGCCCAGCGCTTGCTGCAGCCAGCGCAGCTCTTCGCTGAGGCGCGCGGCCACCGGGGCGGAGAGCCAGGGCTTGTAAAGCGAGAGAATGGCCCGCAGTCGGCGCACCCCGACGCGCAGCTGATGAATCCCTTCCGGCTCGCTGCGGCCCAACACCACGGCTTCGTTGCCGCGCATTTGGTCGAAGCAGGCTCGGACCATCAGGTCGAAGGCGAACTCAGCCGTCATCTCCGGCGTCAGCGCGACGGGGGCGGCATGGAGCGCCTGGGCAGGATCGGCCTTCAGCAGCTTGAAGCCGCGCTTGGCCTTGGTCTCCAGGCCCAGGGTGAAGGGCACGGACTCGATCAACTGTAGCGCCAGCTCGTAAAGCCTAGCCGGCTTGCCGCTGACCAGCTCGAGCTCGGCCTCGCTGATCTCGACGGCCTTGCCGTTGCCGGTGATCTCGCCGCGGTCCAAGGCCAGCTCGACCTCGCTGTCGATCATCTCGACGCGGTAGGTGCGGCGCGCCACGTCGGTGCTGAAGACTGGAGCGAGCCGAGCCTGCACATCCTCTTGCGCAAAGGACTGCACCAAGGATTGGTCTTCCACACGGGCGAGGTCCGGCGTGTCATCTGAGACGACGCAGCTGTGCTCGATGTAGTGGTGGGCGGCCTCACCGGGTCGGCCGGCGGGCACCTTCAAGGTCTGTACCTTAACGCCCCCCTCCTGGCGCACGCGCAGCGCCATGCGCTTGTCTCGTAGGGCAAGCTCCGGCGTGTCGAAGTAGGTTCCGTTGAGATGCTGCGAGCGCCCCCGGCCGATCTTCAGGCTTCGGATCACGGGATGGCGCGCAATCCGCTCCAGCTCTGCCGGCGTGGCGAGCAGCTTCAACTCTATTTCTTCGGCCAAAGTTGATGAGGCCTCCTCAGCGCTCCCTCAGATTTAGGAAGTGTTTTGTGTCATCCACATGACATGTCATAAAAATTTAATATTTCTCGACTCTTCGCTCATAGCGTGCCTGGAAAAGCGCCGCCGTCAAGCAGCAGATTCTGGCCGGTGATGTATCCGGCCTGGGCGCTGCAGAGAAAGGCGCAGGCAGCGCCGAACTCAGCCGGATGGCCGAAGCGCCCGGCGGGGTTGTCTGCCATGCGGGCATTGCGAACGTCCTCCACGTGGCGACCGCTTTTCTCCGCGACAGTTCGGATATTGCTGTGCAGCCGGTCCGTGTCGAAGGGCCCCGGCAGCAGGTTGTTGATCGTGACGTTGTGCTGCACCGTCTTGCGCGCCACGCCAGCAACGAAGCCGGTCAGGCCGGCACGGGCGCCATTGGACAGGCCCAGGATGTCGATCGGGGCTTTGACCGCGGAAGAGGTGATGTTGACGATCCGCCCGAAGCGCCGCGCGATCATGCCATCGACGGTCGCCTGGATGAGCGCGATGGGGGTCAGCATGTTGGCATCCAGGGCACTGATCCAGTGGTCGCGGTTCCAGTCCCGAAAGTCGCCCGGCGGCGGACCGCCGGCATTGTTGATCAGGATGTCGGGCTCCGGGCAGGCGGCGAGGGCGGCAGCGCGCCCCTCCGGTGTCGTGATATCGGCAGCGACCGGGGTCACGGAGACGCTGTGCTCCTCCCGCAACGCTTCGGCCGTTTCCACCAACGGGCCTTCCGTGCGCGCGACGATGGTGACCTCGACGCCCTCGGCGGCAAGCTGTGCCGCGCAAGCCCGCCCAAGTCCTTTGCTGGCGGCGCACACAAGGGCCTTTCGTCCGGCGATGCCTAAGTCCATGTCTCTCTCCCCTCCGGATTTGTCGTTATCGACGGTGTGGCCGTTCAGAGCTCGTCGAGCAAGTCGCGAACCAGCGACAAGCTGATCGGCCGCTTCTGGGCCAGCGCTTCACGGTCGAGCCGCTCGGCGATGGCCTGTGCGGCGGCGGCGCTGCGTTCGATGCGGCGCAAAAGGTAGAGGATCACTTGAGGTGTGACCTGCACTTGCCGGTCGGCGAAATGCTTGGCTAGCAGGGCGGCCAGCAGATCGTCGTCCGGTTCGCCGAGCTGCGCGATCTGGATGGCGCGCAGCCGGGAACTGAGGTCCGGAAGCGCGACGGGCAGGCGCGCCGGCGGCAGGCGGCCGGTTAGCAGAAGCGTGCCGCCCTGCTGCTGGACCACATTGATGAGATGCAGCAGGCCCTCTTCGTGCACGTCCTTCCCTTGAGGTGCGGCCATGACGCGATCGATGTCCTCGGCCAGGATGGGGCCTCCGCCGTGAAGCTCCTGCGGCAGCTCTTGAGCCTGCAATGCTCCGTCCGGCAACCGCTGTGCGGCGCTGCGAGCCTGCCAAACGGCAGCAAGGTGACTTTTTCCGCTGCTTGGCGGGCCGGCGAGCGCCAGGCAGCGCCCCGGCCACTCGGGCCAGGCGTCGACCCAGGCTACGGCATCGCGGTTGCTCGGGCTGACCAGGAAGTCAGCACGGCCAAGGGCCGGGCGTGCAGGCAGATCAAGGGTGAGTTGGGTCGTCATCGCGCGGGGCCACCGGGGGCGGCAGCGGGGCGCATTTGGCGCCGTAGAGGGGGCTCTTCAGGTACTGGCCGATGCTGAAACGCAACAGCACGCCGATAACTGCGGCAACCGGCATGGACAACAGCAGGCCGGTGAAGCCGAATAGCGATCCTCCGGCCAGCAGGGCGAAGATAACCACGGCCGGATGCAGGTTCACTTTCTCGCCGACCAGCTTCGGGGTGAGCACGTTGCCTTCCAGCGCCTGCCCGCTGAGGAACAGGGCGGCTGTCGCAACGACGAGCCAGATGCTGTCGAACTGAAAGAGAGCCAAGCCGACCGACAACACCAGGCCACCGATGGCGCCGACATAGGGAATGAAAGACAGCAGGCCGGCGATCAGTCCGACGATCAGGGCGAAGTCGAGTCCGATGATGATCAGGCCGATCGAGTAGTAGGCGCCGAGCGTCAGACAGACCGTTCCGACGCCGCGGACATAGCCGGAGAGGATCTCGTCCGTTTCGCGCGCCAGCTCACGGATCGTCGGGGCGTGACGCCGCGGCAGCCAGGAATCGATCCTGGCGATCAGCTTGTCCCAGTCACGCAAGAGGTAGAAGGCGACCACCGGCGTGATGAAGAGCAGCGAAAGGAAGTTGGCGAACCCGAGGCCACCGGCGACGATCTGGTCGACGATCCCTTGTCCGAACTGAGCGATATCGCTTGGTGAACCTAAGACCGCTTCGCGCATGCGCTGAGCGGTTTCGGGGCCAAAGCGTTCCTCCAGTGTCGCGATAAGGCCTTGTAGTAGCTGACGAACGTAGCCGATCAGGTCCGGCGCCAAGGCGATCAGCTTTTGCAGCTGATCGAAAGCCAAAGGAATTACCAGAAGCGCAACCAACATCGCACCGACCAGGAACAGCAGCGTGACCAACACGGTGGCCCAGGTACGGGACAGTCCGAGCTTCTCCAGGCGGTCGCACAGCGGGTCGAAGAAATAGGCGATCGCCATGCCGGCCACGAAGGGCAGCAGGATGTTGTTGAGCAAAACGAGGATGAGAATTAGGAAGGCCAGGCCCGCGAGCCAGAAACCAACCTTTCGTTCCGTGGTCATATCGATCGTTCGCGGCTTGTCTGCCCGTCGGCCGAAACCCTAGAGGCGACCGATTTGCCAGGTCGGCAATGTGCTGCGCCGCTCGAGCAGCCGGGCTGTATCCGGATCGTTGACAAAGTCGATGGGCCGGATGGAGAGGCGGCGCTGGCTGAAGAAGGCGGCAAGCTGCTCGCTGGGGCCGTAGTAGGCCAGGTCGACGACGGCCGCCTCGCGCGTCATGCTGAGCACCTTCGTGCTGGCAACGGCAGGAATTGCGCCGAGATCCTCTTGAATCGCGATCCAGTCGTCCAGGCTGCGCAGGGGAATGAGGGCGATGAGCTGGGCCTGTTGATCGAAGCGCACCGTATTGGCTTGGCGCCAGGCCTGCTCCAGACGACCTTGGGTCTCGATAACGGCGCGCAGCAGCAGCTCCTCGGGTGTCTCATCGGCCCCTTTCGCCAGCGCAAAACGCCCTGCGCGTTCCGGCGTGCCGATCTCCTGGTAGCTGACTTCTATGCTCTGATCTCCGATCATGCTGGCGCGCGTGACGATAGCGTTTTCCACCCGATAGTGCTCTGCAAACGCCTGGACGGCGACGCGGTCGCCCGCTGCGGCGCGCTGGGCGTCGATCAGGGACATGTCGGCCAGGTCGCCCAAGGGCGCGATAATCGGCGAGAGGCTGTCGCGCGTGAAGCTGCTGACCCAAGCCTCCAGCCAGGGATTGCCGCTTTGCCAAAGCTGCTCGCCGGCGACGTCGGCGTAGATCGGCAGCACGACAGCGGTGGGCGCCGGCTTGTCGACAAAGGGAACGCCGGCGAAACGCAGGTGGTCGCGCACCGGTTGCGCGGCGAACTGCACGGTCATGTCGGCGATATAGCGAACGTCGGAGGTCTTTTCGTCGGACACCGAGAAGTTCTGAACGAAGCGTTCGATATCGCTGGCGAGCACCGGCGGGACGGTGGCCCGGTCTTGCACCTGCACAAGCCTGTCCCAAAGCCTTTCGAGCGCTTCGGCCTGACCCTGACGAATGGCCTCATCCTTGGCGGCGATCACATCTTCGCCGGTCGCATCGACGGAGATGCCGCGGATGGTGAAGACATCCGCACTGGCGATGCCCGTGCTCGCCAAGAAGACAAGCAAGGCCGCCGAGCATCGAACACGTGAAAGGAATCGGAGCAAGATCATAAGAGAGGTTCCCGAGAATGGAGCCGGGTGCCGACGCGCTTTCGTCGCCGTCCGACTTAGTCTAGATAATCGCCACTCGCCAGGAAATCCCGCATCATTTGATCGCCATGGCCGATACACCTCTCAGTTATCGCAACGCCGGAGTCGATATCGAGGCCGGCAGCGCCCTTGTGGAGGCCATCAAGCCGGCCGCCAAGTCGACCGATCGTCCGGGTGTCCTCGGCGGCCTTGGTGGCTTTGGGGGCCTTTTCGACCTCAAGGCCTGCGGCTACCGCGACCCGCTGCTGGTTGCCGCGACCGATGGCGTCGGCACCAAGCTGAAGCTGGCTATCGACAGCGGTCGGCACGATACGGTCGGCATCGACTTGGTCGCCATGTGCGTCAACGATCTGGTCGTGCAGGGCGCCGAGCCGCTGTTCTTCCTGGACTACTACGCAACCGGCCGCCTCGAGCCGGCGCAGGGCGCTGCGATCGTTCAAGGGATCGCCGAAGGCTGCCGGCAAGCCGGCTGCGCCCTGATCGGCGGCGAGACGGCTGAAATGCCCGGACTCTACCGGGGGGGCGATTACGATCTGGCCGGCTTCGCCGTCGGCGCGGTCGAGCGCAACAAGCTGCTGGATGGGCGTGGAGTCGCGCCTGGCGATGTCGTCCTCGGGTTGGCCTCAAACGGGCTGCATAGCAATGGCTTTTCACTGGTCCGGAAGATCGTCGAGCGAAGCGGCCTGGCGCTTACCGCACCGGCACCCTTTGCGCCGGAGCAGAGCCTTGGGACGGCGTTGCTGGCGCCGACGCGCATCTATGTTCGTGCCTGTCTTGCGGCGCTAAAAGCCGGGAACCTCAAGGCTCTGGCGCACATCACCGGCGGCGGCCTGCCGGAAAACCTGCCGCGCGTCCTGCCGTCGGACTGCGCCGCCGAGATCGACCTCGCCGCTTGGCCTCGCCCGCCGGTGTTCGCTTGGCTGGCCGAAGTCGGCCGGCTGTCGCAGGAGGAGCTCTTGAAGACCTTCAACTGCGGCGTCGGCATGGTTGCCGTCGTGACAGAGGCGCAGGCCGAGGCGCTGACCGAAACGTTCCGAGGTGAAGGTGAGCAGGCCTTCGTGATTGGACGCGTCGTCGAGCGGGGTGAGGCGCCGGCCCTTCGGTTCGCCCCATGAGCCCACCCTTATGAACCCGGTCCGCAAACGGGTCGCTGTCCTGATCTCTGGCCGCGGCAGCAACCTGCAGGCCTTGATCGATGCGGCGGGTGAGACGGGTTTTCCGGCCGAGATTGCGCTGGTGATCTCCGATCGGCCCGATGTGCAGGGCTTGCAGCGTGCCGAGCGAGCCGGGATTGCCCGGCAAGTGCTCATGCCGAAGGAACTGGGCGGTCGCGCCGCCTTCGAAGCCGCTCTAGACGAAGCCTTGCGTAAGGCTGGCATCGACTTGATTTGCCTGGCCGGCTTCATGCGCATCTTGGGCGCCGGTTTCGTGGCGCGCTGGCAGGGGCGGCTGATCAACATTCACCCCTCGCTCTTGCCGGCTTTTCCCGGTTTGGACACCCATCAGCGGGCGTTGGAGGCCGGCGTGAAGCTGCACGGCTGCAGCGTGCACTTCGTCGATGCGGGGGTCGACAGCGGGCCGATTATCGGCCAGGCGGCGGTCCCTGTTCTGCCGAGCGACGACGCTGACAGTCTCGCCGATCGGGTTCTAGTGGAGGAGCATCGGCTCTATCCGCGCTGCCTGGAGTTGGTTTGTCTTGGAGACGTGCAACTAAGGGATCGAAAGGTAACAGTTGCCTCTTCCGCTGCGGCAAAAGGCGCGGCACTGGCAAATCCCGGTGCGCGCTAGGGCCATCTTGTGCGGAGTCCGTGCTTCGCCTAAATAGGCGATGCGTACAGAGAGGAAGCGCCTTCTAGGGGACAAGAAGAATGAGCGACACGGAAAGCTACGACGAGCCTGAAATGCTGGCCCGGCGAAAAGAAACCTACGATGCTTTCATCAAGCTCAGTATCTGGAGCACCGTGGCGATCGCGATCGCGCTCGGGCTGATGGCGATTTTCTTGACCTGAGGCCGGAAAAGCCTGGCTGGTCTTTGCCAACCAGGCTGACCGAAGTCTCCAGAAGACCCGCTTAGCCGACGATTTCTCCGTCGCTGAAGAAGAAGGCGATCTCCGTCTTGGCCGTATCCGGCCCGTCAGAGCCGTGCACGGAGTTCGCCTCGATATTCTCGGCGAAATCGGCGCGAATGGTGCCGGGCGCAGCCTCTTTCGGGTTGGTCGCACCCATCACTTCGCGATTCTTGGCGATTGCATCCTCGCCCTCCAGCACCTGGACGACTACCGGACCGGAAATCATGAAGCTGACCAGGTCGTTGTAGAAAGGCCGCTCCTTATGGACGGCATAGAATCCTTCGGCCTGCTCCTTCGTCATGTGGATGCGCTTCTGCCCCACCACGCGCAGGCCGGCGCTTTCCAGCCGGTCGATGATCTTGCCGGTGATGTTGCGGCGGGTCGCATCGGGTTTGATGATCGAGAAAGTGCGTTCGGTGGCCATCGCTGGGCTCCTTGTGTTGCGCGGGCGTGTCGGTTCTGTCGGGGTGACTGGACAGGCAGGCTTGCGAATCCGCCGCGGCTTATAGCGAGGCGCGGCCGGGGCGGCAAGGCGGTCCAAGGTTGCTGCCGAAGAGTGGCAGGGCATCTTGGGCGGCTGGGCTCGACGTGCTAAAGCCGCCGAGCTAAGCCGGATCCCAAAAACGACCCCGTCCTCATGTTCCATATCAACGACCTTGTCTTCCGCTACGGCGGCCGCGTGCTCTTCGACCACGCCACCTTGGCCGTAGACAAGGGCTGGCGGGTCGGGCTGGTCGGGCCGAACGGGACCGGCAAGACGACGCTGTTGCGCCTGATCTCTGGAGACTTGGCGCCTGATGGCGGCGAGGTGCGTCTGGTCGGCCGCGGGCGCCTCGGTCATATCGCACAACACGCGCCGAGCGGGGACAACAGCCTGATCGATACCGTGTTGGCGGCGGACAAGGAGCGTAGCGCCCTGCTCGCCGAGCTGGAGACCAGCGACGACGCGGCCCGCATCGCCGACATCCATGAGCGGCTGCGCAGTATCGAGGCGCACAGCGCGCCCGCGCGTGCGGCACGCATCCTCTCCGGCCTGGGGTTCAACGAAGAACGACAGCAGGAGCCCTGCAGCAGCCTGTCGGGCGGCTGGCGCATGCGGGTGGCTTTGGCTGCCCTGCTATTCTCCGAGCCGGACGTGTTGCTGCTGGACGAGCCGACCAACCATCTCGATCTCGAGGCGACACTGTGGCTCGAGAGTTATCTCGGCAGCTTTCCCGGTACGCTCTTCATCGTCAGCCATGAGCGCAGCCTGCTCAATACGGTGGTCAACCGCATTGCCCACCTGGAGGGCGGCAAGCTCACGCTCTACAGCGGCAACTACGACCGCTTCGAGCGCACCCGGCGGGAACGGTTGGAGCGCGAGGCGGCGACCAACGCCAAAATCACGGCGCAGCGCCGTCATATGCAGGCCTTCGTGGACCGCTTCCGCTACAAGGCCAGCAAGGCGCGTCAGGCTCAGTCTCGCCTCAAGGCGTTGGAGAAGCTGCAGCCCATTGCCAGCGTGGCCGAGCGGCAGACGATCTCCTTTGATTTTCCGGCGCCACAGGCGCTCTCGCCGCCTGTCCTGACCGTGGAGGAGGGGGCGGTCGGCTATGCCCCCGGGCAGCCCATTCTGAGCGATCTCGACCTGCGCTTCGATATGGACGACCGTGTCGCCCTACTGGGCGCCAACGGCAACGGCAAGTCGACCTTTGCCAAGCTGGTCTCCGGGCGCCTCGGGCTGCAGGGCGGGCGCATGCGACGCTCCCCCAAGCTTAAAGTGGGCTACTTCGCTCAGGACCAGGCCGAGGAGCTCAATCTCTCGCAGACCGCCTACGAATCTCTTCTGCAACTCATGCCCAAGGAGCCTGAGACGCGGCTGCGCGCGCATCTCGGTCGCTTCGGCTTTTCCGGCGTGAAGGCGGATACGCCGGTCAAGCAGCTCTCGGGCGGGGAGCGGGCACGGCTGCTCTTCGCGCTGATGACCCGCGAGCAGCCGCAGCTCCTGATTCTCGATGAGCCAACCAACCATCTCGACGTCGATAGCCGCGAGGCGCTCATCCAGGCGCTCTCGGCTTTCGAAGGGGCCGTTCTGCTGATCAGCCATGACCCGCATCTCGTCGAACTGGTGGCCGATCGCCTCTGGATTGCCAAGGACGGCGGCATCACCCCCTTCGAGGGCGACCTCGACGACTATCGCCGACAGTTGCTCGATCAGCGGCGGACCGAGCGGCAGCAGAGCCGCCGCCAGCGTGATCAGGACGAGTCAGGGGCATCCTCAAAGCGGGACAAGCGCAAGGCCGGGGCGGAGGCCCGCGCGGCCGTTGCGCACCTCAAGAAGGCCGCCAAGGAGGCGGAGCGCCGGTTGGAGCGCCTGCACGTCGACAAGGACCGCTTGGAGGCGAAGCTGGCCGACCCCGAACTGTATAACGGCAAGGCCGACGAGGCGGCGAAGCTCAACCGCGACCTCGCCCGTTTGCAGGAGGAGATCGAAGCGGTCGAAGGGCACTGGATGGAGGCGGCGGAGGCGCTCAGCGCCGCGGGCGGAAGCCTATAGTGGCCTAACCTGGCTCGGAGCCGGGGGCGAGCGTTACGGTGAGGCCGTCCAGGTCTTCGCGCGTGAGGATCTGACAGCTCAGGCGAGAACGCTCATCGATCTCGAAGGCGCCGTCGAGCATCTCGATCTCTTCTTCGCTGGGCGCGACCAGCTTCTCCCGCCAGTTTTCGTCGACATAGACATGGCAGGTGGCGCAGGCGCAGGCTCCGCCGCACTCGGCTTTGATCGGCAGGCCGTAGTCGCGGATGACCTCCATCACCCGCCAGCCTTCCGGCGCCTCCAGCTTGTGAATCTGGCCGCTCCGGTCGCGCACCAGCAAATGCATCAACCGGCAACCCCGAGCTTGTCGTGCAGGCTGGTCGAGGAGGTGGTGTACTGGAAGCGCAGCTTCCTATCCGGGAAGACATAGCGGAAAGCCTGCTGCGCCATGAGAGCGCCTTCGTGGAAGCCCGAGAGAATCAGCTTCAGCTTGCCCGGATAGTAGTTGATGTCGCCGATGGCGAAGATGCCCTTCTGATTGGTCTCGAACTTCTCGGTGTCCACGGGGATGAGGTTTTCGTGAATGTTGAGGCCAAATTCGGCGACGGGACCCAGCTTCATTGTAAGACCGTAGAAAGCGAGCAGAGTGTCGCACTCGATGTCGTGCTCGCCCTTCTCCTTGCTGTGCAGCGTCACGGCCTCGAGGTTGCCGTTGTGGCCTTTCAGACCCTTAATCTGCGCGATATGCAGGTCCATCTTCCCGTCCGCGACCAGCCTGCGCATATCGTTGACGCTGGCGGGTGCGGCCCGGAAGTCGTCGCGCCGGTGCACCAGCGCCAGGCTGCTCGCCAGGGGCTGAAGGTTGATGGTCCAGTCGAGCGCCGAATCGCCGCCGCCGGCAATCAGGATGCGCTTGCGCCGGAAGTCTTCCATGCGTCGGACGGCGTAGAAGACGGACTTGCCCTCGAAAGGCTCGATGTCCTTGATCGGCGGCTTCTTGGGCACGAAGCTGCCGCCGCCGGCGGCAATGACCAGCACCGGCGCTTCCAGCACGGTGCCGGTGCTGGTGGTCAGGCGCCAGCGCGGGGCTTCCTCGCTGCCGACATTCTCCAGCTTCTCGGCCATCTGATGCAGATGGAAGGTTGGGTCGAAGGGCCGGATCTGATCCATCAGACGATCGGTCAGCTCCTGCCCCGTGCAAGCCGGGATGGCGGGAATGTCGTAGATCGGCTTTTCCGGATAGAGTTCGGCGCACTGGCCGCCTGGCTTATCCAAAATGTCCACCAGGTGGCACTTCATGTCGAGCAAGCCGAGCTCGAACACCGCAAAGAGGCCGACGGGGCCGGCACCGACGATGATCACGTCGGTCGAAATCACGTGGTCGCTCATGGCAGGAAGCCTTGGAAATCCTTAGAGGTCGATTTGGGGTCGCTAAGCGCATAAACGCCGCTGGCCTGCGACATAGCTCTTTAGAGGATTGGGGCTAGCGCAGGCGCCTAGCAAGGTAAAGACCGCACTTTGCCGCGCCAACCAGCCATGCGCAAGCAGCCGGGGTCAGGCTGGCCTTAGCGCGCCGGCGACGCCTTCGAAGAGTTCGCCGGCGGGCCAGCCTGCCGCCACCAGCGCCGCGATGGCCTCGATGTCCGGCGTGAAGGGGCGATCCTCCTCGACCGGCGGCACTTGGGCCCGAATGTCCTGGAGTAGGCGGTCGAGTGGTTCGCTGGTGGTGAGCGGCGCGCGGTGGTCGATGCCCTGAGCTGCCGCGAGAAGCTCAATAGCCAGCAGCCGGCGCAGGCAATCGGTAACCGGGCCGAGCCGCCGAGCCGCATGGGTGGCCATGGAAACATGGTCTTCCTGATTGGCTGAAGTCGGCAGGCTGTCGGTGCCGACCGGATGGGCCAGCCACTTCATCTCGCTGGCCAGCGCCGCGGCCGTCACGTGAACGATCATGAAGCCGGAGTTGAGCCCCGGCTCCTCGATCAGGAAGGCGGGGAGCTGGCTGTGGTGCGCATCGGTCAGCAAGGCAATGCGCCGCTCGCTAAGGGCTGCCACCTCGGCCAGCGCCACGGCAATCTGGTCGGCGGCCAAGGCGACCGGCTCGGCATGGAAGTTACCGCCGGAGAGCACCTCGCCCGTGTCCGGAAAGACCAGCGGGTTGTCTGAGACAGCATTGGCTTCCCGCAGCAGCGTTTGGCCGGCGGCGCGGATGAGGTCCAGCGCCGCCCCCATGACCTGGGGCTGGCAGCGCAGGGAGTAGGGGTCCTGGACCCGGTCGCAGTCTGCGTGGGAGGCGCGGATTTCGCTGCCCGCCAACAGCGCGCGCAGAACCGCCGCGGTCTCGCTCTGCCCGGGCTGGCCGCGCAGCTCCTGAATGCGCGGGTCGAAGGGGGTGTCGCTGCCGAGTGCCGCATCGACGCTCATGGCGCCGCTGGCCAGCGCCGTGGTGAAGAGTTCAGTGGCGCGGAAGTAGCCTTCGAGGGCCAGCGCGGTGGAGACCTGGGTGCCGTTCAGCAGTGCCAGGCCTTCCTTAGCCTCCAGCTCGAGCGGAACGAGTTCGAGCCGGCGCAAGGCTTCGCTGGCGGGCAGCCGTTCTCCTTCCAGATCGATCTCGCCTTCGCCGATCAGGGCGCCGGACAGGGCGGCCAGCGGGGCCAGGTCGCCGGAGGCGCCTACGGAGCCCTGGGCGGGAATGACGGGTAGGGCATCGGCGTTGAGCAGCGCTAGCAGCCGCTCGATGACTGCGCGCCGCACGCCGGAGTGGCCCAGCGCCAGGGACCCGATCTTGAGCAGGAGGCAGAGGCGGACGCTGTACTTGGAGAGATGGTCGCCGACACCGGCCATATGAGAGCAAACGAGGCGCCGCTGCAGCTCGTGCACGTCGTCCCGGGCAATGGTCTGCCGCGCCAGAATGCCGAAGCCTGTATTGACACCGTAGGTGCGCGTTTCCTCTGCGACGATGCGGGCGATGCAGTCGGCGGCGGCATCGACCTTGGGCCAACAGTCCTCCGCCAAGGTCACCGCCGGCCGTTCGCAGCGCCAGAAGCGATAGAGCATGCCGAGGCTCAGCTGGCCGGGAACGATATGAAAGCGCTGATCTTCAGCCATGCCGATTTCTCTCCTGGCTTGCGTGGGCTGCAACGCTACGCTCTTGCTGCTCCAGCGTCACTCTGGCAAGGCTGAATCCTCTGCAATTTCCACACGACGGGGCTCCACAGGCGATGACCTCCGGTACCGTGTCTGAGCTTTCAGAGCTTACCGAGCGGCTGTCGCCGTTGGGCCTGCATGTTCGGGGCGCTTTTCATCCCGATGCCGAGGATGCGGCGCCAAGGCCGCCCGGTGGGGTTTCGATCGGAACCTTGGCTCTGATCGGTGCGGAGGGAGGCAGCTTTTGGTCGCGTTTCTCTCGCTCGGCCGAATCTGGCGATGGCCATCCAGACCCGCTTGATCGCTGGTCCAGACGGGTCCTGACGGCCGTTGCCGAAGAACTCGACGCTTTGGCCGTCTTTCCGTTCGACCAGCCTTCGCCGCCCTTCCTGCGCTGGGCGCAAAAGGCCGAGCCGAGCCTTTCGCCTTCACCACTGGGTCTCTTGATACATCCGCGTCTTGGCCTCTGGCATTCCTACCGGGGCGCTGTCGGCTTTGCCGAGCGGCTCCATCTTCCCGAACCCTTGTTGGAGCCCAGCCCCTGCGAGAGCTGTGTCGATCGCCCCTGCCTCGGCGCCTGTCCGGTCGCCGCCTTCGACGGTGCCAGCTACGATGTTGCGGGCTGTGCCGCGCATCTCGCCACGCCGGCAGGCGACCGCTGCTTTGCCGTATCTTGCCAGGCCCGCCGCGCTTGCCCTGTCGGGGCTGAGTACCGATATGGGCCCGAGCAGGCGCGCTTTCACATGGGCGCCTTCTTCAGAGCCAGGACCGAGGCCGTAGGGAGCGACGTGCCATCATGAGCAAGCGGGTTCTGCGCATCACCCATACCAAGAGCGACCGCAAGGATCGGGCCTCGGCGCTGCTGCGCGAGCGTGGCTATGAGCTCGAGACGATACGGCCGATCGATGGCGAGCAACTCCCGGATGCCAGGACGGCCGGCTATGCGGCCGTGCTGGTCTATGGCGGGCCGCAGAGCATCAACGATGCCGATGAACTGCCATACATCGCCGAGGAGATCGCCTGGACGCGCGACTGGGTCGAGGCGGGCGGGCGCTTTCTCGGCCTCTGCCTTGGTGGGCAGATGCTGGCCAAGGCTTTCGGTGCAGAGATTAGCCGCCATCCTGAGGGCCTGCACGAGATCGGCTATGTGGAAGTCATGCCGCTCAACGAACCCTGCAGCTTCCTGCCGACGCCGATGCACGTCTACCACTGGCACAACGAGGGCTTTGACGTCCCCCCGGGCGGCGAGCGTCTGGCCGCGGGCCCGGTCTTTCCCAACCAGGCCTTCCGTTTGAGTCCGCGGGCCTATGGCCTGCAGTTCCACCCCGAGGTCACGCCGGAGATCTTCGAGAGCTGGTTTGAGGAGGTAGGCGACATCAGCGATCGCCCGGGCGCACATCACCCGGAGCGCCAGCGCCGCGATGCCGAGCGCCATCACGCCCCGCTCGGCGACTGGTTCGGCGGCTTTCTCGACGACTGGCTGGAAGACTAGCTCGGCGCAAAAACAAAGCGCGCGACCGGAGCCGCGCGCTGATACGTCTGGAAAGTGTTGGGCTTTAGCCGAAGATGCGGCGGGCCAGCTGCTTGAGGCCGAGGCCACGGCCGTCCTGGCGGACACGGGCCTGGTAGGCGCTGGCGTCGTAGGGCCAAACCGTCATCGGGCATGCCGGACCGCCATGCGGTGCCGACAGAAGCGTCAAAATGTTGTTCATGGCAGTACTCCTTCCTTCGGTCGTTACCGGGACCGATCCGGCGTTGCGTCTGACCCGCATGTGGCCCAATTCGAGGCCGCGGACAATTGTCGGAAACACGCTTGAGACATGCGCTTTACGCATAGGTTGAAAAAGGGTGAAAGCGCATGTTTATCATAGCCTTAATGCGCCTTGTTTAGGTCGCTTTACAGCCATTTATTGCCGCATTTTCGGCACTCCTTCCGGCCCGTTCCTGGAGCCGTCGACCGAGCCCGGCAAGGCCGTCGCTGAGGCCGATGACCAGCGCGGCCAATCCTCGAAGTAGCTGGCTCGGCCGCTGCGGCCTGGTCTTGGCCGCTGAGAGGCGCGGCAACGCTGTGTTCTGCAGGCGCTCCCATTCCCCGGTGGCCCGCTCATCGACGTAGACGCCGCCCGCGCGCAGGATGGAAAGTTGTACCAGATCCATGGCTTTCCTCATCGTCTTGCCGTGCCGCCTGACCGGCGCGCACTTGAAAAATTCATCTATGACAGATAGCTAAGCCTTTGGACGTAAGGCGGCAAACGAGGCTTTTTCAGGCTGAAGATGAAGAAATCTCATTATGGCACGCGCCCGTAGACTGCCGCCCCTGAACGGGCTCAGAGCATTCGAGGCGACCGGGCGGCATCTCAGCTTCACCAAGGCGGCGGAGGAGCTCAGCGTCACCCAGACGGCGGTCAGCCATCAGATCAAGGGCCTGGAGGCGCAGCTCGGCCTCAAGCTCTTCCACCGCAGTCCTGGCAAGGTCGAGCTGACCCGCGAAGGGCGCCTCCTGCTGCCCGGCTTGACCGAAGCCTTCGATCGCATGACCCAGGCCGTGGAGGACGTGCGGCCGGCCTCGGGCAACCGCCCCTTGATCGTCTCGGTGACGCCGGCCTTCGGCGCCAAGTGGCTGGCCGGCCGCCTGGGGCGCTTCTGGTGCCAGCACCCGGAGGTCGAGCTGGTCATCCAGCACACCATGGACCTGGTCGACCTGACCCGAGACGAGGTGGACGTGGCCGTGCGCTTCGGTGACGGCGACTGGCCTGGCCTGGTCTCGGAGAAGCTGGTGGCCAAGGACATGGTGCCGATCTGCAGCCCGGCCTTGCTGGAGGGCGATCACCCGCTGCGCACGCCCGCCGACCTCAAGCACTACACCCTCTTGCACGAGGACAACCGGGAGGACTGGGTCGAGTGGCTGCGCATCGCCGGGGTCACCGACATCGACCCGCGCCGCGGCCCTGTGGTCGACGACCTCTCGACCCTGGCGCGCCTCGCCATGGACGGGGCAGGGGTCGCCATCGCGCCGCTCAACATGATGGAAGAGGAATTGAAGTCCGGCCGCCTGGTCCAGCCCTTCGACGTCAGCCTGCCGCAGGAGGCCGGTTATCACCTGGTCTACCTGCCGGGCATGGAAAAGGACCCCAAGGTCGCGGCCTTCCGGGACTTTCTCTTCGCGGAAGTGGAGTGAGGTGGGGAGTCTTTCTTGGGCGCGCCGGCGCCACGTTGGCTCGGTGTCTTCTTTCGGAGGCGCGCCGCACGGTGCCGGCCCACTCCCCCTCCCGACCACCCATGGCATGGTATCCTATTGGGTGGTCGGGAGGGGGAGCGGGCCGGTGCCGCACAGCGCCGAAGGCGCCCAAGAAAGACTCAAGAGCGGCCCCACACACTGTCATGCTCGGGCTTGACCCGAGCATCCATTCTTAAGCCTGTGCCCGGCCGCTCCATGGGCCCTCGGGTCAAGCCCGAGGGTGACGTGAGTCGTAGAGCGACCTCTTTAGCTCCAAGGGAACGGCGAGTTGCTGGTCGGGTGCAGCTTGCCCTCGGCGTAGCGGGAGAGGCGGAAGGGCTTCAGGAGCTCGCTCTCGCCGTTCAGCACCTCGCCAGCGACCAGCTGGCCGACGCCGATCATCTTGTAGCCGTGGTTGGAGTCCGCGATGAAGCGCACGTTCTGCCGGAAGGTGTCGAACACCGGGAAGGAGTCCGGCGTGAAGCAGCCGAGGCCGCCCGAGGGCTCCTTCTTGAACTTGCCGATCTGCCCCTCGAAGCGCTTCTGGCAGAAGGCCAGCGCCGAGCACCACATGTGGGCGAAGTCGTCGCCGACGATGAAGTCCGGGCTGTCGACGCCGTAGGGGTCGACAGCGACCTTATCGGTCGGGGTCTCGACCTTGTAGGGCATGGCCCCGCCCTGGACGCCGTTGAAGTGGAAGTCGGGCTTGTAATAGATGCCCCACATCTCCTCGGTGATCAGCGAGCCGTCGACGTCGGAGTGCAAGGGCACGTCGGTATCCACGTGGATGACCGGCGGCATCTTGCCGTCGTTGGTCTTCTGGAAGTCCGGATCGACGCCCAGCACGCCCTCCTCCAGGCACCAGTAGCGCCACATGGGGATGTCCTTATGGACCGTGCCGTCCTTGCCCTTGATGTCGACGGTCTTGGGCAGCTCCAGCATGTCCCAGAGCTGCCGTGCCCAGGGGCCGACGCCGACCACCACCTGCTCGCACTCGACCTTGCCTTTGTCGGTCACCACGGCGGTGACGGCGTCCGAGTTGTGGCCGTACTCGAAGCCGGTGACCTCGACCCCGGTCATGATGCGCACGCCCAGGTCCTCGGCCTTCTTGGCCAGGCCGTAGATGGCGGCGGTGTTGTTGGCGTAGCCGCCCTTCTTCTCATGCAGGACGGAGGTGATGCCCTTGGCCTGCCAGTCGCTGAACAGGCCCTTCATGTAGTCCATGGAGTCCTGCTCGCCCTCGATGAAGACTGACTCGTAGCCGATCGCCTTCTGCTGCTCGTAGATCGAGGCGACGTCGGCATGCATGGCCTCCGGGCTAATCTGCATGTAGCCGACCGGGTGGTAGGAGAAGGACTTGGGGTCGCTTTCCCAGACGGAGACCGAATGCGCCATCAGCTCGCGCATGGCCGGCTGGTAGTAGTTGTTGCGTACCACGCCGCAGGCGATGCCCGAGGCGCCGGCGGCGATGGCGGTCTTGTCGAGCACCAGCACATCCTTGCCGCCGCCGAGGCCCTTGGCCTCGAGCTCGGCCGCCAGGTGCCAGGCGGTGGACAGGCCGTGGATACCGGCGCCGATCACGAGGTACTTGCTGTGGCTGGGAAGCGCCATGGGGTGTGTCTCCTGGTTAGTATTCTCTCGGTGCCGGCCCACACCCCCGCCCGACCAACCCATGCCATGGTACCCTAGTGGGTTGGTCGGGCGGGGGTGTGGGCCGGAGCCGCACGGCGCGCTTGCGCGCCACGAAGATTCCCCCGACGCTACGCGGCTTTTCAGGCGCCCGTATGGCCACGATCCGACAGATGCGCGCCCCGATTCGACATGAGGAGGCCTTGCCGCTGGAGTTGGTTTCCTAAACAAGAGCGCGGAGCGTTGTTTGCTGGAGACCGGTCATGGCCTATCTGATTGTCGCCTACGATCACGAGGGTATGGAGGCAGAGCGGGAGCAGGTGCGCGACGGTCATCGTCAGCATCTCGCTGCGCAGGGGGAGAAGCTCCTGGCCTCGGGCGCCCTCTTGGCCGACGACGGCGTCACTATTGTCGGAGGGGCCTCGCTTCTCGATACAGACAGCCGCGAGGAGGCCGTGCGTTTCGAGGCCGAGGATCCCTATGCAAAGGCGGGGATTCGCCGCGACGTCAGGGTCATCGAGTGGCGTCTGCGCTGGTGGCTCGGCGAGTTTGATACGGCCGGCCACCATCCATCTAGGATACGATCGGCTGATCCGCCAAACACTTAACTGGATCTTTAAGTCTTAAGCAGCCGTTCGGGTTGTGCTGGGCGCCGCTTCCCCCCGCCACTCGCTGATAGGGCGGCTTTGAAACGTCGTCCTGCGCATCTCGCGGCGGAAGCCGTGGTAGTCGTTGATGGCGTAGTGCTGGGTGGAATAGTTGTCCCAGATGGCCACGGCGCCGGCGGTCCAGCGCAGGCGGCAGCAGAACTCCGGCAGGGTCGAGTGCTCGAACAACAGCTTGAGGATCGGCCGGCTGTCCTCCTCGTTCATCCCGTCGAGGCGCATGGTGTAGGTCGGGTTGAGGTAGAGCGAGCGGTTGCCGGTCACCGGGTGGGTGAGGACGGCGGGGTGAAAGCGCTCCTTGTCCGCCTCCGGGTCGCCGCGCTTGGTCGAGCCCTTCATGGCCTGCTCCTCGACGGGCGGCGCCCACTTGATGCCGTAGGGCTTGCCCACGTGGACGGCGTCGCGGCCGTCGAGCAGCTCCTTGAGCGTCTCGGGCAGGGCCTCCCAGGCGGCGCGCTGGTTGGCCCAGAGGGTGTCGCCGCCGTAGGGCGGCACCTCGATGGCCGCCAGCACCGAGCCGTTGGGCGGTGTCTCGATGAAGCTCAGGTCCGTGTGCCAGCCGCCGCCGAAGACGCCGGTGCGCTCCGAGGCTTCCTTGATCACCGAGGTCATCTCCGGGTGCTCGGCCGGGCCGGGGCCGTAGGGATTGACCGCCGGGCGGCCGAAGACCTGGGCGAGGGCGCGGTGCTGCGGCACGTCGAGGAACTGATCGCGGATGACCAGCAGCAGGTGGCTATCGAGCGCCTGGCGCAGCGCCTCGGCCAAGTCGGCCGAGATCGGCTGCTTCAGGTCGATGCCGGTGATCTCCGCGCCGATGGCGCCGGTGATGGGGTGGAGTTGCATAGCCCGCGCGCTCCTTGAGTGCCGCATGAGTGTGCAAGGCTAGCGCTCTTGTCACTGCCGTGCCACTCGCAGCCGTGCATGTCTGCTGTCGACTCCGCGGGGTCCTATTGTCGTCCGGGCTTAAGCGTGCCCTCCAACTGTCACCCCGGACGCGTCAGCGAGCCGGGGTCCATTCCTCGGCGTGCACCAGTCCTGAGAAGTCCGGGCTCTTCCCATCCATGGATCCCGGCTCGCGGGCTGCGCCCTTGGCCGGGATGACAGTCCGAGAAAGGTCGCATCCATTTCCGCACCACTTCTCGTCACCCCGGCCTTGAGCCGGGGTCCATGTCGAAGCCGGGCGCAGGCCTCACCATTGTTCCCGGCTCGCTAACGCGGCCGGGATGACAAGAGGAGGGGCGGCCCAGCCCGAGGGCACTTGCTGGCGGGCGCCGAGCGACCGATGCTTCCGGTCGCGTCACCAAGACGGAAGGGACTCCCACCATGCCGAACGACCGCCCCGCCAGCGCGCCGCCGCCGCGCGCTTATCTTTCCAAGCAGGACATCGCCGAGGCGCCGACGCTGCACCTCAGCCATCCGTGGAACGAGAAGTCCGAGGTCTTCATGACCCGCCTGTCGGAGCCGGCGGGTCTCTCGCGCCTCTCGCTGGCCATCGGGCGCGTGCCGCCGGGCAAGGAAAGCTTCGTCTATCACCGCCATGAGCGCGACGAGGAGTTTCTCTTCATCCTCTCCGGGCGCGGCATCGCCGAGATCGGGGGGGAGAGCTTTGAGGTCGGCCCCGGCGACTTCATGGCCTTTCCCGCGCCGCACGGCCCGGCGCACCATCTGAGGAATCCCTTTGAGGAGGACCTTGTCTACCTCATGGGCGGGGAACACTCGGGCCTCGACGTGGGTCACTTCCCGCGGCTCGGTCGGCGTATCCTCTTCGGGCCGAGCGGTATCTTCGGCGTCGAGGACGGCGACTGCCGCGAGATGACCTTGGATCAGTTCTTCGTCGAAAAGCCGGCCGGCTGAGCCTCACTCCCCGTCGTCGGGATTGTAGTCCGGCGGGTACTTCTCCCAGGGATAGCCTTCGAGGGCCATGGCATAGCCGACCTCGAAGAGCTCGTTCATGTAGACCGTGTCGAACTCCTCCTCGCGCTCGGCCTCGAAGCTCTCGGGGATGTGGGCGAGGTTGTAGTCGATGTCGTCGCGCTCTGCGGCCAGGTAGATGCGGTAGAGGTCGCCGAGCCCCTGGCTCTGAATGAGGCTCGAGATGGCGCGCCCGGCGATGGTGAAGATGCGTCGCTCGATGTTTCCCCACTCGGGATCGAGCCGGGCGTTGCGAATGAGGTAGAGCTCCCGCTTGCGGCGTTCGGCGACGTCGTACTGCTCCGCAATCTCCTCGATGTTGAGCGAAGGCGGGTAGAGGAACACCTGGCTTATGGCACCGCCGTCGACGTGCATCTCCTGGTACGGCTCGCCGTTCGCCTCGACATCGATCATCACCGGCGGGAAGGCCCCGGGGATGGCGGCGGAGGCGACCAGCACCGCGTGGAAGAGATTGAGGGCGTTCGGGTGGCCGCTCTTGGCGATCTTGCCGATGTTCCAGACGATGGGGCGCTGGGCATCCAGGTTGGTGGTGGCGATCAGCAGCAGACGGCCCTTGTCATGCTCTTCGGCGATGCGCCGCAGCATCTCTTCGTCGGCATAGCGGGCGATGGTCTCCCACAGCGGATCGTTGTCGGCCGCGCTATCGCCGAAGACGATTTCGAGGAAGGGGCGGCGGCGCAGCACGTCCTCGGCCGAGATCGTGGTGTAGACCTCGCGCAGCTCGTCATCGTAGTCGGGGCCGAGAAAGGCAAAGGGGGCCGTGAGCGCGCCGGTGCTGACCCCGGTCACCACCTTGAACTCCGGGCGGTCGCCACGCGCCGTCCAGCCGACCAGCAGACCGGCCCCGAAAGCGCCGTTGTCGCCGCCGCCGGAGATGGCCAGAAAGCGAGCCGGCGGCAGGTTTGCATTCGTGGGGACGCCCTTGGGCGGATTGGTCGCCGGTTTGACCGTTCCGCCGTTCCGGTAGGCAACCTCGCGGCGATAGGCCTCTATGGCATCGTCGACAAAGGGCTGCGGGTCATCGTCGATGAAATAGCGGACGTCCTCCAGGCCAGGTACGCCGGCCTGGGTGTAGAGATTGTTCGGCACGGCGGGCCCGCGCTCCGGCGACGCGCAGGCAGCGAGGCCAAGACCGACGATAAGCGGAACCAGGATAGGACGAAGCGATTGCGTCATGAGGCTGTGGTCCCCCCGACCGATGGTGTTGTTTGTTTGTCCGACTATAACCAGCCCCGTTGGCGATAGGCCTCTTCGACGATGTCCGCAACCTCCTCCGCCGTGCGGTCGGCGGCACCCTCCAAGGTCTCCGGGTCGATCTCCCGGACCGTGCTTGCGGCACCGGAGATGACCGCGCTGGTGGCCGCGCGTCCTGCGGCCGCGCCGACACCAACCGGGGCGAGGACGCCGGGCATCTGACCGCCAGCTGCCTCGACTTCCGCCGAGCCAAGCGGAGAGAGCCCCTCCGCTGTCTGCTGATAGCCTTCGACCAGGGTTCTCAGCTCCGCCGCGCCGGCGCCGAAGCCGATCAGCATCCGTTGCAGACGGCTGCCTTCATCGACCGTGACGAAGCCGCCTTTGATGACGCCGTCGCCGATCTGGGGCTGATTGCCTTCAGCCGCCCGTACCGCCGGGATGCCGCGGGAGTCGAGCTCGGCCGTCAGCTTCTCGGCGACCAGTGCACCGAGCTCGCGGCCCAGGGCAATCTCCTCTTCGCTTTGGGGCGTGTCCCGCGTGGCATAGAGGCCGGCCAGAGCCGACGTCGGCGGTACGTCCTGGGGGGTCGCGGCGAAGTCGTAGACGACGATGCGCGCCGGCTTGGCAAGCTCGCCTTCGTAGCGGTTTTGGGAGGTGACCTCGCTGGAGGCGCAGCCGGCGATCGACAACAGGCCGATCAGACAAACCGCCTGGCGCCATGGCGACGTGAAAGCGGTGCGCTGTGCAGAGTGCATCTCTCAGTTCCTTTCATGGCCGCTGGCTGTGCACTAGGCTTGCCGTCTCACGAGGTGCCGCTCGCCGGGCGCAGCCGAAGAGATGTTTCATCTTTTCCAAGTGTAAGTAAGGGGGCGGCGCTAGTCATGCGGGAGCGTGTTGATCAATGGTAGAAGGCAAGGTGGAAAAACCGGATCTCCGTATCCGCCCGGCACAGGTGGCGGACCTTGCCGCTATCATCGCCTGCGCCGAGGCGGCCTATGCCAAGTACGTCGCCCGTATCGGCAAGAAGCCGGCGCCGATGGTGGCCGATTTCGCCAGCCAGATTGCGGCCGGGCAGGTGCAGGTCGCCGTGGCTCAAAGCGGTTCGGCGGACGAAGAATTGCTCGGCTATGTGGTTTGCTATCCCAAGGACGGCCAGCTGCATCTGGAGAATGTCGCGGTCCGGCCCGAGGCACAGGGGCGCGGAGCAGGGCGGGCGCTGATCGACTTCGTCGAGGACAAGGCACGCAAGGACGGGATGCCCGCCGTCGAACTCTACACCAACGCCAAGATGACCGAGAACCTGGCGCTCTATCCGGCGCTCGGCTACCGCGAAACCGAGCGCCGCACCGAAGACGGCTTCGACCGGGTGTTCTTCATCAAGGAACTCGTCCGCTAGCGGTAGTCGGACGCGCCGCGCTCGCCGATGGTGGCCAAATCAGGTTCGGGTAGTCTGCGCAGTTGAAGGTTGGCGCGACCGCCCTGGCCGCCATCGATCATCAGCAAGCGTACGATATCGCCCAGCGCTTCTGCAGCGCGCATGGCTGCAGTCCCTTTGCCGAGATCGACAGCGGTGAAGCCGAGATCGTTGAGGAGTTTCGCAACGGCGGCTTTTGCGTCCTTATCGTCGCCGGCGATGAAGCTCTGCGCGCCGGCCTGACGCAGGGCATCAGGCGAGGTGTCGAAGGCTTCCATCGCGATGGTGTTGAGCGCCTTCACCACCTTGGCCTTGGGGGCCGCGGCTTGCAGTCGCTCGGCTATCGCCGCTTCGAACCAAGCCCCCTGACGCACCTCGTTCGCGTAATCGCGATTGTTCAGGTCGAGCACGACCTTGCCTTCGAGCGTCTCGGGCTTCGACAAGACCGCGGAGGGCTGCGGGTCGCGGATCGTCCAAACCAGCACCTCGCCGAAGGCGGCCGCTTCATCCGTGCTGCCGGCCAGCGCGCCGTTGGCGGCACGCTCCGCGGCGGCAGCCGCCTGCGCCGCGCGCCGGGCGCCGAACATTACCTCATGACCCGACTGTGCCAGTCGGACGCCGACCGCCCGACCCATATTCCCCGAACCGATGATGCCGACTTTCATTGCAATCTCCTTTGCCTGCGCCCCGTTTGGGCTGTCGTGGGCCCATGACAAAACAGATGACAATCGGTGGCTCATCATTCAAATTGATAGTTATGAATAGTAATTTCAGTGAGATTGAGCTTCGTAAGCTCGACCTGAATCTCCTGCTCGTGTTCTCCGCCATCATGCGCGAAGGCAGCGTCGGCGCGGCGGCGCAACGGCTTTTTCTTGGCCCTTCCGCCGTCAGCATGGCCCTAGCGCGGCTGCGTCAGAGCTTGGGCGACGAGCTATTCGTGCGCACCGGCAAGGGGATGGAGCCGACCCCTCGCGCGGAGCTGCTCTGGGCAGCCATTCAGCCGGCGCTTTCGTCCATCGACGGTGCCTTGCGAATCCCCGATTTCGACCCGGCCGAGGCCGACCATACCGTGCGCTTCGCAGCTCCGGATGATCTCGAATTCGTGCTCGTGCCTGCTCTGCTGAAGAAGCTCGAGAGCGTCGCGCCGGGTGTTCGCCTGACCGTGCGGCCCGCAGACTTTCGCAGCATTGCCGCGCGCCTGGACAGTGGGGAGGCGGACGTCGCGTTCAGCGCCGTTTCCGCCAAGCGGCTCGACAAACGCCATCATGTGGAGATCACGCACCGTGAGCACTTTCGGGTGCTCTACGACCCGGTTCAGACCGGGCGACGCGGCAAGCTGAGCTTCGATGACTATCTGTCGGCCCCGCATCTCATCAGATCGGTGTCCGGCGATACCTCCGGAGCCATCGATGAAGCCCTGTCGGCCCTCGGCGCCCAGCGCTCTGTGATGGCCGGGCTGTCCAACTTCGCCACCATGCCGTTCGTTCTGAAGAGCCGTCCTACCTTGGCCAACGTGCCGGCCACGGCCGCTCGACATCTCGCCGACGCCTTCGAACTCGAATCCTGCGCGCTGCCCTTTGCGTCGCCCGAGTTCGACGTTGGCATGGTCTGGCACGCGCGTTTGGACGGCGACCCGGCAAGCGCCTGGTTTAGAGGCTTGTTGCGCGAGGTCATCGGAGAGATCCTCGGCAGTGCGAAGAAAAAGGGGCTCGCCGAGCCGTCGGCCGCAGCAGCGACAGGTAGGAAGAGGGGCAAGGCATGACAGACAACCCGATCACCGTCCGGATGATCGACCACGTAGTCATCCGTACCAAGGCCTTGGCACCGATGCTTGCCTTCTACAGCGAGGTGCTCGGCTGCCCCGTCGAGCGGCGGCAGGAGAAGTTCGGCCTCATTCAGCTGCGCGCCGGCAACTCGCTGATCGACCTGCTCGATCCGGACGGTGAGTTGGCTCGCGCCTTCCCCGAGTCGCCCTCAGCCGAGGGGCCGAACATGGATCACGTCTGTTTGCAGGTGGAGCCCTGGGACGCGGCGGCTATCCGGGCGCACCTGGCAGCCAATGGCGTCGAGGCGCCGGAGCCGGTGTCGCGCTACGGCGCCAAGGGCAGTGGTCCCTCGATCTACATCAGCGACCCGGACGGCAATACGGTCGAGCTGAAAGGCCCGCCTGACGCCTGATACGTTCCGAGGGTCAGTCTTGGAACGTGAGGCCGTATCGCCGGCAGTGGGCCTCATGGATCGGCTTGAGCTCGTCTTCGCCGATCAGATCGCCCGGCTCGTCACGATAGTTGGCGGGATGCTGCACCGGTTGACCCTGCCAATGTCGCTCCATCGCCGCGCGCTCTGATGACTTGAGAAACCCGCCGCACCATGCGTTGAAGGCCTTCAGCAGGCGGTAGGACTGCGCCTCGGCCGCGACCGCGGCCGTGTAGTAATAAGGGACCTGGGGAATGTTGCCCGGAATGATCTCGATGCGGTCCTTCCAGGGGCTCTCGCGGCTCGTCGCCGCCCAGTAGTAGATCGGTAGGTCGACGGCGAAGGCGTGAACGATGCCGTCGGCCAGGCAGTCGTGGATGCGGCTCTGGTCGGAATAGGCGATAAGGTTTTCCAGGCGCACCTTGCCGCCCGGCTTGTCGGCGTTCTCGTTCCAGCGCACGCCGGCCTCCTCCAACACGGTGAAGGCACCCGGATCGTTGATGATGCCGAGAACCTTGCCGTCCAGGTCGCCGAGGCCCTTGATCGAGTCGTCGCCTTGCCGGCGGCAAAGCACGTAGTGCAGCCAGGTATAGGTCTCGGAGTAGGCGATGCCTTCATAGTCGGCGCTGGGCGGCAGCGCGCTGATGATGATGTCTGCCTCCTCTTCGCCGGGCTGGCGCCCGGTGTAGAGCAGCTCGGTCAGGAGATCCCAGGGATGCTCGACGAATTCGCAGTCGACGCCGAGCCAGCTGGCAAACGCCTGCGCATACTCGACATCGAGCCCGCGCAGAGGCTCGCTGGGTTTGAGCCGAAAGGAGAGGCCGATAAAGCTCGGCTCTATGGCGACGCGAAGCCGGCCGCGCACCTGCACGGCTTCCAGGCGATCGTAGTCTGCGCGCGCGTGGATGTGACTTTCGCTCAGGATTTGGGCGATGGCCTGGGAGTCGAGCGCGTTGCCGCGAAAGCCGCCGGCGGCCTTATGCATGACATTGGCCGCCCACTGCGCCTTGTGCTGAGCGCGCTCTGAGGCGGTGCGGGAGCCCTCCAACATCTCGAAGACGATGGCGTTGTTTTCCTGCACCTCGGTGAGCCGGCCGTCGGTCTGCTCAAAGCGGATCTGCAGGCTGCTGAGCGACTCCTGGACTGCGGTCATCAGCTCGCTCAGGGTCGTCTCGATTTCCGAGAGGTCCGCCTGGATGCGCTGATTGACGTCGGCAAGGTCCAGGGTTTCGGTCGCGACCTTGGCATTCTGGGTGGTCTTCTGGGCGAACTCCCGAACTTCTTGGGCGACGACGGCGAAGCCACGGCCGTGCTCGCCAGCCCGGTTGGCCTCGATGGTGGCGTTGAGCGACAGCATCTTCACCGACTTGCCGATGGCTTCGATGTCCTGCATCACCGTCGCTGCCTGCGTCGTCTTCTCCTGCAGCACCTCGGCGATGTTCCGCAGCTCCTGACCGATCCGCTCCAGGGAGGATTGCAGCCGGCTCACGGTGGTCTCCCGCAGGTTCGCAGCCAGCGCCGTACTGTCGTCGATTTCGCTGCCTGCCGCCTTCAAGCTGTCAGCGAGCAGCTTCGAGCGCAGATCGATTTCGTTCAGGTATTGTTCCTGAAGCGAGCCTGCGCGCAGCGCATGGTTCTGCAACCTCTCGACGTAGGCTAGAATCCGGCTCAAGTGGCTGATGTCGTCGTCGCACAGCGCCGGCTCCACGGCCCCGTCGTTGTTGTGGGTTTCGTCCCACTCTGGTGCGGCTGGGTGGCTCATGAACAACTCTGCATCGTGGTGTGAAATGCGGTTGGTCCGCCGAGAAATGACGGCAAAGACTTGATAATGCTTTAAGTGCCTATGAGTTGCGGGGCTTTTTTGGTGCGGTGGCCTCTGAAACCACACGATCGGCCCGTTGCGATGGCTTTCGGTGGCGTACGACCGCCAAAGCTCTCGGGGGCGCAAATGTTGGCGGGTGACCCGACTTTGCGTTGGCGACGCAAAAATTCCCGCCTTGATTGCGTGGTGTTCTACTAAGTCCTTGTTTCTCTAAGGTTTCAGCGGTGGACAAATAGGGGACCGTTCTCTGGCGTTCTTCTGCCTGCGGCCGGTGACGCAGCCGGACCTAGAAGCAGAACGCTCTAGCCCATGCCTTTGATTGCCACCTCGGCAACGCGCCAACCCAAGTAGACGAGTAGCGCGGAGCCACTGCCGCCGGCGAGGATCGCGAGGTAGTGGCCGTCACCCCAGTGCTCACGGGGCCGCGCCGGCAGAAAGGCGCGGAAGAGGGACAGCAGGCCGGCAAGCAGTGTGCCGGCAATGATGGCCCAGGCCAGAGCGGCAAGAAAACTCCAGAAGAACGCCGCCAAAGCGACGCCTGCCTGATCGCTCGGGTCGAGTTCAGGGAGGGTGGTGAGGACCGCGACGGCCAGAGTCGTGGAGATGGCCAGGAGCCCCGCAATGAACTGGAGGAAGGGCTTGCAAGGGTCCCAGGTCTTAATGTCGCTGCTATCAGCCATGCCTTGACTCCTTTGCTGGACTGCCCGCTTGACAGGCCCAGTCTTGGGCGTCGAAGCATAGCGCAAATCCCCTTTGAATGAGGCGCCCATGACCCAAGCGCAAAGCAACAAGCGCTATCGCATTGCTCTCATCCCCGGCGACGGCATCGGCCAGGAGGTGGTGCCGGAAGGCGTCCGGGCGCTTGAGGCAGCCGGCCGGCGCTTCGGTTTCTCCTTCGATTGGCAGCAGCACGACTGGTCCTGCGCCCTTTACAAGAAAACCGGGCACATGATGCCGGAAGACGGGGTGGAAGAGGTCCGCGGCAGCGACGCCATCCTGCTCGGCGCCGTCGGCTATCCCGGTGTGCCCGACCACATCTCCCTTTGGGGTTTGCTCATTCCCTTGCGGCGGGAGCTGGGGCAGTACGTCAACCTGCGCCCCGTGCGTCTCTTGAAGGGCATCGCTTCGCCGCTGGCCGGGCGAGGGCCTGAGGACATCGACTTCATCGTGGTGCGGGAGAACAACGAGGGCGAGTACTCGGAGATTGGCGGCCGGCTCTACCGCGGCACCGAGGACGAGGTGGCGGTGCAGGAAGCCGTGTTCACCCGGCGCGGCACCGACCGCATCCTGCGCTACGCCTTCGAGCTGGCGAAGACCCGGCCGCGCCGGCACCTGACCTCGGCGACCAAGTCAAACGGCATCGTCCACACCATGCCCTTCTGGGACGAGCGCTTCGAAGCGGTTGCGGCCGACTATCCCGAGGTGGAGACGGCGCAGTACCACATTGATATTCTGACCGCCCACTTCGTGCAGCATCCTGACTGGTTCGATGTGGTGGTCGGTTCCAACCTCTTCGGTGACATCCTCTCCGACCTCGGCCCGGCGGTGGCCGGCTCCATCGGCATCGCGCCCTCGGCCAACATCAATCCGGAGCGGACGGCGCCCTCCATGTTCGAGCCGGTGCACGGCAGCGCGCCGGACATCGCAGGGCAGGGCATCGCCAATCCCGTCGCTACCGTCTGGTCGGCGGCGCAGATGCTGGAGCATCTGGGCGAGGAAGCCGCGGCGGCGGCCATGCTCACAGCCATCGAGGCCGTCTTGGGCGAGTCGGGCCTGCGCACCCGCGACTTGGGTGGGAGCGCCGACACGGTCACCTGCGGTAAAGCGATTGCCGAGGCCATCGAGAGCGGCGCCTGAGATGGCAGAGCTCTTTCCCGGTTTCGAGGAGCGTGGCATCGCGACGGAGGGCGCGGAGATCTTCTGCCGTATCGGCGGGGAGGGGCCGCCGCTTCTGCTGCTGCACGGCTATCCGCAGACCGGGGCCATGTGGCACAAGGTGGCGCCGGCTCTGGCGGCCCGCTTCAGCTTGGTCATCCCCGACCTGCGCGGCTACGGCCGTTCCGCCAAGCCGGAGACGACGGCCGATCACGCGCCTTACGCGAAACGCGCTATGGCCCGGGACATGGCGGAGGTCATGACGGCGCTCGGCCACGAACGCTTTTTTCTGGCGGGCCACGACCGGGGCGGGCGGGTCGCCCATCGGCTGTCGCTGGACCATGCCGAGCGGGTTGCGCGCCTCGCCGTGCTCGACATCGCGCCGACGCGAGAAATGTACCGCAACACCGACGAGGCTTTTGCCCGCGCCTACTGGCACTGGTTCTATCTCATCCGGCCGGCGCCCATGCCGGAACGGATGATCGGCGCCGACCCGGACGCCTTCTTGAAGGAAAAGCTCTCCGGATTGACCGGCACGTTGGCGCAATTCGATGAGCGGGCCCTGGCCGAATACCTCGATGGATTTCGCAACCCGGCGACCATCCATGCTTCCTGCGAGGACTACCGCGCCGCCGCGACGATCGACTTGGCCCACGACGATGCCGACGGCGGCCGCAAGATCGCCTGTCCGCTTCTGGTGCTCTGGGGCCTGAAAGGGGTCATCGAGCGTTGCTTCGACCCCTTGGCGTTGTGGCGCGAGAGGGCCGAGCAGGTCGAAGGCTTCGGCCTTCCATGCTCCCACTATCTCGCTGAGGAGCTGCCGGATGCGACCGCCAAGGCGCTGAGTGACTTTTTCGCCGTGGAGACGACGTCTCTTTAAGTCGCCGAGACGTGCGATCTCGGGACGGGATCGTCGACCAGCGTTCCGTCGGCTTTCAGCACCGTGCGCCAAACCGTGGCGCGATAGCGGAAGGTGAGGCGCGTGTTGCCGGAGTCTTCCTGCTCGCCCCGCTCAACCGTGCTGTAGACCAGCCCTTTCCGCATTTCGCGCTTAAGCGTCTCGCTGGAGAGGCCAAGCTTGGACGCCAGAAGCTCCGCATCGACGGTGATCTCACCGTCAACGATGCTTGCGCCATTGGGGAGTCGGGAGGTCACGACGTCTTACTGTCCCGGCGAGAGCGAGCCGCCGTATTCGATTGCGCCGTCTCGAAGTTGACGCAGAGGTCACCCAGGTCGTTCGCTGCCAGTGGCTGGTCTAGGAGATCGCATGCATAACTCGGCTCTCCGCCAGGCTTACGAAGCGCGCATGTGAGGTGACAGCAAAAGCGGCAGCTGCCGAAGGACGGCTTGCCGCGTGAGTCCGCAACCTCTTCCGTCAAGCGCTTGAGACTGGATGCGAGCTGGTTGCGGACACCCGGCGCAAGCTTGCCGATCGCTTCGGATAGTGCATCGAGGGGGTCGTGGCTGAGCGCGCTGCGTCCCTTCTCTGTCAAGTCGAAGCGTACGCTACGTCCATCCAGATCCGAGCGGCTGCGCGTCAGGTAGCCCTCGGACACCAGGCCCTTGACGGTCTGTGAGGCCGTACCGCGTGTGGTGGCGTGAAACTCGGCAAAGGCCGACACGGTGCGGGAGAAGCGGTTGGCGCGCGCAAAGAAGCGCAGCGTGTTCCACTGTGCGGAGGTGAACCCGCCAACCTGGCCGTCGCCGGCACTCATGCGCGCCAGCTGGGCGATGGATTGTGCAATGTTGCGGTTATCCATCCAGCACTCCTTTCGACAAAAAATAGTATCGATCCGAAACTATCTTGACAAGATATTAGTTTCGAATCGATACTAAGTTTGTGTTGAATGCACGCCCAGTCAGCGGGCTTGAATGCAAGGGGTGACGTTGCCGTGAAAATCAGTCGCAGTGCTTATCTAGCTGTGGAGTGTCTGGTTCGGCTTGTCGGCTTCAGCCGTGAAGAGCCCTGCAGCGGTGCGAGCCTGGCACGTCAGCTCGAGCTTTCTGTTCCTGACACGGAGTCACTGGTGTCGCAGCTTTGCGCCGCCGGTCTGGTGGAGAGCCGTGAAGGGCTTGACGGCGGTTACTATCTGACCCGCCCGGCCCACCGGGTCACGGTATTCGAGGCGCTGCAAGCCTTTGACGAGCCGCATTTGCCTGGGGCCAGGGCCGGCAATCGTCATCAAACGGTGGCGGATCTCTGCGGCACCGATCTGTTGTGGGAGTCGCTCAAAGGCTACGTCCTCTTGTTCCTTCAGGGCGTCTCCTTGGCCGACATTGCGCCGGAGGTACCGGACCACGGAGCCTCGAGCACCGGGCTGGTCATCCCTTTCGAGACGCCCACCTCGGCCAAACACTAAACGTTTCAAGGATAGTCGGCATTGGGGGTGAGGTGCGCGATGGCCGTTGCCTATGCGAAATTCAGAAACGATGAAGGCGTAGCGGCGATCGCGATCGGCGTCACGGAGTTCAAATGCGCAGGCGCCACGCCGCCGCACGATCATCCGCACGTCTACCTGAACATGGGCTCAGCCGGGTCTATCGACTGCCCCTATTGCGGAACGCGATTCGTCTTCAAGGCCGGACTCCGACGCGACGAAACCGAGCCGCCGGGCAACTTCCTGGAAGATGAAGCCGCGGAGTAGACGGTCGTTACTTTGCCGAGGCGGTCGCTGACCTCTTCGTCGCTGGTGACGGAAAGCCGAAGAACAGTCGTTTCAGCCACCGACTGATGTGTGAAGAGCGCGCTTTCGAAAACGCTCCAGCCGTACGGCTTCCTGCGGCCAAATCCCGTGCGATGTCCTTGGGCAGGTTTCGCATCCAGGGCTCTTGCTCCATGGCCCGCGTTCGGTCGAAGTGGTAGAGCATCCACTGTTGATAGTCGTAGTAAGGTCCCATGGCTGAGAAGCTAGCAAGGCCCTCCTGACAGCATGCCGTCAGGAGCCTTGCGCTATGCTGTTTGCCAGGAGTGAGGAGCATATGCGCCGGGCCGACCGCCTTTTCGAGATCATCCAGATTCTGCGCCGGCGCAAGCTTGCCAGGGCGCGCGACCTGGCCGAGCACTTCGAAGTCTCTGAGCGGACGATCTACCGCGACATCCAGGACCTGATCGTGAGCGGAGTCCCAATCGAAGGAGAGGCCGGTGTTGGTTACGTCTTGCGTGGCGGCTTCGACCTGCCGCCGCTGATGTTCAACGAAAGAGAGCTGGAAGCTCTGGTCCTCGGTGCCCGCATGGTGCAGAGCTGGTCGGACCCGGAGCTGGCTGAGGCGGCTGCGGATGTTATAGCAAAGGTCGAGACGGTGATCCCGGCCGCCTTGCGCGAGCATATGGCCAAGACGGCCCTCATCGCACCGGCCCGCCACTACGCCGAGCCGGTCAAGGTCGACATGCAGGCGCTGCGGGCCGCCGTGCGCGAGCGCCGCAAGCTTCGGCTCAGCTATTGCGACGAGCAGGACCGCGCGTCCGAGCGGGAGGTGCGCCCCCTGGCGTTGGCTTTCTATGGGCCGGTCTGGCTATTGGTGGCCTGGTGCGAGCTGCGCGTGGATTTCCGCTGCTTCCGTCTCGACCGCATCGCTGAGGCCTCGGTTCTGGCGGAGCGCTTTCGGTTGGAGCCGGGCCGTACCTTGCAGGATTTCCTCAAGCGCGACGGCGAATAGCGACGACCAAAGAGCCGGCTATCGCTTGGCACAGGGCAGGCCTGTCGCCGGATTGCTTGAATCTCTCTGGCTTTAAGGCCATCTATTGCGCGTCGCAGCACGGAAAGGGGATGCGCGACTCAAGCGCATGCCTTACCTTCCCGTTTCGCTTTTGGGCTCACGACCGGATAGCGTTGTGCTTTGTGGAGCAAGCCGGCATACCGGCCGACTTGAGCTGTGCCTCGCAGCGTTGACCAGAAGACACCATGAAAGGAGTTCAGGTTGTCGAAAGAAGACCTGCTCGAATTTGAAGGCGTCGTAACCGACGTCCTGCCAGACGCGCGCTTTCGCGTGAAGCTGTCGAACGACCACGAGATCACGGCCTATGCATCAGGCCGGATGAAGAAGCACCGCATCCGCACGCTGGTCGGCGACCGGGTGACGGTAGAGCTGACGCCCTACGATCTCGACAAGGGGCGAATCACGTTTCGTCACAAGGACACGACGCCGGCGCCGGCAAACCGCGCGCAACAACGCCGCAACTTCCGCCGCCGCTGAGCCGCCCGCCGCCGCTGTCGTCGGGGTTTAGTCCTTCGCCACCGGCAAGAGCATGATCGGGCAAGCGACCTTGCCGATCAGCTGTTCGGAAACGCTTCCGAACAGCAGATCTCGCAAGAAGCTCGATTCGTGGGCGGCCATGACAAGGAACTCGGGCTCGAGTTTCTCCACCTGTTGCGCGATCTTCTCGCTCGGCGGCCCCTGAATCAGCAGAGCCTCGGCGGTGATACCCGTCGCTCTCGCGCGATCGCCGAGCGACTGAACCTCGCGGTGGGCCTCTCTGATCTCCGCGGCGATCTCCTCCCTATCGGGCTGCGCCGCTGCGACGATCCCGACCTCCGGCGCCGGCGGCACGACCGGCAGTTCCGACTCACCAATATCTCCGGTCACGTGGATGATCGTCAGCTCTGCGTTGAGCCGTTTGGCATAGTCGGCGGCTGCGTCGACCACGCGTAGAGAATCGATACTGAGGTCAACCGCTGCCAGAATGCGTGTCATCTCCGTTTCTCCCGGATGGCCTGGTTTGCTGTCGGCTCGGCCGACGGTCACCGTTGATAGCGGAACCCGATCTTCAGGCCCACCTGATAATGCGCAACCTTGCCATCCTCAATGTGGCCGCGGATCTCGGTGACCTCGAACCAGTCGAGATTGCGCAGGCTCTCGGACGCCGTCGCGATGGCGTTGTCGATGGCCTCTTCAACCGAGCTTCCCGACGAACCGTAGATCTCGCTGATGCTGTAGACATGGTCGGTCATGATGACATCTCCCTTGGGCTAGTTGGGCTTGGTTTCTGCGATAGCCGCCAAGCCGGCCCGTCAGACTAGCACGCCTTGTCTTGCGCCGGTGCCTTTCGGCTGCGATGGAATGGCAAGGACAGGAGAGGGAGGGGTCCAAGCACGATGTCGGACGACGCGGAAGGGGAGACCCGGGGGGCGCCGTTGCGCGTTCATATCAAGACGTCGCCCGACAGCGAGGCGGTCTTCCGCATCACCCCTGAACTGTTCGAACAAGCAGTGGCCCGCCACCCGGCGCTGGCCGACCGGGTCTCGGTCAGCTTCAACGCCGGACTGGACGGCTTCGCCGATGCGATGGCGGATGCCGACGTGCTGGTCACCTGGGACCTGCCGCGCGAGGACGTGGCCGGCTATGCGCCGCGGCTCAAGTGGATCCATGTGATCGGGGCCGGCATCGAACACCTGCGGCCGCTCGACTGGCTGCCGCCCGGCGTCGCGCTGATCAACAACAAGGGCGTTCATGCCCCGAAGGCGGGCGAGTACGGCCTGATGGCGCTTTTGATGCTGAACAGCGCCATGCCGCAGCTGATCACCCAGCAGCGCGCGCATCGCTATCGCGAGATCTTCACCGGAACCCTGGCTGGCAAGACCCTGCTGATCGTCGGTCTGGGTGAGATGGGAAGCGCCGTGGCACGCGCGGCGCGGCCGCACGGCCTCAAGATCCTGGCTGTGCGGCGCGGCGGCCAGGAAAGCCCGCTGGCGGATGCGGTTCACGGGCCGGATGCGCTCGATACGCTGCTGCCGCAAGCGGACTTCCTGCTGCTGACCACGCCTTTGACGGAGGAGACGCGCGGGCTGATCGACCGGCGGCGCCTGGCCTTGCTGAGGCCCTCGGTCGGCTTGATCAACATGAGCCGGGCCGGTGTCGTGGACTATGTCGCCCTGGCGGAGGCGCTGACTGGTGGGCGGCTTGCCGGCGCACTGCTCGACGTCTTCGACCCGGAACCCTTGCCCGCCGACTCGCCGCTCTGGGACGTGCCGAACCTGATCATGACCCCCCACGTCTCTTCGGACGATCTGAACGCCTATGTTCCCCGCACGCTCGACCTGCTCTTTGAGAACCTGCGCCGCCATCTCGCCGGAGAGCCGCTCAAGAATCGCGTCCGCCCTGAGCTCGGCTATTAGCACCTTTCTCTAGACCACTCGAATAGCGACCGGCTCTTCTCGATTGCGCAGTTGCTGCGGCGCTGTCGGGCGCAAGCCCTCGGCCAGCGCAGGGTTGTGCAAAGCGGCGATCAGTGCCTCGCTGACAACGAGGGTCACGCCAAGCGTTCGACTGCAGCCCTCCAGCCGGCTGGCCACGTTGACCGTGTCGCCGAGCACGGCCCACTCGAGGCGCCGTTCCGGCCCCACGTTGCCGATGACAACCGGGCCGTAGTGGAGCCCCAGCGAGAGCTGGACCGAGGGTTGGCCGCCGCGAACGCGCTCCGCGTTCCATTGTCCGATCGTGGCCATCATGGCGCGCGCCGCCTTCAGGGCGTTGTCGGCATCTTCTGGATTGACCGTCGGGTTGCCGAAGGTTGCCATCAATCCGTCGCCGAGAAACTTGTCGAGAGTGCCGCCTTGGCTGAAGACGCAGTCCTCGAGCCGGCTGTGGAAGTCGCGTAGTAGCGCTATGGTCTCTTGCGGGCTCTCTTGCTCGGCCAGATGAGTGAAGCCGACGATGTCGGCAAAGAGCACGGCGACAGGCTGTTCGCGCACCGAAGCCAGGGGGGCGTCCTGATGCGAGAGCGCATCGACGACAGTCGGCGCGAAATAGCGGGCAAGATTGGCGCGCTCCCGTGCCGTGGCCGCCTCGCTCAGGACCAGGTCCCGTGCGCGGGCCACGGCCATGGCGAGGAGCATACCGGTGATGGCGATGGCGACGGCTTCGTTGAGCCGTGCCTGCAGCAGCACGGCGGACGGGTCCAGCAGTAGTTCCAGAGGATTGTTGCTCCAGAGCGGCGCGGTCTCGCTGTCCAGGAAGAGAACCTGTCCAACTGCGCCCAGCATCCAGAGCACACCGGCGGCGATGCCGGTTGCCAAGGCGAGACGCGGCTCATAGGTCAGCGCCGTGCCGGCCAGCAGCATGAAGTAGAATGCGAAGATGCCGTAACGTGCCATCATCTGCGGGTAGTCGTCGTCGGCTGCCCAAGGGTTGGCCACGAGGAGCAGCACCGTCATGACCAGGAGATCCAGGCCGGCGAAGAGGTAGCTCGTCCAGCTGCGCAAGCCCTTGCGGCGGGCGTAGTAGAGCTGCAGCCAAGGCAGCAGGGCAAAGACGGCGAGGCCGACGGCGTTGACGGCGAAATGGTTGGGCGGTTGGACGACAGCGAAAAAGATGGCCAGCACGGCCAAGGTGAGGCAGCGCCCGCGCGCAGCGTCAGCAAGGCCGGCCAGGGACTCGGCTTCCAGCGTTTGCTTAACCCTGACGCCTTCGCTTTCCCGAACTTTCGGCGTATGGAAGGAGACGTGCGCCGTCATGGAGTCTTTCCTTGTGGTCTGACCGCAACTGGGAGGCGCAGCATGGTGATCCGAGTCACACCGTGCAATCCGCCACTTTTCTTGCGGAGCAACGAGCATGCCGCTAATCGTCCGGCTGTCGTCGATTTGAAGACAGCCGCCATAGGCCGTCGCCGCTAGCGTCCCGCGCGTGCGTCCGCACGAGCAACCAAGACAGTCCGGTCAAAAGCAGGTCGGCCTAATTGCGCCGAAAGGGAGTTGTCGTCATGCCGAAATCCGATATCGAGATCGCCCGCGAAGCCACCATGAAGCCCATCGCCGAGGTCGGCGGTGAGAAGCTGGGCATTCCGGCCGACGCGCTGCACAACTACGGCCCCTACAAGGCCAAGGTTGCGATGGACTACATCGACAGCCTGAAGGACCGCCCCGACGGCAAGCTCATCCTGGTCACCGCAATCACGCCGACCCCAGCTGGCGAAGGCAAGACCACCACCACCGTCGGCCTCGGCGACGGCCTCAACCGCATCGGCAAGAAAACAGCGATCTGCCTGCGCGAGCCCTCGCTCGGCCCTTGCTTCGGGATGAAAGGCGGGGCGGCCGGCGGCGGCTATGCCCAGGTTGTGCCGATGGAGGACATCAACCTCCACTTTACCGGTGACTTCCATGCCATCGGAATAGCCCACAACCTGCTTTCGGCATTGATCGACAATCACATCTACTGGGGCACGGAGCCAGCGATCGATAGCCGCCGGGTCGCCTGGAAACGGGTGGTCGACATGAACGACCGCGCGCTCAGGCAGATCACCAATTCGCTGGGCGGCGTCGCCAACGGCTTTCCGCGCGAGGACGGCTTCGACATCGTCGTTGCCTCCGAGATCATGGCCATTTTCTGCCTCGCCAATGGCCTCCAGGACCTGACCGACCGCATCGGCAATATCGTTGTCGCTCAGAACCGCAGGCGCGAACCAATCCACGCCCGCGACGTCAAGGGCCCAGGCCCTATGTCCGTGCTGCTGAAGGATGCTCTGGCGCCGAACCTGGTGCAGACCTTGGAGAACAATCCGGCCTTCGTGCACGGCGGCCCTTTCGCCAACATCGCCCACGGCTGCAACTCGGTGCTCGCTACCAAGACGGCGCTCAAGGTCGCCGACTACACGGTTACCGAGGCCGGCTTCGGCGCCGATCTGGGCGCCGAGAAGTTCTTTGACATCAAGTGCCGTAAGGCCGGCCTCAAACCCGATGCGGCCGTCATCGTCGCCACCGTCCGCGCCCTCAAGATGCACGGCGGCGTCAAGAAGGACGACCTCGGCAGGGAGAACCTGGCGGCCGTCGAGGCGGGCTGCGCCAACATGATCCGCCATATCAAGAACGTGAAGAAGTTCGGCGTGCCGGTCACTGTCTCGATCAACCGCTTCATCACCGACAGCGATGCCGAATTGGAGGCGGTCAAGGAGGCGGCCCAGGCAGAGGGCGTGAAGGCCTTCATCGCCACTCACTGGGCGGACGGCAGCGCCGGTACCGAAGAGCTGGCCCACCATGTGGCGGAGCTGGCCGACAGCGGCCTGACCGAGTTCGCCCCGCTCTATCCCGACGAGATGCCGTTGTTCGAGAAGATCGAAACCGTGGCCAAGGAGATCTACGGCGCCGAGCAGGTGGCCGCGGACGTCAAGGTGCGCCAGCAACTGCGCGACTGGGAGGGCCAAGGCTACGGCCACTTCCCGGTCTGCATGGCCAAGACCCAGTACAGCTTCTCAACCGACCCGGACCTTAAGGGGGCGCCGACGGGACACACGCTCGGCCTGCGCGAAGTGCGTCTTTCGGCCGGTGCCGAGTTCATCGTCGCCCTGGCCGGCGAGATCATGACCATGCCGGGTCTGCCTCGGGTACCTTCGGCCAACAACATCTACCTCAACGACGAGGGGCAGATCGAAGGGCTGTTCTAGCCGGATCTCCTTTGCCCGTAGGTCGAGGCGTGGGCTGCCCGCGCCGGCAATCGTCTAGACTGCGTCTTTAGCGCGCAGCCGCTCCCTGGCCCGTCGCCTTTGCGGCGGAAGTGTGTAGGCTCCTGGCCGGGGAGCGCGTTATCGAATGGGCCGCAAGAGCCATAGCGGAGGTTGTACTGTCGGGCAGGCTTCTGCGCGCCGCCGCCATGCGGGCCGCCCGCTGCTCCAACTGGTCCTCTTTCTCGTCTTGCTGCGTGCGCTGGTGCCGCCGGGCTACATGCCCGATCTCGCGGCGGCCCAAGACGGCGTCATCACTCTTGTCATCTGCTCATCGGACGGTCTCAGGACCGTCTCGCTCGACGAGAACGGCAATCCGGTAGAGCCCGGCGAAGCGCCGGAAGAGCATCAAAGGCAGCAGCATTGCCCCTTCGCCTCGGTCGGCTCGATCGACCTGCCGCCACTCGCCAAAGAGCCGACGCCCATCGTCTTCACGATGCGCGCGGCGCTCTGGTCGCCACAAGAGGGCCTTGGCGCTGAGCGGCCCGTCGTTGGCCCAGTCGGTTCCCGCGCGCCACCCGCACTCTCCTGACCCCACGCACCTGAGTCCAACTTCGTGCGGCACCGACGCAACGGTGCCGCGTCGTCAGGAGAGTCTCATCCATGAAACGCCGTTTTGGACGGCGCGTGAGCCTATGCGCCCTCTGCGCCAGCCTGCCTGCATTCCTAGAGCCGAGCTTCGTCCTCGCGCAGAACGCCTCGGACGATGAGGTCATCACCCTACCAACCGTTGAGGTTCTCGCCTCGCCGTTGACCAATACCAGCGCCGGACCGGTCGACGGCTACCGGGCGCTGACCGGTAACACGGCGACCAAGACGGACACGCCCCTTAAGGAGATACCGCAGTCCATCCAAGTCATCCCGCGTTCGGTCATTGACGATCAGCAGGACCAAACCCTTCAGGAAGCGCTGGAAAACGTCAGTGGCGTCAGGAGCCCTGATCGGCAGGAGAGGCTGACCACCACCTTCTTCATCCGAGGTTTTCAGGCCGATCAGTTTATCGACGGCAGCCCGGTGTTCGGCCAGACCGCCGTCTTCGACAGCGGCACGCTGATCAGCGTCGAGCGTATCGAAGTGTTGAAGGGGCCTTCGGCGACGCTGTTCGGCGGCGGAACCGGGGCGCCGGTGGGCGGGATTATCAATGTCGTCCCCAAGTCGCCCGAGTTTAAGAGTGGCTACACGGCAGGTGTGCGCGCCGGCAGCTTCGCCACGGCTAATCCCTTCTGGGATTTCAACCAGCCTCTCGTCGACGACCGGCTGGCGCTGCGTTTCACCGGCGATCTCGAGACCAGTGAGTCCCATGTCGACAACGAGAGGAGCAAACGCGTCGCGCTCTTCCCGAGCCTGCGCGCCGTGCTGTCCGAGGACACCGAGCTGATGCTGCGGGGTTTCTACACGCGCGAAAAATACAAGGAGTACTCGGGCCTGCCGGCTGAAGGCGCCATCGGCGATGCCTTCTCCGTCGACCGCTTTCGCTTCTCCGGCGCGAGCGACGTACCCAATACGCGGGTCGAGAACGGCCTGTTCATCGGGCGTTTGACCCACCAGTTCAACGATCACCTGACCGGCTGGGTGCAGGGGAGCTACTACGACAGCTTCTTCGAAGAGAACAGCAGCTTCCTCTTGGGCGACGCGCCGAACCCGGCACAGCCGTCCGTCTTCAATGTCTTTTCCGGCGAGCTGGAAACCGACGTCGAGCAGATCAACGTCAACCCGAACCTCTCGGCCAAGTTCAGCCTGGGACCGACGGATCACACGTTCCTGATCGGGGCCGAATACGACCGGACGAAAAACCCAGCCTTTCTCGACTTCCGATTCAACGGCCAACTCGACTACGCGGACCCCGACAGCGATCTCAGTTTTCTGGCGCCGAACGGAACCGGCTTGAGCCGGCAGAACAACGTCTACGATACCCTCGGCATCTATGCTCAAGAGCAGGTGACGCTTTTCGAGCGTCTGCATCTGCTGGGCGGCCTCCGCTGGACCCGGATCGATGTCGAAGAGAAAACCCGCGGCGAGCAGGAGTCCGACAGCCGAATCACACCCAGGGTCGGCGCCGCCTTCGATATCAACGACCAGATCACAGCGTTCGTCGGTTACGGCGAGGGCTTCCAGGCTGTTCTGAACTTCGTCGGTGACGGCCCACCTGAGCCCGAGGAGTCCGAGCAAATCGAGGTGGGCTTCAAGTTCGCCTTCGACGACATCGGCCTCAGCGGCTCCATCGCCGGCTACGAGATCACCCGGCGCAACGTGCCGATCACCGACCCGGACAACATCACCCGGCAGATCCAGACCGGTGAGCAGCGCTCCCGCGGCGCCGAGCTCGATCTGATCTGGCAGCCAACGGCGGAACTCTCCTTCCTTGCAAACTATGCCTACACCGATGCGGAGATTACCGAGGACAGCACCTTTCCGGTCGGCGACCGTCTGCCGCGCATTCCGCTGCACAGCGGGCGCATCGCCGCCCGTTACGAGTTCTTGGAGGGAACCTTGGACGGCCTGGGCGTTGGGCTTGGGCTCACTGCGGCCTCCGAGCGGGAGATCTCGCTGCCCAACAGCTTTCAAACGGAGTCCTATTTCACGATCGACGCGCAGCTTTCTTACGAGCTGGGCCCGGTCAAGTTCGGGCTCTCGGTGCTCAACCTGACCGACGAGCGTTACTACGAACCCTACCTCTTCCTCAATCAACGCGTCGTGCGCCCGGCGCAATCGCGCGCCGTGTACGCCACCGTCTCGGCGACCTTCTAACCATCGAGCAAAGGACACTCAGAATCATGACCATCGACCGACGAGATTTCTCCAAAGCCATGGCCGGGCTCGCGCTGACGCCCTTCGCGCTGCTTGCCGCTGGCGTTGCCCGCGCCGAGCAGGAGCATGGCCATACCATGACGCCCGCGCTGGAAGAGGCACTCGGAGGGCGACGGAGCGGGCATCTCGCTATCCTGCTGTACCCCGAGTTCACGGCGCTGGATGTCTTCGGGCCACACCATATGTTCATCAATCTCTGGGGTGAGCAGACCCATCTCGTGGCCAAGAGCCTCGACCCGGTCGCGACCGACACCGGCGTGCTGGTGCAGCCGACGACGACCCTGGCGGACTGTCCCAAGGACCTGCTGGTGCTGATGGTGCCCGGCGGGACCATGGGCACGCTGGCCGCCATGCAGGACCCGGAGATCATCGCCTTTCTGCAGGACCGTGCGCCGCGCACGCAGTGGGTTACCAGCGTCTGCACCGGTTCTCTGGTGCTCGGTGCGGCGGGTTTGCTGAAAGGCTACCAGGCCACCTCCCACTGGCTGACTCACGATGTGCTCACAGAACTCGGCGCGACCCCGGTCAGGGAGCGGGTGGTGACCGATCGCAATCGCATCACCGGGGGCGGCGTGACCGCAGGTATCGACTTCGGGCTTAGCATTATCGAAGCGCTGCGCGGTCGCGACTATGCCGAGACCGTGCAGCTCTTCGCCGAGTACGATCCGGCGCCGCCCTTCGATGCAGGCTCGCCGGATAAGGCACGCCCCGAGACCAAGCAGATACTGGTCGAGATGTTTGCGCCTTTCGTGGAGCAGACGCATCAGGTCGCCCGCGAGGCCATGGCCCGCCTCTAGAGTTTAAGACTGCCTAGGAACCGATCGATGGCGTCGAGCAGCGCTTCGGGCTGCTCGCGGTGGGGGATGTGGCCGCAGTTCTCCAGGATCAGCGCGGAGGCGGGGCCGCTCGCTTTTTCGGCGATACTCTCGGGAAAGCGGTGAGAGCCGTATTCGTCGCTTTCGCCGTGGACGGCGAGGACCGGGCAGGTGACCTGGGGCAGCACGTCGAATAGCGACCAGCTGGCGAAATCTGGGGAGAGCCAGGTTCCGGTCCAGGCGTCGAACACCCAACGGGCCTTGTCGCCGTGGTAGCGGGTGAGGCGGGCGAACTGCGCCGGGTCTTCGAACTGCTGTTTGGCGCGCGCGATGCCGGCGACCGTCCTCTCCTCGACGAAGGCCTGCGCCGAGACCGTGATCAAGGCTTCACAGGCCTCCGAATGCTCGGCGGCGATGTGGGTGGCCATGCCTCCACCGACGCTGTGACCCAAGAGAACGAAGTGCCCGAGCCCCAGTGCGGTGTACAATTGCGGGAAGATCTCTTCGGCTTCGGCCTCGACGAAGCGCAGGGATGGCCGTCCTGTCCGCGCGTCGGACCGGCCGAAGCCCAGCCGGTCATAGGCGATGATTGTTCGCCCGAGCCGCTCGCAGAGTGTTTCCGGAAAGTTGCGCCAAAGGTCCACGCAGCCGAGCGAATCATGCAGCATCAAGACCGGCGCTTTAGTGGAGACTGCATCCGGTGTCCAAGTCTTGACGAAGATCCGTCCGCCCTCCAAGGGCAGGTAGGTTACATCGATGTGCGTCATAAGCCGGGGGGAGGGCGGTGCATAAGGTCTTCATCTACGGAACGCTGAAGCGCGGCTTTCCCAATCATGAAGCCGGCTTGGCTGCAGCTCAGTTCTTGGGCCGCGTTCGGACGCAGGAGGCATATCCCCTGGTCATCGGCGGGCGTTGGTTCTCCCCTTACCTGATCGACGAGCCGGGGCAAGGGCAAAGGGTGTTCGGCGAGCTCTTTGCCGTCAATGCGGCGGGCCTGGCGCTGCTCGATCGGATGGAAGGTGTCGGGCGGCCGGAGGGTTACCGCCGCATTTGTGTTGCTGTGGCCGGGCCGCAAGGTCAGACGGCGTTGGATGCCTGGACTTTCGTCAAGGACCGGGCGGCCATTGCTGTGATCCACTCCGCAGCCATGGCAGAGTACCGGCACGACCCTCGCTACGTCGATCCTGAGAAGCGTGACAGCGCTTTCTGACGGCTCTTCAGACAACGGCCGAAGGTGTTCTTATCTGGGCGTTTTTTGGGCTAGGCGCAATTTTGTCTCAGCTATTTGTGCCGCTGCTTTAGGCTCTGTAAAGCACAGCTGGCCGATGATCTGCACAGACAGAACGCAGCCTGTCCCTAAGAGTTTTATGGGTATAGTGTGTGCCGCTTCGTTTCCTCAGCCCGGGTTTGGGGCTGTTGCAACCTTAGTGTGATGACTTTTTGACAGGTTTGTCATGACTAAGGCATAGACGTGGCGCGCGCTATGAACTACTCAGGTCCCACCGCAACAAATAGGGGAATCGCCGTGCTCTTCGTCAGTCGCGTGACCAGGTACTTCTTGTCGGCGGGGCTCCTTGCCGCCGTCTCGTTTGCTGGACACAGCGCTGCTGTCGCCGGCGAGACGCATCGGGTGCGTATCGATGCCGAGGTCGTGACCGGCGCAGGGCCGATCCGCGACGGGGTCGAGTACACCATCGAGAGCCTTGACGGCGATTACCGGCAGACCACTACGTCGGAGCCGGTCGGCCCCATTCAGCTTGATTTGGTTGCGGGACGCTACGCAGTGACCGCCGTGTACGAGACGGCCGTGGTGCGCGACCACATCGTGGTCGACGGTATCGACGATTATCTGACGATCAATCTCAACGCCGGTTGGGTCGAGCTTGACCTTATCCACGGCGTCGGACGCGCCGTTCGGGGCGAAACCGTCTGGATGGTCGAGAGCTACGGCAGGATGGCCAACGGCAAGCGCAAGCAAATGCATGAGGCCAGCAGCACCGAGCCTCTGCGCCTGGCCCTGCCGGCCGGCTGGTTCGTGGTGACGGCTCAGCATGGCGGCGTTGCCACCAAGCACACCATCGAGGTGACGGCTGGCGTTACCTACACCTACGACATCGTCAAGAAGCAGGTCGCTCAGGCCAAGAAGAACTGCGGGCAGGGCACCCAGGTCGCGCAGACCTGCTGACGTCTCCTCGGGTTTTTCTCGACTTGTTTACCCTCCTCGCCCAGATAAGGGGTGAGGAGGGCCAAGCGCTGTGGCCTTCAGGCGGTAAAGGCAGGAGCGCGTCCTGAGACATATCTATCTCATCGGAGGGTTTCTGTTCACCGGCCTCGGCTTTGTCGGGATTTTTCTGCCGCTCTTGCCGACGACTCCCTTCCTCCTGCTCGCGCTTTGGTGCTTTGCCCGCTCGTCCAAGCGCTTCCACGACTGGCTCTACAACCACGCACGTTTTGGCCCCTACCTGCAGGACTGGCGCTATCACAGCGTCATCCCGCCAAAGGCCAAGTTTCTCTCTGTCACCATGATGGGGGCGAGCTTCGTCCTTGTTGCCACCCGCGACAGCGTTGCGCCGTGGGTCTTGGTGGTCGTGGCCGTCGTGCTGCTCTCCGTAGCCGCGTACATCCTGACCCGACCGAGCCACCGGCCCAAGCCGGCCTATGCTAGACAGAGCCCCAGCGAAGGCGAGTCTAGCCCCCCAGCATCGGCAGCTTGAGACCCTGTTCCTTGGCGCAGCGCTTGGCCGTGTCGTAGCCCGCGTCCGCGTGGCGCATAACGCCCGTAGCCGGATCGTTCCAAAGCACCCGTTCCAACCGGCGCGCCGCAGCCTCGCTGCCATCGCAGACGATGACCATGCCGCTGTGCTGGGAGAAACCCATGCCGACACCGCCGCCGTGGTGCAGAGAGACCCAGGTGGCGCCGCTGGCGCAGTTGAGCAGCGCATTGAGCAACGGCCAGTCGGAGACGCTGTCGGAGCCGTCCTTCATGGACTCGGTCTCGCGGTTGGGGCTGGCGACCGAGCCTGAGTCGAGATGGTCGCGGCCGATGACGATGGGCGCCTTGAGCTCACCGCTGGCCACCATCTCGTTGAAGGCCAGGCCAAGGCGGTGCCGTTCGCCCAAGCCGACCCAGCAAATGCGCGCCGGCAGGCCTTGGAAGTGAATGCGCTCCTTGGCCATGTCGAGCCAGTTGTGAAGGTGCGGGTCGTCGGGGATCAGCTCCTTGACCTTGGCATCGGTCTTGAAGATGTCGTCCGGGTCGCCGGAGAGCGCGGCCCAGCGGAAAGGCCCGACTCCGCGGCAGAAGAGCTCGCGGATGTAGGCCGGCACGAAGCCGGGGAAGTCGAAGGCGTGGTCGACCCCGACCTCGAGCGCCATCTGGCGGATATTGTTGCCGTAGTCGAAGGTGGGCACCCCCATCTTCTTAAAGGCCAGCATGGCATCGACCTGAGCGGCCATGGAGCTCTTGGCGGCCGCCACCACCTCCTCAGGTTCGCGCTCCTGCTTGCGCTCCCAGTCGTCGAGGCTCCAACCGAGCGGCAGATAGCCGTGCAGTGGGTCGTGCGCGCTGGTTTGGTCGGTCACGGCGTCGGGGCGTATGCCCCGGCGCACGAGCTCCGGGAAAACCTCCGCCGTGTTGCCCAAGAGCCCGATGGAGAGAGCACGGCCTTCGGTGCAGGCCTCCTTGATCATGGCCAAGGCGCTGTCGAGGTCGTCGGCCTTGGTGTCGAGGTAGCCGGTTTCGATGCGCCGCTCGATGTGACTGGGCCGGCACTCCACGGCGAGCATGCAGGCGCCGGCCATGGTCGCGGCCAGCGGCTGGGCGCCGCCCATGCCGCCCAGGCCACCAGTCAGGATCCACTTCCCACGCCAGTCGCCGCCGTAGTGCTGGCGGGCGCACTCCACGAAGGTCTCATAGGTGCCCTGCACGATGCCCTGGCTGCCAATGTAGATCCAGGAACCGGCCGTCATCTGGCCGTACATCATCAGGCCATGCCGATCGAGGTCGTTGAAGGTTTCCCAGGTCGCCCAGTGCGGCACCAGGTTGGAGTTGGCGATCAGCACGCGGGGCGCGTCTTCGTGGGTGCGGAACACGCCGACCGGCTTGCCGGACTGGACCAACAGGGTCTCGTTGTCCTCAAGCTCTTTGAGGCAGGCGACAATTCGGTCGAAGCAGGCCCAATCCCGCGCCGCCCTGCCGATACCGCCGTAGACCACCAGTTCCTCGGGTTTCTCGGCGACCTCAGCGTCCAGATTGTTCATCAGCATGCGCAGGGGCGCTTCGGTCAGCCACGACTTGGCGTTGAGCTCAGGGCCGCGCGGGGCGCGGATTTTGCGGCTGTTGTCGAGGCGGGGATTAGCCAGGCTGGGATTGTCGTTCACCTGAGGTATCCTCCCATAGTTGAGTGCGTGTGCGCTTTCCTACGCACGGTAATGCCTATAAACCTTGGAAGAAACCGCGCAGGAGGGGTCCAAGATGGCGGTCTACGATTTTCTTGAGGGCACGGCACCTTTACTGATCTCCTGTCCTCATGTCGGGACGGTGGTGCCTGAGGAAATCGCCGGGCGCATGACGAGCGAAGGCCGCAGCGTCGCCGACACGGACTGGAACGTCCACCGGCTGTACGACTTTGCAGCCGAGCTCGGCGTCAGCTTGATTACCCCCCGCTATGCCCGTTACGTCATTGATCTCAATCGCTCTCCCGAAGGGCAGGCGCTCTATCCCGGCGCCAGCAACACCGAGCTTTGCCCAACGACCACCTTCGAGAACCGGCCCATCTATCGCGGCGGCGGGGTTCCGGACGAAGCCGAGATTGCCGAGCGCCGCCGGCTCTATTGGCAACCCTATCACGACAAGATCGTTGCCACCGTGGCGATGCTGAAGGGATTGCATGGCCGGGTGTTGCTGTGGGACGGGCATTCCATTCAAAGCCAGGTGCCGCGCTTCTTCGAGGGCAATCTGCCGGACCTCAACATCGGCACCGGCGGCGGGGCCACGGCCGCCCCGGCCTTGGTCGGCAAGATCGCGGAGGTAGCAGAGAAGAGCGCCTACAGCCATGTGGTCGACGGCCGCTTCAAGGGCGGCTACATCACGCGCAATTACGGCAAGCCGGCCGAGGGCGTCCATGCCGTCCAGCTCGAGCTGAGCCAGATCACCTACATGTACGAGGGCGCTCCCTTCGGCTTTCGCGAGGACCTCGCCGATCAGGTCCGTCCCGTGATTCGCGCCATGGTCGAAGCGGGTCTGGACTGGGTGCGCAATACTTAGACCCGGTGCGCTTCGCTGATCGGCACACCTGCTTTCAGCGCGAAGGCGAGCGGATTGTAGCCCACCCGATAGGCCAGCTCCGCCGGAGTCTCGATATCCCAGACGCAGAGGTCGGCGACCTTGCCGACTTCCAGGGTGCCGTGGCTGTCCTGCAGTCCGAGCGCCTTGGCGGCATGGCGCGTGACCCCGGCCAGCGCTTCCTCCGGCGTCAGGCGAAAAAAGGTGCAGCCCATGCTGAGCATGAGCAGGAGCGAGGTGACCGGGGCGCTGCCCGGATTGCTGTCGGTGGCAAGGGCAATGGGCACGCCGTTGGAGCGGAAGCTCTCAATCGGCGGCAGCTTGGTTTCCCGCAGCACATAGAAAGCGCCGGGCAAGAGGACGGCGACGGTGCCGGCCTCGGCCATGGCCGCCACGCCGTCCTCGCTGGTGTACTCCAAATGGTCGGCGGATAGGGCGCCGAAGCGGGCGGCCAGCGCAGCCCCGCCGAGGTCCGAGAGCTGATCGGCGTGAAGCTTGACCGGCAGGCGATGGTGGCGTGCCGCCTGGAAGACCCGAGCGGTCTGCTCGGGTGAGAAGGCGATGGATTCGCAGAAGGCGTCGACCGCGTCCGCCAGGCCGGAGGCGGCGACCTCCGGCATCATGGCGACCACTGCTTCGCCATAGGCTTCGGCATCGCTGTCGGGCGGTACCGCATGGGCACCGAGAAAGGTCGTCTTCACGGTGACGGGCAGGACGGCGCCAAGCTGGCGGGCGACCCGCAGCTGTTTCAGCTCATGCTCTAGGTTCAGGCCGTAACCCGACTTGATCTCGATGGTCGTCACACCTTCAGCCATCAGAGCGGCGAGGCGAGGCAGGGCCGCCTGGAACAGGCTCTCCTCGTCGGCTTGCCGCGTCGCCTCGACGGTTGAGATGATGCCGCCGCCAGCCCGGGCGATCTCTTCGTAGCTGGCACCCTTGAGGCGCAGCTCGAACTCGGCTGCCCGGTTGCCGCCATAGACCAAGTGGGTGTGGCAGTCGATCAGCCCGGGCGTGACCCAGCGACCGCCGAGGTCGCTCACGGTCCGCGCTAGGGTCTCGGCAGGCCTGGGCAGCTCGCTTTCCGGGCCGACCCAGGCCAGGCGTCCACCCTCGACGGCGAGTGCGCCGCCGTCTATGGCGCCGTAAGGGTCGGTCCCGGCCATGGTCGCCAGCCGGCCGTCGCGATAGAGATGATCCCACATTGTCTCGCCGCAGCAATCCTCTAAGCTCGCGGCATCCTATCTGGGAAGCCGCTCGCGTCCATGCCCGAAAGCGCCCTTTTTGCCGAAACCGCGCTCCTGCCCGAGGGCTGGCGCCACAACGTGTTGCTTGCCTTCGATGCGGACGGCGACATCGCTTCGGTCGACGTCGGGGCAGAGCCGGGAGACGCAGCGCACGCCGCCGGCCCGCTTGTCCCCGGCATGCCCAACCTGCACAGCCACGCCTTTCAGCGAGCCATGGCCGGCCTGGCCGAGCGGGCGGCTAATCCAGAAGACTCCTTCTGGACCTGGCGCGAGGTGATGTACGGCTTCGTCGCCAAGGTGACGCCTGAGCAGCTCGAAGCCATCGCCGCCCAGCTCTATCTGGAGATGGCCAAGGCCGGTTACACCGCGGTCGGCGAGTTCCACTACCTGCATCACCAGCCGGACGGCACGCCTTACGCTAACCTCCCCGAGATGGCGCTGCGCACAGTGGCAGCGGCGCGGCAGGTCGGCCTCGGGATCACCCAACTTCCCGTGCTCTACGGCTACGGCGGTTTCGGCGGGCAACCGGTGGGCGACGGCCAGAAACGCTTTGCCAACCCGGTCGAGCGCTTCGTTCAGCTTACCGAAAAGCTCATGCGCGATGTCGGCGGCGACCCGCAAGTGGATGTCGGTATTGCCCCTCATTCCTTGCGTGCGGTGACGCCGGAAAGCCTGTCTCAAGCGCTGGAGGCCCTGGATGCGCTGGCGCTCGACGCGCCGGTCCACATCCATATCGCCGAGCAGACCAAGGAGGTCGAAGACTGCCTCGCCTGGTGCGGTCAGAGGCCGGTGGAATGGCTGCTCGACGCTCAGCCGGTCGGCGAGCGCTGGTGCCTGGTGCACGCGACGCACATGACGCCCGAAGAGACGGCGCGTCTGGCTCGCTCCGGCGCGGTCGCAGGACTTTGCCCCACCACCGAGGCCAACCTCGGTGACGGCCTCTTCCCGGCACCGGATTACTGGCAGGCTGAGGGGCGCTGGGGTGTCGGCTCCGACAGTCACATCTCCATCAGCCCGGTCGAGGAACTGCGCTGGCTGGAGTACGGCCAGCGGCTCATGGCCCGGCGCCGCAACATGCTTCGAGGCGCAAGCGGCCATGTCGGGGCGGGGCTCTATAAAGCGGCATTGGCCGGCGGTGCCCAGGCGCTCGGCCGGGCGACCGGTGCCATCGCCATTGGCCATCGTGCCGACGTCGTGGTGCTCGATGCCGAGCATCCCTTGCTGACCGGGCGGGAAGGCGATCTGCTGCTGGACGCCTTGGTCTTTTCCGGCAACCAGTCCTTGGTGCGCGACGTGATGATCGGCGGCCGTTGGGTGGTCGAGCAGGGACACCACAAGGAGGAAGAGGCGATCGCCGCGCACTATCGCGCCGCGCTGCATGAACTGACGGCTTAGCGACCCTACCTAGCTTGCAGACAACAAGAAGAAAGCCAAATGCACGGAAATCAAGAGCTTTACCTGACGTATCTGAACGGTCCCGATGTCGCCCAGCTCGCGCTGACGGACGACGAAATCCTTGACGCGGTCGAGGAGGGACTGAGGGCGCAGGGCGCCAAAGGCGGTGCCGTGATCGAGCCGCGTGTCCATCTCGAGCCCAATCCAGAGTTTCGCGGCCATTTCAATGTCTTGCGTGGCTATCTTGCGACGGCGCCAGGCCGTGCGCAGGGCTACGCCGGGGTCAAGGTGGTCGGCGACTACATCGACAACTATCAGCGCGGCCTGCCTTCGGAGATGGCGCTGTTGAACCTCTTCGACCCGCGCAACGGCCAGCCGCTCGCGGTGGTCGATGCGGCCGGCATCACCGATATGCGCACCGGCGCGGTGACGGCGCTGGGCGCGAAGTACCTGGCTCGCAAGGACAGCAAGGTGCTGGGCCACGTCGGCGCGCGGGGCACCGCCTATTGGAACGTCCGCCTGCTGGACCGCCTGTTCGACTTCGAGGAAATCCGCATCCATTCCCGCCGTCCCGAGAGCCGTGAAGCCTTTGCCGAGCGCCTGCGCCGCGACCTTGACAAGGAGATCCTGGTCACCGAGGACTGGCAGAGCTGCCTGGAAGGGGCGGACATCATGGTGGAGGCCTCGCGGTTGGAGAAACCGACGCCGCTGCTCAAGACCGAATGGGTCAAGCCCGGCGCCCTGGTCGTGCCCTATGGAACCCAGAGCGCCGTTGAGATCACCCTGACCGATGTGATGGACAAGATGGTCGTCGACGACTGGGGCCAGTGCAAGGGCGGTAAGCTGGGCAGCCTGCGCGCCCACGTGGAGAGCGGCAAGCTGAGCGAGGAGAGCCTGCATGCCGAGCTTTGTCAGATCGTGACGGGCGAACGCCCGGGGCGCGAGCGGGACGGGGAGACTATCCTTTTCTGGCACCGGGGGCTTTCGCTCTCCGATGTCGCGCTGGGTGCGGCCATGCTGGAAAAGGCGGACCGTCTGGGCATCGGCCAAAGGCTGCGCTACGCTTGAGGGCCATGAGCAAGATTGCCTTCGACCCCGGCGATGACCCCATCGCAGCCAACCATGCCGAGGCTTGCCACCGGGAACGCTATGTCGCGACCCTGATCGAGTGCCTCGAGACGGCGCCGCGCGAAGAGAGCGAGCTCTATGGCGATTATGACGCCTGGTATCTGGGCGCTATGGAAGACAGCCTGATACGCCGGGTCTTCATCATCGAGGCACAGGAGTGGCGGCGCCAGATCGAGGACCTGCTGCGCGACCAGCTCTCGCGTAGCGGGCTCGATTCCGGGCTTTGGGACACGGTGAAGGAGGGGCACGACAGCCGCTCGCTGCTGGTCCGTCTCCGCGATGTGCTGGCAGACGATCTCGACGCCCGTGTGCCGGAGGAGACCTGGGCCGGCCTGCAGGAGGTGATCGACGTGGCTAGTGCGTTGGAGAGTAGTTCGCCGCGCGGCCTGGAAGTGGTGCGCGAGCGCTATCCCAGCTACTTCCCCGAGGTCGATGCCTTCGGGACCGGGGCGCTTCGCCTCGACCTCAAGCCGGAGCACGCCCATCGCGCCTTCGCGGCGATCAAGGCGTTTTGGGACCCGTCCAAGGGTTTGCCGCACCAGTCGACCGCCGAAGCCTCCTAACCGGACGGCTTTGTAGCCGGAGCAGCGGTAGGCCCGCTCATCAGCCGGCGTCCGGCGATCAGCGCGGCGAAACCGGTCAGCACGTTGGCCAGGAAGATGCCGCCGAAGATGCCGACCATGCCGAACAGGGCCGAGCCTAGAAAGCTGAGCGGCACATAGAGGCCGAGCGCCCGGGTGACTGTCAGTGCGCTTGCCGGCCAGGGCCGTCCGAGTGCGTTGAAGACGGCAGCGGACATCATCACCACGGCGTAACCGGCGTAGCACAGCGGCACGATCCAGAAGTAAAGCACTCCTGTTTCAACGACTTGCGGGTCGTCATTGAACAGCGGCACGAGATAGCGGCCGCCCAAGATCAGAACCGCCGATACGAAGAGGCCATAGGCGAGGCTGAACTGCATGACCAGGCGGCGAGCCTCGCAGGCGCGCTCGGTCAGGCCGGAGCCCCAGTTCTGGCCGACCACCGGGCCGATCACGGCGGAGAGGGCAAAGATCGGGACCAGGCAGATGGCTTCGATGCGCGTCACCACGCCAAAGGCGGCGACCGCCGCCTCGCCATAGCTCGCGACGATCGCGGTGACGGCGCCGAGGCCGACCGGCACGATGACGTTGCTGAGCGCTGCCGGCAGCCCGACGTGCAGGATGGCGGCCCAGTCGGCGAAGAGCTGGCGGGGTGGCGGCAGGGCCCAGAGGATCATGCGCTCGCGGTGATGCAGCAGCCATAGCGAGATAGCCAGGCCGACGGCCCGGGCGATCACCGTGGCGATGGCCGCGCCCTCCAGCTCCAGGCGCGGCACGCCGAAGAGGCCGAAGATCAAGATCGGGTCGAGCACTAGATTGATCAGCGAGACGATGGTCATGGCCATGCTGGGCCAGAAGCTGTCGCCAGCGGCGCGTAGACAGGAGTTGCCGACCATCGGCACCACGAGAAACACCATGCCGAGGTACCAGATGCTCATGTACTCGGCGATGCGGGGAATGAGGTCCGGCTCGGCGCCGAGCGCGCGGAACAGCGGCTCGATGGTCAGAAGTCCGATCACGCTGATGCCGGCGACGATGACCAGCGACAGTGAAAGAGCCGCCGTGGTCAGGCGTCGCACCCGCTCCCGGTCCCCGGAGCCGATGGCTCGGGCGATGACCGAGGAAGCGCCGATGCCCAAGCCTATGGCCAGGCTGATCATGAAGAAGACCACCGGGAAGGTGAAGCTGATCGCCGCCAGCTCCCGCGTGCCGAGCTGGGCAACGAAAAAGGTATCGACCAGGTTGATGCCGATGATCGCGAAGAGCCCCCAGGACATGGGGATGGCCATGCGCGTCAGATGTCCGGCAATGCTGCCGTTGGTCAGGCGTCCTTTCGGCCTGGGTGCAGCCGCTGCTTCGGTCTGTTCTCCGTCGCTCACGAGTCCTTCCGCTGCCAGTCCTCAACCCAAAGCGTGGTGGTGCCTTGGTGCCCTGTCGGACGCACGCCGTCCAGCCATTTGGGCAGGACATAGGGCTGCGCCCGCCAATAAAGCGGTAGGACCGGCAGGTCGTCGGCGTAGAGGCGCTGCAGCTCGGCCCACATGGCTTGGCGCTTGTCGCGGTCGAGCTCAATCTCCAGCCGATCGATCAGATCGTCCATCTCGGGATTGCTGTAGCCCATGTGGTTCTGCCCGCTCCAGCCGTTCTCGGCCGAGGGAATCTGCTCTGAGTGCAGGGTGGTGCGCGGCACGTTCTCCGGGCTGGAGAGCCAGGCGAACATGGCCATGGCATCGAACTCTCGGCGGGTGACCGTCTCGCCGAAGAACACTGCAGCCGGCTCGTTGCGGATGGTGACATCGGCGCCAACGTTGCGCCACTGGCTTTGCAGCACCTGCTGCACCAGCTCGCGCGAGCGGTTGCCGGCGGTGGTCATGATCTGCAGGCGTAGCGGTTCGCCGGCCTCGTTGTGGCGCACGCCGTTTCTTATGTCGGACCAGCCGGCCTCATCGAGCAGCCGCGCGGCTTCCTCCGGGTCGAAGGGATAGCGCGGCGTGTTCTCGTCATAGACCCAGTCGAGGGGGCTGACCGATCCGTGCGCCACCGGCTGCCGGCCCTCGAAAAGCTGCTGGCTGATTGCCTCCCGGTCGATGGCGTGCAGGAGGGCGTGGCGCACCCGCTCGTCGGCCAGGATAGGGTTATCGAGGTTGAGATCGATGTGCTCGTAGATCAGGCCCGGCTTGTAGAGCACGTTGTAGCGATCGCCGTGGCGCTTTTCGAAGGCCAGGGCCTGGTCCAGGGTCAGGCCGAGTTCGCCGGCGATCATGTCGACCGCGCCGGATAGCAGGTTGGCTTCCAAGGCCGCCGTGTTCTCGATGCTGCGCACGGTGATGCGGTCGAAGGCCGGCGCCTCGCCGTACCAGGTCGGGTTCGGCTCCAGCACGATCTCGGCGCCGTTCTTGACGTCGACGATGCGGTAGGGGCCCCAGTAGAGGCCGGGGTTGGTCGGGTCCGTGTCGTAGGCCGTTCGGCTGCGATAGGCGGCCGGGTCGGCCTCGAAGATCTCCCGCTCGATATGTTCCGGCACCAGCCAGAGGCCGGCGGCGGAGGGGTAGTTGAAAGAGATGCGGTCGACGTGGAGGGTGAAGGTCTTGTCGTCGACCACGGTGATGTCGTGGATGCGTCGGAAGGCCTCGAAGTTGGCCACGCCGCTCTGCGGATGCCGGCCCAGCTCCCAGGTGAAGACCACATCAGCGCTGGTCACCGGTGTGCCGTCGCCCCAGCTCGCATCCGGGTGGATGGTATAGGTGACGGCGATGCCTTCATCGCTCGGCGAATCGATGCCTTCTGGCAGCGGCTCGATCACGGCGCCGCCGTTCTCGATGGTCGGTAGCTCGGTGCAGAGCAGGCAGACCGCTTCCCAATTCTGATCGTAGTGCGTCAGTGGCCGCATGGTCATGGCGAGGACGTAGCTCTTGGCCAGCATCGACTCGATGTTGGGATTGAGAGTGTAGGGGTACTGGGTCATGCCGATGGTCAGGCTTTCGGCCCGTGTCGCGCTGCCTGGCGCGGCCGCAAGACCGACGAGAAGCAGAAAAGCGAGGGCGAGAGGCTTAACGTTCAACATGATTGGCTCCGCTGAAAGAGGGCATCGCCGAAGGCTGACCCACTATGATGTCCACCGCAAGGCGGGAACAAGGCTCGCATCTCCCAGAGAACTTTGGGTCGTCCGCCACAAGTCAAGCCTGTGCCGCCCCGGCTGTGTTTCCCAAGCCGATTGATCTGCGGCCGTGTGCGTGCGAGCCTCACTCGTTCGACGCCGACTTTCTGTCGGCAGAGTGCAGCATCCAACCTTCGTGGGACCAATGGGCCGCATCGTCCATTCCGCTTCACCTCCGCCGCCGCTCCAGGGCTAGCGGTCCTAGGCGCGGGCATCTTGCCTGCACCGGGCCGTTTATCCGTGGAGCTGAGTGAGGCATCGCCACCGCGCCGCTTGGTTTCGGCGCGGGGCCCGTCGGCATAACCGCCGCACCCTCCTTCGCTCTTTCATTCTGCACTGCACGGCGCCTTGCGCTCGTGCCCGCGTTCGCGGGGTCGGCTGGTTCTCGTGCGGCAGCCGCGAACCGAGGAGGTTGTCGTCTCATGTCCAGATTTGGAACCGCCTTCATTCTAAGCCTGTCGGCATCGATGATGATGATCGGTGTCGGCATGATTGTCGCCTTGTTGCCGCTACGCCTCTATGCCGCGACGGGGTCGTTGGAACATGTCGGTCTGATCGCATCTCTGTTCGCGGCCGCGTATCTGTTGGCCCAACTTCCGGTCGGCGTGCTGTCCGACCGTTTCGGCGCCAAGCCCTTTCTGGTCGGCGGCTACTGCCTCTGCGGCCTGGCCGGTTTGGTCTTCTTCATGGCTGGAGGTGCCAATGGCATCTATCTCGGCCGTATCATTCAAGGGATCGGCGAAGCGCCGATCTGGGCTTTGGGGCCGGCACTGCTGTCCTTGGCCTATCCGCATGCGAAGGGACGGATGATCGGCCTCTACAACGCCGCGATCCATGCCGGTCTGACCGCTGGTCCGCTGATTGGCTTGCTGGTCGCGCCGTCCGGTGCAAGCGCACAACCTTTCCTCCTGTTCGCTGCCCTGTGCTTCCTGGCCGGGGCCGTGCTTTTGTTCTTTCTGCCGAAAACACCGACGCCAGTCAGGGGCGCGAAACGCACAGATTCAAGTTTGAGGGACCGCCTCACTCTACTGTCCGATCGACGATCTATCGTCCTGCTCCTGGGTATCCTTCTGTACGGCGCCTGCTATGGCCTCTTCGTCAGTGTTTTGCCGGTCTCGGCCGTGGCGCTGATCGGCTTCGATGCAGGCGACGTCAGTCTTCTCTTTGTCGTTTTCTATGCCAACATCGGCCTGTCTCAGCTCATCGCCGGCCCCTTGTCCGACCGCTATGCGAGGGGTGGCTTCATGCTGGCGGGTATCGTCCTGGCGGCATTCGGATTGGCGGCCTTTCCTGAGTTCGCCGGAGCTTGGACCTACCTGCCGCTCGCGCTCGCAAGCCTCGGGCTCGGCGTCTTCTGTGTGGCGTCGCTCGCTGAGCTCAACGACAGCGCGCCCGCGCATCTCAGAGGGATGGTTTCAGGCAGCTACTACCTGGCGTGGGGAGCGGGTTACGTCCTGGGGCCAATCTTGGTCGGCCACTTGAGCGCCGAGTCACCGCTGTTGGGCTACCGCTTGGTTGTCGGCGCGCTCGCCACCTATGCGCTAACGCTGTGTCTTCTTCCTCGCAAGAAGAGGGCCGCACGACAGATCTGAGCGGAATGGCAGTGGCGAGGAGACGGGCCGCCGCCTCGGCGGGCTCCTATTACTCCGGCTCCGAGCCGGGCGCGAGACTGAGGCGCAGGCCGTCGAGGGCGTCCTGAGTCAGGATCTGGCAGCAGAGGCGGGAGCGGTCCTCGACCTCGAAGGCGCCGTCGAGCATCTCAAGCTCTTCGTCGCTCGGCGGGTGCAGCTTCTCGGTCCAGTCTTCGGAGACGTAGACGTGGCAGGTGCCGCAGGCGCAGGCCCCGCCACACTCGGCTTTGATGGGCAGGCCGTAGTCGCGGATGACCTCCATGACCCGCCAGCCCTCCGGCGCTTCCATGCGATGCTCCGCACCGTCCCGGTCTTCGACGTAAATGTACATAGGCTAGGTTCTCGGTTGTCTTGCTAAGGCGAGGAGTCTGCAGTGGTCCGCGGGCGCGCGTGGATGCCGCACTCGGTCTTGGTGGAACCCGGCCAGCGCCCGGCGCGCGCGTCCTGTGCCGGTGTCGTTCTGGCGGTGCAGGTCATGCAGCCGATCGATCGGTAGCCTTCCGCCGCCAAGGGGTGGCGTGGCAGGTCGTGGCGCGCGAGATAGCGCCCGACGGCTTCGGCTGTCCAGTGGGCGAGCGGATTGACCTTGCTGTGCCGTCCATCGAACTCGACCGTCGGCAAGGCGTTGCGTGTTGTGCCCTGGTGGCGCTTGCGTCCGGTGATCCAGGCGTCGAAGGGCGCCAGGGCTCTTTCGAGCGGCAGGACCTTGCGCAGGTGGCAGCAGCGGTCGGCATCGCGGGCGAAGAGCATGTCGTCGGCGTCTTCGCGCGTCAGCGCATTCGGGTCGGGTGAGAGCGGACGGACGTCGCTCAGGCCGAGCGCCTCTACCAGCCTGTCGCGATACCGCAGGGTCTCGCCAAAGTGCTTTCCGGTGTCGAGGAAGAGGATAGGCATGTCCGGCTTGAGCTCGCTGACCATGTGCAGCAGCACCGCCGACTCGGCGCCGAAGGAGGAGACCACGGCGGCCTTGCCGAAGAGGCCGTGACGCAAAGTCGCCTCCAGGAGGTTTTCTGCCGACCAATCGAGCCCTGCTGCCGCTTCGGCGGTTATGCGGCGCAGGGTGCGCACCGCGCCGGCGGGCCCCTCGCTCACCTCTGGGTCGGCCGGTGTGGCCTCCGTCATCGCCTTACTCTGCTGCGGCCTGCAGGGCTTGGCCACGCAAGCGGGCGGCGCTGGTCCGCGCGTCCCCGGCGCTCTGGTACCAGATGGAGAACTCCTTGAGCGCCTCGACCCACTCTTCAGCGTCCTCCTCCTTGGCCAGCTCGAAGGCGTCGAAGCCGCAGCGCTGCATGAAAAGGAGCTGGTCGCGCAAGACCTGACCCACTGCGCGCAGCTCGCCGGAGAAGCCAAGGCGTTCGCGCAGGATGCGCGCCGCTGTGTAGGCCCGCCCATCGGTGAACTTGGGGAACTCCAAGGCGATGCTCTGGAAGTGGCGGATGTCGTCGGCGAGGTCTTGCGACCTCTGATCGCTCTTCAGCCAAAGCCCGAGCGGCCGGCCGCTCTGAAGCAGCTTTTCGCGCGCTTCGGCCCAGAGCGCCGGCGTCACATAGAGTGGCCCGAGCGGCGGGATCTCCTCGGCGGTCGAGGCCAGGCTCCACTCGTTCTCGGCCACGCGGCCTTGTCTAATGAGCGCCATAGAGTCTCTCCTTGAAAGGGGCCGGGCCGAGCCGGCGATAGGCCTCGACGAAGCTCTCTTCTTCATTGCGCTCCGTGAGGTAGGTTTCGACGATGCTTTCGATGGCGTCGGCGACGGAGTCGGCTGGGACCGCCGGACCGACGATTTCGCCGAGCGCGGCGTCCTGGTCGGCCGAGCCACCCAGCGTGATCTGGTAGAACTCCTCGCCGCGCTTATCGACACCGAGAATGCCGATGTTGCCCACGTGGTGATGGCCGCAGGCATTGATGCAGCCGGAGATGTTGAGGGTCAGCCGCCCGACGTCGTGCTGCCGCGTGATGGAGTTGAAGCGCTGGCTGATCGCCTGGGCAACGGGAATCGAGCGCGCATTGGCCAGGTTGCAGTAGTCGAGGCCCGGACAGGCGATGATGTCGCCGATCATTCCCGCGTTGGCCTCTGCGAGCTCCGCCTCACGCAAAGCCTGCCAGAGCGCATAGGCATCGGCCTTGGCGAGATGCGGCAGGATGAGGTTTTGCTCCTTGCTGACGCGGATCTCGCCCAGGCTATAGCGGTCGGCGAGATCGGCGATCAGATCCATCTGCTCCGACGTGGCGTCGCCGGGAATGCCGCCGGCCGGTTTGAGGGAGATGGTGGCGATCAGGTAGCCCGGCACCTTGTGCGGGACGCTGTTGGAGCGAACCCAGGCAGCGAAGGATGGGTCCTCGAAGCGTTTGGTCTCGAAGTCGCGGCTCGGCTCCTCGATCGGCTCCAGGACGGGTGGCTCAAAGTAGGCGGCAATGCGCGCCACTTCCTCCGCCGGCAGGTCGACGGCGCCGTCGCGGATCTGCTCCCACTCTTCCTCCACCATCGCGGCGAAGGCCTCTGCGCCGACCTGGTTGACCAAGATCTTGATACGCGCCTTGTAGATGTTGTCGCGTCGGCCGAGCTGGTTGTAGACGCGCAGGATCGCTTCCAGGTAGGACAGCAGATGCCGCTCCGGCAGAAACCGCCGAATCGTCTTGGCGATCACCGGCGTTCTGCCTTGGCCGCCGCCGACCACCACTTCGAAGCCCATTTCCCCGGCCTCGTTCCTGACGATCTGCAAGCCAATGTCGTGCACCTTGATGGCGGCACGGTCGCGTGCGGCCCCGGTGACGGCAATCTTGAACTTGCGCGGCAAGAACGAGAATTCCGGGTGCAGGCTCGACCACTGGCGGATCATCTCGGCGTAGGGCCGGGGGTCGGCCAGCTCGTCTGCGGCGGCTCCGCCGAAGGGGTCGGCGGTGACGTTGCGTATGCAGTTGCCGCTGGTCTGGATGGCGTGCATCTCGACCTCGGCCAGCTCCTCCAGGATGGCCGGCGTCTCTTCAAGCTTGGGCCAGTTGTACTGGATGTTCTGCCGCGTGGTGAAATGGCCGTAGCCATGGTCGTATTCCCGCGCGATCTCCGCCAGCTTGCGCATCTGCCGCGAGGACAGCACGCCGTAGGGGACGGCAACGCGCAGCATGTAGGCGTGAAGCTGCAGGTAGAGACCGTTCATCAGCCGGAGCGGCTTGAACTCGTCTTCGGTCAGCTCGCCGGCCAGGCGGCGGTCGACCTGCTTCCTGAACTGCTGCACCCGCTCCTGCACGAAGCGGTGGTCGAACTCGTCGTAGCGGTACATGGCTGGGTCAGTCCCTTTCTGACTGGTAGCCGAGGTCGAGGCGCACGGAAGGCCCTGCGGCGCGCAGGCGCTCGCGCAGGCTCACGGCCTCGGGCTCGTCGGAGGTTGGGTCGAGGTCGATCAGATAGGGCCCGACCACCTTGGTGGCCGCATCCTGCTCGGCGATGCCCAGGAGGCGCGCGGCACACTCCTTGCTGTCGGCAGCGGTGACGTCGCTCAAAAGCTCGGACCAGTGGCCGGCGCTGACCAGGTAGACCACGGCACCGTCGGTGAGGCGGTTGGCTGTCACACCCTGCTTGAAGGCGCTCTGTTTGGCGGACACGGGCTGCGCTCCTTACTCGGCAGCCACGGCGAGCGGATGCGCAACGTCCGGCGCCTCTTTGGTCTGAGCGAGAGCGGCCACCTCGCCGATGACGATCAGAGCCGGCGGACGGATGCGCGCGGCTTTCACGGCGCCGGCCAGATTGCCCAGGTTGCTGGCGACGACGCGCTCGTCGGGCCGCGTCCCGTTCTCGATGACTCTGACCGGCGTGTCGGCGGCGCGACCCTCCTCTATGAGGCGCGCGGCGATGCTCTCCGCCGAGGCCACGCCCATGTAGACGGCCACGGTGTGATCTCCGGTCGCCAGCCGCGCCCAGTCGAGATCGGGCAGCTTGCCGCTCTCGGCGACCTGACCGCTGACGAAGGTGACGGAGGAGGCGAGGCCGCGATGGGTCAGCGGGAAGCCGGCGCTGGCGGCGCAGGCCGCCGCTGCGGTGATGCCCGGCACGATCTCCACCGGAATGCCGGCCTGGCGCAAAGCCTCCAGCTCCTCGCCGCCGCGGCCGAAGATGAAGGGGTCGCCGCCCTTGAGGCGCACCACTCGCTCGCCCTGCTGGGCAAGCTCGACCAGGAGCGCGTTGATTTCATCCTGCGTCTTGCTCGGCTTGCCAGGCGCCTTGCCGACATAGATTCGGCGTGCCTCGCGGCGGGCGAGATCCAGCACCTCGTCGGTGACCAGCTTGTCATGGACGATCACGTTCGCGCGCTGCAAAAGCTGCAAGGCTTTCAGGGTCAGGAGGCCCGGGTCGCCTGGGCCGGCGCCGACGAGGGCGACCTGTCCTTGTTGAGCGACGGGGGTGGGCTCAGCGAGACGGGTGGCGATCAGTCGTTCGGCCTGCGCGAAGTCGCCGGCCTTGACCGCGTCGGCGATGGGGCCACCCAGCACATCATCCCAGAAGGCGCGGCGGGCGCGGATATCCGGGAAGGCCAGGCGGGCTTCGGCCTGATAGCGCTCGGTGAGCTGCGAGAGCTCTGCCAGAGAGTGGGGTAGGAGCGCTTCGAGCTCTGCACGCAGCTGCTGCGCCAGCATAGGCGCACTGCCGCCGCTGGAGATGCCGACGGTGATCGGCCCGCGCTGAAGAATGGCCGGAACCGAAAAGGTCGAGAGCGCCGGCTTGTCGACCACGTTGACCGGGACTTTGAGACGTTTGGCCGCGGCGCTAATCCAGCGATTTGTGCCTTCGTCTTCCACGGCCGAGACCACCAGGCGGCTCAGCTCGATGTCGAGCTCCTGAACGTCGCGGCGCTGAATGCGCACCAGGCCCTCGTGGGCCCAGGCATAGAAATCGTCGGCCAGCTCCCGCGCGACGACGGTGATGCGGGCGCCGGCGGAGATCAGCAGGCGTGCTTTGGAAACGGCGGCTTCGCCACCGCCGACGAGAAGAACCGCTTGACCGTCAAGCTCGACGAATAGGGGAAAGGCTTTCATGGCGTTGACCCTCTTCATGGGGGACGAAGAGAGTCACCGCTCCGGGCTGCCCGATACCGTGTTGCCGGCGGGGGGCCGGCTCAAGCCATGGTGTCAGGGGGTGCGCCATCGGCGATTGCTCCCTCCAGGTTGGCGGGCCCACGGAGCAATCCCCGTGGCGCTTTAGCGGGTGGTAACGCGGCCGCAAGCTGCCCAATCAAATTCCGCGGGTTCCCGGAGGAACCATGTTCACCTTAGCGAACAGTCATTAATGTGCTGTGATTATGTGGGCTTGTCAATATAATAGCTGTTGTGAAGAGGGGTTTAAAATAATAAACATTTATTAAATGTGAAATAAGGTTCAACTAATTCATCCACAGCCTATCACGCGGGGCTCACCAGTTTCTGCGGCGACAGAGTCGTGAGGCCCTGATCTACGCAGCGCGGCGCTCAATCTCCTCGCGCCGCCGGGCGATGTAGGCCTCCATGGCTTCGCGGCGGTCCTCCGGCAGGGGCGGCGGCTCGTATTCGGCCAGGAGCTGCTTCCAGATCTTGTTGGCGCGCTGGGTCGCATCCTCGGCGCCGGCCTCCTCCCAGCTCTCGAAGTTGCGCCAGTCGCTCAGCATCGGGGCGTAGAAGGCGGTCTCATAGCGCTCGAGCGTATGCGCCTCGCCGAAGAAGTGGCCGCCCGGCCCGACGCCGGCGATGGCCTCGAAGCCAAGCTCCGCCTCGTCCACCTTGATCGGCGTCAGGAACTCGATCATGCCCTGGATCATCTCGGCATCGAGGATCATCTTCTCGAAGGAGGCGGTTAGGCCGCCCTCCAGCCAGCCGGCGCCATGATTGACGATATTGGCGCCGCCCAGCACCGAGCTCCAGATCGACATCATCGACTCGTAGGCCGCCTGGGCATCGACGCAGTTGGAGGCGTTGGGGTTGGAGGAGCGATAGGGCAGGCCGTAGCGGCGGATGAGCTGTCCCGAGGCGATGGTCGCCTTGGCGTACTCCGGCGTGCCAAAGGCCGGAGCGCCGCTCTTCATGTCGACGTTCGAGGTGAAGGCGCCGTAGATCACCGGTGCGCCGGGATTGACGATCTGGGTCAGCACAATACCCGCCAGCGCCTCGGCATTTTGCTGAGCCAGGGCGGCGGGCAGGGAAACCGCCGTCATGGCGCCCATCAAGGTGAAGGGTGTGACCACGGTGGCTTGGCCGTGGCGGGCGAGGGCCATCAGGCCTTCCGCCATGGCGCCATCGAAGCGACGCGGCGAGTTGACGTTGATCACCGATAGGATGCCGGGATTCTCTTCCAGGTCCTCCAAGGTCTCGCCGCGCGACATGGCCATGATCTGGAAGGTGTCGACCGCCCGCTCGGCCCCGATGGACAGCGAGGAGAACACACGGTCGGTCAAGGTCGCCGCTGCCACCGAGCAGTCGAGGTGTCGAGTCTCGGGCGAAAGGTCGGTGGTGGCGCAGATCTGGTTGCCGATGTACTGCACCACGTTGAGCGACTGAGCGAGCTTCAGGAGATTCTTGAAGTCGGCGAAGTTGCCGGCGCGGCGACCGCCGTCGAGGTCGCTGACGTTCGGCGGCCCGCTGACCGAGGCGAAGCAGAGATGCTTGCCGCCGATGGTCAGCCGGTGCTCCGGGTTGCGCGGGGTCAGGGTGAACTGGGATGGCGCCTTGGCAACCATCTCTTCGATGAAGGCGCGGTCGAAGCGCACGCTGCCGCTCGCCTTGTCCACGTCGCAGCCGGCCTGTTTGAAGACCGACAGCGCCTCGTCGCTCATGAACTCGATGCCGAGTTCTTCCAGGATACGCAGCGATGTCTGGTGGATGGCTTCGAGCTGGTCTTCGCTGAGCAGCGCGATGGGGGGGATTGAGTTTTCGACCGACCGCCAGGGCAATTGGTTGACGGCGTTCGCGCTGCGGCCTTCGCGACGCCGGCTGGATTTGCGGGGCACTGTCCTCTCCCATGCCTTTCGCCCGGGCACCGGGCCTAAGCGATAGATAGGATGAGTCTAGTCGCCGTCCTGCCGTTTCGTTGTCGCTATTGCGCCAATGGTGGGCACAGGGGCGACCGCCGAACGGCTAAGCTTGCCGATCGGCCCAGGCGTCCGGGTCGTTGAGGAAGGCTTTTACTTCGGCGAGGCCATCTCCAGAGAGATAGCCCTCGGCTTCTGCGACGGCGAGGGCGTCATGCCAGGTGGCCAGCGCGTGGAGGCTGACGCCGGCTTCCTGCAACCGCTTCAGCCCTTCAGGAAAGATGCCATAGTGAAAGATCACGGCGGTGTGGTCGCAGCGGCCGCCGGCCTTGCGGATGGCTTCGACGAAGTTGAGCTTGCTGCCGCCGTCGGTCGCCAGGTCCTCGATCAAGAGAACCCGGTCACCTTCCCTGAAGGTGCCTTCGATCTGGGCGTCGCGGCCGAAACCTTTCGGTTTCTTGCGGATGTAGATCATCGGCAAGGCCAGCAGATCGGCGATCCAGGCACCGAAGGGAATGCCGGCCGTTTCGCCGCCGGCCACCACGTCGAAGGACTCATAGCCCACGCGCTCCATCACCAGCCCGCTCAGCGACGCCATCAGTTGGCGGCGCGCCCGGGGGAAGGAGATGATCTTGCGGCAGTCGACATAGACGGGGCTCTTGCGGCCCGAGGTGAAGGTGAAGGGCTCCTCGGGGCGAAACAGGATGGCCTCGATTTCCATGAGAACCCGCACCGCCGTGCGGGCCGTATCGCTGGGCGTGCCCATGCCTCTTCCCTCCGCTCTTGCACTATAGCGGCGCCTCTCATATCGACTGCAGGCAGTCCGGGCAACGGCGGTGAAATGGCAGGCCTCTCTCCTAGCGACCGAACCCCCTTCGACCTTTCCGTCTATTTCGTGGTCGGCGAGGCGGACGTGGGGCGCCGCGACCTCGTATCCGTGGTCAGCGCGGCGGTGCGTGGGGGCGCGACTCTAATTCAGCTTCGCGAGAAAGACGCCAAGCACGAGCATGTCGTGGCGCTGGCCAAGGCGTTGAAAGCCGTGCTGCCCAGTCATATTCCGCTCATCCTCAACGATCATGCGGAAGCGGCCCTCGCTTCCGGTGCCGACGGCGTGCATCTCGGCCAGGATGACGGCCCCCCGGCTGCGGCGCGCGCGCTCCTGGGCCCGAAAGCAATCATCGGCCTGTCGGTGGGCAATCTCGCCGAAGCAGCGGTCAGCGATGTCAGCCTCGTCGACTATGTCGGTGTGGGGCCGGTTTTCACCACCGGCACAAAAGCCGATGCCGGCGCTTCCATTGGGCCGGAAGGCGTGCCGCCCGTCCGCCAAGCGCTCGACCGCCCCTCTGTGGCCATCGGCGGCATTACGGTTGCCTCGGCGGAAGCGGTCATCGCCGCCGGCGCAGACGGGGTGGCCGTGGTCTCGGCCATTGCCAGGGCCGACGACCCGGAAGCGGCTGCCCATGCCATGAAAAAGGCCGTGCTTGCCGGCCGCCGGCGCGCCGCCGACCATCCGACTTCCTAACGAGGAGAGACCAGATGCCGGACAGCAGCCCGATGGACTCCATCTACGTCACCCGCGAGGACGCCATCGCCACCGTGGTGCTGAATAACCCGGAGCATCGCAATGCCCTCAATCTCGCCATGTGGATCCGGCTCGGCGAACTGATGCAGGAGCTCAATGCGGACGACACGCTACGCTGCATCGTGTTGCGCGGGGCAGGCGGGAAGGCCTTCGCCGCCGGGGCCGACATCGCCGAATTCGAGAAGCTGCGCTTCAGCGCCGAGCAGGCCGAGGCCTATGGCGAACAGATGCATCCTGCCTTCGAGGCCATCGAGCATTCGCCTCATCCGACCGTGGCCCTGATCGAAGGTGCCTGTGTCGGTGGCGGCCTGGAGCTGGCGCTGAAATGCGACCTGCGAATCTCTAACCGGAGCGGTAAGTTCGGCTGCCCGATCAATCGCTTAGGGCACGTTCTTCCGTGGGTAGGTATGTTGCCGCTGGTGCAGCTCTGCGGCCGGGCAGTGGCTTTGGAGATCCTCGTCGAAGGCCGGATCCTAACCGCCGAGGAGGCCTACGTGAAAGGCTTGGTCAACCGCGTGATCGACGACGAGGCAGTGGAGGCCGAAGCCTACGGCACCGCTAAGCGCATCGCCAACGGCGCGCCTTTAGCAGCGCGTTGGCACAAACAGCTCTCCTTGCGCGCTTTGGACCCGCGGCCCCTCAGCGCCGAAGAAGGGCGGGAGCCCTACCGTTCCTGCGACACGGAAGACTACAGGGCCGGCGTGCGCGCCTTTCTCGCAAAGGAAAAACCGGTCTTTTCCGGGCGATAGGCCGCTCAGAACGGCACCATGACGTGGACCTGGTAGGCCGGACGCTCTTGCAGGCTGGCGTAGTAAGCTTCGATGCCGGGTAGGCTCGGGCGCACGATCTCCATGTTGAAATAGCGATAGAGATTGCTGCCGAAGGAGATGTCGCCGAAGGTCAGCGTTTCGCCGGCAACGAAGCGTTTTCCTTCAAGCATTTGCTCGGCAAGCTGACAGCTCTTGTTGAGCCGTGCCAGGGCGCTTTCGACCAAATCCATGTTGCGCTCGCTTTCCGAGACGCGATGCAATTCCCAGAAGACCGTGATGAAGTCGGGATAGAGCACGTTGGCGGTCCACTCGACCCATTTGTCGGTTTCCGCCCGCGCTTCGGGATCTACGGGCCAGAAGCTGCCGGCGCCGTACTTGGCACCCAGGTAGCGCACGATGGCGTTCGACTCCCAGAGCACGAAGCCGTCGTCTTCGATCATCGGGATCTTGCCGTTGGGATTGCGGGCCAGGAACTCGGGGGTGTCGAGGCCGCCGAAGGTGCCGCCCGCGTCGATACGCACGTGGGCGACATCGAGCTCGCCTACGGTCCACATGACCTTTTGCACGTTCACTGAGTTGGCTCGGCCCCAGACCGTCAGCATGCTGTCCTCCGAAAAATCCCTGGTCGCGTTCTATCCGGGTCGTTGAAAGCTTAAGTCGATAAGCTTTCGAATTCATTTGCCCCAAGTCTGCTGCATCGCTCCCACGCGGCGATGGACGTTGCACCACTGACCGCCCGGCGATAGAACACGCCCGCGCTGGCGCCGGAGATGGTACGGAGCCTGGATAAACAGTTACGAAAGAGGGGAGAGCGCCTATGCGCGTCTACTACGACCGCGATGCCGACGTGAATCTGATCAAGGCCAAGAAGGTGGTCATCGTCGGCTATGGCAGCCAGGGTCATGCCCATGCGATGAACCTACGCGACAGCGGTGTCGCCGATGTGCGCATCGCGCTTCGGCCCGGCTCGGCGACCGTCAAGAAGGCGGAAGGCGCCGGCTTTACCGTGATGTCTCCGGCCGAGGCGGCCGCCTGGGCCGATGTGGTCATGATGTTGACGCCCGATGAGCTGCAGGCCGACATCTATGCCGACCAACTGCGGGACAACATGAAGGAAGGCGCGGCGCTTGCCTTCGCCCACGGCTTCAACATCCACTTCCGCCTGATCGAGCCACGCTCTGACCTCGACGTCTTTATGGTGGCGCCCAAGGGTCCCGGCCACACGGTGCGCAGCGAATACCAGCGCGGCGCCGGCGTGCCCTGCCTGATCGCCGTGCATCAGAATGCCTCCGGCAATGCGCAGGAAATCGGTCTGTCATACGCCTCTGCTATCGGCGGCGGACGGGCCGGTATCATCGAGACGACCTTCCGCGAGGAGTGCGAGACCGATCTCTTCGGTGAGCAGGCGGTGCTCTGCGGCGGCCTGACTGCGCTGATCATGGCTGGCTACGAGACCTTGACCGAAGCCGGCTATGCGCCGGAAATGGCCTACTTCGAGTGCTTGCACGAGGTGAAGCTGATCGTCGACCTGATGTACGAGGGCGGCATGGCCAACATGCGCTACTCCATCTCAAACACCGCAGAGTACGGTGACTACACCCGCGGGCCGCGCGTGGTGACCGACGAGACCAAGGCCGAGATGAAGCGTATCCTCGACGATATCCAGTCCGGCCGCTTCGCCCGCGACTGGGTGCTGGAGAACAGGGCAGGGCAGGCCTCCTTCAAGGCCATGCGCGCTGGTCACGCCCAGCACTCCATCGAGCAGGTCGGCAGCAAGCTGCGCGCCATGATGCCGTGGATTGCCCAGAACGCCCTGGTCGACAAGTCGAAGAACTAGGGTATCGGCCGCCTTGCGCGGTTATCGGATAAGTAGCTTCCGATAGAGTTTAAGCCTTCGTTCACCACTGTGCGGCGACTCTCTGACAGAGTCTGCCTGGCTAGGGGGCGGACTCTTGTCTCCGTCAGCCTCGCTGACACGCTGTGAACGAAGGAGGGATCATGCGTCCCAAACTCGGCGACAAGCCCGCAACTCCGGGTAAGCCGCCTGCAATGGTGGCTCAGCCCAACGGCACCGCCGCGGCCGACACCGCTTCGATAAGTGACACCGCCCTGGTGCAGGCGGTTCATGCAGTCTATCGCGGCGACACCGATCGTCATCTCGGTCTTCTGCGGCAATCAGGCTTGCTGGCCGGTGCCATAGCCGGCAAGAGCCGAGGCTCTCATGCCGGATCGGTAGGTCCGCTGAAGACGATGTCGAAAGAGCCCAACAAGCAGCCCAAGTCGTCGGGTAAGAGCGAGGTGGCTCGGCGCATTCAGAAGGCGCTGTCGTTCAGCTTTTAGCCCTGTTACAGGACGTCTTCCCGACCGTGTCGCGCCACGCGGCTAGAAAAGCTTGACCTCCCATCCGTGCCGTCGGAAAGCGGATGCTTCGGACAGGGAGGTCAGGTCCATGGAAGAAACTCTGAAGATCGAAAACGGGGCGAAGGCGCCGGCCACCTTCTCGCAAGCGGAGATGGAGCGGCGTGTTGCTGGGCTGCGCAAGCTGTTGGAAGAACAACAGCTTGACGCCGCCTTCTTCACCTCGATGCACAATATCGCTTACTACAGCGACTTCCTCTATTGCTCCTTCGGGCGGCCCTATGGCCTGGTGGTCAGCGACAGCACGCACAGCACCATCTCGGCTAAGATCGACGGCGGTCAGCCATGGCGGCGCAGCTTCGGCGACAACCTGGTCTACACTGACTGGCAGCGCGACAACTTCTATCGCGCCGCCCGCAGCTTGCTTGGCCCGAGCAAGCGCCTCGGTGTCGAGTTCGATCACCTAACCTTGGAAGCCCGCGCCAAGCTGGAAGCGGCTATGCCCGGGGTGACTCTCGTTGATGTCGCGCCGCTGGTCATGCGCCAACGCATGATCAAGTCGCCGGAGGAGCATGCGATCATTCGCGATGGCGCCGCTGTGGCGGACATCGGCGGCTGGGCGGTGGTCGAGGCGATGGGCGAGGGCGTGCCCGAGCACGAGGTCGCGCTGGCCGGCACGGCGGCCATGACGCGGGAGATTGCCAAGCGCTATCCTCACTCCGAGATTCGCGACACCTGGGTCTGGTTCCAGTCCGGCCTCAACACCGACGGCGCACATAACCCCGTCACCACGCGCGCGCTAGAAGCCGGCGACATCCTGAGCCTCAACAGTTTTCCCATGATCCAGGGCTACTACACCGCGCTCGAACGCACCCTCTTTCTCGGCCATGCGAGCGAGGCGCATCTCAAGCACTGGGAGATCAACTGCCAGGTCCATCGCCGCGGACTGGAGCTGATCAAGCCGGGCGCACGCTGCTGCGACATCGCCGCCGAGCTCAACGAGATCTACGCCGGTCACGACCTGTTGCGCTATCGCAGCTTCGGCTACGGCCACTCCTTCGGGGTGTTGAGCCACTACTACGGGCGGGAAGCGGCCTTGGAGCTGCGCGAAGATATCGAGACGGCGCTGGAGCCCGGCATGGTGGTCTCCATGGAGCCTATGATCACCATCCCCGAGGGCCAGCCCGGCGCCGGCGGCTACCGCGAGCACGATATCCTGATCGTCACCGAAGAGGGCGCGGAGAACATCACCGGTTTTCCTTTCGGTCCAGCGGATAACGTTATCGCTCTGCGATAACACTCGAGGAATTAGCTATAACATCTTGAAGAGAAAAGCGGGCGAGTCTCGTTTCCGAGACCGCCCGCTGGTAAGTTCAGCTTGATGAGGGGAGTCATCACGTCGGTTTCAACGATTTAGAAGATGATGTTGTCTCTTGGCGAGACCAGGGCCGGAAAGTGACGACTTCTGGGCGGCTCGATTAAGGAACGGAAGGTCCAGCATCTCGTCGAAGAGCCCCGTCCCGGGCCGCCATCAGGTCATAGCAGGCGCGCAGCAAGGTCCAGGCGTCGGCCAGACTGTCCAGGTTCAGCTCCACGTGCGCCAGGTTGTTCAGCAGATAGAGCCGGCTGTTCGGTGAGGCGTCCGCCAACCGCACGCTCTCGCTCGCGGGCAGGATTGGGTCGTTGTGGCCGTGGACCAGCAGAAGCGTCGTGGTCAGGTCGTTCAGGTCTCGGCGCGCCAGGCTGAGCGCCTCGATCTCCTGCTGGAGTGCCGGGGGCAGGGCGTCGATCAGCGCCGGTGTTTTTGCCGGATCGCTGTTTTGCGCCAACCTGAGAACCGCGCGCCCATCGGGGGAGAGTGCTTCGATCAAAGGTGTAAGATCGACCGGCTCGTCGGCGCCGCGCAAGGAAGCGATCTGACGCAGCAGGGCAGCATCCTCGATACGGTCGAGGAAGGGCGTGTTGCTGAGCACGAAGACCCACTTGCCGTAGTCGTTGAACGGCATGCCGCGCCAGCGGTCGGTCGTTCGGTCGTAGAAGTAGCCCGTGGTGAAGAAGGTAATGGCCGCCTCGCTGTCGTAGTAGCCGCCGATGCCGAGCAGGAAGTCGGGTTGCTCACCCGCCGGCAAATCGGCAGCGGCCAGCACCGCAGGGCCGACCGAGTAGGAGAGGGCGGCGATGCCGACCGGAGCGCCCGCCGGTAGGGCGCCGTTGGCCCTCACGTAAGCCACCGCCTCTTGAATGGGCTCGGCCTGTGCCGAGGAGATTCGGAGCGCGCGCAAGCCTGGCACATCCGGTACCAGGACAGCGAACCCGGCCTCGGCAAGGGCCTTGGCCAAGGCAACCAGCTGCGGCTGCTGTCGACCATCGCGCTGAGCGCCGGTGATCAGCACCAATCCCGCGTCCGGCTCGCCCTGCCGGTAGAGGTCGGCCAGGAAGGCGCCGTTTGCGCCGTCGATGATATGCGGCTCCCCGCGGATATCGGTTGGCGCCTTGACCGTGGCCAGGCGATAGACGAGCCAGAGCGCGTCGACGCTGCGCTGAACGGTGGGCAGGCTCGCCGCGGCGACTGCGAGCGCAACCAACACCAACAGCGCGAGGACTGCCTTGCGTCGTCGAGACAGCCCTTGCGTCATGCCGCTTGCGGGCGGGCCACGCGACCTCTCCATATCAACATGACCGAGGCGAGCACGCAGAGGGCCGCCAGCGCGGTTTCCGCCGTCAGGGCGAGCGTCCAAGCCGTCGCGCCGGCGGCAAGCGCCCAGAGCAGCGGAATGACTGTAAGGTGCAATGGAGTCTTGCCTGCCGTCAGCAGCAGCATCCCTATGGTGAAAAGCACGGTCGGTAGTGGCATGAGTCCCACGAGTCGAAGCTGCGTCCAGCCTGCGTTTTCGAACCAGACCGAGGCTGGCAGCAGGAAGACGGCGATCAAGAGCAGCAGCAGGGCGACACTACCGTAGAGATCGAGTCGCACCGTCCAGCGCAGCGCGCCGCGCAACGCCCCGGTCCAGAGCAGCAGCAGACCTTGCAGCAGGAACGCCGCTCCATAGAGCGGCGCGCTGAAGTCGATGCGTCCCAGCCTCTCGATGTAGTAGACCCAGCCGACCCACAGCCAGCCTGCTGCTAGGACGACGGCGATAGCACGGCCGCCCCATCGTTGCGGAAAGGCGACCAGCAGCAAGGCCAGCAGCACCAGAGCGACTGCAAGCAGATGGCCTGGCCAGAGCGCCTGGTTGTAGTACGTGAGAAGCGACTGCAGAACCTCGACCGTATAGGACAGCATGACGTGCCGGCAGTGCCTACACTGCTTCGAGGTCGCGAGCCATCCGTTGGCGCAGGGCTTCGTCCGGCAGACGGCCGGTCATGGCGCCCATGTTCTCCTCCATGTGCACGACCTGGGAGGTGGCCGGAATGGCGCAGGTCACGGCCGGGTGGGAGACGATGAACTTGAGGAAGACCTGGGCCCAGTTGGCGCAATCGATCTCGGCCGCCCAGCCGGGCAGCGGCTTGCCTTCCACAGGCGGGAAGAGGGCACCGCGGCGGAACGGCCGGTTGATGATGACTGCCAGGCGGCGCTCGGCGGCCAGCGGCAGCAGGCGCTGTTCCGCTTCCCGGTCGACCACGTTGTAGGTGAACTGGACGAAATCGATCGGCTGGTTTGCCATGATCTTCTCCAGATCGTCGTGGCGGCGGCCGTGGGAGGTGGTCACGCCGATATAGCGGATGCGTCCCTCCGCTTTGTCGCGCAGCAGCGTCTCAAGGTGGTCTTCCCAGCCTAGCAGGTTGTGAATCTGCATCAGATCGAAGCTTGGTAGGCCCCAAAGCCGGCGCGAGTTCGCCATTTGCTCCTCGCCGGCCGAACCGCGCCAGGTCCAGACCTTGGTGGCTGAGAAGAGCGTGTCGGGCGCCCCGAGGCGCGCAAGGCCATCGCCGACCACCGCTTCGGCCGAGCCGTACATGGGCGAGGAGTCGATCATGCCGCCGCCGAGCGCGAAAAAGCGACGCAGAACCTCGCTGCGCTGTTCGCGCAATGCTTCGTCCTCGCCGACGTTGAAAGTGATCCAAGTGCCCATCCCGATGGCCGGTATGGTCTCGCCACTCTTCGGAATGGGGCGCAGCAAGATCGGATTCGCGGCCGCAACCGGGGCCGGGAGTGCGGCGGACAAGCCGCAGGCTGCCACGCCGGCAAGCAGGCTTCGGCGGTTCATCATGCCGTCGAACCGTTGGGATAAGCGATCCATGCTGTGCCTTCCTGCAGGGGCCGTTGAGTCTTTTGCTCTTGCCTCCGAATGAGGATTGGCTTACCTAACGACCAGGAAAAAGGCGAATTTTCGGTCGATGAACGAGCGTTTGGCCATTTTGGGCATTGATGACACCCAGCTCGGGTGCGCGCTCCTGCTCGATCTTTTCGCCGAGGACCTCCTCCTCCTTAGCAACCCCTGAGCGCTACAGCCGCAAGAGCGGCAGGCGAGCAGGGGATGACGTGATCACGAGGGGCCAGCGCCCCAAGTCATACCAGTCAGCTAAGAGGAGCACGCGCCATGAGCGCCGAAATCGTTTCAAGCCAAACCAAGACCAGCGTCGATCGCGACGCCTTTGCCGACTACGCACGTCCTCCCAGCGAGGAAGGTTACGTCCGCATCTTTGACACCACCTTGCGGGACGGAGAGCAGGCACCCGGCTGCTCGATGAACCTGGAGGAGAAGATCCAGGTCGCGGACACGTTGGAGTCCCTGGGCGTGGATATCATCGAGGCGGGATTCCCCATCGCCTCCAATGGCGACTTCGAGGCGGTCAGTGAGATCGCCAAGCGGGTGAAGACCTCCCAGGTCGCTGGTTTAGCCCGCGCGACGGAGAAGGACATCAACCGCGCTTGGGAAGCCTTGCGACACGCGGCGGCACCGCGCATCCACACCTTCATCTCCACCAGCCCGCTTCACATGAAGTACAAGCTGCAGATGGAGCCGGAGGCGGTGTACCAACGGGTGATCGATAGCGTCTCCATGGCGCGCAACTTCTGCGAAGATGTGGAGTGGTCGCCGGAGGACGGCACGCGCACGGAACACGACTTCCTCTGCCGATGCGTCGAGGGCGCCATCAAGGCGGGCGCTTCGACCATCAATATCCCGGATACGGTCGGCTATACGGTGCCGGACGAGTTCTACGCCCTCATCGACATGCTGATGAACCGGGTGCCGAACATCGACCAGGCGGTGATTTCAACCCATTGCCACAACGACTTGGGCCTGGCCGTTGCCAACTCCTTGGCGGCGGTGCGAGCCGGTGCGCGGCAGGTCGAGTGCACCATCAACGGCATTGGCGAGCGGGCCGGCAACGCGGCGATGGAAGAGATCGTCATGGCTTTGCGCACACGTCCCGATGCCATGCCGTACACAACCCGAATCGAGACGACGCGCATCACACCCGCTTCCCGTCTCTTGTCGACGATCACCAGCTTCTCGGTGCAGCCCAACAAGGCCATCGTCGGGGCCAATGCCTTTGCCCACGAATCCGGCATCCACCAGGATGGCATGCTGAAAAACGCCCAGACCTACGAGATCATGACGCCCGAGTCGGTTGGTCTGCACCGCTCCAGCCTGGTGATGGGCAAGCATTCCGGGCGCCATGCCTTCAAGGCCAAGCTCGAAGAGTTGGGCATCACGCTCAACGACAACCAGCTCAACGATGCCTTCGTGCGCTTCAAGGACCTGGCGGACCACAAGAAAGAGATCTTCGACGAGGACATCATCGCTCTGGTGGAAGACGCTGCCCTGCGCCACAACGACGTCATCAAGTTCGTCTCGATGCACGTCAACTGCGGCAGCCACGGTCCGAACGTGGCGGAGATCGCTCTCGACGTGGAGGGCGAGCGCAAGGAGGTGCGTAGCGAAGGCCAAGGGCCGGTCGATGCGACCTTCGCGGCGATTCGCGAGATTGTCCCGCACGAGGCTCGTCTGCAGCTCTATCAGGTGCACGCGGTGACCGGCGGTACCGACGCGCAGGCGGAGGTGACCGTGCGCCTGGAAGAGGACGGCAAGTCGGTGAACGGACAGGGTGCCGACTACGACACCTTGGTCGCCTCGGCCCGTGCTTATGTCAACGCACTCAATAAGCTGTTGGTAAAACGGGAGAAAACGGCGCCGGAAGCGATGAGTGCCTGACGCCGAAGTCGGCCGTCCGCTGGAAGAAGGCCGACGCGAAACATGATCGACGGGCTCGTGCAGCCAGCGCTGCGCGGGCCCTTTTTGCATGGCGAGCCGCTTTCTCCTGTGGCTTCTGAAGATGCGCCGCTTGAAATCGCTCCGGGCGCACGTTAACCAAAACGGCAGAGGGCGTTCCCCGTTAACGCTAATCGTTTTTTAAGCAGCCTCACGGTAAGGCCCACTCATGCTTTCTCGTCTACTCGGAATGTTCTCGGCCGATATGGCAATCGACCTTGGGACCGCAAACACGCTGGTCTACGTCAAGGGCCGAGGCATCGTGCTCAACGAACCTTCGGTTGTCGCTATCGCCGACGTTCGTGGCAAGAAACAGGTCCTCGCCGTTGGCGATGAGGCCAAGCTCATGCTCGGCCGGACGCCAGGCAACATCCAGGCCATTCGGCCGCTGCGTGACGGCGTCATCGCGGACTTCGAGGTCGCGGAGGAAATGATCAAGCATTTCATCCGCAAGGTGCACCGCCGGTCGACCTTGGCGGCACCGGAGATCATCGTCTGCGTGCCCTCCGGCTCGACAGCGGTGGAACGGCGCGCCATTCAGGACTCCGCCGATGCGGCCGGCGCCCGGCGTGTTTTCCTGATCGAGGAGCCGATGGCGGCGGCGATCGGCGCCGGTCTGCCGGTGACCGAGCCAACGGGATCCATGGTGGTCGATATCGGCGGCGGCACGACGGAGGTCGCGGTCCTCTCTCTTGGCGGCATCGTCTACTCGCGCTCGGTGCGCGTCGGCGGCGACAAGATGGACGAGGCAATCATCGCCTACATCCGGCGCAACCATAACCTCCTGGTCGGCGAAGGCTCCGCCGAGCGCATCAAGAAAGAGATTGGCTCGGCCTGTCCGCCGGAGGATGGCGAGGGCCGGACCATGGAGATCAAGGGACGCGATCTGATGAACGGCGTCCCGAAGGAACTCGTCATTTCCGAGCGCCAAGTGTCGGAAGCTCTGGCCGAGCCGGTCGGCGCCATTGTCGAGGCGGTCAAGGTCGCGCTTGAGCACACCGCGCCCGAGCTTGCGGCCGATATCGTCGACAAGGGTATCGTGCTGACTGGCGGGGGTGCCATGCTTGGCAACCTGGACTTGGTCTTGCGGGCTTCGACCGGATTGCCTGTCTCGATTGCCGACGAGCCGCTGTCTTGCGTCGCGCTCGGCACCGGGCGTTGTCTCGAAGAAATGAAAGCGCTCAAAAACGTCTTGATTTCTATGCAATAACTTGAAACGACGTTTTATCATCTGTAAACGAAAACTTGCTAGTTAAGAAGTGGCCTTGGTTCTTTGGGGCCACAGAATCGCCGGAATCGCTTTCGCCTACTGTCCGTGCAGGAGGCCCACTTGCATAATCGCGCCCAAAGCGTCGCACGCATACCGACCCCGCTCAGAGCGTGGGCGCAGCGGCTCGGCGTGACCTTTCTGCTGCTCTGCGCCTTCGGGCTGACCATTGTCAGCCGCAGCGATCAGGGAACGATTCAGCAAGCCCGCATTGCGCTTACCGATGCGGTTGCGCCCATTCTGGCGGCCATTTCCAGCCCTATCTCGACGGTCGAAGACGCGGTCAACGCTGTCAGCGAGCTCTCCCACTTGCGCGCGGAGAACGCGGCGCTGCGTGCTGATAATGCACGGCTCGCCGGCTGGTATCAGCAGGCCGAGACTCTGAAGGCCGAGAACCTGGTGCTGCGTCGCATGCTCAACGTGCCGGACCAGACGGAGTACCGCTATGTGACCGCCCAGGTCATTGCCGACGTGCGTGGTCCGTTCCTTCATAGCGTGGTGATTCAGGCCGGCCAGGCTGACGGTGCTGTCATTGGCCTGCCGGCGCTTGGCGAGCAGGGCTTGGCTGGACGGGTTGCCCAGGTGGGTGAACGGGCCTCGCGCGTCCTGCTGATCACCGACATCAACAGCCGCATTCCCGTGCTGGTCGGCGATGGCCGGGAGCGCGCCATCCTGGCCGGCGACAACTCGCCGTTCCCGCGTTTGGTTTTCGGTTCCCAGGACATCGAGTTCATGCCTGGCGACCGGGTCGTGACATCAGGCCACGGCGGCCTCTTTCCGCGCGGGCTTTCCATCGGCACGGTCGAGTCGCTGGACGATAAGGGCGCGCGCGTTCTGCCCTCCGTCGATTGGGCGCATATGGAATACCTGCGCCTGCTGCAGAGCCAGTTGCCGTCCTTCGAGCAGCTGGGCGGCGCTGCCGACGTCAGCCCGATGGTCGGCGACCGTCTCACTCTCTCTGCTGCGGCTCCACGCTAAGCGATGGACGAGAGCGGTTTCTGGAATAGACTAGACCTCCTCGCCCGTTCTCTCTTTCCCTTCGTGGCCTCAGCGTTGCTCATAATCATCGGGTTCGCACCCTTGCGGGCGCCTGAAATCGCACCGGCTCTGCCGCTTTTCGGCATGGCGGCCGTGTATTACTGGTGCGTCTTTCGGCCGGACCTGATGCCCCACTGGGCCATCTTTCTGCTCGGCTTGTTCAGCGATCTTTTGGGCGGCACCTTGGTGGGCTCATCCATTCTGGCTTTCTTCGCTCTCTACTTGGCAATTTCTTCGCAGCGGCGCTTTTTTGCCCATGCGTCTTTCTTCCTGCTCTGGCTTGCCTTCGCGCTCTTCGCCCTGCCGGCGTTCCTCATCATGTGGGCGCTGGCTTGCTGGAACGCGGGCGCCATCATCACGCCGGCGCCGCTGGCGCTGCAGTATGTCTTAACGGTCGCCGTCTACCCGATGATTGCTTGGTTTTTCGGGCAATCGCAGCAGGTCATCCTGCAGTCGGGCGGGCGCGGCTGACGCAGGTAGGGGTCAAAGGTCATGATCGGCACCACGCCACCGAACGACGAGCAGGAACGGGACAAGACCTTCACCCGTCGCAGCCTGATTGTCGGCGGCGGGATGACGGCGCTGCTCTCCACCCTGGTCGCCCGCATGTACTACCTGCAGGTCATGGAAGCCGACCGCTTCCTGACAATGGCGGAAGAGAACCGCATCAACCTGCGTCTCATTCGCCCCAGCCGCGGGAGCATCCTCGACCGCTTCGGCGAGCCGCTCGCCGTCAACCGGCAGAACTTTCGCGCCCTCATCGTCGCCGAGGATGCCGGAGAGGTTGAGGAGACGCTGGACCGTTTTTCCCAGATCGTCGCGCTCGACCAGGAAACGCGTGAGCGCATCATCCGCGACATTCGGCGCAAGCGGAAGTTCGTGCCGGTCACCATGCGCGACAACCTGACCTGGGACCAGGTCAGCCGCCTGGAGGTCAACGCTCCCAATCTACCCGGTATCAACATCGAAGTCGGTGAGACGCGACACTATCCCTACCGCAGCCTGACCTCACAGGTGATCGGCCATGTCGGCGCCGTTTCGGAAAAGGAGCTGACCGGCGACCCGGTACTCGAGCTACCCGGCTTCCGCATCGGCAAGAAGGGTGTCGAGCGACAGAACGACTTGGCGCTGCGCGGCACCGCCGGCCGCCGCCAGGTCGAGGTCAACGCCATGGGCCGCGTCATCCGCGAGCTCAACCGGGATGACGCGCTGCCCGGCAGCGACACGGTGCTGACGATCGATGCCAAGCTGCAGGTCTTCGCCCAGCAGCGTATGATGGGAGAGAAGAGCGCCTCCGCGGTGGTCATGGATGTGCATTCGGGCGAGGTGCTGGCGCTGGCGTCCGTGCCGAGCTTCGACCCGGAGCTCTTCGTGCGCGGCCTGAGCACGCAGCAATGGCGGAACCTGATCAACGATCCGCTCGGGCCACTCAACAACAAGGCCATCTCCGGGCTCTACAATCCCGGCTCGACCTTCAAGATGCTGGTGGCCATCGCCGCCCTCGAGTCCGGGATCGGGCCCGGCTACACGGTCTATTGCCCCGGCCATATGCGCCTCGGCAACCACCGCTTCCACTGCTGGCGCCGCTGGGGCCACGGCAATCTCGACATGCGCGACGCGCTCAAACAGTCCTGCGACGTCTGGTACTACGACGTGGCCTGGAAGGTCGGCATCGAGAAGATCGCAGAGGTGGCCCGCCGCTTCGGCCTTGGCGAGAGGGTCGGCATCGACCTGCCCGGCGAGCGCGGCGGTGTGGTCCCCACCAAGGCCTGGAAGCTCGCCAACATCGGCGAGCCTTGGCAGGGCGGCGAGACCCTGGTGAACGCCATCGGCCAGGGCTTCGTGCTGACCTCGCCGTTGCAGCTGGCGGTGATGACGGCCCGTCTGGTCAACGGCGGCAAGGCGGTGACGCCGCGCCTGACCCGGGGCTTCCATTTGGAGGATCCCCTGGCCAAAGAGCAGCCGCCGGTGCAGGGGCCTTTCCCGGACATCGGCGTCTCCGAGCATCACCTGGCGCTGATGCGCGACGCCATGGATGCGGTGGTCAACGAGCGTCGCGGCACAGCGCGCGGCTCGAAGATCGAGGAAGAGGGCTTCGAAATGGGCGGCAAAACTGGCACCAGCCAGGTCCGCCGCATCACCAAGGAGGAGCGCGCGGCCGGCGTCATCAAGAACGAGGATCTTCCCTGGCATAGGCGCGATCATGCGCTCTTCGTCGGCTATGCGCCGATCAAGGCCCCGCGCTACTGCTGCGCCGTGGTGGTCGAGCACGGCGGCGGCGGCTCCAAGGTGGCCGCCCCCATCGCCCGCGACCTGCTGCTCGAGGCGCAGCGGCGCGACCCCATCAGCCGGGTCGGAGTGCGTGTCGTCTCCTCCGAAACGGTGTCGCGGCAGTCTTAGGCCAGGGCAGGGGCGGACAGCACGACCATGGCGGTTCTCGACGATCCTCTGAGACGCGATCACCAGATGACGCTGGCCGAGCGCTTCTGGCACATCAACTGGGGCCTGCTGCTGGTCATCCTGGCGATCGCCAGCCTGGGCTTCGCAATGCTCTATTCGGCCGCCGGCGGCGACTGGGACCCTTGGGCCAAGCGCCAGGCCATCCGTTTTGGCGGCGCCTTAGGTCTCTTTTTCCTTTGTGCGTTGATCGACATCCGTTTCTGGTTTCGCTGCGCCTATCTGATCTATTTTGGCGCTTTTCTGCTGCTTGTCGCGGTAGAGCTCTTCGGCAGCGTCGGCATGGGCGCGCAGCGCTGGATCGACCTCAAGGTTATGCAACTGCAGCCCTCCGAAGTCATGAAGGTGGCTCTCGTGCTGGTGCTGGCCCGCTATTTCCACGGCCTGCAGGTCACCGAAGTGCGCCGTATCGGCCCGCTGATCTGGCCCATCCTCTTGGTTTTGGCGCCGGTTGCGTTGGTGCTCAAGCAGCCAGACCTGGGCACCGCCGCCATGCTCGCCATGGCTGCGGGCGCCATGTTCCTGATCGCCGGCGTGCGCTGGTGGAAGTTCGCGCTGGTCGGCGCGGCTGCCGCCGCAGCCGTGCCGGTGATCTGGAACTTCCTGCGCTCCTACCAGAAGGAGCGGGTGCTGACCTTCCTCAATCCCGAGCGGGACCCGCTGGGCGCTGGCTATCACATCATGCAGTCGCAGATCGCGCTCGGCTCCGGCGGGGTCACCGGCAAGGGCTTCCTGGCCGGCACCCAGAGCCACCTCAACTTCCTGCCGGAAAAGCAGACCGACTTCATCTTCACCATGCTGGCCGAGGAGTTCGGCATGGTCGGCGGGCTCATTCTGCTGGGCCTCTACTTCATCATCTTCGTCTACGGCTTCGCCATCGCCTTCCGCGCCCGCAACCACTTCGGACGGCTCCTGGCCGCTGGCCTGACGGTCAACCTCTTCCTCTACGTCTTCATCAACATCGCCATGGTGATGGGCCTCCTGCCCGTGGTCGGCGTGCCCCTGCCGCTGATCTCCTACGGCGGCACCGCCATGCTGACGGTGATGATCTCCCTCGGCATCATCGCCTCGGTCTCGGTGCACAAAGACGTGCGAATCCCGCGGCGCGGCCCCTCCGACGGCTGGTAAAGACGCGCCGGGCTCTCCGTTTTCTTGAATGCCCGGTCAGGGCCGCCTATCTACGCTCGACAAGCTCAAGCGGGGCTGCTATCACCCCGCTCTTCGCACGGTCGCCCAGGCGGCATTCTGGTGCGGGCGCATAGCTCAGTTGGTAGAGCAGCTGACTCTTAATCAGCGGGTCCAAGGTTCGAGTCCTTGTGCGCCCACCAGCCTTCGCAGCTTATCGAGCACAGCGAGGTTAGCGAGAAGGCTGTCGCGCCGTAGCGTTGAAGACGCGAAGGCGGACCTGTCGCTGCTTCGGCTCGGCAAGCCAGTCAGAGACGGAATGGCGCAGCAAGCGAAGGCTGCCTGGCTGCTCCTACGACCCATCAGGTATCCCATTGAATCGCCACCGTGATGCGGCCATTCTTGCAGGCACCGAACCAAGGCCGCCGACCGCTGTCATGATCTCCCAGCTTCTTTCCGCACCCTTCGTGCGTGCCCTCCTTTCCGCGCTCCTCCTCGCCGCGCTTTCGGCACCGGCAACGGCGCAGTCCGATGGCTGCGTGCAGCCGGAGCCGGTCTGCGAGGCGCGGGGCGCGGTCTTCGCCGTCTCCGCCTTCGATCCGATCGGCAGCGCCGTGCGCATCGGCGAGAGCCGGTTGGTGACCTCTCGCCACGTGGTGGCCGATGAGGCGGAGGTGACGCTGTTCACCGCTGAGGGCCGGCCGCTTGTCGCCCAAGTGGTGCCGACGGACTATCCCGGCGATCTCATCCTGCTGGAAAGCGCTGACCTGCCGCCGGGGCCGGTGCTGACGCCGGAGGCACTAGAGCCCGAGGCTGAGCTTTTTACCGTCGGCGCCGACGTGGGCCTGCGGCGCATCCGCGCCTACGACCCCGGCCGGCTGCGCTTTGCGCCGCGCGCCGATCTGCCGCTCGCCCGGCTGCATCACGATGCCTACAGCCAGCCGGGCAACAGCGGCGGCGCGCTCGTCGATCAGGATGGGCGCCTTGTGGGTATCGTCGCGTCAGGCGGGGAGGGGCGCTTCGAAGCCATCCCGGCCGAGGCCATTGCCACCCTTGCGGCGCGCAGTGGGCCGGAGCATGCGGATGCCAGTGCGGAGATCGGTGCCGCCGTCCGGGTTTGCGCCACGTTGCTCGATACCTACCGCAATCCTGGCCAACGGCTGGAGGAGCAGCAGGCCAAGGCGGTGGAAACCGCCTGCCGCCGTTCGGGCAACCGCCAGTTCATGGACCTGGCGGGCCAGACCCTGGGCCGCAGCGGCCTGACCGAGCCGGCCATCCGGTTGTTCGAGCAGGGTCTGGCGGAAGACCCCGACGCCATCAACACCCGGCTGAGCTTGGCCATCACCTATCATCTGGCGCGCGACTTCGAGGCGGCCCTGCCGCAGCTGCAGTGGTTGATGACCCATGCCGACGACGACCTGCAGGTGCTGCGGCTATCGATCCAGGCGGGCACCTGGGCCGGCGACGATGAGCTTGCCGCGCGGGCCTTGGCGCGGCTGAAAGAGGTCAATCCGCAGAGCGCGCCGGCGGCCGAGCGCTTCGTCAATGATCCACCGCCGCGCCCACCGAAACGCCAATAGGTTGGTATCAGGCTCCTAGCCGTCGTCGGTCGGGTTGGGGATCCAACCCACCGCCAGCCGGGGTGCGCCGCGTTCCAGCGGCGGGACGGCGCGGGCGAAGATGGCCTGCTTGAGTTCGCTGGCCGTCCAATCGGGATTACCCTGTAGCAGCCGCGCCGCGAGCGCTGCGACCCGGGGCACGGCATAGCTCGAGCCCGAAGCCGTACCGCGTGCGCCGCGGTAGTCAATCACCTCGACGTTCTCGGCCGGAACCATCAGATCGACGCTAGCGGCGCCCCAGTTCGACCCCGGTGCCAGGCGTCCAAAAGCATCGGCGGAGGTGACCACGATCATGTTCTCCAAGGGCAGGCTTGCGGGGTAGAGCGGGGTGCTGTCGATGTCGCGCCCGTCGTTCCCGGCCGAGACGATGAACAGCATCTCGGGGTGCGCCGCGGCGGCTTCGGTGAAAGCGTCCCAGTCCTGCTGTCGCCGGCTGCCCATGGGCATGGCGACCACCCTGGTGCCTGCCGCCGCAGCTGTCTCGACCGCCTCGGCCATGCGGGTCATGTCCGGACGGGGAAAGCGGATGGGCACGAGCCGTATCTCCGGCGCTTCCTTGACCAGCAGACTGGCGACCGGCGTGCCGTGGCGGATGGGGAAGAAGGGCGAGCGCCCCTGGTCGCCGTCGAAGGGCCGGGCGTCGTTTTCCCAGAGGTCGCGGCCGAGGGCGCTGCCTTCGGCGTCCCGCGCCAGGCGTGCTGCGATCTCCGGCAGGAGATAGTTCACGCCGCTGTCGATATGGGCGACGGTCACGCCGCCCGGGTCGCTGCCCTCCGGCAGTGGCGGATTGAGCGGTTCGACCGTCTGAACGCTCTCGAGATCGCCGTCGAAGTGGACCAGCTCCTCCGCCATACCGTCGTCGGCATAGCGGATGGCGCGGCCGTGCCGGACGCCACAGTCGCCGCCGGCCAGAGCCATCATGATCGGCCGTTCCGTCGTCAGCCCGTGCACTTCGAAGGTCACCCGACGCAATGCGGCCGGGGAGCCCGATGCGGAAATCAACAGCACTTGATCGTTTTCGGCATTCTCTAAGCGGATCTCTCGCCGGGCCCAGGTGTCGCCGCGGCCGCGGTCTTCCACGTCCGCCAGCACGAAGCCGGAGAGCGCGCCCGGTAGGCCTTCACCAAGGCTGGTTGGGTCCAGGATCCCCGTCGGGCAGAGAGCGGCCGGCGCCTGCAGCAGCACGCTGCGGGCCATACCTTCCGCGCTGTCGTCCGCCGCCAGGGCCGGGACGGCTATCGCCAGCAAGCAAGTGAATGCCGTTGCGAGCCCGTATTGTCCTGCAGGTATTGTCATGAAACGGCGGCTCTCTTCCTGGCTCCGGCAGTGTTCCCGCCGCACAGGCTCTCCAGCACCTCGCCGAGAACGTCGATGCCGGCGCGGATGTCGCGCGGCGGCGTGCCGCTGAAGCCGAGCACCAAGCCCTGATGGTCGACCGGCGTAAGGCTGAAGGCGCCGATGGGCGCGGCGGTGATCTCCCGCTCGGCCGCGGCTTCGCTAACGGTTGCTTCGCAGAGGCCGGGGGGTAGATGGCCGATGGTGTGCAGCCCGCTGTTGGTTGGCACCACATCGAGCAGGCCGGAAAGGCGCTTGCGCGCGGCATTCAGCAGCGCCTGGTGCCGCTCGGCGTAGATCTTGCGCATGCGCCTGACGTGGGTGGCGAAATGCCCTTGCTCGATGAAGTCGGCCAGCACCACCTGCGGGTTCGAGGCGACGCCGTGGAGATAGCTGCGGACCACTTTTTCGAAGACCTCGACCAGCGGTTCAGGTGCGAGCAGATAGCCGAGCCGCATGGCGGGGAAAAGGGTTTTGCTGAAGGTCCCCACGTAAATCACGCAGCCCTTGGTATCGATGCTCTTGAGGGTGGGGAGGGGGCGCTTGCCGTAATAGAACTCGCCATCGTAGTCGTCCTCGACAATGAAGGCGCCGGCACGCTCGGCCGCGCGCAGAAGGGCGAAGCGCCGCTTCAGGCTCATGGTCACGCCGAGCGGCTGCTGGTGCATCGGCGTTACGAAGGCGAGACGGAAGTCCGGCGCCAGGCGCAGACCTTCGTCAACCACCATGCCATCCCGGTCGATCGGCAGCGGCACAAGCTCGGCACCGCTGGCCAAGAGGCTGTTGCGCGCGCCGATGGCGCCCGGGTTCTCGAACCAGACCTTGTCGCCCGGGTCGATGAAGAGGCTGCCGATCAACTGAAAGGCTTCCTGCGCGCCGCAGAGAATGAAGATCTGTTCCGCCTCGCAGGAAATGCCGCGGTTGGCCCGCAGGTGGGCGGCGATGGCGCGCCTCAGCGGCCAATAGCCGAGAGGGTCGCCATAGCCCATGACGATGTCGCGCCCGCTGCGCCAATGCTTGGCCATGAGTCGCGACCAGAGCGCCATGGGAAAGGCGTCGAAGGCCGGCAACGCGGTGGTGAAGCAGCGCGTCCGGTGCGGCAGCCGCTCGCTGATCAGGGCGGAGGCCTTCACGAGAGCGCGGGACAGGGCGGGGACGTGGTGCGGCTCTCGTGCTTCCTCTTCGATGGGTCCTTCGATCTCTTCCGGCCGGTCCTGGCCAATCGCGGTGCTGACGAAAGAGCCCGCACCGACCTTCGAGGTGATCAGCCCTTCGGCGGCCAGGCGCTCATAGACATCGATCGTCGTGGTGCGGGAGATGCCGAGCTCGCGCGCCAAGGTTCGGCTTGAGGGCAGGCGTTCGCCCGGCTCCAGCCGGCCAGCGAGGATCCTGTCTCGCAAGGCGAGCTGCAGTTGGCTGCTGACGGTCTTGCCCGGACCTTTCTCGATCTTGAGGTCCAGCAGCAGCGTTCCCGCCGGATACTTGACCATCGTTTCCTCCCTGCACCGCGCAGTCCCGACGAATTGGTATGGTCTTTTCGTCAGAATGGACCTTTTACAGGACCATTATGCGGCGCAGGATGCCCGTTGCGGTCTTATGGGTAAAGCCGAAGGCGCCAAGAAGCAGAACGTTAGGCGCCCAACCCGGGACTGTTTTTGGGAGGTGTGCCGCTCTATGAAGATTCAGAGCATCGAGACGTTCAGCACCCGCTTCGTCTGCCTCGTACGGGTGCGCAGCGACAGTGGGGCCGAGGGTTGGGGCCAAGTCGCACCCTATCACGCGGACATCACTGCCCAAGTCGTTCATCGCCAGGTTGCGCCGCATGCTCTGGGGGCCGACGTCGACGACATCGATGGCCTGGTGCAGCTGATTCCGGAGCGTGAGCACAAGTTTCCGGGCTCCTATGTCAACCGCGCCATGGGCGGCCTCGAGACCGCGCTGTGGGACCTGCGCGGCAAGCGCGAGGGCAAGAGCGTTTGTGAGCTACTCGGCGGGACGCCGCGCCCGTTTCGCGTCTATGCCTCGAGCATGAGCCGGGCCATCGCGCCGAAGGACGAGGCCGAGCGCTTCCTGAGGCTGCGCGAAGCGCACGGCTACGATGCCTTCAAGTTTCGCGTCGGCAGCGAGGTCGGCCACGACCGCGACGAGTGGGAAGGACGCACCGAGGACATCGTCAAGACGGTCAGCGCGGCGCTCAACGGCGAAGCCGACCTGCTGGTCGATGCCAACAGTTGCTACACGCCCAAGCGGGCCATCGAGGTGGGGCGGATGCTGGAGGACCACGGCATCAGCCATTTCGAGGAGCCTTGCCCCTATTGGGAGATGGCTTGGACCAAGGAGGTCGCCGACGCTCTCGATATCGACGTGACCGGCGGCGAGCAGGACTGCCAGCTCTCCGTCTGGCGGCGCATGATCGACATGCGCGCGGTCGACGTGGTGCAGCCCGACGTCTGCTATCTGGGCGGTATCATCCGTACCTTGCAGGTGGCCGAGATGGCGCGTGAAGCCGGCCTGCCCTGCACGCCGCACTCCGCCAATCTCAGCCTGGTGACCGTCTTCACCCTCCATCTGATGGGCGCTATTCCGGGCGCCGGCCCTTACGTCGAGTTCACCATCGAAGGGCCCGACTACTACCCCTGGCAGGACGGCATCTACGAGCCGGCACTGATCGCCCGCGACGGCAAGGTGCAGATCCCCGATGGTCCTGGCTGGGGCGTGGAGATCAACGAGGACTGGCTGCAGTCCGCCGAGTACGCCATCAGCGAAGTCGAGCGGGGTTGCCATGGCTGAGATCGTTCTTTCAGGCGTCACCAAGCGCTTCGGCTCGACCCTCGCCGTCGACGAAGTCTCCATGACCATTGGCGAAGGCGAATTCATGGTTTTCGTCGGACCGTCGGGCTGCGGCAAGTCGACGACCCTGCGCATGATCGCCGGCTTGGAAACCGTGAGCGATGGTCAGATCCACATCGGTCCGCGCGAGGTCACGCGGCTGCAGCCCAAGGACCGCAACGTCGCCATGGTGTTCCAGAACTACGCGCTCTACGCCCACAAGAACGTCTACGACAATCTGGGCTTCGGGCTGAAGGTGCGCGGTACGCCGAAGGCGGAGATCGAGGAGCGCGTGCGACGTGCTGCCGATCTGTTGGGTATCGGCGAGCTGCTGCACCGCAAGCCCAAGCAGCTTTCCGGCGGGCAGATGCAGCGCGTGGCGCTCGGCCGTGCCCTGGTGCGGAACCCGGAGGTCTTCCTGCTCGACGAGCCGCTCAGCAACCTCGACGCCAAGATGCGGGTACGCATGCGTGAGGAGATCGCCAAGCTGCACAACGCAACCGGCACCAGCATGATCTATGTCACCCACGACCAGATCGAGGCCATGACCCTGGGTGACCGCATCGCGGTCATGAAGGACGGTCGCGTGCAGCAGATCGGCCGCCCGCTCGAGATCTACGATCACCCGGTCAACATGTTCGTCGCCAACTTCATCGGCTCGCCAGAGATGAACCTTGTCGACGGGCGCTTCGAGAGCGGCGTCGATGGCATCCGGTTGGTCTGCGACGGCTTTGCAATGACGATGCCCGAGCAGCTTCTGTCGCGCCGTCCGCAAAGCGACCGCATCGTTCTCGGCCTGCGCCCGGAGCATCTCTCGCCGGTCAGCGAGAGCGAGGGAATGATCTCGGCCGAGGTCAGTCACGTCGAGCAGATGGGCGCCCATACGCTGATCTTTTCTCATGCGGAGGGGACGGCGCTGAACGCCCTGGTGAGCCGCGACGACCATGTTCGGGGCGGCGATCGCATCGCGTTCAGCATCTCATTGGACCAGGTTCACCTTTTCGATCCGCTCGACGGGGAGAGTTTGCTTTCGGCTTCGAAGGCATACGAGGGGGAGCACCCTGAACACTCACAAAGGGAGGTAACCCATGGCTAAGTCTGGAAAGAAGTTATCGAAACAAGCGATTGCCCAGCCGGGTGTTGCGTCCGGCAAGACGGTCTCGCGCCGTTCCGTGGTCAAGGCGGTCGGCGTTGCCGGCGGCGCTGCGGCGCTCGGCTTTCCGGCGCCCTTCGTCAATGCCGCGCAGAAGGAGATTCGCTTTCTCAACGGCGAACCCACGGTCGAAAGCGTCCGGGCGATGAAGTTCGCGGCCGCCCAGTACGAGAAGGAAACCGGCGTCAAGGTACAGATGGACACGGTGCCGGTCGGCAAGGCTTTCGAAAAGCTGCAGACCGGCATCAAGGCCGGCCGGCCCTATGACATCGGCACCCTTTTCTTCATCGGCGACGTGGTTCTCCTGGCCAGCGAAGGCCAGCTCGCACCGCTCAACGAGATCATCGAGCAGTACGAGTGGGGCCCACGCATTCTCTTCCCGATCGACGGGAACTACTACTGGTACCCCTACGACTACAATCTCTGCTGGATCAACTATCGCCGCGATCTCTACGACAAGCATGGCCTCAAGGAGCCGGCCAATTGGACCGAGCTGATGGAGAACATGGCTGCGCTGAAGGGCGAGGGCGATGACATGACGGAGAACGGCATTCTCCATCCGATCTCCTCGAGCAGCGCCACCAACTACTTCAGCTTCGGCTACATGTGGGCGGAAGGCGGCCAGGTCTTCGACGACCAATGGAACGTCGTGCTCGACCAAGGCGACGTGAAGAAGTCGGTGATCAGCTATCTCGACTACTTCAACGAGCTGACCGACCTCATGCCGACCGGCATCGCACAGGCGGAGTGGGGCGTCGGCCTGCGTGGCTTCCGCTCCGGCCAGCTCTCGCATGCGCCGGGCACCGGCCGGGCGATCGACGTCATTCGCACGACGGATGAGGAGATGGCGCAGAAGATCGGCATCTTCCCCTTCCCGTCGAGCGACGGGAAGCAGGTCGCCGTCAACCACGGTTACGACGGCTGGGTGGTGCTCAACACACCGCAGACCGAGGAGGCCATGAAGTTCATGAAGTGGTTCTCCGACGAGCACCTCATCAACTTCCTGCACACCTCAGCGGTGCACTACCAGCCGGCGCGCATGGACATCTACGAGGATCCGCGCTGGCTGGCGCATCCGGCGCTTGAGCAGTACTCGCACATCACGAGTTGGCAGAAGCGGTTCCTGACCGATCCCGACGTGGTTATCGCCTCGATCGACTCGGCTGGGCCGGTGGCTGACCTGCGGTCGGCCAAGGTGTTCCGCTCCTATGCCCTGCCGGAGATGCTGCAGAACAAGATCCTGAAAGGCATGGACTCCTCCGAAGCTGTCGATGTCGCGGCCAACAAGATCCGCGACGTGGTTTCAGGAGGCTGACGTTTGATTTTGGGGAGCGGTCCAAGAGGCCGCTCCCCTCTTACTTTTCTTGGGTTAGGTAGCCATGGGCGGCGATCGCACGATGTACGGCCTCTTTTTCTTCGGCCTCGCGTTGACGGCGGTGGTGATCGTCTATCCGGCGGTCTACGCGATCGAGCTCAGCTTCCAGAATGCCCAGTCTTTCATCTCGGAGCCCGAGTGGGTCGGCTTCGACAATTATGTGCGCGTCCTGCAGGACGCTGAGTTCTGGAACGCCCTGTGGCGTGGCATCATCTTTGCCGGCACCGCCATTCTGCTGCAGATCGTCCTCGGCATCGGCTTCGCCATGCTGTTGGATGCGGCCATCCCCTTCAAACGGGCGTTTCGTGGCATCGCCATCCTCCCCTATTTGCTGCCGACGCTGATCGTCGCTCTGACCTTCCGCTGGATGCTCAACGATCCCATCGGGGTCGTCACCGTGGCCATGCAGGATCTTGGTTTCGGCACCATCGACTGGTTCGGCTCGCCGACCTTGGCCATGGGCATCGTCATCACCATCAGCGTCTGGATCTGGACCCCCTTCGTCACCGTCGCCATCCTGGCGGGCCTGCAGTCCGTTCCCGACTCGCTCTATGAGGCGGCCAAGGTGGACGGCGCCAACGGTTGGCAGCGGTTTTGGCACGTCACCATTCCGCAGCTCGGCCCCGTGCTGACCGTGGTCGTGCTGCTGCGTGCGATCTGGATGTTCAACAAGTTCGACATCGTCTGGCTGATGACGGGCGGCGGCCCGCTGCAGGCGACCGAGCACCTGCCTATTCTGGCTTACCGCAAGGCTTTCCAGAGCTACGACGTCAGCACGGGGGCGACGGTCTCGACGATCTCCTTCCTTATCCTCGCCGTCGCGGTGCTGATCTACTTCCGCATGTTCCCGCTCGATACCAAGGACTGAGGACTCCCCGTGAAGACCGAGCTCGAAGTCCCTCTCAGCAGCCGCCTCGCGCTCTATGTCGCCATGGCGGTCACGCTGATCTATTCGTTTTTCCCGGTCTACTGGATGCTGGTCACCAGCGTGCGGGATCCGAAGGTTCTCTACAATCAGGTCAGTCTCATCCCCGGGCCGTTTTCCTTGGAGAGCTATGAGACGCTGCTGGCTGCGACCGACTACCCGACTTGGTTCACCAATTCCGTTGTCGTCGCCAGCGTGACCGTCGTCATAACCCTGATCTTCTCCGTGCTCATCGCTTATGCGGTGACCCGGCTGCACCTGCGCGGCAAGACCGCGATCATCGGCTCCATGCTGCTGGCTTACATGTTTCCGCCGCTGCTGGTGGCCATTCCGCTCTACACCATCTTCGCCCAGATCGGCCTCGCCAACACGCACTTCGCCCTGATTCTCTCCCACTGCACCATCACGCTGCCGCTCGGCGTCTGGCTGCTGTGGGGCTTCTTCAAGCAATTGCCGATCGACGTTGAGCAGGCGGCCATGGTCGACGGCTGTTCGCGGCTCGGTGCCTTCTTCCGCGTCGTGCTCCCGCTGTCGCTGCCGGGGGTGACCACCGTCGCCATCTTCTCCTTCCTGCTGTCCTGGACCGACTACACCTTTGCGCTGGTGATGATCGACAGCGATGACCAGAAGACCTTGCCGGTCGGCCTCGAGACCATGACTGGCCAGTACGAGCTGCGCGACGGGGAGCTTATGGCGGGCTCGACCTTGATCGCTCTGCCGCTGCTGATTCTCTTCATCTTTCTCAACCGCTACTTCATCCACGGCTTGGCTGCCGGGGCGGTCAAACGATAGAGGACAGCCCGGCCATGGCGGCGATCACAAACATCGGCTTTGTCGGCCTCGGCGCCATGGGCAGCGCCATGGCGCACAACTTGCTGACCGCCGGCTATCGGGTGACCGGCCACGATCTGTCGGAAGCGGCCCGAGATCGCCTGACAGCGGCGGGCGGAACGGCGGCCGTCTCGCCAAGGGCGGCCGCTGAAGCGGCCGACTTAGTCGTCACCATGCTGCCCGATGCGCCTGACGTGGAGGCCGCGCTAACCGGCACGGCGGGAGTCCTCTCGCTGCCCTGCGAGGGGCGGCTGCTGATGAACTGCAGCACCATCGATCCAGCCGAGGCACGACGCTTGGCTGCCAAGGCTGCCGACGCGGGCTGGTCTTATCTCGATTGTGCGGTGGGACGCACCGCCACGCAGGCTGCAGAGGGGAAATGCCTTTTCCTGCTCGGTGGTGAGACTGGCGATAAGCTCGCCGTCGGCCCGGTGCTAAAAGCGATGGGGGACACGGTCATCGACTGCGGCACGGTCGGTCAGGCCAGCGCCATGAAAATCGTCAACAACTACCTGGCGCTGGTCGGCTGCCTGGCGACGGCCGAGGCCCTGATGCTGGCGCGTGCCGCCTCGGTGAAAGATGTCGCCGCGCTCGAAGTCATCAACGGCACGTCTGCGCGCAATGGCAACTCCATGCAGAATTTTCCCAACAAGGTGCTTAGGGGCGATGTCTCGCCGGGCTTCTCCCTTGACCTTGGGCGCAAGGACTTGGCCATTGCCGTGGCGGCGATGAAGCGCGAGGGCCTGTCAAGTTTTCTCGGCGAGCAGGCTCTCAAGGCCTTCGACAGCGCGCGTGCGGAGGGGCACGGCGGCAACGACTGCACGGACCTTCTGAACGTGTTGTCGAAGCTGTCCCAGCGGCAGGGCAGCTGAAATGAAAGCGGCCGTCAGCTACGGCGCGGGCCAGCCGCTGGTGGTTGAGGAAGTGGCGATGGCCGGGCCCGCCCGCGGCGAGGTCGTGGTTCAGGTCGGGGCCTGCGCTATCTGCCAAAGCGACTTGCACTATCTCTCAGGCGCCTGGCCGGGGAAGCCCTTTCCGGTCGTCTGCGGGCACGAGGTGGCAGGCACGGTGGTTGCCGTCGGCCGATCCGTGGCAGGTGTGCGGGAAGACGACCGCGTCATCGTCAGCTTGATCCGCAACCTCGGGACCTGTGACCCTTGTCTCGCCGGACACCCGAGCCACGGCTATTGCCGGGCGGGGCATCCTTATCTTTGCGAAGCCACTCTGCCGCTCGATCGGGAGGAGCGCTTCTCGAACGGCGACGGAGCGCGCGTTCATCAAGGTTTGAAGGTTGGCGGCTTCGCCGAGCAGGTCTTGGTGCATCCCTCTCAGCTCGCCACCATTCCGGCCGACATGCCGCTTGACGAAGCGAGCCTTTTGGCTTGCGGCGTCTTGACCGGCTATGGCGCGGTCTTCAATTCGGCCAAGATGCGGCCCGGCGCCACGGTCGCGGTGATCGGCATTGGCGGCGTCGGCATCAACTGCCTGCAAGCCGCCGTTATCGGCAACGCCGAGACGGTCATCGCGATCGACATGGTGCCGGAGAAGTTCGTCTTGGCGAGGGCGTTGGGCGCCGGCCATACGCTGAATGCAAAGGAGACGCCGGTCACCGAGGCGGTGATGGAGATCACCGGCGGCTTCGGCGTCGACTATGCCTTTGTCGCCGCCGGCAGCGGAGCCGCCATCGAGCAGGGTGCCGAAATCTTGGCAAAGCTGGGCTGCCTGGTGGTCGCTGCCTTGCCGCCCGCCGGCGTGACCGCGCAGATCCAGCCGCGCTTCTTGGTCAACAAGAACCAGTCGATGCTTGGCACTAAGATGGGTTCCGCCCGGCTTTCCCACGACATCCCGATCTTGATCGAGCACTATCGTGCGGGGCGACTGAAGCTCGGCGCACTGATCGCCGAGCGCTACCCCCTAGACCGCATCAACGACGCTATCGAAAGCGCGGGGCAAGGCGCCGCCGCCCGCAATGTGATCGAGTTCGCCAGCCAATGACACCGGCGCCACAGGCCGGGCAAGCAAGCATGGAGTGACGCCGCCGTGAGCAGCAACTTGGAAACCCTGGCTCGTCAGGTCGCCGAGAGCGGTCGCATCGAAGGCTTGCCCGACAAGCACTTCATCAACGGTCGTTTCATCGCGCGCGGCAACGAATCCCTCGAGTGCTACGACCCGGGGACGGGGAAGCCCTTCGCGTGCTTCGCTGCTGGTGGCAAGGCCGAGATCGATGAAGCGGTGGAGGCCGCCAAAGTGGCTTTCGCCAAGGTCTGGAGCAAGGTGGTGCCGGCCGAGCGCGGCCGCATCCTGCAGAAGACAGCGGCACTTATCCGCGAGAAGGCGGACTATCTCACGGTGGTCGAGAGCCTCGACTCCGGCAAGACACTGTCGGAGGCCAAGGGTGACATCGCCAACGCCGCCCGCACCTTCGAGTACTATGCCGGTGCCGCCGACAAGCTGCAGGGCGACAGCTTCCCCATCAGCGGCGATCTGCTCGCCTACACGGTGCCGGAGCCGATGGGCGTGACCGCCCACATCATTCCCTGGAACTATCCTCTGGCCATGCTGGCCCGCGGCGTGGCGCCGGCCCTGGCGGCCGGTTGCACCATCGTTGCCAAACCCGCCGAGCAGACGCCGATGACCGCGCTTTTGATGGCCGGCATTCTGCAGGAGGCGGGGCTGCCCGATGGCGTCTTCAACGTCGTCACCGGCACGGGCGAGGAGGCCGGCGGGCCGCTCGCCGCCCATAAGGACGTGGCGCACATCACCTTCACCGGCTCGGTCGAAACCGGCGGCAAGGTCATGCAGGCGGCGGCTCGCAACATCACCCAGGTGACCTTGGAGCTTGGCGGCAAGTCGCCGGCGGTGGTGCTGGCCGACTGCGACATGGAGAACGCCATCAACAACGTCGCCGGCTCGATCTACAAGAATGCCGGTCAGATTTGCTCGGCCGGCTCGCGCCTGGTGATCGAGCGCTCGATACACAACGAGTTCGTTGACAAGCTGTCCCGGCGCGCAGCGCAGCTTCGCCTTGGCCACGGCCTGCGCGATCCCGACGTCGGCCCGGTCAACTCCCAGGAACAGCTCGGCAAGGTGAAGGGCTACCTGGAGGATGCGAAGGCGCGGGGGGTGGAGACGCGCGCCGGCGGCTCGGTCACCGCAGATCCGGAGACCGGTCTCGGCTGGTTCGTCGAGCCGACTATCTTCGACAATCTGGACAGCAGGGACAGGCTGGTGCAGGAGGAGGTCTTCGGCCCGGTGCTGGTAGTGCAGGTCATCGACTCGCTTGACGAAGCCATCGAGGTCGCTAACGACACAGAGTATGGGCTGGTCGCCGGCGTCTTCACCAAGGACAGCGCCAAGGCGCGCCGTTTGGCAGGCGCACTCGACGCCGGACAGATCTTTGTCAATCAGTGGTTCTCGGTCGGCATCGAGGTGCCCTTCGGCGGCAACAAGAAGTCCGGCATCGGGCGAGAGAAGGGGATGGAAGGCCTGCGCGCCTACTGCAAAGTCAAGGCGGTGGGCGAGAGGTTCTGAGCCATGGATAGGGTTGCCGTTCAACCACTGACCGGCATACTCGACATTGAGATGAGTAGAGTTTCCTGTTTCAGGCGCTCTAAACCGAAGGAGCGCTTGATCTGATGTCACCCGCAACTGTTATCCCGCTCACCGGTTACGTGGACCGACTGTCTGCGCGGCCCGGCGAGACCCTGGATTTCAAGATCAGCTCGACCCTGTCTGCGCCCTACGAAGCGAAGCTGGTGCGAGTCATATCGGCTGACCCCAACCCGGACGGTCCTGGCCTTCGCGAGGAGGATTTGTCTCGCGTCTTCCAAGGGCATTATCCCTCTCGCTATCAAGACTACCGCCTCGGCTCCTACGTGCGGGTGCCGGCGAAAGGGGCGCTTGTGTCCTTGTCGGCTTTCACAGTCGTTGCCACCGTATGGCCCACCACACCTGACAAGGGCCGGCAAGCCATCGTCAGTTGTTGCGACCCGCACATCACGGAAGGCTTCTCGTTCGGCCTCGACGAAAGAGGGTGCGTCCGCCTTCAGCTCGGGGCCGGCGAGGCAGCCCCCATCGAGGTTGCGGCGCCTGAGCCGCTTAAGTGCCGCCGCTGGTATCGAGTTTGGGCCTCCTACGACCCATCGCGGGGTGTCGTCACTGTGGGCCAGCAGCTCCTCGAGCCTCATGTCGAACCCCAGGACACGCAGATAGAGGTCATGGGCGGTCTTAGGCCTGCCAGCGCCGAGGATGTCCTCATTGCCGCTTGCAATGACGTCCCGGTCGCCGACCACTTCAACGGCAAGATTGAGGCGCCAATCATTTTAGGGCGCGCGCTCAGTGCCGCGGAGATTGTTGCCCTTGCACCGCAGAGCATTGCGGCCGAGAGCCTCGCCTGTTGGGACTTCTCTCACGGGATCTCGACCCTGACCGTCACGGACCTTGGGCCGAACGAACTGCACGGCGAGATCGTCAACCTGCCGGCGCGCGGGATGAAGGGATCGGCTTGGGACGGACGAGAGATGTGCTGGCGCCATGCGCCGGAGCAATACGGCGCCATCCACTTCCATGACGACGACTTCTACGACTGTGGCTGGGAAACCGATTTCTCCTTCACCATTCCCAACGACCTTCGAAGCGGCGTCTATGCCATGCGCTTCTCTTGCGAGGGGATAGAGGACACGATCCCCTTTTTCGTCTGCCCGCCCAAAGGCGAGCGGCAGTCCCAACTCTGTGTGGTGATTCCGACCTTCACTTACGTCATCTACTCCAACAACGCGCGCTACGATTTCGGTGAGGCGCTCAAGGAGCGCATGGTCGCCTGGGGCGGCTCACCCTGGAACCCGGCCGAGCATCCGCAGTTCGGTCTATCGACCTATAACCTGCACAGCGACGGCAGCGGCATCTGCAACATCTCCAGTCGGCGGCCGATGCTCAACCTGCGCTGCGGTTATCTGACCCTCGTGCGGCCCCGCTCCGGATCGGGCCTCCGGCACTTTCAGGCGGACACCCATCTCCTGGCTTGGCTGGAGCATGTCGGCTTGGCCTACGATGTCGTCACCGACCAGGAGCTGCACGAGGAAGGCGTCGCCTGCCTCTCCGGCTACAAGGCGGTGCTGACCTGCACACACCCCGAATACCATACGGCCGAGACCCTCAACGCGCTGCGGGACTACCGCGATGACGGCGGGCATCTCATCTATCTCGGCGGCAACGGTTTCTACTGGCGCGTGGCGCTGCATCGGGAGGCGCCGGGTGCCATCGAGATCCGCCGCGGCGAAGGTGGCTTGCGCTTCTGGGCGGCACAGCCCGGCGAGTACTACAACGCCTTCGACGGAAACTACGGAGGGCTTTGGCTCCGCAATGGCCGGGCACCGCAAAAGTTGGCCGGCGTCGGCTTCACCTCTCAGGGCGCCTTTTCCGGCAGCTACTACCGCCGCACACCTGAGGGCCGCGATCCGAGCGTCGCTTGGATCTTCGAGGGGATCGAGGAGGATATCATCGGCGACTTCGGGCTCTCCGGCTGCGGTGCAGCCGGCTATGAGCTCGACCGAGTCGACTACGATCTCGGCTCGCCAGATTCGACGGTGATTCTCGCCCGTTCGGAAGGACACGACGAAACCTTCGTCCCTGTCCCGGAAGACATCCTCAACCACGTCGGCACCACAACTGGTGAGCGACCCGAAGATCTGATCCGGGCCGAGATGGTCTACTGCACCCTGCCTGGCGGCGGCGCGGTCTTTTCCGTCGGCTCCATCACCTTCTGCGGCAGCCTGCCCAGCAACGACTTCGACAACAACGTCTCACGGTTGTTGCTGAACGTGGTGCGGCGCTTCCTGGCCAACTGAGGTATCCTCGCGACCCTCGCCATGCGCCGCAGAGAGGGCGCGGCGGTCGAAGGCAACCGACTTGATCAGTGCGAAGACCGGCGTGCCGGGAGTAAGGCCAAGCTCGGCGACGGCCTCGCGGGTCAGCCGTGCGCGGAGGCGCTGACCGCCGACCTCGACGAGGGTCTCGGCGAATGCGGTCTCGGGCTCCTCGACAATCTCTTGGATGGTACCGGCCAGCACATTGCGGAAGCTGATGCCGGTCGGTCTCTGCGTCGCCAGCCCGACGTCGCGGGCGCGGATGCGCAGGCGCACGTCCTCGCCCACAGCGACCTCGGCTTGCGGCAGTGACAGCGGCTGGCCACCAAGCTCCAGGCGCGTCATACGGAAGTTGGGGTCGTGGCCTGCCACTCGGGCAGACACGACCACGCCGGCTTCGAACCGCCCTGTCTCAGGGCTGAGATCGAGGCGTTCCAGCAGTGCTTGCAGAGGGCCTTCGGCGACCTTACGGCCCTTCGCGATCAGGACCATGCGGTCGGCCAGGCGCGACACCTCGCCGATGTCGTGGCTGACGTAGAGGATGGGGAGGCCAAGCGCCTGGGGGAGGGCTTCGAAGTAGGGCAGGATTTCTTCCTTAGTCATGCGATCGAGGGCCGAGAGCGGCTCGTCCATCAACAGCACGCGGGGCCGCGATAGGAGCGCCCGGCCAAGGGCGACACGCTGGCGCTCTCCGCCTGAGAGGGCCTCCGGCGCACGCTCGAGCAGGTGGTGGATGCCGAGCAAGGCGACAATGTCGTCGAAAGAGGGGGCGCCATTGCGGGTCTCGGTGCCGGCACGTTTTGCGCCGTAGAGCAGGTTCTTGGCGACGGAGAGATGAGGGAAGAGACTGGCTTCCTGAAAGACATAGCCCACGGCGCGCCGGTGAGGCGGGAGATAGAGGCCGCGAGCCTCATCCTGCCAAGCCTCACCGCCAACGGATAGGTGGCCGGGCAGGCGGTTGAGTCCGGCGATGCAGCGCAGGAGGCTGGTCTTGCCACAGCCCGAGGGGCCGAACAGGGCGGTGATGCCCTGCAGCGGCGCGGTGAAATCGATATCGAGCGAGAAGCCGTTGCGCCGGTCGCCGAGGCGCCCGGCGAAGCTGGCATCTATCCCGTTCTCCCGCTCGATAGTCACTGCGCCGGTCATGGCGTACTTTGTCCCAGGCGCCGGCCAAGACGCCTGTCGAGTAGCATCATGGTCAGAATGACTAGGAAAGAGAAGGCAAGCAGCCCGCCGGCCAGGATGTGAGCCTTGGTCCACTGCAGGGTCTCGACGTAGTCGTAGACGGCGATAGACAGCACGCGGGTCTCGCCCGGGATATTGCCGCCGATCATCAGGATGACGCCAAACTCGCCGACCGTGTGGGCGAAGCCGAGGACAGCCCCGGTCAGTAGCCCCGGACGGGCGAGAGGTAGGGCAACACTCCAGAAGCGATCCCAGGGCGAGGCACGCAGGGTCGCGGCGACCTCCAAGGGCCGCTCACCGAAGGCCTCGAAGGCATTGCGAATGGGCTGCACCACGAAGGGCATGGAATAGAGCACCGAGCCGATCACCAGCCCTTCGAAGGTGAACGCCAAGGTGCGCCCGCCGAACAGGCCGGCGATCCAGCCGCCGGGACCTTCCGGGCCGAGCAGGATGAGGAGGTAGAAGCCGAGCACCGTGGGTGGCAGCACCAGCGGTAGGGCGACGACGGCGGCCACGGCCTCCTTCCATCGGCTCTTGGAGCGGGCGAGCCACCAGGCGATTGGCGTACCGATGATCAGCAGCACAAGGGTAGTGACGGTCGCTAGCTCCAGCGTCAGGCGAATGGGCGACCAGAGTTCTGCAAAGTCGAGCATCGGGCGCTGCCCTCGCTAGCCTTCATAGCCGTAGCGGGCAAGCACCGCGCGGGCCGCATCGCTCTTGAGGAAGTCCAGGAAAGCGCGGGCCATCTCGCTCTCCTCCCCGGCCGTCAGCAGCACGGCATCCTGGGCGATGGGACTATGAAGTTTGGAGGGGACCACCCAATGAGAGCCGCCCTCGTGCACGGCCAATTGCGAGAGGGCGACGAAGCCGACCTCGGCGTTGCCCGTGGCGACGAATTGAAAAACCTGGGAGGCGTTGTTGCCTTGCACCAGCTTGGAGTCGAGAGCCTCGCGGAGGCCGAGGGCCTGCAGCGCTTCCAATGCCGCGGCGCCGTAGGGGGCTGTCCGCGGGTTGGCGATGGCAAGCTTGACAAAGGCGCCGTCGCGCAAGATCGCTTCACCGGTGATGCGTCCATCGTCTCGGCTGAAGAGGGCCAGACGGCCCCGGGCATAGGTGAAGCGGCTGTCGGCCACGGCCAGGCCTTCGGCGACGGCCCTTTTCGGACGTGCTTGATCGGCGGCGAGGAAGACGTCGAAGGGTGCGCCCTGAGCAATCTGGGTGTAGAGCTGTCCCGTAGCGCCGAAGCTGAAAAGCGGCCGGTAGCCGCTTTCCGCCTCGAACAGGGCGCCAATCTCCCTGGCCGCATCGCTGAAGTTGGCGGCCACGGCGACACGCACCTCGGCTGCCTTGGCCTGAACGGTGCTGCTCGCGAGAACCGCGACAATCGTCCCGACGGCAAGCAAAGGATTGAAAAAGCTTCGATATGTCCAACCAGACATATCGGTAGTTAGCCGCCCTTTGCCGGAGGGTGCAAGCGCTATTTCGTTGGTGGCGGCGGGTCAGCGGCCATAAGCCCGCGTAAGGCGCCCAGCTCGGGCTCCACCGCCCGTTCGGCCTCCGTTTCAATTCGGCGATAAAGGGCCAACACCTGCTCGCCTGTCCCGGTCAGTGCGGCACCGCCCTTGCTGTGTCCGCCGCGGCTGGTGGACACGAGGGGCTCCCGGAAGGCTCGATTCATGCGCTCCACCAGGCTCCAGGCCCGCTTGTAGCTCATGCCCATCCGCCGCCCGGCCGCTGCGATGGAGCCGGTTTCGCGAATACCGTCCAGGATATCCGCCTTGCCGGGACCGATTGCGCCGTCCTCTTCCAGGACGATACGGAGTCTGGCCCCCTTTGTCTTGCTGCCCGCCTTCATCAAAGGAGAGTAGCTGAGCGTTCGCCGTTGGTCAGCTCTTGTCTCTGCCGAGTTATTGTCCTTTTCCTGGGGCTTGAGAGGCGCGGCGCGAAGCGGATAATCGCGGAATCTTGCAGCTTCAGCCGACGTCCCGACTCGTGAACCCACGCACTGCCAGCATAGACCGCGAAGATTTGACGTGAGCCGACCCAATGCCCTTCCAGGTCTGGCCGCCGGAGTTCGGCGACTGGTCGGCTTTTCTTGCCGCCATCCGCGCAAGGTCTGCGCGTTCTACCTCCTGCTCGCGGTGCTCGCCGCGGTGATCCTGCCGAATCTGGCCGTCAACACCGATACGGCCCGCATGCTCGACCGCACATTGCCCTTCCGACAGAGCTACGATGCGTTCATTCAAGCATTTCCCACCTACGACAAGAGCTTCATTGCCGTCATCGAAGCAGCGACGGCCGAGCAGGCTGAGGCGGCCCGCGACCGGCTGGCGGAGGCCTTCCGCGCGCGGTCCGATCGCTTTGAAGACGTGCAAGTGCCTACCGGCGGCGAATTCCTCGAACGCTATGGCGTCTTTCTGCTCGATGAGTCTGAGGTGACCCGTCTCGCGGCCGGGCTGCCGGCGGGCGAAGAGCTGCTGCGTATGCTCAACCGCGACACAAGTCTCTCGGGCTTTGCCGAAGCGTTGGGCAAGATCGCGACCGATGCGCCGGATGACGATCCGAAGTGGGCCGTTGCCGGTCGGCTGCTAGCCGAGACGGCCTCGGTCATTGAGGCTGCGCGCGCAGGCGAGGAGCGGCCGCTTTCCTGGCGCTACGTGATTTGGGCGGAGGAGCCTCTGCTGGAGATTGTCGTGGTCCGTCCGGAACTCGACTTCGCCTCGCTCGTTCCTGCGCAAGAGGCCATGGCTGAAGCACAAGCGATCGCGGCCGCGGTCGAGAGCGGCTTCGGCGGTGCCGTCGAAATTGGTCTCACGGGTCAAACAGCCTTGGAAACCGAGGAGCTGGAGGCGGCCTCAGGCGGCTCGGCGCTGGCGGCCGTGCTATCGTTTATCTTCGTATCGCTGGTGCTGGGGTTTGGTTTGCGCTCCTGGGTGCTGGTGGTGGCCTCTCTGGCCAGTCTGGTAATCGGCCTGCTGATCACCGCCGGCTTTGCCACCTTGGCCATCGGCGAGCTCAATCTCATCTCCGTCGCCTTCGCCGTGCTGTTCATCGGGCTCAGCATCGATTTCTCCATCCATTTCTCGCTGCGCTACCAGGAGGCCTGCAGAAACGGGGACGGCGCCGACTCGATCAATGTCTGTGCGGTCGAGCTGGGGCCGGCACTCTTTCTCTGTGCGCCGACGACGGCCCTGGCCTTTTTCTCCTTCCTATTCACCGACTTCGTCGGCATGGCGCAGCTCGGCCTGATCTCCGGCGCCGGCATCATCATCGCGATGCTGCTCTCGCTCACTTTCTTGCCGGCGCTGCTGACCCTGCTGCCACGCCCCAGCGCCGATGAGCGACGACGCAACCTCTTGATAGCCGGCCTCATGGGTCAGCTGTCCCGTACCCCGGTCGCGCTGACCATTCTTCTGGCGATTGCCGCTTCCATCGTCTTTGCCCAACGTGTGCAGTTCGACGCCGACACGATGGCGCTGAGGGATCCGGACGCGCTGTCGGTCGAATTCTTCTATCGCCTTGCCGAAGATCCGGTGACATCTCCTTACGCAATCCAAATCCTGGTTCCGGAGTCGGAGGCAGCGGAGCTCGTGCCAAGGCTGGAGGCGTTGCCGCTGGTGGCGGAGGTTCGCTGGCGGGAGAGCTTTCAACCTCGTGATATCGCCGAGAAGCAGGCCATCCTGCAGAGCGCACTGACCTCGGCCGCCTGGTCCGACCGCTTCTCCTTCGCGCTCGATCTCGGCCTGAGCGAAGGCGAGGCCCTGGACGAGACCGCTACGATCGCCGGCGAGTTGGCCAGCTCAGGCCCTGAGTCCATAAGGGGTAGGGCGGATGACCTACTTGAAGCTCTGCAGGATTTCGAAAGCCCACCCCAGGGCCAGCCTAACGCCGTGGACAGACTGCAGAGTTTGCTCTTTGCCGAGCTTCCCGAGCCCTTGACGGACTTGGCCGAGGACGACATCGGGGCGCCGGAAGAGACGGTTTCGATACCCGACGAACTGCTGCGCCTCTATCAGACGCCGGATTACCTTTTGCGCCTGGAGGTCATTCCGCAGGAGGGCGCCGCAGACCCTGAGACGGCAGACGCCTTTGTCGACAGCGTCAAATCCGTGGTGCCCTCGGCGACAGGCACCTTGCCGGAGATTGTCGAAGCGGGCCGCGTTATCGTCCGCTCGATGCTGGAGGCCACGGCCATCGCCTCGGTTGCCGTCATCTTGTTGCTGTTCGCCGTGTTTCGCTCACCGCTCGCCGTTGCCTTGACGTTGCTTCCCGTTGCCACCGCGGCGCTGCTGACCCTGGGGGCGATGGCGCTTCTCGGGCTGTCCTTCAACTTCGCCAACGTCATCGTCGTTCCGCTGCTGATCGGGCTCGGCATCGACAGCGGCATCCACCTGGTCATGCGTGGACGGCAGTCGGAAAGTCTGAATCGCACCTCGACGCCGAAGGCCGTGCTGCTCAGTGCCCTCACTACCATCGGTTCCTTTGGAACCTTGGCGGTGTCGAGCCACCGGGGCACCGCCAGCATGGGAGAGCTCCTGGCGCTCTCGCTCTTTCTGCTGCTGGTCGCGTCCCTTGTGCTTCTGCCCTGGGTCCTGAACCGGCCGTGGCTGAAGGGACGCTACTAAGCCGTGTTGACGCTCAGCGACTGAAGCGCAGGCTGACGCAACGCAGGACGACTTGCCCGACCTGCGTGCCGCGGCGGCGGAAGCAGTCGACCAGGCGATTGCGTTCGCTGTCGTAGAACAGCCCGTTGCCCAAGGCCTGAAACCGCGGGGCGGCGATCTCGAATATCGGTACGATCGGCGTCAGGCCGCTTGCCGGCTCCGGCAGATGGCCGCGGGTGATGCGCACGCCTTTGACCACGGTGGTGTAAAGTGCGGTGGTGCCGTAGCCGCCACGCTCGACGATGTCGTCTGCCGCGGTGTTTTGCGCCGACGCCTCCGGCGCTGAGACCAACAAGGCTGCTAAGACAGCCAGGACTCCAAGCTGTTTCATTGCTCTAACCCCAGTTTCCCCATGCAAACCCACACCTGAGGCTAACCGAAGTATCGAATTGAAGCAAAAGAGCGGCCGGTGACCACGCCAAAGGCAGGCCTCATTCGGTGCCGAAGCCGCTGCCGGGCTTTTTGTATTCCTCCCTCGGTGGGCTGAAAACATCCAAGACTTTGGCCCCGTCTGCACCGGCGCGAATGCCGTGCGGCACGTTCCCGGGGGTTCGCCAGAAGTCGCCGGCTTTCACCGGAACCTCCTCGCCGCCTTGGATGCGAACGGCGCTCCCCTCCAGCAACACGCCCCACTGCTCTTGGGGGTGGCTGTGTACCTTGCCCTCCGCATGCGGCGCGAGCGTTACGACGGAGAGCATCGAATGATCGCCGACGAAGATACGCGTCGCCAGACCGGGACCGAGTTCCCGGGCGATGCCTTGGCTACTGTCATCAAGGTTGAAGAACTCTTGGGTCTTGCCCATTGCGCATCCTCCCTGTTGTATTGTGGCCGGCTTCCGCAAGCGTTTGGCCGGTTTGGGCATTGGTCCTGTCTATTGTGCGGCCTATGTGAGAGCCGTCATTAACCGCTAAACGTTCATGGGACCGCTTGCACGCCGCAGTTTTGCGCATCTGCCGCGCGGCATGCCAGGCCAGAATCGGTGAGACGTGGGCAAGCAAGGTCGATAAGACGTGACAGCACTGGTTACCGGCGCCACCGGCTTTGTCGGCTCAGCCGTCGCAAGGGCCCTGCTCGACAGCGGCCGAACCGTCCGGGTACTCGCGCGGCCGGGTGGCGACCGTCGCAACCTCGACGGTTTGGACGTGGAAGTCGCCGAGGGCGACTTGACCAAGCTCGACAGCATCCAAAGGGCAGTCCAGGGCGCAACGGAGGTTTATCATGTGGCTGCCGACTATCGCCTGTGGGTGCCGGAGCCGGCGGCGATGGATCGCATCAACGTCGAGGGTACCGAGGCCTTGCTTCGAGCAGCGGCCGAAGCCGGCGTAGAACGCTTCATCTACACGAGTAGCGTTGCTGCCCTGGGTGTCCCCGGCAAGGGCGAAATCGGCGACGAGGAAACGCGCATCGAGGCCGAAGACGTCGTGGGGACCTACAAGCGCTCCAAGTATCGCGCGCAGAAGTTGGTCGAACGCTTCGCTGCGGAAAGCAGCTTTCCGGTTATCATCGTCAATCCCTCGACCCCTGTTGGGCCCCGTGACATCAAGCCGACGCCGACCGGCCGAATTATCGTAGAAGCCGCCAGCGGACGAATTCCGGCCTTCGTCGACACCGGGCTCAATCTGGTACATGTGGAGGATGTCGCCGAAGGGCACCTCTTGGCGGCAGAGAAGGGCCGATCGGGCGAGTCTTACATTCTGGGCGGTGAGAACTGGAGCCTGGCGGACATGTTGCGGGAAATCGCAGCCATGACTGGCCGCCGGCCGCCGCGGGTCAGCCTGCCACATGGCGCCATTCTGCCGGTTGCCTACCTCGCAGAGTCCTTCAGCCGACTGACCGGCAAGGAGCCCTTCGTCACGCGTGATGCTGTGAAGATGTCGCGGGCGCGGATGTTCTACCGTTCCGACAAGGCCCAGCGCGAGCTTGGATATCGTGCCCGCCGCGCTGTCGACGGGCTGGGTGACGCCATTCGGTGGTTTCGGGCGAACAACTACCTCTAAACGAGATCAGCTCTCGCAGGGCACCGTTTGTTCGCTCGCGGCGAGCGGCTCCGGGCGTTCGGCTGTGTGCTGGTCGACTCGATAGTCGATCGTGGAGCCGTCACCAGGCGCCTTGAAGCTCATCTTCAAAAGACAGCCGGCCGGATCGTACCAAAGGTCGACTTCCAGGTCGCCCGAGATACGGTGCAGTTGGCCCCTGCTTTCGCCCCACGGCATTTCGACGGTCTGCGTATACTTCGGGGTCACCTTCACGTCGATCAGCTCACCGGTCTGCGTATTCAGCAGGGCCTCGGCACCGCGCGTGGCAGGGTTCCAGTAGCTTGTCGGGATCACGTCGCCCGGCAGGAGAATCTGCTCTTCCTTGCCGGTCACCAGGAAACCATCGTCTATCGCCCGACCACTAACTTCGTGAAGCTCGCCGTTGTTATCGGTTCGCGTGTCGATAGAGACGAGGCGGCCGTTCTCCCAGACTTCGCGATTGCGATGCTGGTAATCGAACAGCGTGAAGAAGGCGAGCTTGACCTCAAGACCGATCGCGATGTCGACGATCAATTGATCGTCTTGCTGCTGGAAGCTGATGGTGTGAGAGCCGATCGGGCTGCCATTGCGCAGCACTTCGAAGGCGATCCCTTCGGCACTGCCGAGCGACGCTGCGGCGTAGGACCCGTAACCCACGCCGACCGCTGTTAGCCCGATGGCAAGCGTTTTCAGGGCTTTGAAACCAGTCCTTTTGGCTTTAGCTGCGCAAACAGGCGCCATGTCGCTGTCTCCCGGCCACTCTTAGGGATGGTCTATTGCGTCATGATACGTCGGCCAAGCGCCGGCGGATCTCCTCGTGGGCCTGCTTTGTGATGGGGTAGTTCCGCATGATCCAGAGCACCGAGAGCTTCAAAGCGACCGGCAGCAGACCATAGAGCGCTGCCAATGCCATCAGTGCGCCGCCGCTGTTGTCGCCTCCCGCCTGAAAGCCGGCCAATTCGAGCAGCGGAAAGCTGATACCAACGGCCAGGGCAAAGGTGAGCTTTGAGACCGTGCCGGCAGCCGCGAAGAAGAGCGCCGGGCGTCGGTAGCCGGTTCTTTGCCCATCCCACTCGATTAGGTCTGCGAGCAGAGCGCTCGGCAGCACGAAGTCGGCACCGGCCGCGACGCCAGTAACCAGGACGATCGCCAGGTACCAGCCCGCATCGCCGGGGCCGAGGAGGGGCGTCCAGACAAAGGCGACGCAGGCCAACACGATGCCAAGCCGCCAGGTTCGATCCTTGCCGATCGATCGGCTGACCCGCACCCACAGCGGCACCGAGGCCACCGCGGCGAGGAAGTAGCACAGCAAAAAGAGTCCGGCTCTTTCCGGAATGCCAATCTTATGGGTAATGAAGAACAGGAAGAGTGTGGCCGGCAGGGCGTTGGCGATACCGTTTAGAAGTGTGCTGGCCATCAGCTGGCGGAACGGCGATTCGCCGCTGAGCAGCTTCAGCGCTGACCGAAAGTAATCACCCGGCAAGTTCACTGTGTTTCGGTCGCTGACGAAGAGGCTGAGAGCGGCAAGGCTCAGCAGCAGCGTCGCGAAGATGAGCACCAGGTTGGTGGTCAGTGCCGGACCGAGATCGCGGGCGTCGCCCTGGCCGAGCAGGGTCGGCAAGGCCAGCGCCGCGAGCGTGCCCACTAGGCCGAACAGGGTGCGTGCGCCGCTGACCCGGCTGCGCTGATGATAGTCGGGGCTGAGCTCGGCGCCCCAGGCGTTCATCGGCACGATGACCATGGTGCCGGCGATGTAGACCGCGGCAGCGCAGACGAAGAGGTAGAGCGCGGAGGGATCGCCCTGCGGCCGGAACAGCAATGTCAGCGCGAGCGCGAGGAGGGGGGCGCCGATCAGGATCCAAAGGCGCCGACGCCCGAAGCGCAGGGGCGTGTGGTCGGAGAGATAGCCGATCGCCGGATCGGTCACGGCGTCCAGCAGACGGGCGAGCAAAAGCACGGCGCCGACAGCGGTCAGGCTGACTCCCATGGCTTCGGCATAGAAGGTCGGCACGAAAACCTGCAGGCATAGCCAGCCGGCCGCCAAGGGCAGCGCCAGGCCGCCGTAGCTGGCCAGAACCCGGTAGCTAAGCGGGGTGGCGGGCGTGCTTTCGTTTTGGCTCATGGCGCCGTCCTGCCGGCCGCGGCAACCCTGCAGATTGTCTGTGAATGATAGGACATGGCTAGCTATACGCTAGGAGTGCCCCGGCGGATGAGGATTGGGCTTGCTATCTGCCCATCGGCTTTGCCAAATCCGCGCTCGATCTTCGCGACCCTCATGGCCGCTGCGATCGAGACGAGAGAGTCACGCAGCGGGGGCTGGCGATGCGCAGGATACTGGTGACCGGGGCGTTGGGGCAGATCGGAACGGAGCTGGTCGAGGCTCTGCAGGCCCGCTATGGCGAGGACCGTGTCATCGCGACGGATGTGCGGATGGCACCGCCGGGAGAATCGCCGCGCAGCCTTTATGCCCATATGGACTGTACGCAGCTGCCGCAGATCTTCGAGGTGGTGCGGCGCTATGACGTCGGCACTATCTATCACCTGGCATCCCTGCTTTCGGCTGTGGCCGAGGAGCGCCCGCAGATCGCCTGGAGCCTCAACATGGGCGGGCTCTACAACACCCTCGAGGTGGCTCGGCAATACGACTGCGCCTTGTTTTTCCCGAGCTCGATCGGTGCTTTCGGCCCCACGACCCCGCGAGATGGGACCCCGCAGGACACGGTCCAGCGACCGACAACCATGTACGGCGTCACAAAGGTGGCTGGCGAGTTGCTTTGCGACTATTACGCCACCCGCTTCGGCGTCGACACCCGCGGCCTGCGCTTTCCCGGTCTGATCTCCAACACCGCGCCGCCGGGCGGCGGCACGACCGACTATGCGGTGGATATCTTCTATCAGGCCATTCGCTATCGCCACTACACCTGCTTTCTTCGGGCCGACAGCTGCCTCGACATGATGTATATGCCCGATGCCACCCGGGCGATGATCGATTTGATGGAAGCCGACCCAGGCCGGTTGAAGCACCGCAACAGCTTCAACATCACGGCGATGAGCTTCACGCCGGAGCGGCTGGTCGAGGAGATATGCAAGCATCTGCCGGAGTTCCGCATCGACTACGAGGTCGACCCCGTCCGCCAGGCGATCGCCGACACCTGGCCGCGCTCGGTCGACGACTCGGCAGCCCGTCAGGAGTGGGACTGGGCACCCGAGTATGATTTGGCCCGCATGACCGAGGACATGCTGGCCAAGCTGAGCGCCAAGCTCACCACGGCGGCCTAACCCCTAAACGAAGCAGGAGCGTAGCCATGCCCCTCGATCGTCTGGAAACGAAACTCAGGGCGCGCGTCGACGAGCTGGAAGCCGCTGGCGTGCGAAAGGGCCACGAGGCTGTGGTGACGCAAGTGCTGCCGGCCCGCCAGGGCAGGGGGCCGCGCTTTCTGATCGACGGGGAGGGCGACAAGCCCTTCCTGCGCATGAACTCCAACAGCTACCTCGGTCTGTCCTTCCAAAGCGAGCTCATCGCCTCGGAAGAGGCAGCGGTGGCCGATTTCGGCACCGGACCGGGCGCCGTCCGCTTCATCAGCGGCACCTGGCAACCGCATGTGGCGCTGGAGCAGCGGCTGGCCGAGTTCCACGGGCGCGAGGCCGCGATGATCTTCAGCTCTGCCTATGCCACGGTGATGGGCAGCCTGCCGCAACTGGCTGACAAGAAGACGGCGGTGATCAGCGACGAGCTGAACCACAGTTGCATCATCAATGCGGTGCGTCTGGCCCAACCGGGCGAGAAGCGCGTCTATCCCCACCTCGACCTCGCCGTCCTCCGCAAGCAGCTTGACGAGGTGAAGGAGACCTGCGAGCGGGCCATTATCGTCACCGACGGTATCTTCAGCATGCGCGGCGACCATGCGCCCCTCGATGAGATCATGGCGATCGCCCGGGAGTATGACGCAGCCTTTTCAGAGAACGTCCTGGTCATGGTGGACGACTCCCATGGCGCCGGCGTCTTCGGCGTGACCGGTCGGGGGACCGAAGAGGTGACGGGCAGCGGCCCGTCCGATCTTCTGGTGGCCACACTGGGCAAGGCTTTCGGCGTCAACGGCGGCTATGTCGTCGCCAGCCAAACCGTCATCGACTTTCTGCGGGAAACCTCGCCATTCTACATCTACTCCAACCCCATCACGCCGGGCGAGGCCGTGGCTGCCAAGTCAGCGGTGGACATCGTCGACAGCCCGCGCGGCCGCGACCTGCTGAGCCATCTGCGCGCCATGACCGCGCGCTTCCAAGAGGGGCTCACGGCGCAGGGACTGGAAACCATTCCCGGTGCGCACCCGGTGGTGCCTTTGATGGTGCGCGATACGGCGCGCACGTCAGCTCTGGTTAAGCATCTGCGCGACAATGGCATCTTGGCGACAGGGCTCAACTATCCGGTGGTGCCCAAGGGCGACCAGTGCATCCGTTTCCAGATTTCCGCCGACCATACCGAAGCGGACATCGACGAGGCGCTGTCCGTGCTGGCGAACTTCCCAGGCTGACGCCTTTGCTGTCGAGCCCTTGACCTCGGTCGGCAACAACGCAGCTTTGGGCCATGGCAATTCGCGCTTTTTCATGCATGCTGCTGATCATAGCCCTCGCGGGCTGCGCCGATGGGGAGAACTCCATGACGACTGGCGAGTCCTCGCAGGCCTTACCCCTTTCCTTTGCCAACCTGGAGCGGACAGGGCGGCCGAACGATGCCTTGGCCGCGCCGGAGGGATACACCGCCAGTCATGCAGATCTGGTTTCCCCGACCTACGGGGTTTCGGCGGAAGTCCTGTTCGAAACCGCGCGCGAGGTGCTGGCGGCTGAGCCGCGCACTCGTATCCTGGCGGTTTTTCGCGAAGAGCGACAATTGGCGCTTGAGCAGCGCTCCGCCCTGTTCGGATTCCGGGACAGTATCTGGGTGCAAGCCGTTGAAAGAACCGACGGCTCCTCGCTTCTCATCTACAGCCGCTCGAACGTTGGCTATTGGGACCTGGGCGTGAACCGTAACCGCATCGAAACCTGGCTGGCGGCGATCGGCAAGGCCGTCGAGGCTAAGTCTTCGTGAGCCGACGTCAGCAGGAGAAGCCAGCGCCCAACGACGGTGCCTTCTATGATGACCTCGACGGTAGCTTGGCGGAGGCTTGGCGGCTGTTGGAAGAAGGGGTGACCGACCGCCATTCCCCTTGCCACACGCCCAGCCTCGGCACGCTCGATGCTGAAGGGCTGCCCACAGTGCGAACCGTTGTCTTGCGCGCGGTCGAGCAGGAGGCGCGGCTGTTGCGCTTCCATACCGATCTGCGCTCCCACAAGGTGGCGGAGATCGCGGCGCAGCCCATGGTCGCGCTGCACGCCTATCACCCCGACCGCAAGATCCAGCTGCGTCTTGCCGGCCCAGCGCTGGTGCACAGGGACGACGAGATCGCGAATGACGCCTGGCAGGCGTCGCGGTCCTTCAGCCGCTTATGCTATGGCGTGGAGCCGGGGCCCGGTGCAGCAATCCAGGCGCCTTGGGACTGGCGCCAGGGTGAGGACGGCAGCGTCGAGGCTGAGAGCTTTCAGAACTTCGGCGCGGTGCTGGTGAAGGTCGAGAGCCTGGAGTGGCTCTACCTCGCCGCACGCGGTCACCGTCGCGCGCTCTACGACTGGCGCGGCGGCGCTCTCCGCAAGAGCTGGCTGGTACCCTGACCCGCGTCTTTGCCACTTGTACCCCTGGGACTTCTCCTTAGGCTTTCGGCCGTTCCGCAAGAGAGGGCCGAAACGAGGGAGGTGAGCCATGGAGAAGGGGATCGTCGTCACGCCGCAGCCGGAGGCGACCGAGGCCGGCGTCGAAGTGTTGCGTCAAGGCGGCAACGCCGTCGACGCCGCCATTGCAACAGCCTTGGTGCAGGGCGTGGTGGATCCACAGATGTGCGGCATTGCTGGATTCGGCAGCATGCAAATCTACCTGCCGCGGGCAGGGGTCCACACCTTCATCGACTTCCATGGCAAGGCGCCGCAGGCCGCGACGAGCGACATGTGGCTCGGTCTGATCGAGAAGGAGACGCGGGACGGCTTCGGCTTCGTGCTCGAGGGGCGGGTCAACGATATCGGCTACCAGTCGATCACCGTGCCGGGCAGTCTGCGCGCCTATTTCGAGGCACAGACCGAGTTCGGCCGCATGGACTGGGCCGACGTCGTCCAGCCGGCCATCGCCGCGGCGGACGCCGGCGTGATGATCCGCCCCCACGTCTATTTCTTCTGGCACGAAGAGGACGACAGTGGCCGTGTCCTGACGGCGGACAAGCTGCGCTTCAGCGCCACTGGCCGGCACATCTACTTCCGCCCCGACGGCAGCCTCAAGCGCCCGGGCGACCGCATCGACAATCCGGACCTGGCCGAAACCCTGCGCAGCATCGCCAAGGAGGGCGCCGACGTCTTCTACTCCGGCGAGATCGCCGAGCGCATCGATGCCGACATGAAGGCCAACGGCGGCCTCCTCTCGATCGACGACCTCAAGAGCTACCGAACCCGCCGGGTTGACCCGCTCTGGGGAGAGTTCCGCGGCCACCGTATCGCCAGCAACCAGCCGCCCGGCGGCGGGGTGATGCTGATCGAGATGCTGCAGATCCTCGACAACTTCGATCTCCAGGCGCTTGGCCACAACACGCCGGACTACATACGCGTGGTGGCCGAAACCATGAAGCGGGCAACGTCCGATAAGGATAATCACGTTGGCGACCCGGACTTCGTCGATGTGCCGCTCGAGCGGTTGACGAGTAAGGACTACGCCGCCGAACTCGCCGCTGGCATCAAGGCCGGCGAGGTGACGGAAGTTGCCCGCTATCAGGGCGCGGAATCCAAGGACACCACCCACATCTCCATCGTCGATGCCGAAGGCAACGCCGTCGCCATGACCCATTCGCTGGGCATGCCATCCGGCGTCATCACTGACGGTCTGGGCTTCATGTACAACGGCTGCATGGCCGTCTTCGATCCGCGGCCCGGCCGTGCTGGCTCCATCGCCCCCGGCAAGTCGCGCTTCAGCTCGATCTGCCCAACCATCGCCTTCAAGGGCGAGGAGCCTTGCCTGGTCATCGGTGCCCCTGGCGGCACTCAGATCGCCATGGGCGTCCTGCAGGCGACGGTCAACGCTTTGGCGTTCGATATGCCGATCCTCGACGCCATCGTGGCGCCCCGCATCTCGGCCACCAGCAATGCCATCGATGTTTGCAACCGCATTCCCCGCCGGACGGCGGCGGCGCTGGAAGCGCAGGGCTACCAGATCATCCGCAGCTACATGAGTTACGACTTCGCCTCGGTCCATGGCCTGAAGCGGCAGGACGGGGAATGGGCTGGTGGCGCCGACCCCAACCACGACGGCATGGCGCTGTCTCTCTAGCCGGGTTCCCCGGCTAGGCTCGGCGCCGGCCCGCTCCCCTCCCGGCCACCCATTAGCTTACGATGCCGTGGGCGGCCGGGAGGGGAGCGGGCCGGCGCCGCAGAACAACGAACAAGCAGGCCGCGCAAGCGGACTGCGCAGTCGCAAATCTGTTACTTGCGGCCTGTAGCTCTCTTGGCTTTCTTCGCCCTGGTTAGCTTCGCTGCGCATCGGGAGGAGGAAGGGATGACAAAGCTGTTTTCGGGTTATGGGGTGGTTTTCGCGGCTGTGCTGTTGGGCCTGACGGTGGCTGCCGCGCCCGGCAAGGCGGAAGGTCCGCAGGGGCTGCTGCACTATACGACGCCGCACAGCTTCGAGACGCTGGTTGAGAAGCTCGATCAGGCCGTGACCGACAACGGTATGTTCGTTGTCACCCGGGCCAGTGCCAGCAAGGGCGCGGCAGGGCGTGGCATCACCATCCGCGGCGACATGGTCGTCGGTGTCTACCGCAACGACTTTGCCGTGCGCATGCTGGAGGCGAGCGTGCCTGCGGGCATCGAGGCGCCCATTCGTTTCCATATCTACGAGACGGCGGACGGCAAGGCCAACTTGGCTTATTGGACGCCGAGCAGCGTCTTCAAACCCTATGACGGCGGCGAGACCCTGCGCCTTATGGCAGAGGAACTGGACTCGATCTTCGCTCTCATTGCGCAGCAGGCCATCGCGCCTTGAGCTGAACGGAGCCATAAAAGGCCCTTTTTGAGGCCCATCGGAATTGCCGATGGGCCTCAGCGATTTTTCCGCTGACGCCCCGCGCCCCGGAGAGCTAGGGTAAGACCCACCGGCGCACAGAAAGCAGGGTAGGGCAGGGAGAATGGGCCGCTATTCCGTATTCTCAATCATCAAGAATGGTCTGACCGGCAATCAGGGCTGGACGGCGACCTGGCGCTCGCCGGCGCCGAAGCCGTCCTACGACGTGATCATCGTCGGCGGCGGTGGCCATGGCCTGGCGACGGCGCATTACCTCGCCAAGGAGCACGGCATCACCAATGTCGCTGTGGTCGAGAAGGGCTGGCTCGGCAGCGGCAACATCGGGCGCAACACCACCATCGTGCGCTCCAACTACATGCTGCCGGCCAACGCGCACTTCTACGAGTGGAGCATGAAGCTCTGGGAGGGCCTGTCCCAGGACCTGAACTACAACGTCATGTTCTCCCAGCGGGGCGTGCTCAATCTGGCGCACACGCCCGGACAGCTCGATGCCTACGCCCGGCGCGGTAACTCCATGCGCGTTGCGGGCATCGATGCCGAGCTGCTCTCGCCCGAGGAGATCGGCAAGTTGGCGCCCGGTCTCGATCTCTCGCCGAATGCCCGCTTCCCGGTGGTCGGTGGTCTTTTCCAGCCGCGCGGCGGCACCGCCCGCCACGACGCCGTGGCTTGGGGCTATGCCCACGCCGCTAGTGAGCGCGGCGTCGACATGATCGAGAATTGCGAGGTCACCGGCTTCCTCTTCGAGGAGGGGCGTGTTGTCGGCGTGCAGACGACGCGCGGCGAGATCCGTGCCAAGAAGGTCGGCGTCGCCGTGGCGGGGAACACCTCGACGGTCCTGCGTCTCGCCGGTCTCGACAAGCTACCGATCGAAAGCCACGTGCTGCAGGCCTTCGTCTCCGAGCCGCTGAAGCCGCTGATCGACACCGTGATCACCTTTGGCGCCGGCCACCTCTACATCTCGCAGTCGGACAAGGGCGGCCTGGTCTTCGGCGGCGATATCGACGGTTACAACTCCTACGCCCAGCGCGGCAACCTGCCGGTCATCGAGGACGTGGTGACCGGCGGTCTCGCCGTCTTCCCCAACCTGGCCCGGCTCAGGCTGCTGCGCATGTGGGGCGGCATCATGGACATGTCGATGGACGGCAGCCCGATCATCTGCAAGGGCCCGATGGAGGGCCTCTACATCAACGCGGGCTGGTGCTACGGCGGTTTCAAGGCGACACCGGCTTCGGGCTGGTGCTTCGCCCACACCATCGCCAAGGATGCGCCGCACAAGCTCAACGCAGCCTTCACCTTGGACCGCTTCTGCAAAGGCTACGTGCTCGACGAAAAAGGCGTCGGGCCGACGGCGCGCCTACACTGATCGGGAGTAAGGACGATGCGCATTCACTGCCCGATCTGCGGCGAACGGGACTCCGGCGAGTTCACCTACGGCGGCGACGCCACGGTTCACCGCCCAGCCATGGACGAGACCGATGTCGAGGCTTGGTGCCAGTACGTCTACAATCGCAAGAACCCGCGCGGACCGATGCTCGAGTACTGGCATCACACGCAGGGTTGCCGCGCCTGGTTGGTGCTGGAGCGGGACACGGTCACCCACAAGATCCTGAGCCAACCTCGATTGGTCGGTCCTTGGGCCGATCAGCCGCCGAGCAACCCGCCGACCGACAGCGGTTCGGATACCGGTAGCGCGGAGCGCGAGCGGGTCAGCGAACCGGCGGGGGCTGAGTGATGGGCGGCTACCGTTTGTCCTCCGGCGGCAGCCAGATCGACCGCGGCCGCCGTATCCGCTTCAGCTTCGATGGCCGCGATCTCGGTGGCTTTGCCGGCGACACCCTGGCTTCGGCCCTGCTGGCCAACGAACAGACCCTCTTCGGCCGCAGCTTCAAGTATCACCGACCCCGCGGTGTGCTCTCCGCCGGCGCCGAGGAGCCGAGCGCGCTGGTCACCATGCGCAGCGGCGCGCGGGTCGAGCCCAACACCAAGGCAACCATGGTGGAGCTCTACGACGGGCTGGAGGCGTCGAGCCAAAACCGTTGGCCCTCGCTCCGCTTCGACGTGCTGTCGGTCAACAGCCTGTTCAGCAACTTCCTGTCGGCCGGCTTCTACTACAAGACCTTCATGGGCCCCACCCGCAAGGCCTGGATGGTCTACGAGCACTTCATCCGGCGCGCGGCGGGGCTGGGCGCCGGCGGCTTCGAGGCCGACCCGGACCGCTACGAGGGCTTGCATGCCCACTGCGATGTGCTGGTCGTCGGCAGCGGCCCGACAGGTTTGATGGCAGCGCGGGCAGCGGCCGTGAGCGGTGCCCGCGTCATTCTGGCTGAGGAGATGGCGCAGTTCGGCGGCATGCTTCCGAACGAGAGTGAGACCCTCGATGGTGTGAGCGCAGGAGATTGGGCCAAGGCCACGGTCGCCGAGCTGTCGGCCCTCGACAACGTCACCTTGATGCCACGCACGAGCGTCTACGGCTATTTCGACGACAACGTGCTCGCCGCTGTCGAGCGGGTGGCGGACCACATGCCGGCGCCGCCGGAGAACACGCCACGCCAGCGCCACTGGACCATCCGGGCCAAGCAGGTGGTGATCGCCAGCGGCGCCATCGAGCGGCCGATCGTCTTCGACGGCAACGACACGCCAGGGGTCATGCTCAGCGATGCGGTGCGCAGCTATGCCCTGCGCTTCGGCGTCGCTGCTGGCCACAAGGTCGTCTTCTTCACCAACAACGACCGCGCCTATCACACGGCGCTGCGGCTGGCCGACCAAGGCATGACGATCAGGGCTCTCGTCGATGCTCGCACGACGCCGTCCCAGCCGCTCGTGGAAGCTCTGGCCGCCCGTAACATCGAGCATTTCCCTGGCCACGTGGTGGCCAAGGCGGAAGGCGGGAAGGCGCTGGAGGGTGTCCATATTGCGCCATACGATCCGCAGACCAAGCGCCTGAAAGGCGCGTCGCGCTGGATCACGGCCGACGCCCTGGCCGTTTCCGGGGGCTGGTCTCCTGCCATTCACCTGGCGAGCCATGCCAGCGGCCGGCCGAACTTCCGCGACGACATCCAGGCCTTCGTGCCTGGTGAGGCGGAGCAGGCCTGGCACGCGGCCGGCGCCTGCAACGGCGACTTCGGCTTGGCTGCCTGCCTTACGGCCGGTGCCGAAGCGGGCGCCGCGGCCGCCGGTGACGCCGGCTTCGGCGCCACGGCCTTGCCGCAGCCCTCGGTCGAGGGCGGGGAGGCGGAAGACTCCACCGTCCTGCCGCTCTGGGAGGTGCCGGCCATCAAGGGGCGCGGCAAGAAGTTCGTCGACCTGCAGCACGACGTGACGGCCGAGGACGTGCGCCTGGCCCAGCGAGAAGGCTTCCAGTCGGTCGAGCACCTGAAGCGCTACACCACGCTTGGCATGGCCGCCGACCAGGGCAAGACCTCCAACATCAACGGCCTCGCCATCATGGCCGAGACCCGTGGCGCCAGTATCCCCGAGGTCGGGACGACGCGCTTCCGCCCGCCCTACAACCCGGTTTCGCTCGGCGCCATCGCCGGTCGTGAGATCGGCGCGCATTTCCGTCCGGTGCGCTTGACGCCGATGCACGACTGGCATGTCGCCCAGGGTGCCGACATGCTTGCGGCCGGAGCCTGGCTGCGTCCTCGGGTCTACCGCCAGCCCGGCGAGAGCGTCACCGACGCCTATATCCGAGAGACCCGGGCCGTGCGTGACAGTGTCGGCATTGTCGACGTCTCCACCCTGGGCAAGATCGACGTGCAGGGCCCCGATGCGGCCGAGTTCCTCAACCGCGTCTACAGCAACGGCTTCGCCAAGCTGCCCGTCGGTAAGGCGCGCTACGGTCTGATGCTGCGCGAGGACGGCATCGTCTACGACGACGGCACCACCTGGCGCCTTAGCGAGACCCAGTACCTCATGACCACGACGACGGCCAACGCGGCCGGCGTCCTGACCCATCTCGAACATTTGCTCTCCATCGTCTGGCCCGAGCTTCGGGTGCAGGTCAGCTCGGTCACCGAGCAGTGGGCGGGCATGGCGGTCTCCGGCCCCAACGCGCGCCGCACCTTGGAAGCGGCGGTGGACGACATGGACCTCTCCAATGAGGCATTGCCGTTCATGGGCGTGCGGCCCGGCCATCTGGGCGGCATCCCCGTGCTCATCGCCCGGCTCTCCTTCTCCGGCGAACTGGCCTACGAGGTCTACACCGAGGCGAACTACGGCCTGCCGGTCTGGGAGAAGGTGATTGAGGCCGGCAAGTCCTTCGGCATCATCGCCTACGGAACCGAAGCCCTTGGCGCTCTACGCATCGAGAAAGGGCATGTCGCCGGCCCAGAGCTCGACGGGCGCACGACGGCGGCAGACCTGGGCCTCGGCGGCATGGCCTCGCGCAAGAAGCACTACATCGGTTGCATGATGCTCGATCGGGAAGGGCTGACCGACCCGAGCCGGCTGAAGCTGGTCGGTCTGGTCTCGCTCTCCGGCGAGTCGATCCGCCCCGGTTCGCAGCTCGTCGAGGGCGCCACCATGGCCACCTCCGGCCCCAGCCTGGGCCACGTCTCCTCCACCACCTACAGCCCGGCACTTGAGAAGCAGGTGGCTCTGGGTTTGGTCGAGGGCGGCTTGGAGCGCACGGGGCATCGGCTCTATGCGACCTATCCCTTGAAGGGGCATCACGTGCCGGTGGAGGTCGTCGAGCCGGTCTTCTTCGACAAGGATGGGAGCCGCATGCATGTCTGAGATGGTCTACGCCCTGACTGGCCACGCCCAGCCCGGCATCTTCGGCAACCTCGGCGAAGCCGGTCCTGCGGTGACCTTGGCCGAGGTTCGCCCGGCAGCCGTGTTGCAGATAGGCGCCTGGCCGCAGACTCGCGCGGCCGTGGAGTCGACCTTGACGTCTTTCCTCGGCCTCAGCGTGCCGCAGTCCTTTGGCATGTCGAGCGGCGACGAGACGACCACCGTCATGACGCTCGGGCCGGGGCGCTACATGATCGTCTCTGCCGACGCGGGCTTACGTGAGGGGCTGAAAGAGCAGCTGGATGCGGAGAGGGCGGCGATCACCGACCTCGGTCACGCCCGGACGGTTCTCCGCATCAGCGGGCCGGCCGCGACCAAGGTGCTGCGCAAGGGCCTGACGCTCGATCTCGACTCCGGCACCTTTCCGGAGAGGGCGGTGGCGCAGACGGCCATCCACCACATCGGCACCCTGGTGCACCGCCGCGAGGCGGAGGTCTTTGACCTTTTCGTCTTCCGTGGCTTCGCGCTATCGTTCTGGGAGTGGCTGACCGACGCGTCTCTGGAATACGGCTACAGAGTCGCCGATCCCCTCTAGATGCGGTCGGCTGAGGGAGCCGACCCGTCTTGATGGAGTTTCCACAGAGTTTCGATCTCCGTGCTATCCGCGCCTTCGTGGTGGTTGCGGAGACCGGCGGCATGACCGCGGCGGCCAAGCAGCTCGGCCTGACCCAGTCCAGCGTCTCGCAGATCATAGCCAACCTGGAAACGGCCGTCGGCACGCCGCTGTTCGACCGCAGCGTCCGCCCGCTTGCCCTGACCGCGACCGGCAACATGCTATTGGAGCGCGGCCGCGAGCTTCTTGCCCAGGCGAGCGACGCCTTCCTCGCCATTCGCGACGCCGAGCGTCAGCCGCTCGCCAATCTGACCGTCGGCATGTTCGAGAGCTTCGCCAACACGGTAGGGCCGCTTCTGGTGCAGGAGCTCTCGGAGCTCAGCCGCCACTGGCGGGTCTGGTCGGGCATCTCCCCGCAGCAGAACGCGGCTCTGCTGTCCCATTCAGTCGATGTGATCGTCACCAGCAGCGGCGAGCTCGATACCGAGGCGGGTCTGGAGCGGCATCTCCTGATGCGCGAGCCTTTCGTGCTGGTCAGCCCCCTCGCTTACGGTGAGCCGGGCGAGGACCTGGCGAGCTTTGCCGACAAGCCCTTCGTGCGCTACTCGTTGCGCTCGGCCATCGGCCGCCAGATCGAGCGGCAGCTCAGCCGGCTCAGGCTCAGCTTTCCCATCCATGTGGAGTTCGATACGGCGGGCGCCCAGCTTGCGGCGGTAGCCAACGGCGCCGGTTGGAGCATGACGACACCGCTTTGCCTGCTGCAGGAGCAGCATCTTCTTCCACGCCTGCAGGTGGCGCCCCTGACCCGCGGGCCGTTCTCGCGTCGCATCTCCTTGGTCGCGCGTCGCGGCGATCTCGGCGAGGTGCCTAGTGTCATGGCGACGACCGCGCGACGGCTGCTGCAAGAGCAATGCCTGCCGTCGCTCTTCCAGCAGCTCCCGTGGCTGGAGCCGGAGATCGCCTGGCGCGAAGAGTAGCGCCTAATCGGATTGCGGCAGAGAGTCGAGGACTCGCGCGACGTTGTCGGCCGTCACCAGGCTGACCCGCCTGTTGGACTCTTCCGTCACTCCGGCGATGTGCGGCGTCAGCAACAGGTTTGGGACACCGGCGAAGCGCCGACCGGTCTCGGCATCGAGCGGCTCCTGCTCGAAGGTGTCGAGCGCGGCGCCGGCCAGGTGGCCTTGCGTCAGAGCCTCCACCAGTGCCTCTTCGTCCAGCAACCCGCCCCGCGCCGCGTTGATCAGGACGGCGCTCGGCGGCATGGCGGCGATGGCTGACCGGTCGATGATGCGTCGGGTCGCATCGGTGAGGGGCACGTGGAGGCTGACGACGTCGGAGTGCCGCAGGATGTCCAGCAGGCTGGCGGGCCGCACCGACCCCCACACAAGATCGTCATCGGGCACGAAGGGGTCGTAGGCGGCCACATGCATGCCGAGGGCAAGGCCACGCTTGGCCGTCTCTCGGGCATTGGCGCCGAAGCCGATCAGGCCCAGACGCTTGCCGGCGATCTCGTGGCCAATTGCGTCTTCACGCGGCCAAGCGCCGGCGATGACGGCGTCCTTGGCCTGGAAGGCGCCGCGCAGCAGCAACAGCGCCGCGGTGATGACATACTCTGCGACGGTGGACTCGTTGGCGCCGCGCGCCGGGCAGACTGTGATGCCTCGTTCCTTGCAGGCGGCCAGGTCGATGTTGTCGAGCCCAACGCCAAGGCGGCCGACGACGCGAAGCCTTGGGGCTTGCTCGATGAGCGGCCGATCGACCCGGGTGCGGTTGCGCACGATGAGCGCGCGAGCTTCCTTCAGCCGTGCCGCAAGTAGTTCCCGCTGATCGACGAGTGTCGGGTCGTAGTCGGTCGACCAGCGCTCTGACAGGCGCGCCACCGCCTCCTGGTCCATGAACTCGCTGATGACGATGTCGGCCAAGGTGCGCGCCGACCTAACCGCCGAGGAAGAGGCGGCCAACCTCGGGGTCTTCCAGCAGGTCGCTGCCCTCGCCGACGATGGCGAGCTCGCCGGAGACCAGCACGTAGCCGATGTCGGCGAACTCCAGGCCCTTCTTGGCGTTCTGCTCGACCATCAGGATGGTCTTGCCGTCGCGGTGCTGCAGGTCGTCGAGGATCTGGAAGACCATGTCGATGAAGCGCGGCTCCAAGCCGATGGAGGGTTCGTCAACCAACAGGATATCCGGGTTCATCACCAGCGCACGGGAAATCTCCAGCAGCCGGCGCTCGCCGCCGCTCAGCACCTTGGCCTGATGCTTGCGGCGCTCGGCCAGGCGCGGGTACCGCTCGAAGACCTGCTCGGCGGCGGCCTTCGCCTCGGCGGGGTTGTCCATCAGGTAGCCGCCCATCCAGAGGTTCTCTTCCACCGTCATGCCGGGAAAGACTGACTTGTCCTGCAGGATGTAGGCGACACCAGCACTCTTCAGCTTTTTCTCCGGCGAAAGGCGGGTGATGTCCTGCTTGTCTGGGCCGTCGCCGATGCGGATCGCGCCGGAGAAGACGTTGTTGAAGCCGAAGATGGCATGCAGCACCGTCGACTTGCCGGCACCGTTGGGGCCGATCATGCAGAGCGACTGGCCGCGCCCCACCTTGAGGTTCAGGCCGTGCAGGATCTCCATCTTGCCGTAGCCGGCGTGGAGACTGTCGATCTCCAGATAGGGCGCGTGACCGGCCAGTTCGTCGAGGGTCTCCAGCGCGATCTCGCTGCGCATGGCCTCGACCTGCTTGGTCACCTCCTCGACCGAGATGACCGTGTCGACCTCACCCATGTGATAGCCGCGAGTCCGCGGGCCGCCACCATTCTCAGCCATCAGTGCGCCCCCAGATAGGCGTCGATCACAGATTGGTCGTTCTGCACCTCGTCCGGGCTGCCGGAAGCGAGCAGCTCGCCATGGGCGAGGCAGTAGACGTGGTCGGCCATGTTCATGATCACGCGCATGTTGTGCTCGATGACCAGGAGCGTGATGCCGAAATCGCTGTTGGCGCGCTTCAGGCGGTCGATCAGGCCGTTGATCAGAGTCGGGTTGATGCCGGCGGTCGGCTCGTCGAGCAGCAGCACGCTGGGCTGGTTCATCAGCGCCATGGCGAACTCCAGCAGCTTCTGCTGGCCGAACGAGAGATCGCCGCTCTGCAGGTAGCGCTTCTCGTAGAGGCCGACGAAGTCGAGCAGGGCCTCGGCCCGCTCGTGTTCCTCGCTGCTGTAACGGCGGAACATCTCCAGGAACTTCGCCTTCCGGTGCGGCAGGGAGATGAGCATGTTCTGCACGCAGTCCATCTTGCCGTAGATGCGAGTCTGCTGAAACGTTCGCAGCAGGCCGAGCCGGGCGATCTCCGGCACCAGCATCTTGGAGATCTCGCGGTCTCGGAACTTGATCGAGCCGCCGTCGATCGGGTGATAGCCGACGATGGAGTTGAACAGCGTGGTCTTGCCCGAGCCGTTCGGACCGATCAGCCCGGTGATGCCGCCTTCCTCCACCGTCAGCGAGATGTCGATGTTGGCGCGCACGCCGCCGAAGGACTTCGAGACCCGGTCGACCTGGATGATCGCGCTCATTCCGCCGGCTCCGTGACGATCTGGTCCTTCTTCTCGACTCTTATGCCGAACCACTCCGGCCTCTTGTGCTTCAGCCAGCCCATCAGGCCGTCCTGGAAGTAGACCACCGTGACGACAATGATCGCGCCGAGCGCGACCCACTGCCAGCCGAGGAAGTAGTTCCAGGTCACCTCCTTCACGACGTGGAACAGTATCGCGCCGATGATCGGGCCCCAGAGCGTGCCCTTGCCGCCCAGCAGCACGCAGACGACCATGAAGATGCCGAGGTTGATGGTTTGATAGGCCGTCTCCAGCGGCTCGAAGTGAATGAGCTGGAAGGCCGAGATGCCGCCGGCGATGCCGACGAAGAAGGCCGCCATCGACCAGGTCAGCAGCTTGTACCAGAGCGTGCGAAGCCCCATCGCCTCCGCCTTGTCCTCGTCGTCGCGGATCGCGTTGATCGCCGAGCGGAAGCGCGTCGTGTAGAGCCACTTGAGAAAGATGAAGAGCACCACGCCGACGCCGGCAAAGATGAAGTAGAGCAAGAGCTTGAAGGTCTCGAAGTCGCCCGGATAGTTCGGCATGGAGATGCCTTGTCCGGCGCCGACCCACTCCCAGTTTGAGACCAGCTCGCCTGCCGCGATCGCCATGCCCAGCGTACCGATCGCGAAATAGGGACCGCGCAGCCCAAAGGTCGGCCAGCCAATCACGATCGCCGAGAGCGCGCAGAACAGCCCGGCCCCAATGCATCCGAGTACCAGGCCGGTGAAGTACTGCGTCTCGGTGAAAGCGAAGACGCCGCCGCCGGCCGCATCGGTATAGTCGCCGACATTGTAGACCAAGCCGATGGTGATAACGGCGGCGACATACATGCCGGTGCCGTAGAAGAAGATGTTGCCGAGCGAGTTGTAGCCCATTTGGCCGCCGGTCATGTCCCAGGTCATGGCGACGATGATCATCAGCCAGAGGGTGGCGAGCTGAGTCTTGTAGTCGGGCAGCAGGAAGGGTGCCGCGACGATCAGCGCCAGCAGCACGCCATAGAGAACCGGTTTCGGGATGCTCATCGCCGCCATCCCTTACCGAAGAACCTGGCGCTGGCGGCGCTGCTGCATCATGCGAGCCAGCAGCACCAGCAGAAGCAACAGCACGGCGACGGCCTGCTGGTATCCGATGCCGAGGATGTGGCTGCCGTATTGCTCGAGCGCGCCGATGCCGAGCCCGGCCGCGATCACGCCCGGCAGGTTACCCAGCCCCGCCGCGGTGACGATCACGAAAGCCCGGACGGAGTAGGTAATGCCGTAGAAGGGCTGGATCACCCAGGCCATGACGATGATGGCGCCGGCCGCCCCGCAGATCGCCGCGTTCAGCGAGAAGGTGAAGGAGTAGATCTTCTCCGTGTCGATGCCCATCACCCGTGCGGCCCGCGGATCTTGCGCCGTGGCGCGGATGGCCTGGCCCATGCGGCTCCGCTTCATGAAGAGGATGACGCCGCCGGCCAAAGTCATGGCCAGAACCACGCCCATGAGCTTGGCGGCGGGCACGTCGATCAGACCGTCGGCGAAGTGGAAGGTCGCGTAGTCGAGCTGCACGCTCTGTGTGTCAGAGCCGAACAGCAGGTTCATGATCTGCGCCATCATGATGGCGATGCCAAAGGTGGCCAGAAGCGAGGTGAAGAGGTCGCGCTGAATGACGCGCGATATCACCGTCTTGTAGACGACCCAGCCGATCGCCCACATGACGATGAAGGCGGCGGCTACGCCGAGGAGCGGGTGGATGCCCAGCTGGACCAGCCACCAGGCAGTGTAGCCGCCGGCGATGACGAAATCGCCCTGAGCCAGGTTTTTGACGTTCATCACCCCCCACACCAGCGCCAGGCCATAGGCCGCCAGGGCAAAGAGTGCGCCGATCATCACCCCATCGATGATGATCTTGAGATTGACGATGGGAAACTCGAACAGCAGATCGAGATTGCCGATGATCTGGTCCATGCGACGGCCGGTCCTTCGGGTTTTCGCGTCAGTGATCGCTTCGGGCGCCGTCAGGGTGTTGCCCTGACGTCGCGCGCAGGCAGCGACGCCCCGACCGGCAGATCGGGGCGTCGCAAGCGCTCAACGGATTACTGCGGCGTGCGCGGCCAGTTCAGCTTGTGAGAGGCGAACTCGGCGGGTGCCACCACGTTGTACTCGCCGTCCTGGATCTGACGCAGCACCATCGGCTTGGCGATGTTGTTGCCGTTCTCCGAGAACTTGATGGGGCCATAGAAGGTCATCAGTTCGGTCTCGGCGATGGCGTCGCGCAGCGTCTCCTTGTCGAGCGAGCCGGCACGCTCGAAAGCATCCTTGAAGACATAGACCGCCGCCGAGGCCTGGGCGGTCTGATAAGGCACCTTCTTGTCTTTGTACTCGGGATAGGCCGCCTTGAACTCCGTCTCGTAGTTCGCGGCGCTGCCGAAGATCGGGTCTTCATAGGACAGCGTCTCGGCCCACTGGGTCGAGCAAAGGATGTCGTTTGCGGCCTTGCCGAAGTTGCCGGTCACATCGGCCGCCTCGCAATGGGTGACCGCGATCAAGGGCACAGCGATGTTCTGCTCGCCGATCTGACGCACGGCGGTTGCGGCCCCTTTGGAGTGGCCGGAGACGATCAGCACGTCGGGCTTGACCAGCTTCACCTTGGTCAGGATTGCGCTCATGTCCGAAAGGTCGCGCGGCAGCTTCTCGTCGACGACGATCTTCATGTCGTACTTGGCCGCGTCCTCCAGCACGCCGGCGCGGATGTCGAGCGAGAAGGGGTCGTTCTCCACCGCGACCGCGACCTTCACGTCCGAGGGACTCTTGCCGTTCTGCTCGGCCACCTGAGCGGCGAGCGTGATGGCGGAAGCCAGATACTGCTCGGAGGTCGAGAGTACGGCGAAGAGGTACTTGTAGCCCTTGTTGAAGAGCGAGCGCGAGGCGCCCTCAGCCTCCACCATTGGGATCTGATACTTCTCCGTGACCGGCGCGATCGCCTTGGTCAGGCCCGAGGAGTACGGGCCAAGCATGTATTGCACGCCGTCCTGATTGATCAGGCGCTCGGCCAGTGTGGCGCCACGGTCGCCCTTGGACTCGTCGTCGTAGTAGATGACGTCGAAGTTGTAGCACTTCTCGCCGATCTGAACGCCGCCGTCCTCCTTGATCTTCTGGATGGCGAAGTCGTAGCCGTTCTTGGCGTGCACGCCGTTGGTTGCATACTTGCCCGTCAGCGAGATGGCGGAGCCGAGGGTGATGGTCTCACACTCTTCCGCCTGGGCACCGATGGTGCCGGCCACCAGAAAGGCCGTGCCAAGCGCCAGCGCGCCCGCCCGGCAAGCCAATACCTTGCGGAGTTTCATTCGTTTACCTCCCGTACTGTGTCTTGTTTTGGCTCACAGCTCTTTGGCCATAGCCATTCGGTGCTTTTGCACCCTTCACAGAACTATAGCGTGGAAAGCGCGCATTCGGCCACCCCCTCGGCGATTCCCTTCGCCGAAAGGCCAGCAGGACGTGTGTGAGAGGTAAGCTACTACTGCGCGGCTTGCACGGCGGCCGGCGCGAACTCCGGATGGTCGGCGAAGAAGCCGGCCTGCTCCAGGGCAGCATTGAGGCGGCCGCGGGCTTCGTCGGAGAGCGTCAGCATCGGCGGCAGGACGTTACTCCACACAGGGTTGCCGCTGCGCTGCAAGGTCAACTGCTTGGCCGCCACCAGCATAGGGAAGTCCTGCAGCACGGCGCGCAGGCGGGAGAGGTTCGCTTGGGCTTGCTCGGCGAGCTCGATCGAGCCCTGCTCCCAATGGCGCAGCACTTGGCCGGCGAGATGACAGATCACATTGGTGGTGGCCGAGATGCTGCCGGGGGCGCCGAGCTTGAGCGCGTCGAGCAGGAAGCGTTCGGAGCCCGGAAAGACGGCGAAGCCCGGGTGGTTCTTCAGCAGCACGGAGGAGTAGTTTTCGAAGTCGCCGGAGCTGTCCTTGAGCCCGATCACCGTCTCGGGATAGTCGGCGATCAAGCGGTCGACCACGGCCAGGGGGATGGGCGTCGCCGACATCTGCGGGAAATGATACAGGTAGACGCGCAGGCGGCTGTCGCCAACCCGCTCGAAGACCTCGGCAAAGCTGGCGTAGACCGCGTCGTCGCTCTGGTTCTTGTAGTAGAAGGTCGGCAGCATCAGCACGTGCGGGCAGCCGGCGGCGAGGGCGTGGCGGGTCAGCCGGACGCTGTCGGCCAGCGCGCAGCAGCCGGTTCCCAGCATCAAGCGCTCGCGCGGCAGATCGTGGCAGACGCTTTCGATGATGCGCTCGCGCTGCTCGACGGAGAGGCTGTTGGCTTCGCCGGTGGTGCCGAGGATTGCCAGACCGTCGCAGCCATTGGCCAGAAGCCAGCGGCCATTTTCAACCGTCGCGTGGGTATCGGGCTCTCGGTCGGCCCCGATGGCGGTGATGGCGGCTGCGTAGATGCCTTTGCGGGGGCCTGTCGACATGAGCGGGACCTCTCTTCTTTACCTGCGGATAGCGCCGGAGCATGAGCATTCGCCGGCATAGTCGCGCGCCGTGGACGGCGGTGCAAGCAGGACCCGGTTCAGTCCTGGTTGGACGCTTCCTCTTTCATCAAAGCGTCGAGGCGCTGCTCGAGTTTCAGGAGATCGTCGGGCGGCGGCATGCCGAGCGACTCCATCTGCTGGATCATCTGGCGCACCCGCAGGTAGATTTCGTGATAGTCGCCTTGCGGCCCCTCCATCTCGTCCAGAATGATGGAGAGTTCGGCTTCGAGATCTTCCAGGTCCATGGCGCTTCCTTGCTGCCGTTGTATTCGCCGCGAAGGCGATAGCTGTCGTGTTCGACCGTAAGCCAAGCGGCGGCGCGATCCAACCGGTGGTCTTCTCAATTCTCACTCGATCAGGGCTCGTCGCGCGAGGCCTGATCTATGTCATTCCAAGTTTATCCTCATGCACCTAACAACTATAGGGTTTTGCAAACACGGGGTTTCCTGGACATGACCCATTTGGAAAAGGCCGAGCGCGAAATGGCCGCGATGTTCGCCAAGATACCCTTGGACGATGCTATCACCCTCGTTCTAGGAGGGGTTGCCATCGCTTACGGTGAGGCAGGCTTGGAGCGATTTCGCAAAGAGTGCTGCCGGCACGTCGCGGAGGACGAGAGCATCGCCGAGCACATGCGGTAGCTCAGGTCGAGGCAGCTTTAGAGCTGTAGCCAAAGGCCTCGGCGAAAGGCTGTAGCGTCGGAAGCACCGGGGTGAGCTGATCGCGGTAGCGCTGCCAGCGGCCGCGCGCGCTGCCGTAGAGGGGCTTTGTCACCTGGTGGTAGCTCGGCGTCGTAACGTACGGCGCTGCGCTCTTTTCCCGGTAGCGCAACACGTCCTCGTGCCAACCGACGCCAAGAAAATCCAAGACGGCCCTCAGCGTGCCCTCGAAGTCCTCCACCAGGTTCTCGTAGCGATAGGTCTGTTGGCTGACCGGCAGGCGCTGACAATCATTCTGCCACAGCGCCATCACCTCCGCATAGCAGCGCGCCGTGCGCTCCAGGTCGAGGAAGTTGACCGTCGTGTCACTCAGCTGAAAGCGCTGCATGAAGCAGCTCAGTACCACGTCGCGGGGGTCGCGCAGGGCGACCAGCACGCGGGCATGCGGGAACAGCCGTTTGATTAGCCCGAGATGGATGATATTGAGCGCGGTCTTGTCGACCAGGCGGCGGCCGGCGAGCGGTCCGACGAGCCGCTCGGCGCCCTGCCAGAAGGCGGTGCGTGCGTCGGCGATCTGGTCTTCGCTGAGGCGGTCGAGGGGGCCGGGATAGAGGCCGCGCTTCGATAGCTCTGCGATCAGCGGTCCCAGGGGCGAGCGCTCGGAGGTGGTGACCAGTGCCGGATGGGCCGCCAAGGCCTGCTCCATCAGGCTGGTCCCCGATCTCGGGAAGCCTACGAAGAAGATAGGGCTCGGCGCATCCTTGTCCTGGTGGCTCTCTGATGGCGTCGTCGTTGGGGTGTCGCGAAGCGCCTGGACCCGGCGGAGGAAAGCGTCGCCGTCGAAGCGTCTGGCTTCGGCGCTACGGGCGCGCAGGGCGTTTGCCTCGACGAAGCAGGCGAAGGCCTCGGCGCTTTCGCCCTCTTCATCCAGCAGCTGGCCGAGCTCCAGCAGGGCGTCGCTGCGATCTTCCTGGGAGAGCGCCTGCGCCAGCATACGGTTCAGCGCCTGCCGCGCGGCGGCTGTCTCGCCGCGCCGGCGTGCCAGCTTGGCCGCAGGGAAGAGCAGGGCAGGGGCCTCGGGTGACAGAGCCATCGCCTTGTCCAGGGCGTCCTGCGCGGCTGCCAAGTCGTTGCCCAGCTCGTGCGCCCCGGCCAGGTTGGCGAGAAAACTGGGGTCCTTCGGCTGGCGGCGGTGCCCTTCCTCGAAGACGGCGACGGCCTCCGCCACCTTGGTCTGCTGCAGCAGCGCGCGGCCAAGCTCGTTGAGTGCCATCAGGTTGCCGGGCTCCAGTCGCAAGGCCGCGCGGCAGGCGGCTTCCGCCTCGGCCCCGAGGCCGAGGGTGAGGCAGGCGAGGGCGAGATTTATCTGCGCCGGCAGGAAGTTCGGCTTGGCATCGCGGGCGGCCCGAAGGATGGGGAGGGCTTCGGCAGCCCGCTCCCGCCGGAGCAGGAGGCTGCCCAGATTGCAGCCGGCTTCGGCAAAGCCTGGGCGCCGCGCCAAGGCTTCGCGGTAGGCCGCCTCCGCCTCATCCAAGCGGCCTTGACCCTCCAGGGCCAGGGCGAGACCGAAGCTGCCGTCGGCAGCGTGTTGCGACGTCTCGGCGGCCTGCCGGAACAGGGCCTCGGCCTCTCCGAACCGTCCCCTCTGCATGAGCTGTGCGGCTTGCGCCAAGGTCTTCGACATTGCGGCTTCCCCGTTCTCGCGGGGAAAGCTCTGCCTGCGCCCGACCGGCTTGCCAAGCCTTGGTGCCAGACGGCCGACATTGCGCTAAGTTCGCTCCGAAGTGCGGCCCCACGCGGCAAAGCGCTCTGAAGGAGGAGGGTGATGAGACAGCTAGTCTATCTCGCTTTCGCCGTCATGCTGTTGGGTGCGGTGCCGCACGGCGTCGACAGCCCGGCTCATGCCGCCGAAGAGCCGGTCGCGGAAGACCAGGGCCTGTTCCTGATCATCACGGATATCCATTTCCATCCCTTCGCCGACCCCAGCTTGGTCAAGGCCTTGGCCAGCGCGCCGGTCGAGCAATGGCAGTTCATCCTGTCGGGATCGAGCCAAACCGGCTTCGCGCAGTACGGCACCAACACCAACTATCCTTTGCTGCAATCGGTCCTGAGCGCAGCCCAACAAGTGGCGGACAGCCGGGGGGCGCCCTACGACTTCGTTCTCAAACCGGGCGACTACCTCTCGCACAGGTTCAACAGTGACTTCGAACGCTATGTCGGCGGAGGGGAGCAGGCGTTACAGGATTTCGTCATCAAGACGATGCAGTTCGTCAATGCCATGCTCGAGCAGACACTTCAGGTGCCGGTTTACGGCGCCCTCGGCAATACCGATGCGATCTGCGGCAATTACATGATCGCCCCTGATAGCGCGATGCTGCCGGCCGTCGGGGCGACCTGGGGTGTGTTGGCCGATCAGCCCACTGCCTTCGAGAGCTTCTCGATCGGTGGCTCCTATGCGCTGCCGCATCCGGTCGTACCCGATCACACGCTGATCGTGCTGAACAACATCTTCTGGTCGACCCGATATGTCGACCGTTGCGGCAAGCACGACGTCGACCCAGGAATGGCGCTCATGGCTTGGTTGGAATGGCAGCTCTATAGGGCGCGCTTGAGTGACCGGAACGTCTCATTGGTGATGCACATTCCGCCCGGCATCGATGCCCACCACACATCCAGACGCGGTGCTTGCCAGGGCAATGTCATCCCCTTTTGGCATGAGGTCTACACAGAGCGCTTCCTGGCCCTGGCCAAGTCCTACCGCGACATCCTTCGCGATAGCTATGCCGGCCATATGCATATGGACGATTTTCGGGTGCTCGCCGACGATGAGGGGGAAGCCTTCCTCTTGACCCACGTCACTCCGGCCGTCAGCCCGATCTACCGAAACAACCCGGCGTTCGCCACGGTGCGTTACGACCGCACGACCGGCGACCTGCTCGACTATGCGACTTACTATCTCACCAACCTGGCCGGCGCCGGGGAGGGCGAGGAGGCCAAATGGGCTCTCGAGTACGACTTCGGCGCCGCTTACGACTTCGACGCATATGACCCTGCCAGTCTGCAGTCGCTGGCGGAGCAGATCCAAAGCGACGAGAGCGTCCGCGCCAAATACAGAGCGTTCTACGCTGTCGAAACCTCGGCCGAGTCGTCGATCACCGATCAGAACTGGCGACTCTATGCCTGCGCGCAGACCTCGCTGACCGTAGAGAGCTTCGAAGCCTGCGCTTGTGACGGCGGACAGCCCCAGTAGACGTCGTTTGCTCACTCTGGAAGCTGCACTGGATGAGAACGTTGGAACCAAACCGACCGTTGGCCGATCGTGAGCAGTCGGCGACAAAGACGATGAAGGCCGGCAAAGGTGCCGACTTTGAGCTCAGAATCGCCATCGGACAGGTGTTTCATGAAGGCAATAGCTTCAACCTGCGCCTAACCGAGCAAGTGGACTTTTCTATCCTGAAAGGAGAAGAGGTCGTCAGCGCGTCAAGCGGTGAAGGCACGTCTCTGGCAGGGATCTTGGCGGAGCTAACCGCGCCTGAATTCAAGGTCTGTCCGACCATAGCGGCCTTCACCAGCCCGGGCGGCCCTGTTCTCCATTCGGTTTGGGCAGACCTCCGGGACGAGCTTGTCGAACGGATCGTTTCAGCCGCCCCGCACGTGGTCTTGCTTGACCTTCACGGTGCCATGATCACCACCGAATGCGGCGATCCGGAGGGGGAGCTTCTTGAGAGTCTCAGGCAACGTCTTGGCAACGACGTCATCATCGGCGCGAGCCTCGATTTGCATGCGCACGTTACTGATAAGATGTGTCGGAATGCCAACGCGCTGGTTGCCTGCAAAAACAATCCCCACGACGACTACTTCGAGGCCGGTCAGAAAGTTGCGCGGATCTGCCTGGATGCCAGTCGCCGCAATCTACGGCTGACACTTTCTCGTGCGCGGATTCCCATGATCCTCTACGGGAACGATGAAACATCCCACGGACCGCTTCTCGATATAAATCGCGTTGCACGAGCCTTGGAGATTCGGCCTGTACTGGATGTGTCCATCTTCAATGTGCAGGCATTCCTCGATGTGCCTGGCGTCGCTCAAGTCGTCACTGTTCTGAGTGAAGATGATGGCTCGAGAGGCAGGGAAGCTTGTTCGAAAATCGCTTCGTTGTTGCTGGAACGTGCACCGGAATTCCGCACGGACCACCTGCCAATCGCTGAGCTTTGGTCCCGACTAGAAAAACGAGATGGCCGACTTCCGTTTGCGGTTTCGGACTTCGGAGACCGTGTGCTTGGAGGGTCCGCAGGCGATGGTACTCAAATCCTCCACGAAACCTTGAAACGTCCTCACGTGAAGGCGGCTATCCCTGTGACCGATCCCGAGGCGGTTTCCCGCCTCGCTGACAAGGACGTCGGAGATAGGGTGAAGATTTCCGTCGGTGGAGCCTTCTGTGATGACGAACCTGCCGATCTTGACGCGATTATCGAAAAGCACCACCCGGGAACATTCACGCTGACGGGCCAATGGCGTCGAGGGGAAGTTGCCGACCATGGCAGGACGGTCGTTCTCAAGGTTCAAGCCGCTTATGTCATTGTCACGGAGCGACCGGCTTATTCTCAGGACGCCAATTTCTTCGAGTCCCTCGGACTGGACATCTCAACGCTCGACTTTGTCGTCTGCAAATCGGGGTTTCACTTCAAGCTGTCCTTTCAGGATAGAGCCACACCCATTGTTTTGGGAACGGCGGGGGTTACTGAATATGACCCTGCTCGAACCGACTTGAAGCGGCCACGAATCTGGCCGGAGATACAGGAAGCACCGACAGCCTCCATAGTCGAACTGCTGAGCTTCAATGCAGAGGCGGTGCGCAACTGAGGCTTGGGTCTTGGCCGATTCCAAAACAACCTCTGCACCAACTTCCCGGTTTAGGTCTCATTACATGGCGAAGGTGGGAGAAAACTGCGCGATCTGCACAAACCGCACTGACCGTGAGCAGCTTCGAGGCGTGCACTTGCGATGGCGGGCAGCTGAAGTGAAGGGGACTGCCCGGGTTCTAGCGTCAGTGCAAGCTATTGCTTGGGTTTTAGCGGATTGGCGTCGGTGGGCGCTTGTTCGACGGTCAGGGCGTCCGTCAGGCCGTTTATGTTGCCGCCCTCAAGGCCGATTTCCTTCAGCATGGCGTCCAGCAATGTCGCTTGGGTGCGGTACTTGAGGGCGGAACTGGCCACCTGATCGGCCAGGCTTCTGCAGCCGTTGGGCACCTCGGCGCCCTGGGCGCCATTCCCCGATAGACCATCCACCTGGACGATCTTGATGCCGTCGATGTTCTTGATCGGCTTGACGCTCTCGGCGATGATCTGCGGTAGAGACTCGATCAGCTTCAGCCGCACCTGCATGGCGATCTGCTCGGCCGAGAGGATGTTGGCCGCCTCGTTCACCGCGCGCTTGCCTTCGGCCTCCACTTCGTAGAGCGCCCTTTGCGCATCGGCGTGAAGCTTCTCGGCATCCGCGTCGCCCTGTGCCGCGATCCGCGCCTTCTGCGCATGCGTATCGGCGGCAATCTGGATTGCCTCGGCCTGCTGACTTTGGCCAAGCACATGACATGTCAGTCCGAAGTTGATCAGGGCCGGAATGAAGTCGGGCTTGGCGGCCAGCACTCTCTGCAGAACGGGGTAGGCCTCTTCAACTAATTACTGATGTAGCAGCAGGCCACCGCGATTGCATCGGGTCTCGGCGAAGGCGGGGCGCCGGTCGAGCGCATCGCGATAGCTCCGTTCGGCTTTATCGGGCCGCCCTTGTCCTTTCAGCGCAATCGCGAGACTGACCAGTGCATGGACGGCGCGAGTGCTTAAGGTTGGGTTCACTAGTACGTATCAGCTGACATGGGTACAGTTTTGCCAACATTATTGATAGAAAATCTCGGCAATGAAGTAAATTTTGGAACTCTAGGATCTATTTAGAGAGTTTAGGGTTTTGTTCGTTGATTCAGCTTTTTTCTAAGTCTTGCTTCATTTTTTCCAGTAACCATTCAACAAATCTATGAAGAACAGAGTAATACTCTGTATCCATGCTCGTAAAGGCGGCCTCAGGTGGCTGTGCCTCTCCTAAGCCGGCCGCATAGTACCCGTCGATAATGAGCACTAAATCAAAGGACTCTCCGTTAGGCACGAGAAGGGCATTTCCACGCAGAGATTCCCAAAAGTTACGCCCCTCTATGATTCTGCCTCTGAGGGATTTTATCATGAATTTCAGCCGGCCGGTTCCCGAATGAAGGACTTCGACCCGGTTCGGGCTTGGGAATTCTAAACGGAGGAATTGGTCAACTTGGCGTGGAAAGTCGATAGGTAGAGTGGTGATGTGGTTATCGGCTGCCGGATCTCGCGGTTTTCTGTTTTCGTTTTCTATAGATAAGGCGGCCAGCCTAACCGCTGCATCGACTGCTGCAAATTGTGCGGGTACTCTGGTTGCAAAATCAACTAGGCCGGATCGATATAGAAGGGCTATCCAGTGTTCTTCAGTACCAGCCTCAACAAAAATTTCATAGCTTACATCGACAATCGAACCGTCCAACCAGGTCTCATATTTAAGGGCAGTTTCAAAACCAAAGTAATCATCCAAACTGTCAAACTGGCTGTCTGCTGTCTCAACGTCTTCAAAACCAACGGCGATTAGTCCGGAAGCGAGAAGTGGTCTAGCAGACAAAAACTCGAGAGAGTTTGGCCACGTACCCTCATGCGTACGACGCCAGCCTTGACCTTCGAAGAACCCATAGACAAGCAGATCAACATTATCTGCGCATTCTGTAGTGCCTAAATCATCAGCGGCCTCGACCAAGGCTGTTAAATCTGGATAAAGACGGGCGAGTTGCGCGGCGCTTCTATTTGGGGCTACGACGGCCACATGCCGCTTTGGAAGAAGCGGTGTTCTGGCGGGCGAAATGGCAAGCTGAAGATGGTGCCCAACTTCACGACATTTAGGGCTTGAGGCTATAATCTCTAACTGTGTGTTGCCGATTTCGGGAGTGATTGGCAGACTCTGAAAATGGTTGGCGCCGGCCGATTCACTAACAATGGCTGTAAACGCCCATAGAATGCCAAAGAGCCAAGTTCGATAGAGAAATCTCTTGCTAGTCAAATTCCGCATGTCGCTCAACGTGGTCAGCGCACTACCGCAAAACCTGATATAGTTGGTTAGCTTCTACCCCCACTAGAGCTTCAGCTAGTGTACAAACTAGACAGACATGGTCAAGCTAGGCGAAGCGGATGAAAGAGACGACCTTAAAGGTGGTGGTGGGGCTCTTCATGGTCTTCTCTCACTTCGCGACAATGGTCACGATTGTTGTGCTCCATTTCGCAGGTGGGTTCGCGTTCAACGAAATGTCGACCTTGCTCGGTTTAGTTGGCCCCTTATTCGCTGGCTATACAAGTGTAATCATTACATTTATTATTAATCAAAGACATCAAGTTTCTCATCAGTCACGTCGAGTAAATAAACCATATGTAATTATTGCTTTTACTACACCTACAATATTTGTAGTATCCCTTTTTGCTGTTATTTTTATTAGGGCGTACAATGTTGGCCTAGCTGATTTTGAAAATTTCAAGATATTGGTGGCGGCTATCGAGGCTGTATTTGGTATCTATGTTGGGCAATTTATTTATGGTATGTTTGAAAAATCGAGTTAGTTTCGTTTAAGTTTGTGTTTTTGCTTTTTTTCGGATTTCTGCGATTTTATTTCGAATTTGATTGTGTGTAAGGCCATCACTGCAAAGCTGTTTCCTTTGGTAAGTATAGGCGATTCGATTGCGTTCTTCGTTGCATGTAAGAATGATCGCTGCGTCGGCTCTGGGGGTCGCTGCTCCTGAGGCCGCGTCGGCTTCATCGAGCCGCTCTTGGCATTCCGGCGCAATCGCAAGGCCAAAGAGTGCATCGGCTGCGTGCTTTGGTTGGGCTGCCGCTTGACGGAACTGGGTCTTGGCCTCGGCAAAGCGCCCCTTTTTGCAGAAGCTATCCAGCCTCTGCGAGAGGATTAGTCACGTGTATTGGAGGGCTGCCGTGCGTTGGCCGTGCGAAGCCCACAAAGTAGCAGAGGTAGGCTTCCAACGGAGCGGCAGACATGTCTCGGAATAGTTCCGGCGCTCGATCCGTCTTCCTTGCCGCTCGGCCCAGCGGCTGCGGACTCAGTGTGATGGCGGCAAGGTTGCTCGTCAGTCCGTTGATGTCACCGTCTTCCAGGCCGATTTCCTTCGGCCGGGGGACCTGGGTTCGGTACTTGGGCGCTGAACTGACCACCTGGTTGGCCAAGCTACCGTCGCCGTTCGACACCTCGGCTCCCTGAACTCCGTTGCGCGACAGACCGTCGACTTGGATGATCTTGATGCCGTCGATGTTCTCGATCGGCTTGACGCTTTCGGCAATGAACTGCGGCGGAGACTCGATGAGCTTTGGCCGCATCTGCATAGCGACCTGCTCGACCGAGAGGATGTTGGCCGCCCCGTTGGCCGCGCGTTTGCCTTTGGCCGTCGCTGCCCAGGCGCGCAGTCGGCGTTGCGCGAGCCCGGATACGTCTGCACTATGACTGCAGCGGCGTCGGTCCATCTCGTGGATATCGGCTAAATGATGCAACCAAGTCGGTCGGCCGTGGCAGCGGGGGTGGCGCGATCGCCTTCAATGGTGGGTAGGCTTCTGTGATGGCTCACGAGACGGAGCAAGGCCCGATGACCTTAAGCCGCCGTAACCTACTCGAGCTTTCCATTGGAGGTGCCGCCGCGATGGTTGCCGGAAAGCGGCCGGCGGTCGCAGCACGCCGGTCGCTTGATGAGATTCGCGAAAGCGCCTTGGCCTTCTTTCAGGGGCGAGGCCACCTCCCGGTGCCGTCGCTCCCCATGATCACTGGGGACGACTTCAACGGTGGGCTGCGCTATGACGCTTTCCGGCGCGAAGCTCCGCCGGAACCCTGGGCAGCAATCCAGACCGCGGCGCGCATCGACGATATCGCCGAACGAAATCGACCTGGCGTCCTGGCGGGCTTCACCGTCGTTAACGTGGGATTTCCCATGACCGCCGATTCGGGTGCGACTCTGGATGTGGCCTTGGATTTTCTGGTCGAGGAACGCGGCCTAGATCCGGGACGGATGGTGTTTGTTTCGACGGCCGTCTCGAAGCCGATGATCGAGCGTTTCGAACCTCTCCGCGCCGGAACATTCATCGAGCGAGACATCGATGAAGCGAAAGCAGCAGGCGACGGCTCGGGCTATTTCGCGCCACCGGGCCATCCATACGGTCCAACCCTCTATACGGTCGGGATCTACTATCCATTCGGCGATGCGGGCGCCGCCGCATCGACCTATCCGCTGGACGGCTATATCGAGATCGCCGAAATCACTGTTCCGCCTGCCGATGCCCCGCGCCGCCGCCAAGGGGGCAGTATCGGCCTCGAGCGCTTGGCCATGGCCGAAGGCAAGCCCGTCCCTGACTTTGACGAGAGCCGGCTCGACCTGTTGCGCATGATCGAGGAGGAAGCCGAGCGTGAAGGCAAACCGCTGCCGCCGGGAATTACCGCCTTCGCATCGCTGTGAGGCGTCGAGTTCCTAGGCAAGCTTGTTAGTCTGTGAAGAGATCAGTTTGTTAAATGGTGGGCGCGGCTGGGATTGAACCAGCGACCCCTACGATGTCAACGTAGTGCTCTCCCGCTGAGCTACGCGCCCCACCTAGGTGCGAAGGCGAGGGCTTTATCACCGGCACCTATGCTTGGCAAGCCCGCTGGCCCGCCGCTGTTCTTACCCTGGCCTCAGGCGGCCAGCATGGCGTCCACTTCCTCGACCAGGTCCTTGAGATGGAAGGGCTTGGAGAGGACCTTGGCGCCGGCGTGGTGGCGCTCCCGCGCCTTAAGGGCGACGGCGGCAAAACCGGTGATGAACATGACCCGAATGCCGGGCTGAGTCTCCGAGGCGCGGCGCGCCAGCTCAACGCCATCGAGGCCGGGCATCACCACGTCGGCGAGTAGCAGGTCGACCGAGAACTCCTGTAAGGTCGAAAGCGCTTTCAGGCCGTCGCCTACGTCGGTCACCATGTGTCCCGCCCGGCGAAGCGCGTTGGCCAGGAAATGGCGCAGGGATTCGTCGTCTTCCGCCAGCAGGATGTTCGCCATGGTCCCGTGCGACCTCACAAAATTGTTGTCCGTCGGCCCCTTCGGTGCCCTGCCCACAAGGTCCGAAAGGCTTATCTAGAGCATTGACCTTGTATGACCGGTTAACGAAACTCACAAAGTATTTTGCATCAGCTTTGCCGGCATGGACGCAAGTCTGACCGATCTTTCCACTGGACCGACCCACGAGGTTCAGCGCCCATCCCAACAGTCGGTGCCGGTTGTGCTGGCTTCGCCGCACAGTGGCAATCGTTACCCGCGCGATTTTGTCGAAAACTCGCGACTCGACCCCATGATGCTGCGGCGCTCGGAAGACAGCTATGTCGACGAGATCTTCCGCACCGCTCCGGAGCTAGGGGCGCCGCTTTTGCGCGCGCTCTTTCCGCGGGCTTACGTCGACGTCAATCGGGAGCCTTTCGAGCTCGATCCGGCCATGTTCGCCGACAAGCTGCCGGACTACATCAACGTGTCGTCGCCGCGTGTCGCGGCCGGGCTCGGGACCATTGCCAGGGTGGTCGCCAACGGTGCCGATATCTACCATCGAAAGCTGAGCTTTGCCGAAGCGCTTTCCCGCATTCGGACGTGTTATTGGCCCTATCACCGGACCTTGCGGGCTTTGACCGAGGAAACCCGGCAACGCTTTGGCTATTGCATCCTGATGGACTGTCACTCGATGCCCTCGGCCGGCCTGGAGGGGAGCGAGGTAAATGGCCGGCAGGTCGATTTCGTCATTGGCGACTGTCACGGCATGGCCTGCGCCGCGGTGGTGATGCAGACCGTGGTCCAGTGTCTGCGCGATCTGGGCTACAGCGTGCGCCGCAACACGCCGTACTCAGGCGGGTTCGTGACCAGCCATTACGGCCGGCCGGAGGAGGCGCTCCACGCCATCCAGATCGAGATTAACCGAGCGCTCTATATGGATGAACGCCATATGACGCGGCTGCCCGGGCTCGATGTGCTGTCCGAACGTCTCGCTGCCTTGATCACCGAGTTGGGCGCCCTAGACGATCCCGCACTGACCGCGAAAAGCTAACGCTGCCGGGAGCCTCGGTCAGAGGCTTTGCTCGAAGCGGCCTAGGCCTTCGGCAGGAAAAAAAGGGCCGCGTTAGAACGCGGCCCAAGTTTAGGGAGGAAACGCCCTTAGAGACGTACGGCATAAGGCATGCAGTGCATCCCTTCATGCCGCACTGCAAAATATGGGCGCAAAGCCGATTCAAGGCAATCTTTAATTCTAACCCCATGAAATTGATGGATGAGTAACCGGGATCGTCCGAGCTTTCCTCAGGCGCTCATCCTAGTTCGGGTGCATTGCAGCATCGCCGTTTGGCGGGCTTTGGTTGGTTGGCGCGCTTCTTGCTTTAGGTCAGACAAGCTGAGTCTAACGGATTTTGTCTGCCATGCTGCTTCGCTCCGCTCTGCGTGTTCTGCTGTGCTGTATCGCAACCCTCGCGACCGCCGAGGTTGCGGCCGCGAGCCCGCGCAATCCTTGGAATCTCTGCGCGGCTCACGTGGCGGAAGCGGAGCGTATCCTGCGCCTGCCCTCCCACTTGATGCAGGCGATCTCGAAGGTCGAGTCGGGGCGCTGGAATCGGGAGCGCAAGGCACTTTTTGCCTGGCCTTGGACGGTCATGGCCGAGGGTCAGGGGCGTTATCTGCCCAATCGGCGTGCGGCCATCGCCGAGGTGCGGCGTCTGCAGGCGCGGGGCGTCCGCAACATCGATGTCGGCTGCATGCAGGTGAACCTCTACTGGCATCCCGAGGCCTTCGAGAGCTTGGAGCAGGCCTTCGACCCTGTCTACAACGTCGCCTATGCCGCCGCCTTCCTGCAGGAGCTGCGGAGGGAGGCGCGCACCTGGCCCGAGGCGGTCGGCCGCTATCATTCCTCGACCCCACCGCGCATGCGAGCCTACCGCGACAAGGTTCTCGATCGCTGGCAGGAGGAAAAGCGCGCGGCGCGGCAGCAGCGCTTGGCCGCGCGTAGCCAGGCAGCTCTACCGGCCAGCGAAGGCGAGGATTCGCCCGGCGGTTAAAGGGCTCGGCAGCCTTACCGGGCGTCGAGCGTATCGAGGACTTCGGCCGGTGTCTCGGCCCACTTCGCCCAGTCCGCGGCGCTCATGCCCCAGCGGTTTTTGCCAGTGGTCGAGGCGCCATGCTCGAGCAGCAGCTTGATGGTCTCGACGTGGCCGTTGGCTGCGGCCACCATGATCGGTGCGTTGCCGGCATCGCTGGTCTTGTTGACGTCGGCGCCGCGCTCGATCAGCAGCCGCACCAGGGCAAGGTCACCCCTGGCAGAGGCAAGGTAGAGCAGGCTGACGCCGTAGGTATCGCGGGCATTCGCGGCGTCTTGGTCCTCATCCAGAGCCGCCTGAAGGCGCATCAGGTCGCCACGTTCTACCCAGTCGAAAAGCTCCGCACGCGCCAACGTCCTGTCTCCCTTTCATCCGCGGCTTGAGGCCGGCCGACGTCGGAGTGTAATGCTCGGCGCGCATAAGAAAAGAGGGGGAGGGAACCATGGCCATAGACGTTGCGCGGGCGCGCGCGGAAACCCCGGGCTGCAGTCAGGTGCTGCATTTCAACAATGCCGGTGCCTCCCTGATGCCCCAGGTCGTGTTGGATGCGCAGGTGGCGCATCTGCAGCGCGAAGCGGCCATCGGCGGCTACGAGTCCAAGGCTGAGGCCATGGATGACATCGAAGGCACCTATGCCAGCATCGCGCGGCTGCTGAACTGCCGGGCTGAGGAAATCGCCCTTATGGAGAACGCCACGGTCGCCTGGCATGCCGCATTCCTCAGCCTGCCCTGGCAGGAAGGCGACCGCATTCTGACCGCCGAGGCGGAGTACGCCAGCAACTACATCTCCTACCTCAAGCTCGCGCGCCAGAAGGGGGTTGTGGTCGAGCGTGTGCCAAGCAGCGCGATGGGCGATCTGGATGTCGAGGCCCTGGAGCGCATGATCGACGGGCGCGTCCGCCTGATCGCCGTGACCCACGTCCCCACCAACGGCGGTCTGGTGAATCCCGCCTCCGAGATCGGTCGTATCGCCAAGGCACATAACATCCTCTTCTTGCTCGATGCCTGCCAGTCAGCGGGGCAGCTCGACCTGGACGTCCAGGCCATCGGCTGCGACCTGCTGTCGGCCACTGGCCGCAAATACCTGCGCGGGCCGCGCGGCAGCGGCTTCCTTTATGTGCGCAAGGAGCGGTTGGAAGAGATCGAGCCGCCAGTTCTCGACCTTCACTCGGCCCATTGGATGGCGCCTGAGCGCTATGAAATGCGACCCGACGCCCGGCGCTTCGAGAACTGGGAGTTCAACTACGCCGCCGTCCTCGGCCTTGGGGCCGCCGTCGACTACGCTTTGGCCTGGGGCATGCCGGAGATCGAGCGGCGGGTCGTGGCATTGGCTGCCGACCTACGCACCGCCCTTGCGGAAGTGCCGGGGATTACGGTGCAGGATATCGGTACCCGCAAATGCGGCATTTGTACCTTCACCCATGAGAGCCTGGATGCTGCGACGATTTCGGCCCGCCTGCGGGCTCAGGCTATCAACACCTCGGTCAGCGACCCCAATTCTACCCTGCTGGACGCGACGGCGCGCGAATTGCCTGATCTGGTGCGGGCCTCGGTGCACTACTTCAATACCGACGAGGAGATTGACCACTTCTGTCGCGCTCTCCGCGAACTCTGACAAGTCTTCGCAGAAAGAACTGTTAAGCTACTCTCTTAAAAAGGTTTGCGCGCATAGGCTGGTCGAACAGCCAGCCCTTGTCTCCCTGCCGACCCAACGCCGTGAAACGCTCCGAGAGAGATGCGCGCAAGGCCTCGAACGTCGCCCCTCGGCCTGCGTCGACGGCAAGCAGACGGTCGCAGAAGGCCGCGAAGGAGGCATAGGCGACCGATGCGGTGTAGAGGGTTTCGGATAGCTCGGACCATCCTGATCGGGCTCGCAAGCTCTTGAGCGCCTCGTAGGCAGCGGCCCGCACCTCTGTTTCGTCCTCGACAGTGCGTACCAGGCTGAAGTGCGGTCCCTCGGCCAAGGGCTCGGCTACGTAGAGCCGGCCGCCGGGCCGCGAGACCCGTGCGACCTCTTCCAACGCCAATTCCATGTCGGCGACAGGAACATGATGCAGGGCATTGAAATAAATAACGACATCGATTGACCGATCAAGAATCGGTAAGGCTTGGCCCAAGGCGGCCGCGAAGCTGGTGCCGTCGTCCGATGCGCCGATCTTCGCCTGACGCAGCGCGGCTTCTGAGATGTCGAGTCCAATCACCTCTGCGCCTTTGCGGGCCAAGGCATGGCTCAGGCTGCCGCTGCCGCATCCCACATCGGCCAAGCGTTTGCCGGCAATGTCGAGCTGCGAGGTCAGCACTTCCGTGTGTTTGCGCCGCGGGGGCTGGACTTCCATGGTCGCGTCCTGATTCTATCGCCTTGCCCCGAGCATCATCGGCTTGGGCATCACCGACCTGAGCATCATCGATACGTCAACGTCCTATCCCATGCCATTGGAAAGCCAAGACTATCAAGAAATCCGTGAAGCCGTGCGCGCGCTCTGCGCCCGCTTCCCGAACGACTACTGGCGGCTCAAGGACCGGGACCGTGCCTACCCGAGCGAATTTGTCGCTGCCCTGACCGAGGCTGGCTATCTCGCGGCCCTGATCCCGGAGGCCTACGGCGGTTCCGGTCTGCCGCTGGCAGCGGCCGCCGCCATCCTTGAGGAGATCCAGGCGTCGGGTGGAAACGGCGCCGCCTGTCATGCGCAGATGTACACCATGGGCACCTTGCTGCGCCACGGCAACGCCGCGCAGCGGGAGAAGTATCTGCCCGATATCGCCAGCGGCGCCCTTCGGCTGCAGGCCTTCGGCGTGACCGAGCCGACCAGCGGCACGGATACTCTCTCGCTGCGCACCACGGCGGTGCGGGATGGTAACGGCTACCGGGTCAACGGCCAGAAGGTCTGGACCAGCCGGGCGGAGCACAGCGATCTCATGCTGCTGCTGGCCCGCACCACACCGAAGGACCAGGTTGCGCGCAAGGGCGAGGGGTTGTCGGTTTTCCTGGTCGATCTTCGTGCAGCGGTGGGCGAGGGGGTCACGATTCGGCCACTGCGCACCATGATGAATCACGCGACGACCGAGGTGTTCTTCGACGAACTGCTGGTGCCGGCGGAGAACCTGATCGGCGAAGAGGGGCAGGGCTTCCGCTACATTCTCGACGGCATGAACGCCGAGCGCATCCTGATCGCGGCGGAGTGTCTGGGCGACGCTCGCTGGTTTCTGGAGAAGGCCTGCGCCTACGCCAAGGAACGCCAAGTCTTCGGCCGCCCCATCGGCCAGAACCAAGGTATTCAGTTTCCCTTGGCGCGCGCCTACAGCCAGTTGCAGGCCGCACAGCTGATGGTGGCGGAGGCCTGTCGGCTCTACGACGGCGGCGCGCGCTGCGGCGAGCAGGCGAACCTGGCAAAGCTGCTGGCCGCCGATGCCTCCTGGGCCGCCGGCGAGGCTTGTCTGCAGACCCATGGCGGCTATGGTTTCGCCGAGGAGTTCGACGTGGAGCGCAAGTACCGCGAGGCCCGCCTCTATCAGGTGGCGCCGATCTCGACCAATCTCATCCTGAGCTATCTCTCCGAGCATGTCCTCGGGTTGCCGAGAAGTTACTAGGCGGTGGCTCTGGCCTATCCCTTGCCGGCAATGCTAAGCAGCGCGCGATGAGCGTCATCCGTAGCCAAGCCGACACCCGCAGCGCCGAGTACCGCGAGAACGCGGCGGCTATGCGCGCCCTGGTCGAGGACCTGCGCGAGAAGTCGGCCGGCATTCGCGAAGGCGGCGGCGAGGCGGCCCGTGCCAAGCATGAAGCCCGCGGCAAGCTCTTGCCGCGCGAGCGTATCCGCCGGCTGATGGATGCCGGCGCGCCCTTTCTCGAACTGTCGCAGATGGCCGCCCATGAGGTTTACGGCGAGGCGGTGCCGGCCGCGGGGCTGGTCACGGGGATTGGCCGAGTCTCGGGCCGCGAGTGCGTCATCATCGCCAACGACGCCACCGTGAAGGGCGGCACCTACTATCCGCTGACCGTCAAGAAGCACTTGCGCGCGCAAGAGATCGCGCGGGAAAACCGGCTACCCTGCATCTATCTGGTCGACTCCGGCGGTGCCAACCTGCCGCGCCAAGATGAGGTCTTCCCGGACCGGGACCATTTCGGCCGCATCTTCTACAACCAAGCGACCCTCTCGGCGGCCGGCGTGCCGCAGATCGCCGTGGTCATGGGCTCCTGCACTGCTGGCGGCGCCTACGTCCCGGCCATGTCGGACGAGTCCATCATCGTTAAAGGCCAAGGCACCATCTTCCTCGGCGGGCCGCCCTTGGTGAAGGCGGCAACGGGCGAGGTGGTCAGCGCCGAGGAACTCGGCGGGGCCGATGTCCACAGCCGCACCTCGGGCGTCACCGATCACTATGCGGAGAACGACGAGCACGCGTTGGCCATCGCGCGGCGCGTGGTGGCCCACCTCAACCGCCCGAAGCAACAATCGCTCGAGCTGGCGACCCCGCGAGAGCCGCTCTACGACCCGGAGGAGCTCTACGGCATCGTCCCGGCGGACCTGCGCAAGCCCTACGACGTCAAGGAGGTCATTGCCCGCCTGGTCGACGGCAGCGAGTTCGACGAGTTCAAGGCGCTCTACGGCACGACCCTGGTGACCGGCTTCGCCCATCTCAACGGCTATCCGGTTGGCATACTGGCCAACAATGGCATCCTCTTCTCCGAGTCGTCGCTGAAGGGTGCCCACTTCATCGAGCTTTGCTGCCAGCGCTCCATCCCGCTGATCTTTCTACAGAACATTTCCGGCTTCATGGTCGGCCGGAAGTACGAGGCGGGCGGCATCGCCAAGGACGGCGCCAAGCTGGTGACGGCGGTGTCTTGCGCCCAGGTGCCGAAGTTCACCCTGGTGGTCGGCGGCTCTTTCGGGGCCGGCAACTACGGCATGTGCGGCCGCGCCTTTGCGCCGCGGCTGCTTTGGATGTGGCCGAATGCGCGGATCTCGGTGATGGGCGGGGAGCAGGCGGCCAACGTGCTGGCCACCGTGCGCCGCGACGGGATCGAAAGCCGAGGCGGCGCGTGGAGCGAGGGCGAGGAAGAAGCCTTCAAGGCGCCGATCCGGGAGCAGTACGAGCAGCAGGGCCATCCCTACTACGCCAGCGCGCGCCTTTGGGACGACGGCATCGTCGACCCGCTGGAAAGCCGCATGGCTCTGGCGCTGGGGCTGTCCATGAGCCTCAACGCGCCGATCGAGCCGACCCGCTTCGGGATTTTCCGGATGTAACCGTTTGCGAGGGTCGGCGCCGTCCCCAGCTAAGGGTCAAGCCGCCGCGACAGACGGCGGCAAGCGCCTAGGCCACCCGGCAAGAACGGTGGACGGGTGCATTCAGGGATGTGACTTTGGAGGAGAGGGTCTTTGCCGACAGTATTGATTACCGGGGCCAATCGCGGCATCGGCCTGCAGTACGCGAGAACTTATGGGCGCGACGGCTGGCGGGTTCACGCCTGCTGCCGTCATCCGGACAAGGCGAAGGCCTTGCGGGAGGATTGCGGCGGCGAGGTCGTGCTCCACCGCCTCGATGTGACCGATGGGCTCCGGGTGCAGGGTTTGGCGCGCGAGATGTCGGACGAGCCCATTGACCTGCTGATCAACAACGCCGGCGTGATGGGGCCCCGCGAGGGCTTCGGCCACACGGACTACCACGCCTGGATGGACGCGCTGCAGGCCAACGCCTTGGCCCCTATGCGAATGGCGGAAGCTTTCGTCGGCTCGATGCGCGCGAGCGAGCGCAAGGTGATCGTGAATATGTCCTCTAGGATGGGCTCGATCGGCGGCAATCAGAAAAGCAACGCGACGATCTACCGAACCTCGAAAGCGGCCCTGAACATGGTCACCAAGTGTCAGGCCAATGCCCTGGGCCCGGAAGGCTTCACCGTCATTTGCTTCCATCCGGGCTGGGTGCAGACGGAGATGGGCGGTCCGGACGCCGAAATTACGGTCGAGCAGTCGGTCGCCGGCATGCGTAACGTCATAGCCAAGCTCGATGCCTCGGACAATGGCAAGTTCTTCAACTATGACGGTGAAGAGCTGCCGTGGTAGCGTGAGTGTTGGGCACCAGGGTAAAGGGAGACGAGGGTTTGGCTGACTTTCTTTTGGCGCAGGTGAACATTGGCCGCATCGTCGCAGCGATCGACGATCCGATCATGGAGGGCTTCGTGAGCCAGCTCGACAGCATCAACGCGCTGGCCGAGGCCAGCCCTGGCTTCGTCTGGCGCCTCAAGGATGAGGAAAGCGGCAACGCAACTGGCCTGACTGTCAACGATGACCCGCGCGTCATCGTCAATATGTCGGTCTGGGAGGACGTGGAGAGCCTGGCCGACTACGTCTATCGCTCGGCGCACGTCAAGGTCATGGCCGGCCGCCGCGCCTGGTTCGAGCGCTGGGAAGGGCCCTTCATGGCGCTCTGGTGGGTGCCGAGCGATCATCGCCCGACCATCGAGGAGGCTCTGGAGCGCCTGCGCCTCTTGGCCCGGCACGGCCCGACGCCACAGGCCTTCACCTTCAAGCAGCGTTTCGCGCCGCCCGATGCGGGCAGTGCCGTTCAACCGCACGACGATCTCGATGACTGCCCCTCTGCTCACTGAAGACCAGCGCCTGATCCGAGAAACCGCGCGGCAGTTCGCGCAGGAGCGTCTGGCGCCATTCTCGGCCGAGTGGGACCGCGAGGCTAGCTTCCCGCGCGAAGCGGTCGAGGAGATGGGGCAGCTTGGCTTCATGGGCATGACCGTGCCGCCCGAATGGGACGGTGCCGGCACCGATAACGTCGCCTACGCGCTGGCCTTAGCCGAGGTGGCGGAAGGTGACGGCTCCTGTTCCACCATCATGAGCGTGCATAATTCGGTCGGCTGCCAGCCGATCCTGCGCTACGGCAGCAACGAGCAGAAGGAGCGCTTTCTCAAGCCCATGGCGCGGGGTGAGAGCTTGGGGGCCTTCTGCCTCACCGAGCCCCAGGCCGGCTCTGATGCCTCTGCCATTCGAAGCCAGGCGCGCCGCGCGGGCAACAAGTACGTGCTCAGCGGCACCAAGCAGTTCATCACCTCTGGCCGCCATGCCGACGTGGCCATCGTCTTCGCCGTGACCGACCCCGAGCGCGGCAAGAAAGGCATCTCGGCCTTTATCGTGCCGACCGATCTGCCAGGCTTCGAGGTTGCGCGGGTGGAACACAAGCTTGGGCAGAAGGCCTCCGACACTTGCCAGATCGTCTTCGAGGATGTGGAACTGACCCCCGATCTGCTGCTCGGCGAGGAGGGCGACGGCTACCGCATCGCGCTCTCCAATCTGGAAGGTGGGCGTATTGGCATCGCCGCTCAGTCTGTCGGCATGGCGCGCGCGGCCTATGGCCACGCCCTGGCCTACGCAAAGGAGCGGGAGGCCATGGGCAAGCCGATCATGGAGCATCAGGCGGTCGGCTTTCGCTTGGCCGATATGGCGACCAAGCTGCACGCTGGCGAGCTCATGACCTTGCATGCCGCCGCTCTCAAGGATGCCGGTGTGCCTTGCCTCAAGGAAGCGGCGATGGCGAAGCTCTATGCCAGCGAGGCGGCCGAGGAGATCTGTTCCGCCGCCATCCAGATCCATGGCGGCTACGGCTATCTCGAGGACTATCCCGTGGAGCGCATCTACCGCGACGTTCGCGTTTGCCAGATCTACGAGGGCACCTCTGACATCCAGCGCTTGATCATCGCCCGTCAGATCGCAGCCGACTGATTGGGAGCTCCAGGAGCGGCGGCCATGGCGATCAAGGGCGTGCTGCTGGACTTGGGCGGTGTCGTGCTGGAAGGCGAGCGGGCGCTGCCGGGCGCACCCGAAGCTCTGGCCGAGCTGCGCGCAGCGGGCCTGCCGCTGCGCTGCATCACCAACACCACGCGCCGCTCCCGTCGGCAGATGCTGGAAGACCTGCATGCGATCGGTCTCCATATCGGTGCTGACGAGCTCTTCATGCCGGCAATCGCGGCTCGGACCCTGTTGCTTGAGCAAGGGCTGAGACCCCACCTTCTGGTCCATCCGAACCTGGAAGAGGACTTTGCCGGAACAGAGGGTGCGGCGGGCGGTCTGGCCGTGGTCGTCGGCGATGCCGCAGAGGGCTTCACCTACGGCGCCATGAATGCCGCCTTTCGCGCGCTCATGGAGGGGGCGGCCTTTTATGCGTTGGCCAAGAACCGGGCCTTCAAGGACGCCGACGGCGCGCTGAGCATCGATGCTGGGGCCTTCGTAGCCGCCTTGGAGTACGCGACGAAGCGGGAGGCGGCAGTCCTCGGCAAGCCGGCGGAGGGGTTCTTCGCCGCGGCGCTGTCGTCCCTAGGACTTGCAGCCGGCGAGGTTGTCATGATCGGAGACGACGCGGAGGCCGACGTTGCCGGCGCCATGCGCTGCGGCCTGCAGGGCGTTCTGGTGCAGACCGGCAAGTATCTGCCCGGCGACGAGAAGGACATAGTGCCTTCGCCTACGGCCGTGTTGTGTGATTTTCCCACTGCGGTAGAGTGGTTGCTCAAGGTGCACCGCAACGAGAAGGCTTAGGATTCTCCATTATGCCCGCTCCGGTCGAGTTCTACTTCGATTTCTCCAGCCCCTATGGATACCTGGCAGCCTGCTGCATCGACGAGCGCATGGCGGCGGTCGGCCGCGAGGTGAGCTGGCGACCCTTTCTGCTGGGGGCGGTCTACAAGATCGTGGGTGGGCAGCCCTTGGTGGATATTCCTATGAAGGGCGACTATGCGCGGCACGACATGGTGCGCTCGGCGCGCCGCAACGACGTGCCGCTCACCTGGCCGCGACCCTTTCCCTTCATGTCGGTCGCGGCCGTGCGCGCTTTCTATTGGCTGGAGCAGCAGAGCCCGAAGGAGGCAACGCAACTGGCCAAGGAGGTCTTTCGGCGCGCGTTCGCCGACGGCCAAGATATGAGCGGCGCCTCCGCGATCATCGCTGTTGCGTCGGATTTGGGGATCGACAAAGACGGCTTGGCTGCAGCGCTGCAGGACCCGAGCGTCAAGGACCTTGCGCGGGCGAAGGTCGATGCGGCGATTGGCGCCGGAGTCTTCGGTTCCCCCTATTTTATCGTCGACGGCGAGCCCTTCTGGGGCCACGATCGAATCTCGGATGTCGAGGAGTGGGTGCGTGTCGGGGGTTGGTAATCCCCTAGCCCAGCTTGGGCTGAACGAGTCGAATCTCCACCTGGAAGCAGGCGACACACTCTTCCAGCAAGGCGATCTCTCGGATCGAGCCTACATCGTCGAGTCGGGATTGGTCGAGGTTGTAGCGAAGACCGGCGACGGTGAGGTCGTGCTGGCGCGCCTTGGTCCCGGTGAAGTCGTGGGCGAGATGGGCTTGATAGATGGCTCGGAGCGCACCGCCTCAGTCCGGGCGCTCTCCGACAGCGAGCTTTTGGTCATCTCCGCCGAGCAGCTTCGCCACAAGCTACGCGAGGCGGACCCTGTGGTGGCGCTGCTGCTCGAGACGATGCTCCGACGGCTGCGCGACATCCGGGGCGGTTCGCCCAGCGCCAATCCCTGCGAGCCGGCGCCGACCGCTCGTGGTACCCACCAGCCGATGCTGGACCCGCAGGAAGCCAAGAGCGTGCTGAGGACTGAGCGGCGCTTGCTCGATGCCGTGCAGTCCGGCCAGCTCGAAGTCGCCTATCAGCCAATCGTCCACCTTTCCGATGGGCGGTTGGCCGGGTTCGAGGCGCTGGCTCGCTGGCATCACCCGGAACTCGGCAATGTCGCGCCGAATCACTTTGTGCCTCTGGCCGAACGAGCCGGACTGATCGGCGCCGTCGACCGCAGCACCTTCGATCAGGCCTTCGGCTTCGCCCGCAGCCTGCTGGCGGCGCAAGGCGCGGACGGAGGGAAGCCCTTCGTCAGCGTCAATCTCTCGGCGGTGCGTTTCGACGAGGCTGATCTCGTGTCTCACATCGAAGGTGGACTGCGGCGGAGTGGCGCCGAGCCGGAGCAGATCAAGATTGAGCTGACGGAGAGCGTGCTGCTGGCCAACCCCACGCGGGTCGCCGAGATCCTCTCCGGCCTCAAGTCGCTCGGCGTGCGCAGCGTGCTCGACGATTTCGGCACCGGCTATTCCAGCCTGTCCTACCTCCACAGTTTCCCGATCGACGGGATTAAGATCGACGCGGCCTTCATCCGCTCGCTTCTGAGCAATAGCAACAGCTACAAGATCACCCGGGCCATCGCTCAACTCGCCGGCGCCTTGGAGCTCGAGATCATCGCCGAGGGCATAGAGAGCGATGCTGAGGTCGAGGTCTTGAAGCAGCTCGGCTGCCATATGGGTCAGGGCTATCTTTTCGGTCGGCCGATGGCGCCGGAGGTGGCCATCGAACACAGCCCAGCATTGTAGGACACGACGCCATGAACATACGTCCGCTGGCCGCAGCGGATCATGCGTGGTTTCTCGACCTCAACCAGGCATGCCTGCCGGCGGTTAGCGCTCTCAATCCGACAACCACCGCAAAGCTGATCGGCGAGGCCGGCTACGCCCGGCTACTGCTTAAGGATGGGCAACCGCTCGGCGCGCTGCTCGCCTTCTGGCCGGCGGCCGACTACGACAGCCCGAACTTCCTCTGGTTCAAGGCGCGCTATGACAGCTTCCTCTACATCGACAGGGTGATGGTGGCTGAAGAGGCGCGCGGGCAGGGGGTTGGCGTGGCGCTTTACAACGACCTCTTTGCTTTCGCCAAGGCACATGCCAACGGCGAGGCCGGGAGGGTCACCTGCGAGGTCAACAGCCGGCCGCCCAATCCCGGCTCTCTGCGCTTTCACGAGTCACTGGGCTTCATGCCGGTCGGCGAGCAGGAGACCGAGGGCGGCGCCAAGGCGGTCATCATGATGGAGAAGCGCGTTTGAGCTTGGCCCCTTTGCGCCACCTCTTTTGGATACTCCCGGCGGCCGCGACCCTGTTATGGGCCGCCTCGAGTGCAGCGCAGGGCGAAGGCTCCGGGTCGGCGGCGTTTGCCGATCTCCAAGAGGAATTGATGGCGGGGCGCTATCGATCGGTCTGGAGCGCGGCGCAGAACTCCACGCAATCGGATGTTCTGGCGCTCGGTGCCGACGCTGCCGCGTCCGAGGCTTTTTGCTCCGGCTATGGCGAAGAGGGTCGGCCGCTCATCGATCAAGCCATGGAGCTGTCGGAACGTGCCGTCGACAGCGATCCCGAAGGCACCGAGGGCTGGCTGCAGTTCGCCCGCGCCAAGAGCAGCTGGCTGCAGCGCTATGCCTTCACGCCCGAGCTGCTGGAGGTGTGCGTAGAGGGCATTTCGAGCTTCGTGCGCCTGCTCAAGCTCCCGCAGCTCCTCTCGATCAAGGAGGAGGCGGCAAAGGTGAGCGAAGCCTTTAACGAAGCGCTGCGCCTGGAGCCGGACAACGGCGTCGCACTCGTCGGGCTTGGCGCGACGGAACTGCTCGAGCCGCTGCATCCCTGCGTCGATGCCTACGAGCAGCAAAACGCCGAGGCAGCTCTGCAGCGGATCAAGCGCGGTTTGGAGACCGAAGACATGGGGCAGCTCAAGAGCTTCATTGCGGCCGATGCCTTGCAGGAAGCGCGCGACACCTACCAGCTTCCAGAAGATCTCATCCGACGCCAAGGCTTGGAGCTTGAGGCCTTATGGCGCCGCGCCGCGGAGCCCTGTGAGGAGGCCGCCTATTGTCAGTGCCTGGCGGCCGAGGCCCGCTCCCGCCTCAATGACGTAGGGGCTGACTAGAAGAGGCTCTAGGCCTCGACCAAGACCTCGCGAAAGACGGCGGCATCGACGTTGCCGCCGGTCAGCATGAGGCCGATGTTACGGCCGGCCATAGCCTCCTTCTCCTTCAGCAGAGCAGCGAGCGGTGCCGCGCCGGCCCCCTCCGCCAGGTTGTGCGTGTCGCTGTAGTAGATGCGCATGGCCGCCCGTATTTCCTCTTCGGAGACGGTGACGACGCGCTCGACCCCGCGGCAGATGATCTCCACGGCCTCGGGATCCGGCACGCGGCAGGCCATGCCGTCTGCGATGGTCTGCGACTGGTTGCTCGAGATGGCGCGGCCGGCATCGAAGGAGAGCTTGTAGGCGGGGGCGTCCTCGGCGACGACGCCGACGATTTTGGTCTTCAGTCCCAGCGCATCCCGCGCGGCAACGGTGGCGCAGATGCCTGAGCCCTGGCCGATCGGGACATAGACGCTGTCGAGATCGGGCACGGCCTTGAAGAACTCCATGGGATAGGTTGCGACGCCGCGCACCAGGCCTTCGAGAAAGGGCTCGATCATGTGATAGCCGTGCGCCTCGGAGAGCTCCTGGCAGTGTTCGCGCGCCTCTTGGAAGTCGGAACCATGGACCTGCAGGTCGACACCCTGCGCTTCCATGGCAGCGTTCTTCTCTGTCGAGTTGCCGTGGGGTACGAGGATGATCGCCTTCAGGCCGAGCTGCCGGGCGGCAAAGCCGATGGACTGGCCGTGATTGCCGCGGGTCGCCGTGACGACGCCGGGCACGTCGGGGTGCCGTTCGGCTAGCTCCTTCATATAGACGAGGCCGCCGCGCACCTTGAAGGCGCCCACGGGGCTATGGTTCTCGTGCTTGACCCAGACGGTGCAGCCGGCGCGTTGCGACAGCAGGCGCCAGGCATACTGCGGCGTGGGCGGCATGGCGCTGTAGACCGTTTCGGAGGCCGCTTCGATCTCGGCAAGTGACGGCAGCTTCATCGCGTTCTCTTCTCGTCGTGCGTAGCCTCCCGATGCTTAGCAAGCGGGCTTCGGCAAGCCAACGATGCCTCTTCGCATCGTCATAAAAACTTCATGCTTAGGCTGTGCCAGATCAAAGTCTGGTCGCGATATGCGACTAGGCTTCCGGGCAATACCGAGAGTTTTCTGGGCTGCAGCGTGGAGGGTTGCGATGGAGATCAAAGGCAGTCTGCTCGAGACGAAGCTGAGCTTTACGGATGGCCATCACAATCCGGACAGGTCGACCAAGATGCTCGTCGAAAACGTCCACTTCTGGTACGGCGAGAAGCAGGCGTTGAAGAGCATCAATCTCGAGATCTTCGATCGCGAGGTGACCGCCTTCATCGGTCCGTCCGGCTGCGGCAAGACGACCTTGCTCCGCTGCCTCAACCGTATGAACGATGTCCACATCGAAGGCCGGATGGAAGGTCGCATCCTGCTGGACGGGGTCGACATCCATAGCGAGGAGATCGACCCGCCCGAGCTGCGCCAGCGCTTCGGCTGGGTGGCGCAGAAGCCCGATCCCTTCCCGGACACCATCCATCACAACGTTATCTACGGTGCGCTGATCCACGGGCTCGTCAGCACCAAGGCCGACCAGGACGAGACCATCGAGCGGGCACTGCGCCAGGCGGGCCTTTGGGAAGAGGTGAAGGACCGTTTGCACGAGGACGGCACCGACCTGTCCGGCGGTCAGCAACAGCGCCTTTGCATCGCTCGGGCGCTGGCCATGTCACCCGAGGTGATCCTGATGGACGAGCCCTGCTCAGCCCTGGACCCGACGGCGACGGCGCGGGTCGAGCAGCTCATCGACGAGCTGCGCGAGCACTACACCATCGTTATCATCACCCATAACCTGCAGCAGGCGGCACGCGTCTCGCAGCGCACCGCCTTCTTCCACCTGGGCGAGATGCGCGAGGTCGGCGACACCCTGGACATTATGACCGATCCGGCTGACCCGCTCTGCCTGGCCTATGTCACCGGTCGCTACGGTTGAGCCAGGGGCTTGGTCTAGCGGCAGATCGCGTAGCCCTGCATCAGGCGCGGATTGGCCGCTGCCTTGATCAGCCCGTCCCGCTCCCGGGCCGTCGCGGAGACCCGGCCAAGCGACCAGGAATCCAAGACGTCCACCAGATGCCCTCGGCGGCGTAGCTCCTCAATGGTCGTGGCCGGCAGCCGGTCTTCGACCGAGAGACTGCCGAGCTTGGCTTCTCGCGGCCAGAAAGAGCTCGGCATGTGGTCGGTCTGAAAGGCGGCGCTGTCGATGGCTTCCTGCAGGTTCAGGCCGTGGATCACATGGCGCAGGAAGACCGCGATGGTCCACTGGTCCTGGTAGTCGCCGCCGGGCGTGCCGTAGACCATGTAGGGCTCGTCCTCGCGCAGCACGAGATTGACCGACAGCGTGGTGCGCGGCCGCTTGCCCGGCTCCAGGCTGGCCGGCAGGCCTTCTTCGAGCCAAAACATCTGGGCTCGGCTGTTCAGGCAGAAGCCGAGCGCAGGAATGACCGGCGACGATTGCAGCCAACCGCCTGAGGGCGTGGCGCCGACCATGTTGCCCCAGCGGTCGATGACGTCCACGTGGCAGGTGTCGCCGCGCTGGGTGCCGGTCTGCATCGTCGGTTCGCCCCCGCCCAACGCATCGAACTCGCCCTTGCCGCCACGCTCGGCGCCCAGGTGAGCGATCTCCACGTCATAGCCTTCGATCTTGCCGGGCTGCAGCGCGTGCGATGCTTCGGCACTGACCAGCGCGCGCCGCGCATCGTTGTAGTTGTCGGAGAGCAGGGTATCGAGCGGCACCTCAACGAAGTTAGGGTCGCCGTAGTAGGCTTCGCGGTCGGCGAAGGCGAGCTTGGCGCACTCGGTTACCGTGTGGATGAAGTCGGGGCCGTCATAGGGCATGGCGGCTAGGTCGAAGCCCTTGAGCAGGGCGAGCTGCTGCAGGTGCACGGGTCCCTGGCTCCAGGGGCCGCCTTTGCAGATCCGATAGCCGTGAAAGTCGTAGGTCACCGGCTCTTCGTAGCTGGCTTGCCAGGAGGCCATGTCGTTGGCGGTAATGACGCCGCGACGCCGGCCGCCGGCCGCGTCCATCAGCTCGTTGTTGAGGGCAAAGCGCTCGACCTCCTCGGCGACAAAGCCTTGCGACCAAATGCGCCGGGCCGCTTCGATCTGCTCTTGCCGGTCACCGCTCGCCGCTTCAGCCTCCTCGACGATGCGCCGATAGGTGGCGCCCATGGTCGGGTTCTTGAAGATCTGCCCGGCCTTTGGGACTTGGCCATCGGGCAGGAAGACCGCGGCCGAGGTGGGCCACTCGGTGCGGAATAGCTCTTCGACCCGCTCGATGGTGAGCGGGATCATGGTCGCCAGCGGGCAGCCCTGCTCGGCATAGCCGATGGCATAGGACAGCACCTCGCTGAGCGGCAGCGTGCCGTAGTCGCGCAGCATCAGCATCCAGGCGTCGAAGGCGCCGGGAATGACAGTCGCCAGGAGGCCGGAGCCCGGCACGAGATCGAGCCCTTGGCTGCGGTAGTACTCGATGGTGGCACCGGCAGGGGCCGGGCCTTGGCCGCAGACGATGCGGGTCGCGCCGCTCTTCACGTCATGGAAGACGATCGGGACCTCGCCGCCGGGGCCGTTCAGATGCGGCTCGACGACCTGCAGAACGAAGCCGGCCGCGACCGCGGCGTCGAAGGCGTTGCCGCCCCTTTCCAGCACCGCCATGCCGGCCGCCGAGGCCAGCCAGTGCGTGGAGGCGACGGCGCCGAAGGTGCCGCGCAGTTCCGGTCGGGTGGTGAACATAGCAGATCTCCAGATCGTTTCTTTGTCTTGTCTTCGCGGTACGGCCAGCCCAATGATACGGCCCGGAAGCTAGGGGATGCCCCCTGGACGAACAAGCGGTCGGGTTAGCAGCGGGCAAGAGGGCAGGTATGACGATCGAACACCCCTATCTTATGTTTCTCGGCGATGCCGCCGACCAGTTGGCGGCCAAGACGGCGGCCGGCGTGGCCCACTGGCGCCCGGAATGGTGCCTTGGCCAGTTCCGCCTGCCGGACTGCCACGCAGACCTTGGCCTTCCGGACATGACGCTCGAGGAAGCGCAGCAGGCCGGCGTGAAGACCCTGGTGCTCGGCGTCGCCAACCGTGGCGGGGTCATCTCGGAAAGCTGGATTGCCGTGCTGGACGAGGCGCTGGACCGGGGTTTCGATATCGCCTCCGGCCTGCACAACAAGGTGGCCGATATCCCGGCCATCGCCGATAAGGCGGCCGGCCTCGGGCGGCAGATCTTCGATGTACGGCACCCGAACCGCAGCTTCGATGTGGCCAGCGGCAAGAAGCGTAGCGGCAAGCGGCTGCTGACCGTCGGCACCGACTGCTCGGTCGGCAAGATGTACGCCAGCCTTGCCTTGGAGAAAGAGATGCGGGCCCGCGGCATGTCGGCCGACTTTCGGGCGACCGGACAGACCGGCATTTTCATCGCCGGAGACGGAATCTCCGTCGACGCGGTTGTGGCCGACTTTATCTCCGGCTCGGTCGAGTGGTTGGCGCCGGAGAACGAGCCTGAGCACTGGGATCTGATCGAAGGGCAGGGCTCCCTGTTCCATGCCTCCTTTGCCGGGGTCACCATGGGGCTCATCCACGGCTCCCAGCCCGATGCCTTGGTCATGTGCCATGAGCCGACGCGCCCGCACATGCGGGGCTTGCCGGATTACAAGCTGCCAGACTTGGAACTCTGCATCTCGCGCAACCTCGAGGCGGCCCGCCTGACCAACCCGAACGCGACCTGCATCGGTGTGGCGGTCAACACTGCGGCCATGGGAGAAGAGGAGGCGCTGGCCTACCTCAAGGAAACCGAGCGCGCCCTTGGCTTGCCGACGCAAGACCCCGTGCGTCACGGCGTCGATCGCTTGGTCGATAATCTGCCGGCCTAGCCAGACCAGCACGACTCTCAATCGAGGCTAGCGGAACACGTCATGATCGAGCTGAGCGTCCAGCGAGAGAGCTTTCCCCTGCGCGGGACCTTCACCATCTCCCGCGGCAGCCGCACGGTGGCCGAGGTGGTGCGCGTCACCTTGTCCCGCAACGGCAAGCGCGGGCAGGGCGAAGGCGTTCCCTACAGCCGCTATGACGAAACGGCGGAGAGCGTGGTCGCGGCCGTTGAGAGCCTGCGAAAACCACTCGCGGAAGGCCTGGATCGTACGGCCTTGCAAGAGGCCTTGCCGCCGGGTTCCGCGCGCAATGCAGTCGACTGTGCTCTCTGGGATTTGGAAGCGAAGGAGGCCGCTTGTCGTGCTTGGGCGCTGGCCGGTTTGCCGGAGCCGCTCGATGTGACGACGGCTTTCACGCTCTCTCTCGACAGCCCGGAGGCGATGGGCGAGGCGGCGCGACAAAACGCCGAACGTCGCTTGCTGAAGCTCAAGCTGGCGGGGCGGGACGACCTCGACAGGGTTCGCGCGGTCAGCGCCAACGCGCCGAACAGCCGACTGATCGTCGATGCCAATGAGGGCTGGACGGCCGAGCAGTATGAGGCCTTTGCGCCGGAACTGAAGACGCTAGGGGTTGCCATGATCGAGCAACCCCTGCGGGCCAGCGACGATGCTGCGTTGGCGGGCGTGCAAAGAACCGTGCCGGTCTGCGCCGATGAGTCTTGCCACGACCGCGCCACCTTGGCGGCGCTGGAAGGCAAGTACGATCTGGTGAACATCAAGCTCGACAAGACCGGCGGTTTGACCGAGGCCCTGGCGCTGCGCGAGGAGGCGCGGGCGCGGGGCTTCGGCATCATGGTCGGCTGCATGGTCGGAACGTCCCTCTCCATGGCGCCTGCCGTGCTGGTGGCGCAAGGGGCCGAGTTCGTCGATCTCGATGGGCCGCTGTGGATGGCGGAAGATCGCTCCCCCGGGCTCGTCTTCGAAGGCAGCCGGATGGCGCCGCCCAGCGCCGCTCTATGGGGCTGAGAAAGTCACCTCTCCGTCCATCGCAAGCGCGCCCTGGGCATCGCCGACCGACAGCCGGGCGTCGTCTCGCTCCGGCTCACCGCTGATGGTGAAAGGCTGATCGGCGAAGACCGGGCGCTTGGCCCGGAAGGCGAAGCGGGCGATGCGGCGACCGTCCGCATTGCGCCGCGCGAGATCGACCATCAAGGTTGCCAGCAGCGGGCCGTGCACGATCAATCCATCATAGCCTTCCCGCTCGACCGAGAAGGGCTGGTCGTAGTGGATGCGGTGGCCGTTGAAGGTTAGCGCCGAATAGCGGAACAGCATCACCGGGCCGGCCGTCAGCTCGCGCGTCCATGGCCTGTCCCGCGGGGCGGGCTCCGGCGGGCGCGCCGGGCCATCACCGGTGTCCGGCGCCCGATAGACGATGTCGTGTTCTTCTTCGATACACAGGCGGCCCTGGCATTCGAGACGATGCTTTACCGTGACGAAGGCGAGGCGTCCGCTGCGCCCGCTCTTCTCCGCGACCGACCCGATCTCCGAGCGGCGGGTGATCTCGGCGCCGATGATAATGGGCTCGAGGAAACGAAGGCGGCTACCGGCCCACATGCGGCGCGGCAGATCGATCGGCGGCAGGAAGTCGCCCTTTGCCGGATGCCCGTCGTAGCCGAGGCCAGCCATGGGGGCGATCTCCCAGAAATAGATCCAATGCCAGAGCTCGGGCAGCGGGTCGCCCTCGCGCAGGGGGGGCTCCGGGCTTTCCAGGGTGGCCTGCAGTGCGGAGGCGCGCAGCAGATCGGCATGATCGAGGCTGATGCGGGTCCGGCCGACCCACTCGTTCCAATTCCGGTCGCTCATCCGGCATCCTCTTCTTTTTGTCTGGGGTCGGCGGAATGCCGGATGATCGAGGCCAAGCCGCTCTCCGTCTGCTCCAGGCTGACGACCAAGAGATCAGAGACGCTATTCATTATTGTTGCTTGAGCCTGCCGTGCCGCTTCTTCCCTATCCTGGGCACGTTAGCAGCTTCGCACCGTTTGACCAGATGGCAGGCGCGGGCGAGGCAAGGGGAGCAGAAGCAGCGGATGACGAAGGCAACCTTGCCGGCGAGCGACAGCGGGGGATGGCATCGCCGGGTGTGGGTCATTGCCATTCCCATGATGCTGGCCAACGTGACGGTGCCGCTGCTCAACGCCGTCGACACCGGTGTCATGGGGCACCAGGGCGATGCCGCTTACATCGGCGCTGTCGGCCTGGGCAGCGTCATCTTCTCATTCGTCTATTGGGGCTTCGGCTTTCTGCGCATGGGCACCGGCGGCTTTACCGCCCAGGCCTTCGGTGCCAACGACCGGCAGGAGATGCGCGCCTGCTTCCTGCGGGCTGCCCTGACGGCGCTGGTCATCGCCGCTGCGGTCTTCCTGCTGCAGTGGCCCATCCTGCTGCTTGCGCTTGCCGCGCTGGAGCCGAGTGAGCGGGTTGCCGAGCTGACCACCACCTACTTTCAGGTCCGCATCTGGGCGGCGCCGGCGACGCTTCTGACCTACGTGGTCACGGGCTGGCTGCTCGGCGTGCAGCGCGCGCGGGGCGTCATGGTGGTGCAGCTCCTACTCAACGGTCTGAACATCACGCTCAGCCTGGTTTTCGTGCTGGTCTTCCAGTGGGGCATCTTTGGGGTCGCCCTGGCCACGGTGGTGGCGGAGTACGCGGGCGTCGCGCTCGGTCTTTGGTTGGTCGGCCGGCAAGCCCGGCACCTGGGCGGAGTCTGGGACCTGCGGGGGAGCCTGCAGCGCGACAAGCTCTTGGCGCTGTTCCGCGTCAACCGCGACATCTTCATCCGCACCCTGTGTCTCGAGCTTGCCTTTCTGCTCTTTGCTCGGCAGTCGGCGCAGCTCGGCGACAACGTCCTGGCGGCTAATCAGATACTGCTGCGTTTCCTGGAGTTCACCGCTTACGGCCTCGATGGCTTCGCCTACGCCGCCGAGGCACTCGTCGGCAGCGCTAAGGGGGCTGGTAGCCCACGAGACTTCAACCTGGCCGTTCGCATCTCGACTCTATGGGCGGGCGCGTTGGCCGTGCTGCTTTGTCTGCTCTACTGGGCGCTGGGGCACGAGGCGATCTCTCTCCTGACCGATCTTCCGGATGTGCGGACATTGGCCGGTGCTTTCCTGGTCTACGCCGCTCTCCTGCCCATCATCTCCGTCTGGGCCTTTCAGCTCGACGGCATATTCATCGGCACGACGCGCACGGCGGAGATGCGCAATGCCATGCTTATCTCGCTTGCGGCTTACACCCCCTTGGCGATCTGGTTGACCGAGCTGTGGGGCAACGATGGCCTCTGGCTGGCTTTGCTCACCCTCATGGGTGTGCGAGCTCTCGCCCTGCTGCTCCACTATCCTGCGCTGCGGCGGAGCATCGGTTAATCAGACCGGACGGAGTTGGGCCAAAAAAAGAAAGGCCGGTCAGACCCCCTATAGGGGTCTGACCGGTTGCTAGGGGACACGGAAAGCTTGGGCCGACACGGCTCACGTGGGCTGATGGGGTGACGAGTCGCTAGGACTGCGTTGGTGCCGGCCTGTGCTCCCGTTAGGTGCATTAATACTTTAGGCGAGAGGGTCGTTTGGATGTTGTTATCAAGCTGTGACAGATAACCCCCTGGCGGAGGGGGATTTTTTCGGTCTGCAAATAGACCGCTCGTTCCAGGTTCGCCGTGCCCTAAGCCTTGGGGATGCGCATGGTGATGGTCAGGCCGCGTTCGGGATTGTTTTGGGCGAAGACGCGGCCCCCGATCGCCTCCAGGTTCCGCCGTACGATCCACAAGCCGATACCGGCGTGGCTGCTGCCCTCGGGAACGGGGCTGATGCGACGGGCCGGGGTGGGGCGGAAGGAGACATAGCGCTCAAAGATATGGTCGAGCTGGCCTGGCGGAACGCCAGGGCCGCTATCCCGAACCGTGACGATGGCCTCGCTCGCCAGCGCCGTTAGCTCGATACTGACCTCATCGCCCTTGTGGCAAAGCCCCAGGGCGTTATCCAAGATGTTCTCGACGACGGTTTCCAAGAGGTCCTCGCCGCCGCGCACCACGACGTTGGGCTGCAAGGTGCCGAAGAAGCCCACACCCTGCGCCGCGAAGCTGTCCTCGTAGGAGTTCATCATCCGCTCGACCAGCCGCGAAAGATTGATCGGCTCGCGGGGCGGGTCGAGCAGTTCGGCGGCGTTTTCTTCCAACTGGCGCGCGCTGCTGACCAAGTGGTCGAGTCGGTCGATGGCTTGCTCGATGAGGTCGATCGCCCGGCGGCCGCGCGTGTGCTCTTCCGGCACGATGCGCCTGAGCGGCTCCAGCGACTGCCGCATGATGGCAATAGGAGTCTTGAAGGCGTGGGCGTTGTCCTCGGCGGCACGGCGCATGCTGTCGGCCGAGTCGACCAGCGAATGCGTCATGCGGTCGAACTCTTCCGCCACCATCTCCAGCTCTGGGACGCGGTTGGTACGGGCGAAGCTGCCCGGAGCCGCGCGCCCGGTGCGGATCATGCGGGCTTGATTGCCGAAGCTGTTGATGTTGCGCCAGATGGTGAAGAACATGCCCATCACCAGCACGGTCAGCAGGGCGTAGGTCACGATGGCCAGCCGCACCTCCCAGGTCTGCCAGTAGGGCTGGCCTATCGAAGTGCCCAGGAAGCCATCCTTCACGTGGGTGCCGATAATCGCCCAGCAGCCGGTCTCGGTGGTCACCGGCGTGATTGAGGTCAGCATCTCCTCCTGTCCGTCGGAGGACTGATGCCGTACCGCCAACGCCAAATCGCCGGTGCAGCTCTCCACAAGCTGGTCGAGAATGCCGCTGTCGACGAGCAGCGCCCGCTCGCGCTCCAGCGCCGCGGGGGCCATCATCGGTGCGGAGGCAACGAAGTAGAAGCTCTCGACGCCGGTTTCGTCCTTGGGCGACAGCAGCACGCGCACGCCCATCTCGTCGGTGGCAAGCTCCGGCAAACGCTCGGGGAGCTCGACGAACGGCGTTGAGTCTTCACGCAGCAGAAGCGGGCGGAGGTTGCTTGCCATCAGCCGGCCTTGCTCGCGCACGCTTTCCAGCAGCAGCCGCTGCTTCTCCTGATAGGCCTGCTCGAATTCCTGGTAGACGACAACCGGCAGCGCCACGAAGGCAATGACCAAAAGGCCAAACTTCGTGATCAGCGAGTTGCCGCGCGGCCGGGGCTCTTCGTGCCTTCTCTTCGATTGGATTTGCGCCCGAGGCGCTGTCTCTGCCGCGCGCCTTTCGGCACGCCCATGCATCATCGGCTAGTCGTCCCCGCCGCCCATCTGTAGCCAAAACCAGGATAGTTCTCGATTTCGTCGAAGCTGTCGTCGACATCGCGGAACTTCTTGCGAATGCGCTTGATGAAGGCCCGCACGTTGGCCCGGTAGCCTTCGGCGCCATAGCCCGCCACGAAGTCCTTGCCGCGTACCAGGTCGTAGATCTGCCGATAGGTGACGTCGCGGCCCGGCTGCTCGGCCATGTAGTGAACGATGGCGTACTCGGTCAGCGTCAGATCGACCTGCTTGCTCTTCCAGTAGGCGCGTTTGATATCGCCGTTGAGCTCCAGGTTTCCGCGCCTCAGCGTGCCTTGTTCGCTATCCTCGTCACGGGCCTGAATCTGCGAGCCCTTGCTGCCCGCTGTGATCAGTTTCAGACGCTGGACGATAATCGACAGACGGCGCGACTTTTCGATGAAGTCGACCGCCCCGAACTTGAGCGCCGCTTCTTCGTAGATCTGGTCGCTCAGCACGGTCAGGAAGATGACCGGAACGTCGTTGCGCGACTCGCGCAGGCGGCGCAGCACGCCCAACCCGTCGATGCCCGGCATGCGCCAATCCAGCAGGATGGCGTCCGGGTCGCTCGCATCGAGCAGAAAATCCAGGGCTTCTTCGCCGTTATTGAAGTCTACGACCTCGAAGCCCTCTTCCGAGAGATTGAGGCCGAGCGATTCCCGAAACATGTCATCGTCATCGACGATGACCACTCTTGGACTGATTTCCTGGGCAAGTTCGGCCAGCATTATGAGTCCCTTCTCTTCATGAGCTGGATGCCTCCAGTTGGCCCGACCCCGTCTTCCCCCGCATCCTCCGTTTCCCTGCGTTCCACAAGCAAAATGTCAAGACATTCCTGTGCCGCGTAGCCGCCCGCGGCTCCGACCGCTTCATAGCTGAGCACTCGGAAGCTCTCTCCCTCGACCTGGGGATAGAAAAACAGCCGCAATGTACAGTCGCTCGCGGCGAATAGCCACATCTCGCCGGGGCTTTGCAGTTGCTTGGAACTGGGATCGCCAAGCAACGCCACCACATCGGCGAAGTCCTTGTCCAATAGGCTCTCGACCTTGGTTCCGCCCTTCAGGCCGCTCAGGGCCAAAACCAGCGACGGGCTGGAGTTCCGTCGCTCCTCCTCCGGCGGCTCGATGCCTTCCGGGCGATCGACGACCCCGGCGACTTCCAGCACCGGCTTGCGGTCTGGAACCGGCGGTCTGGCGTTCTGCAAATCGTCGTCGCCTGCATCGAGCGAATCGATCTGCGCGACCGGATCCTCGATGACCCGGACCTCCGGCTGATCGAAGTTGAAGCATGCGGAAAGGGTAAGCAAGGCAACAAGCGGGGCCCCGCGCCCAAGCAGAGCCATGGCACCTTGCTTGCCCCGGCGGCTTGCCGGCGGCACTGACTGCGGGTGACCGGTCATGCTACGTCGCCCTAGCCGTTACCTCTTCCGCTCCCTGGCGGGGAGCGCCGAACACAGCGAAGAGGCGTTGAACCAGCCCCTCAACACTACACACACAATTCTTCCTTAATAATACTTAAGATCTGGTGAAGGTCATGTGGCAGCAGACCTCGCCGCCGAAGCGGTTGCTGCGGCGGTTCGGCCGCAAGAACGGCAGCGCCGTAAATCTCAGCAATCATGCGGCGTTCCTGAAGCTGTCGCGTCTCTCAATCTCTTCCAGCGCCCGCAACAGAAGCTCCGGCCCAGCTGCGGGGCTGCGCGCCGTCTCGCTTAAAGTACGGCGCCAGGCACGGGCGCCGGGCAGGCCATTGAAAAGGCCCAGCATGTGCCGTGTGATCGATCTGAGCGGGACGCCTTTGGCGCGCTGTTCTGTGGCATAGCCGTGCATCGCCACGACGGCATCGCGCCGGCTGGCGGTTGGCACCGCCCGACCGAAGATCCGTGCGTCGGCTTCGGCCAAGATCTGTGGATTCTGATAGGCAGCTCGTCCGATCATGGCGCCGTCGACCTTCTCCAGGTGCCGCTCCGCTTCGTCGAGCGTTAGAATGCCGCCATTTATGACAATTTCCAGGCCGCGGCAGGTTTCCTTCAAACGATAGACCTCTTCGTAGCGAAGCGGCGGTATCTCCCGGTTTTCCTTTGGGCTAAGGCCGCTCAGCCAAGCCTTGCGGGCATGCACGGTAAAGCTTCGGCACCCGGCAGCGGCCACGTCTTGGACAAAAGACAGCAGATCCTCAAAGCGGTCACGGTCATCGATGCCGATACGGCACTTCACGGTCACCGGCAAGGCGCTGGCCGCCTGCATCGCTGCAACGCAGCGTCCAACCAGTGCCGGCTCCGCCATGAGGCAGGCGCCAAACCGCGCGTTCTGTACCCGGTCGCTGGGGCAGCCGACGTTGAGGTTGACCTCGTCATAGCCATACTCGGCCGCGAGGTGTGCCGCTTCCGACAGCGCGGCCGGGTCGGCGCCGCCGAGTTGCAGCGCCAAGGGCCGCTCTTCCGGGTGAAAGGCGAGGAAACGCGCGCGGTCGCCGTGCAGGATTGCCCCGACAGGAATCATCTCCGTATAGAGGAGCGTGCGCCGGGTTAGCTGGCGTAGAAAGTAGCGGCAATGGCGGTCCGTCCAATCCATCATCGGTGCGACGGACAGGCGACGGTCCGCTGCAGGCGCTAGGGGTTTGCTGCAGTGGGCGTCCATGACTGTGGCATTATATCGACAAGCGGTCAGCGGCGAACAGTCCTTTAGGATAGTGAAGTAATCAACATTATGGCGGTTCAACGCACTAAGGTGGAAAATCAGGTGCCGCGCGCCTGGCAGCGGATGCTCTCGGGCCGGCGTCTTGACTTGCTCGATCCCTCACCGCTGGACATCGAGATCGAGGATATCGCCCAGGGCCTCTCACGGGTCGCCCGCTGGAACGGGCAGACGACCGGGCTTTGGGCCTACAGCGTCGCCCAGCACTCGCTCCTGGTCGAGGAACTGGTTGGGCGCATGAAGCCAGGCTTGCCCTGGTCCTGGCGCTTGGCAGCCCTGCTGCACGATGCGCCGGAATACGTGGTCGGCGACCTCATCACCCCCTTCAAAGCCGTGATCGGCCAAGACTACAAGGCGCTGGAGCGCCGCTTGATGCAGGCGGTCTTTCAGCGTTTCTCTCTGCCGGGCACGCCGTCCAAGGCCCTTGCAGAGCTGATCAAGCGGGCGGACCGTTGTGCCGCCTTCGTGGAGGCGACCCGTCTGGCCGGCTTCTCGGAAAGCGAAGCGGTCAAGGTCTTCACACGGCCGCGCGGCTTCGGGGCCTTGGGGGCGGACTCACTTGATCTAGAACCGGTTTCGCCGCCGGATGCCAAGCGCGCCTTCCTGGACCGCTTCGAAGCGATCCAGGCACGACTGTAGCGTCGGCACGTGCCGGTCGCTCGGCCATCGGTGCCTGCGTACGCGCTGCGATGCGAGTCTGCGCCGGAGCTTTCTTACCTCGCAGCAATGGAAGACAATCTATGAAGATAGCAAAAGCAACAATATACATCATAGATGGTGAAGGGCTGAAACCTGTTATTCTGAAGTTGGTTACCGACGAGGGGATTTCCGGACTTGGCGAAGCTGCGATCTCCTTTGGATGTGGACGCACTGGCGCCGCGGGCATGATCCAGGATCTCTGCAAGCGGTTCGTCATTGGCGCAGATCCGGGAAAGATCAATGCCCTCGTGGGTGAAATGTATGACCAGTCTTTTTGGCTGAAAAACCCGGGCGGTATCGCCGGCGCGGGCCTCAGCGCAATCGAACAGGCGCTTTGGGATATTCGCGCCCGCTCTCTTGGAGTCCCGACCCATGACCTGTTCGGCGGACGAATGCGAGACAGTCTCTCGTACTACGCAAATGGTTGGTACTTCGGCGCTCGGTCCATATCCGATCTTGTGCGTCGAGCGGAAGCAACGGTGAGAGATGGACATAGGGCACTGAAGCTCTATCCCCTTGCGCAGATACAGCCCAATGGAACCTTGCGGCACCCAACCAATCGGCTTGCCGATGACCCTGCCGCCGTGCGCCAAGCGTTGGACTATGTGGCTCAAGTACGCCGCACTGTCGGGCCGGACGTGCAACTCATGCTAGATCTCTCTGGCGGTCTCTCAGTTGGAGACATGGTCCGGTTCGCGCGGGAATTGGAAGACCTCGACATTGCATTTATAGAAGAAGTGAACGATCCGGCAGATCTCGGTGCGCTAGAGCAGATCGCTGCCAAGACTCGCCTCCAAATCGCGTGTGGGGAAAGGCAATATCTACAGTTCGGCTTTCGCGACTTGTTGGAACGCCGTGTGGTAAGCATCCTGCAACCGGATATCGGCAATGCCGGCGGGTTCGCAGAGGCACACCGGATCGCTGCCATGGCCAATGCCTATGGGGTGAAAATCCAGCCCCATGTGTGCGGCAGTTCCGTCGCAGCAAGCGTAGCGGCGCATTTCAGCGCATCGATACCGAACTTTTACGTTCAGGAGCATTTTCCATATTGGGCAAAGGTGCCCGGCTGGATTGAAGTTGCGACCGAACCGTTTGAGAGCTGCTTGAAAGACGGTGCCCTGCCTGTGCCTGAAGGGCCGGGCTATGGCGTCACCCTAAACGAGGATGTGGTGAAAGATCACGTCTGGGCCGAACTCGACTGAACGCCTCCTGCCCACCGGCTTGTCTGGTCGTGACCTTTGTCCAACGAGAAATCGATCTCGAGCCGGTTTCGCCACCGGATGCCAAACATGTCTTCCTGGCTCGCTTCGAGGCGATCCAGGCACGCCTTTAGGGACGGGGAGGGCCAGGCTCTAAGCGACCAAAGGACGAGCGGGGAGCGCTGATACCAAGATGCCAAACATCGAACTCGAAACCATCGCCAATATTTCTTATGCCCTCATGCTCGCGTCATACATCATGCGGGATATCCTTTGGCTCCGCGTGCTGACGGTCGTCTCTTTTTGTTTCGAGATTCCCTACTTCTATTTCCAGCCTGACCCCCTGTGGGACGGCATAGCCTGGGACGTGGCGTTCATAGCGATCAACGTCTACTGGATCGGCCGCTTGGTCTATGATCGGCGCCCCGTTCATTTTACCGCCGATCAGAAACGCCTTTGGGAGAAGGCACTCCACAGGCTTCATCCAAGGCATGCGCGTGCGCTCTTCAAGATCGGCAAAATCAAGTCGGTGGCGCCAAACGAAACAATCTCGACCCGTGGCGAAGCGCTGCATGACGTCGCGCTCATATCGGAAGGAAAGGTCGAGCTACGCATAGAGAACAAGAAAATCGAAGAGCTCGGTCCGGGCAATTTCATCGGCACGGCCAGTTTCCTTGAAAGGAAACTCGAGTTTCCGTCGTTCGCAACCATTGTCGCTGCAAAACCGACCCTCATGATCACCTGGAACAAGAGGGAGTTGAGGAAGTTGGCCGACCGCGACCATGACCTTCGCATGGCTATTCAAGCGACAATGGGATTGGAGATCGCGAACTTGCTCATGAAGGCGTGGAAACGCCAGGCATTGATCGAATGAAGACGGACGCCAAACAGGCCTTTCTGGCGCGCTTGGAGGTGATCCAGGCGCATCTGTAGGGGCGGAGAGGGCGTCTAGCCCTGTTTCGACGCGCCCCTCCGAACCGGCGGGCGCTTGCCGACCTTGCCTTCGCCCCAGCGGGTGACTGCAGCCCCTTCCAGGTCGAAGAGGTCGAGCACCCGGCCGACCGTCTGGTCGACCAATGCGTCGACGCTTTCGGGCTTGATGTAGAAGGCCGGCACCGGCGGCGCGATGATCGCGCCCATCTCGCTCAGGGCAAGGAGATTTCTCAGATGGCCCGTGTGGAGCGGCGTCTCCCGGACCAGCAGCACGAGTCGCCGCCGTTCCTTGAGCACCACGTCGGCGGCACGGCTCAGCAGTGAGGTGGTGGCGCCCGAGGCGATCTCGCTCATGGAGCGTATGGAGCAGGGGGCGACCACCATCCCCATGGTCCGGAACGAGCCGCTGGACAACGGTGCCGCCAGGTCGCTCACGGAATGAGAAACATCAGCCAGTGCTTTGATATCTTTTATTTTATAGCTGGTCTCATGCGCAGCAGTCACCTCCGCCGAGCCGGACATCACCAGGTGCGATTCGACATCCAGGCTGCGCAAGGCCTCCAGCATGCGGATGCCGTAGATGATGCCGCTGGCACCGCTGATGCCGACGATCAGTCGCCTTCTTTGGCCCATTTTATTCCTATTGCCTATTCACAGGCGCAGTGCCCAGAATATAGGCGTGGGATCAGGTTGGAAGGAAGGGAATGGCATTATGGGAGCGCGCGGCATGGGGTCGCGCAAGAAAATGAGTTGGAGGAATTAGGCCAATGTCCGTGCATGAGCACAAGGATAACTTAGTCTCCAAGCATGCTGCCCTGGAGCAGGCAATTGAGGAGGAGAACAACAGGCCGCATCCCGATGAAATCCGCTTGCACGAGCTCAAGCGGGAAAAGCTGAGGGTCAAAGACCTAATCTTCGCGGCCGAGGCGGCGAGTTGAGCATGGTGACCTAGGCAGTCCGCGACTACGAAGGCCGGCGCTTCCCGTCGGCCTTTTGCATCTCTGGCCTGGGCTGCGGGTAATCTGGGCTTAAGCGCAGAGCCGGGAGGGCGGTGCTACGGATGGGCTTCGGCCCGACCGTCGGGTTGCGCTTTTTGGATGCCTGGCACGTGCTGTAGTCCCCAAAGATCAACGGTGTCGTCGCGGCCGCGTAGCTGCACCTTCGGGTAAGCCGAGAAGCCGGCCAGCAACGGCGTCGAGTCGCCGTCGGTTTTTCGCACCTGTTCCACCAGGGCATCGGACGCCAGAACCACGACGTCGAGATGCCGCGTCAGCCCCTCCAGCCGGCTGGCCACGTTGAGAGTGTCTCCGACCAGGGTGAACTCGAATTGCTGATCACCGCCGAGATCGCCCAGCATAGCCGGGCCGTAGTGCAGCCCGATGGCTACGCGGATGGCGGGCCTGCCGGCCGTCTCGTTCTCTTCGTTCCAAGCCTCAATGTGGGCCACGAAGTCCAGGCTGAACGCCAAGGCGTTGGCGGCGTCCTGCGGCGTGCCGCCGGGTATGCCGAAACAGGCGAGCGCGCCGTCCCCTAGGAGCTTGTTGACCACGCCGTGGTGGCGAAAGACGCTGGCCTCCAGAATGCGGTGGAAGTTCCGCAGGGTGGCCATGATCTCAGGCGGGCTCAGCTTTTCGGCGTGCCGTGTGAAGCCGACGATGTCGACAAACGCGACGGCAACGTTCTGCTCCCGATCCAGGTCGAGCTGGCGTTTGCTGCGGGCGAGATGTTCGGCGACGACCGGCGAGAAGTAGCGTGCCAGATTGCTGCGTTGGCGTTCCATCTCCCGGCGGCCTTTCTGTTCTCGGCGCAGCCGCACAACTTGGAACACCAGGAAGTTCAGAAAGGCGATGGCGATGACGCCGCTCACGTTCACCAGCAGGCCTTGCGTCACGAAGAGATATTGGGCGAGCGCGGCCCAGAGTGCGACAAGCGCCAGGAAAAGCGGCAAGGCGTAGCGGAAGCTGGCACGGTCGGCGATCAAGGCGGCACCGAGCCCGATCACCATCATGGCAAGGAAGCCCAAGAGACCCGTTTGCGTGTCCTCGGTCAGGCTGCGCCCGGTCAGCAGATTGTCGGTGATCGTGGCGACAAGCTCCGCGCTGGAGAGCTGGCTGGTGAAGGGCGTCGAGAACTTGTCGCCGGCCCCGCTCGGTGCCGCGCTGATGATGACGAGCTTGCCGGCAAGCGCGGCGGGGTCGATCTGTCCCGCCTTCACATCGCGAAACGAGAAGCTCGGGAAGCGACCGCTTGGGCCATAGTGGTTGATGGTCAGTCGGCTTTCCCGGTCCAGTGGGATGCTGCGGTTTCCAAGCACCAAGTCCTCGCCGAGATTGACGACCACCTGGTCGTTGCCCAGCGCCGCAAAGCGCATGGCAGCGGCCAACGGCAGGGAGGGATAGTAGGCACCGCCATAGCCGATGACCGGATGACCGCGCCGCAAGCCTCCGTCCGGCTCGAGCACGATGTTGATGTGGCCGCTTCCTGCGGCCCGAGCCAGCAGCTCAGCGTTGGGCAAGAGCAGGCCGCTCACTCTTTCGTCGACGTTGCTGCGGTAGTCTTGCGGGCGCCGCACGAGCGGCAGGATGGCCTCACGCAGGCTTGCGGGGGCAGACATTTCATTGGCCCGTGCCCCGCCCAGAGCAAAGGCAAACGGCAAAAGAGTGTGCATGTTTCGGGCCATGGCGCGCGCCAGGCTTTCGTCGGGCCCGTCAGCCGCCAGCAGCTGCTGAACCGAGCCGCGCTCGCTCGAGCCTGGAGGCAGAAGGCTCTCGATCGCCGAAAGCGCCCTGCGCGCTTCGGCGCTCAAGTTTTTCTCCGATTCGACCAGCAGCAGGTCCAGCACGATCAGCTTGGCGCCGGCGGCGCTCAGCCTGTTGATGGTTTGGGCAAGGCTGGCGCGGGAGATTGGCCAGCGGTCCTCTTCGGCGATGCTTGCTTCGTCGATCAGGACCAGCGCGATGTCCGGCCCCGGCTCGATCGGCCCACGCAGACGGAAGCGGGAATCGATAGTTTGCGCTTCGAGGCTACTCAGCGTCCAGCCGTGCTCGAAACGCAGATAGAGCAGGCTGGACAGCAGCGTAAGGGCCAAAGCTCCTAGCAGTGTCACGCGAAGAGTTGCCAAAAGAAACAGCCGCTTAGCTTTGAATGCTCACCTTGAGCATTCCGTTTATTGAGGTCGCTGCGTTCGCTCCAGCGCCGAGTCGACGCGCTCCGGTCCCCATATCCTCGGTGACGCTGGCGCTCTGCCGCGCTCGACGTCGGTGCCCTCGGTGGGGCCGAGTTCGACGCTTTCACGCAAGGCGCGGCCGACGCCGCGGACGACCACGAGCCCCTCCTTCACGAACACGGCGGTTTCGCCTTCCGCCGCTTCGACGATGAACTCGGTGGAGCGCGCCGAGGCCACGGCAGCCTGGGTGTCGATGACGAAGCTTCCGTTTCCGCCGCTGACAAAGGCACGGACGATACCGACAAGTAGCGAAAACACGCCGCTTTTTCGGACCCTTGCCTCGTCGACAACGTATTCGTTGAGGGCAAGTCTGCTGCCGCCACCCATAGCAAGCTGGCTGCCGTCGGCTAAGGCGATCGATGCCCAGGCGCTCTTGCCGGTGACGAGCACGTCACGCTCCCGCAATTCGGCACCGGCCACGGCAGAGATACGGCTCTCCTGCCGAACGATCTCGACCTCGCCGACAAACGCGGCGATAGAGCCGACCCTTGCCGACTGGGCTTCGGCCTCGGAAACCGGACCGACGGCGAGTAGGATAACGGCGCAGAATAGCAACGCGCGGGCGGCCTGTGACTGGCTCGCGAACATGATCAGCCCCTTCATTCTTGGAACGCTGGTTGATAGCCCTGCACGTGCGCCTGTTATATGAAGAGCTTAACGAAGCTGGACTTTTTCGCCAAACGCCATTTCGGTGGGGCGCGCGTTCTTGAACGCCCGAGAGGGCAACACCGCGTTTTCTGCACTGAAGGACGCCAGGCGGTTGTCGGCTTGCACCGGCTTGCGTAGCATCCGCCGAAACGGGTCTCGTCTTGGTCGAGCCGGCGAGATGGTTGTTCCTAGAGCCTAATCTGCTTGGTCGGAGAGGCGGAGAGAGAGCATGTCAGTTGCACCTCTGGCGGATGCCGCCTATCGCAGCCAGCCTCTTCCGGCGGCACCCTTCGCGTTTCGCGATCTCATCGCACCTTTTTCGCCGCAGGACTTCTTTCGCAACCACTATCGGCAACGTCACCTTCACGTGCCCGGCACAGCCGATAAGGCGGAACGGGTGCTTTCTTGGCAGGTGATCAACGACCTGCTCGCCATGACGACCATTTGGAGCGACCACAATTGCGAGCTCGCGGCCGACGGCGTCGAAGTGCCGAAGGACGCCTATTGCTACCGTACGACGGATCGCAACAACGAGCCGAGGCTCCGGCCGGATTACAGGCGGCTAAGGGAACAGCTCAGCCAGGGGGCCACACTGGCGCTGAACTTCATCGAGCGGCTAACCCCGGAGCTCCGCGCCCTCGACACCTCTATGGAGATGGTGCTGCAGGCCCCGGCCAACATCACCGCCTTCGTGTCCTGGAAGGGCGCACAGGGCTATATGTCTCACTTCGATACCCCAAATGTCTTCGCGCTTCAGGTTTCGGGGCGAAAGGTCTGGAACGTCTACAAGGGCCGGCATCCTAACGCGGCGCACACGGAAGGCGCCCGATTCGGGGACTATCCGCCCGAGCATCATCACAGAGCGAAGGGCGAGGTGCTGGCCGAGATCGAGATGAAGCCGGGTGATCTGCTCTACATTCCCCATGGCCAGTACCATGACGCCTTGGCTGCGGATGACCACTCGCTGCACCTCTCCATCGTTGTGCGCCACATGCTGGTGCACGACTTCGTCAAGCAGTTGGTCGATGATCTGCCGCAGGACCCTTTTTTCCGCCAGCATGTGCCGCCTGCCGATGCCGCCGGGGCGGGAGACGCCATGCGGGCGCAGACCGCTCAGCACTTGCAGCAGGTGCTTTCTCAGCCGGCTATCGGGCAAGGCTTGCAGGACTTCCTGAAGGGCAAGGCCTACGAAAACGTGGCGGAGATGAACCTCCCGACTCTGCGCCAGCCGCAGCAGTTTCGGGTGCGTTGGCTGGGCCGTGAGCTATCGCAGACCGACTCCGGCTGCCGCATTACCAGCGGCGCCGAGAGTGTGGCTTTCGAGCATGAAGAAGCGCTGCTGGCCCGCTTCTGCTTCGAACGCGACCACGTCACCAGTGACATGATCGAGGCCCTGCCGCTATCGCTGCCGACGGAATCGCGGGCGATCTTCCTGCAACAACTCGTGCGCCTCGGCCTGCTCGAGCCGCTTTGAATCAGGTCACGCGCTCGCCACCATCGAGATAGCAAGCGGGCCCGCGCACAACCCGGCTCAAACTCTGCCGGAAGGCGCTGGTCCCCGTTTCGAAATGTACGACTTGAGGCTCCGGTGCTGCCTCGGTGGCCTTCGACAGGGCCTCCTGGAGCACACGTCCGTGCCAGGCGGCGGGCGCTGCGAGCCCCAAGCCGTTCAGCAGAGTGGGGGCAATGTCAACGATGCCTGTATGCTCTTTCAAACCAACGTCTTCTCGGAAGAAGCTGCCGGCGGCGATCAGCATGTTGCTGAGCTCTTTCTTGTGCAATCCGCCATGCATCCCTGAGCCTGGGCCGTAGTAGGCATCGAAGGTACAGGTGCCTTCCAGGTTCCAGACATCGGTTTCGTTGGAGGTGCGCAGGATGGCGTAGAGATCGGGCGCGTCGCTGTGATCGGCGAAGACCAGGGAGGCGGAGAAGCAGCCTTCGACCAGGCCTTCCACCTCGTTGCGCGGATGGGAGAACAGCATGCCGATCTCCTCCCGCTCCATCAGGGCCGGCGCAACGCGCTTCGCCAGCGCCGGCTCGCGCAGGTAGAGGCGGGCGCAATAGCCTGGCAAGACCAGGATATCGCGATCGTCGGCAAGGCTTTCCCCCACTGAGAAGCCCGCATCGCGCAAGGCCTGCCGCAGGTCGAAGGGCTCGGCCTGCGTGATGTGGGCATGGTCCGACACCGCGATGAGTTGGACCTCTTCCTCGGCGCCCTGCCGCTCCCACCAGTCGAGGATGCGGCCGAACTGATTGTCCGCATCCGCCAGGGCGTTGAGGGCTTCCGGGGAGCCGAGGCCGAATTTGTGGTAGCTGGTGTCCGGCTCCGCGTACCAGACGATGGTCACCTCCGGCAGGCTGCCGCTCGCCAGCTTTCCTTGCGCCAAGTGATCGAGAAAGACGTCGGTCAGGTAGGTCGCCCCGATCAGGTCGGGTGCCTGGTACTGACCGGCCGGCCCGAAGCGCTCGACGATGCGTGCGACCTCGTCGCTCGGCGTTCCCGTTTCCGGCGTCCAGCAGGACAAGACGAGATGCCCATAGTCGGGGCCGGCATGGTGCTTCTGATAGGCGCAGCCGTCCGAGTTGGCCGTGAGCACAGCGAGATGGTGGCCGGCTCGGCCCAGCACCTCGCCAAGGGAGGGCACATCGTAGACGCCGCCTGCGCGCTTCGCTTTGCGAAAGTTCATATGCGCGACGTTCTCGCAGTCGAACGCCATGCTCTTGTCGAACAACGGATCGTGGAAGCTGTTGCCGACCAAGCCGTGACCACTGGCGTTGGAGCCGGTCACCAGCGACGGCAGGTTGACGTAGGTCTCGCTGGGAAAGCAGCAGCGGTGCTCTTGCGCCACCACCGCGCGTCTCGTGAATCGATGGAGGTGAGGCATGCGCTCTGCGGTGATCATCTCGGGGCGCAGCCCGTCGAATCCGACGATGACGAACTTCATCGATTTTCCCCTGTTCAGGCGCTGATAATGCACCAAACGGCAAAGCAGCTTAGAATGATCAAACGCAAACTTTTGTGACAGAGCCCCTGCATAAGGCAGATGCCGCTTCGAGTCACAAACGATAGAGACGGGGAGGCTTGTTTGTCACCAGACAGCGCAGCGCGTGACGCGCTCATCTGCCGGACCGAAAGCAATGGCGTTGCCCGCCTGACGCTGAACAGGCCGGAGGTGCACAACGCCTTCAATGATGCGCTGATTGCGGAGATGACTTCGGCCTTGGATGTGCTTGAGCGTGATACTCAGGTTCGGGCCGTCATCCTAAGCGGCAATGGCAAGTCCTTCTCAGCCGGCGCCGACCTCAATTGGATGCGGGCTATGGCCGGCTACAGCCACGCCGAGAACCTGCGCGATGCTGAGGCGCTCGGTGATCTGATGCATCGGCTCGACAGCATGAAAAAGCCAACGATCGCGCTGGTGCAAGGCCCCGCCTTTGGTGGCGGAGTCGGCCTCGTGGCCTGCTGCGACATTGCCATTGCTGCGCAGCGCGCGAGCTTTTGCCTGTCCGAGGTCAAGCTCGGCCTCATCCCGGCGGTGATCTCTCCTTACGTCGTGGCCGCCATGGGGCCTCGTGCCGCCCGGCGCTACTTCCTGACGGCGGAACGCTTCTCTGCTGAGAAGGCTATGGCTTTGGGGCTGGTGCATGAGGTGGTCGCGGATGACGGGCTGGATGCGGCGGCCGAAGCGATCATCGCCGAGCTGCTCGCAGCCGGTCCCATCGCAGTTCGGGAAGCCAAGGACTTGATCGCCTCGGTGGCCTTTCGCCCGCCGGACGCTGTCCTGCGGCAGGATACGGCCGAGCGCATAGCGCGTATCCGTGCTTCGGACGAGGGACGGGAAGGGCTAACGGCCTTTCTCGAGAAACGCCCGCCAAACTGGCGGGATGCAAACAGCCGATGAGTGTCCACCCGCCCGTAAAGGGCTACCTCCCCGCGGTGATCTTCACGCTCACGCTTCTTTTGCTGATCGCCTTCGGCGCGGCAACGGCGGTGTCGCGCTTTATCTACTTCATGCTTCCGGCCGTCGTGTTGACCGTTTCCTTTTTCTTCTTTCTCTTTCCGGGCAGCCGGCTGTTCAGCCTGGCGCTGGCGAACTCCCTGGCCGTCTACACCTGCATCTTCGTCTTTCTCGCCAAGCTCAACTTCGCAGACCACATCGATTTCTGGGAGGCCTATGCCGGTTTTGCTGCGCCCTTGGCCGGCCTGATGCTCGGCTGCTGGTATCGGCGGGATACGATACGCGCCTTTGTCACCAGCGGGCAGCAGCGACAGAAACAGCATGGCTATGGCCGGGTGCTTCTGTGGATCCTGCCGCTCGTCGTAATTGCTTTGGCGACCAGCTGGGTGCGTCAAGCCGTGACGCCCGAACAGCACTACGACGCGCTTTTCCTCGGCACGATGTTCCTGGTCGGCGTGCTGGTCTTCTTCCTCAGCCAGGATATTTCCATCTTTCTGCTGCGGACCGGCTTGGCCTTTGAAGAATTCTTCACGCGCGTCAAAGGCCTGCTGGCGCCGGTCTATGCCTTCACGACCTTCTACACTTTGAATGTCATCGTCTTCGCCTGCCTCTACCGCATCATCGACCGTATCTTCGTGGAACCGCAGTTCGTCGTCCGCGGGCAGCCGAGCGAGATCGACTTCGTCGACAGCCTCTACTTTTCGATCATCACGCTGAGCACCGTCGGTTACGGAGACATCGTCCCGGCAACCCCGATCATCCAAGCCTTGGTTGCCATTCAGATCGTCGTCGGTGTTTTGCTGCTGCTCTTTGGCTTTAACGAGATTCTTGGCTACGCCCGCACGCACAAGGGTCCCCCGGATGCCTGAAATGGGCCGAGCGCAAGACGCCGTATTTGCGGCGGCTAAGGGCCTGCGTTCCTTCCTCTTGCTGGTGCTCGGCACCCTGCGCGATCTGCTCCCCATCATCGGGGTGATCGCCTTCTTTCAGGTCTTCGTGATCCAGCAACCCTTTCCCAATTGGGAACAGATTCTGACTGGCCTGTTGATGGTGATGCTCGGGCTGGCCCTTTTCATTCAGGGCTTGCAGATGGGCCTCTTTCCTCTGGGCGAGTCCATGGCCGGTGCCTTCGCGCGCAAGGGTAATCTCTCGCTGCTCTTGATCTTCGCTTTTGGGCTGGGCTTCGGCACGACGGTTGCCGAGCCGGCTTTGATCGCGGTAGCCGGCGAAGCAGCCGAAGCCGTCGCTGCAGCGGGTGTGATAGCGGCCGACGAAGACGCCATGGAGGGCTACGCCGACGGCCTGCGCTACACCGTGGCCCTGGCTGTCGGAGCGGCGCTCGTGCTTGGCGTTGTTCGCATCCTCAAGGGTTGGCCGCTCCACTACATTATCATCGGCGGCTATCTCGTCATCGTCCTCCTGACCCTCGTGGCGCCGGCGGAGATCGTCGGCATCGCCTATGACTCCGGTGGGGTGACGACTTCCACCGTGACGGTGCCGCTGGTTACCGCGCTCGGCATCGGTCTTGCTTCCACCATACGCGGGCGCAATCCGCTGACCGACGGCTTTGGCCTGATCGCCTTTGCCAGCCTGACGCCCATCGCTTTCGTGTTGGTCTATGGGATGCTGATCTAGGCGATGCCGGCGCTGTTGACGGACTTTCTGGACTCACTGCTGGCAACGATCGTCGACGTCCTGCCGATCGCCTTCATCGTGCTCATCTTTCAATTCGCGGTGCTGCGGAAGGTCCCGCCCAGCCCCGTGCGTCTCGCGGTTGGCTTCGGCTACGTCGTCTTGGGGTTGAGCCTCTTCCTGCTCGGGCTGGAGCGCGCCCTGTTCCCGCTCGGCGAGACCATGGCGAAGCAGCTCACCTCGGCTGAAGTGATCGGCGTAACCGGCAGCGCTGTCGAGTGGTCCGATTATCTCTGGGTCTACGCCTTCGCCGCCGCTATCGGCTTTGCCACGACGGTTGCCGAGCCGGCGCTGATTGCTGTGGCCTTGAAGGCAGGTGAGGTCTCCGGCGGCACCCTGAAGCCCTGGGGGCTGCGTCTCGCTGTCGCCGTGGGCGTGGGCCTCAGCATCGCCGTCGGAACCTTCCGTATCGTCACCGGCACGCCGCTGGTGATGTACATGGTCGTGGGCTACGTGCTGGTGGTCATCCAAACCTACTTTGCGCCGCGCATGATCATTCCATTGGCCTACGATTCCGGCGGGGTCACCACCTCGACGGTGACCGTGCCCTTGGTGATGGCGACGGGCCTGGGGCTGGCGGCAACCGTGCCGGGACGCAGCCCGGTGCTTGACGGCTTCGGGCTGATCGCCCTTGCCAGCCTCTTTCCGATGATTACGGTCATGGCTTACGCGCAGTTCAGCACTTGGCGGAACGCGCGCGCCAAGCCCGTCCAAGACAACGAGGCGAGCTGAGAAAGGGCAGAGCCGACATGAAGTTCAAGCTGATCGTCACCATCGTTTCGGACGAAAAGGTGGATGATATCTTGGACGCCGCCCGCAAGGCGGGAGCGACCGGCTGCACGGTCATCACCAACGCGCGGGGCGAGGGGCTCAACCCGCCCAAAACCTTTCTTGGTCTGACCCTGACCGGTCAAAGCGATGTTGTGCTGCTGTTGGTGGAAGAGCACATGAGTCGACGCATCCTCGAAGCCATCGGGGAGGCTGGAGAGTTCGACGGTGAGCCAGGCAGCGGAGTCGCCTTCCAAGTCGATATCGAGGATGTCATCGGCCTGGGCTCGCAGATGCCCGCTCTGCGGCAAGAGATCGAGGACAAGATATGACCGTCGAGACATACCGGCCGGTGAGCGATGCCATGCGGCCCGAGCCCAAGACAATTGCCGGGCTGGCGAGTGTTGCCCAGGCCATGGACATGATGCGCCGCCACGGCATCAGTTCTCTGGTGATTGAACGTCGGCACGAAGGCGACGAGTACGGCCTCGTGGTGATGCACGACATCGCGGAAAAGGTCATCGCGCGCAATCGATCGCCCCAGCGGGTCAGTGTCTATGAGATCATGTCCAAGCCGGTCATTACCGTGGATACGGAGATGGACATCCGCTATGCCGTCCGTCTGTTGACGCGCTTCGGGGTGTCGCACACCCTCGTGATGGACAGGGGAGAACTCGCCGGCCTCGTCACCCTGAAGGACCTCGTTTTCACCTACATTCCACCGGCTGCCGCGGTAGCTGAGGATTCCCAAACAGCACCGGCCTGAGCCTTGTTCGATAGTCTCCTCATAGCCAATCGCGGCGAGATCGCCTGCCGCATCATGCGCAGCGCCCGCGGTATGGGCCTGCGCTGCATCGCCGTCTACTCCGATGCCGATCAGGACGCGCAGCACGTGCTGCAAAGCGATCTGGCGCTGCGGTTGGGACCGCCGCCGGCGGCTGAGAGCTATTTGCGGATCGACGCCCTGCTGGAGGCAGCGCAACGCGCCGGCGCACAGGCCATCCATCCCGGCTATGGCTTCCTGTCGGAGAATGCGGACTTCGCCGAGGCCTGCGCACAGGCTGGCCTGATCTTCGTCGGCCCGCCGGCGGCGGCCATCCGCGCCATGGGCTCCAAGAGCGAGGCCAAGGCAATCATGGCCAAGGCCGGCGTGCCTTTGGTGCCAGGCTATCACGAGGCGGACCAGGATCCGGATCTGTTGGCATCCGAAGCTGCCCGCATCGGCTTCCCCGTTCTCATCAAGGCCTCGGCCGGTGGCGGCGGCAAAGGCATGCGACCGGTAAGCGCCGCGGAGGCGTTTTCCGCCGAGCTGGCCGCGGCAAAGCGCGAAGCCAAAGCGGCCTTCGGCGACGACCGGGTTCTCATCGAGAAGTACCTGGGGAGCCCGCGCCATATCGAAGTGCAGGTGCTGGCCGACAGTCACGGCAAGACCCTGCACCTTTTCGAGCGCGACTGCTCTCTCCAACGGCGGCACCAGAAAGTGATTGAGGAGGCACCGGCCCCCGGCCTGACGGCGGAGCAGCGCGCCAAGCTCTGCGACGCTGGCGTGGCCGCTGCCGAGGCGGTCGGCTATGTCGGGGCGGGCACCGTCGAGTTCATCGCCGAGGGCGGTGACTTCTACTTCATGGAGATGAACACGCGTCTCCAGGTCGAGCACCCGGTCACCGAGATTATCACCGGCCTCGATCTGGTGGCTTGGCAGCTCCGTATCGCCGCCGGTGAGCCTCTGCCGTTCGATCAGGCGGACCTCGGGATTGACGGGCATGCGGTCGAGGCGCGGCTCTATGCCGAAGACCCGGCCAACGATTTTCTACCGACCACTGGGCGACTGACGAGCTTCAGCCTCGCCGACGATCGGCCGGGTTTGCGGGTCGACAGCGGTGTCGTCGAGGGCGATGAGATCACGCCTTACTACGACCCCATGATCGCCAAGGTGATCGCGCATGGCGCAGATCGGGAAGAGGCCTTGGCGCGCCTGGCGGCAGCCCTGGCGGACAGCAGGCTTACCGGGCTGAACAGCAACCTTGGATATCTCGAGGCGGCGCTGCGGCATCCGGACTTCGCCGCCGGAGAACTCGACACCGGCTTTCTGGCCCGCCATGCGGACAGTCTCTTGGGCGAGACCGGCCCCAGTCGGGAAGAACGTCTTGCGCTCGGTGCTCTGGCTGAGCAGCTCCTGCGGGCACGGCAGGCGGTGGAGAGGGCGGCGCTGACCGAGGATCCCCATAGTCCCTGGGCCGACGCCCGCGGCTGGCGCCTCAATGGCGGCACCCGCCGCCTGATCCGCTTCCGTAACGGCGGTGAGACGGAAGAGATCGAGCTTCACTACCATCCCGATGGCTATGCGGTGCGCGTCGGCGATCGCATCATCGACGCCAGCGCCAGAGATCTCGGCGAGGGGGTTGTCCTGGTCGGCCTGGACGGTATCCGGCACCGCGTTCATGTCGTCTGGCAGGGCGCGCGGCTGAACCTGTCCGGCTTCGGTTGGTCCCAGCGGCTGGAGCTGGTCGACCCGCTTGGCGGCCACGGCGAGGACAGCGGTGGCGCGGGGCATCTCAGCGCCCCTATGCCGGGCCGGGTGACGCAGGTTGCGGTGTCCTTGGGAGAGACGGTCGAGCTCGGCCAACTGCTGCTGGTGCTGGAGGCCATGAAGATGGAGCACAGCATCAAGGCGCCCATTGCCGGCGTCGTTGCCGTGCTCCAAGTCGCCGAAGGCGATCAGGTCGAAGAGGGTATGGAGCTGGTTGCGGTCGAGTCCGCCGCCGAGGAGGGTGGTGCGGGATGAGCGCGGCCAAGAAGCTCGAAGGGGCGGCGGTCAAGATTGTCGAGGTCGGCCCGCGCGACGGGCTGCAGAACGAGCCGGACAGCGTCGGCCTAGAGGTCAAGCTCACGCTGATCGATCGACTTGCCGACTGCGGCCTGGGGGTCATCGAGGCCGGCGCTTTCGTGTCGCCCAAGTGGGTGCCGCAGATGGCGGATAGTGCCGAGGTGCTGGCCGGCATCGCGCGGCGGCCGGGGCGCCGCTATCCCGTCCTGGTCCCCAACCTCAAAGGCTACGAGCGCGCCCGCGCTGCGGGGGCCGAGGAGATCGCGGTCTTTGCCGCAGCCTCCGAGAGTTTCTCGCAGAAGAACATCAACTGCTCCATCGCCGAGAGCTTGGAGCGCTTCCGGCCGGTGATGGAGGCGGCGCAAGGAGACGGCGTTGCCGTGCGGGGCTATGTCTCTTGCGTGCTGGGCTGTCCCTATGAGGGCGCGGTGGAATCGGCGAAAGTGGCCGAGGTCGCTGCGGCGCTGCATGCCATGGGCTGCTACGAGGTTTCGCTCGGCGATACCATCGGCGTTGGCACGCCGGAGGCGGCGCGACGGATGCTCCTGCGGGTGGCCGAAGCGCTGCCGATGCCGGCCTTGGCGCTGCATTTCCACGACACCTATGGTCAGGCGCTCGCCAACATCTACGCCTGTTTGGAAGAAGGGGCACGGGTGATCGATTCCTCCGTCGGCGGTCTCGGTGGCTGTCCCTATGCCAAAGGGGCGAGCGGCAACGTGGCGACGGAGGACGTCGTCTACATGCTGAACGGGCTCGGCATGGACAGCGGAATCGATCTCGACCGTCTGATCGAAACGGCCTGGTTCATCTGCCGGGCGCTGGGGCGGCAGCCGGTCTCCCGCGTCGCGCTGGCAAAGGCTGCCTGACGAGGCGGCCATGACTCTGCATCTCATCAAGCTCTCGGTCGGCTCGGAAAGCGTGGAGAGCCTGGCTGCCTGGCAGGCTGGGCGCCTGGCTGAGACCGGACGAATCGTTCACCGGACCCGGATGATGCCGAAAAGGAAAGAGGCGCTGCTCGACGGCGGCTCGATCTACTGGGTCATCAAGGGCATCGTCAGCGCGCGTCAGCCCTTGGTCGACATCACCGCTGAGGATGACGCCGAGGGTGGCCGGCGCTGGGCGGTCTTGCATCTGGAGCAGAAGTTGGTGCGAGTGGCGCCGCGCGCCCATCGTCCATTCCAAGGCTGGCGCTATTTGGAGCCAAAGGATGCCCCGCCGGACATCACGGCGGAGACCGGCGATCTTGCCGATATGCCGCCCGAGATGCTGCGGGACCTGCGGACTTTAGGGCTGCTCTGAACCGGGCGGCGTGGGTATGAAAACGGCCCCGCAAAGAAATGTGACACGCCCGTAATTTTTTCTCTGGACAAGGCCGGGGCGGATGAATAGATAACCCCTCGCGCCGCTCGTGAAGCGGCGCTTTTCTTCCCGGGAATTGCGACCAGCGACCGCTCCGAGGAGCGGTGGAGGGGAGCTTTTTTCGGTCAAGTGGCCGGTTCCGGCGCTTGGGTTATTTGACAAGTTGGATTGGTTTGGAAGGGATGTGTTGGCGGTTGGCCTTTTGGGCTGATCAGCTGATATGTCTTAGGTGTCTGTCTGTCTGTCTTTTTGCGTCTGGCGGGGATGGGCCATCTTTGATGGTTTTTCTTTGCTTGTTCGTGGGAAGGTTTGGATGGATGGGTGCCACGCATGTCTGCGTTTGGTCCTAGGATGTTCGGTATCTTGGACTGGTCTCTTAGCCGGGGCTTGGTTTGAGGTATCGGAAGTCAACTTGAGAGTTTGATCCTGGCTCAGAACGAACGCTGGCGGCAGGCCTAACACATGCAAGTCGAACGCTCTCTTCGGAGGGAGTGGCGCACGGGTGAGTAACGCGTGGGAACCTGCCCTGGGGTAGGGAATAACCGCTGGAAACGGCGGCTAATACCCTATACGCCCTTTGGGGGAAAGATTTATCGCCCTGGGATGGGCCCGCGTCGGATTAGGTAGTTGGTGTGGTAAGAGCGCACCAAGCCTGCGATCCGTAGCTGGTCTGAGAGGATGATCAGCCACACTGGGACTGAGACACGGCCCAGACTCCTACGGGAGGCAGCAGTGGGGAATATTGGACAATGGGGGCAACCCTGATCCAGCCATGCCGCGTGCGTGAAGAAGGCCTTAGGGTTGTAAAGCTCTTTCAGTCGTGACGATGATGACGGTAGCGACAGAAGAAGCCCCGGCTAACTCCGTGCCAGCAGCCGCGGTAATACGGAGGGGGCAAGCGTTGTTCGGATTTACTGGGCGTAAAGGGCGCGTAGGCGGGGTATCAAGTTAGGGGTGAAAGCCCGGGGCTCAACCTCGGAACTGCCTTTAAAACTGATACTCTAGAGTCCGGAAGAGGGTCGCGGAATTCCCAGTGTAGAGGTGAAATTCGTAGATATTGGGAAGAACACCGGTGGCGAAGGCGGCGACCTGGTCCGGTACTGACGCTGAGGCGCGAAAGCGTGGGGAGCAAACAGGATTAGATACCCTGGTAGTCCACGCCGTAAACGATGTGTGCTAGCCGTCGGGCTCCTTAGGAGTTCGGTGGCGCAGCTAACGCGTTAAGCACACCGCCTGGGGAGTACGGCCGCAAGGTTAAAACTCAAAGGAATTGACGGGGGCCCGCACAAGCGGTGGAGCATGTGGTTTAATTCGAAGCAACGCGCAGAACCTTACCAGCCCTTGACATCCCGGTCGCGGTCCTTGGAGACGAGGACTTTCAGTTCGGCTGGACCGGAGACAGGTGCTGCATGGCTGTCGTCAGCTCGTGTCGTGAGATGTTGGGTTAAGTCCCGCAACGAGCGCAACCCTCGCCCTTAGTTGCCATCGGTATCGGCCGGGCACTCTAGGGGAACTGCCGGTGACAAGCCGGAGGAAGGCGGGGATGACGTCAAGTCCTCATGGCCCTTATGGGCTGGGCTACACACGTGCTACAATGGCGGTGACAATGGGCAGCGAGGTCGCAAGGCCAAGCGAATCCCCAAAAGCCGTCTCAGTTCGGATTGTCCTCTGCAACTCGAGGGCATGAAGTCGGAATCGCTAGTAATCGTGGAACAGCATGCCACGGTGAATACGTTCCCGGGCCTTGTACACACCGCCCGTCACACCATGGGAGTTGGCTTGACCCGAAGACGGTGTGCTAACCTTCTAGGAGGCAGCCGGCCACGGTCAGGTCAGCGACTGGGGTGAAGTCGTAACAAGGTAGCCGTAGGGGAACCTGCGGCTGGATCACCTCCTTTCTAAGGCTCGCCTTTCGCTCTCTTTGGAGCTTCTCCCTTTGGAGCTTCTCCGAAAGAGCCGAGGCGGGAACTAGACACAGGTTCTTAGGAACCATCATCCAGGTCTCTCACCTGGAACAGGGCCGACCGCCAGCCCATCCCTTCCAAGACGCTGAACCTCCGGGGCGTTCCTATGCCTCGGAGTTGGTATGCCCAGGTGCGCGCGCCGGGGTGCGTGTGGGGCTTATCGGGTTATCCCTCGAGGCATAGCCTCTCGGGCTTTCGCCTAAAAAAGCTCCACTGGAGCTTTTTTGCCCGCGCTAGCGCGGGCCGGCGAAAGGGCCTGTAGCTCAGTTGGTTAGAGCGCACCCCTGATAAGGGTGAGGTCGCTAGTTCAAATCTAGCCAGGCCCACCAGCCTTCGCAGCTTATCGAGCGAAGCGAGGTTAGCGAGAAGGCTGTCGCGCCGGAGCTTCGAAGAAGCGTAGGCGGACACCTCGCTGCTCCGGCTCGGCAGGCCATTTTCGAGTGGCGCGCGAGCGCCGACAGATCGGGGCCGTAGCTCAGTTGGGAGAGCGGTAGCTTTGCAAGCTTCAGGTCGTCGGTTCGATCCCGTCCGGCTCCACCATCCTCCGCCCTGCGGGCTCCGGATGGTTGTGTTTTTTTGCGCTACCGGCCTTTGGCCTGCTTGAGCGCAGTATTCGGTGGGAGCTTCCAGCGAGGCGGTAGCCTCGCGTGACATGGCCTCAAGGTGCGCGAAGCGCGATAGGCCAAAGAAAGAGTCATTCAGCGTCTTGGGAAAAGAGTTTCGGTCTTATGGCCGGGTTTTATTGGATATGTGAATCGGTGAGCCTGCGGGTTGGCGCGGGGTCTGGGATGTCCTGGAAGGGACGGTCCTGGATTTCGAGGCTTGTATCGCGGGCGAGAGAAAAGCAAGTGACTTGACCGCTGTCATGGTTTCGTCCGGGCTTTGTTCGGCGCTGCTTGGCCTTCTGGGTTTCGACCCTGAGGGTCTGGGCGGGTGTTTTGGACGTGTCTGGATGGGCTTATGACTGAAGCGATCAAGCGTCTGGCAAGGGCATCTGGTGGATGCCTTGGCGCCAAGAGGCGATGAAGGACGTGGTACGCTGCGATAAGCCGTGGGGAGCTGCGAACAAGCTTTGATCCGCGGATTTCCGAATGGGGAAACCCGGCCCTTTAGGGTCATCCCTATCCTTAGGGTAGGGAAGCGAACCCGGCGAACTGAAACATCTCAGTAGCCGGAGGAAAGGACATCAACCGAGACTCCGTTAGTAGTGGCGAGCGAACGCGGAAGAGCCCAGTGCTCAGTCGTTTAGAACCGGAACGCTCTGGAAAGGGCGGCCATAGTGGGTGATAGCCCCGTACGGGTAGAAGAACGATTGGGCCTCGAGTAGGGCGGGACACGTGAAATCCTGTCTGAACATGGGGGGACCACCCTCCAAGGCTAAGTACTCCTTGGCGACCGATAGTGCACCAGTACCGTGAGGGAAAGGTGAAAAGCACCCCGATGAGGGGAGTGAAAGAGACCCTGAAACCGGATGCCTACAAGCAGTCGGAGCGGGCTCGCCTAAGGCGATCCCGGTCTTATTTGCGCTACCGGCCTTTGGCCTACTTGAGCGCGTTTTGTGTGGGAGCCTCCAGCGAGGAGGTGGCCCGCGGGAAACGGCCTCAAGTAGCGCGAAGCGCGGTAGGCCAAATCAAGACTCGGCTCACCTTTGGTGAGCCCGTGACGGCGTACCTTTTGCATAATGGGTCAGCGAGTTGGTCTTGCGAGCAAGCTTAAGCCGTTAGGTGTAGGCGCAGCGAAAGCGAGTCTGAATAGGGCGTTTTAGTTCGTAGGATCAGACCCGAAACCGGGTGATCTAGCCATGGGCAGGTTGAAGGTGGGGTAACACCCACTGGAGGACCGAACCCACCGATGTTGAAAAATCGGGGGATGACCTGTGGCTAGGGGTGAAAGGCCAATCAAACCCGGAGATAGCTGGTTCTCCGCGAAAACTATTTAGGTAGTGCGTCGTGTTTCACCCTCGGGGGTAGAGCACTGGATGGGCTAGGGGGGCGCGAGCCTTACCAAACCTAACCAAACTCCGAATACCGAGAAGTGCAATCACGGCAGACAGTCCATGGGTGCTAAGGTCCGTGGACGAGAGGGAAACAGCCCAGACCGCCAGCTAAGGCCCCTAAGTTGTGGCTAAGTGGGAAAGGATGTGGGAAGGCCAAGACAACCAGGAGGTTGGCTTAGAAGCAGCCACCCTTTAAAGAAAGCGTAATAGCTCACTGGTCTAGACAAGCCGTCCTGCGCCGAAAATGTACCGGGGCTCAAGCCACACGCCGAAGCTGCGGGCTCGACTTTGTCGAGCGGTAGCGGAGCGTTCCGTAGGCCTGCGAAGGGAGACTCGCGAGAGCTCCTGGAGGTATCGGAAGTGAGAATGCTGACATGAGTAGCGACAAAGAGTGTGAGAAACACTCTCGCCGAAAGTCCAAGGGTTCCTCGGCAAGGCTAATCCGCCGAGGGTGAGCCGGCCCCTAAGTCGAGGGCGAAAGCCGTAGACGATGGGAATGCAGTTAATAGTCTGCAGCCAGCGGGATGTGACGGATGGTGTAAGTTGTTCGGCCTTATCGGATTGGCCGGGCCGCGAAACCGTTCCAGGAAATAGCCCCGCATATGACCGTACCCGAAACCGACACAGGTGGACTGGTAGAGTATACCCAGGCGCTTGAGAGAACTGCGCTGAAGGAACTCGGCAAATTGCCCCCGTAACTTCGGGAGAAGGGGGCCCAGCTGCTGGGCAACCAGCAGTTGGGGGCACAGACCAGGGGGTGGCGACTGTTTATTAAAAACACAGGGCTCTGCGAAGCCGCCAAGGCGACGTATAGGGTCTGACGCCTGCCCGGTGCCGGAAGGTTAAGAGGAGGGGTGCAAGCTCCAAATCGAAGCCCCGGTAAACGGCGGCCGTAACTATAACGGTCCTAAGGTAGCGAAATTCCTTGTCGGGTAAGTTCCGACCTGCACGAATGGCGTAACGACTTCCCCGCTGTCTCCAGCGCAGACTCAGCGAAATTGAATTCTCCGTGAAGATGCGGAGTACCCGCGGTCAGACGGAAAGACCCCGTGCACCTTTACTACAGCTTTGCAGTGACGCTAGGGCCGCCATGTGTAGGATAGGCGGGAGGCTTTGAAGCAGTGCCGCCAGGTACTGTGGAGCCAACCTTGAAATACCGCCCTTGGCTGTCTTAGCGCCTAACCGCGACGTTACAGCGTTCGGGACCCTGCATGGTGGGTAGTTTGACTGGGGCGGTCGCCTCCCAAAGAGTAACGGAGGCGCGCGATGGTGGGCTCAGGCCGGTCGGAAATCGGCTTTTAGAGTGCAAT